>FWPV01000058.1_pt1 | contig 411130 bp, 281 predicted proteins | sample 2228371 | NCBI WGS metagenome assembly FWPV01 (sample SAMEA103939776, study PRJEB20133) | metagenome | reverse complement strand
AAGAGCGGGGGGTGGAGGGCGATCTGATGTGCAAGCGTGCCGGATTGCCAGGACAGGTGCGCGGCTTCACCCTGGTGGAGCTACTGGTCGTCATCGGCATCATCGCTGTGCTGACTGCCATCCTGTTCCCCGTGTTCGCACGGGTCCGGGCCAAGGGACGGCAGACCCACTGCCTGTCCAATGTCCGCCAGATCGGGGTTGCGGTGCTCGCGTATGCCGCGGACCATGAAGGCTGGGCCCCGGTCGCCTTCTGCGGACCGCCCCCCAGCCGCTACTGCACGCCCTGGGAGCCGGACGTCAGGCTAACCTGGTGGGACATCATCCCGCCCTATCTGGGGCGGTCGGAGTCCATCCTCTTCTGCTCCTCCGTGAAGTCATACACCCCGACCTACCTGCTGGGCGGAGCGGTGGCGGAGCCGGGGTACTGCTGTCTGGAGGACGTGAACCGGCCTGGCGAACTGATCATGGTGATAGAGGCGGAACCACCGTCGGAGAAGATGCGGCCCGAGGTCCGCTACGTCGCCCCCTCCACTTCCTACGTCCCCCGCCAGCACGACTTCCCATACCACCACTTCGACAGAATGAGCGCGTGCTTTGTGGATGGGCATGTGGCGATGCTGGGCGAGCAGGACCTCGACATGGCCAGCCCGCTGTGGAACCCGGCGAAGTGACGCGCACGGAGGTTCCTGCCGAGGCCGCAGCGAAGTCGGCGTTCGCCCGGCATACCGGTCGGGTGACCAACATCCCGGAGGCCGCTGTGATGATCGTTGTTATCAACATGTCGCCATTGGCTGATTACGACCGCAGCGACGGCGCGGCCATGTGCAAGCGTCGCTTTGAGAAGCTGACCGGCTGGCCGGTGGCGGCGGTACACTACACTGAGGCCTCCCCCGAGTATGTGGCGCGGCTGCATCCCCGGGCGCTCTTCATCACCGGCTTCGGTCAGGCCTGGGAGACGTTCCACGTCCCCGACCTCTACCCGGTAAATGACCTGCTGCACACCACCGAGGTGCCGGTCTACGGCGCCTGCGGCGGCCACCAGCTCATCGGCTACTGCTTCAACCGTGACCTGCGGAAGGTGAAAAGACTACGCAATGAGCCCATGCGGAAGTTGCGGCCGGGAGAGCCAGACATGGGGCCGGTGAGTGGCCAGTGGGGGTACTACGTGGCCCGCGGCGTACAGGAGGTCGAGATCGTGAAGCGCGACCCCATCTTTGCGGGCCTTCGACGCAAGATCATCCGCGTGCCCGAGAGCCATTACTGCGAGGTGAAGCAACTGCCGCCAGACTTCGAGCTACTTGCCACCAGCCCGGAGTGTCGCATTGAGATGTTCCGTCACCGTGACCGACCCCTCTACGGCGCCCAGTTTCATGCGGAAGTATGGGACGGTCCTTATACCGATGGCGAGATCATCATGCGCAACTTCTTCCGGATTGCCGGTCTGTGTCCGGCATGAGTGCGGTCAGGATGCCGCTCCGGGCAGTGATTCGCAGCCTGGGCGCCGCGACCGTCTGCGCTTCCGCTACTGTGCTGCGGCTTGGCCGGTAATCGACTGCGTTCACATCTCACGTTTCCGCTTCATGCACACTTATGCCACCTGCGTTGCGTCCACTCGCGGGCGGCGCTCCGGGTGCAGCATGACACAGACCCGGTCCCTGCCCAGACGCTTGGCCTCGTACAGGGCGGTGTCGGCCCGACCAACCAGATCGCGGGCATCGGTAAGCCGCCGGTGGGTCAGGCAGGCCACGCCGACGCTGAGGGTGACCGTCAGCTCCCCGTCGGGGAGGGTGACCGGTACGCCACCCACCGCCTGGCGCAGCCGTTCGCCGAGCCCCAGGGCGCCTTCAGCGCTGCAGCCCGGCAGCACCAGGAGGAACTCGTCGCCCCCATAGCGTCCCACCCGGTCATAGCCCCGCACCGTGGCGCCCAGCCGCGCCGCCACCTCCCGCAGAACACTGTCCCCCACCAGGTGCCCGTGGGTATCGTTGACCATCTTGAAGCCATCCACATCGGCCATCAGAACGGCCAGGGAGGCCCGGTCCCGACGCGCGCGGTTGATCTCCTCCTCAAGCATCTGCAGGATCGAAGCCCGGTTCCAGGCGCCGGTGAGATCGTCGTGCGTCGTGCGTTCCTGCAGCGCCAAGGCCACCGCCTCCACCTCCCGCCGCAGGCGCACGATGCGCTCACCCGCACGCAACCGCAAGCGCAGGTCCAGTGGGTCGAAGGGCTTGACCACGTAGTCGTCGGCCCCTGCCTCCACTCCGGCCATAAGGTCCTCATGTGACCCCTGGGTGCTCAGCAATACCAGGTAGACGCCGCCCTCGTCGGCCCGCTCCGCCTTTCGGAGATCACGGCAGAGCTGCAGGCCGTCAAACCCCCAGCGCGAGTATTCTACCAGCGCCATCGGCGGCGGATCGTGCGACTGCAGCAGGGCCCAGGCCTCATCCTCATCCTGCGCGGTGGCCACGCCATACCCCCAGCCGGCCAGCACCACCTCCAGCATCCGGGCCGTAGGCCGGTCTGACTCCACCAATGCCACCGTCAAGGGTCCTTGGTCAGGGACGAACTGTGTCTGCATGCCGCAGGATATATCGTCAGTTGTGGAGCAAGCTTGAGGCGGTTCTCCCGCCGGGGATGAAGCGTCAGCCCGCGAGCCGGTCGCGGGCTGATGGACGTGCTGAGGCCCGTCTACTGCGTCATGTACTTCTCGGCGACATACTTCGCCTGTGCCGGGATGTCCACCCCGACCTTCTCGCTCCAGGCCGCAAGCAGCCGCTTCGTCACCGGCCCCGGCCGGCCGTCGCCGATGACACGCCCCTCGAACCGGGTCACAGGCAGGATCGAGAAGGAGGTTGCGGTCAGAAAGGCTTCGTCGGCCTGCAAGGCATCGTAGGGCTCAATGTTGGCCCCCCGGCAGGGGATACCCAGCTCCTCCGCCAGGGCGAAGACATACCCCCGGCTCACTCCTCGCAGGATGTTCCGCGGCTCCGAGGTGTAGAGCGCCCCGTCCTTGACCATGAAGAAGTTGCAGCTCGTGCCCTCGGCGATATACCCGTGCTCGTCGAGCATCACCGCCCAGGCATCAGGGCCATACCGCGCTGCCTGCAGGTTCGCCATCTGATAGTGCAAGCGCGAACGTGTCTTGGCCTTGGGGTCCAGGTAGCGGCTGGGGATGGCCCCCTGCGACGGGATGATGGCGTGCACGCCGGTCTCATAATACTCCGCGACCCTGGCGATGTGCTCGATCATGGGCCAGATGGCAATGATGACCGTCGGACGCAGTCCTGCGGGGAACACCCGTCGGTAGAAGTCCAGTGGCCCCCGCGAGATGTCATGCATGATGTAGTAGTCCAGCTCGTCTTCAATGTATGCCAGGTTGGCCTCCACGGTCTCCATGGTGACCTGCAACATCTCAGTCCGTGTCAACCCGCAGTCTATGTCCAGGAGTCGCAGGGACGCATAGAGGCGGTCCAGGTGCTGCTCCAGCCGAAACGGCTGCCGTCGGAACGACCGGGTCATCTCAAAGACCATGTCGCCAAACATCAGAGCGGAGTCGTATACCGACACGCGAGCCTCGGTCACCGGTACCAGCTCCCCGTTGTAATAGGCCCGCAACTGGTCATACTGTGGCATGTTCAGCCTCCACGAATGGCGGCCGGAAGTAAGTTCCGGCCGCCGAAGTGCACCCAACTATAGACCCTCCGCGCCGCCCGCGCAAGGTGCTTCAGGGTGTGGTGAGCACAGGTTGTGCCCGCTGATGCAGGTTGTCCCATAGCCGCTGCGCGGGAGCGACGACCCCTGGCTGGTCAAGAGCCACAGGCTCGTGGACGACGAGGTAGATGACTTGTGTCTGCGGTGTCGCGACGTTGAGCTCACTGCCCCAGAGGTTGCGCACCTCCAGCGAGTCGGCCCCGTCGTAGTACCGGGTCACGTCATACCCCACCTCGGACTTCGCTGCCTCCCAGCGTCGCTCGATGGCGACACCCAGGCCGCCGCCACCATCGCGGGTGAAGGCGAAATCAAACCAACCCGCCTTGTCAGCACCGTAGGCGTTGGGCGTCTCCCCTAGATAGCCGAAGAGCAGGTCGCTGTAGTCAGCGCTGTCATTGAGCTGCCCCCGGGACACCACCGCGCCCACACCGCCCTGCAAGGCATAGACCCCGCCCCGTTGCGGCATGGCGGCCCCCTCAATGCTCACGGTGACCGTCAAATCACCCTTCGGCCTAAGCACCCGCTCAATACGGACCACCGGGGCATCGCGGTACACGAAGTAGCGGCTCAGGCCCTCGGCCTGCTCGTTGGCGAAGGGCACGGTGATCGTGACACCAGCGGGCTCTTCGCTCACCGTCGCCGCGCCGAAACCCTCCCAGCCCGTGCAGTTGAACCGCCAGGGACCGCCCAGCAGCTCCGTCGCCTCCGTAGCCGCCTTGAGAGAGGTGATCTGGTCGCTGGCCGTGTCCAGAGTCACGACACAGCCCTTGCCGGAGATGGTCAGGATAGCGCCCTCGCGTCGCACCATGCCCGGTTGGGTGGGCAGAACCCCCTTGGAGACCTGGAAGTAGGCCGGGCCGCCATCGGGCAGTTCCCTTGGCACCCAGGTCAACGCTCGGGTCGGACCCTCGCCAACCACCGCTGCCGCCACCGCATCGCCAGCCCTCCCGGTCCTGTCCAGGGACACCACGCTTGCCGCGGCGGAGCCTGACCCCGCCTCGGCGAACAGCGGCACTCCGCTGGCGGCCGTCTCCGTTGGCGGCTGCGCCAGCACCATGCCGGTCCCAGGCAGCCCACGCGCCGCCGTGGTAACGAGGCGGCCATTGAGCAGTGTCATGCCGCCGTGCTCGGGCAGGCACAGACCATACTCACCGATCCCGCGGAGCAGTGGGGTCGATCCGGTAACACGGACCTCCTCACCGGCCGGCAGCGGTGCCGGCAGCTTCACTGTCCCTTCCGGGGAGAAGTCCTCACCGCGGCCACTTCCCACTTCCACCCGCACCTCGCGTGCCGTCATGCCGCCGCAGTTGCGCACCAGGGCGCTCAGCTCCAGTCTGTTACCTCGCACCTTTGCCTGCAGTGAATCTCCCACCAGAGAGAGTACGGGCTTGATGTAGTACTCGCAGCAGAGCTCATCGCCGTACTCCGCCACGCCCGGCGCGGCGGACTCGGAGGTGAAGAAGCCAACACCGTTGAGCTCCGGCGCGATGGTCTTCAGGTAACGAATCTGCCGCAGCACATCCGCTTTGGTCGGCGTGACGCGCGGCTGCTTGTTCTCGTCCAGGATCACGTTGATCCCCAGACCGGGGATCATCTTGTCCGTTACACCTGTGGCCCGCGTGGTCCGCAGGTAGGGCACGAACTTGCCCAGGTGGTTGCCGAAATAGTTCATATAGATCTCGGGCACGAACAGGTCCACGCAGTCGGCGTAGTCTCGCCAGTACTCGTGCGCCCCCATGAACCAGATAGCCCGCAGGCCGTCGGGATGGGCCTGCTTGTGTTCACGCACAGCTTCCATGATGCGCTTGCCCAGGTCGTCGAGGCTGCCAACCTCGTCTATCGCGATCCAGGGGCTCTCTTTGTAGTTCTCGGCGAACTGCGCCTGGGTCCAGTCCTTGTTGCAGACCCCCGGCTTCCAGCCGCAGGGGTACCCGCCATGCCACAGCCACCACTCCCGCTCCTGGGGCCGGACGGTCGTCGGCACGTTGCACCACTTGAACCGTTGCGGCGCCCCGAACCACACGAAATAGAGCGGCCGGTTGGTCACCGGCACGGTGCGCTTCACTTCGGCCGCCGCCGCTCCCCCGGCCTGCGGCAGGACGCGGAACTTCAGGTCCCGCCAGCCGTCCTGCGTCGGGGTCCAGGAGAACAGCACCTCCTCGACCTCGCCGGGCTTCAGGTTCAACGAGACCGGCCGGCGTCCCACGGAGTACTGGTCCACATCAAAGGTCACCACGTACTCTCCGCGCACCGTCTCGCCCTCAGGTGCACGGAGACGCACCGTATACAGCACCTCCTGCCCTACCGCCGGGATGCGCTTGCTGGTCCCGATGTCGTCGGGCCCCAGCACCGGCGCGGTGGCCCAAAGGGCCGTCCCCGCGATGCCATAGAGCAACACCATCATGGTCCGCATGGTCGCCTCACTTGCCTTCCGCGCGCAGCAGCGCGCTGACTGCCTGATCCGTCGGCGTCTCGAACAGGTCACTGGTCAGATAGAGCACATCCAGCCGCGGGTTCATGGCGGCCGTGCCGGGCCCCTCGCGGGCATAGACCCGCAGCTTCGTCACGCCTGCCGCGAGCTTCAGCGTGACGACCTCCCCCGGCGGCGCTGACGTGGAACCGCCGCCGCGTCCGGTCCAGTGCCACTGTCTGCCATTCATCCCGCAGTTGCCCAGGACTTGGGTGCCGCTCAGGGTCAGCCTCTCGCCCGGCAGCAGCACGCCGAAGGAGTCATCGGCGCCGCTGGGGTATCGCACCCGCGCCCACAGGTTGTACTGCCCCGCCCGCGGCACGCGCACCTCATACTCCGCGTACCACTCCTGCGGCGCGGCGTAACCGGGCTTACTCGTGCAGACAACGACATCCCCGAACGCCTCCGGCTCACTGACGCCCACCTGCGATCCCAGGGCCATCTCCCCCACCAGCCGTCCGTTCGCCGCCGGAATCACCAGCCGAACCGCCGGTGGCAACCTCACCTCCGCCCGCTCCAGTGCCTCGCGCACCTGAGTTGCCGTGACCCCATCGAACAGAAGCGTCAGCCGCCGGTGGGTCAGCGGCACGATGGTCGCCTCACCCTCGGCCCGCAGGGCCACCTCGTGGCCGTCGAAGTCCAGCGCCCGCACGCGTGGCGCGTCTACCGGCAGCGCCAGCTCGCACTCCCGCACCACCGGCCAGACCGTCGCCAGCCCGCTCCCCCCGTAGCGCCCGAACAGCGCCCGCACCTCACGGCTACCGCCCGCCACCGCCAGCGGCTCCACCGGCACGAACTCCGGCTGCCCGGTGTGGCGTAGCAGCACGAAGTCCTTGCCCAGGGCCTGCAACTGCTGCCGGGTCCCAGGGGCCACCTTGCGCGCCATGCGGAGCTCCTCATAGGCTCGCACGATCCGGAGTATCTCCGGCGTCAGGGGGTGGCGCTCCATCTGCTCGAAACTGGTCTGCAGCGAGACGGGTACGTCATAGCCCAGGGATTTGCCCATCAGGTATTCCACTTCGTCAAGCTGCAGGCCGTCAGTGTTGGGACCCTTGGGCCAGATGCCAAACCAGCCGAGCTCCCCCGGCATCAGGTCTTCACGCACGCTGAGCATGTACCGCACCGAGACGTCAATGTGGTCCCGCACCGTCGGCCACTTTTCCACCGGCGCTCCGGCCTGGATAGCCCCATAGAGGGTGTTGAGGTAGGTGTCTACCGTCGAGCTGCGGGCAAAGGAGTGCCAGGTCAGGTGGGTCATGATGGTGCCCATGTGGATGATGGGCCGCTTCCGGAACTTCCGCATCGCCGTCTCCTGGAACCGGGAGACATAGTAGTTGAACCGCGTCTTGTCCACATCCTCGCCGCCGTCGAAGTAGACCATATCAAAGCCGCAGTCATTGAACACCTGCGCCAGGCGGTCGGTGGTCTCGTCCAGCAGCGTGGTTTCCTGGTCCACGATGTACCCGTTGATGCAGCCATCCACGCCATAGTGGCGCCCCTCGGCTCCGGCGGCGTGAGCGGCAGGCTGCGTCCCCCACGCCCCGCGCCTGCAGCCCAGGAAGGTGTCCCACTTCCCCTCAGGCCCGATGGCCTCATACTGGATGATCTCGTCGTCTACGATGACTTCCCGGTGCTTGTCCACGCCCCCCTCCCAGGTCTTCTGGGAGCATAGCGGGCTGCCCGGCCACTGGCTCAGGTCGCCGGCACGAATCTCGGTCTGGGTGGCGTCAATGGCCTCGGCCAGCGTAGTCCGCTTGTCCACCCAGAAGCGCCGGTCGGGCACGGGCGTCACATAGGCGTCGGTCTTGGAGACCTTCGAGGCAAAGCAGTGCATCCCGACCAGAATCCCTGCAGCGTGCAGCTTGTCCACGAACCGCTTCAGGCTCTTCTCACCCTCCGGGAAGGCCGCCGTGTTCAGCTCATAGTGCCCGACCTTGGTGCACCATGCTCCAGAGGACAGCATGATCTGCCGGAAGCCCGCCCGGCGGCAGTACTCGATGAGCGTATCCACCTCCGCCTCGCCGCACCCCAGGAACCAGTACGACCCGCGTGGCAGGTCGGTCCGCTTGACCGGAGTCCCGCTGGCGTCCTCGTTGGTCAGCAGGCCGAAGGCATGACTGGCCTCGCGCAGGCGTTCCTCGATGGCCTCGCGCGGGGCCACGATCAGCGCCACGGCTCCGCCCTCCAGCTTCGGCCCGGGCGCGTCCTGAAGCCCCGCCCGCAGCACCGCCACCTCGCCCTCACGCCGGGCGCCACAGTCTGCCAGCCGCGTCGCTGCCAGCAGGCACACCGCCACTTTGTCATCCCACGCGATGTTCAGCCGCGACCCGACGTGCGCCGTCACGTTCACCGGCACCTGGCACAGTGTCAGCCGCTGGGGCCGGGTACCCTCGACGCTCTCCAGGCGCAGCACTGTCCAGTACTCATCCGGCTCTACCGCATAGGTCAGCACGGCATCGGTGCCCTGGAACGTCAGTCGCAGGTGTCCGTCACTGTAGCTGGCCGTAGCGACGGGCTGGGTCGTCCCCTGGGGGTCCACCACCGTGGCCAGTGGCAGGTGCGCCGGGGCGGCGCATAGCTCGCGCCCGTCAGCCCCCCGCAATGATTGCCAGACTCCCGCCTCGCTGAGGGCCATTGTCACGGTGGGGCCCGGAATCGTGATCTGGGCCGCGGCCGGTGCCAGGGTCGCGGAGGCCAGCACCACGCCCAGCAGGATGTCGCGGGTTCGCATCTTTGCCAATCACCTGCCTGCAGACCGTGCGCCTGTTTGCTGCCCGTCAGTTCCCCCTGGTCGCATCGCGGACCTACCTCCCGGCAGGTGCTGCGTCCTGCCGTCGCGAACAACTCGCGGTGGCTGTCCCCTGCGCTCAGGAGGTCTTGCATGGCTGCCCCCAAGTCTACCAGGTCCCGCCGCGTCCGCGTCGCCATGATTGGCGCCGGCTCCATGGCCAACCATGTCCACTACCCGTCCCTGGCTTCCTTCCCGGACGTCGAGATCGCCGCTGTCTGCGACCTGAACCCTGAGCGCCTCCATGCCACAGCCGACAAGTATGGCATTGCGGCTCGCCATGCCGACTACCGGGAGATGATCGAGGCCGTCGCGCCCGACGCCGTCTATGCCATCGGCCCGCCGCATCACATGTACGATATATGGCTGTGGTGCCTGCAACAGGGCCTCAACCTCTACATCGAGAAGCCCATGGGCCTGACGCTCCATCAGGCCCAGATGCTGGCCCATCTCGCCGAGAAGAACCAGTGCATTACCCAGGTCAGCTTCCAGCGCCGCACCTGCCCCATGATCTGCATGTTGCGCGACGAGTGCCTCAAGCGCGGTCCCATCACCCACGCCGTCTGCGAGTTCTACAAGTGCGCGCCCGACGCCATGCTGGGCGCCGTAGACCACATGCACGACGACTGTGTCCACGCCCTGGACACCGTCCGCTGGATGTGCGGCGGCGAGCTGAAAGATCTCCACAGCGTCACCCGCCGGGTGGGCACCCCCGACCTGAACTTCCTCTCGGCGCTGATCGAGTTCGACAACGGGGCCACGGGCCTCATGGTGAATAGCTGGACCAGCGGCCGCCGCGTCTTCCGGGTGCAGATGCACGCCCCCGGCATCTGCGCTGAGGGCGAGCACGAGGGCGCCGGGCACCTCTACGCCGATGGTGACTACGCGGGCCAGACCTTCGACACCAAGCAGGTCGCCGGCAGCGACGAGTTCCATGTCTATGCGGGCTTCGCGGGCAAGAACCGGGAGTTCATTGACTGCCTGAAGGCCAGGAAACTCCCTGGTTCGCACTTCGGCGACGCCGTCAAGACAATGGAGCTGGCCGAACGCATCCTGGCCCAGTCGCTGCTGGCAGGGTAGGAGCGGTCACCAGACCGCGATGCCGTACGGAGAGGCAGGCGCTGGCCGGCCTGCCGTCGATAGGAGCGGTCACCACACCGCGACCGCCGTTGCACAGGAGCCGTCAACATGCTAACCTCCCAAACCGTCAAGGACTACGCCCGCAGCGTCGGCGCCGACCTGGTCGGCATTGCCCCCATGGACCGCTGGGAAGGCGCACCAAAGCAGGCCGATGCCCGGTACATCTGCCCCGACGCCCGCAGCATGATCGTCATGGGCTTCCGTATCCCTAGGGGCAGCCTGCGCGGTATCGAGGAGGGTACCTTCTACACCTCCTACTCCAGCATGGGCTACGCGGGCATCAACCACGTGCTGCAGCCCATGGTCTGCTGGCGCGTTACGGCCATGCTGGAGGACGAGGGCTATGAGGCCATGCCTATCCCCAACAACTTCCCGTGGTGCAACATCCACACGGGCACGGGAGAACCCCGGCCCGAGTTCAGCAAGCCCGTCGCCCCCGACAAGCCTGCACCGGACGTCTTCGTGCACATGCGGCTGGCGGCATTCATGGCCGGGCTGGGCGAGATCGGCTGGTCCAAGCTCTTCCTGTCGCCCCAGTTCGGCCCCCGCCAGCGCCTGGCGGCGATCCTGACCGACGCGCCGCTGGAGCCCGACCCTCTCTACGACGGCCCGCAGCTCTGTGATCGCTGCATGGCCTGCGCCCGCGACTGCACCGGCAACGCTATCAGCACCACGGAGTCGGTCAAGGTCGTCGTCGCCGGCCGGGAGCTGGAATGGGGGGTGCTGGACTACGACGGCTGCAGCCGCGCCTTCTGCGGCGCCAGCGAAGAATTCAACCCCTTCATGGTCACCGACGCCGATCGGCAGGGCTTCCGGCAGCCCGTCTGGCAGGCCCAGCAGTACAAGCTCGGCCCCACTTACGACTACGGCCGCGCCCTGGAGGGGGCGCGCGGCTGCATCCGGGCCTGCATGATCCACCTGGAGGAGCAGGGCAAACTGGGCAACAAGTTCGACCGCCCCTTCCGTCGCCGCCCCGAATGGCGCCTGTAGCCCAACACGCCGGTTGAGTGCCTCTCTGCCGGAGGTGCGGGCATCGCTGTCCGGCGCGCCGTCATTCCATCATCAAGGATGCCACCCTTGCTTACCATCTCTCGCCTCGCGCTTCTGTTCGGTGCCACCGCCCTTGCCTCATGCGGCTGGTGCCTCTCCGGCGTCACCTTCCATGCCTCCTTTGACCACTGGCTGCTTCCCGACAGCGCCGCCGGCAACCGCCTGCCGGTGAAGGTGGTCGGCGGGAAGCTCGTTGCCGGGAAGCTCGGCCAGGCGCTGGCACTCGATGGGAAGTCCTACCTGGAGTTCGGGCCCCAGGCCAACGTCGGTGACCGCGGCGGGACGGTGGCCATGTGGTTCCGCCCGGACGACTGGGGCGCCAAGACTTACGACAACTTCTTCGGTCTCAGCGAAGACGACGAGAACTGCCTTCACTTTGAGCGTTCGCACCCCAGCGGCCGCCTCCGTCTGACGATCGGCGGTCCGGGCACCAGGGCCAACCGCTCCCTCTTCTCCCAGTCTCCCCTGGACAACGGGCAATGGTACCACTGTGCGGCCACCTGGGACCTGGCGACCGGCCGCGCGGCGCTGTACCTCAATGGCGAGCTCCAGGCGGAACTGACGGAACCGGGCCCCCTGCCCAGCGATGTGCCGGTGCTCCTGGTCGGCTGCGGCTTCGCGCGCCTCACCCGAGCCGCCGTCGGCCTGCTCGACGATCTGGTCATCCTGGACCACGCCGCCACACCCGACGAGGTGCAAGCCATCATGGCCGGAGTGCAGACTGAGACCGGTGCCATTGCGCTGAACGCTGGCAGCCTCCACGCTGTGGTTGAACCGGCCTCGGGAGCCTTCACTGTCGGTGCGACGGTGGCGGGAGGCCCACTGCTGCTGGGGCCGCTGCACCCGGCCTGGTGGGTGGATGGACAGGAACTGCCGCTACCCCCACTGGCGGCGGTGGATGCGTCGCCCGCCTTCCCGGCGCTTGGCGCGGGCCAGACCCTGGTCCTGACCTCCCAGGACGCAGCCTCGGGGCTGCAGTTGGTCTATCGTCTCCAGGCCCATCCCGACAAGTCGCTGGTCCTGGCGTGGCTCGAGGTGTCAAATCGGTCAGCACAGCCCGTCAGGGTCACCCAACTGGCGCCCCTCTGGGCCAGGGACGCCCAGGCGCTGCTGCTGCCGGGGCCGCCCGCGCGCCAACGCGTCTTCGTGGACAATGGCGGGCTGTGTGGCTCAGGTTCCCACGACCTTTGCACTCCAAACGCTGCCCATCAGGCCCACGGCGCCATGGTCGTTACCGACCCGGAGGCTGACTGGGCGCTGTCGGCGTCCTTCGTCAGCTTCCTCACAGCCACCGTCACCAACCGCATCGCTGCTGACGCCGACGGCCGACCCTCAGAACTGCTGGCGGCCTGCACCTACCCCAACGGTTACCTGCTGCGTCCGGGTGAGACCCTCCGGTCGGAGGTCTTTGAGGTCGCCCTGCGCTCGTCGGGCCACGCAGCCCTGGAACGCTGGGCGGACACCGTCATGGCCGTCAACAACCTGAGCCCGCCCAGCCGCTGCCCCTCGGGCTGGAACTCCTGGTATGCCTACCGCCTGGAGATCAGCGAAGACCTCGTGCTGGCGAACGCCCGCATCATCCGCGAACTCTTCGCCCCGCTGGGTTGCACCAACCTGCAGATAGACCACGGCTGGCAGTACCGCGACGTGGTAGGCCACTGGGTGCCCAACGAGCGGTTCCCCAACGGTCTTCCCTGGCTCAGTGACCAGCTACGCGCCATGGGCCTCTCATTGGGTCTATGGATGTCGGTGACGAATGTCTCTGAGTTCGCCCCGGAGGCGACCGAGCAGCCTGGCATCCTGGCCCGCGGCCCCGACGGCGGACCCCATGTGTCGGGTGACTACTGGTTCTGGGAGCCCCACGGCAAGATCTACAGCGTGGACCCCACGAGCCCGGAGGGGGCCGCATTCCTGCGCGATGCCGGCCGGAAGGCCCGGTCCTATGGCTGTGTATACCTGAAGAACGACTTCCAGGGCAAATTGCTGGCGGGGAACCTCAAGCTCCACGACGGTGACCTGACCCTCGGCACGCCGGTGTGGCGGCGCTTCGCCGAGGAGTTCCGCGCCGGCATGGGCCCGCAGATGGCCTACATGGCCTGCAATGCTCCGCTGAACCAGGTGGCCGGCCTCTGCGACGCGGCCTGGACCCACCGGGACTTGGGCAACCCCGGCATCGGCCTGGAACATCTCCGCGGCTGGGCCAATGACTTTGCGTGCCGGTACCATGTCAGCGGCAAGTTCTACTGGTCCGATCCGGACTATCTGCAAGTGGGCCAGGGCAACCTCGACGAGACCCGTATCCGCATGGCCTGGGTGGCCCTTGGCGGCGGGCCGGCCTTCCTGAGCGACCGCTTGCCGGAGCTGCCCGAAGAGCGCCTCGCGCTCATTCCCAAGTGCCTCCCCTCCTACCGGCGTTGCGCCCGACCCCTGGACCTCTTCACCCGCGACGGCTATGCCCGCGTGTGGGATCTGCCGGTGGAGACGGTCTGGGGAACCTGGCACGTCCTCGGGCTGTTCAACCTGGAGGAGGAACCGCTTCGCCTGCCGGTGGCCCTGGCCCAAATGGGTCTTCCCGCCGGGCAGCCGGTGGTGCTCTGGGACTTCTTCGCGGAGCGCCTCCTGGGCGAGGCGTCGCTGGCTGAGGGGGTCGGCCTCAGTCTCGACATCCCGGTGCCGCCGGCCTCCTGCCGTGTCCTGCGCGTGGTGCCGAAGCTCGATCGGCCGTTCGTGCTCAGCACCGACATGCACCTCACGCAGGGCGGCGTGGAGTTGCCCGCCGTGGCCTGGGATGCCGCCAAGCTCACCTTGAGCGGCACGGCCCGCCGCATGCCGGGGATGACCGGGCGCGTCTTTGTCTATGTGCCGGAGGGATACGCGCCCCGCGACAGTCAGTCGCGGGACAGGGTGCTTGAGGTCCCGCTGTCCTTCACCGCCGCTGAAGCGCACTGGTCGGTCACTTTTCGCCGGGCCGGGTAGGACCGGGGAGTGGACATGAGATTCGCCGTAGGGTATCAACTGCCGGGTGGGGACGAAGAGTCCCTGGGTGACATTCTGTCCACCCACGGCGACTGTGTCGCGGAGGTCTACTTCGCCTGGCCGGGGATGCCCAGCGGGCGGTCGCCGTTGGGCCAGGACCATGGCGCTGTGGACTGGCAGGCGCAGGAGCGCCTGGAGGCGGATCTCTGTCGGTTTCGAGCCATGGGCCTCAAGCTGGACCTGCTGCTCAACGCCTCTTGCTTCGGCGCCTATGGCAACTCCCGCTTCCTGGCCAACCGTGTCGGCTCGCTGGTGGACCACCTCCTGGAGACGACCGGCCTGGACATAGCTACCACGATGTCGCCCATGATCGCCCGCCTGCTGCAGCAGCACTTCCCGGCCCTGGATGTCCGCGCCTCCATCAACATGCGCCTGGGCACCGTCAAGGCCTTCGAGTACGTCGCCGACCTCTTCGACAGTTACTACGTCCAGCGCGAGTACAACCGCGACCTGGAGCGCCTGGCCGAACTCAGAGCCTGGTGTGACGCCCACGGCAAGAGCCTGCACCTGCTGGCCAACTCCGGCTGCCTCAACTGGTGCTCTGTGCAGACCTTCCACGACAACCTGGTGGCCCACGAGCAGGAGGTCGCTGAACTGGTCAACGTGGCCGACCACGCCCCCGCTCTGTGCTGGGAATACTACGCCGACCGTGAACACTGGGTCAGCTTCCTGCAGAACTCCTGGATCCGCCCCGAGGACGTGCACCACTACGAACCTTATGTCTCCACGATGAAGCTCGCCACCCGCATGCACCAGAGCCCGCGGATGGTCATCCAGGCCTACTGCACCGGCCGCTATGACGGCAACCTGCCCAGTCTCTTCGAGCCCGGCCACGGCCCATGCTTCGGCGGCTACGCCATAGACAACCGCCGCTTCCCCGCGGACTGGTTCGCACGCACGACGTCTTGCGACAAGCGCTGTCACGCCTGCAGCTACTGCGCCCGGGTGCTGCAGCAGGTGCTGGTGTGGGTGGGGGAGTGACAGCGAGGGTGTCGAGCCAGGTCGCCAGGCCGCGCCGCCGCATGAGCCGCTGGGTGGACGTGACGCTGCTTCTTGCCGTAGTGCTGTGGACAGCGGGCATCGAACCTCGGTGGATAGAGGCAACCCAGGACGTAGCCCCGATCCGTGGGCTGCCTGAGGCTGCCGAGGGTCTCCGCATCGCGGTACTGACTGACATCCACCACGGTCCCTGGCTGTCGCGGGGTCGCGTCCGAGCCATCGTCAGCCGCACCAACGCCCTGCAGCCCGACGTCATCGTCATCCTGGGCGACGTAGTGCACCGTGACGCCCGCTACATCGCGCCTGTTTGGGAGGAGCTAAGCAGGCTTCAGGCCCCCCTGGGCGTCTACGCCGTGCTCGGCAACCACGAGCATTGGGAGGGCGCGGAGGAGAGCCGCCAGGCCATCCTGGGGGCGGGAGTCGAGAACCTCGAGGGGCGCGCCGTGCGACTCTCCGGCGGCCGCAACGCGCTTTACCTGGTCGGCCTGGGCGAGCTCATGGAGACCCGGCCGAGTCTCACCGAGGCGATGCAGGCAGTCGGTCAGGATGATGTGGCTATTGTCATCACCCATAACCCGGATGTCTTCGAGCAGCAGCACGACCGCCGGGCGCAGCTTTGGCTGGCAGGCCACACCCACGGCGGGCAGATCTATCTGCCCTGGCTGTTCCGCGCCTGGGTCCCCTCGCTCTATGGTCAGAAGTACCGCGCCGGCTGGGTAGAGCGGGATGGCTGCCGCATCTATGTCAGCCGCGGCCTGGGCTGCATCACCCCGCCGGTGCGGCTGAACTGCCGCCCGGAGCTGCCGGTCATCGAGCTGCGCCGCGCTCCCTGATTGCGCGCCGGGCGCCCGGTGTGGTAACCTCATAGCGCCCACGGCCACGAACCACCCAACCGAGAGAGCCGCCGCATGGCAGCGCGAGTCCGCGTCGCAGCGATCGTCATGGAGGGGGACCGGGTACTCCTGGTGAGCACGAAACGCGGCGCCCCCGGCTACCTGGTGCCGCCGGGAGGCGGTCTCGAGGCTGACGAGACGATCCCCGGGGCCATCGCCCGCGAGGTGGCTGAGGAGGCCGGACTGGCCGTGGAGGCCGGAGCGTTGCTGGCTTACCGGGAGCTTTGGCACGGCGCAAAGCGGACGCTGGAGCTGTACCTGGCGGCTCGCTTGCTCCCGGGCCAGGAGCAGGCACCGCCCACCGAGGGCCGTACCATCGCGTGGGTGCCGTGCCAGGAGCTGGGGCAGGTGCCCCACTTCCCCGAGCAACTCGCGCACCTGTGCGAGCTGGCACGACAGCCGGACTCCGGTGCGGTGTATCTGGGACGGGTCGTCATCTAGCGGGTACGTCTGCCACTGCTGAAGGGACGTTCGATGAATCGCCTGACGCGAACTGCACTCGCTGCACTCCTGGGCCTCCTGCTGGTGGTGGCGCTGCTGGCTTTCGGAAGCATGCTGGGTGGCGGTCTGGCAGGCTTGCTGTCGCGGGTCCGCCCGGGCAAGCCCCCCGACGCCACCCCGCCGGCCGTCGGAGAGCCGCGGTCCGGCCGCGAGCTGGTGCTACACGGTAACGTCAGCGCCATTGGCACGGAGGAGGTCAAAGCGCCGAGCAGCGGCACGGTGGGAGCCCTGCTGACGACCGAGGACCAACCCGTCACTGAGGGCCAGGCCCTGATCCAGCTCAAGTGCCCGGACCTGGTGAAGGAACTGCAGGCCGCTCGCAAGCGCCTGGAGCAGGCGAAGGCCAAGACAGCCCAGGCGCGCAATGACCCCGAGATCAAGCGCCTCCAGAAGGTCGAGCAGGCCCTGGTAAAGACTCTGGAGTCACTGGAAACTGCCGAACTGCGGTTACGGTCGTATCGTCAACAGCACAGTGCCGCGGCGGAAGCCCTGAAGTTCCGGGAAAGAGCGGAGGAGAATGCCCGCCGCGCCCAACGGTTGTACCTGGCGGCCAAAGCAGCCTTCGAGAAGGCCAGGGCCAACACCAGGCCCATCGGCGGGGCTGACCCACCTGCACTGGTGAGAGCTCGCCTGCAGATGGAGGACGCCAAGAAGGTTCTCGACTTGTCCCAGTCACAGTTGGCGGACGCTCGCGCCGCCACTGATCGCTACCCCAGCGAGGTGCTGCAGTTGCAGACCTTGCAGCGCGAGGCGCAGGCCGTGGCGAAGCGCCGCTCGGAGCTGGCCCAGGTACGCAAGCGCCTGGCGGCCCGACGGGAAGCACAGCAGAAAGCGATTCGTGAGGCGCGGCAGCAAGAGGCGGAAGCGGCGGTCCATACCGCAGAGGAGGCCGTAGAGCGCAGCCAGGTCAAGGCCCCGCGGTCGGGCCGTCTGGTGTCACTCAAGGTGCGGCCGGGAGACACAGTGCGGGCCGGCCAGGTGTTGGCCGAGATCGAGGCCAGCGGCGGCTCTCGGCTGGTATTCAGGGGTAGCGCGGCAGACGCCAACCGGGTACAGGTCGGGCAGGACGCGACCGTGGAGCCAGTGGGAGGCGCGAGCTTTGCGGCCCGCGTCAGCCAAGTCGAGCGCCTGGGAAGCCGAATCAAGGTCTTCTTGCAGCCCCTGGGCGAAACGGTCCTGCCCGCCCCGGGGACTCCGCTGGTGGCGCGTATTCGAGTGCGATGAGATAGAACCGACCGCGCCCGCAGCCGGTCAAGGAGGAGAGTATATGAGACACGTGGTGGTCGTGGCCGTGATCGCGGCGCTGGGATGCCTGGCCGGATGTACCCCACCCAATCAGCCCCCGGCGGGTGAGGCGATAGGCGTTCGATCGGCCCCTCCCGAGCCCCTGCCCTCCGAGGAGTCGACGGTCTCTAGCGCCACAGCAACCAAGAAGATCAGTTGGTTCACTGACTTTGCCCAGGCCAAGCAGCAGGCGATCAAGCTCAAGCGCCCTATCCTCGTGGATTTCACCGCCGAATGGTGCAGTTGGTGCAGGAAGCTCGACGAGGAGGTCTGGCCCGACCCCAAGGTCGTGGCGGCTGCCGAGCCCTTCGTCTGCGTGAAGGTGGATGGCGATGCCAATCCGCAGCTCGTGGAGAACTTCAAGGTCAGCGGCTTCCCCACTGTGGTGGCCATTGACGTCAAGGGCAAGATCCTGGGGAAGGCCGTTGGCTACCAGGATGTCGAGGCCATGGAGCGGTTCCTGAAGAGCTCGCGCTAACGCGGGACGCTTAGCAGGGCGTCACGCCTTTCTTCAGGATGATGTTACCGTACTTGGCTGTCTCGCCGGTCATGACCACGGCGAAGGCCTGCCGGGCGCGGTCATAGAAGGCAAAGCGCTCGACGCGGGCGATGGGCGGCGTCTGTGGTGCGTGACGGTCTATGGCCGCCCGATAGGCTCTCTCAACCTCCGGGTTCAGCGCATCACCCGGCACCGGGGCCATCATCACCACCGGGTCTTCCACGTAGGCGTCTAGCTCAAAGAGCGGCAGGATCGCGTCCAGCAGGTCCGCAATACGCAGGCCGTCGGCGCGGACCACCCGCTGGTTCATGGTCTCGCCCGGGAAGTGCGCGTCCGCCAGCACGATCTCGTCACCATGTCCCATCCGTGCCAGCGTGGCCAGCAGGTCCGGACTGATCAGGGGGGAGATCCCTTTGAGCATCGTTCGTCCTCCTTGCCTCTTGGCAACCGCGTGATGGTGCTACCGGGCGTTTTCCAGCCCCAGGCTCCAGAGATGGGAGCCGCTGACGAAGTACAGGCGCCCATCCACCACAGCCGCACCGGCCGAGATGTCCACCGGTGAGCTGGGGTGCAGACCCTCTGTCGGCGTTGCCGGGCCCGTTTGCCCCGTTGCCCACCAGCTTACTACTGACTGAACTTCGCCGCCACCGGCATCCGGCGACCCACACCGAAGGCCTTGCTGGTTACCCGCAGGCCCGGGGCGGCCTGACGCCGCTTGTACTCGTTGCGGTCTATGGTCCGCGTCACCCAGCGCACGACCCCCTCATCGAAGCCGCGAGCGACGATGTCTTCCGCGCACAGCTCTTCCTCGACATAGAGCTGCAGGATGTCGTCCAGGACCTCATAGGGCGGGAGCGTGTCCTGGTCGGTCTGGTTGGGGCGGAGCTCGGCGGAGGGGGCCTTCGTCAGGCAACGGGCCGGGATGATCTCGCCCTTCCGGTTGATGTACCGCGCCAGCTCGTAGACCATCGTCTTGGGCACATCCGAGATGACGCTCAGCCCCCCGGACATGTCGCCGTACAGGGTGCAGTAGCCGACAGCCAGCTCACTCTTGTTGCCGCAGCTCAGCGCCAGCGACCCACGCTTGTTGGACACCGCCATCCAGAGGTTGCCGCGGATGCGGGCCTGGATGTTCTCCTCCGCGACTCCCGGCTCGGTGCCGGCGAAGAGCTCCTGCAGCGCCGTCAGATAGGCCCCATGGATTTCAGCGATGGGCACGACATGGAACTCGATGCCGAGGTTGGCGGCCAGGATGCGCGGATCCTCCACGCTTCCCGCCGACGAGTACATGGACGGCATGGACATGCCCATGACGTTCTCCGGCCCGAGGGCGGCCACCGCCAGGCAGCACACCACCGACGAGTCAATGCCACCCGACAGGCCGATGACCGCGGTACGGAAGCCGCACTTTCGCATATAGTCCCGCAGCCCAAGCACAAGCGCATCGTGGACTGAGGCGATGTGTTCCAGCGGGGTGTACCCTCCTGGTTGGCCGGGCGCCCCGGTGTCCACGGTCACGACCGTTTCCTCAAAGCCGGGCAGAACGGCGATGGGCTCACCACGCGCATCCAGACAAAGGCTGCGGCCATCGAAGATCAGCTCGTCGTTGCCACCGACCTGGTTCACGTAAACAAAGGGCAGCCCGTGTCGGGTGGCATGGCGGCTGATGAGCCGGAAACGTATCTCCTCCTTGCCGACGCTGTAGGGCGAGGCGGACAGGTTCACCAGCAGCGTCGCGCCTTTCGCCGCCAGCTCCGCGATCGGGTCACAGTCATACATGCGCTGGTGCGGCCACAGCTCCGGGTCGTTCCAGGCATCCTCGCAGATGGAGATGCCAAGCCTCTCCCCCTTGAACGGGATGGGCGTCCGCTCGCAGGCTGGATCGAAGTAGCGGTCCTCGTCAAACACATCGTACGTTGGCAGGAGAGACTTGTGCTGAACGCCAATGAGTTCGCCGTTGGCAATCAGATAGGCCGAGTTCCGCAGACCCCGCCCGTGCGTCAGGCCGGTGGCCGTGGGCAGGCCAACAAGGATGCCAAGGTCGGGGTACTGCCGGCTGGACTCCAGCAGCTCCTGCGCCCCCGCCTGCACCCGCTCGACAAACCGGCAGCGGTTCAGCAGGTCCCGCGGGGGGTAGCCGGAGAGGAATAGCTCCGTGAAGACCACCAGGTCGCTGCCGGCCTCCGCGGCCTGGGAAATGACCTGGTGCGCGCGCGACAGATTCCCGCCGACATCGCCGACGGTGGTGTTGAGCTGTGCGACTGTGACCCTCATCTGTGTCCTCCAGCCTGCGAGTAGCCCCCATTTCGGAACGACAGACCCGTTCACCTGCCCCCCATCCGGTGCGCGCCGTCCGTCCCACGGAAGGGTCTTCGCAGCCCCACAGCGAAAGAGCCCCCTGCCATGAAGGAGCTTCTGTCATGCCGACGTTAGGTTTCGTTCACACGGTCCATCGTGTCATCCCCGGTCTCGCGGAGCTGAGCCGCGAGCTGTTCCCTGACCTCCAGCAGCTCCACTACCTGGATGAGTCCGTTTTGCGGGACGCCATCCGCGAACAGGGCCTGACACCGGGCATCGTGCGCCGTGTCTGCGCGTTGATCCAGTTGGCCGCCGAGTGCTCAGACCTGGTTCTCGTGACCTGTTCCTCCATCGGTCCCTGTGTCGACCTCGCCCGGCGACTGGTGAACGTCCCCGTGCTGCGTCTGGATCGCCCTATGGCCGAGACCGCCGTTCAGCAGGGGGACACTATCGGCGTGCTGGCCACTCTCCCCTCGACCCTGCGCCCGACGGTCGAGCTCGTCCAGCAGTGCGCGCTCGAAGCCGACCGGCATGTCACCATCCGCCCGGTCATGGTGGAGGGGGCCTTCGCGGCGGCCGCCCGTGGCGACCAGGAGAGCCATGACCGTCTGGTGAGGGAGGGGCTGCAGGCGCTGGTCTCGGGACACAACGCTGTCGAAGTCGTGGTTCTGGCCCAGGCCTCGATGGCTCGCGTGGCCGAGCAGATACCAGTCGCAAGCCCCGTGCCCATTCTCTCCAGTCCTCGCAGCGGCGTACAGCGCGCGGGCGAGACGCTTCAGGCCATGCAGGCGGGAGTGTACTGACATGCCGGTCCTCGTCGGCATCGCCGATGATTTCACCGGGGCCTCGGACCAGGCCGGCATGCTGGCCCGGGCTGGCGCAGGGTCTGTGCTGGTATTCGATCCCGGTTTCCCCCTGGGTGAGGAGTGGCAGGCGGTCACCTACGCCACGCGGCTGCGGTCTGTACCCGCGGCCCAGGCCCGACTGGACGCCCAGGGGCTGTTTCGCATGGCCCGCAGCCTGCAACCTCACATGGTGCAGTACAAGTACTGCTCGACCTTTGATTCCACGCCTGAGGGCAACATCGGGCCGGTGCTTGACGTGGCCACCGACCTTTGCGGGGTTCCCGGCACCATTGTCGTCCCGGCCCTCCCCGTCAATGGGCGCACTACCTGCCACGGCTACCACTTTGTGCTCGGCGTGCCCTTGCACGAGTCGCCCATGAAGGACCATCCGCTCAATCCCATGACCGACTCCAACCTGGTTCGCTGGCTGTCGCGCCAGACGGACCGTCCCGTCACGCTCGTCAGCTACGAGACTGTCGAGCGTGGGCCAGACGCTCTGCGGGAAGCCCTGCAGTCGCGGTGGTCTGCCGGCCAGTCCTACGTGGTGGTGGACTGCCTCAGCCGTCGCCACGCCCGCCTCATCGCCCGCGCGGTGTGGGACTTGCCGCTGATCTCAGGCTCCTCCGCCCTGCCCCTCGAGCTACCCGCGGTGTGGCGCCGCGAAGGCCTGCTCGGGCCGCGCCGCCGTTCCGCCCCGGGGCCTTCCCGCGGGTCAGGAAGCCGTCGCGAGCCGGTCCTGGCCCTGGCCGGCAGTTGCGCCGCCCAGACGCTCCGCCAGGTGGCTGCTGCCACTGATTTCGCCCTGGTCCGCCCCGACCTTACCAGGCTGCTCAGGGAGACAGCCAGCCAGGTGATTGACGGCCTGACAGGCCAGGTTGGCGCAGCCCTGACCCACAGTGAACTGGTCATCGTCGCCACTTCGATGGCGGCACAGGACCGGGCCGACCTGCAGGCGCAGGCGGCCGCCGCGGGCATGGACGCCCGCGCCCTGGGGCTTGCCATCGAGGAGTTGCTGGCCAGGCTCGCCGTCTGGGCGGTCCAGGAGCGGGGCATCCGCCGGCTTCTGGTCGCCGGCGGCGAGACTGCGGGCACGGTCTGCGCAGCGCTGCAGCTCCAGGCGGTTGAGATTCTCTGCGAAGTCGCCCCCGGAGTGCCGCTCTGCCGCTCCTTGCCTGACCGAGACCTGGTGCTGGCCCTCAAAGGCGGCAACTTCGGCCAGGATGACTTCTTCATGCGAGCAGCGAGGTGTGCCACATGATGTCACAGCCGGCGCCACCCGAACCCCGCGACCGGTTCCTCGGGTGTCTCCTGGGCGGAGCTCTGGGCGATGCCCTGGGTGCGCCCCTGGAGTTCCTGCGACTCGCCGACATACGCCAGTCCTTTGGGCCTGAGGGCCTGCGCCACCTCGCCCCGGCCTATGGCCGACGGGGCGCCATCACCGATGACACCCAGATGACGCTGTTCACTGCCGAGGGGCTGGTGGAGGCCTGGGACCGCGGCAGCGCACGAGGCGTCCAGGACGTGGTCGGCACGGTTCACCTGGCGTACCTGCGGTGGCTCAAGACCCAGGGCGAGACGTCGGCGCATCCCGCCTCCGACCCGACTGCCAGCGACGGGCTGGCGGGCATCCCCGACTTGAACGCATGGCGCGCCCCTGGCGGGACCTGCCTCTCGGCGCTGAAGTCCGCCTCCGTCGGCTCGCGCCGCGCCCCGCTCAATGATAGCCGGGGTTGTGGCGGTCTGATGCGCATCGCGCCCGTGGGTCTGGCGTTTGCCGAGGCCTTCGAACTGGGCTGCGACATCGCGGCGCTCACCCACGGCGCGCCAGGAGGCTATCTGGCAGCAGGCTGCTTCGCCCAGATCATCGCCGATGTGTGCCGCGGGGCCGATCTGAAAGCAGCCATCGCTCACGCCCGGGACCTGCTCGCTGCTGAACCAGGCCATGGCCGGACGCTCAGCGCGATCGAGAGTGCGGTGGCGCTGTCGGCAGCCGGCGACCCCTCGGCGGCCCGGCTGGAGACACTGGGCGAGGGCTGGGTGGCGGAGGAGGCCCTGGCCATTGCTCTTTACTGCGCTCTCGTGGCCCGGGACTGGGCTGACGGTGTGGTGCTCGCCGCCAACCACAGCGGCGACAGCGACAGCACCGGTAGTCTGACGGGAAACCTGCTGGGCGCGCTGTGGGGTCAGCAGGCCCTGCCGGCAGGCTGGATCGCGGACCTGGAACTGCGTGAGGTCATCGCGGACCTGGCGCAGGCGCTGTATGACCGTTACTGGCAAGGGCCCGAGACGAGTCCCCCAAAGGGCGCAGGGGAGGAGTGAGCGTGAATCCGGAGGTGGCCGCTGGTCCCAACGTCAAGCAGGTCGTGCCGTTCCTGACGGTGTCAGACATCCAGGCATCCCTGCGTTTCTTCGTGGACGGACTCGGGTTCTCCATGACGAACCACTGGAGCCCCGAAGGACAGCTTCGCTGGTGCTGGCTGCAGAACGGCGGGGCCGCGCTGATGCTGCAGGAGTACCCGCAGGAGGGCCACGGTGCCTGGGCACCTGAGGGGAAGCTGGGCCAGGGCGTCACCGTCTGCTTCATGTGCGAGGATGCCCTGGCGCTCTACCACGCGGCCCCGGAGCGGGCATTGGAGCCCCGGCGACCGTTCGTCGGCAACGGCCTGTGGGTGGTATACCTCACCGACCCGGATGGCTACCGCCTGGAGTTTGAGAGCCCGACCGATCTACCCGAGGAGACGGAATACGCGGAGGGGATGGGCTAGCCGGGGCGCTCCTCGTCCTCGTTTTCGCGTAGGGGGCAGGTCTCAAGCTGCTTCTCGCGGCAGTCGGCGAAGGCGGCGCAGCCCTCACAGACGCCCTCCTGGCAGGCCGTCTTGCCTGAAGCCAGGCGGAAGAAGCGCCAGACCAGGAATGCGATGGCCAGGGCCACCAGAGCCACAATGACCGCCGTCTCCCACATTATGCCAGCCTCCTAACCCAGTCCGACCAGCCGGCCGCCCTGGTACACAACGAAGGCCACGATCCAGGCCAGGGCGGTGGTGTACCCCACCGCAAACATCGCCCATCGCCACGAGCAGGTCTCCCGGTAGATCACGGCGATGGTCGCCACGCAGGGCACGTAGATCAGCACGAAGAGCATCAACGCATAGGCCTTCAGGGGCGAGAGCTGGGGGTCGCTAGCCAACGCCTGCCGAAGCTGGTGTGTGTCGTCCTCAGCGCCCTCGAGGCTGAAGACGGTGCCCAGTGTGGAAACGACGATCTCCTTGGCAGCGAGTCCAGAGAACAGCGCGATGGCGATGCGGTCGTCGAACCCCAGCGGCCGCAGCACCGGCTCGATGGCCGCGCCGACGCGACCGGCGTAGCTGTGCTCGATGGCCCGGCGAGCCGCTCCGGCCTCCGCCAGGTTCGGCTCGGGTGCGACCTTGGGGTAGGTGAGCAGGAACCACATCAGAACTGACATGGCCAGAATGGTGGTTCCGGCCTTCTGCACATAAAGCCAGCCGCGCTCGACCATGTGGATAAGCGTGCCCCTGAGCGTCGGCATGCGGTACGGCGGCAACTCCATCACGAAGGGCTCCGGCGGCCCCGGGAGCAGGAAGCGCCGGAAGACCTTGGCCATGGTCAGCGCCAGTAAGACACCCAGCACGTAGACCGAGAAGATCACCTTGCCCGCCGCGTCCGCCGGGAAAAAGGCTCCCACCAGGAGGATGTAGACAGGCAGCCGCGCCCCACAGCTCATCAAAGGCACGATCAGGATCGTGATGATGCGGTCGCGGCGGCTTTCCAGCGAGCGCGTGGCCATGATCGCCGGCACGCTGCAGCCAAAGCCCAGGAGCATCGCAATGAAGCTCTTGCCGTGGAGCCCGACCTGGTGCATCACGCGATCCACCACAAAGGCGGCCCGGGCCATGTAGCCACTGTCTTCGAGTAGCGAGATAGCCAGAAACAGCAGCATGATGTTGGGCACGAACACCAGCACCCCGCCGACACCGCCGATGACCCCGTCGGCAATCAGTGACTGCAGCTCTCCTGGCGGCAGGCTGTCCCGGGCCGTAGCCTGCAACCAGGCGAAGAAGCTCTCCAGCCAGGCCATTGGCGGCGCCCCCAGGCGGAAGACGCCCTCAAACATGAGCCACATGAACATGAAGAAGATTGGCAGGCCCAGAACACGGTTGGTCAGGAAGCTATCGGCCTTGTCGGACCAGTCCACGCGGCTCTGCTGCGCCAGGGTGATGACCTCGTGGCAGGCACCATTCACAAATCCGTAACGGCGCTCCGCCATGATGACTTCAGGGTCGTCCCCGGTGATGCTCTGCAAGTGGCTGCGGGCCGCACGTGCCGCTTCCAGGAGGCGTCCGCTGCTATCGCACTGCTGCACCTGCCGGCGAACCTGCTCGTCGTTCTCCAGCAGCTTTATCGCCACCCACCGTGACGGCAGATGCGCCAGGGCGCCCTCCGCCTCGACGGCCTCCGTCAACTGGGCCAGGTGGCTTTCGATCTCCCCCCCGTACTGAACCTGTACCGCCCGCGGGTTGCCTTCTCTCGCCGCCTCGACAACCGCCTGCAACAACTCCTCCACGCCCTGCCCCCGGCTGGCGATCACTGGCACCGCTCGGACCCCCAGAAGCTCTGCCAACAGCGCCAGGTCAATCACCTGTCCCCGTGCCTCGGCCACATCCATCATGTTCACGGCCAGGACCAGCGGTACGCCCAGTTCCAGGAACATGCTGGCCAGGTACAGGTTGCGCTCCAGGTTGGAGGCATCCACCACGTCCACCACAACGTCAGGCTTGTCCACCAGAATGAAGTCGCGGGCGACGAGTTCCTCCAGGGAGTAAGCAGTCAGGCTGTAGGTGCCCGGCAGGTCCACAAAGCGAATGTGGTAGGAGCCGAAGTCGCGGTGGCCCTCCTTCTTCTCCACGGTGACGCCGGGGTAGTTGCCCACGTGCTGGCGCGAGCCGGTAAGGGCGTTAAACAGTGTGGTCTTGCCTGAGTTGGGGTTACCCGCGAGGGCCACGACCAGTTGGCGGGTGGTGGGAGAAGCCATCAACTGCCCTGCCAGATCATGCGTGCTGCGCGACCGGTCGCACCGTTAGCCGCTGTGCCTGCCCGCGCCCGAGGCGCAGCTCTCGGCCATTGCTGCGGACCACCATGCCGCCGATGCCCCCGAGTTCCTGCACCACGTCAACAACGGCGCCGGGGACCAGCCCCTCGAGCCGTAACTGACCCATCAAACCCCGGCCGCGCTGCTCCGTGATGACCACCCGCTGGCCCGCACGCGCCATGCTCAAAGGCATCGCCACCACTTCCACCTCGATCGCTGCGGCCTCCATCCGGCGCAGTGACAGATGGTAGTCCATCAGGTGAATCTCTACCGGGTCACCCAGGGGAGCGATGCGAGCCACTCGCAGCTCCACCCCGGTGCGAAGCCCCATGTCCAGGAGCCGGCGGCGAATCGCTCCCGAGCCCCCGACCTTGCGTATACGCACCGTCATCCCTGGTGGCACGCGATCCAGGGTGGTTGCTGCAGGCTCTGTATCGGCTAGCTGTGCACCGGACGGAAGGCTGGTTGTCTCCCCTGCCACATGGCGCTCGAGATGCTCAAGCCATTCCTGGTACAGGCCCGGGTGGTCGTGCAGGAACTGGGTCAGGCACACCAGCCGGTCCTGAGCCGCCGAACCCAGGGTGTGCTCCAACCCACACGCGTCGCTCTCGGCCTCCTCCGGTGCCAGGTGCAGAACGCTGCTCAGGAAATCCACGATGGCCTGATGTCGGTCATGGACCTGGCGGGCCAACTCTCGCCCCCTGGGGGTCAGCACCACGTCCCCGTAAGACTCATGCTTCACCAGGTCCCGGGCTTTGAGAGTCTTCAGGGCGCCGGTCACACTGGGGGTTGTGACCTGCAGGCGGTCAGCGATGTCGGTGACTCGCACGGCCCCCTGCTCTCGCTCGAGTTGAAGAATGGCCTCGAGGTAGTCCTCCATCTTCGCTGAGATGGGCGTCTTGGGCATCAGGAGATTGGCGCTCCGCACAAAGTTAGGCCTGCTTAACTTTTCCGCCGCCATTATAGGGGTCCCTCTCGCCCGTGTCAACGCCACCGGCGCCGGCCGCCGGGGCAGGACAGCACCCGCGCGGCGAGGAAATGCTGGTCCAGTTCTCCCAAGTGGGGCAACGAACAGGGAGTGAGTGCATGCAGCCCAAGGACTGGTTCCGACTGGATGGACGTGTGGCACTGGTAACTGGCGCTGCCACCGGCCTGGGGCAGGCCATCAGCGTCGCCTTGGCCGGGCGGGGTGCCCGCGTGGCTGTCTCCGACAAGCCCGGCGTAAGCACCCAGCAGACCGCCTCTCTGGTCGCTGCGCAGGGCGCCGAGGTGCTGGCCGTTGACCTGGACATCACCGACCAGCAGCAAATCTCCGCCGCCGTGGCGCGCGTCATGGCGGAGTGTGGGCGCCTTGACATCGTGGTCAACAACGCCGGCATCAACCGCCCGGTCTCCGGCCTGGAGGCCACGCCTGAGACGTGGGACGAGCACTTCGCGGTCAACGTGAAGGGCGGGTTCTTCGTGGCCCAGGCCGCCGCGCACCACATGATCGCCCAGGGCTGGGGCCGGGTCATCTTCATTTCCAGCCAATCCGGTCTCGTGGGCGTCCCCGGCCAGCCCGTATACTGCTCCAGCAAGGGCGCGATCATCAACCTGGTGCGGACCCTGGCGGTGGAGTGGGCCCGACACGGTGTCACGGTCAACGCCATTGCGCCGACCTTCATTGAGACTAACCTGACCCGCAAACGCCTGGAGAACCCGGAGTTCCGCGAGTATGTCCTGAAGCAGATACCGGGCGGCAAGCTCGCGCAGCCGGAGGACGTGGCCGCAGCCGCGGTCTTCCTGGCCAGCGATCAAGCGGGGATGGTCACCGGCACCACGTTGTCGGTGGATGGCGGCTGGACGGCGTGGTAGGCCTATCTTCCGCGACGGACACCCCGCGTCCCCCAGGGACACTCTCCCTCCAGCCGGGTACTTCAGTGCCCGGCCCCAACGCCCGGAAAGGAGCACCCATGCCCAAGCCCCTGATCCGCAAGCTCGGTACGGTCGAATGCGACCTCGTGGAGGCCACGCCGCTGGTCTTTCGCGACCGGTTGTACCGCTTCGAGTATGTCCGTGACCACTACTACCAGCCCAACACCACTGGCGCCTCGTACATGCGCCTGGTGGATCACGAGACCGGCGAGTGCACGCCCGGCTTCGGGGCCGACTACCACCTGGGCAGCGCCTATTCCGAGGGCGACCGGGTATGGGCCTATGCGGTCAACACCTGGGATGGGGACGAAATCCGCGTCTGGTGGTCCGACGACCTGGAGCAATGGGAGACCCAGACAGCCCTGCACCTGCCGGGGTGGGGGATGTTCAACACGTCCGTCTGCCGAGGACGTGACGGCTACATCATGGCCTTCGAGGTGGGCCGGGCGACGGTCGAGGTCGGCGCACCCTTCACCATCTTCTTCGCCCGCTCCGATGACCTGCGGACCTGGGAGCTGCTGCCCACGGAGGACCACGTCTTCACCCGCGACCGCTACAGCGCCTGTCCCTCCATCCGCTACCTGAGCGACGGCCGGTACTACATGGTCTACCTGGAGACGCTGCCGGGGCCGATGTACCCGACCCACATTGTCCGTTCGCCGGACCTGGTGCACTGGGAGCCCAGCCCTCTGAACCCCGTGCTCGAACACTCCGACGATGACAAGCTCATCGCCAACCCACGGCTGACCGAGGCCCAGCGGGCACATATCGCCAGCGCCGAGAACCGCAACAACTCCGACATGGACCTGTGCGAGTTTCAGGGCCGCACCATCATCACCTACGCCTGGGGCAACCAGCAGGGGACCGAGTTTCTCGCCGAGGCGGTCTACGACGGCCCGCTGGAGGAGTTCCTGCAGGGGTTCTTCCCGGGGTAGCCTCTGTGTCAGCGGCCTCCTGGCACAAACGACCGTCTGGAGAGGCCGGCCCCGGCCGGCCTGCCGTTCCTGCAGGAGGGCCTCCCCCGGTGCCACCACCAGCCCCCCCTAGGGACGGCACTGCCAGCACGGCGGGCAGTGGCACCCTCCCCCTTTTGCGCGACGGACACCCCGCGTCCCCCAGGGACGCTCTCCCTCCAGCCGGGTACTTCAGTGCCCGGCCCCAACGCATCTCCCGCAGGAGCCTCCTCCAGTGCCACCACCAGGCCCCCCGCCGTAGGGACGGCACTGCCGGCAGGGCTGGCAGCGGCACCCTCCCCTCTCCCGTGACGAATGACCTGCGTCCCCCAGGGACGCTCTCCCCGAGCCGGGTACCTCGGTGCCCGGCCCACTTCCTCAGGCAGTCTCCCAACGTCCACTCGCGTGGCTGCGGTACCCGGCGCTGATGATCCGGCTGGCTTGCATGCCGTCAATGCCGTCGAACTCCGGTGGCTGGCCGGCGGATACCCGCGCCGCGAAGGAGGCGATCAGCGGCAGGTGCATGTTGGCGGCGGGCGGCTCCACCGCTATGACCTGATCTTCGCCCTGACCGCGCAGAATGATCTCCGGCCTGCCATCAAAGGGGGTGGCGATCAGGGCCCCCTGGGTACCGTGGATCTCCATCTCATCGGGCCCGATGGCGGTGGCCCAACTGGCCTGGGCCACCAGATGAGCGCCGCTCTCCATCTCGCAGAGCAATGACTCGGTGTCAGGGGCCTCGTAACCCATTGCCAGGCGTCCGGTAAGGCCGGCAACGCTCAGCGGTGACCCCAGGAGGTAGCAGATGATGTCCAGACGGTGGCTGCCGACATCCATCATCGCGCCCCCTCCCGCCTGCGCCTCCACGCGCCAATGCTTCCAGTCATCGGGAGCGGGGGCATAGCGTCCGGCGATGAAGACCCGCGCGCTGAGCGGCAGTCCGATGACGCCGTCCTCGATCAGCTCCTTGAGCTTCCGTGTCTTGGGATACCAGCGGCGATAGTAAGCGATAGCCAGCGCCACACCGGCCTCCGCGCAGGCCGCCACCATGCGCTGGCACTCTTCCAATGTGACCGCCATCGGCTTCTCGCACAAGACGTGCTTGCCCGCAGCGGCAGCGCGCACGGTCTCCTCGCAGTGCCGGTGCTGGGGGCTGGCGATGTAGACGGCCTCGACCTCACTGTCGGCCAGCAGGGCATCGAGGTCGTTATAGGCCTTGCGCGCTCCAAAGCGTTCGCGCATCTCCTCGGCCCGCGTCAGGGTATTGGAGAAGAAGGCCACCAGCTCGCTGGCAGGATCCTCAACCATGGCCGGGGCCACGCGCTTGTTGGCGATGTCGCCACACCCGATGATCGCCCAGCGTAAAGGCATGTTCGCCTCCCGGAAGGTATGTGCCGTGTTGTCAGCCACCTGCTAGAAAGCCCCGAGGCGGTCAGCCTCGGCGTGGAACTCTGGCAGGCTGGCCGGAGTAAGCTCAAGCCCGAACTGGTCCGCCACCGCATAGGCCACGTCAATGGCCGTCTCCAGGGCCTTCCGGCGGCCACTGGCCCGGTCCGCCACGTCCCAGGTGTTGTGGGTCGGGACGAGCAGGTACAGCAGCGGGTGGTCGCGGCGGAGCATGTCCTCGATGCTGGCCGCGGCCATCGCCAACGTGTCCTCGTAGCTCAGCTCGTGTTCGGCACGACAGTCGGTGACGGTCCACGTGCCGGGTACGGGGCCCGGCCGGGGGGTCAACTCATGGGTATGCGGCACCTCGTAGAGGTCCAGCTCGCCCGGGATCAGGCGTGACTTACTGCTGCAATGCCTGGAGTGCGGGTAGGCGCCCCACCAGCGCTGGTGCGCCTCCGGGAAGTAGCGGCCGGGCACCGAGGTGTAGCACTGCCGGTAGCCCAGTTCGGCGATAATCGGGTGGGTAGAGTCGTTGGCCTGGGCGCAGCAGGCGCTGAAGGTGACGGCCTTCTGCCCGCAGGACTGCTCCCAGTCATCGGTGGCGATGCGCAACAGCTCGAACTGCTCATCGTAATCATAGGATGCCAGCGGCCTGTCCCACGGCAGTTCCTCGCAACCCGGCGGCTGATAGGCTCGGGCCTGGAAATGCAGTGTCAGCCAGCAGCCGCGGCCTTGCATCTCGCGGAACAACAGCGCCTGCCGCCGCATCACCTCGGGCTCGGAGCACAGGCCCAGGCAATGCAGCAGGCCGCGCTCGGCGAAGACGTCGCAGATGCCATGGACAGCCTTCTCGGCCATCTCCCAAGTCAGGTCCGGGCCTCCGCCCGGTTTGCCAGGCGTCTGACAGTCCATGAAGTAGGCAAAGAAGAGCTGCCGGCGGTTGAGCTGATAGCCCTGCGGCCGCATGGGTAGTAAGCTCCTTCAGTCCAGCACCGCGATGGCCTCGATCTCGACCAGCCAATCTGGCGCCACCAGCGCGCTGATGGCCACTGTCGTCGCCGCCGGGTAGTCGGGCTGCAGGTACTCCTGCCGGACCTCGCTGAAGACCGGGAAGCTGGCGATGTCGGTCAGAAACACCGTCAGCTTGGCCACGTTGCGCCAGCTCGCACCGGCGGCCTCCAGGTTCGCCTGCAAGTTGCGGAAGACCTGGTGCACCTGCGCCCGGAAGTCGCCGGCGCCAACCAGTTGCCCCGCGGCATCCACGGGGACCTGTCCGGAAATGAAGAGCAGCCGACTGCCCTGAGCGAGGACGGCCTGACTGTACGGGGTGGTGGGCACCGGCACGTCGGGCGAGTGGATGCTCTTGAGCATGAGTGGCCTCCTCCGAGTGCGTTGCGCATTCGCCGCCGGGACGAGAGGCTCCTGCGGGAGGTTTGTGCCATGAGCCGGGGGAATTCATCGGCACTGGCATATAACTTGATTACGGAATGTGTCTCCCCATGCGTGTTACCAGTCTCGCCTTGGTAGTCGCGGGCCTCCCCGCCGTCCTGGCTGGGTGCGGAGGTGGTGGGAGTGATCTCCCACTTATCCCTGAGGACGCCGCCGACAAGGTCATCCTCGTGGGCTGGGATGGCGTGCAGCGGGAGCACCTGCAGGAGATGGTCGCACGGAATGAGGTGCCGGTGCTGATGGGGCTGGCGGCCCAGGGCGCGCTGGTGGACATTGACATCACCCAGGGGCGAACAGATACCAAGTGCGGCTGGGCCCAGATACTGACCGGCTACCGCCCGGACATCACCCGCGTCCACACCAACAAGCGCTTCGCGCCGATCCCGCAGGGCTTGACGGTCTTCGAGCGTCTGGAGAAGTACCGCGGCCCCGACATCTTTACGGGCGCCGTGGTCGCCAAGAAGCGCCACATCGACAACGAGCCCGAAGGGACCCCATATTCGCTGACCCAGCACAACATGGACCTGTTCATGAACGGCTTGCACGACTGGCCGGTGGTGCTACAGGAGGCCCTCGCCCAGCTAGACCTGCACGGCGAGGGCGACTTCTTCCTCTTCGTGCACTTCTACGAGGCTGACAACGCCGGGCACATCTATGGGGAGAGCTCGGTAGAGTACGAGGCGGCCATCCGGCAGATGGACGCCGCCACCGGCCAGCTCCTGGACAAGCTGGCCGACCTGGGCATTGCCGAGGAGACGTTGGTCTACATCACGGCGGACCACGGCTTTGACGAGGGCCTCACCAGCCACGCCGACGCCCCCCACATCTTCCTGGCGACCAACGACCCCGAGGTCGAGGGCCCCGGCGACCGCCTGGACATCGGGCCCACCATCCTCGACCGCTTCGGGATCCCTCTGCAGATCCTGCGCCCGCGCCTGGACGGCCGCGCCCTGTAGGGCCGGCCCCCTATCCCAGCGCGCTCCTGACCACCTCACAGACCCGGTCCACCTGCTCGGTGGTCAACTCCGGGTACATCGGCAACTGCAGGATCTCGTCGGCGCAGCGCATGGTAACGGGCAGGTCCAGTTGTGCCAGGTTGTAGTTGCCCAGCGCCGGCTGCAGGTGCGGTGGCGCCTTGTAGTGCATGGCGAAGCCGATCCCAGCCTCCTGGAGCTTGGCCGCAATCGCGTCCCGCCGGGGGCTGCGGATTGCGTACAGATGGTATACGTGCTCGCATCCCGGCGCCTCGTGCGGTGTCACCAGGTCCAGGCCGGACAGCTTCTCGTTGTAATAGTCTGCCAGATGGCGACGCGCCTCGTTCCACTTCGCGAGGCGTCGCATCTTGACGTTCAGGATCGCCGCCTGCAACTCATCGAGGCGCGAGTTGTAGCCGACCATACTGAACACGCCCCGCTGCTCCTGGCCGTGGTCCCGTAGCATCCGCAGCCGCCGCGCCACCTCACTGTCATTGGTCGTGACCATGCCCCCGTCGCCGTATCCGGCCAGGTTCTTGCTCATGTAGAAACTGAAAGCCGCAGCATCGCCCAGGGACCCGACGCGCTGCTTACGGTAGCGTGCGCCGTGGGCCTGGCAGGCATCCTCGACGATGTGGATGCGCCGGGGCCCGCAGACCTCACGGATGGCGTCCATGTCGGCCGGGTGCCCGAAAACGTGGACCGGGATGACGGCGCGGGTACGGGGCGTGATGGCCCGGGCGAGGGCCGCCGGGTCCAGGCAGTAGGTCCTTGGGTCAATATCCACCACGACCGGGGTGGCACCGACGTGAACGATAGCCTCCAGAGTGGCGATGAAAGTCCAGGAGACGGTGATCACTTCATCACCGCGGCCTATCTCCAGTGCCCTCAGCGACAGCGATAGCGCCTCGGTGCCGTTGGCTACCCCGATGGCGTGCTGGACCCCGCAGAAGTTGGCGAAGTCCTCCTCCAGACGTTGGACGTTGGGCCCCAGGAACAACTGCATGCTGTCCAGGGCCCCGCTGATAGCGGTCTGGACCTCCTGCCGGATCTGCTGGTACTGCAACTTCAGGTCTATCAGGGGGATACCCACAAAGCCACTCCTTGGTTCAACGCCTCATTCAAAACGGTCTGGTATTAGAGTGCCCAAGACGGGCGAAGTTGCCGGGCCCGACCTCACGGCGACCGCGCCGGGTTGCGGTAGATGCGCAGCAGCGGGACGCCCTCGCGGTGCACGCGAACCACCGGCTTATCGGTGGCCAGCAGGGGCAACATCGCCGGCGGCCACATCGGCGGGTGGCTGTCAACGATCACGTAGTCGCTGTCGGCGGGCAAGCTGTCGCGCACGAAGCGCCCCAGCATCCGGTGCTGCGGGGGAATCTCACCGGCGGCGACGAGGGCGTCTATCACCCCCGTAGCCAACTCCGAAGCGGCGACGAACCGCGCGCGACTCTGGGCCGGCGCGGCCATGAACTCACGGGCCCCTCCGTAAGCGTCGCCCCAGTACGTCAGCTCCAGGCCCAGGCGACTGGCCCCGGGCAGGCCGCCGCAGAGCCCGGAGTAATAGGACAGGCAGTAAGGGTACAGCCTCGTGATGCCTGCCACACCCGGCAGCAGCAGACCGGTGACGATTAGACCCTGCAGCAGACCTGACCGCGGCCACTGGTCCGCGCGCAGCCGCTGGTACCATTGGTGGACCACCAGCATGGCCAACATGAGCGCATAGGGCAATGCTGGCAGGAAGAGCCGGATGCCCCCGTACCGGGCCGCAGTGGGCCAACAGGCCAGCCCCAGGTTGCAGACCAGTCCCAGGAGCAGAAAGCCAGACGCCGGACCCAGGCGCCGCCGGACCGTCTGAATGATGGCCGGCAGCAGCGGCAGGAGCCAGGTCGTGGGCATCGTCAGCGCCAGCATGACCACCGGGTAGTGCCACGGAGCGGACAGGTCTCCGCCGTAGACTCGGCCAAGGTAGGTCACGCCCGGGTGGTAATGGTGGGCGTGGAAGGCCATGTACTCCCCCAGCCTTCCCACCGGGTCGGGCCATAGCCAGGGCCAGCAGAGCAGGAAGACGGGCAGGGCCAGCGGCAGGCAGGCCAACAGGCGCCGGGTACCCGCCGGCCGCCAGAGGGCAAGCCATAGCCCAAGATGAGGGACCAGGGCCACAGCGTTGAGCTTGGTGCCCAGGGCCAGGCCGACCAGCACCGACGCCCCGGCAGCCACCGGCCAGCGATTGGCGTGGGCCGCCCGATAGCAGGCCAAAGCGGCCAACAGAGACATGGCCATGATGGGGACGTCGAGGGCATGGAAATGGGCGTGGCCAAAGACCCGGGGGTGCAGCGCCAGGCCCAGGGCCCCGGTGAGCGCCCAGGGCCGCCCGCAGCGAGGCGTCAGGAACCAATAGACGGTGCAGCAGGCCAGAGCCAGGAACAGGCTGCCAGTGAAGCGGGCTCCGCCCTCACGGCCCAAAGCGGCCTGGACCAGCCAATGTGGCACCAGCCCCACCAGCTTCACCAGGCCGGGGTGCATGTCATGCAGGGCCTCAGCAGCATCTATGGCCTCGGCCGAGACCAGCCAGCCGGCATTGCCCGCCTGCGCCTGCGCCACGCCCTGCCGCAGCCATTGGTCATAGGCGCGCGTCTTGCGCAGATAGACCAGCTCGTCATAGGTGAAAGGATAGAGACCGCGCAACTGCGGAGCCCAGACGGCCATCACGATCCCCAGACTGAGTGCGGCCATAACGAGCCAGTCTTGGGGCCTGCGAGCAGGAGCAGTGGACATGGGCGCCTCTGGGTCAGCCTTGGCCGGCAGGCGACGACTCAGTGGTGATGGCCCCCGGAGTCCCCGGCTCCGAGGTCCTCAGGCCGGATCGGGGGGCGCTTGAGCCCGTCCTCGATGGCATGGCGCAAGCGCTCCTGGTCGAACCCACCGGCCTGGTAGTACTGAAGCTGCCCATCAAGCCCAAGCACAGCGACAGCAGGCGCCTCGCGAATCTGCATCTCCTCTAGCGCCGGCTTCTCGTTGGGATCGTCTACGTCGGTGACGATGATCTGGACGCGCTCCGGTCTGGTGCCGGCGATGGCCTCCTTGACTTCCTTGAGGAACTGCTTGCCCTCTGGAGTCCTCTCTCGGATGATCACATGAAGAGGGACCTTGCGGGCCAGCAGGGCCTCGCGCACGTGTTCCATCGAGTGGGGATCGGGGCCTGGTCTGGTGCGGCCAAAAAGGACGAGGGCGACCCCACAAACGACGATCAGTGCAACGATGATGAGCTGGTCCTTCCTCATGTCGCGGTCTCCGGTCTCGGAGGTAAGCTCACTCCGCTAGCCATAGCGCATATGAATGACTCGCGGGCGGACGAAACGCGAGTTGGGGCGGGCCAGGCTGCGCGCCAGGGCATAGCCGGCCACAAAGCCGCCGATATGGGCCCAGAAGGCAACCCCGCCTCCGGTACCACCGATGGTGCCGAACCCGGAGAAGAGCTGGAAGATGAACCACAGTCCCAGGAACACGAAAGCCGGGATCTCCATCACGGTGAACAGGAAGAAAATGGGCACCAGGGCCCGCACACGGGCACCGCGAAAGAGAACAAAGTAGGCCCCGAGCACCCCGGCGATGGCCCCACTGGCGCCCAGGATCGGGACATTGGAGAAAAACGATAGCAGTGAATGGGCCAAGGCCGCGGCGACGCCGCAAGCCAGATAGAACAGCACGAAGCGCCCGTGCCCCAGGCGGTCCTCGACGTTATCCCCAAAGACCCACAGGAAAAGCATGTTGAAGCCCAGATGCCAGGGCCCGCCGGGGTCATGCATGAACATGGAGGTGAACATGCGCAGGATGATGTTGGCCAGACCGACCTCACGCCAGGCCGTGGGACTGATCAGTTCCCCAGGAACGAAGGCGTAGCGCGCCAGATGGTCCGGTGACAGGACCTGTGCCAACCAGACGACCACGCACACCACGATGATGCTGTGGCTCATCACAGGGCGGCTGAGAGACCGGATGCTATCGCCTAGTGGGATCATGGTACCTGCGGCGGTTGGCTCCCGGGCTCCGCCGTGTCACAGGATGCGTATGCTATAACGCCGAGGAGGGCGGGCATGGTGCCCACCCTCCTCATTTCCTTGCGGCGTACTGGAATCCCTGTTACGCGTCAGACTGCCTTACGCGCCGTTGCCGCCGCTTTTCTTCTTCTTGTCCTCGTCCTCGGGGAGCTCCGCCAGAGCCGACTCGGTGGTCAGTATCATGCTGGCGATCGAAGCTCCGTTCTCCAGGGCCGAACGCGTCACCTTCAGGGGGTCAATGATGCCGGCCTTGAGCATGTTGACCATCTCGCCAGTCCGGGCATCGAATCCGATTCCCTTCTTCTTGGCCGCCTTGACCTCGCTGATGATGACCGAACCCTCGTAGCCGGCGTTGGCGGCGATGCAGCGCATCGGCTCGGCCAGCGCCTTGCGGACGATGTCAACGCCGATGGCCACGTCATCTTCCGCCTCGATCTCGTCCAGGGCGGGAATCGCCGCGACCAGCGCAGCCCCGCCACCGGCCAGGATACCCTCCTCGACCGCCGCCCGGGTCGCCGACAGGGCATCCTCAAAGCGGTGCTTGCGCTCCTTCAGTTCGGTCTCGGTGGCCGCGCCCACCTCGATGACGGCGACGCCGCCAGCCAGCTTGGCCAGGCGCTCCTCAAGTTTTTCGCGATCGTAGTCGGAATCGGTCTCCTCGATCTGGCGCCGAATCTGGTTGATCCGGGCCTTGATGGCCTCCACGCTGCCCGCACCCTCGACGATCGTCGTGTCGTCCTTGGTTACGGTCACCCGCTTGGCCTGACCCAGCATGTTGAGGTCAACGTTCTCCAGCTTGATGCCCAGATCCTCGGAGATGAAGGTGCCGTTGGTAAGGATGGCGATGTCCTCAAGCATGGCCTTGCGGCGGTCGCCGAAGCCCGGGGCTTTCACGGCACAGACGTTCAGGATGCCCCGCAGGCGATTGACCACCAGCGTAGCCAGGGCCTCGCCCTCAACGTCCTCGGCCACGATCAGCAACGGTTTGCCCGACTGGACGATCTTCTCCAGCAGCGGCACGATGTCGGCCACGGAGCTGATCTTCTTCTCAAACAGCAGGACGTAGGGCTCCTCAAGCACGCAGGCCAGGGCCTCGCGGTCGTTGATGAAGTACGGGGAGAGGAACCCCTTGTCAAACTGCATGCCCTCGACAAGCTTGAGGTTGGTCTCGGTGCTCTTGGACTCCTCAACCGTGATGACGCCGTCCTTGCCCACTTCCTTCATGGCATCGGCGACAACCTCACCGATGGCCTCCGAGTTGCCGGCAATGGCGGCGACGCTGCGCATCTCTTCCTCGGTGCTGACCTCCACAGCCGACGCCCGCAGGGCCTCCACGGCTTTGGCCACGGCCAGGTCAATGCCGCGCTTCACCATCATCGGGTTGGCGCCTGCGGCTACGGCCTTCAGACCCTCCTTCAGGATGGCCTGCGCCAGCACCGTGGCGGTGGTGGTGCCGTCACCGGCCACGTCATTGGTCTGAGAAGCCGCTTCCCGAAGAAGCTGCGCCCCCATGTTCTCGAAATGGTCTTCCAGCTCGATCTCCTTGGCGACGGTGACGCCGTCCTTGGTGATGACCGGAGAGCCGTACTTCTTGTCCAGCAGCACGTTACGCCCGGCGGGGCCCAAGGTGACCTTCACCGCGTCGGCAACCTTGTTGGCGCCGCGCTCCAGAGCCCGACGGGCCTCCTCCTGGTACAGAATGTCCTTCGCAGCCATAGCTACCTAATCTCCTTGCGTACGGTAGTCAGCCCGGGTACAGCAGCCGGGCGGAATGGGCTAGACGAGCTTGGCGTAGATCTGGTTAGACTCCAGGACCAGAAACTCCTCGCCACCGTCAGTGACCTCGCGGCCGCCGTACTTGGCGAAGACGACCCGGTCGCCCAGCGCCACATCCAGGTCCACCTCGGTACCGTTCTCCAGCACCTTCTTTCCCACACCAACAACGGTCCCCCACTGGGGCTTCTCACGGGCAGTCTCGGGCAGCAGGATGCCGCCCTCGGTGGTCTGTGCCTCATCCACCTTGACGAGTACGCGATCTCCTAGAACACGCAGAGCCACTTACAGTGACCTCCCTTCATAGTAGCAATACAGACGATCACCCCGGCTGTTCCCGCCGGCCCCGCGCGGTACTGCCAGTCAGGCCATACTGCGCCTCGTGGACGGCGGCAGGGGGCAGTATAGCGAATTGCCGCGTCTGGCGCAAGAGCCATTTAGCACTCTCGAGGTGAGAGTGCTAATCAGGTCCGGAAAAGGTCTCGCACAACACCCTAGCGAACAGTCAGGAGCGCCCTGTAGAGCCTGGTCTTGGGAGCTGCCCCATGGCATGGCTGTCCGTCACTGCTGCTGCCCTGCTGCTGGCTGCCGCCGCTGCGGCTGACCCGTTGTCTGAGCCGATCCGCGAGAGCTTCAACTGCACTCTCGACGGCTCGCGCTGGCCTTATCTGCTGCAGGTGCCCCCGGTTGAACCGCAGGCGGTGCTCATCTACCTACACGGGCACTACAGCGATGAGAACCAGGGCATGACCACGGGCATCTACAACGACGCCTTTGGGAAGCTCCGGCGCGAGTGTCTCCAGCGGCGGTGGGCCTATGTGACGGCATGGTATGGCGGCAACTCGTGGATGGGACCAGTGGCCGAGGCAGGACTGGCTGACCTCATCGGTGGTCTGCGCCAACGCTGGCCGCAACAGCCCCTCTTCCTCTGTGGCGGCTCCATGGGAGGGTCCTCGGCCCTCATTTTCGCCGTGCGCCGCGCGGAGCTCCTGGATGGCGTTGCCGCCTTCTGCCCCGCCGCCGACGTCGAGAGTTTCTATGGCCTGGTCGCGGCCTCGGCAGACCCCACGCTTCGAAACATCGCCGCCGCCATCAAGCTGCACTACACCGTGGAGGGGCGTGACCTGGCCGCTGAACTGGCCGCACGGTCGGCGCTGCGCCACGCCGAGCGCCTCACGATGCCGGTCTACCTGTCCCACGGCGCCGCCGACGGCCTGATACCCGTGGCCGGGACGCGGGCGCTGGTCGAGCGTCTTCAGGCTCTCGGGCGGACCGTCAGATATATGGAGACGCCGGACGGGGGACATGACACGCCGATCCTGGAGGCAAACTGGCCCGAGGTGCTGGGCTTTCTCGCCGCCACTGCCGGAGCCAAGTGAAGGGAGCTGCGCCGGTGCCGCCCAGAGACAGCTTGCTGTATCTCACACCCGTCATGTCGCTGGTCTGCCTGCTGCTCGCCGCGAGCTTGTGGGCCGAGGACTTGCCAGGGAGCCGCCATCTGCCAGCCCAGTTCACACCGGGAGCCGTGCGGGCCGCCCTGGTCGCCCATCTCGACCACGAGGTGCTGCCCTGGCTCACTCGCCCCGACGCCGAGGACCCGGCACCGAGCTGGGCTGCGGACGCCGGCATGCCCATCATCCGGGTGCTGCGGCGACTGTACGTGCATAGCCTCGCTATCGAGCGCACGGACGACCAGGGGACGCGCGAGCGCTTGCGTGACCAGTATGACGCGCTTTTCGCGCGCCTGGTCGAGGGTTTCCGCGACCCGGCGGATGGCGCCTGGATCGTGGCCACCACCCACGACGGCCGCGGAGTGCTGCGCGCCGAAAAGCAGACCGTGTCCCAGGTCTACGTCATCTACGTCATGGCCGAACTCGCCGGCCGGCTGAGCGACAGCCGGGCCCGCGCCCTGGCTCTCGAAACCTTCGCTGATCTGGAGGCGCGGGGCCATGACCGGCAGTTCGGCGGCTACGTCGAGCGGGTGGACCTGCCTCTGGATGCCCCGGAGAACGCGGTCAAACAGCTCGGGACCAACATGCACGCCGCCCTGGCCATGGCGCGGCTGTTTCGCATCGCTCCCTCGGCACTGCTGCGCCAGCGCCTGGAGGAGCTCCTCGACATCTTCACGACGCACACGCCCCTGGTGGCTTCCGGCAATGCGACCCTGGCCTTCACCCGCGACTGGCAGCCAACCGCGCTGGGCGAGAACCCGCAGCAGCAGACGCTTTACGGTCATAACGCCGAACTCGTCTCGTACACGGTGGAGGCCATCAGGGCCCTGGGCCGGGACCCGCGGGATTACCTGCCCTGGCTGCGGCGAGTGACTGCCGGTGTCATCCGCAACGGTATCGGTTCCGATGGCCGCGTCTACACCTGGGGGCCTTGGGTCGGACCGCGGGAGAACCCCAACCAGCTCACCTGGTGGCCGCATACCGAGGCGGCCATCACGTTGGCCCGCATGTACCAGCTAACTGGCGAGGATCGCTACTGGAAGCTCTGCGAGCGGGTGCTGCGTTTCACCTTCGAGCGCTTTGTGCCTGACCACTCCGGTGCCTGGTACAGCGACATCAACACCGCAGACGGCTTTGTCGCCGATGGCAGCGGACAGCCGTGGTTTGCGGGGCTGCATACCACGCGCATGCTGCTGGAGTGCGACCGGGCGCTGCGAGAGGTGGAGTTGCCTCCGGTGCCCCGTCGCGAGGGCCGGGTGACCCCGGCGCGAGCTGTCCAGATGGATACCGGCTTTGCCTACTACCAGGGGCGTTCCGCCGCCAGCATCGCCGCCGAGGTCGCGGCCAATGGCTACGACACGATCCACCTGATCTGCCTGACAGACAGCATCAACCCGCCCGACCTGGCGGATGCAGCCCACGCGGCAGGCCTGAAGGTCTGGGGTGGGTTCTTCCCCAGCGGCGTCTACATGGCCGAGGCGCTCTTTCCGCCAGAGAGCCGGGAATGGCACATGGAGTTCACCGGCCGAGGTATCGGCGGGTACCGCTTCCTTTCCTATGTGCATCCGGGGTACCAGGCCTGGTGGAAGGCCCACCTGACCCGCTTCTACAGCCGGTACAACCTGGACGGCCTGGTGTGGTATGAGGTGCACTATCCGACCCAGCAAGGCATGACCGCCTATGGTCTGTCACCCGTGTTTGGCGACGTCAGCCCCGGGTTTCAGGCCGCCTTCCGGCGTGCCACAGGGCGCCGGGTGTTTCCGGACTTCACCGACCCTCAGAGCCCGAGCTACTACCAGACAGACCGGAACCTGTACGGCGACTACGTGGAGTTCCGCGTGAACTCGGTGATAGCGTTCCAGCGGGAGGTGCTGGACGGGCCGGGCGGCTTCCGCCGGGCTTTCCCCGGGGTGCCCTTCGCCGGTTGGACTATCGTAATCCGCCACGATGGCGGTCTGGAGGCCCTCCGCGAGAACGAGGCCCAGGATCCGGCACGCCTGGTGGCTGAACTCTGGCCGGACATGCACTTCCTCCAGACCCATGCCCCGGACTGGAGTGCCCGCCAGCTCGGCCCTGACTACGTGCGCCACTATGCGCCCTATGCCGCGGCCGCTCGGGCTGCCGACCCGCAGATCCCGCTGGGGGTTCAGGCTGATGTCGGCTCGACACTGCCCTGGCGCCGCGATCCGGAGTGGATGGCTGGCTTTGAGCGCGCCTGCCGCCACCTCGGGGCGGAGACGACCACTTACTACGAGTTCTCGCTGCGCTGGGAAGTGTACTTCGCGGCTCCGAAGGCTGTCAGCGGAACCGTCGCAGCCGATGGTCGGGCGACCATCGTCTTCGACCAGCGCATCGCGCCGGCCAGTTGCGCCTTCCTGGAGGGTCACGAACTGCCCGGCGGCGGCCGTGTCAGCGAAGTGGCCGTTGACGGCAACCTCCTGCACTTCCGCATCACCGGGCCGGCGAGCAACGAGCCGGTGATCCCCATCGGGGGCATCACCGACGAACCCACGGTCCGCTACCCGCTGATGGGGCGGCCCGAGTCCGAGGCTCAGGGGCCCACCAATGCGGTTCCGGCGGGGATGACGGTGACATTGCAGCGCCGGTAGAGGCAGACGGCCCCGCTGGAGAGCGGCGCCGTCTGCGCGGTATGCCCACCCTTGGCCTAAAGCTTCACGGCCTGGCCCGTCTTCATGGATTCATTGGCCGCCAGCACCACGGCCAGCGTCTTGGCAGCATCGGCATAGCTGGACCTCAGCAGCGACTGGTCGCCCTTGACGATGGCGTCAATGAAGGCTTTGTCAATGGCGGTGCCGTAATCGTTCTTCTGTTCCACCACCAGCGGGTCCTTGCCGGCTCGCATGATGGTCAGCGACCCGCGTTCGTGGTAGCTGTAGGCTACCTCCTTGCACCACACGTCAATCCCGTTGCGGTTGGCCACCTGGGCGAAGCACGAGGAGAAGATCGTGCCGCATAGCCCGCTCTTGAACTGCAGGTTCACGGCACTGGCGTCCTCGACGTTGTACTTCGGAACGTCCTTCATCAGGCCCTTGGATGAGACGGCGTGGACCAGCTTCACCTCGCCAAACAGGTAGCGGGCCATGTCAAAGGTGTGGATAGTCTGCTCGACGGCCTGTCCGCCGGACAGCTCCTTGCGCCGCCACCAGTACACGCCGGGCATGCCGCCCATCCAGTAACCCATCATGAGGCCCGGCTGGTTGCTGGCGAGCTCCTTCTTGAGCCGCGCCACGGTGTCGAGATAGCGGTCCTGGAAGCCGGCGGTGGAGATAACCCCAGATTTGGCGATCGCCCGCTCCACGGACTTGGCCAGCTTCATGTCCAGCGCGATCGGCTTCTCAACGAACAGATGGATGCCGTTCCTGGCCGCGATGAGCTCCTGCTCCTCGTGGGCAAAGGGCGGCAGGCAGATGTAGACCGCATCGAAGCAGGCCTCCTTGTACATCTGCTTGTAGTCCCTGAAGACCTTCGCGTCCTTGTTGAACTTCTCGGCGGCGCCGGCGGCCCGCTGCTTGTCTGTGTCGCAGAAGGCCACCATCTCCACGTTCTTGAGGCCCGCCAGGTGGTTCATGTGCCAGTTGGCGATCCCGCCACAGCCGATGAAACCGAGTCGCACTGCCATGTTGGCTCATCCCTTTCCCGTTCGTGTCGCTGCTGCGTGGTTCGCCCCGACAGCCGGCATTCCTCCTCGGCCATCCTCCCACCGCGGAAGGTGGGCTTCCCGCGGCGACGAACCCTCCGGGACCACGCAGGAGGTGCCCCATGACCGCCCGTGAGCGCTTCGTCAACTGCTTGTCGTTTCGGCCGGTGGACCGCGTGTTCAACATGGAACTCGGACTCTGGGGGCAGACATACGAGCGCTGGTATGCGGAGGGCCTGCCGCGCTATGTGCTGACGGGCGACTGGTTCTCGGGCGAGGAGTACTTCGGGCTCGACCAGCGGGAGTTCATCCCGATCCACATGGGCATGATTCCCGAGTTCGCTTACGAGACGCTGGAGGAAGACGAGCGCACCATCACCTTCCGGGGCGGGGACGGCGTGGTGCACAAAGCGCTGAAGGAGGGCACGGTCGGCGGGACGCGCCCGTCCATGGACCAGTACCTGCGCTTCCCGGTGGAGACCCGTCAGGACTTCTTGGACATGGCCGCCCGGCATGACCCGGACCTGCCCATCCGTTACCCCTCGTGGTGGGATTCGCGGGTGCGGGCCTGGAGCGTTCGTCAGCACCCTCTGACCCTCGGCACCAACGGGTGCATCGGGCTTTACAGCCGCCTGCGGCAGTGGATGGGCACCGAGGGGCTCTCGATGGCCTTCTATGACCAGCCGGACCTGGTGCATGAGATGCTGGACTTCATCGTGGACTTCTGCCTGAAACTCTGGCGCAAGGCCCTGGAGACCACGTCCATTGACCACTTCAACTACTTCGAGGACTTCGCCTTCAAGAATGGGCCGTTGTTCTCGCCGGAGCTGTTCCGCACGTTCTTCAAGTCGCGCTACCAGACGCTCAACGACTATCTGCGGGCCCACGGGGTCGAGCTCATTACCCTGGACAGCGATGGCAATACGGAGGTGCTGCTGGCCGAGATGATGGACTGCGGCATCAACGGCCACTGGCCGCTGGAGCGAGCGGCGGACATGGACCCGGCCCGGATCCGCCGCAACTTCCCGGGCCTGGCGTTGCTGGGTGGTGTGGATAAGCGGGAGCTGACAAAGGACCGCGCGGCGATCCGGGAGCACCTGCTGACCCTGGCGCCAGTGGTGGAGCAGGGCGGCTTCATCCCGCACATAGACCACACCGTGCCCCACGATGTGCCCTACGAGAACTTCCTGTATTATCTGGAGTTGAAGCAGAAGCTGCTGGCCGGCGAGCCGCTTTAGCCCACCCGTCGGTGCCGCCAGCGGTCCAGAGCCACGGCCGCGACGATGACCGCGCCGGTGACGACTTCCTGCACCCAATTGGGCAAGCCCATCTGCGTGCAACCGGAGCGGATGACGCTCATGATGAGCGCGCCGACCAGCGAGCCGAATACGGAGCCCTCGCCCCCCGAGAGACTGCCGCCGCCGATGACGACCGCCGCGATCACATCCAGCTCCAGACCCACCGCGGCCGTGGGGTCACCAACCGTGAGGCGGGAGAACTGCAGCAGCCCCCCGAGACCGAAAAACGATCCCCCCAGCAAGAAGGTCAGCACCTTCACCCGGGACACCGGCACCCCGCACAGGCGCGCGGTCTGTTCGTTGGAGCCGACAGCAAAGATGTGCCGCCCCAGCCGGGTGTAGCGCAGCAGGCCCGCCACCAGCAGCGCCAGGGCAATGACCAGCCACACGCCGGCCGGCAGGAGCATCCACTGGCGTTCGGCCGGGAGCGTGGCGAGCAGGTCATTGAGCCAGGTCAGCGGCGCGTCTATCTTCTGCTCGTGGGCGATGGATTTGGCCAGCCCGCGTACCGCCAGCATCATCCCGAGGGTCACGATGAAGGACACGACCCGCAGGCGGGTGACCAGCAGGCCACTGACCAGGCCCACCACCGTTCCGGCCAGGATACCGCCGAGGCCCGCCACCAGCGGAGACGCTCCGGCAAACTGCAGCAGCCAGGCGATGACCACCGACCCCAGGGCGACCACCGAGCCCACCGACAGGTCAATGGCGCCGGCAACCATGATCATGGTCATACCGAGCGCCGCCGCGCCAACGATGGCGGTCTGCCGGGCGATGGTCTCCAGGTTGTCCAGGGAGCGGAAGCTGGCGGGCGCGATGAGCGCGAAGAGCAGATAAGTGCCCGCGAGCCCGAAGACAGGGCCGAGGGCCTGGACCCAGCCGCTGGGCAGGCCTGACCGAGCGCTGTCGAGCCGGGGTTCAGACGCCATCAGATACCCCCTCCTGGCCCGTGGCGGCCAGCAGCAGCGCCTCGGGCGTGACGTCCTCCACCGCCTGTGCCGCGCCCAGTCGGCCCCGGCACATCACCGCGATACGGTCGCAGACACCCAGAAGCTCGGGCAGGTAACTGCTGACCATCAGTACGGCTCGCGGTCGCTCCAACGCCCCGGCTGCGTCCCCGATGCGCCGGCCGGCAGCCAGGGTGTCAATGAGCTCGTAGATAAGCGCCTTGCTGGCCACATCAATGCCGCGAGTGGGCTCGTCCAGCAACAGGACGTCCACGTCGCTGTGCAGCAGCCGCGCCAGGGCTACCTTCTGCTGGTTACCGCCGGATAGCGACGCCACCTTCTGCCGCGCGTCACGGGCGCGGATGCCGAGCTGGCGCACCCAGCGATTCGCCGCGGCCTCCTGACGCCGGGGGAGCACCAGACCCGCCGGCCCCAGGTCATCGAGGTGGCTGAGGGTCAGGTTGTCGGCGAGGCTTAGCCCCACCGCCAGGCCCTCGCGGGCACGGTCCTCGCTCAGGTACCCCGCCCCCTGGCGCCAGCGCCGCAGCGGCGAGGCGGGTCCGGCATGGACGCCCAGCCGCACCTCACCGGAGCGGATCGCCGCCAGGCCGAAGACCGTCCGCAGCAGCTCGGTACGGCCAGCGCCCACCAGGCCGAAGATGCCCAGCACCTCGCCTCGACGCAGGGTAACACTGGCGTCCAGGGGCAGCGGCACGCCCTGCAGCCCGCGGATCTCCAGGACCGCCTCTCCGGGCACGCGCGGCGACCGCGGGTAGAGCTCATCGAGGCGGCGCCCCACCATCAGGCTGACGATCTCTCCTGCCGATAGCTCTGCCGCCGGCGCCCCGCCCACGACGCGCCCGTCCCGCAGCACGGTGATGCGGTCAGCAATGCGCTTGACCTCCTCCAGGAAGTGGGAGATGTACACGATGGCGTGGCCCTCCTGGCGGAGGTGCCCAATCACCTCAAACAGCCGCTCAACGTCCTGACTGGTCAGGCTGCTGGTGGGCTCGTCAAGGACCAGCACGCGGCAGCCCACCGCCAGCGACCGGCCGATCTCCACTAGCTGCTGCGCCGCGGGAGACAGGTCGCCCACCAGCGCTGTGGGGGAGATCTCCGGATGCTGAAGACGCGCCATGGCCTCCTGGGCGCGGCGACTCATCTCGCGGCGGGCCACCAGCCCGAAGCGGCCGGGCTCCACCCCCAGCAGGATGTTCTCGGCCACTGTCAGGTGCGGCGCGAGAGACAGCTCCTGGTAGATCATCGCCACGCCACGCCGCCGGGCCTCCAGCGGGTCGCGCGGGTGGTACGGCAGTCCGTCCAGGACCATCGTCCCCGAGTCGGGCGCGAGGGCTCCCGAAAGCACTTTCATCAGCGTGCTCTTACCGGCGCCGTTCTCACCCACCAGGGCGTGCACCTCGCCGCCGCGCGCCGTGAAGCTCACCTCCTGCAGAGCGACGGTGGAGCCAAAGCGCTTGCAGATGTCATGCATCTGCAAGCGCTCGGGGGCACTGGGGACGCGGGTCGCGGTCATGCGCGGGTTCTCGTGGACGGGTTGGCAGGCGGGAAGCCTGTCCTGCGCGACTGCCTCTACTCCTTGAGCCACCTGGCGAAGTCCGGCTTCAGCAGCTCCTGTATCCGCGGCTCGTTCATGTTCTCCGGAGTGGCCAGGTTCTCGCCCGTGGAGATGCGCTTCTCGACGGTCTTGCCCTGCAGGTGCTCGACCATGGTCTTTACACCCAGATAGCCCATATTCATGGGGTCCTGCAGGACCAGACCATGGATCTCCCCCGCCTGCAGCGCCGCCACGAGCTTCTCGGAGCTGTCGAAGCCCACGAACTTCACCTTGCCGGCCAGCTTGGCGTCCTGCAGGGCCCGCAGCATGCCGAAGGTGGTGGATTCGTTGGGGCAGAAGATGCCATCCACCATCAGCCTGCCGCCCTTCTTGTACGGTGCCAGGACGTTCTCACTGGCCTTGTAGGCGGTCTCGGTGGTGGCTCCTCCGTACTGGTTGCTGCTGACCACCTCGATGCCCGGGTTCGCGGCCATGGCTTCCAGGAAGCCGGCCTCGCGCTCCATGGTGCTGGCCGAACCCTCCTGGTAGCGCAGCATGATCACCTTCCCCTTGCCGCCGAGGAGCTTCGCCAGGTGTTCACCGGCGATCTTGCCGCCGTTCTTGTTGTCAGTGGCCACGAAGCTGACATAGTCCTCGCTCTGCAGGCCCGAGTCGATGATGACCACAGGGATGCCCTTGCGAGTGGCCTCCTGCACCGGGAGACGCAGGGCCGTGTCATCCAGCGGTGCCAGTACGATGCCCGAGACGCCCTTACTTGTCATGTCCTCGACAATCTTGATCTGCTCGTCGCGGTTGTCTTCCTTGAGCGGCCCTTTCCACACGATCTCCACGCCGAACTCCTCCCCCGCCTTGTTGGCCCCGGCATGGATGGACTTCCAGAACTCGTGGGTAGTGCCTTTGGGAATGACGGCGATGGTGAGCTTCCCCTGGGTCGCGGCCGGCGCCGGCTGAGCGGCCTGATCGGCCTTGGCGCTGGCGTCTGGGGTCGGCTCGGGCGGCTTGGCACACGACGACAGCGCGAACACGGCGGCGGCGATGAGGACCAGAGACAGAGCGGTTCGCATGGCGATCACTCTCCAGGCGGGTGCGGGTGAGCGGCTGCCGGGAGGATTCGCGACGGCGTGCCGAAACCCTTCCTCGCCCTCCCCGACCAATTGCCTCACCGCCGGATCGGTTGTACAATCGCCCTGATATCTTGTGCGGAGTGTGCTATGGCCACGGTTGAGACTCCCCAGCAGCTTGCCGGCTACGTACCCTCACCTCGCGTCGCGGCGCTCCGCGCCCGCGCCCTGGCCGAGCCACCGGAGATGCGCGAGGACTCGTGGCTGCGGCTGTACTACTACTGCGAGGGCTGGATGAGAGGCAACGGGTTGCCTCTCGCTCTCCGCTCAGCCCGCGCCCTGGCCCATGTCATCAGCCAGATGCCTCCTCGCGTTGCCGAGCTGGACCTGCTGGCTGGTCAGAGCATTATCGAGGACGCCGGGACGCCGTGGTTCAGTGCCACGAAGCCCCCGGATTTCGAGGTCCGGGTGCGCGAGCACGCGCTCTTGAGCGATGCCAAAAAGGAGCAGCTCATCGCCTGGTGCGAGCCCTGGCCCTTTGTCCAGGGCCCGCTGCCGGCCACCGTCTGGCCCGACGGGTACCATGAGGCCCATTCCACGGGGCTCATCTCGGTCTGGGGCACAGACCTGAACCACAGCGTCCGCGGCTATGAGCGGGTGCTGCGGGTGGGCTTCCGGGGCCTTCTGGCCCAGGTTGAGCGGGCCCTGGCGGACCTGCCGTTGACAGACCCCAACGCTGCCGCCAGGCGGGCCAACCTCCTGGCCTACCAGGCGCTCTGTGAGGCCGGGATTGAGCTCGGGCGGCGCTACGCGGGTCACTGCCGCGAGTTGGCGCGCCAGGCCCCTGACCCGGCCGAACGGGCGGAGTGGGAAGCGCTGGCTGCCGTCTGCGACCAAGTGCCAGCCGGCCCGGCCCGTACCTTCCGCGAGGCACTCCAGGCGCTGCTCTTTGCCCACATGATCACCGTCTGGGAGGACAGCGTCAACGCCAACAGCATCGGGCGGCTGGACCAGTTCTGCTGGCCGTACCTGGAGGCCGACCTGCAGGCGGGACGCTGCGACCTCGCCCAGGCGGCCGAACTGCTGGCCGCGCTATGGTGCAAGCTCTACCAGTCCTACGATGTGCAGCAGGCCATGGTCGGCGGCTTGCGGCCCGATGGCAGCGATGCCACTAACCCCCTGAGCTACCTGGTGCTGGATGTCACCGAGGGTCTCGGCTTCGTCCGCTGCCTCTCCGCTCGCCTGCACCGCCAGACGCCCCGGCCCTTCCTCCGCCGCTGTGTGGACCTCGTCGGGCGCGGCGGCGGCATCCCCTTCTTCTTCAACGACGAGACGCTCGTGCCGGCGCTCATCGCCAAGGGCATCCCCGCCGAGGACGCCCGCGACTACGCCGCCATCGGCTGCATCGAGATCACCATCCCCGGCCGCTGCAACCCCCATGCCGTCAGCCACTGGATCAACCTGCAGAAGGTTCTCGAGTTGGCCCTCAACGACGGGCGCTGCCTGCTCACCGACCGGCAGATCGGGCCGCAGACCGGAACCCTCGCCGAGTTCAGCTCCATCGCCGACGTGCTGAGCGCCTATGAGCGCCAGCTCGACCACGCCGTCGAGCTGGCGGTATACGGCTCCAATGCTGCCGAGCTCGCTCACCGCAGCTCGTGGCGACTCCCATATCTCTCACTTCTGACCGAGGACTGCATCAGCCGGGGAATGGACATCCTGGAAGGCGGGGCGCGGTACAACTACCATTCATCCGCCGCCATGGGCCTTCCGAACGTGGCTGATAGCCTGGCCGCGCTCGAGCAGGCCGTCTTCACCGAGAGGGTCGTCAGTGGCGCTGACTTGCTGGTGGCTCTACGGGCGAACTGGGAGGGCGCCGAGGACCTGCGGCAATACGTGCTGCGGCGGGTGCCCAAGTATGGCAATGACCAGGAACTGCCCGACCGCTACGCTGCCGACCTGGCCCGGCAGTACTGCGAACTGCTGGGCCGCTACCAGACGCCCTCCGGTGGCGGGTTCCATGTCCACCTCTTCACCTTCACCCTGATGATCAGCCACGGGCAACTGACCGGTGCCTCCCCCGACGGCCGCCGCGCCGGCGAACCGCTGGCCTACAGCCTCTCACCCACTCAGGGCCGCGACCGCGAGGGTTTCACAGCGGTGCTCAACACGCTGGCCAAAATCCCCCATCACCTGGTTGCCGCCAGCAGTTCTGCCATTCTGGAGGCCCATCCTACGCTGCTGGCTGGCGAGGCGGGGCATGAGGCCTTCACGGACCTGCTGGCGACCGCCGTAGCCCGGGGCGTGGGGCAGATGCAGATCAACTGCGTCACCGTCGAGGACCTGCTGGCCGCCCAGGAGGACCCGGAGCGGTACGCCAGCCTGTGCGTACGCGTCTCGGGCTTCAGCCAGCAGTTCGTGCTGCTCGGCAAGGACCTGCAGGACCACATCATCGCCCGCACCAAGCACGAGCGCTGAAGGGACCTAGGCCCTCTCAATCCGCAGGCAGTATGCGCTCTCGCATGGCGCCTTCGCCGGCAGCTTCACCCTCAGCCCCTCGTTCTCGTGGCTCCACTGCACCTTCTCCCGGCTCCCGAGAAGGCGCACGTCGCGCACCTGCCCCTCGTACAGCCGCAGCCCTGTGCCCAGCGACCGGATGGTCACCTCACCTCGCGGCCAGGCCAGCAGCGTCGCATACAACACGTTCCTGCCCCGGGCGGTGAAGCGGATGTCCTGGGCCGTGTAGTCCGCGCGTTGCGTATCAGTGAAGTGACCCTCCAGCGATTGCGTCGGGCCCTCGCCAAAGACCTTCCAGGGCCGCGTGCCATAGATGGCCTCGCCATTCACCCTTAGCCACTTCCCGATGGCCAGCAGGATCTCCCGGTCGCCCGCCGGGATGGTCCCGTCAGCCTTGGGGCCGATGTTGAGCAGCAGCGCCCCGTTCTTGCTGACGATGTCCACCAGGTCGCCGATGATGCTCGTGGGCGTCTTGTAGTCCATGGGCTCCACATAGCCCCACGAGTTCTTCGCCACCGCCGTGTCGGTCTGCCAAAAGAATGGGTGCAGCTTGCTCAGGCCGCCGCGCTCGATGTCCCAGACCGCCGTGCCGGGCGGGAAGGCGTCGTTCTTGTAGTTGATGGCCGTGCCCAGGCCCCACTCCCATCCGCGGTTGTAAAGGTACGCCCCGAAGCGCTTCAGGTAGGGCTTAAAGACCGCGTTCTCGATCCACCAGTCGAACCACACGAGCTGTGGCCGGTACTTGTCCACAATCTCGCAGGTGCGCGCCAGCCAGTCCTCCAGGAACGCGGCATCGGGCATGGAGCCATCCGGCGCGGCGGGGCCGTAGAACTCGGCGTACCGGGGGTCCTGCACATCCGAGGGGAACTTCATACCGCCGTTCATAAACCACCAGTGCTCGGCCCGGTGGGTCGAGACGCCGAAGACCATGCCACGCTCGCGGATCGCCGCCGCCAGTTCGCCGATGATGTCCCGCTTCGGTCCCATCTTCGTCGCGCACCACTTCGAGAACCCGCTGTCATACATCGCAAAGCCGTCATGGTGCTCGGCCACCGGCACCACGAACCGCGCCCCGGCCTTCGCGAACAGGTCGGCCCACTTCCCGGCATCGAACTTTTCCGCCCGGAACATGGGGATGAAGTCCTTGTAGCCGAACTGGTCGTGGGGCCCGTAGGTCTTGAGGTGGTGCTCGAACTCCGCGCTGCCCTGCTGGTACATCTGACGCGGATACCACTCGTTGCCGAAGGCGGGCACGCAGTACGGCCCCCAGTGGATGAAGATGCCGAACTTCCCATCCACATACCACTCCGGCGGCGAGAAGGAAAGCAGCGACTCCCAGGTCGCCTCAAAGGGCCCATTCGGCACCACCACAGGCTTGACAGGCATGGCAAAACCTCCCGAGGGGTTGAGGGAAGAACGGATTCAACGGAAAAAGAAGCGGGACCTTGAGGCGAAAGGTGGCGTATTCAGTGACTCTGCTCATACTGCCGGCAGCGCTTCTCGGCCTCATATGACGCGCGTCGCCAAGCGTCCCACGGCCACCCGCTCAGGGCAACGCCAAGCTCTGATTCCAGCCTTCTAACGCCTATGCCTTTCGCAAAGAACGGGAGGAGTAGCACGTTGTACCAACCCATACCATGCCAAGGCGGACGCAAGATGAACCCTTCGTGCCCAGCCGTGCAGAACAGATCATTGACAAACTCGATGAGCCACCGCAGCTCATTCGGCGAGGCACCGATATTCTGGCCGAAGTGCTCCATGAACCGCTGCTCGTAAGCCTCGGGCCACATACCGCCCCACCCGTACACGAGCTCGAACGCAAACATACCCAGCAGATGACGGAACGGCCGAACTGACAACGACTGGATCAGAGGTCCAGTCCTTCCACGACTGTAATCGTCAGGGATAGTTACGCCAGCACTGACCAAGCAGGAACACTCACACAGCGCAATCAAAGTGTGCACTCGGTTGAGGGTCTGCACGGCCAGCGCGGACTGCGTGAAGGTTCCTCTACCATAGGCGTACGCTGCCTTCAATGCTTTCCCTCCACTATCGCCCAGACCCTCCGCCAGGGCGCATTGCTCTGCGAGCCTAGAGTGCTTGAAATGAATGCTGTAGAGTCTTTCGAGACGGGCAAAAGGGTCGGCCTCCAAGGCCACCTCATCGAGTTTCGCCCACACGCCTGCAACCCTCTTGGCTTCATCGCACTGGGAGCGCCGGTCAAGAGAAACACGTCGCAGACTTGACATACCCCTGAGAAAGCGCACGATTGCGTTCTCCCGCGCCGAGAGCGCAGCACCGACGCGAAGGGTCCGGTTGTCGATGATAGCTTCGTGGAACGTTGAGTCAGGGTGCTCACTGAGCAAAGTGATCCGCTGGAACGCGGCGACGTTGGCCTGATTGTCGTGAGGGTTCCTCGACGTAACGAAGAGCGCGTCATCGACGTGGAATGATCTGGCCCATCCACAGAGCGCCGCTATCTTCTGGGAGTCAGGAGGCGCCGTCGTGCATTGGGCGAGTATTCGCCGCACGCCATCTTCGTGCGGACTGAAGGCGTAGATGTCAAATTCCTGGTTGAACTCCGCATGGCGAACGTTGAGGACTGGAACGAATCCAGCTGTCGCCATTCGTGCGGCAGTGCGACGTTCCAGTTCGCGTCCTTCCCATTCGGCCAAGTGCCTGTGCCTCCTTCTCCAGCACGAGGGCATTGGTGGCGCGTAGCAGCGCTATGACTCACGCCGGTCTCGCCAGTGCGATGTCCTCCAGGGTGATGGAGCCGAAGGCTTCCTTGTTACCGAGGCGCGTGAGGGCATCGAGCACCTCGATGCCGGCCAGGTGACCTTCGGCATCCAGGTCCACGGCAATCCCCTCGCCAAGCTCCTTGGTGGTCACAGTAGCGTCACTGAAGCGAATGTACAGGGCATCTACCTCGGCGTCATAGGTGGTTTTCATCGGTCATCCCCCTGACGGTGGTCTTGCCTTCTCCATGCAGCAGCATCTACCCTCCCTCACGCAGGACCCCTCGCACCTCCCGGCGAACCCCTTCTCACGCCGTGTCATCCTGTCATCAGGAGTGCCTATCATGCCACTGGAGCTTGTGGCCGTCGGAGTGCGTCAGCCGGTGGTGCGGGAGTATGAGGACCGGGAGCCGGGGGAGGGCGAGGTGCGGCTGCGCACGCGGTTAGCCGCCGAGAAGCATGGCACCCACCTGCTGTTCTATCGCGGGGAGTCGCCCTTCACCGGCAAGACCTTCGACACCGAGCATGGGCTGTTTATGCCTGTGGACAACCCGGAGCCCGCGGCGTGGGGCGGGGTGATGGCGCTGGGTAACATGGCCGTCGGCCTCGTGGAGCAGGTCGGGCCGGGGGTCGAGGGCCTGAGTGTGGGCGACCGGGTCTACGGCTACCTATCCATCCGCGAGACTCACACCGTGCCGGCCACCCGAGTCAAGCTCGCGCCGGCGGCGCTCAGCGACGAGGCCCTGGTGTGCATTGACCCGGCGCTGGTGGCTCTGCTGGGCGTGCGCGAGGGGCGGGTGATGCTGGGGGAGACGGTGGCGGTGTTCGGCCTGGGGGCCATCGGGCTCATGAGCGTGCAACTGGCGAAGCTGTCCGGGGCGGCGCTGATCATTGCTGTGGAGCCGCTGGCGAACCGGGCGGCGCTGGGCCCGGCCTATGGCGCCGACATCGTACTGGACCTGGCGGAGGACCGCGACGCCGGGCTGCAGATTCGCCGCGCCACCGATATGCAGGGTGTGGACATCGCCCTGGAGACCAGCGGCAACCATACGGCCCTGCACCACGCGATCCGCGGCACGCGCTATGCCGGGACGATCGTGCCGGTGGCGTGGTACCACGGCGAGGCGCGGGGGCTGGAGCTGGGCGACGAATGGCACTTCAACCGGCACACACTCGTCTCCGGGGCGCGGCTGGAGAGCGAGCCCTATCGCGACTACCCGCGCTGGGACGCGCCCCGGGTGGAGCGAACGGTGGTGGAGCTGTACGCCTCTGGGCAGCTTCACTGCCGGGGCATGCTCGACCCCCGGGTGCCCATCGCCGAGGCCGCCGAGGCGTACCGGCTGATTGATGAGCACCCGGAGCAGAGCGTAAAGCTGGCGGTGGACTTCGGCTAGCCACAAAGACGGGGCAAGGACGCCCCGTCTACCGGGAGAGACCTATTCGGCCCCGCTCTCCTGGATCATCTGGATGATGCGCTCGCGGGCGTCGTCGCCCTCGGCTTGCAGCTTGCCGTCGGGCCCGTAGATCCTCAGGTGCGGGATGCTTTCCAGTTGGAACTGGCGGGCAGTGGGCGATTGCCAGTCAATGCCCTGAGCGCCGGGGCGATCGATATCCACCTTGACCAGGTACAGGTCAGTGCGGCTGTCTACCAGTTCCTCCAGGTAGGGCGCCAGTTGCATGCATGGCCCGCAGTGCACGCTGTAGAAGTCCACGATATTGGTTTTCCCGGCTACCAGGCTGGCCTCCAGGTCCACTTCCTCGCCGTGGCCGATGACCTTCATGTCCCGGATGCCCAGGATCCGACGACATTCCTCGCGAGCCCGCCTGGCATCGTCTCCGGTCAGCGTGCCGGCTGCGATGGCCCGCTGGTAGGCGAAGGCCGTTAGCAGACGGTAGGCATCGCCGAGGTGCAACAGGTCAGCGCCACTGAGCTTGTCGAGGCCCTGCTCGTGGGCCGCGGCCACCGCCGCCAGAGCATGCTGCTCCGCCTCGTCCAGCTTCCACTCCTTGGCCAGTGCCTGAGCCTGTTGCAGCTCCTCCTGCAAAGCCGCCGCGCCGGCGGGCAGTGCCGCCAGGCCAATCGCCAGTACAACCATCCCCAACACTACTTGTCGCATCCCTGTGCCTCCGTTTGTCTGGGCTACCGAGCCTGGTGGCGGCTCACGGGCCCTCAATAAGGTCCAAGCTGACGTCATCCAGCCGCAATCGCACCTTGACCGGCGTGGTGTTGTCACCCTTCTCTATGGCCAGGTCACCGGCGACAGCCCCCGGCGGCAGGTCAGCTACGCCGTCCAGCAGTTGCCACGTGCCCATCCGGGTGATGTCATAGGCGGTGGTGTTGAAGTTGGTGATCCATCGTCCGTCCTTGTCATAGGCCCCGAGTTTCAGGAAGGGAGCGGGCCGGGTGGGCTCAAGCTCTTCCACCAGCATCCAGGCCTGCAGCCGGTACTTCGCCAGAGGTATCAGGTCAGGGAGACGGAGCGCCGCGTAGTTCCAGGTCCTGGCTGCCTGGCCCTCGACCAGCAGGCATCCTGGCTCCCGGTGTCCGCCCTGGCCTGTCACCCGTACCGTGATACCCTCAGCCGCCTGCCACTGCCCGCGGGGCGTCTCAAAGGCCTCGGCATAGACGTTCGGACTCACCTCCGGGGTCAGTTTCGCCGCAGTCTTTCCCAGGTCATAGGTTCCGTCCGGTTGCCGGCCGGCGATGCCCAACATGATGTTCTGCCCTGTCTCGGGCACCAGCATGCGCACCCGCAGCCCGTACTCGCCGGGAGCCAGTCCCGGTGGCAGGCGCAGGACGGCGTGTTCCGTGATGGTCTCGCCAGGCCACCAGAGGGTGGTTGGGGTGCGGGGCAGCACGGTCTGTTCAGCGACGGTCTGGCCGGCGCCGTCCACCAGGCTCCAGCAGATGGCGAAACTGTCGTAGCAGGGCGCCACGCCATCATTGCGCCAGACGCACTCCAGCGGCACCCGCGAGGCCCTCCCCGGGGCCAGACGGGCTGTGGTCGGGACGGTGAGCCGCGTGATCACGAATCGGTAGCCGACGCGGCGGCCAGCGTCAGCCAGGAGCTGCTGAACCTCCGCCGGCGCCTGCCGATAGCCGCCGCCGCCAAAGAGATTCGTGTTCAGGTAGCTAATGGGCGCCGAGAGCCCCTTCTCGATGGTCGCGCGGACGTCCCAACCCTTCTGCAGCATACTCTCGTAACTGCTGTGGAACTCGAAGTTGCAGATGACTCCCCGCCGGGCATAGGGCTTGTAGAGCCATTCCCCGCAGTCATAGCTGGCGCCTGTCGGTGTCAGGCCGTCCTGACGGAAATGCAGCCCGCGCAGGGCCGCGTAATCATTGATGGTGAGATGGTCCTGTCCACCGACGTTCAGAAACACCCGGGTGCGGGGGAAGGCGCGAGCATAGGCATCAATGACGCGGCGGTAGGCCAGGGCGTAGCGCGTCTCGCTGAAGCCAGTGGCCTCCAGTTGCTCCGGGGTCCACCGGGCCAGGTGCATCTCGCCCCATTCGCCAATGCTGCCGATGTCCACAAACTCCAGGCCCGGCCGGCCGTCCAGGTATTCCCCCAGTCGGCCGATGAACTCACACTGCAGGTCGAGGTAACGGTCATCCCAGAACACCGGGTCGGTTTGCATCACCCCATTGAGAGCCTCGTGCTGAACGCCGGGCACCCCGGCCGCGAAGACCCACTGGGGAGTGACGTAGGCGCCCGGGGAGTGCATACTCTGGCACATGACCCGAAAGGCAACTCGCTTGCCCCGTTGCCGTACCCAGAAATCAAACAGCGGGCCAAAGTAGGCATCAAACGTGTATTGCCCCGGCGCCGGGTTGACATCATTCCAGTCCAGGCGGTAGTAGGCGATGTCGGCCAGGCGCATGAACCACTCGTCGGGCTGCGCGTCGGTGGGAGGGTACTGCAAGTACAGGCCCATACCGGGGTTGAACAGGACCTCGGTTGATGGCGCTGGTGTCAACTCGCGTGTCTCCAGTCCCGCTGTCTCCGCTGGCTGCGCCCAGACCACGCCGACACCCAACGCGACTGCTGGCAGCAGGAAGCGGCAGTATCCCATCGGTCACCCTTCCCTCTACGCTGACTGGGTGAGAAGGCTTTGGCGGTGCTGCATGGCCGGGAGCTTGGATTCGCCCAGCAATGCCACCAGGTCAGCGGCCGCACGCTGCATGCCCTGCAGGGTGGCATCGCTGACCATCGCTATCCACTCAGACGGTACGGCCCGCGCCCCGTTCAGAGCGCCGGAGAGCATGGCGGCTCGCCCGCAGATGGTGTCGGCGTCACGGCCGATGCTGGCCCCGCCGATGGCCGCCTGACGCACATCGCCGTCGGCGATGCGGAACATGGCGTAGGACAGCCCCAGCAGCTCCAGCGGGTCTATGTGGTGGTACAGCAGGCACTTCTCATAGAGCTCCGGGAAGGCGGCCAAAACGTCATCGTACTTGCCGGCCACCTCGATGCACAGCGCCAGGTAATCGTGGGCATTGTCCGGGCTACGCCGGTCGAAGGTGATCAGCGGTGTGCGCGGCGCGGCGGCGAGTGCGGCCTCCAGTACGCTGTCCACGGTGGCCGTCGCCCGCAGCGCCTCCGCTACCGAGGCCGACAGAATGGCCGCGGCCAGCACATCCAGCCCCCGCTGCTCCATGTAGCTGATCATGGTGCCGTCAATGTAGGCGTTGACCGGGTCCGCCGTGTGGAAGATGCCCACCGGCTCCATGCACATGACCGTGGAACCGGTGACCAGGTTCCAGTGCCCGGCGATGCGAGGGTCCAGACCGGCCTTGATCTCATCGTAGACGTTCCGGCAGCACAGCCAGAAGCCGCCGCGGTCCATGCTCTCCATCCAGGTCTGCCCGAAGTCGCGGGCCGTCACCTGTCTGCCGCCCAGCCGCCGATAGGTGTTCACCAGCAGCATCGCCATCTGGTTGTCGTCTTCGCTCTCCAGGCGCTCCGGCTGCAGGACGGTGGTGATGGGGCCGCCGTAGCTCGCGGTCACCTCGGGGTACAGCATGCCCTCGGCGGGCGATCCCATGGCGTTGCCGATGGCCCCCGCCAGGATGCAGCCATAGACCTTGTCCTGCAGCAGCGGCGACCCGTCGTCTCCGGGCTGCAGCACCTCCTGAAGCTCGCGCACCACCACGCGCTCCGACCGCAGCTTCGTCTCTATGACCGGCAGCAGGGCCTCCAGGGGCTCCGTCAAGGGCCGCGCCGGCTCGAGCCAGTCACCAGGCCACGCCGCCTGGCCGTGCAGAGCCCCGGCCAGAGCCCCGACGGCCAAGCCGTGAACCGGGGCATGAATAGCCTGGGCCGCGACGGTCAGCGTCTCCGCCGGACGGTCTCCGAGGCGCTCCAGCAGCACCAGAGCATTGCCGACCGGATCGCTGCCGAACCACTCGTAGGCCGTGAGGCCCGCCACATAGTGGCTGACGAACGCGTCATCGGTCTGCTGCCGCGCGGCCTCAAGCCGCTCTTGCAGCGCCGCCGCCACGTCCGGCGCCCGCCTCTGCCCCACCTCCAGGACCGCGCCCACAACGGACTGAACCGTCGCGTCTGGGCACACGGCCGCGCTCACCGCCGAGGCCAGCAGGGCGGCCCAGTCGGTGGCCGGGCGGCGCTGCACCACCGAGGCAATCTCCATGCCGTCCACATAGGCGGCATCCGGATCGCCCGCATGGTAAAGGCCCACCACCACGCCGGCAGCCGCCACGCTACCCATCGGGGTTGTGTGCTGGCCGGTGAGCCGGGCCGACATGCCCTCGCGCAGCAGCTCGATGGCGCAGAAGACATCCAGCAGCCAGAAGGCCTTGGATGCCGTCACGGCCTCCGACGACTTGAGCACCTCACCCCAGTCCTCGGGCATAATGCGGCCCCCGCGCCTGGCATAGGCTTCAACCACGCTGCTTAGCAGCGCCGTCAGCGAGGTCGCCCAGGTGCGGTTCGGATGGGTGGGTGGCGCCTCGGTCCAGGCCAGGTTGGGAGACACGGCGGACAGCGGCAACGTGGCGCTCAGTCGGTTCTCATGCCGCAAGCCCAGTTCGGTGCCGATGACCGCACCCTGAAGGCTGCCCAGCACGCGGTCGCGCACGTGGTCGTTCATGGTCTGACACTCCTCGGTCGGCGGTGTCCCCCGGTCAGGGGATCCACATACTCGGTGACCCTTCGGTTTCCTTCGGCAGCATCGGCTTGGCATGGCCATCCAGGAAGCCTACATTGCAGCGGCCCTCGTGGCGCGTGGCCATTCGACTGGTGCGATGAGTGTAGTAGCTGGCGCCCATGGCCTTGGCCGACGAGATCAGGTCAAAGAAGATCAGCAGGTCCGAGGTGCGTTGGACCGAGGACATGCTGTAGACGAAGGGCACGCTGCCGTAGGTGGAGTTGAAGGTCAGGTTGTAGTTGATGCCGTAGCTGTGCGGCAGGTCGGTGCTGCGGTCCACCTGCTGTGGGGCGTCATCGGCGCCACACAGCAGCAGTTGCGTGCTCTTCATGTAGGGCTGCAGGATCACGCACCAGGTGCTCCCCAGCGACGCCGGGTCGCCATTCCACGAACGGGCCGGGACCAGACCGCGGTCATGGTCGTCAGAGTACATCTTCTGGGCCTGCACGAGCTGGCGCAGGTTGCTCAGGCAGGCCGTGCGCCGTGCCGCCTTGCGCACACTCGTGAACACCGGAAACAGGATCGCGGTGAGCACGGCGATGATACCGATGACAACGAGCAGTTCGACAAGGGTGAAGCCGCGAAACCGATGAGGCATCGTCAATCCCTCAGCTATCTGGACTGGTACCCGAGGTCCACATAACAGACCCCGCGTGAGGCCCGCGTGATGTTGGTGACACTGGCACTCCCGCCGCCGACGAAGCGCGGGTCACGGTAGACCTTGCCGCCATAGGTCAGGCTGACCTGGTCCACACTGAAGTCGTCATAGCCCACTCCGTCCACCAGTTCCGCACTCTCCACCTCGATGACGTTCAGCCGCCGGAGACGCTCGGGCGGCACCGTCATCTGCAGCACCTGGTTGTTGGCGGCGTTGGCCGGCATGGTGGCCAGCGGCTGGCCGTTGAGCAGAATCTGGTTGGCGGCGTTGACCTTCTGCAGCCGCAGGCTCAGCACTGCCGGACCCACCGCGTTTAAGGCCTCCTCGTTACCGCTCATGACCAGGCGCGGCTGGCGTTCCACGAAGGGCTCGCCGGTTCCTACCAGGGTGATCGCCAGGTCGTGGAAACCGTCCGGCAACTGGGCCGGGTCCAGGGTGGCGGTGGCCGTACGGTAGAGGCCGTCGGCGCCCAAAGCGGCCGGCACTGCCGGCATGGACCCCAGGGCGATGCTTGCGGACCTCACTTCGCTACCCAGGTCCAGGAAGTGCGCTCTGACGGTCAGCGGCTTGTCCAGCAGCGCCCGCAGAGCGGGCTCGGCGACTGTCACCGGATACCGCTCGGCCCAGTCGCCCATAGCACTCTCGAATCCGTCGGCCGTGATGCGGACTACGTTGTAGGCCATGGCGTCAAAGCCGCCCGGATTGCCGTGCCAGGCGTAAGAGGTCTGGCCCGCCACGATCTCCACGCCGCCGGCGACCGGGGCCCGGGCCAGACTGTGCCAGTGCCCCGAGAGCGTCAGCATTACCGTCCGGTCCGCCAGCACCTCCTCCACCGCCGCCCGCTGCGGCAGCGCATGCAGCGGCTCGTGGATGAGGATGACCATGCGGTCCGTCACGGGGATGTGGGCGACGTAGCGCCGCAGCCACTCCACACAGGAGGCCGGCATGCTGTAGGCCAGCTTGCCGTTCACCAGGTCGGTCCCATCCAGAGCCACGAAGTGCACTCCGGCGTAGTTGAAGGAGTACACCATGGGACCGAGCAGCTCGCGGTACATGGACTTGCCAACCCCGGGCGCTTCAGGGTCAAAGCTATCCAGCCGCCACGAGACATGCTCGTGGTTGCCCGGCACGTTGAACAGCGGCGCCTTGAGGGCCGCGACCTGGCGGATGTAGGTGTCAAACAGCGCGCGCGCTGCCGGGACGTCCCGGGCGCAGGTATCCACGACCAGGTCGCCGGTATGCACTACGAAGGCCAGGGGCACAGGCAGGCTGTTGATGGCGCTCACGTACTGGGCCATCTGGGCGTCCACGTCCGGCCGCGTGTGTAAGTCCGTGCCCTGGACGAAGTAGAAGGGCAAGGACTGCTCTTGAGCCCGGAGCGGGAAGTCGGCTGTCGCCGGACCGACGGTCACTCCGCGCCAGAAACCATGGGTTGGCCAGGTCTGCGGCGGGTTCTCCACCGAGATTACCTGGTAGCCGTCTGGACTGTCCAGGACGTAGGCGCCGTCGGCTGCGGTCGCTACCACGGTGAGGCCGTCAGTGACCAGGGCCCCGGCGCAGGGCTGGTCAGCAGCCTGCCACTGGCCGTCCCCGTTGGTGTCGAGAAAGACATGTCCGGTCACCGTACCGGCCAGGCAAGGCACGGTGAGGAGCAGGAGCGGCAGGAAGCGTAGATGCCGCATGGCTGGAACCTCGCAAGGCAAGGGTGAGTCGCTGGACCAGATATTGCCCGCCAGGCGGCGGCACACCTGCCCACGCCATGCTTGGTGTGCCATGGGCTTTCTGCTATGCTGGGCGCAACCGAGGAGGTGACGTCCCCATGTCCCGAGGCCCCATGACCGGCCGCGAGCGTCTGATGACCACCATTCGCCACCAGGAACCTGACCGCGTACCCATCTGTCCGCGCATCCAGTGGCACTGGCTGGATCCGGACCGGACGCACCGCCTCGAGGAGCTCTACGGGCCCGCCATTGACCCGATGGAGATCCACGGCTGCACGACGCCCATCTACGCGATGACCTACCCGGACGAGTACGACCTACCCGAAGTCCGCGTGGAACAGACGCGCTACCAGGAGGAAGAGTACCAGGTCGTCGAGCGGACCTTTCGTACCCCGGCGGGCACGCTCTCGGACCGCACCAAGATCCCGCCCTCCGGCCGCGAGTACGGCATGTCGCCCAACCCCATCAAGACCGAGTTCCTGGTCAAGAGCCGTGACGATCTGCCCGCGCTGCGGTACATCCTGCCCGAGATCAAAGGCAACTATGATGCTGCCGCAGCCCGCCAGGCCGAGCTGGGCGACCGCGGCGTGGTGATGGTCAATGTCTACAGTGAGCTCTGCCACCAGGCCGGCGACGTCCGGGACATGCAGGACCTCATGATGGATTACTACCTGGACCGCCCCTTCTTCGATGAACTATTGGGGCTCTTTCAGGAGCGCACTCTGGCCGAAGCCAGGGCGGTCATGGAAGCGGGCATCGAGTGGGTCTTTCTGAACTCGTACTACAACAGCCTCTCCGCGGGCTGGTCGCCGGCCATCTTCCGGGAGGTCTTCGTGCCGCACATCCGGGCCGTGACTGACCTGGTTCACAGCTACGGTGGCTATCTCGATTACTACGATGACGGGAAGCTCGCCCAGAGTATGGAGCTCATCGCCGACTGCGGGGTGGATGTGCTGGAGACCTGTACCCCGCCCCCGGTAGGCGACTTCGACCTGCGGGAGGCCAAAGCCACCATCGGGGCGAAGGTGACCCTGAAGGGCTACGTGGACCTGCTGTATGTGGTGATGCGCGGCACGCCGGAGCTGGTGGAGCGGACGGTGGCCGAGGCCATGGAGATTGCCAAGCCCGGCGGCGGGTTCATCATCGGCAGCAGCGACAGCTTCCGCGAGGGCACGCCGCCCGAGAACATGCACGCCTATTTCCAGGCGTGCCTGAAGTACGGGACCTACGGGTAGCGGTGGCTTCCGGCCACGGCGGCGGAGCTTCCAGCCGCGGGCGTGAATCGGCCCGTTACCGCGGCGCGGCAGGATGCCGCGCCTACCTGCATCGCGGAGACCAAGGAGTTTGGCCATGACCGGACGCGAGAAGATCGAGGCCGCCCTGAGCCTCGATGGCTCACCCAGCTTCGCCGCCGTGACCTGCTACCAGGGCATTTTCCTTCGAGACCACTGGGAACAGGCCACCGACGCCCCCTGGTGGGCCTTGCACGACCCGCGTCCCGAGGTGGCCGCCCAGCCCTGGCTGGACATGATCCGCCGCACCGACGAGGACTGGTTCCCGGTGCACTATGGCTGCAGCCGGGAGGCCCGGGAGGAGTTGAGCATCGAGGCGGAGGGCGAGCAGGCCTGGCAGGTCAACCGGCGGACGGGTGAACGGCACGCGCTGCACCGGCCGCCCATTGGCGGCGACCAGCCTGACCCTGACAGCCCCCAGGTGCCCCCCGGTGCCCACGCGCAGACCGCGGAGGAGCTGGAGGCGGCCCTGGACGCGACCTATGGTCCGCGTCCCGGTCCCCTCACCGCGCCCGCCGAGGGGGCCTCCGATTACCCCGCCATGCTGCTGCGCGAGCTGGGGCAGGACCGCATGCCCATCTCCCACGTGGGATCGCCCTGGTGGCTATGCCACAGCATCTGGGGGTTCACGGGATTGATGGAGCGGACGGTCGAGACGCCGGAGCTGGTCAAGCTGGCCTGTGAACGCCTCCTGGAGCATGCCACGCGCCAGGCGCAGTACGCTGCCGGCGCGGGCGCCCGACTCATCTGGATCGAAGACTGCATGAGCGACATGATCAGCCCGGTCCAGTGCCGTGACTTCAGCCTGGCCTATGTCCGTCCCCTGGTGGAGGCGGTTCACGAAGCGGGGATGCTGGCGGTGCATTACTACTGCGGCCGCCCCGATGACCGCTGGGAGTATCTGCTGGACACCGGAGCCGACGCGCTGGCCCTGGAAGAGGGCAAGAAAGGCTTTGACGTGGACATCATGCAGGTGGCGGAGATGGTGGACGGTCGCATGGCTATGCTGGGCAACATTGACGCCATTGCGGTCCTGCAAAATGGGTCCGACGCCGCCCTACGGGCGGAGGTGGCGCGGCAGATCGAGGCGGGTCGCCGCAACCGCAACCGTTTCGTGGTCAGCGTCGGCAGCCCGGTGACCCCCGGCACGCCCATAGCCCGCGTGCGGCAGTACTGCGACCTGGTGCACGAACTCGCTTAGCCTGCAATCGCAAGGACGCGCTGCCATGCGCCCTCACAGGAGGCCTTCGCCCATGTCCCAGCTTGCCATTGACGGTGGTACGCCCGTCCGGACAACGCCCTTCCCCATGCGTGACCAGATTGATGACCGCGAGGTGGACGCCATCAACCGCGTTGTCGAACGCGCCCGCACCGAGGGCGGGGCTTTCGAGCGCTATGGCGGCGTCGAGGTGGATGCATACGAGCAAGAGTTCGCCGCCCACATGGGCTGCAAGTTCGCCAACGCCGTCTCCCACGGCACCGGGGCGATCCACACCGCTATCGGCGCTCTGCGGCTGGACATCGGCAGCGAGATCATCTGCTCGCCCATCACCGACCCCGGGGCGATCATGCCGGTGCTGATGCAAAACTGCATCCCAGTCTTCGCCGACGCTGACCCGGAGACTCAGAACATGGACCCGGCGTCCGTGCGGACCAGGATCACCCCGCGCACGAAGGCCATCGTCTGCGGTCACATCGCCGGGCAGCCCTGCGACATGGACGCCATCATGGCCATTGCCGCCGAGCATGGCCTCTACGTCATCGAGGACTGCGCCCAGGCCCACGACGCCGAGTACAAGGGCCGCAAGGCCGGCTCCATCGGGCACATGGGCTGCTACTCGCTGATGAGCGGCAAGCACTCCACCGCCGGCGGCCAGGGCGGCATGGTCGTGACCGACGACGAGGAGCTCTACTGGAACGCCAAGCGCTTCGCTGACCGCGCCAAGCCCTTCAACTCCGACGCCCCCGGCAACATGTTCCTGGGCATCAACTATCGCATGACCGAGTTGGGCGCTGCCATCGGGCGGGTGCAGCTCCAGAAGCTGCCGCAGATCGTGGCCGCCCGCCGGCGATGCGCCCAGGTCATCGGCGAGGCTCTCGACGCTGCGAAGACGCAGGCCGTCCGCATGGGCAAGGTCATCGAGGGGGCCAAGTCAGCCTACTGGTTCATCTTCCTGCGTTTTCACGCCGAACGGTGCCAGGTCAGTAAGGCCGATTTCGCCGCCGCCGTGGCGGCCGAGGGGATCCCGCTTTCCCCGGCCTACAACGCCCTGGCGATGAGTAACCCTTACATCCAAGACCGCGTGACCTATGGCACCACGCCCTGCCCGTGGTGCTGTCCGCACTGGGGCGGCGAGGTGGACTACTCGCTGGACAACTACCCCGGGGCCGTGGCAGGAAACGAGAACCTGATGCTGCTGTCCGTCCATGAGAGCATGACCGACGCCGATGCCAACGACATCGCCAGCGCCCTGATCAAAGTGGACCGGGCCTACCGGACTTAGACGCCGACCGCCCCTTGCTCGGCGGGGACCAACACGGCTCGCGGCGCCCGAGCCTCCCCCGCACTCGGCGCCTTCACCGTGGTCGTGGACCGCCCGTTCCTCTGCGCCATCCGCGACAATGGCACCGGGGCGGTCCTCTTCCTGGATGTGGTCACTGACCCGCAGGAGTTGCCCGGCGGCAGCAGGTCGGTGGCGGCGATAGCGCGAACCGCGGCACAGCAGCATCAGCCACACCGCTGGGCTGACCGGTCCGGCGGACAAGCGATAGGGAGAGACAATCATCATGGCCAGGAAGGAAGTCAAAGCCGCACTGATCGGGTATGGCGGGGCGTTCAACATGGGACTGCATCACGCCAACAGCATGCATGCCACCGGGGAGATGCGGGTGGTGGCGGTCTGTGATACAGACCCCTCCCGATTGGAGAAAGCCAAGGAGGAGCTGGGCGCCGAGATAGCTACCTTCACCAGGGTCAAGGACCTGCTTGACTGGGGCGCCTTTGAGCTGGCCGTCATCATCCTGCCGCACAACATCCATGCCGAGGTCTCGGTACTGTGCTCGAAGGCGGGGAAGCACGTCATTACCGAGAAGCCCATGTGCGTCAGCGCCAAGCAGGCGACGCAGATGGTAGAGGCGGCGGAGAAGGCCGGGACGATGCTTTCTGTCTTCCACAACCGGCGCTGGGATGGCGACTTCCTGGCCCTGCGCCAGATCGTGGAGAGTGGCCTCATCGGTGACCTGTTCCATGTGGAGATGTTCAGCGGCGGGTACTCCCCGCCCCATGGCTGGTGGCGCGATGACAAGGAGATCTCCGGCGGCCTGATGTTCGACTGGGGCGCGCACTTCATCTACTGGCTGCTGCAGCTTGTGCCAGCGGCGGTAGAAAGCGTCTACGGCTATGCGCAGAAGCTCAAGTGGTTTGACATGACCAACGAGGACCACGCGGGTGCCATCATCAGGTTCGACAATGGAACCATCGCCGACTTCCAGCAGTCACAGCTCGCGCGGGTCGGCCGACCGCGCTGGCGGCTGCTGGGCACCCTGGGGGGCGTGCTGGCGGCGGGGGACCACTGGCAGGTGAACACCGAGGTCAATGGACTGGCGACGGAGATGAAGGTGCCGTTCCTGCCGGGCCAGCACCATAAGTATTACCAGAACATCGCCGACCACCTGCTGCGGGGCAAGGAGCTCATCGTCACCGGCACCGAGGCGCGGCGGGTCATCACCATCCTGGAGTATGCCGAGCGCTCAGCCAAGGCCGGCAAGACCCTGAGCGTGCCGTACCCTTGAGAATGAGGCGAGCTGAGGGGCCGGATGAATCACTTGAGTGGTCCCATCCGGCCCCTCGGCGCAACGAGTGGCCTTAGCCCTTGTCGCTATTGCCCCCTGGCGTTTTTTCCGGTTCGGCCGCACCCTCGCCCTGTTGAGGCCCCGAAGGGGCTTCGTCCAGCGCCTTCAGGTATGCTACCAGCGCCGCGAACTCCTCGTCGGTCAGCTTGAAGCGCGGCATGCCCGGGCTGAGCTGGCCGCCATCCGGTTCCACGCCCTCGACGATGGCCCGCCTGAGGGCCTCGTCACTGGCGAAGGCCGGGGTCTGCCCCGCCGGGGCCTCCCGCAGCGAGGCGTAGGTAATCGCCGGCGTCCGGCCCTTCGTCGTCTGCACCCCACGACCATCTTCGCCGTGGCAGGCCGCACAGCCCGTCGGGTTGGCCCGCCACTTGTCCGAGCCCTTCTCCGTGGGCACCCTCTGCCCGGTGGCGCCGATGCCAGTGGTGAAGATCGTCTTGCCCAGATCCTTGTCTCCGGTTGGAGTGCTGACTGCGGGAGTAGTTGGTACAGTCTTGGACACATCCGGCGGCTTGGCCTGTTCTGTGGTCCGGCTGGGACCACATCCAGCCATGAACACAACAACCAGCAGCAGCCCGGCAGCGAGCCTTAGCACAGGCGTCCCACCCTTCCTTCATCAGCCATGTAACACTGTTTCGCTAACGGTGAAGCTTATTCCTGTTTGCGCGTGAGTGGGCAGGGCCGTCGCTCCCTGACGACGAAGTGGGCAACACCGCCCATCACTTCCGAGGTTTTCCCCGGTGACTTCTCGCGAACGCATCGTTGCCACCCTGAACTTGCAGCAACCCGACCGGGTGCCATACATGTGCCAGCTCTCCATTGGGCACTACCTGGTGAACCTGGGGCTGTCTGGCGCCGACTACTGGCTCCACAATGAAGTCATCGTGGACAGTTTCGTGGCGCTGGCGGACCGTTACGGCTTTGATGGTATTCTCATTAACCTGCCAGGGCGGCCGCCGAAGGTGGACCGCCTGGTGGACCGTATCGAGGACACGCGGGACGGTCAGGTCATCCACTGGAAGACCGGCGGGCGCTGCCTCTGCCCCCCCGACGACCTGCCCCACGAGCTCGACCAGCAACGGGTGTCACTGGACGACCTTGACCCGGATCGTCTGTTCTACGAGGACCCGCACACGCTGGGCGGGCTCAAGTACCCCTTCCACTATGACCTGGAGCCCTATGACTGGAGTGGCCCGGGCCTGTTCCCGCCATACCTGACCACGCTGATAGACGAGGTGCTGGCGCGGGTGGGGGACCGGCTCAGCGTTCACAGTGAGGTCTTCTCGCCCTTCACCCAGCTTATGGAACGCCTGGGGTATGAGGAGGGGCTGATGGCGCTGCTGACGGCGCCCGAGAAGTGCCAGGCCATCCTGGCCCGCTTCGCCGAGGGCGCGGGGGCGCTTGCGAAGCTGCAGGCCTCGCGGGGCGTGGACGCGGTGCTGATCTCCAGCGCCTTCGCCGGCGGAGGGTTCATCTCGCGCGCGATGTATGAGGAGTTCGTCCTGCCCCACGAGCGCACGGTGGTGAGTGCGATCCATGAGGCGGGCGTGAAGGCCTACACGCATACCTGCGGGGCCATCGGCGACCGGCTGGAGCTGATGCAGGCGACCGGCATTGACGGCGTGGACACCATGGACCCCCCACCGCTGGGTGACACGGACCTGGCGGACGCCAAGCAGCGCGGGGGCAGCCGCATCTTCCTGAAGGGGAACCTGGACTCGGTGAATGTGCTGCTGCGCGGCACCGCCGAGCAGTGCCGCCAGAGCGCCCGTGAGCGCTTGCAGGCAGCGAAGGCCGGCGGCGGCTACATCCTCAGCAGCGCCTGCTCCGTGGCCCCGCATGTGCCGCCGGGAAACCTCCTGGCCATCCGGGAGGTCGTGGAGGCGGAAGGCTGGTATTGACGGCGGGCAAGGCTGCGGCGGCAGTCCGCCGACTACCGGACTGTAAACGCTCCCCGCAAACGGATGTCGCTGGAAGACGTCCCGACCATGACGTCAAACTGGCCGGGCTCCACGATGCGCCTCATGTTCTGATCCCAGAACGCCAACTGGTCCTGGCTCAGGCGGAAGGTGACTCTCCTCTTCTCTCCGGGCTCCAGCGTCAGACGGGTGAAGTCCTTGAGCTCCATCAGCGGCCGGACCATCGAGGCGACGACATCCCGCACATAGAGCTGCGGTACCTCGTCTCCTGCCACATCGCCGGTGTTGGAGACCGTGAATGAGATGTCAATGGGCTCGCCAGGGCTGGCTTCGGCAGGGGTTACTTGCAGGTCCGAGTACCCAAACGTGGTATAGCTCAGCCCGTGACCGAAGGCGTAGAGGGGCTGGCCGGTGGAGTCCACGTAGTCATAGCCCCGTCCGGAGGGCGCAGGGTTGTAGTAAAGAGGGCACTGGCCCACGCTGCGCGGGAAGGTGATGGGGAGCTTGCCGCCGGGGTTGGTGTCGCCGAAGAGCACGTCTGCCAGCGCCGTACCGCCCTCCTGGCCGGGGTACCAGGCCGCCAGCACGGCATCGGCGCTTTCGAGCCAGTCCGCCATGGTGACCGGCGCGCCGGCAATGAGCACGACCACGGTCGGGACGCCGGTGGCGGCCACCGCCCTGATGACTGCGCCCTGGCTGCCCGGCAGGTCCAGCGAGGAGCGGTCCTGCCCCTCCCCTTCGCGGATCGTGCCCACCACAATGGCCGCGTCGGCCCCTCGCGCCACCCGCACCGCCTCGGCGATGCCCGGGTCTACTTCCTCCTGCACGCCCCAGCCCAATTGCAGCACGGCCTCGCCCTCGGCCTGGTAGTACTCCAGACGCAGGTCCAGCGGCTGCCCTTTGACCATGCGCACTTCCGCCCGGTCAGTGGTCGGCGCGTGGATGGTCCAGTTGGAGATGACAAGCTCGCCGTCCAGGTACAGGCGCACACCGTCATCCGAGCGCAGAGCGATGGTGTAGCGGCCAGTGGTCGGCGGGATGAGCTTGCCGGTGAAGCGGGCCGAGAAGTTGGTCGCCCCCAGGCCCTCGCCCGGCGAACCGCCGGTCCAGACAAAGTCCAGCTTCTGCTCGCCGCGGACCAGCACCGGCGCACCAGCTAGGTCGCGGTTGGCGAAGTACTCCCCACGGAGCTCGCGGAAGCAACAGGTCGTCAGCGGCTCCGTGAGTGGCTGCGACGCGCTGCCGCCTCCGGGTGCCCACTCGATCTCGACATTCTCGCCCAGCTTGGCCTGCAGGCCATCCATCACGCCCACGGTGGGCATGCCCCAGCCGCTGTAACCGCCGATGGGCATGCCGCCGCGGGCGGCGTTGCCGATGAGCGCCAGCCGGCGGATGCTCTTGCTCAGAGGCAAGGTGCGGTTGCGGTTGCGCAGCAGCACCATGGCCTTCCGCGCAGCCTCCAGGGCGATGGCCCGGTGTTCAGCGCACTGCACCACGCGCTCCGCTTCGTCCGGGTCGGTCAGGGGGTCTTCGAACAGCCCCAGTTCGAACTTGTTGCGCAACATGCGCCGGACGGCGTCATCCAGGGCGGCGTGGGAGGTCAGGCCCTTCGCCAGGGCCTCCTCCAGCGGCTGGCCCCAGATGTAGACATTGGGCCACTCGATGTCCAGGCCGGCGTTGAGGTCAGCGGCCGCCGTCTCCATCTCACTGCCCGTATTGCGGTGGGCATGAAGCACCCCCGACGCGGCGCCGTAGTCGGAACCTACCACCCCCGTGAACTCCCACTCGCCCTTGAGCAGGTCTCTCAGCAGCCAGCGGTTCGCGGAGCAGGCCCGGCCGTTGACGGAGTTGTACGCGGTCATGATGGACCGCGCGCCGCCCTCGCGCACGACGGCCTCGAAGGGCGCCAGGTAGACTTCGCGCAGTTCCTGTTCCGTCATGTGGATGGCGTGGCTGTCGCGGCCACCGTCGCCTACATTCGCCACGAAGTGCTTGGGGCACGTCGCCACGCCCTGCTGTTCGAGGGCCCGCACATAGGCGACCGCAATCCGCGACGTCAGCAGCGGGTCCTCGCCATAGGTCTCCTCGACGCGCCCCCAGCGGGCGTCCCGGGTCACGTTGATGACCGGCGACAGCACCCGCCGCACGCCCCGCACCCGGCACTCCCGGGCGATGGCACTGGCGACACGCCCCACCAGCTCCGGGTCCCAGGTGGCGGCCAGGGCGATGGACTGCGGGAAGCTGGTGGCGCCGTTGGCTACCAGACCGTGCAGGGCCTCGTCGCGGATGATGATGGGGATGCGCAGTCGCGAGCGCCGCGCCAGGCGCTGGGTGCGGTTGGTCAGCTCGGCGGCGTCGCGGGGCGACAGCGGCCGCAGGATGTCGTAGACCTCGCCGAACCCCGTGGTGGCGGCCGCGGTCTTCCAGACTTCGTCGCGGTTGTCGGAACGGATCTGGTTGAGCTTCTCCTCCAGGGTCATACGCGCCAGCAGGTCCTCTACGCGGGCCTCGACGGGCAAGGCCGGGTCGCGGTACGGCGGGAGGTAGGACTGGGCGGCGGCGGCTCCCGCCAGCAGGCACAGCAAGACGATGACCGGCAGGTGACGAGACCTCATCTCCTGGCTCCTTCGTCCGCAAGGTACTACCGGGTAAGGGTTTCCGTACCAGGACGGCGAATACCTCGCGCCAGGACTGACAGCCTGCCGACCAGGAGCCGCCATGACGACCCGACCTCTACCCCATACTGACCTCGTCCCCAGCCGCCTCTGTCTGGGCCTGGGTGACTACGGTACTCGCGTCGCCGGCGAGGCCGCCGTGCGCCTGCTGGCCCGGTTCATGGAGCTGGGCGGCAACTTCGTGGACACTGCTCACTGCTACTCTTTCTGGGTCGCCGGTGCTGGCGCGGGGTCCAGTGAGCGACAGCTCGGCGCGGCGATGCGCGAGCTGGGCTGTCGTGACCGCCTGATCGTGGCCACCAAGGGCGGTCACCCGGAGGGGGGCGAGGCCTACCCGCGGCCCGACCACTACATGGCGCCCGAAGTGGTCAGCCAGGACCTTGCCGAAAGCCTCGAGCGACTGGGCATCGCGACCGTGGACCTCTATCTCCTGCATCGCGACGACCCGCGCGTTCCGGTGGGCGAGGTCATGGACGCGTTGAACGAGCACCTGCAGGCCGGGCGGGTGCGGTACCTGGGAGCCAGCAACTGGTCCGTGGAACGCATCGCCGCTGCCAACCTCTATGCCGCCGAGCGGGGCCTGCAGGGCTTCTGTGTCTCACAGGTGCACTGGAGCCTGGCCGAGCCGCCGTGGGAGATGGGCCCGGACCCGACCACACGCTGCGTCACACTGGCCGACGCCGCCTGGCATACCGCGACCGGCCTGCCAATCATGGCCTACTCCCCGTCAGCCGGGGGCTACTTCGCGGGGCGGGGCGAAAGCTATGACACGTCGACCAATGCGGCCCGTCGCGAGCGCGCTGGCCAACTGGCCGACGAGATGGGCCTGACCCCGACGCAAGTTGCCCTCGCCTACCTGCTGAACCAGCCCTTCCCGGTCTACCCGATTGTCGGCACCATGAGCGAGGCGCACCTGGTCGAGGCGATGGGTGCCGCGGAGGTGAGGCTCACGCCCGAACAGGTGGCGTGGCTGAGGGACGGCGACGCCCCATGATCCACCCCGCCCGCCTCCAGTCGTTGAACGCTGTCCCTCCGCGCGAAGGGCGTTACGTCCTCTACTGGATGCAGGCCTCCCAGCGGGCCCAGTGCAACCATGCCCTGGAGTATGCCGTCCGGCAGGCCAATGAGCGCAAGCTGCCGGTGCTGGCGGTCTTTGGCCTGACAGCCAACTTCCCGGAGGCCAATGCGCGCCACTATGCGTTCATGTTGGAGGGGCTGCGCGAGACGCAGGCGGCGCTGCAGCGGCGAGGCATCCCGTTGGTGGCGCGGCTCGGGTCGCCGCCGGAGGTGGCGCTGCAGCTTGCGCGGGACGCGGCGCTGCTGGTGATGGATCGCGGTTACCTGCGCCTGCAGAAGCAGTGGCGGCAGGAAGTCGCCCGGCGAGCGCCTTGCCCGGTGGTGCAGGTCGAGACTGACGTGGTCGTGCCCGTCGAGGTCGCGTCGGCCAAGGAGGAGTACGCCGCCCGGACCATCCGGCCACGCATCCAACGGCACCTGGAGACCTACCTGGTCCCACTGCGCGAAACGCGGCTCAAGCGCAAATGGGAAGGGCCTGCCCCCGAGGGCCTGGACCTGACTGACGTGAATGCTCTCCTGCGGCAGCTTGGGGTGAGCGGCGAGGTCGCGCCGGTGGCGCATTTCACTGGCGGCACGAGTCAAGGCCTGGCGCATCTGGAGCAGTTCCTGACGCACCGCCTGGCACGGTATGATACCGATCGCAATGAGCCGAAGCTGGACGCCACGTCGCACGTGAGCCCGTATCTGCACTTCGGGCAGCTCTCCCCGCTGGAGATCGCCCTGGCCGTCCGCGAGTACGAGGGCCCGGGCCCGGTGGCTTACCTGGAGGAGTTGCTGGTGCGCCGGGAGCTCTCCTGCAACTTCGTGCACCACAACGCGGCCTACGACAGTTACGAGGCGCTGCCCGGCTGGGCCCGGGACACTCTGGCGCGGCATGCGCGCGACAGACGCGAGTATCTGTACACCCGCGAGCAGTTCGAGCGGGCTCAGACCCATGACCCGTACTGGAACGCGGCGATGCAGGAGATGCTGCTGACCGGGTACATGCACAACTACATGCGCATGTACTGGGGCAAGAAGATCATCGAGTGGAGCCGCACACCGGAGGAGGCTTACACCACGCTGCTGTACCTCAACAACAAGTACTTCCTGGATGGCCGCGACCCAGCATCCTTTACCAATGTGGCCTGGTGTTTCGGCAAACACGACCGGCCCTGGCAGGAGCGGCCGGTGTTTGGGACCGTGCGCTACATGAACGCTGCGGGGCTCAACCGCAAGTTCGACATGGCCGGGTATGTGCAGCGGGTGTCAGACCTGGCCGCAGGCTGCGGTGGGCGCTGATGGATCAGTTCCTGACGCGCCTCATGGAGCCGTTGCTGGAGCTGCTCTTCCCGCCCCGCTGCGAGGTCTGCCAGGAGCTGGGGCGACCCGCGTTCTGCAAGGATTGCCGGGCGGAGGTGCTGCCGCTGGAGCCGCCTTACTGCCAGGTCTGCGGCGCCATGCTACAGCCATCACCGGCCCACGGACCCACCTGCGCCGACTGCGCCGGGGCCACCCGCTACTTCGACGGCGCCCGGTCGGTGGGTCTGCACATCGGGGCACTGCGACGGGCTATCCTGAACTACAAGTTCCACAACGCCCGGCGGTTAGAGGACCCGCTAGCCGGGATGCTGGCGGATCGGCTGCGCCTCGAGACCTCGCTGCCCCATCCCCTCCCGGTAAGCGAGCTTGACGGCATCGCGCCGATCCCGCTGCACCCACGTCGCCGCGCGTGGCGGGGTTTCGACCAGGCCCTGAATCTTTGCCGGAAGGTCAGCGGGCTGCTGGAGCTGCCGCTGGTGGAGGGGGTTCTGACCCGCGTGAAGCCGACCCTGCCACAGGTGGACCTGACGCCGCAGCAGCGCCAGGAGAACGTGCGGGGGGCCTTCGCGGTGCCCGCGGGTGCGCTGGAGGGCCGGAACATCCTGCTGGTGGATGATGTCTACACCACCGGGGCAACCGCCAACCGGGCCGCTCAGGCCTGTAAGCAGGGCGGTGCGGTGCGGGTCTATGTTCTGACCCTGTCCCGCCCTGCTCCCCCGTGGCACCCGGCGGCGCTGTCCCTGGAGCCGGGTGACGACGATACCGCATGACTAGGCTTCGACGTCTGCTGATGACTGCGCTGCTGATCGGCGCCCTCTCCCCCGTTGTGGCCCAGAGCCTGCTCGTACCCATGGATCAGGCCCAGACTGACCACCTGCGCGCCTACGGCCTGGCTTACTGGTGCCTGCAAGCGCCGCGGGGGTACGAGTGCGACTGGCTACTCAACTACCGCGGGGGCAGCTTCCGGCTGCCCGATGGTCCGGACGTGCGTGCCCGGGCAACAGAGCTGGGGGTGTTCGTGGAGCCAGTCTCGGAAGCGGACGTGCAGGGCATCTACCAGACCATCGCCAGCGAGAACATGGAGCGCTTGCAGCTTACCGTGGCGCCGCGAGTGGCCGTCTATGTGCCGCCGGACAACGAGCCGTGGGACGACGCGGTCCGCATGGCGCTAGAGTACGCCCAGATCCCCTATCAGACCGTCTGGGACCGGGAGGTGCTCTCAGGCAAGCTCGCCGACTGTGACTGGTTGCACCTGCACCACGAGGACTTCACCGGCCAGTTCGGCAAGTTCTGGTCCACGTTCTCAGCTCAGCCCTGGTACCGGCGACAGGTGCTCAGCTCGACCACCATGGCGGCGGAACTGGGCTTCCCGGGGGTCTGGGCGCTCAAGGAGGCGGTCGGCGCCAGCATTGCCGAGTGGGTGAGGCAGGGCGGTCTGCTGTTTGCCATGTGCTGCGCTCCAGACAGCCTCGACGTGGCTCTCGCCGCCCAGGGCCTGGACCTGGTGCCGCCGGAGATTGATGAGACCCCGGCGGTGGCCGACGCCCAGGAACGCCTGGACTTCACGCGGACCATGGCTTTCCATGACTTCCGGCTGGTCACCGACCCCATGGTGACCGAGCTCTCCGACATTGACGTGCAGCCGGCGGGGGAGGCGACGGTCTCGCAGGGCCAGACGTTCGAGCTGTTTGAGTTCTCGGCCAAACAGGATCCCATCGTAACCATGCTGACCCAGTGCCATGTTCGCCAGGTGCCCGACTTCATGGGCCTGACGTCGGCCTTCCGACGTGGCTCCCTCAAGGACACGGTGATCGTGCTGGGCGACTTCCCTGGCCAAGACAAGGTTAAGTACATCCATGGTGACTACGGGCAGGGCACCTTCACCTTCCTGGGCGGCCATGACCCGGAGGACTTCGCCCACTTCGTTGGCGAGCCGGCCACGGACCTGGCCTTCCACCCTCACTCTCCCGGGTACCGGCTGATCCTGAACAACGTGCTTTTTCCGGCGGCCAAAACCAAGCCGCGCAAGACGTGACAACTTCACCGCTGCCCCCCTCCACCGCGTGGACGTACGGGCAATAGCGGAACGGAAAGGAAGCAACCGATGCTCTACCGTCGCCTCGGCCGTACCGGCCTGCAGGTCTCTGAGCTCTCCTATGGCGCCGCCCGGGGGTACGCCGACCGGGACCAGTTCGTCGCCACCGTGCATGCCTGCATAGACGCCGGCATCAACTTCGTGGACACCGCCACCGGCTACGGCGACAGCGAACTGGCCCTGGGAGAGGCGCTGGCGGGGCACGATGACATCATCGTCGAGACCAAGTACTGTCCCTATGAGAGCTACGCCGTCGGCGCGGCGTATGTGGGCACACCCGACGCCCTGGTCGCCTCGGCCGAGGAGAGCCTGCGCCGCCTGCGACGCGACCACCTGGACATCCTCCTGGGCCACGGCATGCGCACCATCGAGAGCTTCGACCGCTTCATGGCCGATGGCTGCTACGACGCCATGGTCAAGCTCCGCGACCAGGGCAAGGTGCGCTACCTGGGCATCAGCGAGCTGTCCGAGGGCGACGGCACCCACGAGGTCCTGCAGCACGCCATCCCCACCGGAGCCTTCGATGTCGTGATGCTCACGGTCAATATGATGCTCCAGACAGCCGTGGACAGCGTCCTGCCCCTCTGTCGCCAGTATGACGTCGGGACCGTGGTGATGATGGCTCTGAACCAGTCCTCGGGTGTTTCGGGCCTGACGAGCCATGAGGCCGCACTGGAGCTGGTGCGCCGGTATGTGGAGCGGGGGCAGCTTCCCGCTGAGCCGCCCTACACGGAGCCTGATGTCCTGGACTTCCTGCAACCCTACTCTATCCCTGAGGCCGCCATCCGCTATGTGCTGGCCCAGGACGTGACGACCTGCTGCGTGGGGATGAGCAGCCCGCGTCGCCTGGCGGAGAATCTGAAGGCGCTGGAGCCACCGTACCTGGACGAGAGCCGCCTCGCCCGCCTGCGGGAGCTGTTTGGTTGCATCCAGTGGCAGGTGTTTTGAGGGCGAGTCCGAGCCCGCCCTGCCCCACGACGCACGCCATCGGGGGAGTGCTCCCCCCGGTGGGCGCTCCTACGGCAGCATGCGAACGCCCGTGCCCGTGACAAAGCCGACGGCGATCCAGACGCAGGCGATGGTCGCCTCCCCCGCCGCCAGACCCAGGAACAGGTTTCGGGCTGCCTGGTAGCCGCGGGCCCCGCCGTACCGCAGAACCAGCGTCTTGCACAGCCAGGCCAGGAACAGCGAGAACCACATCTCCTGCATGGTGCTGCCCATGACCAGGCCGGCCGGGTGCAGCATCCACCAGCTATAGCGGCTGCGCAGGGCCATGAAGCCCAGGAACTTGGCGGCGCCCACCGTCATGAACAGGTAGCTGGCCGGATCCGGTCCGCTGGGCTGGCGGATGGAGGTCGCCGCGACCTCAAAGGGCGTCCGCGGCCAGGCGATGTAGCTCATGTTCTGCAGCGAGTTAGCCCCCTTGGCGTAGACCAGCCCCAGTTGCGCGACCCACGCCACTACCAGGCCGAGGCTCACCGCGAGCGCCATGCTTCGCGTCATTGTCCTCAGCGGGACACCCGTCTCCCCCGCCAGCTTGTAGTTGTTGAGGTAGTGCGGCATCTGCAGTTCATTGTAGTAAAAGGTGAAGGCGCGAGAAGGGATGGCCAGCATGGCCAGGTCGCGCGGACGCAAGGCCCGCGTCCCGACCATGGAGTACAGGTAGTCCTCGGGCCGGAAGGCCACCGGGAGCTGCAGTACCCCCGTGTTAGAGGTCAGCCAACTGACCGCTGTGCAGACGACGAAGTAGGCCAGCAGGAAGGCTCCGGCGGCGGGGAGCGAGAGCCCGGCAAGCCCGGCGAGAGCCAGCAGAAGCCCGAAGGCCGCCAGGCCGCCGCAGACTGCAACGCGCGGCGGCAAGGCCTCGCCGCCATCGCGGGCTCCTGTCAGCGCCCACGACCAGAATGAGCGCAGGTGCCCCCTCGCCACGTATACTGAGACCGCGATGAGCGCCAGGTACGCCCCCATGTCCTGATAGGCGGCGAACTGCTTGGAGCCATAGCCGGAGGCGACCGTCTTGAGCTGGAGGCCAAAGGCCGAGAGGGTGATGGCCTCCAGCTTGCTCAGCACGAAGCAGAACCACGCTGACAGCGACACCTCGGTAGTCAGCAAGAAGCCAAAGCCCACCGATGAGGGCAGGAAGGCAAAGAGGACGCTGCCGGCGGCGTCCCAGGGATGGCCCCTGAAGACCAGCGGCCGGTTGTAGAAGTCCGGGTAGACGATGGACAGTCGCGGCACGGCGGGAAGGTGCGTGGACAGGCCCTGCAGGCCGTACAGTACCACCGGGACTAGGAACCCCAACCACATCAGGCGGTTGCTCAGGAACCGGTTCACGGCGTGACCGGCCGGCGGGCTCTCGATGAGAGCCATGGGGAGCTGCACATGGATGAACGTCATGCGCTCGTTCTCGACCCACTGGGCCCGAAAGATGGCGGCGAGGCAGAGCATGACAATCCATAGCAGGATCGCCACGACGGACCAGGCCAGGATGGGCAGCAGCCAGTCGCCCCAGGGGACGCCGTAACCCGGCGGCGAACCATCATAGAACCAGGCGATGGCGCGGGGTGAGGTAGGGACGAGCCACGCGGGGATGAGCGGGTGCAGGACCTCTTCCCAGTCGTTCTCCGGTGAGGCGAAGTAGCGCAGGGCCGGCAGTGTCGGCACCAAGAAGCGCATCAGCCCGGCGGAGGCCAGGCCGGACGAAACGGCCATCATCCCCCAGGTCAGGGCCAACTCGCTGCGGGCAAGCTCCCTGCCAGGGCGTAACCGACGCAGCCAGGGGTTGACGACCAGACAGATCATCAGCAGCACGAAGCTGGCCGCCACCGGGACGTGGTGGTTGGCCATGTAGCTGCCGCGGATGAAGTAGTCGTTGTAGGGGGTCAGCGCCAGGAGGGCCACCAGCAGCACGCAGCCCAGGAGCGTGGCTCGCAGGAACCGAGGCCGCGCCACCGGGCATGTGCCAGTAGCGCCGCGGGGCATGGCGCCGATCTCCGCCGACTGCAACATGGCATCTCTTGCCCAGCGATTGCGATAGGTGCCCCGGGCCGATCAGGATCCTGGCAGCCTCTTCGCGTGGTGGTGGAGGCCGGTTCTACTCCCAGGGCTTGTAGCAGACCTTCAGCGCCTTGCGCTGGTCCAGCAGGTCAATACCCTCGCCATACCGTTCCAGGGGCAGGGTGACCGTCGCCAGAGGAGCCATGTTCAGCTTCCCCGCCACGATCAGGTCCCGCGCATACTCGGCGGACTCATAGAAGTGGCCCTTGTAGCCCAGCACGGTCAGGCCCGCGTGGCGCAGGGCGTAGGTATAGTCCTCACGCTGGACCCCAAACAGCGCGACGGCGTCGGCGGTGTGGTCCATAAGCCACTGCACAGAGGCCCGGGCGCCGTGGCAGTCAATCCCTGCGTGCAGACGGCCGCGCAGCGGGAACTCCTCGGCAGAGACGGCCGTGGGGTCGTAGGCGGCGTCGGCGCCAAGGGTCAGGGCGAAGTCGCGCCGCTCAGGGAGCAGGTCAAAGCCGATGACCTCGGCCGCCCCCTCGGCCTTGGCCATCTGGACGGCGATGAGGCCAGCGGGCCCGAGGCCGGTCACACCAAAGACCTTGCCCTCGATGGCTCCGACCTGCCGCAAGCCCTTGAAGGGCGCCCCCAGGCACATGGCCAGCTCGATGGAGGCCCACGCCTCCGCCGGCAGGCCCTCCGGAATCTTGATGGCGTTCCCTGCCTTGAGGATAACGAACTGGGCGTAACAGCCCCATACGTCGTGGCCCTGGTCGCGCCAGGCGCAGATACGGTCGCCGGGGGCCAGGTCCGTAACCCCCTCGCCCACGGCTTCGACGTGGCCCGTCGCTTCATGCCCCGGCTGACCGGGCGTGTAGGGATAGGTGAACTGGTGTCCCACAAACATAGGCTCGTTGTGCCGAAGATGCAGGTCCCACTGGACGCAAGTGTTGACCGCTTCGACCCGCATCAGCACCTCACCCGGCCCCGGCGTTGGCGTGGGGACCTCGCGCACCTCGAACTCATCGGGCGCCATGACTTGCAGAATCTTCATCGGGCTGAGCTCTCCCAATCTGGTGGTGTGACCGGTCGCTGGCTGTGGTTCTGCTGCTACGGATAGAACCGGAAGATATTGCCCACGTCCGGGATGTGGCTCATGACTTCGTCGCTGATCTCGGTCATGCGAGAGAAAACGTCGGCTGGGATGTCGCCATCCAACGCCGCAGCATTGTCTTGCATCTGCTGGGCGTTGCGAGCGCCGACGAGTTCCGAGGCGACTCCGGGCTGCGCCAGGACCCAGCGGATGGCCAGGTGAGTCAGGGTGCGCTGACATTCCTCGCTCAGAGCCTTCAGCCTCTCAACGCCCTCGTAGACGTGCGGCCATACCTCAGGGTCGAAGTAAACGGTACCCGGGCGGGAGTCGCCCTCCTTGAAGGTTGGGTCCTTGGGGAACTTGCCGGTGAGAATGCCCTGGGCGATGGAGCTGTAGGTCACCACGGCGATGTCATGTTCCACGCAATAGGGGATGACATCGCGCTCCGGATAGCGCCAAAAGAGGTTATAGCAGAGCTGGTGGGCATCTATCTTGCCCACCTCCGAGACCTGGTCCATCTGCTCCGGGCTGAAGTTGCTGACACCGATGGACAACAGCCGGCCTTTGCTGCGTTCGGCTTCCAGGCCTTCCATCACCGGGCGCAGGTCAGCGCCGGTCTTCGGCCAGTGGATGTAGAAGAGGTCAATGTAGTCGGTCTGCAGCCGCTGACGACTGACTTCAAGCTGGTCGCGAGCGTACTGGGCCGTCTGTTCACTGGGGAAGAACTTGGTGGCCAGGTAGACTTCATCGCGCCGGCCCTGCAAGAACTCGCCCACGAGCTGCTCCGAGCGCCCGGCGCCATAGCCCTGCGCCGTGTCGAAGTGGTTGACCCCCAGGTCATAGGCGGCCTGCATCGCGGCACGGGAATCCTCGTCCTCCTGCCCACCCCACTGGCTGCCCCCGAAGGCCCAGCACCCCAGCCCAAGGGCGCATTGTGGCTTGTCCACCGGCTCGATCTTGATCACAGGCGGCTTGACGACGTATGGCATGGGTATTGCCTCCCTCAGAATGCTCCCCGGTAGGCGGGGCATCCTGCCCCGCCCGGGGGTACGCCGTCTATCGCTCCGCCCACTCCACCCTCGGCCCCTCACGCAGGCCGTAGGCCTGGCCCGCGGCGATCTCCTGCCGCAGCAGGCTCGGGTAGGGCAGGTTGCGCAGGCCCGTCCAGGCATCGGGCAGGTTGAACAGGAAGATACCGTCGGCCCCGGCGTCGTACCACTCCAGTGCACCCGCGGCGATTTGCAGGGGGCTAAGCTGGAAGTACGGCGTCTTGTCGGCCTTGTCCTCCTCGGCAGTCGGGTCGTGTAGGTCAGGCATCAGCATGTTGCCCGCGAAGTCCATGTAGTTGCTGTAGCGCGGGCAACACCTCGTCTTCGTGCCCCGGCAGACCGCGATGTACTGGGTCGCGTTCTGCCCCTCGGGCATGAGGCAGTCCACCAGGCCCTCGCGCACCCAATCCTCGGGGTCGAAGCCCTGCTGCTGGGGCGTTCGGCCCTCATACCACGTCCCACAGACGAAGGAGGCGTTCAGGGCGAGGGGGCGGCCCCGTTGCTTCCCGATGCGGTCCAGCCCCGCACGCAGGTCGCGTAGCAGGGCGGTCATGTACTCGGTCTTCTCCTCGCCCGCCTCGAAGTTGTAGCGGCAGCGCGAGAAGTCCATGGTGATACCGTCTATGTCGTAGTTCTCCGCCGTGTAGAGCATCATGTCGCGGATGAAGCCGCGCACCTCAGGCAGGGCGTAGTTGGCCGACCAGCCCCGGGCCGGGCCGGCCTTCAGAAACCACTCGGGATGGGCGCGGCTCTGGTCGCTGTGCCCGCCCTCGCTGGTGCGCTCCGAGACGTAGACCTTCACGCCCATCTCGTGGCAGCGGTCCACGAGAAGCTGCAGCACATCCACCTGCCGCTCGCGGAAGCTGCGGTCCACCCGGTCGTAGCGCGCGTCGCCGAGGCGCCCCGAGAGTTCCATGTACCCCCGGAAGCCAGTGGACATGGGATGCGGGAAGTTGGTGGCGAAAGTCGTTCCCTGACACCAGTTGAGGGCCTCGACGTTGCCGTACTGCAGCTGCTCCACCTGCTGCAGGATGCAGTCCACATCCTCGGTGCCCCACATCCAGACATGGGACATGCCGTCGCGGTCCAGGATGACGGTCTTGCGCGGCAGCGCCCGACGCGCTGCCTCCTGGCGGGCGACCTCGCGCGGGTCGCGCCGCACCAGTTTCACATAGGCCACATGGGCGTTGCACAGGCCCCACCAGAGGCTCTGGTAGGTACCGTGGGGCTGGCGGAGCTGCAGGCTCTGGCCGGTCAGGTCGGCTGTCTTCCAGAAGACCTCCACCAGTCGCTCCACGGTTTCGGCGGGCGGCGGCCACTGCCCCAGGTGCGCCTGCCACGGGTCTATAGTCGCGTAGACCTTGTCGCGGGTCAGCTTCACATCCACGCCGCCGCCGTAGTCAGGTCGGTACGTGCCGACCCATAGGTCATACGTGCCGCTGAGGGCCAGCGGGTAGGTCAGCGCCGGCGCCAGACAGCTCTCGGGTCGCTCCAAGTCTCGCTCTTCCACGCAGAGCATCTGGCCGCGCTCGCCGTTGGCGGTGTAGGGCCGCAGCCACCACTTGCCCTTCGTGCTGCTGGAGCTGACGGCCAACCGGGGGAAGCACTGGCGGAAGTCGCTGAGGGTAACCGTATCGCCGACCTTGGGCACCCGGCCCGCCGCCAGGTCGCGGTCGGTCAGCTCCGCCGCGAAGCAGAGGCCAGGGAGCAGCAAGACGACGAGCGCGGGCAAGGCGCTGCCCAGAAGGTTCATGCGTACCTCCGTCGGGTGGCGATAGAGCCTTTCGAGGCGGGGAGAGCCGACTCCTCCGCCTCCTTCAGTACCCCCTGATCTCCCATGGCCGGTTGAGCGCCTGGTTCAGCAGCGCGATCCACTTGCCCTGCTCCGCCCGCTCGCAGGCCAGCAGCAGGCAGGTCATCGTGTCCTCATCGAGGGTCAGGTCGGGCCTGCCGGCGCGCGTCTCCAGGGTCACCCAGCGCCCGTTCTGCAGATCACCCAGCAGCACCACCGGGTCCTGCAGGTCGCCCGTTCGCAGGTCCATGCGTCCGGCGGACAGCGGGGCGATCAGTACAGCCCGGGAGTCAGTCAGCGCTGCGCCGTCCAGCGACAGGCACAGGACATGGGCGTCACCGGCGAGCAGGCGCGCACCGTTCGGGTCCCGCCACTCGGCGGCGCCCAGGGCGACCAGACGACCGCTGGCGTCGGTGACCTCCAGTTGCGGGTAGCGGATGCCATCGCGGGGCCGGGTGGTGCGGTCGCAGGTGACGACCACCCGGCCGCCGCCGGTGAGACTCTGCGTCACCCGATCGGGCCGGGTAGCTCCCGGTTCGGCACGTGACATCTCGGGGCCGCCAGCGTAGGCGTACAGCCACGGCAGGAGCGGCGCGGCTATCAGAGGCGCGCCCAGTTCCAGCGGGTCCGTGCAGTAGACCACTTCGCCCCGCCCGAGTTTGTGGCGCGTCACCAACGGGATTCCCCCCGCCGTCTGGGCCTCCACCGTGGCTCCAGCCGCTTTGACCTCGATGCAGGGCTTTAGCTCCAGACGCTTTCCTCCGAGTTCCACCGCCTCCAGGCCCTGACTGGACCGCGTCGCCGGAGGCTCCAGTTCGCGCACGAACTCCACCCCGCACAGCTCTCGCAGGCGCTCGGTGCGCGTGCGACGGCGATCCCAGTTGAGGGACAGGTCGCCGGTCACCAGCAGCCGCCCACCGGCCCGCACCCATTCGTGCACCTTCTCGTAGGCCGCGTCGTCGGGGCAGAAGGGGACGGGCCAGATCAGCACCTTCGTGTCGGCACTCAGGCTCTCCATGTGGTGCTCGTCCAAGACATTGAACTCGGTCTGCAGCCCGATGAGGGCTTCGATGGCCGCCATCGCCGCCGAGATACCGAGATGCCCCCGGGCGCCCAGACGGAGGTTGTCGGGCATGAGCAGCGTCACCGGCGGGGCCTCGTACCTGGGCCGGAAGAAGCGCCAGACCAGGCTCATGTTGCGGTGCCAGTAGGCCACGTCCTTGGGCACGCGCCCGTTGGGGTAGAAGACGCCCCACGGGAAGACGTTCTCGCTGGCGTCGCGCAGGCACCAGTTCTGCACCTTGCTGGCGCCCATGGCCAGGCCGTAGTGGGCCACGGCCATGAACAGCTCCTTCTGTTGCTCCTCGGTGCGCACGATGTGGTAGGCCGTGGCCCCATTGGCGCGGGACCACGCGGGGTGCGTCTTGACCCCATACTCCCCCAGGGACAGCGACTTGCCCCGAGACCTCAGGTCGTTGAGGCGCAGGTGCAGCGGCAGGCCCTGAATATCGGCCTCGGGCTCGCGGAAGTAGCCGATGTTGGCCACATCCATGCCGTCAATGGTCAGGCGGATGTCCAGGCCGCCGAAGGGCTGCAGGTAGTACTCGGAGGTGATGGGATGGTCAGCGTCCTGGCTGTGGATGGCATCCACATGGCGCTGCACCCATTTGCGGGTGATGTCCACCTCAAACCGGGCCACATCGCACGACCGGACGCTGTTCCAGTCAGCCGGGCTCGGCGCCGGGTAGTCCATGGCCCCCCACTCGCCGTAGACCTCGTCACCCCAGGAAGCCCGCAGGGCCTCGGCGCTGCCGTATTTGGCCGCCAGCCAGTCGTTCCAGAGCTTGCGGAGGGCGGTTTTGTCGTCGTAGTTCAGGAAGAAGTCGCCATTGATGTAATGCAGCAGACCCGGCACGTTGCGGAAGTGCTCGGCATAGGCCGCGCACTGGGCGGCTTGCTTCTGGAGCAGCTCTTCGCCGATGGCGACGTTGTGCCCGATGAGATAGCCGGGCATGAACACCAGGCCCTCGCGCTGAGTGGACTGAGCCATCGCCAGGAACTGGCGCCAGTCAGCTTCCGTGAAGACATAGTCCGGGTTGCTGAACTGCAGGTTCTCATAGAGGTTGAAGCCGTAGTCGCGGGCCGCCACGTGGTCCAGGTGCCAGGTCCAGGGGTTCTCGCAGCTACTGCGGTAGACGTTGGCGTAGGTGTCGCTGCCGAACAAGAAGATGGGCTGATCGTTGAGCGTCAGGTAGTTGTCGCGGAAACGCAGCGTCGGGCCGCGCTTGACAACCTGGGGCCGTTCAACGACGAAGCCGGTGGTCATCTCGTCGTAGGGTTGGCCGTCACGCAGCAGTAGCGCCCGCACCTGGTAGAGGTCAGCGCCGAAGCGCTGGGGCTGCCAGGTCACCTCCACCGGTAGGCTGTCGCCCGGCGGTACGGTCACCTCGCGGCGCTCCGCCCAGACCCGGCGCGGGCTCGCCTGCCCGACGGGCGCGGCCAGGATCTCGAAAGCCACCGTGCAGGCTACCGCGTCGGTACCGTAGTTCTGCACCGTAACCGACGGCTTGACAGCCTCACCATCGCGGTACAGGGCAAGGTCAGTCTTGAGGTTGCGCAGGAACAGACCCCGCACGATGAACTGTGCTGTGCGCACGAAACCTTCGTCCAGCCACTGGGAACGGCCGTCGAACAGGTCACGGTTCTCGGCGCCGAAGAAGGCCCACAGCGAGCCCGCGAAGTAACCGTTGTAGTGCATCATCAACGCCCCAACAGGTCCGCGTTGACGGCCGAAGCGGTCGCGACCCGCCAGCAGTTCCACCCAGCGCGCATTGTCGGAACCCTGCACACCCGCCGCCGCCCAGCCCGCCAGTTGAGCCTGCAGGCTGCCGCCGGCGTCAAACAGGTACTGCCCCTCCCCCGCCTGGACCCGCGCCACGCGCCGCAACGGGAAGGAGGCATCGAAGGCGCCGATCTGCCACTGGGCGACACCCAGCCCGTCGCCTGGGCTCCCGGTGCTGGTGTTCATCACCTGCTGCTTGTATTTGTCAACGCGAGAGAGACGGATGTCATCGAACCAGGCAGTGCCGGTGGCCTGGTACAGGCCCATCTTGATGTGCAGGCGGGTGGTGTTGACACCCGGCGTGAAATCGTAGGTGAACTGCTGCCAGTCGGTGGTGCCGCGGACGACAGCGAAGTCCTGCCACTTTCGCAGGGTGCCGTCGCCGTCATACTCGTAGAGCGCCAGGTAGGCAAAGCCACCCCCCACGACTTCCTGGGTGCGAACCCAGCCGCTGACCCGGTAGCTGGCGCCTTTGTCCGGGGGCACGTCCAGATACAGGCGATGCTCGCCTTGAGCGCCGGGCGGCACGTGGACCTGGGCGCACGCTTTGCCCGCCTTCGGCGCGGTCGTGACGATGGTGACCTGGTCGCCGTCTCGACGCCACTGTCCGTCCAGCACCGTGCCGCCGACGGGGGGCTCAGTGGTCTGCTCGAACCCACTGTCGGGGAGGACTGAGCTCTCCAGGGCTTCCTGAAGCTGTTTCGCCATCAGCTCGGCCTCGTCGCGCCACTGACCGTTCTCCGGCAGGAGCAGTTTGCTGAAGGCATAGCCCCCGGTGGAGATGAAGCTGCCGCCCTGGTGGAGGTACTGCAGGCAGCTCTGCCGGGCCGCCGCCGGGAAGGACTGGCCGTAGGGCAGGACGAGCAGGTGATAGAGGTCCGGGCGCAGCTTCCGCGCGTCAGCCAGGTCGGCCGCCGAGAGATAGGTCACTCGCAGGCCGGCGCGTTCCAGCAGGCCGCCCAGGCGCTCCGGGTCGGACGCGGCCCCGGCCACCGGCAGCCCCGGCTCGCGAAAGACTGCCACCGCGCCTTCCGCCGGCCGACCACCAAATACCATCTGGGCCACTTCGTCCATGGTATACGCTCTCTCTCCGGGCACCAACACCCAGTTGTCGAACCAGGCCTTGCCTGCGGCGTTGTGGATACCGCAGCGCAGGCTGATGGTGACTACCCCTGGGGCGATCGTGAAGGTGTACTCATATCGCTGCCAGTCCTGGGTCTCGAATATCTGACCGAAGTCGTGGAAGGCGATGATCTCGCCGCGGTCACCCAGTTGGTAGACGGCCAGGTAGGCGTAGCCAGCCTGCCCGGCCGGCGGCGTTATCCCCTCGCCACGGGCGTCCGCGGCCACGGTGAAGGCCCCCCGCAGGTTCTCGGCCGGGATGTCCTGCGACGCCTGGGTCATACCATTGATCTCGAGGCAAACACCGCCGCGGGCGCTGGGCGGTCGCTGCGAAGGCCCGCTGATCGACCAGCCACCGGGCTTCTCAAAGCCGCCATTGAGCACCAGCGACAGGGGCTTGTCCTGGGCCCAGCACCACGACGCCACAGCCAGCGCTGCCAGTAGCCATCCGTGTCGCATCAGTCCGAAACCTCATGCATGGTAATCGGTGCCGCCCGCAACTCCGCCCGGTCGAAGCAGGCCGGAGCCCCGTGACCGTTGCGGCGGATGGTCACCCGTAAGCGCTGCCCCTCCGGCACCCTGGGCGGCGCGGTGTATGTCAGAACCATCTCCACCCACACACCCAGATGCGGCAGGACCCGCGGTGGAGGCATCTCCACCGCCCCCAGGCGGTATCCCCCGGCGTGCAGCTCCAGGAGACAGTGCGGCCAGGGCTCGTTGTCGCTGCCCATCGGCTGCCCGGCCCAGACCGAGAGCCGATAGCGCGTGTTGGCGTGCAGCGGCTCCGTCAGTTCCTGCCGAACCAAGGCTTCGCCTGCCGGATCGGCGGGAGCGTTCAGAACAAGCACGTTCTCGCCGTCGGGGGGATACCAGTTCCACAGTCCGGTCGCCATCGGCCGCCAGGTCTCCACGCCGCCAGCGGCCTGCCACCCTGGCGCTCCCGCCACTCGCTCCTTTTCCGCCAGTGTGATGGCTTCAAAGCTGTGGTTGGCGATGGCCAGCCGTTGGCCGGTGCCTGGCGCATCCAGTGGTCCAATGGGCATTGGCTGCCCGTCGGCTGGTGTCAGTAGTTCCGCCACCTTCCGCACGAAGGCCTCGCTGGCTGGCTGATGGTCCTTGATGGACGCCGAGCCCACCTCGGACGCGATCTCCGGCATTGGCCCTACGGCGAAGACCTGGCGCAGGTCCTCGAGGGACAGCCGCTTGCCACCAGAAAGCGTGGGGCTGGCGGGATCGCGACTGACGGCGCCTGCCGACTGACTGAGCAGCGGGTCGGCCACACGGCTGTGACCATCCAGACCCCTTGTAGCATGCCACTCACTCAGCGTCAGGGGCCGGCTGGGCTGGTAACCGTCCTCGCAGACCTGCCAGGTCGCCGGGTCCGCCTCCTCCGCGGCCGTGGGCCTGCGCCAAAGGACGTTGTGGTCAGACCGGTTGCCGCGGGCAATGTCGGATTCGGGACTGATGGTCAGGAGTGGAGCCTCGCGGCCGATGACCACGTTGTTGTAGACGCTGTTGTAGCAAGTGACCCGTGCCACCTGACCCTCGATGTTGCCTTCCCAGCCCACCAGGATGCCGCGTTCCCCGGCGGTTACCAGGTTGTTGGCGACGAGGGTGCGGGAGGAGCCGTTTAGCCCGATGGCAGCGCAGTGCGGCCCGCCCTCGGCCACGTTGTTGATGAAGGCTCCCGTTTCGCCGATCTCGTAGTAGAGCTGAAACTGGCCGTTGTCATGGGCATAGCAGTGGCTGACCAGGCAATCGCGGTTGTGGCAATCGAACCACAGGCCGGGAGAGGCGTACTGCCGGGCGAACTCGCACCGGTCGAACCACAGGCGGTTGCCGAAGTGTTTGCCCCCGGCGTGCCAGGAGGCGTTCCACCCAAACAGGTTGTTGTCGGTCAGGCGGCAGCGACGCACGATCAGCCAGGAGTCGGTATCCATGTCGCCCTGACCCTCGAATCCCCCGCAGCCGTTGCCGTTATGATGAACCCAGCAATCCTCGACTACGGTGCTGACGCGCTTGCCACCGCGTACGACCATACCCTCGAAGGCGCTGAGAGCCACTTCGCAGTTGCGAACCAGACAGCCCTCGGCAGGGGCGCCCCCGCCACCAGGCCCGGTCATCACGAACACCACGCCGCCGATCGGCACCACCAGCGGCCCGTACAGGAAACGCAGGCCCTCGACCAGCAGGTAGTTGCCGGAGGAGTACCAGCAGAACCGCACCGCAGCCTCCATCCGGCGTCGGTTCGGGTCCTCACCGCCGACCAGCCAGACGAGGAGCTTGCGCCGCGCTTCGTCATAGTAGAAGCTGCCGGGCACCATCGCGGCCTGTCCCCGGCCAAAGCCCAGGAAGTACTGGCAATAGGCCTGCGGAGGCTTGAGCGCCTCGGTCTCGGCAGGGATGCTCATGGGGATGAGCGGCACATCATCGGCACAGATCATCGAAGGGTAGACGCCCTCGAAGAGCCAGTCCGTCTCCCAGACGGGCCGGTCCGGCTCGCTGGCAGCCCGCTGCCAACCGGTCAGCAGTTCGGAGCCGCGCACGGTGGCCTGCTCGCCGGGCATGGCGCGGATGGCGATCATCCGGTCGCGCCCAAGACCCGACTTGTCCACCCGCACGTACTCGCGGTAGTCGCCCTCGCGCACCCAGAGGGTGTCGCCGGGCTGGAGGGCGTCCACACCCCGGCCGATGGTGCGAAAGGGTCGCTCCCACGAGCCGTCATTGGCATCATCGGCGCCCGAAACGTCGGCGGCGGTGAAGTAGTAACGCCCTCCGTCGGGGACAGGAGGGAGCAGGTCGCGCGGGTCCGACTGGGCCGAGGAGAGCCCGACGGCTGCTGCCAGACTGAGCACGACGGCAAGAATCGGCACGGAACACTCCTGCCAGCCGGGAGTCCCCGGGGGTTCGCTGCTGTATGGCGACGCTCCTTCCGGCTGCTGGCAGCAGGTCTCCCCGATCGCCCGGCGAAGCTGCCTCCACATCGCTGATGTCAGAGGTGTTGGCCATGCCCCGTCTCGCGTTCTGCGTCGCCGTGTTCCTGCTCGTCTCGTGTCAGGTGCATGCCTACGAGCTGCGCCGCCTGCACCCCTTCGCCGAATGCACCGCCGACCAGCTCCTCCAGCACCTCGAAGGGCCTATGGGGCGCCTGGACCTGGCGGGGCTCCGCAATGACTGGGTGCACAAGGCCTTCGCGGTCACGGTCTCGCCGGGCGAGCCGGAAGCCGGGGTTACCCTGGGTCTGACCGGAGACCGCGAACTGGTGGGCCATGTGCGGCTGCGCGTGGTGGGCTTCGTCAAACAGACACCGCACGGATGGGTCATGGACCCGATCTTCGACCGACCCGGCGACATTGACCCGGCGTGGGGCCAGTACATCCGCAACGTCGAGGGCATCCGGCGCTTCCCGACGGTCCTGGCCACGCCAGCAGACCCAGTGGTCGTGTGGGTCACGGCGGACACGCGGGGCCTGAAGGCCGGTACATACCATGGCGCGGTCACGGCGCAGCCCCCCGGCGGGCCGGTGCGGGCGGTGCCGTTGCGGCTGGTAGTGCGGCCGGTGGAGTTACAGGCGGACAACCCCCTTATCTGTTGCGGCTGGCAGTGGATACCAGAAGCGCCGACCAAAGTGGAAGGCGCACGCCTCTTCTTCGACTATGGGATCAACGCTACCCACGTGCTGGCCGACATGGAGGCCTGCCGCGAGGCAGGCTACCGGTTCTTCATGTTCCCCTTCGGCCCGTCCTGGAAGGGCCAGGCCCCCGAGGACGCGCCCGAGGCGGAGGTGGACGCGGCCATCGCCGAGGTCAAGGCCACCGTGCGCAAGCTGCGCCTGCGACCCGATCAGTGGGCGCTGTACACCATTGACGAGCCCAACGACAAGTCTGTCCCCAACCAGGTACGCTGGTGCGCTTATCTGCGCCGGAAGTGGCCCGAGGTGCGTTTCCTGTTCAACCCCGGCTGGGGGCCCGGCCCGCGCAACGAATGGGGCACGGTCGCGGGGACGGTGGAGCCGCTGTCGCCGTTTGTGGACATCTGGCTCCCATACAGCCACTGGCTCTGGGATGAGGTCTCGGGCGTCTCCCTGCCGCTCATGAAGAAGCATGCGCGGCAAGTCTGGTTCTATGAGATCATGAACTTCCCGTACACCCGCCGGCCATCGGTCGGGCGGGACATGATGCGGACGCGCCCTTGGGTGGCGTGGAAGTACGGCCTGCAGGGCTGTAGCTGGTACTCGCTGAACGCCATCTCGCAACTACCCTACATGGACGACCCCGAGGGCAAGGAGTACGCCGCCAGCTACTACACCGTGCCTGCACGCAGCCTCGAGGCCTTGCGCGAGGGGTTCCAGGAGTACAAGCGGATGCAGGAACTGCGGCGGCTCGGCGTGGATGAGGCGACGCTCAACAGCTTCACCGACCGGGCGCTGAACGCCACGAACGTCCGGGATTTCGACGTGCTGCGACGCGACATGGACCGGCTGCTCGTCGCGCTGACCGAGGGGTAGGGCCTGCCTCACGGCACCAACCGAGCCTCCACGATGCGTCCTCGCGCCGGGTTCCATCGGACGTAGACACGGTCGCCAGGGCGGAAGTCCTGGCGGCCGACGACCAGCGGGCAGGAGGCGGGCTTTCCAGGGGCGACGCGCCCGGCGGGCAGGCAGAGGCTGTCTATCGGCAGCAACGGCGCGCCCTCGACCTTGAGCCGGGCAAGGCGGAAGGGCGTGGCGGCCTCGAAACACTGCACCCGGCCCGACACCTCGCAGCGGCGCGCATTGACCCTGACGACGATACCGTCGCGCACGGTCAGCGTTACGTCGTCACCAGCGGTTACCTGGTCGCCGGTCACGCTGGCGGGCGCACCGTCGTTGACCTGCAGAGTGACAGCGCAGTCAGCCGCCACAGGTATTGCTCTCCCCATGCCGCCGTCGTCATAGGGCTCAAACCTCAGGGTGTCGCCGACCAGACCTCGCGCTTCTCCAGCCTCCTCACGGTTCGGCGGTGGCGGCTCCCACGGCTGGTAGGTGTCTGGCGCTCGCTCAAGCAACGCCTCGTGCGCCAACTCGGTCGCCGCCCGATAGTCACCGGCCTGGAAGCGAGCCCGCGCACGGGCCACGTCGGCGCCGTTTGCGGCCTCCAGTCGCTGCAGCGCCCACACGGCGTCGGCGCGCCAGCCGGCCAGCAGGCTTTCGGCCCGGAGCCGGTCGGCCCGGTAGCTGCGGTTACAGTGCAGCAATGCCTCCTCGGCCCAGGGGACCTCCAGGGCGCAGTCGAAGACACAGACCCAGCCCGCCAGTCCCAGGGCATGCAACTCGAACTCGATGGTCAGTTCCGTCTGTCCCTGGGCGACGGAGGTCAGGTCCACCTGGTACTGCCCGCCGCCATTGGTCAGCCGGTCTACCTCACGCAGGTGGTCGCGGTCCGCACCGGCGCGGATGGCCAGATAGGCCCGATCGTCCATCTCCTGGAAGACGAAGGCCCGGGCGCGGTAGGCCAGGGCCAGGCGCTCGAAACGCTCGGTGCCGACCAGGTCTCGCGCCCGCACGCTGAACCGCGCTCGCGACACCTGGCCGACCTCGGACGGATACAGCGCCCGGTCCGGCAGCGGCCAGATGTAGTCCACCTCCACCCCCTCGCCCCCGAAACGGCTTCGCCAGCCACCGCTCTGAAAGTCCTCATACCAGACCCGTGGGCGCCACGGCACGGGCGGCAGTTCCCCCCACCCGCGCTGTACTGCAGCCGCCGTGTTGCGGAGGCCCTCGTCGCTGAGGTTGAAGAGCGAGATGTGATCGCAGCCGGCGGCATAGGCCAGTTGCACTGGCCCGGCGCCGTCGCGCTCGCCGCCCAGTTCGCAGTTGATGTCCGCGGGCACACCCAGCTCGCGGTGGATGTCCAGCCACGACAGCGCATCGGAGCTGGAGCCCCGCTCGCCCCACTCGCCGCCCAGGCGCAGGTCCTGCAGGACGCCCGCCTCCGTGGCCTGCACGGGGTTGTCAAAGCCCCAGCCGCCCATGAAGGTGTGGGTGTAGGTCTGGTCGGCCAGCGGACATCGTCCGAGCCCACGCAGGAAACCGGCGGCCATCTCGCGGTTGTAGGCCCGCAAGCTGCGGCGCAGGAAGGTCATTTCAGCGTCGCTCAGGCCGTCGCGGGGGTCGAGAGTGACACCTTCGGCGCGGGCTGCAGCGGCCATGGCCGGGTTGAAGTCCGCTTGCAGGTGGGGTGAGGTGCCCGGGTTGCCAGCACCCCAGTAGGCGGGCTCATTGTCCAGGACGACGCTGCGCACCGGGAAGACCACCGTCTCGCCGGCACGGCGCCAGTGGAAATCCGTCCACGCCTCGCGCAGGAGCCGCCCTACCAGCGCGAAGCGCCCGGCCTTGAAGGCGTTGAGGCGGGCGTTGCGGGTGGTCAGCCAGGGCACACTGCTCCAGTGGTTGGGTATGGACAGGCCGAAGGCGCCGAGGTCGGCGTCGTAGGTGACCTGCTGGTACTCCGGGTCACACCAGCGTCCCCCCTGGCCGTCAGGGCCGAAGGGCGTACCTGCCCACCAGGTGTTGAGCTGCAGTTCGACCGGCACCCCGGCCGCCTCGGCGGCGGCGATTAGGGCGAGGAGACGCTCGTGAATGGCTTCGGGAGCCCACTGGGCCAAGGCGAAGGTGTGCACCACCGCCATCGGCCGCAGGTCGTCCAGCCCGGCCAGGATGCCCCTGATCTCGCGCAGCCGCGCGGCTGTGACGTCGCTCTCCACGGTCGGCCCGAGATGCATCGGCTGCAGGAGACCCAGGGAGCGCACATGGGCCTCCAGGTCCTCATAGAGCGACACCTCCGACAGCTGCAGAGGGGTGTCGGCTACATTGGTGACCGTGACCGTGCAGGGCCGGCCCGGCGACTGGTCGGGCAGGTCCAGGAAGGCCGAGGCCGGTCCGGTGCCGTCGTAGTGGCGGCAGCGGAAAGCCACGATCTCCCCGCCGACGCTGACTGTGTAGGCCGGCGACTGGCCGTCGGCAGTGCGGAACTCGCGCAACTCCAGGGTGAGCAGTCTGCCCGTCTTCGGCGTCAGCGTGAACTCCAGCCGGCCTCCAGGTGGCACGCGGACCCCACGCAACGGCAGCGTACGGTCGCCAAAGCGCCAGGTGAAGGCGATCCCCTTGGCGTGCCCGCCCGCAGCGCTGCCGTGCAGCAGCAAGTGACCCACACGACCGGCGCCCAGGGCAGGGCCTGCCATCGCCAGCAGAACCAGGAGGCTGCGCGCCATACGGCCCTCCTTGGAAGGATATGATGCAGGGATGCAGGTTCGCCACTGCCCGGACCGCACCTCGGGTCAGGCGCGGGCAGGTTGGTCGTGGAGCGGCCGCGAACTCTCTGATTGGTGTCAGAAGCCCGGGGGGCGCAATGAACTGAGGCCGGAGAGGGAGCCATGAAGCTGCTGGGGTCGCTGGCAGCGATGGTCCTGGTCACTGCAGCGGCGGGTAACGACGCCGGACGGCTGCCGGTGACGCCTGGCATGTACGATGCCATCCCTGTCCCCCAGCCATATCTCTGGCCGCCGCCGCGCGAGGTCTCGTTTCCCCCTGCAGTTGCGCCGCTGGTGCGCGACAGCCAGCGTCTCAGCCTCATCGTGATCGGTGACCAAGCCGGGCCGAAGGCGCGGCTGGGAGCGGAGACTCTGTCGGCGCTGGTGGCAGACCGCAATCTCCTGGCCGTCAACCTCCCGGTCCGACCTTACGGCAAGTCAGGCTGGAGCGACCTCCGCGACGCCAACCCCATCATCATCGGCACCCTTCAGGACAACGCGCTGGTGGAACGTCTAGTGCGGCGCCACGGGCTCCCTCTGACCGCTCGCCGCCCTGGCCCTGAGGGGTACATCATCCGGGTCGTGCCCTGGGGAGACCGGGGCGAGCGGCAGGCGGTCATGGTCGGCGGCTCTGATGACCAGGGCACGCTCTATGGCTGTCAGGCCCTGGCCCAACTGCTGCGCGGCGAGGGATGCTCCACCTGGCTGCGAGCCGCGACGGTCACCGACTGGCCCGGCTTCCGCTGGCGGCCCACCGGCTGGGGCTACGAAGTCTACCACGAACGCAGCAAGACTGATGTGCGAGAGTATGCCGATCTGATTGGCCGCTTGCGGTTCAACGTGGCCACCGGCGGCGGATCAGCGGATCCAGAGATCACCGCCTTCGCCGAAGCCCGCGGGCTCGCCATGCTGGATGGCTACTGGTCCATGGAGGGCTTCGCCCGGTACGCCCAGGAGAATATCTCCCGGCGCTGCGTGCCCAACGGTACATCTGCCAACTGCTGGAGCGATCCGGGACTGCGCCAGCGCATTCGCGAGGTGTTCGGCGATGTGGCCCGGACGGCCAGCGGAGTGAGCTGGCACGACAACACCGATGCCGGCTGGTGGACGCCGTATCTGCAGTTTTGGAACCAGCGCTGCGAGCTGTGCCGCGAGACCTACCCTGAGCCTGACCCTCGCCGTGGCGACGCTGACCGCTTCCAGGCCATCTACGAGGCGGCGAAGGCCCACGGGGCCGACAAGCTGGTGGTGCTCACGCTGCCCTGCTACTACGACAACCCCGAGCGCTTCCCGCTGATGGTGGAATACCTGCACTACCTGCGCGACCACCTGCCTCGGGACATCGTGTTCTGGCTGGAGGACCGCAGTCCCGCCGAGGCCGCCTCTTACGAGCGGCACCTGGGCCGCCCGTGCATCAACTATCTGTACGCCAACACGGGTGGTGGTCGGACTTGGGCTGAGGACTTCGCTCGGGTCGCGGCCAACAAGGGCCATGTGTCGGGTTGCTGGTACGCCATCGGGCATCGGCCCGAAGAGCTGCTGACCATGATGGCGTCCGCCTACCAGTGGAACCCGGACCTGCCCACGGACCTGGCCTTCATCTATCGGGTGCTCGTGCCCCAGGCTTGCCACTTTCTCTATGGCGATGCCTGGCGGCACATGGCCGAGGTGTATCTGCAGAACATGGACCCGGCTCAGGCGACCAGCAGCAAGGACCCGGTGGTGCTGCGGGACATCGTCACCAGGTCCCGCCGGTCGCTGGCCTTGCTGGCTGAGGCGCTGCCGCAGCTCACAGGACAGGGACGGGTCACGGCGGAGGCGCTTCGGGTCCGTGACTCCGGTCTGCTGCAGACTGCAGAGACGCGATTGGCCTACGTGGAGCCCCTGCAGAAGCTGCGGGACGCCCTGGCGCTGGTGCGTGATGGTGACCATGACGCGGCCCTGGGTCGGCTGTCCGAGGCGGCGGCGAGCGTCGAAGCCGTGCCAGCTCGCTTGCGAACCGACGAGCTCAGTGCCAAGCGCCTGCGGTACCTGGCCCTGGACCTGGAGCGGCTTCAGGATCGCATCCGGCGCCAGGACCTGCAACTCGTGGCTTGCGAGCCCGTATGGCAGATCGGCGTCTTCGACAATCTCCTGGACGAGTTTGCCGGCGAGACGGCAGGCAAGCGGGCAGAATTCGCCGTGGGAACGCCCCTGGCGCAGTTCCCCGCAGAGGGAGGCTACACGCTCGTTTTCGACCACGGGTTGCCGGCGGGAGGCCGGCTGCTGGTGCGGATCGAGGGCACTCCGGTGACCATCTCGCTGGACGGAGCCGAGCTCTACTACACCTACGACCTGACTCCCGGCTTCAACGATGTCACCGTGCCGCTGCCGGCGCTGGACCCGGGCGAGCATCGGCTGACCGTGACTCCCGACGGGCGTCTGCGCACCGACGCCGTGGCCTTGTATCCCGGGCAGGAGCTGGTCCCAACCTCTGCCGCCAACGAGTGGTTGCTGGACACCAGCGGCACATGGGATTTCCGGCTGGACCCCGGGGATGTCGGCGAGCGCGAGGGATGGTACCGCCAGCCGGTGGACCCCAGAGACTGGACCACGATCAGCGTGCCGGCCTACTGGGAGAGCGACCCGCGCTTTCCGAGCTATGACGGTGTGGCCTGGTATCACACATCGGTCAAACTGCCCTGGGAGCATCACACCAAGCCGGTGGTGCTGCGCTTCGGCGGCGTGGACGACTACACGAAGGTCTGGGTGGCCGGCAACTACATTGGCAAGCACGACCAGGAGGATTCGGAGTTCCACTGGTTCGACGAGGCCTTCGAGTTCGATGTATCGGGCAAGATCCCGTTCGGCGATGGTGCGGACATCTACGTCCGCGTGGAAGACACCCATGGTGACGGGGGCATCTTCCGGCCGGTCACCGTGGCGGTGATCATCGGCGGCAAGGACACCGCCCCCATCGTGGGGCCGGGAGCGCTGGGCTACTGATGCGTACACGGCCTGTTTCTGTTCTGCCGGTGTTGCTTCTGGCGGCAATGGCCCCCTGCTGTGCCCAGTCCTGGGTGCGCCGCACGGTCACGATCAGCAATGAGGCCGACCGCGCGGTGGCGCAGGTGGTACGGCTGGCGTTCGGCGACCTGGGCCTGCCCCCGGACTGCCGCCGGGAGTCTCTGCGCCTTACCGACCCGGAGCGGCAGCAGCGCCTCCTGTTCGAGTTGGACTCGGAGCGCGACGAGCTGCGGTGGTTTGTCGAGCTGGCCCCGCGGAGCAGCCAGCAATACACGGTCCATGCCTCGGCCGACCCCGACCTGCTCCCGGTGAGTGTGGACGCTCTGCCCCGGGCCCAGGTCATGCCGGGCGACCGCACGGCCGGGAACCGCAGCCAAGAGCTGACCTACCGGGGACCCGGCCCGCCATTCACGCTGGTGCTGCAGGACAACGTTCCGTACGACCCGGATGTGACCCAGACCCACCCGCAGCCGCTGACCGAGGCAGACCAGCGCTGGATGAACGAGCTGTGGCGGCGCCGGGTGGGTGTTGCCTCCCTGAGAATTGCCGGACAGGAGCTGGTCGCCGGCCACTGGCCGGGCTTCTGGACAGCCCTGAGCTACTACTACGACGGCCGACCCTACAACCTGTCCCGGCTGGACCACATCTCCGCCACACGGGGCAGCCTCACCAGCAGCCTGGTGACAATGGGAGAGGCCGAGAGCTTTGCGTACGGTTGGGGACACGGGTTGAAGGTGGAGCTAGGCGTCGAGGTGATGCCTGTGAGCCGGGTACGCTTCACCTGGGCGCTCACCGCGCCGTACGACCTGGCGACCGTCCCGGAGTCGGGCCGCCCGGCGCAGCCGGAGGGGCGGCCGTCCATCGCGGCCCTGAACTTCCTGCCTGAGAGCGTCGCGCCAGTCTTCGACCGGGTGCTCTGGCACGACGAGGCTGGCGAACTCCAGCGGGCCGGCATCGGCATCGCCGAGGACCGCGTCTTTCTCAGCGCGCGGCCTGGCGGCTCCGGCTGGTGCGCGCTGTATGGCACGGAGACGGGGACACTCCTGGGGCTGGTGCCGGAGCAATGGGGCGATGGCGGTATCGTCCACCTAGCCTCGTGTGACGGCTCAGGTTACCCCCGCAACGTGCTGCAGATGCACATGGTGGGCACGCCCGCCACCAACTGGCGTGCTGGGGAGAGCCACACCTGGGCCTACTCGCTTGTGGTCAGGCAGGTAGCCACCGAGGCGCTGGCCATCGCGACGATGGATGCCGCGAGGGCCTCCCAGAGCCCACCGCTCCGTGTCACCGTGCGCCACAACTGATGGCGGGTGACACCGGGCCGGTGGAACCAGACGCCAGCGGATGTTGCGCGCCGCGAGCTGGGCGGCAGGTCCACTGTTGTCTCGGGCCGAAACACTGAAACATACCGACGCTACATGGATGGGGAGTTGAGATGACACTCTACACTTGTTCGCTGATCGCTGTGCTGATCACTCTGCTGGCGGTCGGCGCCGCCGGAGAGAGTCTGTTCGAGGACTCTCACGTCATCAAGAAGCCGCAGAGCACCTACGGCTATCGGGGCATCATGGGGGATTTCGTCCGCCTCAAGGACGGAGCCATCCTGATGAGCTACACGGACGGAGACATCATGGTGGTGAAGTCCACGGATGAGGGCCGCACCTGGGGAGAGCCCAGTGTCCTGGTGCGCCGGCCCCAGCCGCCAACCAAGGGCAATATCGCGCACCCCTCCTTCCTGCGGCTGCCCAGTGGCGACATCATGCTGGCCTTCATCTACAACACCTACCCGACTACGCCGTACTTCGGCCAGAACTACTACCGGCTCTCCAGCGATGAGGGCCAGACGTGGTCCGAGCAGTACTGTTACACGCCCTATCCGGGCTATCTGCCCGTCCACAACGATCGCCTGCACATCCTCTCCACCGGGCGGATCATTGCCGCGGCCGAATACAAGGCCTATTTACCCAGCAGCGACGACCACGCCGGCTACGTCGGCATGACCTTCTTCTCCGACGATGGGGGCTATTCGTGGCAGCCGAGCCGCAACACAGTGGATGCCTTCAAGGACGGACAGCGGGTGGAGGTGCAGGAGGCCGACGTGGTGGAGCTCAAGGACGGGCGGCTGCTGATGTTCGCCCGGACCTACAGCGGTTACCCCATCTTCGCCTACTCCGAGGACAAGGGCGAGACGTGGGGGCCGCCCATCGCCCGCAAGGACATCCCCATGCCCTATGCGGCCATGCCCACCGTGCGGCGCATACCCTCAACCGGTGACCTGCTGTTCATCTGGATCAGCGAGATGTCCCGCGACCCCGAGGACGAGCGCATCACGCGGCGCTGCACACTGACCTCGGCCATCTCGAAGGACGAGGGCGAGACCCTGACCCTGCAGCGGAACATCGCAAGCGATCCCCTGCAGGACTATGGCTACCAGTGTGTGGAGTTTCTGGACGACAATGTAGTGCTTCTGGGCTACCACAGCCGCGAGGGTATCCACGTCGCGCGTATCGGAGTGGACTGGTTCTACGGCAAGTGACCACTGGCGGACGGGAGGTGTGTCCATGACGGATGACCGCGAGCGTGCCGAGACCTATTTCGCCCCGGCGGAGCGGGCTCCACGGGACGAACTGGAGGCCGCGCGCCGGGCTTTGCTGGCCGATCCGCTGGCGATGGCCTTGCTGGACTCGATCCCGGATCTGGCGATGGTGCTGAACCATCAGCGGCAGATCGTGGTAGTCAATCACCGGGTCCTCGAGGCCCTCGGGGTCGACTCAGCCACCGAGGTCCTCGGCTTGCGCCCCGGCGAACTGGTGGACTGCATTCACGCCGAGGAGGGACCTGGTGGGTGTGGCACCAGCCGCAACTGCGATGTGTGCCCGGCCGTGAACACCATCCTTCGCTGCATTGAGACTGGCGAGACGGTAGCCGACGAGTGTCGCATCCGCACCGGCCGTGAGACCGATGGCGGGGCGCTGGACCTGTATGTGGTGGCAACGCCCTTGCGCGCCCGGGATCTGCCTCTGATTGCGCTTACCATGCGCGATATCAGCGCCGAGAAGCGCCGGGGCGTCCTGGAGCGAACCTTCTTCCACGATGTGCTGAACACAGTGGCCGCACTGCGAGCCGTCTCGGAACTGCTGGACTACTCAGCCGGCGATCCGGAAGAGGAAGAGGAGTTCAAACGAGACCTGCGGCGCATTGGCCTGCAACTCAGCGATGAGATCGTGGCCCAGCGGCAGCTTCTGGCGGCCGAGCGGGGCGAGCTCAAACTGCAGCGGGCCATCGCTCCGGTGGGAGAGGTGCTGGGCTCTGTCTTTGAGCTGTACCGCCACCACACCCTGGCCCGGGGCCGCACTCTGTCGGTCGGACGGGTGCCTGACGTTGACCTGGAGACAGACCTGACGCTGCTGCGCCGCGTCCTGGGGAACCTGGTCAAGAACGCTCTCGAGGCGACCCCGGAGGGCGGTGAGGTGACGATGGAGGCTCTCGCTGATGGCGATTGGGTGATCTTTGAGGTCCGCAATCCGGGGGTGATGCCCGAGGAAGTGCAGAAGCAGATCTTTCAGCGGTCCTTCAGCACCAAGGGCGAGCCGGGCCGCGGCATCGGCACCCACAGCGTCAAGCTCCTGGGCGAGCGCTATCTCGGTGGGAAGGTCAGCTTTGAGAGCGCTGCGCCCGACGGCACGGTCTTCCGGGTTGCATTGCCGCGGGAGTTGGGAGCGGACTCCTAGCGCCGCAGGGCCAGTGCCATGCCCATGCCGCCGCCGACGCACAGGGTGGCCAGGCCCAGGTGAGCATCGCGCCGCTCCATCTCATGCAGGAGTGACGTCACGATACGGGCCCCCGTCGCCCCGATAGGGTGGCCCAGGGCGATGCCGCTGCCGTTGACGTTGACCACTTCCTCGTTGAGCCCCAGCTCGCGGATGACGGCCAGGGCTTGCACGGCGAAAGCCTCGTTGAGTTCGACCAGCTCAAAGTCCTGCGGCGAGCAGCCCAGACGGTCGCAGAGCTTGCGGACGGCCGGCACTGGCCCGAGCCCCATCACCTCCGGCTCCACTCCCGCCGCCGCGACGGCGGCCACCTCGGCCCGTACTGGCCACCCCATCTCGCGGGCGGTATCGCCCTCCGCCAGCAGGACAGCCGCCGCGCCGTCGTTGATGCCGGAGGCATTGCCTGCCGTGATGCAGCCATCGGGCTTGAAGGCAGGCTTCAGGCTGGCGAGGGCTTCCAGCGAGGTCTGGCGCGGGTGCTCGTCCACGGCCAGTGGCTCGTCCCGGTGACGCGGAACCGGCACGATCTCGGCACTGAAGGTCCCGGCAGCGAGGGCAGCCAGCGCCCGCTCCTGGCTGCGCAGCGCCCAGGCATCCATCTCCTGCCGGCTGATGCCAGTGCGCTCGGCAATCTTCTCGGCCGTGAGACCCATGCCCAGGCCGGTGACCGAGCAGGTCAGCCCGTCCATCACCCCGTCCACCAACTCGACGTTTCCCAGCTTGTGCCCCCAGCGCACCTCGCGACTGAAAAACGGAACGTTACTCATGCTCTCCGTCCCACCGGCCACATAGACCGCGCCTTCGCCCAGCAGGATTCGGTCTCGCGCCTGGGCGATGGCCGCCATTCCCGAGGCGCAGGCCATGTTGACCGTGTAGGCGGTGACTGTCACCGGTAGTCCAGCGCTGAGCGCCACCTGACGCGCCACATTCATGCCGCTGCCCCCCTGCAGGACCTGGCCGAGAATCACCTCGTCAACCCGCTCTGGTGGCACGTTGTTGCGCCTCAGCAGGGCGCTGACCACGCATGTGGCCAGGTCGGCGGCAGAGTGCTCGCGGAGTCCTCCGCCAAAGCGGCCGATGGGGGTGCGCAGCGCGTCAATGATGTAGGCGCGGGCCATGTCCATCACCTCGGTCCTGCTTACCGGCACCATGTCTACTGCACCAGCCGCACCAGCGCGCACTGCATGCTGTCCAGCCGCAGGCGTAATGTGTCGCCAGCGACAGGGAAGCTTTCACCACTGCGCGCCTCCCAGGCTCTCACTTCTCCGTCGCGCAGCTCCAACTGCTCACGATCCAAAGCAAGGCGGACGTTCGCGGGGTCGCCGGTCAGGTTTGAGACCACCAGGAGCGCTCCCTTCGCTGGCCGCACATAGGCACTGCAGTACACGCCTTGGACCTGCGGACGCGCGGCGGTCTGCGACCAGTAGGGCAGCCAGCGGGCGCGGTCGGTGCCGAAATCGTCAAAGGCTTTCCATACGGCCGACACCAGCTCCAGATGCTCACCGAGGCCGGAGGCCCGCACATACATGTCGTGTAACAGCACAAACGCCAGGCTCTCCTGCATGGTGAAGGGGCGCTTCTCGTAGTTCAGGAACTCCGCCCGCAGGCCCCACTGTTTGCCCATGAACTCGGCCCGGAAGCTCTCCAGCGGCAGCAGCTCCGTGGCCTTCTGCTCCCCAAACTTGTACCCCTCAAACTGCTCACCATCCCAGTAGCTGTCGCAGAAGGACAGCTCCGGGATGATCATATTGCCGGACATGTGCTGGTCCAGGAGAGGCTCCTTGCGCTGCTGGCGGAAGATGGTGTACAACCGCCGCATGAACTCCCGGTTGCGCCAGATGGGGTGCGTCTTGTGCCATTCGCCATCTCGCAGGTAGCCACAACCGTGGGTGTAGTTGGTGCAACCGAAGCACTCCGTCGTGCCGTCCATGTAGATGCCGTCCAGGTCATACTCCCGGGCCAGCCGCTCGATGCCGTCCAGCTCAAACTCCATCAGCGGGCTGCGGTTGCACCCGGCATCGAAAGTGCGCTCCGGCTTGCCGCCGCTCCAGGGGATCAGCGGCCAGACCGTCCACTGGTCATGGTAGACCTGCATCTGCGGCGTGGTTCCTGCCAGGCCGTACCCGAAGTAGACGATGATCTTGATGCCGCGGGCATGGCAGGCCTGGATCAGGCTGCGGAGCTTGTCGCCGTAGGGCGTGGTGGGCAGGCCATACTGGTCGGTCCAGGTGTCATGGTAGACAACCACCTCGACCCCCTTGGACTTGAGGTAGTCCAGCACGGTGACTGTCTCTGAAGCCCCACCCAGCGCCAGCCCGCCGTCCCGCATGGTGCCCGCCTTCATGATGGCGCCACCGCGCTGCGAGCCGCGGGAAGAGAGCCTGGCGGCCGGCAGTGGTCGGCCGTCGGCATCCAGTCCCGCGACGTGGTCCAGCAGCAGCGTGCCAGGCTTGTCGGGCAGTAGCGCCTGCGCGGCGGGTTGCTCCAGCGCTTCGGCCCGCGACGCCAGTTCTGCGGCAGTCGCCGGTTCGTCAGCGATGCGTAGCTCGTGCAGGATGAAGCCACTCTGATCGCCGCCGTAGGCCCCGAAGTTGAGCACCTCGCCGGCCATGGAATCCGGCAGCAGGCCCTCGTGCGGGACGGACTCGGCGGCCAGCTTGCCATCAATGTACATGCGCGTCTTATCGCCCCAGGTGAGGGCGAGGTGGTGGGTCTCGCCGCGCTGCCAGCCCAGGTTGTTGGCCTGGATGTGCACGGGATACTGCTGGGGGTATGAGGGGCCGATGCCCACATAGAACCACATGCCCTGGCCCACATAGTCCCAGAACCAGGAGAGCATGTTGCCGTTGGCCGCCCGCAGGGTGAAGAAGGCCTGGTTGTGCTTCCCGCTCACGGCCTCAGCCGGGTCGAAGTCCACGGTGACGATGGCCTCCATCGTCCCCCGGCGCATGCTGATGTTGCCCGGTGCGGGATAGCGCAGGGACTGGCTCAGGACGTAGGGGGCTGTCTCCATGCCGTAGTAGGCCCCGTGCCACAGGTGTGGAAGCCGTCGCGGCACCGGCTTGACCGGGGTCGCCTGCAGGCCGAAACGCCACCGCAGCGGCTGTTCCAGAGCCACCGGATGGTCAACCAGGGTGACACGGAGCATGACCGCACCATCGGCCCGCCGTACCAGGATGGCCCGGGAGGGGTCTTGGAGCCGGAACGGCTCGTCGGTCTCCGCAAACCAGGCCAGCCCGCGCTCCTCGTCGCCCAGCCAGACATACGGGTAGAACGCTCGCGCCCACTCCCAGTCGGAGCCTGTGCCGACGGCAGCCGCGTAGGAGTCCGCCCAGTTGGCCTTGGCGGCGTGGATGTATCGGGCGTGCTCGGGCTTGAGCGGGATCTCCAGCGCCAGGGAGTCCAGGGTCTGGCCGGCGGCGTCGAGGGTCAGGTCGGTGGTCAGGCAGCCGTCGTACTCCACCAGTGTTGCAGTCGAGAGCGTGAGCTTGCCGTCCGCCGCTTTCGCCGTCCAGGTGGCGCACGTCGGGGAGGCCCCCGAGAGCCGCCCCCCGGTCGGTGTCAGGTCCAGCGGCTTCCCGTCCACGGAGCCGACCAGCCGCACGGGCCCGGACAGCATCTGCCGGGCCTGACTGCGAACCGCCTGGGGCAGCGGCGACCGCCCGAATAGGTACTCGCGGCCCCAGCAGGCAAACCGTCCGGCCCCGGAGCGCAGCGGTGTGAAAGGCTCCAGCACCTGCTCCGACAGCCCCGCGCGCGTGTCGAAGTAGTCGGCGACGGGCGTCACGGTGAAGGTGTCGGCGGCAGTTGAGAGCGTTTCACCGCCGGCGCGCAGAGTGCCGATAAGCGTGTAATCGCCGGGGCCGCCGCTCAGCGGCAGACGCGCCACGGCGGTTCCGCCGGTAAGCTTTAGCGAAGTGGGTTCGCTCCACTGCAGGTCAACCACCAGATCATTGCGGTCGCTCAGCGATGGATCTACCGAGGCCCGCGCGTCCACGGTGCGGCCGAAGGCCCAGTTGGCGGCGATGAGGTGCAGCAACCCGGCACGGGTCAACCGAAGGTGCTGGCTGTAGAGCACCTCCGCGCCGGAGGAGATGTCAAGCTGGACCGCGTAGGAGCCGCCCAGTCCGAGCGGGATGCTCCGCTCGACGCGCCAAGGCTGCCCGGATTCAACGACAGCCTCTTCCTCCATGGTCGCCGCGGTTGCCGCACCCACCCGGGCATCCAACCGGAAGCGGAAGCGTGTCCTGGTCGCCGCCCGGACCCCCAGGGGAACCCGCCACTGCGCCGCGTCCGGCTTGCTGAGCGGTCCTACCTGGGCCGCCACACCGCGCCCGAAGATGAGCGTCCCGAAGCGTTCGGGCGACTCGAAGCGGTTTCCGGTGTCGGCCCACGAGCTGACTTCGCCGCCGGCGCTGGCGGCGTCAAGGCAGAAGGTCGCGCCCCAGCGGTCGCCCTCTCGTGGGGCGGTGACACCCAGCGAAGCGAAGGGAAGCGCGACCTCGACTGTCCAACTCCCGTCGCCACTGCCGGCCTTCACCTGCAGATCCGCCTCGAAGCCGGCGTCGCTGCCCCTGGCGTCATACAGTGACCCGACGCAGTTGACAATGAAATGGTAGAAGCTCGTGCGGGTCTGTCCCGGGTCCAGCAGGAATTCCACCGCGTCATCCTGCCAGACTTGGCCGTCGCGAGGACGCTCCTCGCCCCGGGGCAGGGCTTTGTTGCCGTAGCAGGCCGTGAACCCTAGGTACAGGGCCTGGTCGTCGTAGATGAGGCGCGCAGTCGCGGGCACCGAACCCAGAGTGCCTTTGCCGGCGACCGTAAAGCCGCTCACCTGCGCCGCGGTCCCCCAGATCGCGTCGTCCAGCCGGCCATCAATGACCGGCAAGGACACTGCGCGCGGGACAGTGACGGTCGGTGGTGGAAGCTGAGCGGAGGCCGCGGTTCCCATGAGCAGAGCAACGGCAGTCAGCCAACCAGCACACCTGGTCACAGGTCATCCCTCCTCTTGGGCTACGCCCAGCACTGCCATTGCTTCGCCCACCACGTAGAACGACCCGGTGACGAGGATGCAGTCACGCGGCCCGGCCAGTTCCAGCGCCCGCGCCAGGGCCGCAGCCGTGCTATCATGGCGCTCACTGGCCCGCCAGAACCCCAGGGTGAGGCGCTGCAGGTCCACCGCCGGCAGGGCACGGCTCAGGCCGGCCTGGGTCAAGAGGGCCACGTCCACCAGCAGGGCCAGCGCCGCACAGAAACGGAAGGCGTCCTTCTCGGCCGAAAGGCCTATGACGGCGATCAGGCGGTCGTACTCGACAGTCCCCGGCAGAGCCCGGGCCAATGCCCGTGCCGCGGGACCGTTGTGCGCGGCGTCCAGGATAACCCAGGGGCGCGCCCGGACGATCTGCAGCCGGCCGGGCCAGCGGGTGGCGGCCACGCCAGCGCGGATCTGCTCGTCGGTGATGCTGTAGCCGGCCTCGCGCAGCAGCTCGATAAGCCCCAGCGCCACAGCCAGGTTCCCGGCCTGGTGGTCGCCCAGCAGTGGCAGGTCCACGGTCAGGGGCCCGGCGGCCATCTGCACGGTCACCTGCTGGCAGGAGCGGGGCAGTTCCGCGGCGGTGTCCGGCACGGCCAGCCTCCTCGGCGGCACGTTGCTCATCACCGGCGGCGCCGGACGCAGGGGCGCGCCGAGGGTTGCGGCCACCTCGCGCAGCACGGCCGCGGCCGCAGGCTCCTGGGGAGCGTAGACGGCCGGGACGCCCGGCTTCACAATCCCGGCCTTCTCTGTGGCGATCTGCTGGATGGTATCACCCAGTATCTCGGTGTGGTCGAGGCCGAGAGTCGTGATGGCGCAGGCGATAGGCTCGCAGGTGTTGGTGGCATCCAGGCGGCCACCGAGACCCGTCTCCAGGACGGCCAAGTCCGTGCCCCGCGCGCGGAACCACAGGTACGCCATGGCCGTGTAGGCCTCAAAGAAGGTGGAGGGATTCAGCTTCCCCTCGGCCCGCAGCTCCTCGATGGCCGGGCTGACCTGACGCACGAGGTCGGTAATCTCCGCCTCCAAGGCCATGTGCCCGTCAGCACGGAGACGTTCGCGGAAAGACACCAGATGCGGCGAGGTGAACAGCCCGGTGCGATACCCGGCCGTGCGGACGATGCTCTCGACCAGCGCGGCCACCGAGCCCTTGCCCTTGGTCCCGGCGATGTGCACACAGGGCAACCCCCGCTGCGGGTTGCCCAGCCGGTCCAGCAGCGCCCGGATGGAATCCAGGCTCACCGTGTCGGCGAAATGCCGGCGGAAGCCCAGCTTCTCGAAGTCCACGAGGGACTCGAGGTAGGCGACGGCATCGGCGTAGGTGGTGATGGGCCCGGTCATCCGCGAGTACCGTCCTGACGGGCGGCGCTAGACCTCCGGCACGGTCTCCCACTGACCGCTGGCGGCGCTGGCGCGGACGGCGGCGTCCAGGGCCTGGGTGCGCGCACCGTCGTACAGCGTGGCCGTGCCCAGGCGGCTCTCAGCCAGGGCGCTCAGGAAGTCGTAGATGCAATGGGCATGGAAGCGCATCCAGCCGACCGGCAGCTTCGGCGATGGGAGGACACTGGGGGCGGGGTACCGCTGGACGCACTCGATCTGGGTCCAGCCCCGCCGCCCGCCCAGGTCGCCTTCGGGTACGGTGGCGTCGTAGGCGTAGAGGAAGTTGTTATCCATCATGTCAAACTTCAGTGCACCCTTCTCGCCGAAGACCTCGAAGGTCAGGCCGTCCTGGGTGCCGGTGGCGAAGCGCGAGGCCTCGATGAACCCCAGCGCACCGCACTGCATGCGGGCCTGGAGGCACACGTAGTCATCCACCTCCACCGGCACCAGTTCCGCCGAGCCCTTGGCTGCCGGGCGCTGCTTGATGAACACCTCTGTGCTGGCACGGACTGCCGCGTAGTCGCCCAGCAAGTAACCCATCAGGTCCAGGATGTGGCTACCCAGGTCGCTGAGCGCGCCACCGCCGGCCTCCTTGCTCAGTCGCCACGACAAAGGCCGGTCCGGGTCGGTGTAACCGGCGTGCCAGTACGTGGCCCGGAAGTGGTAGACTTGGCCCAGGAAGCCCTCCTGGACGAGCTGCCGCGCCCGGAGCACCGCCGGGATGAAGCGGCAGTGGAAAGCCATGCCATGGCCCAGTTGCGGGCGCGCCCGTGCGGCGGCGGCAATCGCCCGGGCGCTCTCCAGGCTCGTGGTCAGCGGCTTGTCGCAGTAGACGTGCTTCCCCGCCTCTAGGGCCTGGATGACCTGGTTGTGGTGCAGGTGGTTAGGTGTTGCGATGTCAATGATGTGGATGTCATCGCGCTCCAGCAAGCTTTGGAAGCTGGTGGTGCCGAACTCGAAACCACCCTTGGCCCGGGCCGCCTCGGCGGTTTCCGGCTTGCTGGTGCAGACGCCCACCAGCTTCACCTCGGCCGGGGCGGGATCGTAGTACAGGGGCAGGTTGCGGTAGCCATAGGCGTGGACCTTACCGATGAAGCCGAAACCGACGATGCCGATGCCGTAGGTGGGCATGGTCATATTCACCTCGCGTGGGTCGGGCATCCCTGCCCGACAACGGCTTGTCAGGCAAAGATGCCTGACCTACGCGGCCAGTATGCGGCCTAGTACCCGTCCGCCGCCCAGAAGCAGTAGGCCCGGTCGCGCAGGAAGCGCTTCATGCTCTCGGTGTCACTGATCTCCGGGAACTCGCCGCCACCGGGGCCGATGTATCGCCAGAGCCCTTTGTAGGCCTCGCTTAGCGTGATCCCGCCCTGAACTTCCGCGGCACGGCGGACATGGGAGACCTCGCGGAGGAGCTGGATCAGCTCCGGTGTGGCCAGAGGGAAATGCACCGGCTGGCCCTCCCAGCGGCGCAGGAGGCAGGCGACGACATCATGGGCCCGATCCACCCAGGCCACCTCCCGCAGGCGGCCATCCTCGCCACTGAAGTAGCCCACCGGCTGGCCGTCAGCCTCCACCAGGTAGTACGGGTGCAGCGTGCCCCATTGCGGGGCCAGGGCTACCTGTTTCCAGTAAGCCTCGTTGCGGACCACCGGCCCGGTGAGGCCGGCGTCGAACTGCTCATACATCCGTGTCAATGTCGTGGCGTCAGCCTCGGGGTCGGCGCGGCGGATGGTGAGGTTCGAGCCGAACTCGTCCCGCACGCGCAGTTCGGCGGTGCAGGTGAAGCTGGTGAGCACGGTCCAGCCGCTGCCGCCGTAGACCTCCTCGCGCCCGAAGAGCGAGGACCAGTGGAAGCCCTTCGCCAGCATCCACTCAATGCATTCGGCGAGAACTTGGCGCACCAGCCCCCGACGGCGGAAGTCGGGGTGGGTGCAGACGCTGCCGATGCAGCTCACCCGCGCCCGGCGGCCATCCCCCACGTACACCCAGCGATCGAAGTTCGTGACGCTGGCGACCATGCGGCCGTCCAGAAACAGCACACGGGTGACGTCCGGGTCGTAGTAGGGGTCGGCGCGGACTGACTTGAGCCACCACTGCGGGTCGGCCAGACCGGACTTGCCTTCGGCATACTCCAGGTACGACAGGTAGACCAGCTCGGCGTGCGCTTCCATCTCGCTCTCGCGCAGGCCGCGGATCTCGGTGCCCATCAGGGTCTCCTTCCCGACGATAGGGGAGGCAGGTTCGCGGCGCGGGAAGGCGAATCCTCCGCCACAGGCTGGGCCGCGGCCGGGAGGTCGTCCCATGGCGATGACCGAAGTCAGGATACGGACCTTGCAGCCCGAGGACGTGACGACCTGTGCACGCCTCTACGTCGCGGCCTACCAGGCGCCGCCCTATGACGGCTGTTTCGACGAGAACCTGGCGCGGGCGATCCTGACCGAGATGCGGCAGCGGTCGCCGGAGACCTGCTTCGTCGCCCAAGTGGGCGAGACGGTGGTCGGCTTCATTCTCTGCACCACCCTGGCCGGCGTGCGCGCAACCATCGAGGAGTTCGCCGTGGACCCGGCCTACCAGGGGCGCGGCATCGGACGGAGACTGCTTGAGCATGTCTGCAGCCTGTTTCGCCAGTCGCACTACGCCACCGTTGAGCTGATCGTAGACCGCCTGGCCCCTGTTCACTCGATGTACAGACGCTTCGGCTTCACCGAGAGTGACCGCTATCGTCTGATGTCGCTGGAACTGTAACGGAACACCGCACTGCTGTTGGAGTCCGTTCCGGGAGGCATGATTGATGTTGTACCGCAACGAGCTGCGCAAGCTGGACAACCCGCCGCCGCTGCTGGCGGACTATCCTGAGTTTGTGGAGCCCATGCTCTGCGATGACCGCTACCTGGCGCCGCCGGTGGTGGATGAGCCCGACGCCGACCTGGTGGTCCGCGCCTGGCGCTTCTGGTACAACGCGCGCGGGATTGTGGAGATGGAGAACCGCCTGCAGGGCAAGGCGACCGCGATCGTGATGGTCCATCCGTGGGGCATAGACGACGGCTGGGGCATGGAGACGCCGGAGCCTGCGGGTCTGGCCTTCTTCTGTGTCCGGTACAAGAACGAGTTCTGCGGCGCCCACATCCGCACCGTGGTCAACCCGTTCGTGCGGCGACTGCGCCCGCATGTGGCGCTGGTAGGCTGCTCGATGCCCCTGGTGGAAGACCCCATCCGCAAGCTCATGTACGCCTCGATCAACACGCCTCCGGAGGCCCTGAACCGGGCCGAAGGCGAGCGGCAGATGCAGGCCCTGCTGCGCAGCCACGACTTCACTGGCAAGCCGCTGGTGTCGGAGTTCGAGCTGGACCCGGACCTCCCGCCGGCCCGCGCCTACATGCTGCAAACGCCTTCCACCGACGCCTACCACGGCTACAACGGCGAGGGGTACTGGGAGTTGCCCATGCCAGTGCATCGCGACCTGGACTGGGCCCCGACGGACCGCGTCTTCTATGATGGCGAGGGCTACCCCAAGGTGCGCGACTACCTCAAGCGCCTCGGCATCCGCCATGTGCTGCTGACCGGCTATGCCACGGACATGTGCCTGAAGTCCACGACCTGCGGCTATGAGAACATGTGCCAGGACTTCAACGTTTTCATCGTCGGTGACGCCACCATGGCCACCTATCCTGGCGTCACCACCCCTCGCTTTGCGACCCAGGTGGCGCTGCACAATGCGGCACTATGGCAGCTCGTGACCCAGGTCAACTGGGTGCGACTGGCCTGAATCATTGCCCCGCCGCAGGGACAGCCGGGGCGGACCTCAACGTCCGTCCTGACTGCCTGGGAGGTCCAAGACATGGCAGGCGCAACACCCGAGGTCAGCATCTGCACCTGGCCCTTCGACGCACCGTTTGCCTACTCCATGACCTATGATGAAGGCACCGTGGACTGTCTGGCCAACGCCCTGCCCGTGCACGAGCAGTTCGGCTTTCCGGGGCATGTGGACGTGGTGGCGGGACAGCTCGGCCGCCGGCGCCAGGGATGGGGAAGCTCACTGAACGACTACGTCCACATGAGCGCCGAGGAGCTGCGGTTTCTGCTGGGCAAGGGCTGGGGGGTAGGCAACCACTCCTGGTCCCACTACATCTACCCGACGCAGGCGGGGCTGGATCTGTGGCGGGAAGTGGTGTGGAGCAAGTACACCCTGGAGGACCAGCTCCAGCACCCGGTGCGCATCTTCACCATTCCCAACGACAAGCACAACTATGAGCCCGTACTGGAACTGGTCAAGCAGCACTACATCGGCTGCGCGTACATTGACGGCGCACCCAACCGCGAGGGCTTTGATCTCTACAAGATCGGCAACTTCATGGTCGCCTCGGGCGAGATCTCGCCGCACTATGACTGGAAGCGGGAGCTTCTCACCGACAACCTCAGCCTGGAGTTCCTGCGCGATTCGTGGCTCTATGAGACCTCGCACCTGGTGATGTGGAACGTGCCACAGGCTCACAAGTGCGTCACGCCCGAGGACCTGACGCGGCGCTTTGCGCGGTTGCAGGAGATATCAGACGGGCGCCTCTGGGCCGCCAGGCCCGACGATGTGCTGGATTACGTGCGCCTGCGGCGGAGCGTCGGTCTCAACATCACCCACGCCTCGCCGGAGAAGGTGACCTTCGAATTCACCGGGGCCTGGCCGATCGGGACCATGGACGCCAGGCTCTGCGTCCGGGTCACCGGGTTGCGGCCCGCCACTGATGTCTCGGCTGAGTACGTGCCCTCGCCCCTGCCCGGCGGCACGCTCTTCGGCCCGGGCGACAGCACGCGTGCCGGCAACAACACCTACTTCATGCTTGCCGCAGTCCCGGGCGCCCGCGTAACCATTCGCGCCCATGGCGGGGGCGAAGCCGCGGAGGTGACCGATGGCGATGGCTGACCACCCGGCCGCGGGGATGCTGAGTCTGGCGTTGCTGGCCCTGACGGTGACAACCCTGGCGGCCCCCCCGCCAGGGCAGATGCTGCGGCGCGAAGTGGACGGCCGGCTGCCGGTAGTGCGGGCCGGACGAGCCGTCGCCGCCATTGTGGCTCCCGGGGAGCCGGCGATGGCGGAGGTAGCGGTTCAGTTGGCGGCGGATGTGGAGGCACTTACCGGTGTCACGATACCCGTCATCGCCTCGGCGGAGCTGACCGAAGCCGATGGACGGACAGTGAAAGCCGAGTACCGTGAGCGGCACCTGGTCCTCGTGGGTAACGCCCTCAACAACCATGGTATTTTCCCGCTGTACTGCCGCTGGCTCGATGCTGCCGATGGGGCCTATCCGGGCGATGAGGGGTACGAGCTGCGCACCGTCGTCAATCCCTATGGGACGGGGGCCAACCATCTGATCCTGGGCGCTTCGACGGTCGCAGGGGCGCGGGCCGGGCTGCAGACGCTGCAGGGGCGCCTCGCTGGCTGGTGGCAGGAGGGCGAACTGGTGCTGCCGCAGATGCTTGAGGTGCTGCCGGGGCCGCAGCTACGACCGGCCTTCGACCAGGCCATTGCGCAGGTCAGAGCCAACCCGGTGCGTGCCATCGGCGCGGTGCTGACCAACGGTGACCTGGCGGAGTTCGCCAACGACGCCCTGCGCTACGCGTGGACCGGGGAGCGGGCCTTCGCAGAGCGCGCGGCTGGCATCCTGCGCGAGATGAACCGGCGGTTTGACGGCGAGTACTACCATGGAGACGTCCGCACCTGCGATGATTACGCCCTGGAGTATGCGGTGCGCGGTTGGCTTGTGCTGCAGCACGCCGGGGTCCTCACGCCTGAAGAGCTCTGGGAGACTGACCGCAACCTGTATCGCGACTTTCCGCTCAGCGCCCACGGACCGGGCAACGTGAGCTCTCGCCACCTGGCCTCGGGCTCCATGGCGTGGTTCCTGGCCCTGGATGGTCTCCTGACGTACGGCAATCCGGATGCGGAGGCCCGCGAGCAACTGGAGCAGTGGCGTGAGGGCGTGCGGGCCTACTTCCACGGCGCGTGCCAGACGTACCGGGGCGATGTGGACCAGGCTCAGGACTACGGTGCTCTGGAAAACGTGTTCAAGTATGCCCTGCACGACGGCTACTGGGAGTACTTCGAGTCCGGCTGGGCGGACAAGACCATCACCCAGATGCTGATGAACATAGACAACCACGGTTGGTACTCTGGCCTGGGTGGCTACGGCGAGTCCATGCCGGGCAGCCTGAACTACCCGGTGGCCATTGGCGTGTGCTTGCCGATCACGGCCTTCGTCGAGCGGCGCGGCGACCTGCGCTGGATCAAGGAGAATGTCCCGAACCTCGGCATGTCGCACCTGGGCTTTCAGGTCCTGGGCGTGCACGGCTTCGCGCTGGGCGACTACGTACCAGCGGAGCCGCCGCGGGGGCAGCTCACGGGGCTGACGGTCCTGCCGCTGAGCGAGTACCACTGGCGGCTCGGGCAATCACCGGTCACCGACGGCGTGGGGCCAGTCACGACCCCGCTGGAGCGTTGTCTGGACAAGCTCATGCTGCGCGCGGGCTTCGGGCCGGATGACCAGTACCTGCTGCTCAACGGCTACCAGAACACGGTCATGGGCTGCGTGGACGGTAACGCCATCGTGCGCTTCTGCGATCACGGCGAGGTGCTGCTGTTCCAGAGCACCCAGGAAGAGGGCCACGACACCAAGAACGCCGTCTACGTCAGCAACGGGCGCAACGACGACCGCCTCGAGGGCTGCGTCGAACTGGGCCCAACTGCCGACCTGGGTGACGTCTGCTTCAGTTCCAGCACCCTGCCGCGCTACCACGGAACGGATTGGGAACGCAACCTCTTCTGGCGCCCTGGTGGCGTGCTGGTCGTGATGGACCGGGTGACCGTGCAGGAGCCGGGCCGTTACGCGATGGAGGCCGTCTGGCGCTCGCCGCGCTACGCCCGGCTGGCGGACGACGGCTCCTGGCAGTCGGCCAATGCTGCCGGTGTCTTCACAGTGCGCGGCGCCGATCGCCAGCTCGCGGGGCCGGTTGCCGAGGGTCGCGATGGCACGACCTCGGCCCAGACAGCCGATGGGCTGCGGCTCAGCAGCTCCCTGGGCAATGATCGCTTCTCGGCCGAAGTGCCCTGGGTGTTCCGGCAGTCGCGGCGCCTGGACGGCCGTGAGGGGCAGGTGGTGGATTTCCAGAACGTTTGCTTCCTGACCACCCCGGAGGAGCCCCGGAACTATGACCTGCAGCGCCTGGACGACCGGGCGGCGCTGCTGCGCGACGCGGCCCGCGAGCAACCGTCGCTACTGGTGCGGGGGCCATGGCGACGCGGAGCGGTGGCTCTGGAGGCAGACTTCGCCTGGCTCGGCAGCGAGGAACTGTTCGCGGCCGGGGCCCGAAACCTGGCAATCGGCCGGGGACTGAGAATGGAGGCCGGGGCGCCGGTTGATCTCACACTCCGCCGGGCAGGCGCCTCGCCTGAGGCGGTCGTGCGGGTCGGAGCAGCCACTTCGGTCAGGCTCAGCCTGCCGGGACTGCGCAGCCTGACGCTCGATGGGCGGGATACGGACGTAAAGGGTGAAACGGCGACACTCGCGCTCGAGCCCGGAGAGCACACTTTGCGCTGCCGGGCCGACGCCGCCCGCGTCTTCGCGGAGGTCCGGGAGCCAGGCCTCGGCGCAGCTCCGGAGCCGCCCCGGGCCGCCGACGGGCACCGTCTCCCCTCATTGCCGGACATCAGCCTGCGCTCAGTCTGGACCTACGATGGTCTTCGGTCGAACGGCCGCCGCGAGCGGAACCTGAGCCTCCAGGCGCGGGCGGACGGCGGCGAGTGGCAGCCACTGCCCGGCGACCTGCTGTCCGATAGCTTCTTCCAGCACACCATCTCACCGGGCATGACCACCACGTGGCAGGCTGACCGCGTGGAGCTGATGGTGCGCCTGCCCCGCGCGGAGACCGTCGTGGGTCTGCGCCTGCGCCACTACTACGGCACCACCGACTTCGAGGTCAGTCGTCCGGACCCCGGGACGCTGGCCGAAGTCGCGGTCAGCAGCGACGGCTTCGAGCAAGATGTCCGTGTCCTGCAGCAGCCGGTGCAGCGCCGGTACCACTACATGCGCGGCTGTTACGGCAGCCAGTTCTTCAGCGAGGTCGTGGACTCGGTTGGCGGTGTTGCCGAGGAGGCGTCCGCCGTCCGCATCACCCTGACCAAGCCCCCCGCCGGTGGCCCGATGCGGGTGGGGCGGCTGGTGCTCCTGGTCGCCGGGGAAGCTGACACGACCCCGGTACGGACGAAGGCCATCGCCTGGGGGCCTGACACAGCGCCACACCTTGCGGTCTGGGACCCAGACGCGGGCCGGCTGGCGGTGCTGGACGGGGAGGGCCGCCCGGTACTGACCAGAGACCTGTCTGCTGCCATCACCGGCCTGGCCTGCGACGATCTCGATGGCGATGGCGCAAACGAGCTGGTGGTTACGGCGGCGGACTGGCGGGTCCATCTCCTCAGGCAGGACGGCAGCGAGCGGGTTATCAAGGACTGGCGCGGAGTCTACGAGCAGACCGGTGGCAAGTACTACTACGGTGGCACACCGCACGGCGTGGGCGTGCTGACCGTCCCCGGCCAGCGTGAGAAGGAGCTGGCCATCGGCCACTACTACTTCCTCACGCGTCTGGGCCTTGACGGGACCATCAAGCACACCTATGAAGGGACGGCCTGCTACTGGCAGGACTTTCTGGACTCCGGCGTGGACCTGAGTGGCGATGGCATCCAGGAGTGGCTGGTGTACTCCGAGACCCCCTGGCAGACGCGTGTCCCGGTGGTCGCGGTGGACAGCACTAGCTGCGAACCCCACAACTCCTTCCCCGCGGGCAACGGCGGAGCACGCCTGTTCCAGATGCTGCGCGTCGGGGACGAGGACTGCGTGGCGGTGGGCTCGCACAAGGGCTGTGGCATCTACTCACTGACGAAAAGGGCCTACAAGTGGTACCTGGCCGGGGAAGTCTTCCGAAGCAGCTTCTTCATGACCGACCTGGAGGGCGATGGCCGGCCCGAGATGCTGGTCGGCCAGCGCGACGGATTCCTCCTGGTAGTGGACGTGGAGGGCAAGATCGCGCGACAGGTGGACGTTGGCGAGGAGGTGCTGGCGGTGGGCGCGCTGCCACGTGCGTCGGGCCTCATGCTGCTGGCCTCGACGCCCTCCGGCACACGGTGCTATGACGCTGCCGGGCGGCCGGCAGGCGCGATGCCTCTCGTGGCCCAGCGCCTCGAACCCGGCACCCACGAGGGCCGGCCGGCATTGCTTGCCACACACCTGGACGGGCGCATCGAGCTGCTGGTTCCGTGACCCACCCGGTCTGGCGCACCAACATGAACCCAAGAGGAGATCACCTGATGCTGCCGTACCTGCCGCTCGTGGTCTGCGTCCTGCTGCTCCTGTGCCTCAGCGCTCCGGCCGCGCCGAATGCGGCTGCTGAGGCCACCCCGACCGTGGACTCGTCGTTTCCCGGGTACGGCCCGGGGGTCCTGACCGACGGAGCCTGCGTCGTTCTCGGCCAGGAGACGACCTTCCACACCGGCAGCCCCCACCGCCTGGGCAATGCGGGCAACACGTGGGTTTCGTCGGAGGTGCCCGGTGTCGAGCACTGGGCGCGCCTGGACTGGTCGCAGCCGGTGACCGTCAGCCAGGTCACGATCTGGTGGGTGCAGCCCGACTGGTTCCCGCGTGCGTTCCGCGTGGAGTATCTCAGCGATCAGAACTGGGTGGCGGTGAGCGGGCCGGCGGCCTGGTTCGAGGCGACCGCCCAGTCTAGCACGATCAGCTTCGCCCCGATCACCACCCGTGCGCTACGGGTCCTCCAACACCCCAACGGCGGACCCGAGCGGGGCTTCCTGGCCCTCCAGGAAATCGAGGTCAGGCATGAGCCCGGCGCCGCACCCGGCGCGTCCGGAGCGCGCCTGCTATCGGCCCAGGAAGTGGCCGCGCTCACGCCCGCCGGTCTCGAGCGGAACCTGGCGCGGCTCCATGACAAGCAGCCCGGGGCGTCCGCAGCTCGCGTCTGGATCAGCGGCAGTGACAGCATCGAGGCACCGACGCTTGCCGACGGCGACACTGACCTTCCCCTGGCCCTGCGCCCTGGTCACATGCCGGGGGTCAAGTGGCCGATTCAGCACGTGCTGGACGGCGGCGCCATCTACTTCGGCGGGGGCCTGCCGGCGGGCGCCACGATGGAACTGCAAGTGTACGACGGGGAGCAGTGGAGGCCGTTGGATACTTATGTCCGGGTGACGCGGAACGAGGAGCGAGGCTGTCTGGAGTTCGCCTGCGAGCCGGCGGCCACCATCGCTGTCCGGTTCGTGCTGCCTGAGAGCTGGCACAGCGTCACGGAGGTCGAGGTCTACCGTTACCTGCCCGCCGGACCCCACGTCTGGCCCGAGCGGCTGGTGACTGCCAACGAGTATGAACGGCAGCTTCTGGGCTCCGGCGAGGAGCCGCCCTATGCCAGGCTCTGCACTGCTGCCCTGTCCATGCGACCGGCCCGGGCGCTGCTGGGGCTCAAGGACACCCACCCCGAGGTCGGGGTCACCTGGGATGGCGAGGTGCTCTCGCGCTGGCCGGTACGGTTCAGCTTCGGCGAGCCGGCGGAGGGCCTGAGCAAGTACCGCGACACGGTCAACCGGCGTCTCATTGACGGCTGGCGGCCAGGCACGGTGGTCACCGGCCGCCTCGGTGACCTGCGGGTGACGGAGTGGGCCTTCGTCAGTTTCGCGGACGCGCAGCGCAAGCAGCCAGCACTCTTCATACGGCTGGAGCTGGAGAACCTCGCCCGCGTTGAAATGCAGACGCAGGTTCAGGCCGCAGTGGCTGCCGAGGCCCGGGACTGGACGCTGCGCGACGGCATGCTGACGGCGGACGGCCGGGTGCTGCTGGTGGCACCGCCCGGGGGCACCGCCGAACGCGGGCGAGTACGGGTGCCGGTGGTGATCCCGGCGCAGGGCAAGGCTGTCCTTGATTTCGTGCAGCCCTTTGGGCAGGCTACTCCGGTAGCCGAAGCCGCCGCCTACCAGGCCGCCCGCTTCGACGACGCCCTTCTCGCCTTCCGTGCTTACTGGGACGAGAACATCATGCCGGCCGCGACCATGAATGTCCCCGAGAACCACGTCATGGCCATGTACCGCGCCATCCTGGCCCAGCTCTTCGTCAATGCCGATGGCGATGTCATGCCCTATGGCGCCGACCCTGGCGTATACTCGGGGAACCTATACGGCGTCGAGGAGGGCTACGCCATGATGGCCCTGGCCCAGGCTGGCTTCGGGGCCGACGCCCAGCGCTACATGGATGGCACCTACCTGACCCCGGAGTTCCTGGTGAAGGTGGAGCGGTACACCAGGTACGCTGACCGCCATCAGCAGTATCGCAACGGTCTGCAGCCGCACTACGCCGTCAGTGCCTATCGGCTCACTCGCGATCGCGCCTGGATCGAGAAGCATCTGCCGCTCATCCGTGAGTGCGCCGAGTGGACCATTGCCCAGCGCCGGACCACGATGGTCCTGGAGAACGGCGAGAAGCCGTTGCATTGGGGCCTTCTGCCCAAGTGGTCCTACGGGGGCGACATCTCGGACCTGATGTGCTACCCGCTGTATGCCAACTTTGCGTGCTGGAAGGGCCTGGTGGACACGGCGTGGTTGCTCGAGGAACTGGGGGACACCGAGACCGCGGCTCGTTACCGGCAGGAGGCGGCCGACTATCGGCAGTGCATTGACCGGGCTGTGGAGGGCAACTTCCGGCCTGAGCACAAACCCCCCTTCTTGCCGCTGCAGCTGTACGCCACCGAGCCGGTGGGTGACGACTACGACCAGCTCTTTGCCGGGACCATCCTGCACCTGCAGGCGCTGGAGCCGGGCGGGAAGCAGATGCGCTACATCACCGACTTCATGGAGCAGGACAATCGCCTGTTCTGCCAGATGCCGCGCTTCCGGCGCGATGTGGGGGCGGGAGGGTTGGACGGGCTCTACGGCCTGGGCTACATGCTGGCGAAGCTGCATCAGGACCGTGTCCCTGAGTTCCTGCTCGGCTTCTACGCATACCTGGCCTTCAACCTGGAACGCGACACCTTCGCCGCTCGCGAGACCAACCTCATCTACGCCAGTGACCTGCATGTGCGCAGCAGGTACCCGGTCCCGGACATGAGTGACCCCGTGCCCTGCTCGGCGGCAGTGGCGCTGCAGTACCTGCGCCACATGCTGGTAAGCGAGACGCCCCGTCTTGATGGCAAGCCCTCGGGCGAGATACGACTGCTGTACGGCACGCCGCGGGCCTGGTTCGCCGAACCGAAGGTCATCTGGCTTGATCGGGCGCCCACGGAGTACGGTCCAATGAGTTTGCGGGTGGAGTCTCGGGCCGCACGAGGCCGCATCGAAGCCGTCGTGACGCCGCCCGCGCGCGACCCATGGGACAGACTGCTGCTGCGCCTGCGTCACCCCGACGGGAAGCCCATGCAGGCAGTCAGCGTAAACGGCGCCCCGTACCGGGACTTCGACGCCACCCGCGAGCTGATCACACTGCGCCCAGGCCCCCGGGAATACCGGGTCGTAGCCGAGTACTGAGCACAGCCCGGGTCCCCGGGCGACGAAAGGTGGCAGCCCCACATGGTCAACGACGCAAAGCCGGCCAGCTACGACTACCGTATCGCCTTCGGCTGCTGGATCAACGACATGCGGAACTCGGCGTTGCCGCTGCAGCAGTGGCCGGCGCCGCACTGCGACGACGCCACGGTCGAGGGGGTGACGCGGACCCTCGACGTGATCAGCGCGGCCGGCTACGGCTACCTGGACATGTTCGGGCTGTACGCCACCGGCAACTACCCGCCCGACATCGTCTCGGCCTTCACCGACCCGGAGCGCAACCGGCGGCTGGACCTGATCTTCACCAGGGCAGCGGACCGGGGCATCCGCCTCTGCCTGCCCCTGGGCCTGATGACCTGGGGCTGGGACCGCATCATCGTCGAGGACCCGGAGGTCCGGGGCGTGGACGCAGCGGGCAACCCCCATCCCCACGCCATGTGCGGCGCGAAGGAGAAGTCCTGGGCCTACATCGAGAAGCTCCTGGACACGATGTTCGCGCGCCACGACTTCGGCGGCGTGCACCTGGAGTCCGCAGACCTGGGTTACTGCTCCTGCCCTCAGTGCGCCGGCGAGTACGGCGTCGTCGGGTACAACGCCCGGCTCAACGCCCGTGCCGCCGATTACATCAAGGCCCAGCACCCGGACGTGCTGGTCTACACCTGCCCCATCAGTTGGGTCCCGTTCTCGCTGGACAAGGGCACGGGCCGCCAGAAGACCTTCACCGCCGAGGACCTGCCCCATGTGCTGGAGTTGAGCCGGCACATAGACATCTTCATGGATCAGGGCCACCATGGCCGGTATGTGCCCTGGGAGGAGGTGCCGCGCTTGCAGTGCGCCTACGGCACCTCCGGCGGCCTCTGGGCCTACCATGGCTCACGCCAGGACCGGCTCTCCTACTTCCTCCCCTACCCCCTGCGCGGCGCGGCGCACCTGCGCGACCACCATGACCACGGCACCCGCGCCTGTCTGTACTACCAGGGCCCGATGATCAACCCGGCGGTGGAGGTCAACAGCGCTGTCGCTGGCCGTGTGATGTCGGAGGTGACCCGTGACCCCAAAGCCGTGCTGGAGGAGGTCATCGAGCTGTACTACCAGCCCCGCAGCACGGGGGCCGGGCAGCACCTGGCGCAGGTTTTTGTGGATCTGGAGGAGGCCTACTTCGGACAGTGGGACGAGCAGCGGTTCCATGAGACGCAGAACCTGGAGATGCCGGGGGAGTTCCTGGTCGGCACGCTCTTCAACACTTCGCCTGACGCGGTGACACACATGGGCGAGCCGTACCTAGACGCCGCGGGCCGCGCGGCCTATCGCCAGGGCCTGAAGGCGGCGCTCGCGGCGCTGGAGCAGCTCAGCGGCCAGTTCGATGACGACGGGCGCCTGGATCGGATGACCCGCTGCGTGGCCATGGCGCACCATCTGCTGGCCACCTTCATGCTGGCGCGGGGCGAGCCCTGGATGGACTGACGTCGGGCGAACCTAGATGAAGACGCCTCTGGGCGAGAGCTGGGCGGTGGCACCCCCATCCACGGCCAGCACCTGCCCGGTGACATAGGAGGCCTGGTTGCTGGCGAGGAAGGCGACAGCGGCCGCCATTTCGGCAGGAGTGCCGCGGCGCAGCATCGGCACATACGGCTGGTGGAGGGCCTCCGCCGGCACCTCAGCGTCATGCGCCTCGCGGTTGGTGGCGCCGGGGGCCACGGCGTTCACCCGGATGCCCTGGGGGGCGAGTTCGAGCGCCAGAGCCCGCGTGAAGGCCTCCAGGGCGCCCTTGCTGCTGTCGTAGGCGATCATGCCGTGGTGGGCCTGCGTGGCTCCGATGGTGGAGATGAAGACCATGGCCGCGCCGACCCGGCCCCGCATCAGGTCCAGCGCCCCACGAGCCAGGTAGTACGTGCTGTCCATGTTCGTGGCGAACATGCGCCGCCAGTAGTCGGGGTCGGTCTTCGCCAGTGTACCCCCACGCACCAGCGCCGCGTTGTGGACCAGGACATCGAGGCCGCCGTAGCGCTGGCGCACGTCCGCCAGCATTTCGACTACCTGGCCTTCATCCCCCACGTCAGCCAAAAAGGTCGTTGCCTGCCCTCCTGCCGCGCCGATGAGGGCCGCCGTCTTCGCCAGGGTCGCCTCGGTTCTGCCGCAGAGGACCACCCGCATCCCTTCGACGCCCAGCCGCTGGCTGATCCCTCTGCCGATGCCGGAGCCCCCGCCCGTGACCAGGGCCACCTTGTCGCGCAGGTCGGCGTAGCAGGGGCCCTGAGGCGGTCTGAAGACGCCCTCCTCGCCGGCCGCCATCAGGGGTACACCGCCGTTCCGTCCGGAGTCCGGGCCTGGGTCCACTCGAGGATGCCTTCGGGGCAGGGATACCGCGCCGCCGCCTGCTCATCGAGGTCCACGCCCAGGCCTGGCCGCTCACTGACGTAGGCGTAGCCGCCCCGCAGTTCGGGGCAGCCCGGGAAGACCTCCTGTTCGGCCTCCGAGAAGCCGGCCCACTCCTGGATGCCGAAGTTGGGGCTGCTCAGGTCCAGGTGCAGGTTCGCGGCGTGGCCCACGGGCGACACATCGCCGGGTCCATGCCAGGCCGTGCGAATGCCGAAGGCCTCGCACACCGCGGCCAGCTTGCGGGCCGGCGTGAGACCGCCGATGGCACTGATATGGCAGCGGATGAAGTCAATCAGCCGACCTTCCACCAGGGGCTGGTACTCCTTGGCGTTCACGAACAGCTCACCCATGGCCAGCGGCGTCGTGCACTGCCGACGGACCATGGCGAACCACTCGATCTGCTCCGGCGGCAGAACATCCTCCAGGAAAAACAGCCGAAAGGGTTCCAGTCGCTTGGCCAGGCGCACGGCCTCGATGGGAGCCAGCCGCTCATGGACATCGTGGAGCAGCTCCACCTCGTCGCCAAGCGTGTCGCGCAGGTGGGCAAACAGCCGTACCGTGTCGCGGGCGTAGCCGTCAGGGTCGTAGTAGGCGCCGGCGAGCGCACCTTCGGGAGGGGTCATCGCCTGCATCTTGCCTCCATAGCCCCCCATCTGCGCCCGCACGTGCCGCAGGCCCTGTTCCATGAAGCGCCGCACGTTGTCTTCCACCTCGGTCGGCTCGCGGCCGTCGGCGTGGCGGTAGACGGCAACTCCCTCGCGGCACTTGCCACCCAGCAACTGGTACACCGGTAGTCCCGCCAGCTTGCCCTTGATGTCCCACAGTGCCATGTCCACGCCGGACAGGGCGTTGTTCATCACCGGGCCGCTGCGCCAGTAAGCATTGACGTGAATGGTCTGCCAGAGGTCCTCGATACGTTGCGGGTCGCGGCCGACGAGCAGGGGTTTAAGAAAGTCGCGCACCACGGTGGCGACCGCGCTGTGTCGCTGGGTGAAGGTCGCGCAGCCCAGGCCGTACAGCTCTGGCTCAGAGGTCTCCACCTTGACCACGATCAGCCGCTTCTGCACGCTCCCCGCACCCGGTGAGGTAAGAATCGGCCGCACGTCACGGACAGTCAGATCAGGCATGGTACCCTCCCGCAAGGCCCAAGCAGCGACTACAGACGGCACTCCTCGGCGCCCATGACTTCCAGGGGCACCTCAACCAGCGTCGGCTCGCCAGAAGCAAAGCCCTCCTCCACCGCCGGGGCGATCTGGTCCGGGCTCTCGACGCGCACCCCGCGGCCGCCCAGGCCCTCCACCGCCCGGACCCAGCCGCAATGGCCCAGGAAGCTGGCCGCACAGGGCCGACCGGCCCGCCGCTGACCGGTCACCACGATGCCCCAGGCTTCATCATTGGCCAGGACCGCCACGAAGGGCAGGCCGTGGCGCGCAGCGGACTGAAACTCCGGCAGGCAGAAGCCCAGCGAACCGTCCCCGGTCAGCAGCAGCACGCGGCGGTCGGGGTAGGCCAGCTTGGCTGCCATCGCCCCCGGCACGCCAAAGCCGATGACACCGCTGGCGCCGCAGGTCAGCAACGTCTCGGGGTAGCGGTCGTGCAGCAGCACCTTGTGGGCCCACTGGCCGATGTTGCCGCCGTCGAGCACGAAGACCGTGTCGGCAGTGAGGCATGGCCGCAGAGCGCTCACCAGGTCGTGGCCAACCATCACTCCCGGCTCCGAGGGTGGGCGCACACCCCACGCGCCATAGAACTCGCGGCTGATCGTCCGCGCCTCGGCCAACCAGGCGTCGTGCCCGCCCTCCTGGTATGCCGCCGCAAGCTGCCCGAAGACCGTGGCCGGGTCGCCCAGCAGCGCCACATCCGGCTCCACCGCCTGATGGAGCTGGCGCGGGTCCACGTCCACGCGCACGACTTTGAGGTCAGGTCGCAGCGGCGGGCGGTCCAGGTAGCGGGTACGGTAGTCCACGGCCGCGCCCGCGATGAGCAGGAGATCGGCCCGGGGCAGGAGGTCGGGCTCGCCGCTGGCCCCGCCGATGACGCCCATGAAAAGGTCGGAGGGCGCATTGACCGCGCCCCGGTCCCAGATGGGCGTCACTACCGGCGCGCCGACCTTGCGGGCGAAATCCAGCATCGCCTTCCCACCATTGGCGTAGAAGACCCCGCTGCCCGCGACGATCAACGGCTTCTCCGCCTGCGCCACCAGTGCGGCTGCTGCGCCGACCGCGCTCGCGGCTGCGGCGGCCACGTTGATAGCCTTACCCCGTGCACCGAGGGCTGGTGCCGGTGCGGCTCCGTCGTACTCGCCTTCCAGCACATCGCGGGGGATGGTCAGATGCACCGGACCGGGCCGTCCGGAGGTGGCGGCGGCGACGGCCTCGTGCAACGCTTGCGGGATGCGCTGGGTGCTGGTGACCAGTTCGGTGTACTTGCACAGCGGGGCCGAGAGGGCGATATGGTCGCAGTCCTGGAAGTTGCCCCGCCGCATCCCGGACGTCTCGCTGTGGCCGGTGATGAGCAGGAAAGGCGCGCCGTCAAACCACGCATTCATCATCCCGGCCATGGCGTTGATGTGGGCGATGGCGCTGGAGACCACGCAGACGCCGATCTGGCGAGTCAGCTTGGCGTGGGCCTCCGCCAGGTAGCTGGCGGCCTGCTCGTTGCGCGTGTCCACCAGGCGCAGGCCAGCTTCATGCGCCGAGGCGATGATGGCCTCGGTGCCATTGCCACACAGCAGCGAGATGAACTCCACGCCGCGCTCCTGCAGGCCCTTGATCAGTACGTCCGCTCCGTTCATGTTGTCCTCCGGGAGGCATCTGGGACCGACTGAAGGGCGTCTTTCGCGGTCCAGGCCCCCTTCCCCTCCGCGTGGAGGCGGCCTCGGTACAGGTGCCACAGGTCCCTCTGACGAAGACTCTCTCGAGCAGGACTTGCGGGAGGTACCCGATGCATCGCATGCTGCTGGCAGCCACGGCTGTTGTGGTGGTGAGCTCCGGGGCGCTGGCCGATTCCTTCACCGTCGGCTGTTGGGAGTTTGAGCGCGGCAATGTGGCTGTCTACACCGTCGGTATGGCCTACGCCGACACGGTGCCAGTCATCGTCAACGGGGGTGAGGCGCCCAACACCGCCGAGTATGACCTGGACTTCCCGGTCACGGCGGAGTATGCCATTATCGGCCACTACACGGCTCAGGCCTCCCGGCCGGTGGACATCTTCCTCGATGACGTGCTGGTGGTCCGGGGCTTTGGCGGAGTGACGGGGAGTTGGCAGATCAGCGCCGGCATGTGGGAGGAGCAGGCGCGCACCCGTATCACCGCCGGGCGCCACACCATCAAGCTGGTCTGCCCCGGCGCCTGCATCCCGCACATCGCGGCTCTGCGCTTTGAGACCGACACCCCCTTCCCGGCGGGATGGCGACGCCGACCCAAACCCCTGGAGGAAGTCCTGCCTCGCTGGAGCGGCAAGCCCGAGAAGGGGCTCGTTGGCTACGTGGCGTATGTCCGGGCCGACGGCACCGTGGACGCTCCGTCCGACTACGACCCCATTGTGCCCTATGAGCCCATCCCCGCCCCCGCGCCGCGGGCCGAGCGCCTCCTGGAGTACCTGCTTTTGGGCGCGGGGCGCTATGACCTGAAGGCCGCCATTGAGTTGGGCGAAGACACCGGCAAGTGGCAGGCGCGACTGACGGTGCAGGTGAGCCCGGAGCGCACGGAGACCGACGTGCTGCCGCTGGAGGCTGCCCGCATTGGCCGGATGGTAGAGCATTCCCGGCGGCTGTTGCAGCGCTTCAGGGACTTGCGACCTGACGGCCTGGCCCGCGAGATGCGGCAGGTTGAGGAGCTGGAGGCGAAGCTGCAGGAGTTGCCAGACGAGCCCGATAGTGAGACGACTGCCCAGCGGTTCTATGACCTGTACGTCCGGGCCTATCAGCTCAAAAACCGCATTGCGCTAAGCAATCCCCTGTTGGATTTCGCGCGACTGCTCTTTGTGCGCCGCCAGACCTACGACACCAGCCACATCTACACCACCTACTTCGACGGCAGCCATCGCTTCGGTGGCAACCTGGCGGTGCTGTCTCCGGTCCGCCCGGATGGGCACGTCACGCCCATCGTCACCGGCCTGCCGGACCCTGCCATCTACCGCGACCCGGACCTTTCGTGGGATGGGCAGCGAGTGCTGTTCTCCTACAAGCCCGATGGGCCGACGCCCTGCCGTATCTACGAGGTTGGTCTGGACGGGTCGGGTCTGCGCCAGCTTACCAACAGCGAGTACGACGACATAGACCCCTGCTACCTGCCAGACGGGCGCATCATGTTCGTCTCGACGCGCTGCCGCCGCGTGGTACTATGCCACAACGCTTTTACCGTGTCCGTGCTGCACACCATGAACGCCGATGGCAGCGACGTGCGCTGTGTGTCAGCCAACACGGTCAATGACTTCACCCCCTCGGTGCTGCCCGACGGGCGCGTGGCTTACACGAAGTGGGAGTATGTGGACAAGCAACTGGGGAACAACCAGAGTCTGTGGACGGTCAACCCCGACGGCAGCAACCCTCGGCATGTGGCCGGTGAGCACTGGGGGCCCATCACTTTCTGGGAGCCGCGCGCCATCCCCGGCAGTAACCTGCTGATCACCACCCTGGCCCCGCACATGCCCATTGCCGTCGGACCCATCGCCCTGGTGGCCCCGGAGGATGCCTGCAGCAGCCCCGCGCGTTTCGAGAACATCACGCGGGAGATCCCGCCACCGCGGCATTTTGGCTGGCACCGTCCGCAGATGGGTTATTACTGCAACCCCTACCCCCTGTCCGAGGACTTCTACCTGGTCGCCTACAACTACGGTCCCGATGACCGCGACCCCCGCGGCTACGGCTTGTACCTGCTGGACCGCTGGAACAATCGCGACCTCATCTACCGCGACCCGGAGATCTCGTGTTTTGAGCCTGTACCGGTCCGACCTCAGGTGCGGCCGCCGGCCATCCCCGATATGGCTGCTGGCGCCGGGGACACGGGCACGCTCTGCGTGCTGAATGTCTACGACGGCCTCAGGGGAGTGACGCCGGGCAGTGTGAAGTACCTGCGCATCGTCGAGGAGATCCCGAAACCCGTGGCGGCCGACTGCTCGGGTCCGTGGCTGCAGTACCCGGTCATCAGCCAGGCCGGGCACCTGGCGCTCAAGCGTGTGCTGGGAACCGTGCCGGTGGAAGCCGACGGTTCGGCCTATTTCCGCGCTCCGGCCAACAGGGGCATCTACTTCTCGGCACTGGACGAGCGGTACATGGAGGTCCAGCGCATGCGGGCGCTGACCGAGGTGCGGCCGGGCCAGACGCTGTCTTGCGTGGGCTGCCATGAGTCGCGCACGACGGCCCCGCCGATGCAGCGCGGGCTGGCGTTCCGCCGTGAGGCCTCCACCATCGAGCCACCACCCGGCGGCCCCAGGGCCCCGGACTACGCCCGGGACGTGCAGCCCATCCTCAACCGCCATTGCCTTTCCTGCCACGACGGGTCTGAACCGGCAGGGGGATTGAGCCTGTCTCCCGCCAAGACCAATCTCTTCAATGTGGCCTATGAGAACCTGACGCAGCGCGGGTACGTCAGTTACGTCATCGCCAACGACTCCTCAACCCTGCCGCTGCGGCCACCAAAGTACTATGGCTCCCACGCCAGCAGGCTGATTGCGGCGCTGCTGGACACGCATAGGAACCGCGTGCGCCTCAGCGAGGGCGAGTGGCGGGAGCTGGTGCAATGGGTGGACCTGAATGCCCCGTACTATGGCACCTACAGGTATTCACGCCCTGGCACGCTGGGCGGGCGAGAGCTGCTGACGCCGGCGATCCGGGGCGAGTTACAGGCCGTCTACCAGCGGCGCTGTGTCTCCTGCCACCAGGGCGACACCGGCCGGGTGGAGCGGGTCAACTTCGAGGCGGTCGAGAGCAGCCCCGCGCTGCTGGCGCCTCTACCGCTCACAGCGGGCGGCACCGAACGCTGTGGGGCCGTGTTCGCGGGGCGCGAAGACCCCGATTGCGTGGCACTCATGGCGGCGCTGCACCGACTGGAACGCGAGATGATCGAGAACCCGCGCGAGGACATGCTGCCCGAACGTCCGCCACTGATGGACGAGAACCCAAGATACGTCTATCGGCCCTAGTTGCCTGCCACCGCGGCCTGCCCGGCACGCTGCAGTTCGGGCGGCGGGCAGGTAGGGCACAGGACGATGGCGAAACGGATACTGGCTTGCCGGACCCAATCCCGGCGGTCCTGACCGCGAGCAGTCTGTCAGGCGCAACAGGAGGGTCAGGGGAGTGACGGCACTGGGCAACCAGGTGGCTTACGGGGTCGCGCTCTGGCCGCTGGTCGTCTACTTCCTGGTTGCCGTGATCGCGGCCGCAGGCATGGTGGTCGTCTCCTATCTCCTTGGGGGGCGGCACCGCGACGCGGCCACTGACATCCCCTATGAGTCCGGTATGCGCCCCACCGCGCCCGGCCGGCTGGTCTATGCGGCGGATTTCTACCTCGTTGCAGTCCTTTTTGTCATCTTTGACCTCGAGTCAGTCTTCCTCTATGCCTGGGCCGTTTGCGTCCGCCAGGCCGGTTGGTTCGGGTTCGCCGAGGCAGTGATTTTCATCGGCGTCTTGCTGGCGGCACTGGTCTATCTGCTGCGGGTAGGGGCACTGGACTGGGGACGGCGGACGCCGCGGCTGGAGGGCCTGCATGGCTGAGGACTTCCTGCGCGAGGCACGCCTGCCGCGCGTCGGCGAGGAGGGCTGGTTCGCCGAGGCACTGCGGCGCAACCTGCTGTTTACGCGGCTGCAGGACGCTCTCGCGTGGGGTCGCAAGAACTCCCTGTGGCCCTTTGGCTTTGGGCTGTCATGCTGTTTCGTGGAGATGGCCACCAGCCTCACCAGCCGCTACGACATCGCGCGTTTTGGCGCCGAGGTCATTCGCTCCACACCTCGCGAGGCGGACGTGATGGTCATTGCGGGAACGGTGTTCATCAAGATGGCCCCGGTGGTAAAGCACCTCTATGAGCAACTGATGGAGCCCCGGTGGGTCATCTCGATGGGGTCCTGCGCCAACTCCGGCGGGATGTATGACATCTACAGCGTGGTGCAGGGCGTGGACAAGTTCCTGCCTGTTGATGTCTATGTCCAGGGCTGCCCGCCGAGCCCGGACGCGTTCATGCGCGGCCTGATGCTGTTGCAGGAGGCGGTAGGCCAGGAGCGCCGACCGCTGAGCTGGGTCGTCGGCCCCCAGGGTGTCACGCGACCCGAGCTGCCCGCCATGCGCGACCTGCAGGGGCCAACGCGCCGGCGCGTCCGCCAACTGGACCCACCAGACTGAACGGAGCAGGAGCAGCGCGTCATGCCGGACCAGGAGGGCATCCTGGCACAGCTAAAGCAGCGGTTCGGTCCGGACGGCATCGTGCGTCAGTTGACCGCTGATGGCATCCTGACCGTATGGGTCCCTCCGGAGCAGGTTCGGGCCGTGCTGAGTTCCCTGCGCGATGATGTCTCCCCGCCGTTTCGTATGTTGTATGACCTGACGGCCGTTGACGAGCGACAGCGGCAAGTCAGGCCAGATCAGCCCCCGGGCGACTTCACTGTTGTCTACCGCCTCCTGTCGCTGGAGGGTAACGCCGACTGCCGCGTGAAGGTGGCACTGACCGGCGAGACGCCGGCCATCGGCACCGTCACCGACCTGTGGCCCAATGCCGCCTGGTACGAGTGCGAGCTGTGGGACATGTTTGGCATCCGGGTGGAGGGACACCCGCACCTGCGGCGTCTGCTGATGCCGCCCTGGTGGGAGGGCCACCCGCTGCGCAAGGAGCACCCCGCCCGGGCCACGGAAATGGCTCCTTTCCGTTTGCCGGAGGAGCGCATGGCCCTGTTGCAGGAGACCCTCGAGTTCCGACCGGAGGACTGGGGCTGGCCGCCTCCCGGTCCGGACCAGGATGACCTCTACCTCAACCTGGGACCGCACCACCCGGGCACTCACGGTGTCTTGCGGGTTATCTGCCGGGTGTGCGGAGAGACCATCCGCGACGCGATCTGCGACATCGGCTTCCACCACCGGGGCGCCGAGAAGATGGGTGAGCGGCAGTCCTGGCATACCTACATCCCCTACACCGACCGCGTGGACTATCTGGGTGGGGCGATGAACAACCTGCCCTACGTGCTGGCGGTGGAACACCTCGCGGGCATTGAGGTGCCCGAGCGAGCGCAGGTTATTCGCATCCTCCTGGCCGAGCTGTTCCGCATCATCAGCCACCTGGTCTTCATGGGCACTTTCGCTCAGGATGTGGGCATGATGTCGCCCGTCTTCTACATGTTCACCGACCGCGAGCGGGCCCTGGACATCGTGGAGACCATCACCGGTGCGCGCATGCACCCCAGTTGGTTCCGTATTGGCGGCGTGGCTCAGGACTTGCCCAAAGGCTGGGAGCAGTTGCTGCGAGACTTCATTGAGCTGCTGGAGCGGCGTCTGAACGAGTACGAGCAGGCCGTGTTGCGCAACCGCATCTTTCGGGCGCGAACCGTCGGCGTGGGCGCACTGGACGTGGACACCGCCATCGCCTGGGGGGCTACCGGCCCCATGTTGCGCAGCACCGGGCTGGACTGGGACCTGCGCCGCCAGCGACCCTATGGCGGCTATGACCAGTTCGAGTTTGATATTCCCATCGGCAAGCAAGGCGATTGCTACGACCGGGCTGTGGTCCACATGGAGGAGATGCGCCAAAGCTTGCGCATCCTGCGCCAGTGCCTGCAGAACATGCCCGCAGGGCCCTACAAGTCCGACCACCCCCTGGCAACGCCCCCACGCCGGGCGCAGACCCTTCGTGACATCGAGACACTCATCCACCACTTCCTGAGCGTGAGCTGGGGTCCGGTCATCCCTCCAGGCGAGGTGGAGGGACGGGTCGAGGGCACCAAGGGTCTCTACAGCTACTATCTGGTCAGCGACGGCGGCACCATGTCCTACCGCACGCGTATCCGGGCCGCCAGCTTCCCGCACCTGCAGATGCTGCCGATGCTGTGCCGGGGCTTGATGGTCGCGGACCTGATTGCCATCCTGGCCAGCTTGGACTTCGTACTGGCTGACGTGGATCGCTGAGCGAGGTTGCGAGCAAAGAAGATGCTGTCTGACACCGAACGCCAGGAGATTGAGCGGGAGATCGTCCACTACCCACGGGCACGGGCCGCAGTGGCGGAGGCCCTCATGGTCGTGCAGCGCCATCGTGGCTGGGTGTCAGACGAGGCCGTACGCGACGTCGCCGCCCTCCTGGAGATGACGCCGGACGAGGTGGAGGGCATCGCCACCTTCTACAGCATGGTTTTCCGGCAGCCGGTGGGCCGCCACATCATCCACCTGTGCGATAGTGTGAGCTGCTGGATCATGGGCCAGGAGACGCTGCTGGAGCACTTGGAGCGCAAGCTGGGCATCGGCTTCGGCGAGACCACGGCCGACCGGCGCTTCACGCTGATCCCCGCCGGATGTCTCGGCGCCTGCGACCTGGCGCCCGTGATGCGCGTGGATGACGACCTCCACGGCCACCTGACGCCGGCCAGACTGGACGAGATACTGGAACGTTACCCTTGAGGCCATGGAACGACCGCTGACGGAGAACATCCGGCCCGGAGAGCCGCCGCTTGGGCTGCGCGAGTATGTAGATCGGGGTGGGTATGAGGGCCTGCGTCTGGCGCTGCAGCGGACGCCCCTGGAGATCCAGCGCGTAGTTACAGACAGCGGTCTCCGGGGTCGGGGCGGCGCCGGCTTCCCAACCGGGCAGAAGTGGAGTTTCGTGCCCATGGGGCCGGACGCCCGGCGTCCCAAGTACCTGGTGGTCAATGGCGACGAGATGGAGCCGGGGACCATGAAGGACCGTCTCCTTCTGGAGGGTGATCCCCATGCGCTCATCGAGAGTACGATCATTGCCAGCTACGCCATCGAAGCTGACGCCGCCTACATCTTCTTGCGCTGGGAGTACAGCACTGCCGCCGAGAGACTGAAGGCCGCCCTGGCCGAGGCCTATGATGCCGGCTACGTCGGCCGAGCGATCATGGGCTCTGGCTACAGCCTGGAGGTGCACTTGCATCGCAGCGCTGGCCGCTACATGTGTGGCGAGGAGAGCGGCCTGCTGAACGCTCTGGAAGGCAAGCGGGCCATCCCGCGCAGCAAGCCGCCCTTCCCCCAAGCCGTCGGCCTGTGGGGCCAGCCGACGGTTGTGCAGAACGTCGAGACCATCTGCAACCTGCGTCACATCATCCGGCATGGCGCAGAATGGTTCAAGGGCCTCAGTCTGACCGGCGAGGGCGGGACAAAGCTCTATGGCGCCAGCGGCAAGGTCCGGCATCCCGGAGTGTGGGAGTTGCCGCTGGGTACGCCTCTGGGCGAATTGCTGCACGACCATGCCGGTGGGATGCTCCCCGGGCATCGCTTCCGTGGACTGCTGCCGGGGGGCGCGTCCACTGCCTTCATGACGCCAGACCATCTGGATGTCGCCATGGACTTCACGGCCCCGCAGCGGGTCGGGACACGGCTGGGCACCGGGACCATGATCGTCCTGGATGATCGCACCTGCCCGGTGGGCATGATGCAAAACCTCCTGCGCTTTTTCGCCCGGGAGTCCTGCGGCTACTGCACGCCGTGCCGCGAGGGCCTCCCGTGGGTGGCACGCACCCTGGCGTCCATCGAAGCCGGTGACGGCCGGGAGTCAGACCTGGACATCCTGGACCACCATGTGCGAATGATCCGGGCAGGGCACACATTCTGCCCGCTGGCGCCCGGCGCCATGGCGCCCCTGGAGAGCGCGTTGGTACACTTCCGCCAGGACTTCGAGCAACACATCCGGATGGGCGCCTGCCCCTGGAGATAGCGGTGCCGAGGATCACGATCAACAACCAGGTCCACGACATCCCCTGGGAGGGACGCAACCTCCTGGAAGTTTGCCTCGACCTGGGCTATCACGTGCCCTACTTCTGCTGGCACCCGGCCATGCACTCCGTCGGCGCCTGTCGCCAGTGCGCCGTAAAGCAGTTCCGCGACGAGCACGACACCCAGGGCCGCATCGTCATGGCCTGCATGACTCCGGCCACCGACGGGACGATTATCTCCACTGACGACCCGGAGGCGGTGGCGTTTCGGCGCAGTGTCGCCGAGTGGCTCATGGTCAACCACCCCCACGACTGCCCTGTCTGCGACGAGGGGGGTGAGTGTCACCTGCAGGATATGACGGTCATGGCGGGTCACAACTACCGTCGCTACCGCTTCACCAAGCGCACCTTCCGCAACCAGGACCTCGGGCCATTCCTGAACCACGAGATGAACCGCTGCATCCAGTGCTACCGCTGCACGCGCTTCTACCGGGGCTACGCGGGCGGGCGCGACTTCGAGGTGCTGGGCTGGCACGACCACGTCTACTTCGGGCGGGCCGCCGATGGGCCCCTGGAGAGTGAGTTCAGCGGCAATCTGGTGGAGGTGTGCCCCACCGGCGTCTTCACCGATAAGACCCTCAAGGAACACTACACCCGCAAATGGGACCTTCAGACCGCGCCCTCTATCTGCGTTCATTGCGGTCTGGGCTGCAACATCATTGCCGGCGAACGGTATGGCGTGCTGCGCTGCATCCGCTCGCGGTACAACGACCAGGTCAACGGCTACTTCTTGTGCGACCGCGGCCGCTTCGGCTACGGTTTCGTCAATGACGAGGAGCGCATTCGCCAGCCGCTCATTCGCAACGAGCGCGGCGAACTGGAGCCTTGCACCATCGAGGAAGCGCTCTGGAAGACCTCGTCCATCCTGCGTCACGGCCGTGCCATCGGGATCGGCTCGCCCCGGGCGTCGCTGGAGGCGAACTTCTCCTTGCGGTATCTGGTCGGGGAAGAGAACTTCCACCACGGTATGTCGGGCCGCAGCTACCAGCTGGTGCGCGAGATGCTGGCCATTTTGCAGCAGGGACCGGCCCCCGCTGCTTCGATGTCCGCTGTGGCCCAGGGCGACGCAGCACTGCTGCTGGGAGAGGATGTCACCAACGTGGCCCCCATGCTGGGGCTGGCTCTGCGGCAGAACATCCTGCGCCAGCCCACCCGTGAGGCCTTGCGGCTGCCCATCCACGAATACGAGGACTCCGCCATTCACGAGGCGATCCAGGTGGGCCGAGGGCCGCTGTACATCGCCACACCCGATGTCACCCGTCTGGACGAGGAGACGCCTAACACCTATCGCGCGGCGCCCCAGGACATCGCTCGCTTCGGCTTCGCCGTGGCGCACGCCATTGATCCTGCCGCTCCGGAGGTCACGGCGCTGCCGGCTGCGGTGCAGGAGACGGCGGCGCGCTGCGCCCAGGACCTGCTGACCAGCCTGCATCCCGTCATCGTCTCTGGTTTCACCTGCGGGCACCCGGACGTCATCCATGCTGCCGCCAACGTGGCCTGGGCGCTAAGACGACGCGGTAAGCCGGCTGACCTGTGCTTCACCGTGCCCGAATGCAACAGCCTGGGGGTCGCCCTGCTGGGCGGCGAGAGCCTCAATGCGGCCCTCCAGGCAGTTCGCGACGGTACGGCCGACACCGTTGTCATCCTGGAAAACGACATCATCCGCCAGATGGACGTTGACCTGGCCGAGGAGCTTCTGGAGCGGGCACAGCACGTCATCGTCCTTGACCACCTGCCCAGCCCGACCACGGACTACGCGGACATCGTGCTGCCGGCCGCCACCTTTGCCGAGAGCCAGGGGACCCTGGTCAACAACGAGGGGCGCGCCCAGCGCTTCCTGCCGGTCTTTGTCCCGCAAGGCGACGTGCGCGACAGTTGGCGCTGGCTGGGCGACATCATGGTCATGAACGGACAGCGGGGTTGTGAGACCTGGTGCCATCTGACGGGTGTCATGCGCCTGATGGCGGAGACTGTACCCGCGCTGACGGGGGTCACTGAGATTACCCCGCCGCCTGACTTCCGCCTCGTGGGCCAGAAGATCCCACGCCAACCCCATCGCTACAGCGGCCGGACAGCCATCCATGCCGACCGCACTGTCCATGAACCAAGGCCACCGGAGGAAGTGGACGCGCCTCTGGCCTACTCGATGGAGGGCTACCCCGGGCAGCCTCCCGCTTCGCTGATCCCACGCTTCTGGGCGCCCGGATGGAACTCGGGCCAGGCCGTCAACCGCTACCAGTCCCATATCGGCGGGCCGCTGAAGGGTGACTCTGGAGGGGGCCGCCTCATCGAGCCCCCCCCGGAGGCTGCTATCACTTACTTCGACCACATCCCTGATGCCTTCGTCCCGCGCGAGGATGCGCTGCTAGTGATGCCTGACTACCTGATCTTCGGCTCAGAGCCCCTGAGCGCTCGCAGCCCGGCTATCGCGGCCCGCACTCCCAGGCCCTACCTGGGTCTGGCGCCAAAGGACATGGAGCGGCTGGGTGCCGAAGAGGGTCAGGTCGTGGCCCTGTTGGTAACTGGCACCTGCTACCACCTGCCCGTGGTGGCCCGCCCGGCCCTGCCGCGGGGGGTGGCAATGCTACCGGCGGGTCTGGGGAATATGGTCGCTTTGGGACTACCGCAGTGGGGACACATTGAGGTCAAGCGGGAGGTCTGGGACTAGCCCATGCTGGAGGCGCTTGGCAAGCTCCTGCTGGTGTTCGCCCTCATCGTCGGCGTCCTGACGCTGGCCGGCGGTCTGACGTGGGTCGAGCGCCGGGTGTTGGCTGTGGTCCAGAACCGCTACGGGCCCAACCGTGTGGGGCCTGATGGCATCCTGCAGGTTGTAGCGGACATGCTCAAGCTCTTTTGGAAAGAAGACTGGGTGCCCCCCTTCGCGGACAAGGCTGTATTCGTAATGGCCCCCATGCTCATTGTAGTCTTCACGCTTATGTCCTTTGCGGTCCTGAGCTTAGCCCCCCGGGTGGCCGTCGCCGACCTCAACATTGGCCTGCTGTTCATCCTGGCAATGTCCTCCCTGACCGTCTACAGCGTCGCCCTGGGAGGCTGGGCCGCCAACAGCAAGTACGCCTTGCTGGGCAGTCTCCGCGCCGTGGCGCAGATGCTCAGCTACGAGGTCTTCATGGGTCTCTCGCTCATGGGCGTGGTCATGCTTGCCGGCTCCTTTAGCCTTGGGGACATCGTTCAGGCTCAGGAACGCCTGTGGTTCTGCGTGCCGCAGTGTCTGGGGCTGGTGGTCTTTGCAATTGCCGGGCTCGCCGAGACCCGGCGCATCCCCTTCGACCTGCCGGAAGCCGAGAACGAACTGGTGGCGGGCTACCACACCGAGTACTCGGGCATGAAGTTCGCCATGTTTTTCCTGGGCGAGTATGTGGGGATCACCCTGGTCTCGGCGCTGATGGTGACGCTCTTTTTCGGCGGGTGGCTCGGGGCCGTGCTGCCGGGCCCGCTGTGGTTCGGGCTGAAGACCTTCCTGCTCATCCTGCTCTTCATTCTGATCCGTGCCAGTCTGCCACGGCTGCGGTTCGACCAGCTCATGGCAACAGGCTGGAAGGTCCTGTTGCCGCTGAGCCTTCTCAACCTGCTGGTGACGGGGGCCACGGTCCTGGCGCTGCAATGACGTCGCCGTTACAGGGCGGGGCACCAGCCTCCGTCCAGCAGCAGAAGAGGGTTTCCGAGGCTATCGGCTATGTTAAGCGCGCTGCGCACCATCTTGATGGTCTTCCTTCGTGCCTTTGAGCCCCGGGTGACTGTGCAATATCCCAACGAGAAGCGCCCCTTGCCGGCGCGTTTTCGCGGTCGGATCATCCTGTCGCGCGACCCCGATGGCCAGGAGCGGTGCGTGGCCTGCTACCTGTGTGCCGTGGCCTGTCCGGTGGACTGTATCGCTCTGCAGGCCACCGAGGACGCCACTGGCAGGCGGTATCCGGAGTTCTTCCGCATCAACTTCTCGCGCTGCATCTTCTGCGGCTTCTGCGAGGAGGCCTGTCCCACGGGTGCGATCCAGCTCACCCCCGACTACGAGATGGCGGAGTACCAGCGCCGAAGTCTGGTCTATGAGAAGGAGGACCTGCTCATAGACGGTCCCGGCAAGTATCCGGACTACAACTTCTACCAGACTGCCGGGCTGGCCATCGGTGGCAAGGACAAGGGTGAGGCCGAGAATGAGCGTCCGCCTGTAGACGTCAGGTCGCTCCTGCCCTGAGAACAGGGGAACGACGCCCATGCTGAACAACTTCTGCTTCTGGTTCGCGGCCCTGGTGGCCCTGGGCGCTTCTGTCCTGGCGGTCAGCCGGCGCAACGCGGTCCACGGGCTCTTGTGGCTGGTGCTCAGCCTCCTGGCGGTGGCTGTGCTCTTCTTTATGCTCGGCGCTCCCTTCGCTGCTGCGCTGGAGGTCATCGTCTACGCCGGGGCCATCATGGTCCTGTTCCTGTTCGCGGTGATGATGCTGCACCTTGGCCCGGCGGCGCAGCGACAGGAGGCCCAGTGGCTGGCGCCCGGCGTCTGGATCGCGCCGGGGCTGCTGGCCCTTGGCCTCGCTGCCGACCTGATCGCGATAGCCCGCCTGGCTGGCGACGCGCCGGCAGGAGCGGGGATCATCCCACCGGAGGCCGTGGGCGCCGCGCTCTTTGGGCCCTACGTCATCGGCGTGGAACTAGCATCGGTGCTGCTGCTGGCGGGAGTCGTGGCGGCGTACCATCTGGGCCAAAGGCGGGACCGATCGCTGGGGGAGGGGGCCGGCAGTGGCTAGCTTCCCCTTCAGTCACGGGATGGTGCTGGCGGCCGCCCTCTTCGCCATCGGCCTGGCCGGGGTGATGGCACGACGTAACCTCATCTTCGTGCTCATGTCCATCGAGATCATGCTCAATGCCGCCGGCCTGGCTTTCATCGTGGCTGCCAGTCGCTGGCAACAGCCTGACGGACAGGTCATGTTCCTTTTCATCCTGGCCGTCGCCGCCGCCGAAGTGGCCGTGGGGCTGGCCCTCGCCCTGCGGATCTACCAGTCGTTGCGGACGCTGGACCTGGACGCTATCAACACCATGCGGGGATAGGATGCCGGAGCTGCTTTGGCTGATACCTGGCCTGCCCATGACGGGGTTCGCCCTGCTGGCCCTCTGGGGCTCGCGGCTGCCGCGGGTGGCCGTGTCGCTGGTGGGCGTGGGCTCGGTGGCCCTCTCTGCGGCCCTCAGCGTGGCTGTGGCTGTGTCGTTTCTCGCCTCACCCCCCGCCGATCATGCCTACAGCCTGACCCTCTGGCAGTGGCTGGGCATCGGCGGCCTGCAGGCCGATATCGCCTTCCGCGTGGATCCGTTGGCCCTGTTGATGATGCTCGTCATCACCATCGTTGGCGCGCTCATCCACCTCTACTCCACCGAGTACATGGCACGGGATGAGGACTACAGCCGCTTCTTTGCCTACATGAACCTGTTTGTGGGCGCGATGCTCACGCTGGTGATGGCGGATGATCTCTTGCTGCTGTATCTGGGCTGGGAGGGGGTGGGGTTGTGCAGCTACCTGCTCATCGGCTTCTGGTACCGCGACCCCGCCAATGGCAAAGCAGCCATGAAGGCCTTCATCGTCACCCGGGTCGGCGATGCGGCTCTGGCGGTGGGGCTTTTCGTGCTGTACACCCAGTTGGGCACCCTGAATCTGGAGGAGCTGGCTGCGAGGGCCCCGGCGGCCTGGCCGGTGGGGTCGGCGCTGGCCGTGCTGACGGCTGCTCTGCTGTTGGGCGGGGCCGTGGGCAAGTCGGCCCAGTTGCCCCTGCAGACCTGGTTGCCAGACGCGATGGCCGGCCCGACGCCGGTTAGCGCCCTCATCCATGCCGCCACCATGGTGACGGCCGGAGTCTATCTCATCGCGCGCACCCACGCGATCTTCGCTCTCGCGCCCACCGTCCTGCTCGTTGTCGCCGTGGTGGGGGTGGTCACACTCTTCCTCGCCGCGGTCAGCGCCCTCGCCCAGTGGGACCTCAAGCGCGTGCTGGCCTACTCCACCATCAGCCAGATCGGTTACATGTTCCTGGCCCTGGGCGTCGGCGCCTGGTCGGCCGCCATGTTCCACTTCATGACCCACGCTTTCTTCAAGGCTCTCCTGTTCCTGGCTGCGGGCGCCATCATCATGGCCATGCACGAAGACCACAGCATTTTCCGCATGGGCGGTCTGCGCCAGCGGATGCCGCTGGTGTTTTGGACCTTCCTGGCCGGCGCCTGCTCGCTGTCTGCCCTGCCGCTGGTCACCGCGGGTTTCTACAGCAAGGACGAGATTCTGGCGGCCGTCTGGGCGGCTGACGGTGGTCAGTGGCTGTGGGTCATGGGGCTTGTGGGAGCCTTCCTTACCGCTGTCTACAGCTTCCGGGTCGTGTACCTGGTCTTCTTCGGCGAGGCTCAGAAGGAGCCGGCGCACCAGCCCGGGTGGCGCATGGCGGTCCCCCTGGCCGTCCTGGCCGTGCTTGCCGTGGTGGGAGGGGCACTGAACCTCCCGCGCTCACTGGGCAATCTCCTGCTCCTGGACCACTTCCTGGAGCCTGTCTTTGCCGGGCTGGCTCAGCATCGGGAGCTGACGGTCGCCCAGGAGATCCACCTGCAGCTCATTGCCGATGTGGCCGCCCTGGGCGGCATCCTGGTGGCCTGGTTGCTCTACCGGCGGTACCGGGCCGACCTGGCCGCCTTCGCAGACCTGGCTGTCGTGCGCAACCTGCGGACCTACTGGCTGAACGGGTGGGGCTTCGACTGGCTGTACGACCGGCTGGTAGTCCGCCCCTATGAGGCCCTGGCGAGGCTCAACCGGGCCGACGCCGTGGATTACCTCGTCCACGCCCTGGCGCGGTTTGTCGCGGAGACACATCGGATACTCAGCCGTACGCAGACCGGCGAGGTGCGCTGGTACGTGGCGGTTCTCACTTGCGGAGTGGTGATCCTGGTCGCGATCATGGTGCTCCGATGATCCTGCTTTGGCTGCTGGCCATCCCCGTCGCGGCGGGGCTGCTCTCGTGGCTACTGGTGCGCGCCAACCCACTTTGGCCGCGAATCGTGTGCCTGCTGGCCATGCTGGCGGAGTTGGCCCTGACCGTGAGCCTGTGGCTTGGCGCTCCCGGCGATGTGGCGGTCAGCGGCGGCGGGGCGTGGCTGGCGGAGTTGCGCCTGCCCTGGATCCCCCGGCTGGGCGCCAGCTTCCACCTCGCAGTGGATGGCCTGGGCCTCATCCTGCTGCTGCTGACAGCGTTCCTGGGCGTGGTGGCGGTGGCGGCCTCGTGGACCAGCGTGCGCGAACGCGTGGGCTTCTTCCATCTCCAGCTCATGCTGGTCCTGGCCGGGGTGGCGGGTGTCTTCATGGCCCTGGACCTGTTCCTGCTGTACCTGTTCTGGGAGCTCATGCTGGTCCCCATGTATTTCCTGATAGACCTGTGGGGGCATGAGCGGCGCCACTATGCCGCGGTCAAGTTCTTCATCTTCACCCAGCTCAGCGGCCTGCTGATGTTTCTGGCCATCCTGGGCCTCTACTTCGTCCACGGCCGCGCCACCGGTGTCTACACCTTCGACTATGGCGAACTGCTGGGCACTTACGTGGACCCGGTGGTCGGCCTATGGCTGATGTTGGGGTTCTTTGTGGCCTTTGCTGTCAAACTGCCTGTGGTGCCGCTGCACACATGGCTGCCGGACGCCCATACCGAGGCCCCTACCGCCGGCAGCGTGGTGCTCGCCGGTCTGCTCCTCAAGACCGGCGCCTATGGCATGATCCGCTTCCTCTTCCCGCAGTTTCCCGACGCCTGTGCGGTCTTTGCTCCGGTGGCCATGGTCCTGGGAGCCGTCGGCATCCTCTATGGCGCCGTCCAGGCCTTCGGCCAGACCGACGCCAAGCGCCTGGTGGCCTACACCAGCGTCAGCCATCTCGGCTTCGTGCTGCTGGGCATCTTCGCCTGGAACGAGACGGCCCTTCAGGGCGCGGTCATGCAGATGGTGGCGCACGGTCTGAGCACGGGAGCGCTCTTCGTGCTGGTCGGGGCACTGCAGGATCGCCTGCACACCCGCGACCTGGGGCGCATGGGTGGTCTGTGGCCCATCGTCCCCCGTTTCGGCAGCCTGGCCCTGTTCTTCGCCATGGCCTCACTGGGCCTGCCGGGCCTTGGCAACTTCGTCGGCGAGTTCCTGGTGCTACTGGGGAGTTACGCCGTCGCCCCGGTGCTGACGGCGGTGGCGACGGTCGGGGGCCTCCTGGGCACCGTCTACGCCCTGTGGTTGATGCAGCGAATCTTCTTCGGTCCGGCCCGGGAGCAGTGGGTCATCCCCGACCTGCGCGTCCATGAGGTGCTCATCCTTGCCGCCATGGCTATGGTTCTCCTGTGGCTCGGCCTGTTCCCCATGCACCTCCTGGGGACAAGTGCTGTCGCGCTGCAGGCGATCTCTCCGGTGGCCCCGGTCTTGTCTGCTCCCCTGGCCGCCGCCGTCGGTTGGCTGGGACAAGGGGTGAGCGGCCCATGACCGCACTGGAGCTGCTGGCCCTGCTGCCCTACGTGGTGCTGGCGACGACGGCCGTGCTGGTGATGCTCAGCATCGCCGCTCGCCGCAGTCACGGCGCGGCGCTCATCATCTCACTGCTGGGGCTGGCCGTAACGCTCGCCGCGATGGCCTATGGCGGTTGGGGCGGAGCGCCTCAGCCGGTGACGGACCTGCTGGTGGTGGACCCGCTGGCGACCGTCTTCCTGGGGCTCACGGTCCTGGCGACGGTCATCGTCGCGCTCCTGGCTGCAGGCTACCTGCAGCAGCAGAGCGTCCAGCGAGAGGAGTTCCATGTCCTGCTGCTTACAGCAACTCTGGGCGCTGCCACACTGGCCGCCAGCAGTCACTTCGCCTCATTGTTCCTCTCGCTGGAGCTGCTGAGCGTCTCACTCTACGGCCTCATCGCCTATCAGTACGAGCGGCCGCTCAACCTCGAAGCCGGCATCAAGTACCTGGTGCTGGCCGGGGTGACGTCTGCCTTCCTGCTCTTCGGGATGGCCCTGCTGTACTCGCAGACTGGCGACCTGCGCCTGCCGGGCGGGGGGGCGCCGGGCGCCCTGGCAGGGCCTGTCACGCCTGTCTACCTGCTGGGAGCACTGATGGTGCTGGTGGGCATCGGCTTCAAGCTGGCCCTGGTGCCCTTTCACATGTGGTCACCCGACATCTACCAGGGCGCGCCGGCACCGGTGGCGGCCTTCCTGGCTACCGTCTCCAAAGGCGGCGTCTTCGCCGTGCTGTTGCGCTGCTTCCTGACGGACCGGCTTTCGGAGCACGCGTCGCTGTATGTGCTTTTCGTCACGGTTGCCATCGTTTCCATGCTCGTCGGCAACCTGCTGGCGTTGCTGCAGACGAATCTCAAGCGCCTGCTCGGTTACTCCTCCATCGCGCACCTGGGCTACCTGCTGGTGCCGGTGGTTGCCGGCGGACACATGGCGGCCGGCACCGCGGTCTTCTACCTGGTAGCCTACTTCGTCACCATGCTGGCCGCCTTCGGCGTCGTCGCCGTGCTGTCCGGCGGGAGCCGTGACGCGGCGGAGTTTCATGAGTATCAGGGGCTGGCCTGGCGGCGGCCGTGGCTGACGGCGGTCCTGACCACCGCGCTCCTGTCACTGGCGGGCGTGCCGGTCACGGCTGGCTTCATGGGCAAAGCCTACCTGCTGGCCAATGGCGCTGAGGCTGGCGAGTGGGTGCTGCTGCTGGCGCTGGTTGCCGGCAGTGCCATCAGCATCTACTACTACCTGCGGGTAATCATGGTCATGTTTGGCGCCGTGCCGGAAGGCGCCAGCGTGGCCCGACCGCGGCCGGTGCTGGCCGGGCTGGTGCTGGGCGTACTGCTGGGGCTACTGCTGGGCCTGGGTGCCTATCCTGGACCCGCGTTGACGATGCTGCTGGCGCTGATGGGCGGATGACCCTGCCACACAGGTGAGTTCCGATGCTGGACCCGGTCCTGCTCGCCAGAATCCAGTTTGCGCTTACGGTGGGCTTCCACTTCATCTTCCCACCCATCACCATCGGCCTGGCCTGGCTGATCGTCTGGTTACTGACCAAACACCGGCTGACAGGGGACAACAGTTACCAGCGGCTGGCGCGCTTCTGGGTGCGGGTCTTCGCGCTGACCTTTGCCGTGGGTGTCGCCAGCGGCCTGACCATGGAGTTTCAGTTCGGCACTAACTGGGCGGCCTACTCGCGCTTCGTCGGAGACATCTTTGGCGCGCCGCTGGCCGCCGAGGTCATCTTCACGTTCTTCCTGGAATCCACGTTCCTTTACGTGCTGGTCTTCGGCTGGGACCGGGTCTCGCCGCGGGTGCACTGGCTGTCCAGTGTCCTGGTGGCCATCGGCTCCACCATGTCGGCCTTCTGGATCCTGGTCGCCAACTCCTGGATGCAGACCCCGACCGGCTATGTGATCCGCAACGGGCGGGCCGAGCTGGTCAGCTTCTGGCAGGCGGTCTTCAGCCCCTCGATGGTCCCCCGCTTCCTGCACACGCTGGACGCGGCGCTCGTCACCGGGGTGTTCTTCATGCTGGGCATCAGCGCATGGCTCGTGCTGCGGCGACAGGCCGTTGAGACGTCGCGCTATGCCGTGCGTCTCTGCCTGTTCCTGGGCTTCGGCCTTTCGGTGGTGCAACTGGGTCTGGGGCACTTGCACGCGGTCCAGGTGGCCCACACTCAACCGGAGAAGCTCGCCGCCTTTGAGGGCCTTTTCCAGACCCAGGCCGCGGCTCCGCTCCTGATCTTCGGGCTTCCGGACCCCGACAACGCCACGGTGAAGTACGCCATCACCATCCCTGGCGGCCTCAGCCTGCTCACCGACATGCGCACCGACGCCGTCGTCCGCGGTCTCAACGAGTTCCGGCGAGACGAGTGGCCGCCAGTCCTGATCACGTTCTTCTCATTCCATCTCATGTTCATTATCGGCATGGCGCTGATCGGCTTCCCGGCGCTGGGCCTCCTGCTGCTGTGGCGACGCCAGCTCTTTGAGTCGGTCTGGGGCCGGGTCTATCTCTGGCTGGCGGTGCTGGTCACGCCGCTGCCGGTCATCTGCAACGAGTTGGGCTGGATCACGGCGGAGGTCGGACGTCAGCCCTGGATCGTCTACCGGGTGATGAAGACGGCTGACGCCATCTCGGTGAGTGTGCCGGCCACCCACATCCTGGCGTCCATCATCATCTTCTGTGGAATCTACGGTCTGCTGTTCCTGGTCTGGCTGCTGCTGCTGGGCCGTGAGGTACGCAACGGACCCAGCGAAGGAGAGGCTGAGCCGAGCAGGGAGGGATCAGTATGAGCGCACTGCAGCTTATATGGTTCGCCATCCTGGCCTTCCTGGTCTGTGGCTACGCGATTCTGGACGGTTTTGACCTGGGCGTGGGCGTGCTGACCGCCTTCGCCCGGGATGACCGGCGGCGACAGCTCCTCATCCGCTCTATCTCACCCTTCTGGGATGGCAACGAGGTCTGGCTGCTGGCGGCCGGCGGCGCCAGCTTCGCCGCTTTCCCGCCGGTCTATGCGACCGTGTTCAGCGGCTTCTACATACCAATGATGCTGCTGCTGTTTGCCCTGATCTTCCGGGCGGTGGCGATTGAGTTTTCCATCCATGAGCCGCTGAAGCTGTTCCGCCTGAGCTGGCATTTCGTCATCGCCGGGGCCAGCGCCGTGGCCCTGTTCATGCTGGGACTCGTGGTGGGGAACCTGCTCAACGGGCTGCAACTGGACGCTGCCGGCAACTACACCGGCCGTGTGCGGGACCTGCTGAACCCCCTCGCGCTCACCACGGCCCTGCTCAACATGGCGATGATGACGACCCATGGAGCGCTCTATCTCGCCCTCCGGGCCCAGGGCGAACTCAGGACCTGGGCGCGGCGGGTCGCTGGCACGGCGTGGGGCGCCTACGTGGCGATGGTCGTATTGGTCCTGATGGCGGCCACCACGGCCCGCACTGGCCTGATGGCCAACTACACGGCCCAGCCGGTGCTGTGGACACTGCCGGCCATGTCCCTGCTGGCGGTCCTGGCGGCGGGGCTGCTGAACCATCACGGGAAGCACCGGGCCGCCTTCGGTGTCTCCGCACTGGCGATCCTGGGGCTATTGGGAAGCGGGGTCGTGGCCATCTTCCCCCGCCTGGTGCCCGCTGTTGACCCGGCCCGAAGCCTGACCATCGCGGGCAGCGCCTCGTCTGACGTGGCGCTGCAGGCGATGCTGGTTGTCGCGGCCCTCGGCATGCCGATCGTCCTGGCCTACACCGCCTGGCTCTACTGGACCTTCCGCGCGCCAGTGGACGCAGAGCCGCCCCGCAGCGCCTCGCCGCGGACCGATCAGGCCAGATAGGCTCGGAGCCGGTCAACGATGGTCGTGACCTGGGGGATGACAAAGCTCTCCATGGGTTCCGAATAGGGTATCGGGCAGAAGGGCGCCCCGATGCGCAAGGGAGGCTGCTTGAGGTCTCCCCAGCACTCCTGAACCACCTGCGCCACAATCTCGCCACCGAAACCACCGAAAAGCACTGCCTCGTGCACGACTGCCAGCCGCCCCGTCTTGGCCACCGACTGACAGATGGTCGCCAGGTCCAGAGGCTGCAGGGTACGGGGGTCGACCACCTCCAGGCTGATGCCTTCAGCCGCCAGTATCTCCGCTGCTTCCAGACACAGCGTCAGGTGCCGAGACCAGGAGACGACCGTCAGGTCGGTCCCTGCCCGCTTCACATCGGCCACACCCAGCGGAATGATCTCCTCCTCGGCCGGCACTTCGCCCTTGTATGTGTAGTGGTGCTTGTGCTCGATGAAGACCACCGGATTGTCATCCCGGATGGCAGCCTTAAGCAGGCCACGAGCATCGCGCGGCACTGACGGCATCACGACCTTCAGCCCCGGGATGTGCGTAAACCACGCCTCAAGCGACTGCGAGTGCTGCGCCGCGGTGCCCCCACCGCCACCGGCTGGGCTGCGCACCACCAGGGGCAGCGCATACTGCCCACCGCTCATGTAGCGCCACTTGGCGGCGTTGTTGACAATGGCGTCAGCAGCATGGGCCAGGAAGTCGCAGTACATGATCTCGGCCACGGGTCGCAGGCCCCCCAGCGCCGCGCCCAGGGCCATGCCCGCGATAGCCATCTCCGAGATGGGGGTGTCTCGCACGCGGTCGGGACCAAACTCCCGTTGCAGCCCGATGGTAACACCGTAGACACCACCGTAGACGCCGATATCCTCGCCCATTACGATAACGGTCTCGTCGCGGCGCATCTCCTCGCGGAGCGCGGTGTTGAGAGCCGCGGTCATCGTCAGGTTCCGCATTCGGCCCTTGCCCATCAGCGCACCTCACTTTCCGCATAGACGAAACGCAGGGCCTGCTCCGGGGCAGGCCACGGTGCCTCGCGGGCCCGATCGAAGGCCGCATCAATCTCCTCTCGCACGCGGTCCCGGTAAGCGATCGTCGTCGGGATGTCCACCGTGTGGTCATCGATCATAGTTTTCTCCAGCAGATGGACCGGGTCTCGCGCGCGGAACTCCTCGATTGCCTCTTCCGCTGGCCGATATGTCTCCTTGTCGGCCGTGTGGTGCCCCTCGAAGCGGTAGGTATCAAAGACGAGGTAGCTGGGCCGGCTCTGCTGTCGGGTCGCCGCGACCGCCTCCCGCGCTGCGTTGTATACGGCCATCACATCCTGACCATTGACCCGTCTCCCGGCGAGGCCGTAGGAGCACGCACGGTTCTCCAGGTCCTGGATGGCGCTGGACTGTTCCACCGGGACCGAGATGGCGTACAGGTTATTCTCGCACAGGAACAGCACAGGCAACTGCCACAGGGCTGCCAGGTTAGCTGCCTCGTGAAACGCGCCGGCATTGACCGCGCCCTCCCCGAAGTAGTTGGCTACTACCTGGTCGCTGCCTCGTTGCTTTACGGCCAGAGCCAGGCCGGCAGCGATCGGCGAGTTGGAGCCGATCACCGGGTCTTCGCCAACGAACCGCCGCGAGGCGTCGGCGAGATGCATGGAGCCGCCATAGCCCTGACAGCAGCCGGTGGTCCGCCCCATGATCTCACTGAACATCGCGTAGGGGTCCAATCCCTTGGCCAGAGCGTGCCCATGTCCCCGGTGGGTACTGATGACATAGTCATCATCGCGCAGCGCATGGGTGACACCGACGGCAATGGCTTCCTGCCCAATGTACAGGTGGGAACTGCCCCGAAACAGACCCTGGGGCAGAAGGACATCCCGCACCTTCTCCTCAAAGAAGCGTATGCGCAGCATGTCCTCATAGAAGTGCAGGAGCAGCTCCCGGTCTTTGGTCTCCATTCCCGGTTCCTTTCCTCCTTACCCCTGACGCTTTCGGTCTGTGGGTACGGCTCCTCCCATGATACACCAAAATGCCGACTCACTGCTCACCTGATGAGGAACTTCGTGATCGGCGGAGACAAGATTGAAGACCCTGAAGGGCAATGGCCAGAGGCCACGGAAGGATGACATGACTCTGTCCGTCGGTGCCATCTGGCTGGTGGCCGCACAGCAGGACTCGGCCGGTTGTGCCCGGTTCGCGGGAGGGGTGATCACCTTTGCGCGTCCTGGTTACCGGAAGCTCAGGCTATGTGGGGAGAGCTGTTTGCCAGCGTCTGCTCACCAGCCATGAGGTCATCGGTTTCGACCAGCGTCTGCCCGATGACCCTTGCTGGCACACTTTACGCGGTGATATCCTCAACTCTGCCCACTTGCACGCGGCCTGCCACGGCGCGGATGCCGTGGTGCATCTTGCGGCCATCCCCAACCCCTCGGTGGACCCTGCGGACCAGATCATGCTGGTCAACGTCATGGGGACCCAGCGCGTTCTGGAGGCGGCGGCTCTCGGGACTCCGCGCCGGGTCGTGATTGCCAGTAGCGACTCCGTCTATGGCTTTGTGTTCGGGCGGGGTGCCATACATCCTGAGTACCTGCCCGTGGACGAGCAGCACCCATGCCGCCCGCGCGACGCCTATGGCCTGAGCAAGCTGATCAACGAGGAGACCGCGCGTCGCTACACCCGTGACTTCGGGCTGGAGACCGTCTGTCTGCGGTACTGCTGGGTGTGGGATCCTCGGCACTACAGCCGCCTGGCGCAGTTCTCGGCCGACCCGTCGACCTTCGTGGGTCAGTTGTGGGGCTACGTCGATGCCCGTGATGTGGCCCAGGCGGTTGAGAAGTCACTGGTGGCCCCCGCCATCGCCCACGAGACACTGAACATCTCTGCGCGTCGGACCTTCCAGGAGCAGCCGTCGCTTGAGCTCGCCCGGATGCACCTGCCACCCGACGTGGACGTCCGCGACCCGTCATGGTTCGCCGAGGAGCCGCACCGCACACTCCTGGACTACCGGCGCGCCAGCCGCCTGATCGGCTACGAGCCCGAGTACGACTGCTGGGAGCAGGCCCAGCTCATGGCCTGAAGGGCATGGAGTGCCTGCAGTGGTCATTGCTCAGAGGGAGGGTCTGTCTGTGTATACAGGTCTGGCGAGAAGGGTTGCTGGCGGCCCCGGCCCACTCTTTGCCCTGGTCGTCGTGGCTGTGACGACCTGCGCCTTGCCGGTGTCGGCGGACGAGCCGCTGCGGGTGCCACTTCCCAAACTGGGTGCCCCTGTACAGCTTGGGCTGGAGTTGGCGGAGTACACTGTGCGGGGGCTTCGCGTCTCTCCGGCCGAGAGTGAGGGCGGGAAGCCGGCGTACACGGTGGTCGTGGGTGTAGCGAACCCTGGCGCCGTCCCCGTGCTCCCCGCGTTGACCGTCACCCTGTGGGCGGGACGCCAGTGGCTGGCGACGGCGTCGTTTCGCGATATGGCCGTCCCGGCGGAGCAGTCGCTGACACTGACGCAGCGGGTGATTGCGGCCACGGCAGTCCCTCCGGACTCCGTCACCCTATACCTGCCCAGCACTGACTGGGCCGAATGGCGGGGCCCTGACCGCAACGGAGTGGCTCCCTACAGCCCGCCCCTGGCCGCCGCCTGGCCCGACTCCGGACCTCGCAAGCTGTGGGAGAACCACGACCTGTCGGTTACCCCCCACCAGTACGCCGGCGGCCATAGCTGCCCGGCCATCGCCGGCGAGCGCGTCTACCTGTATGTCCACGACATCGGCGTGCCGAGGGACACGGTGGCCTGCCTGGACCTGGCGACTGGACAGGTGCTATGGCGCAGCGACATTCCCGGCCAGGCCACCTGGCACGGCGGCTCCGGCACGCCATGTGTTGTTGGCGACCGCGTATATGTGGCTGCCGCGCGCTTCGCTTACTGTCTGAACGCTCGCACGGGAGCCCTCATCTGGAGCCGCGATCTGCAGGCCCCACCGGCCGAGGGTCAGGAGGTCTCCTCTTCTTTCGCCGTCATGGGCAATGTCGCGGTTGTCGCGGCAGGACCAATGCTGGGACTTGATGTACGCAGTGGCGCCACACTCTGGGAGGCTCCCAGCAGTGGTGGGTACTCGATGGTGATGACCTCGCTGGTCCCCTGGCGGCACCAGGGACGCGAGTACGGTGTCTATGTGGGAGTGGACCGCCTGACCTGCATTGACCCCGCCGACGGGACGCTTGTCTGGGACATTCCGGGTACGCCGGTCTGGGGGGGCACCGCCCCCTCTCCGGCGGTGACTGGTGATTACATGGCGGTCTACTTCCAGGGCGAGATGCAGGCCTATCATCTGACGCTGGCGGGGCCCGAGAAGCTCTGGGGAGCGCCCTTCTTCGAGGAGTACTCCAGCCCGATCGTCTGGCGCGGGCGTGTCTACACGGTCGGCCCCAACGAGAGCGGGGAGCGACCGACGGTTCGCTGCCGGGAGCTGCTCACTGGTAAGGTGCTTTGGGACGTGCCGGTCTCTACCCCCGAGTACTCATCTCCCGTCCTGGCCGACGGTAAGCTCCTCGTCCTGACGGATCGCGGCTCTCTGCTGCGGATGATTGATGCCGTCTCGGGCAAGATGCTGGCCACGACCTTCGTGGGCGCTCAGCTCTGGTCTTCTCCAGCCATCGCTGATGGCAAGGTTCTTCTGCGCATCCCCGACGGCGTGGTCTGCTACGATCTGGCCGAGACGACGGCCCTGCCAGTGGCGCCGGCATCGGAGACAGACCACTATCTGGAACTGGTCGAGGCCACCAGCAACACCTGTGGTTGGGGCGCGGCTCGCGACCGTGCCAGTGTCGTCGGCACGCCGCTGCTCCTCGGAGGCAAGACGTTCATGCGCGGCATCGGCACCCACGCCGCTTGCGAGCTGGTCTTCCCGTTGGACGGCAAGTACCACTGGCTCACCTTCTATGCGGGCATCGGCGGGCATGTCACCGAGGTCGGCTCCGTGGTCATCGAGGTCTGGCTCGACGGTGAGAAGGCCTACACCAGCCCGGTGCTGCGGCCCCACGAGGATCCTGTCTACGTCAGCCTCCCGATCACCGGAGTGAAGGAACTCCGCCTGGTAGGCACGGACGCGGGCGACGGCGTGGCCTACGACAACATCAATATCGGCAATCTTCGGGTCAGCACCAGCGAGACCGAGCCAGCGCCGGACGGCCCCTGAGGTCCCGGGCCGGGAGCCGCTCGGCGCAGAGGAGCCTCGCCCGCTTCTGTGGAACCTGCGGCGGCAGCCATCCCAAGAAGGACGGATTCCATGGAGAGACTTCGTATCGCCTGCATTGGCGCTGGTTCGACTATCGGCGCCCGCTCCAGCGGCTTCTTCGAGGTCATCAACCAGCTCCATGACATGTACGACCAGTGCGCGATCATGGACATCAATGAGGACCACGCCCGTGCCGCGGCGGCCCAGTACGGCATCCCGCAGGTCTATACCAATCTCGATGACCTGTTCAACAAAGCCAAACCGGACGTAGTGGTGCGGCTGACACCGACTGACTCGACGACCGCCGTCTGTGTCACCGCCGCCGAGGCCGGCTGCCATATCCTCAACGAGATCCCCATCGCCACTACCATGCCGCAGGCGGACCTCATCATCGAGGCGTGCCGGCGCAACAACGTGAAGCTCGAGGTCGCTGAGAATACCTGGACCTGGCCCCGGGAACGGCTGAAGCAGCTCATCGTGCGTGAGGGCTTGATTGGTGAGGTCACCCACCTGCGCCTGAAGTACCCTTGCGGTGCTTACCACGGCTTCTCCGCCATCCGCAAGCTGGCGGGGGCCGAGCCCGAGCGGGTGTTAGGCTGGGAGGGCAAGGTGCCGGTGGTCAACATGCTCAGCTATGGTGGTGAGCCGATGACCCACACGATGTGGGACGGTGGGCTCATCAAGTTCCCCGGGCACTTGCAGTGCATCTTTGAGATGCCGCCCAAGCGCCCTGTCTGGCGCCATGCCTGGGATGTCGAGGGCACCAAGGGCTTCATCGGCGCGGTAGAGGGCGCGGTGGGCGGCCCCAAGGGCCTCCGTCATGGCGAGGCCCTGGTGCTGGATGACCCCAAGACCCTCCAGCAGCTCACCGACGGCTTCTCGGGGCAGCCCGGAAGTCGCGAGCGCCACTATCCCATCGAGTGGGTATACGGGGAGCGTGACGGCAAGCGGGTGCTGGAGTGTGTGAAGGTCGCCACCGACCCGGAGATCGTCTGGGAGAACCCCTACGCCCGGTACGGCATCGCCGACGATGATGCCGTGTCCAAGGCCACGTACCTGGAGAGCCTTTACTGGGCCATTGTGGAGGACCGGCCGCTAGTCTACGGCCCTGAGAACGCCCGGCGCGACCAGGAGCTATGGATCGCTATCCGTGAGAGCGCCTGGCGCGGCAACCAGTGGGTGGACCTGCCGCTGACCGAGGTCACCAGCGTGGAGCAGGCCCTGCACGAAGAGTTTGCCCGGCGGTATGGCTGCGATCCGCTCAGCGACTTTGACAGGCAGCTTCAGGTTGTCTACGACCGGACGCCGGTGATGTGGACGGTTTGCGGGTGGCTCTAGGGGTCGCGTGTTTGACCTTATCTCACCACCCTGCTCCAAGTCGGGGAGGGGCGGTCTTGCCGTGCTTCCGTCTCCCCTCTGTGGAGGGGGCCGGGTGAGGTGCCGTCCTCGTAAGCAGGTGGATCATGCAGGTCATTCTCGTCCCTGAAGGCGGCTTCTGCTTTGGGGTGCGCCGCGCCATGGAGATGGCCGAGAAGGCCATCGCCGAGAGCGGCGGTGGCGCTACCCTGGGGCCGCTCATCCACAACCAGGAAGCCGTGGACCGCCTTGCCGAGCAGGGCCTGCGGGCGATAGAGAAGGTGGAGGAGGCGCGGCCCGGCGAGGTGGTCATGCTGCGCACCCATGGCACCGGGCCAGCGACCATCCAGGCCCTGGCGGAGCGCGGGGTGACCATCGTGGACGCCACCTGCCCCTTCGTCGCCCGGGCCCAGCGGGAGGCGCGGCGCTTTCAGGAGGAGGGCTACGACGTCCTGGTGCTCGGCGAGCCCGACCATCCCGAGGCCATCGGCATCGCCGAGCACACCGGGGGGGCGGCGCGCATCATCGAGAGGGCCGGCGACCTGCGTGACCAGCCCCTCCGCAAGCGCGTGGCGGTAGTCTGCCAGACCACCCAGCGCCTGGACCGGCTGCAGGAACTGGTGGCGATGCTGCTGCCACGCTGCATCGAGCTGCGAGTGGCTAACACCATCTGCGACGCCACCAGCAAGCGGCAGGAGGCGTCGGTGCAGGTGGCGCGTCAGGTGGACTTGATGCTGGTGGTCGGTGGCAGGCACAGCGCCAACACTACCCGCCTGGCCCAGATCTGCGCCGAGACCGGCACGCCGACCCACCACATCGAGACCGCCGAGGAGTTGCGGCCCGAATGGCTGGCGGGCGTGGAGCGCGTCGGCGTTACCGCCGGGGCCAGCACCCCTGACTGGATCATCGCGGCGGTGGTGGCCCGCCTGGAGACGCTGGGTGGGACGGTCGCCGGCAGTCGGGGCTAAAAACGTCAACACCGCGCACGGATCACCGACCCGCGCCATGCAGAGGTCTACCCTCCCACCGTCACCCACACCGGCGCGGACCAAATCATGTTTCCATCGCCCTGCGTGATGCGCACGAAGTAGAAGTGCTTCCCGGCCGCCGGGGTGCGTGTGATCTCCCAGCGGCGGGCGGCGGTCTTGGGCTCATCGGTCGCTACCACTGCCCCGTCCTCGTAGAGCTCGATCTTCGCGATGCTCTCCTGAGCGTCCGGGTCGGCCACATCCACCGTGACCGCCACGCTCGCCGCCGGGGTCTCGACAATGGCGCCCATCGGTGCACCGTTGACCCACAGAAACAGCCGGCAGTTGCGGTCGCGAGTTGAGAAGACCTGGCGGTTGCGGAGGGCTTCCCAGATGCAGCGGCGCGTCAGGCTCGGGGCCAGGATGCCGGTCCACGTGCCCGCGTTGCCCCAGTTGGGGCTGTGGGTATCACTGGACCCCTCCGCCGCCAAATGCCAGCCCGCCTTCAGCGCCTGGATGTAGGCCTCCTCCTCCTTGGTGCTACGCACCTCCATCAACTCCACCACCGAGTCCGCCAGTTCCGAGTACGCCAGGTTGTTCCACGGGTTCACGCCGTTGATCGGGTCCGGGTAGAAGGGGTGATTGATCTTCACGATGGCCCCGGATTCGGCGGCGGCTTTCCACATGCCCTCGAAGTCGTTGGGGAACTTGCGCCTGCCGGGTCGTAGATGTTGGCATGGCCGTAGGCCTTGGTCCACTCCAGGCCGGGAAAGCTGACGAACCGGCCCTCCTCATTGGCCTTCCAGGCCTGCTCGCGCATGTCTGCCCACTCGGCGTCGTCAACGCTCTCCAGGTGGTCGGTGAGCACGAACACATCCAGCTTGGCGACCTCGCGGGCGTAACGGTGGGCGTCGGCGGGGTAGAGGGTGCCGTCGCTGTAGCTGGTGTGGCTGTGGAGGTCGGCGAAGTAGCACTGGAGGCCATTTTGGATCGTCACCAGTGCCGTCATGCCCAGGCGCTTGGTCTTGGGCCCCCAGGCCATGAACAGCATCTTGGCCGGACCGTTGGGATAGGCTGTGGTGTCGAACTGCACGGTCCAGGTGTTGCCTTCGCCTTCGCGTTTCATCTCTACCCACGGCGGCCCGCCCAGGCTCACGAAGGCCCGCGTTGTGCTCAGGCTATCCGCCGGAACATCAGCCAGCGCTACGCGTACGTCGGTGACCCCCCGCAACACGGCATTGTCGGCCGGAGCAGCGACCTCGATGCGCGGCTTGAGCTCCTGAGCACAACCCGCGCCCTGCAGGGCAAGCGCGACCAGCAGGGCGAGAAGGATCAAAAGAGCATGGCGTCGTTGCATGGCACAGCCTCCAGAGGGGCGAAGCAGGTCGGTGCGACCCCGCAGAGGGGAAGTCGCGCAGTTGGCGAACTGCCGCTGTGTCGTTGCCTATTCCGGCTCGCCAGCGAGGAGTCCTGCCTGTGAAGCTCTGCGATGATCTCCATGACCTGTCCGACGACTTCATGCAGTTTCTCCAGCAACTTGGCGTGGAGTGCTGCAAGATCACCGGCTCCAAGCTCATGCCGCCGCGAGGTGCCGGGAGGCTCTCCAGGGACGCTCTCTGTGCCCTGCAGGACCAGCTCGCCCGGCATGACCTGACCCTGGGCGTTTTCCTGCTGCCCCAGGGCAAGGACACGCAGTACTGGCAGACGCGGTTTGGCCGCCCCGAGCGCGAGCAGGAGATCGAGGACGTCTGCGCCACCATCATGACGTGTGGCGAGTGCGGGGTTCCGGTGGTGGAGTGGACCTGGAGCATCATTGACGTGTGGGGCAGCGAGAGCGGCCCAGTGGCGCGCGGCGGGGCCATCTCACGGCACTATGATTACGACAAGATCAAGGACATCCCGCCCGAGCCAGGCTATGCGGTGGATGCCGACACCATGTGGGAGCGGCTGGAGTGGTTCCTGCGGCGCATTGTCCCCGCCGCCGAGGCCGCCGGAGTGAAGCTGGCCATGCACATCCAGGACCCGCCCCAGACGCCGTGCCTCAAGGGCGAGGCCCGGATTATCAGTGACTTCGAAGGCATGAAGCGGCTCATTGAGCTGGTGGACAGCCCGGTCAACGGCCTGAATCTGTGTCAGGGGTCGCTGGCCGAGCAACAGGGGGCGGATGTGCTGGGGATCGTCCGCTACTTCCTCGAACGCGATCGTATCTTCCACGTCCACTTCCGCAACGTGCGCGGGACCTGTCCGCTCTTTGATGAGGTGTTCATTGACGAGGGCGACGTGGACATGGTGGCGGCCATGCAGCTTTACCACGGGTTTGGCTACCAGTATGCCATCATGCCTGACCACTGGCCCAGGCTCACCGGCGACACGCCCCTCGGCCACGCCTCCCGCGCCTATGCCCACGGCTACATCAAGGCGCTCATGCAGGCGGTGGGGGCAAAGCCGCGTGGCCGCCAGCCGCGCTGAAAGACCGGGGGTGCGCGGCGCATTGGCGGGGGCCCGGCGGCCGCCGTCAGCAGACGCGGCTACCGGGACACCGGCGGGATTTCCGGCGTCACTATCCGTGCGGAGACGGAATCCCCGGCGGGGAGGCCAGGGGAGCACGACCCCTGACGCGCTTCAGAGGGCAGCGACCAACTGCTTGGCATCCCGCGCGATGGTGCGCTCTTCATCCGTGGGGATGATGTAGATGCGGCCGGGGCTGTCGTCGGTGGCGAGGTCCCAGCCGATGCTGTTGGGCTTGGGTTGGGCGTTCCTAACCGGGTCCAGATAGAGTCCGAGGAACTCAAGACCGTCCATGACCTGAGCCACCAGCGGCGGATCATTCTCGCCAATGCCCGCGGTAAAGACCACCGCGTTCACGCCGCCCATGGCGGCGGCATAGGCGCCGATGTATTTGCGGACCCGGTAGCAGAAGATGTCCAGGGCCGCCTGGGAGCGGGGGTTCTCGGCCTTGGTGCGCTGGATGTCACGCATGTCGTTGCTGACGCCCGACACCCCTAGCAGACCGCTCTCCTTGTTCATGATGGTGTCTACCTGCTTGTTGGTCATCTTGAGCTGGTCCATCAGGTAGAGCGGAACGGCCGGGTCCAGGTCACCGCAGCGTGTCCCCATGAGCAGGCCTTCCAGCGGGGTCAGTCCCATGGTCGTATCTACACACTTCCCCCCCTTGACGGCCGCCATGCTGCAGCCATTGCCCAGATGGCAGGTGACGATCTTCTGCTCTTCCCGGGGCAGGCCACGCTCCAGCAGCATGTCGCTGGCGATGCCGCTGACATACCGGTGTGAGGTGCCATGGAACCCATAGCGGCGGATGCCGTGCTTCTCATAGAGCTCATAGGGCAGTCCGTAGAGGTATGCGTGCACCGGCATGGTCTGGTGGAACGCAGTGTCAAAGACCGCGACCTGCGGTACCCTGGGAAGCAGTTGCTGGCAGGCGCGGATGCCGACCAGATTGGCCGGGTTGTGCAGGGGCGCCAGCTCGCACATGGCCTCGATGGCGGCGATGACCTCATCGTCGATGACGACCGACTCCGAGAACCGCTCACCACCATGCACGACCCGGTGCCCGATGGCGCGGATCTGGTCGAGGCTGTCCAGGGCGCGACATTCGCAGCCGACGAGCGCGTCGAGGACCTGGCGGAGCGCCACCGCATGGTCCGGCATGGGGGTCCGCGTCTCGCGGGAGCTACCGCCACACCGGTGCTTCAGCACCGCCTCCGTGCCCCCGTTTACCCCAACGCGTTCCGCGATGCCATTGGCCACCGAACACTCGTCACTGAGTGTGAAAAGCTCATACTTGAGCGATGAACTACCGCAGTTGATAACCAGGATCATGCCGTTCCTTCCTGTCACAGGCCCTTGCAGGGGCCGGGTGGGCAGACAAACCCGCAGGCGGCGGGGCCTGCGGTACTCTGTACGCGTCTTGTGGTACGCCGGGCGGGCCAGAGCCTACTGCTGTGACTGACCCCCCCGGCTGGCCGGCTGGGGCTGCGTGGCGAGGGCCTTCTTGGTCTTATCCACGGTCGCCGCGATGCGGCCGATGTAGTTTTCCAGTCTCTCCACGATGCCCCGCGCCCACTGCTCAGCTTCCGCGCGGATGCCATCGCCCTCGATCCGCGCTTGCTTGATGATCTCCTTGGCCCTGGCCTGGGCCTCCAGAACCAGGGCGTCGTTGGAGACCAGGAGCTGGGCCTGCTCGCGGGCGCCATCCAGGATCTTCTGACGCTCGCGGTGGGCCTCCTCCAGGATCTGGTCGCGCTCGGCCAGGGTCTGGCTGGCGGTGGTCACTTCCTGGGGCATTGCCCTGCTGATCTCGCCCAGGATCTCGAAGAACTCGTCGGCGTCCACCACGATGCGGCCAAAGAGAAACAGCTTGGTCGCCCAGTGCCGCTCCCCCTCTCGCCCAAGTGCTTCCATATCCTCGAGGAGCTGGTAGATGTCCATATCGCTCTCCTCTACGTGCGCGGGCGACTCGCGCGGATGAGCGGGGGCAAGCCCGCACCTCAAGACTGTAGTTTGGCGACCAGCGCCCGGTCCACGCACGCGGGGACGTGGGCGGAGATGTCGCCACCCATCCCGCAGACCCATTTCACCAGACTGGAGCTAAGAAAACTCAATTCGGGACTGGCCAGGAGGAACGCCGTCTCCAGGCTCGGCTCCAGCCGCCGGTTCATGTGAGCCATCGGGAACTCGTGGGTCAGGTCCGAGGCCTGGCGCAGCCCCTTCAGCAGCACCCCCGCTCCCGCCCTGATTGCCGCCTCCACCACCAGCCCGGTGAAGCCCTCGACTCTCACGTTGGGCAAGTCAGCGCAAGCCTCGCGGACGAGGTTGCAGCGCTCGTCAAGGTCAAACAGGTGCTGTTTCTCGGCGTCCGCCGCCACCCCCACCACTACCTCATCGAAGAGAGTCGCAGCGCGCCGGATGATGTCTAGATGGCCGTTGGTGATCGGGTCATAGCTGCCCGGCAGATAGGCGATTCTCGGTTGGGGAGCAGTCGTCATACTCAGCTCGCGGGCCGCATCGGCTCACACTCGTAGAACAGCAGCACCGTCCCTCCGTACCGTTTCTCACGATGGGCCGGCAGAGGGGGTTCCTTGCCCCGTTCACACTGTAGCACAATCAGACAAGAACGACCAGAGGTAGCGGCCAGGTCCAGCACTTGCCGCACCAGCGCCGTGGCGTCCTCGCGGTAGGGAGGATCCAGGAAGACAATGTCCCACGGCTGTTGTGCCCACAGCCGCGGCGCCACTCGCCGGCAGTCTCCGCGGACTACCTGGGCGCGCTCTGCCAGACCAGTGTTCGCCAGGTTGGCCCGCAGGGCCTCCAGGCACCGCGTATCCTGTTCGACAAACGTGCAGGAGGCCGCGCCGCGGCTCAGCGCCTCGATCCCCACGCTGCCGCTGCCAGCATACAGGTCCGCGAAATGGGCGTCAATAGTGCGCCCTCCCAGGCTGGCAAACAGCGCCTCCCGCACCATGTCGGAGGTCGGTCGCATGGTCGCGCCACGGGGGAAAACCAGGCGGATCGAGCGGGCAGTGCCGGCGATGACGCGCATCAGTCCTCACAATCCCCACCAGGTGGTCCGCACAGCCCAGGCCCGGCAGGACAGTGTGCGGCGCAGCGGCCGCTCAGAGGGTCCAGGCCGATCCCTTGCGCTCTGGGCCCACGGCGTCCCGGAGCAGGGCGTGTTCCGCTCTCTCCAGGCCCGGGTCTGCTTCCACGAGGGCGAAGGCGTCGGCGCGAGCGAGGGCCAGGGTATGGGTATCGGCCAGCAGGTCAGCCATCCGCGGGTCCGGGAGACCGCTTTGGCGCAGGCCTGCCAGCTCCCCGGGTCCGCGGCGGCGCAGGTCCTCCTCGGCCACGAGAAAGCCATCTGTGGTCCGCTCCAGCACCTTGAGCCGGTCTATGGCCTCCTCGTCTTGCGACCCGGTAACCAGAGCGCAGTAAGCCTGGGCGTGACTGCGAGCAACGCGACCCCGTAACTGGTGCAACTGCGCCAGGCCGAAGCGCTCTGCATCCATGACGACCATGACAGTGGCCGTCGGCACGTCCATTCCGACCTCCACGATGGTGGTGGCGACCAGGGCCTCCAGCTCGCCGTGCCGAAACTGCTCCATGATCGCGTCCCGTTCCTCGGCGGGTAGCTTCCCATGCACCAGGCCCAGTCTCAGATCAGGAAAGACAGCACGCCGGAACTGCTGGAACAGGTCTTCCGCCGCCGCCTGCCGGGCGCCCTCCTCACGCTCGATGAGGGGACAGATCAGATAGGCCTGCTGCCCGCGTTCCACGGCGTCCGAGACCAGACGATAGGCGCGGTGCACCTGTTGCCGCGGGATTACCTCGGTGCAAACCGGGCGGCGACCCGGCGGCAACTCGTCCAGCAGGGAGACATCAAAATCCCCATAGGCCGTTAGCGCCAGCGTGCGCGGAATGGGCGTAGCGGACATGATGAAAGTGTTGGGGTGCAGGCCCTTGCCGATCAGAAGAGCTCGCTGCCGCACGCCGAAGCGATGTTGCTCGTCAATAACGGCCACCGCCAGGTCAGCCAGTCGCACCTCTTCCTGAAACAGGGCATGAGTGCCCACAGCCAGTTGCGTCTCCCCTGCGGCCAGTGCGGCCATCACCTGGCGTCGTGCGGAGGCGTCCATGCTCCCCACAAGCAGGTCCACCCGCAAGCCCAGGGGTCGCAGCATCTCACCCAGGGTGCGATGGTGCTGCTGGGCCAACAGCTCCGTGGGAGCCATCAGGACCCCTTGCCGACCAGCCCTGGCTGCTGCCAGGAGGGCCAGCGCGGCGATCACCGTCTTCCCCGCGCCGACATCACCGTGGATGAGCCGGTTTGCTGCCTCCGGCCGAAGCAGATCGTCAAGGACCTCGCTGGCCACACGTTCCTGGGCCCCGGTGAGACGAAACGGCAGCACCTGCCGCAACTCACCCAGGCAGTCTCCCGGGTCCACGACACAGCCAGCGGGCGCACGCTTGGCCCGCCGCCGTCGCTGGGCGAGGCGCACCTGCAACAGGAAAAGCTCATCGTAGGCGATGCGTGATCGGGCAGCCTTCAGTGTCTCGAGATTGGTCGGGAAGTGGATCTCCTGGAGAGCCTCCGTCAAGGGCATCAGACCGCGCTCGGCGACGATCTGGGGGGGGACCCGTTCCTCGGGGATATCCTGGCAATGCTTCAGCACGGTGGCGATAAGCTTCCGCATCGCCGTCTGCGACAAGGGAGGGGCGCTGTAGATCGGAACCAGCCGCCGCGTGTTGAGGCCCTCTCCCGAGAGCGCCTCCGCCTCGCTGACCGCCAGCGCCACCTTGCCCTGATGGACGCGAACCTGACCCATCACCACCAGTCTGTCGCCCGGCTTGAACTGGTTGGCGCGATAGGGCTGGTGGAACCATACCAGGTCCACCGGGTCGCTGCCGTCGGTGGCCGGGACCACCGCCCGCCGGTCACCGTACCGCCCGATCACCTTGCCCGGTCCCGTGACTTCCACCTCCAGACAGGCCGACTGGCGGTGCGACAGTTGGCGGACTGGCTGGGGCGACCGGCGGTCCTCGTGGCGGGCAGGATAGTTCTGCAACAGGTCAGCGCAGGTGTACAATCCAGCCTTCGCCAGTTCGGCACTGCGAGCCGGGCCGATGCCGGGCACCTGGCTGAGGGGCGATTGCCAGGTCAGCGGCTTGGCCGTGGCTTCGCCCGGACGCTGCCGACGCCTCGCCGGTTGGGCGTCCTGTCGGGTGGCGGCGTCGCGCACCCGGATCGCCAGGCGCTCGGCTTCTGCCAGCAGCGCACGACGGCCCTCCAGGCTCTCGTGGGGGTAGTTGGCGGCCCGGACCTTCAGGCGGCGCAGGTCCGCATGAAGTGTGTCGTCGGCAACGCGGGTGGCGGTCTCCGTCGCCCAGCGTTGCAGGAGCCTGGCCATGCCGCCGATGACGGCTCGGTCGGCAAAGCCCTGTCGCCGCTCCAGATGCAGAGGACCGCGCAGGGCATCGTCCGGGTCGCGATCTGGGCGAGAAGCAGTTGGCATGTTCGTGATGGCGATGGAAGGCTGTGCTGGCAACCAGCGTTCTGCGGCCGGCAGACAGCGTTCAGAGGACGCCGAGATCCCTCTCCGTCTGTGACTGGGCCTGGCGGTAGGCGTCGTAGATACCGAAGGCATAGAGGCCAAGATACAGCACAATGAGCAGCGCCGCCAGCAGCCAATACCCGCCGCTCATCCGGGCGAGAGCCTGCTGCATGCCCGCCAACTGCTCGTGCACCGCCAGTCGTCTGCCGGCAGACGCTTCGGCCACCATCGTGTAAGGCACTTGCACGAGGAGGTAGAAGACGAGCATGAGCAAGAGGCCGCCCACCGCCACGAGAGCCAGTCCCTTTTCGTGTTGGCGATTGTACAACTGCCCCAGGCCGGGGAAGATCAGGGCGTGCATGAAGGCGTTTAGCGGCCTGCGGCTCGTGGGCTGGACAGCCGTGGAGTCGGCGATCACGGCCTCGATCAGGTTACGTCGCCGCTCGTCAGGGGTCAGTGTCAGCAGGGCCAAGCCATACTTGCGTTCCGCATCGGCATTGGCGGGCTCCAGCTCCAGGGCCTGACGATAGTGCTCCCGCGCCTGCTGCAGCTTCCCCTGAGCCATCGCCAGGTCTCCGGCTCGTTCCTGGGCGGTGGTGCGATCCGGCCAGCGCTGCAGCAGCTCTGCCACGACCTTTTCGGCCAGCACGATGCGGTTCAGCCGCAGGTGCAAGCCCGCTTCGTGGCAAAGCCGGGCATACTCCTCCTCCTGCAGATCGTCGGTGGACCGGGCGTCCTCACTCATCGTCGGCGGGCTTGGCGCCGCGAAGGGGCACTTCGGTGGCATCGCCCCAGAGGCGGCGCAGGTCGTAGAAGTGGCGTGCTTCCTCCGCGAAGATGTGCACCACCACATGCAGGTAGTCCAGGATGATCCACGTGGCGTCTCGGACCCCCTCGCGGTGCAGTGGGTAGACGCTGAGGCTATCCATGTGCTCCTCGACAGCATCGGCTAGCGCCTGACAGTGGACCTTAGACCGGCCGTGACAAATGACGAAGTAGTCACAGATCGTCATGACCTGCTGCATGTCCAGCAACTGGATGTCCAGGCCGCCCCGCTTGTCCAGGGCCCCTGCTATGGCCTGTGCCTTGTCGAGCGCTTCCAGTCCCATCCCTCCTCCCGGGGTCACTGTGCTGGCGGGCCAGCCGGCGCCCCCGAGATGCTCTGACGGCGGGCGAAATCGCGGCCGACGACGACGCTGACCCGAGCCTCCGGGGCCTCTGCTGACAACTCGTCATTCTCCGCCATCTCTAGCTGTCCCGCTCCCAGCACCGCCGCCACCGCCAGGGCGATGGGGCGGTCCTCGGGCAGACAACGGATGCGGGTGGCATCATAGGCGCGGCTCTCGGCGTTGGCAGTGCTGACCACCTCAAAGCCAGCGCTCTGGAGCGCCTCGGCCGCCTGGCCGGCGAGACCCTCCACACCGCAGCCATTCAGCACTGCCACGCGCCAGGCATCGCCAGCAATCCCCTCGAGATGGCTCTCGATGTCGGCCAGGGTGTTACGCACGTCATCTTCGGTGGTTGTGCAGTAGTACCCGACGTTGCCGGGCGCGTCGTGGACGGGGATCAGCAGGGTCTTGATGGCTGTCGGTTCCATGTCCTTCAGGAGCCGTGCCAGGTCCACGCAGTCCCGCCAGCTCAGGGTTGTCTCCACGCACTGCATGATCTCGCGCCCGGCCTTGAGCAGTTGGGGCAGGTTCTGGACCCGCAGCTTCTGTTCAACAATGGCACGCAGGAACTGCTGCTGGCGTTCCGCACGTCGGAAATCGCCGTCGCCCAACCCCGGCGTGTTGGACTTCCGATAGCGGCAGAAACCCATGGCCTCGTAGCCGTTGAGGTGGTGCCAGCCGGGCGTCAGGTGGATGTGCAGGTTGCCCCAGTTATCGTCGTAGTTCATTCCCCTGCCCTTGCCCTCAACGTCTTCCACTAGCAGGTCCACGCCACCCAGGGTGTCCACTGCCTTCACGAAGCCCTGGAAGTCTACCTTCACATATCCGTCGATCGGTATCTGCAGCAGCTCGGCGACCGTCCTGACGGTAAGCTCGGGGCCCCCGTGGGCATAGGCATGGTTGATCTTGGTGACGCCGTAGCCCGGGATGTTGACGCGCAGGTCACGGGGGATTGACATGATGGCGGCTCGCTTCCCGCCGGGGTTGATCCACATCACCATCAATGTGTCGGAGCGACCGACCTCGTGGGGTCGGTCGTCGGCGCCGATGAGCACCAGGCGCAGCCGGTCCACGCCGGCAAAGGGCTCCGGCAGGCTGGTCAGCGTGGTCTTGGCGGCAGCGCCGGTGTTCTCACCGGCCGGGACCGCTACGTCATCATACATCCCCGCGGCACCGGCACAGATCACCAGGGAAGCGAGGAAATAAGCCAGATAGTCACGGGAACTGCCCATGCGTCTGATCCTGTATATCGTTGGCGACGGTCAGGAATCCGCCGCGAAGTCAAGGCCCACGTTCACCTGAATGTGCGGCTGGTCAGCCGGCGTGGGACCACTGTCGTCATACTCTAGAACGCCACAGCCGAGGATCTTGGTTGCCCGTTCGGCGATGTTCTTGCTGTCCCCGCGGTACAGAACCACGGTGCGCGTGTGACCATAGCTGGTGGCGTTGCCCACGCCGGTGATGTCGAAACCCGCCGCCTTCAGCTTCTCAGCGGCGGCAGCGGCCATCCCCGGCCGGCCGGAGGCGTTCAGAACCTCCGCCCGTGGCGTCACCAGGACCCGCTGCTCCCCTGCCAGATGAGCGCGGATCTCCTGCAGCGTCTGCGGGAACTTGTCCTGGTCAACTATCGCATAGTAGGCCCCATGGCGATGGTCATCCAGCGCCGGCACGGTGAAGGTCTTCAGGCCCTCGGGCCCCATGGCCTGCAGACAACGCGCCAGATCCAGGGCCTCGCGCAGGGTCAGGGTCCCCTGTACGCATTTCCAGACCTCCAGCCCGGCCCTCCAGAGTTGCCTCAGGTTGCCTGGCTTGAGCTTCTGGGCCACCATCGCGCGCAGGAACTTCTGCTGCCGCTCGGCACGCTGGAAGTCGGTGGAGCCGCAGCCGGGAATGTTAGAGAGACGGTAGCGGACATAGCCCATGGCCTTGTAGCCGTTGAGGCGTTGGCGTCCAGGCTTCAGGTGTATGACCAGGCCGTCCTGAGGACAGTCGTAGTTCATGCCACGGCCTTTGCCTTCGTAGTCCTCGACGTCAATGACCACTCCGCCGAGAACGTCAACCGCCTTCACAAAGCCCTGAAGGTTGACCGTGATTGTCCCATCCATCTCTTCGTCCAGCAGGTCCTCGACGGTACGGCGAGTGAGCGTTGCCTTTCCGTAGCTGTAGGCGTGGTTGATCTTGTTCGCGCGATGCCCGGGGATGTCGACGTAGAGATCCCGCGGAATAGACAGTATGGCGGCCCGCGGTATCGTCGGGTTCACCCACAGCACCATCAGGGTGTCAGAGCGGCCGGGCAGGCCGGGGCGATCGTCCGCTCCGATCAGCACATACCGCACCATCTGCTTCCCTGGAAAGGGTGGCGGCAGTGGGTGCAGCACACTGCCGTCCGGGCCGGTGCCACGGGTCACCACCCCGGGCACGTAATGGTCCAGCGCCAGCGCTCCCACCACCAGCAGCGCCAGCACGAACAGGAGCAGACTGCGGATCATGGCTGCGACGAACGCTCCCCATCCCGGCGGTTGCCGTTCGATGTCTGGTATAGCCGGTGGGCCAAAATGAACTGCCTGACTGGCTCAGGTACCAGGTACCGCAGAGAGAGCCCGGCAGCCGCCCGGGCGCGGATGTCGCTGGCCGAGATGGCCAACTCGCGCAGGGCCAGCAACTGGACGCGGCCTGCGGCGGCGCCAAGGCGTTGCGGCAACAGCCCCAGGTCATAGCCCGGTCGCGGTACCGTCACGAATCGCGCCTCTTGCAGGACCTCGGTCGCCCGATGCCAGGTCATGAGCTCAAGTGCCTGGTCGGCCCCGAGGATGAAGATAACTTCAGTCTGCGGGCCGTGCTGAGCACGCAAGGCTCGCACCGTGTCCAAAGCATAGGAGGGTCCGGCGCGGTCGATTTCCAGGCGCGAGACACTGAAGTGCGGGTTGTCGGCAGTGGCCAGCGTGGTCATCGCGTAGCGGGCCTCGGCGGCAGACAGGGTGCGTCCCGGCTTGTGCGGCGGTTGCCCCGTAGGCATGAAGAGCACCGCGGCCGCGCCCAGGTGCTCCCGTACCTGCTCTGCTATGATGAGATGGCCAATGTGGATCGGGTCGAAGGTCCCGCCCATCACTAGCAGAGACTCGCCCTGCGTTCTCGCCGTGCTCTCCGTCATTGAGAGCATTCTACCACAAACCAACCGTGACGCAAGAGAGCGAGGGGGGGTGTTCGGGCACGGTCACGGCTACCCCGTCCCCCGTCAGCTCTCGGGCTGGAAGGCATAGCCGACGCCCCGTTCCGTCACGATCGGGCACCTCCGCAATCCGGCCTGCCGCAGCTTCCGGCGGAGACGAGCGACATGCCAGTCTACCAGCCGCAGATCGCCGTAGTAGTCGTCGGCCCACAGCGCATCCGCGATCTGCGCCCGAGTCAGGGTAGCCCCGGGCTGCCCCATCAGGAAGGTCAGCAAGTCGAACTCGCGCGGCGACAGCGGCACCGCTGACCCGTTGTACGTCACCTGCCGCTCCGCCAGTCGGACCTCAAGCCCGGGCACCCCCCGCGGCGCTTCCTGCAGGACACCGGAGCGCTGCAGAAGCGCTTTGGCGCGCGCTGCAACCTCCAGAGGGCCCAGCGGTCTAGCTGCGTACTCGTCCCCGAGGCCCAGCGGGCGCACGCTAGCCAGCTCGGCCTGACTCGCAGTCAGCACCATCAAGGGGATGGCCCCGCGGTAAAGTCGGCTTGCCTGCGCGAAGCCATCAGCTCCCGCAATCGCCACGTCCAGGACCGCCGCGTGGGGCGGGTCATCGGTCATCACTCGCAGGGCGTCGCCGGACCCCGTCGCCACTGTAACGCGCAGCCCCTCAGCACGCAGGTACCAGGCCACCGCCTCGGCCAGTTCACCATCCTCGTCAGCGATGAGAACGTGGGCGCTCATCGGGCTTAGCTCCGCATGGGCTCAGGTTCCGGGCCTGCAGGCCCGGTCAAGGCGCTGCTGCGAGCGTTGCTGTGACGAGGCCGCGAAGGCTTACCGTGCCGCGATCTCGTACCTCTGGCGGGGCTTGGCGTGGATGCGCTGCGTGGCGCCGCGCCAGGTGATTGTCAGGACTGCCTCGCTCTGGTAGCCAAGCCTGACCTCCCGGGGCCGGCCCTCAGCGAAGACGACATGGAGGCTTACGGGTGCACTGGCCTGCAGCCGGAAGTCGCCCCACTGGAGCAGCTTGCCCTGCACGAGACTCAGACCCTCCGCAGCGGCGGCCGCCATGACGCCGCTAAAGTCCATCCCCGCTGTCCGCGACGGTTTCTTCGAGTCCGGCGACCAAGCCACGGTGCCCCCCGCGCCGGTCGCTGCCAGGCAGTTCGTCCCCTGCACCCACTCCCACACCTCCGGTTCGCCCTCCCCCTCGAATGGCTGCATGACCATGGCAAAGACGGTGGAGGAAGCCTCCCGGCGGATGATCTGCATCGGCATCAGGCGATCCAGGGAGGTGGTGATGCTATCGGCGACGATGAGTTGCGTACCTGCCGCGGGGGCAGCGCTGAGGCGCAGTCGCTTGCCGCCCTCCCGCCATTCGGTCTGCACGGCGCCATCCACGGGCTCGCTGCCCCGGGCGTGGTGGATGTGCTGGTAGCCCAGCTTCGAGCCCAGCGGATCAGCCAGCGCAGCCAGCGGCAGGTTGGCCTCCGCGAAGGGCAGCGCCACATGCAGCGCATAGTCGTAGGTATGCTTCTGGGCGCTGGTCAGCGCGAAGAAGTCAAAGACCGTGCTCCCCAGCAGGGCCACGGTGCGCCGCTGGTGTACACCGGGATAGGTACTGTCATCATAGGCCTGCACCGCCTTCAGCAGCGGATCCGCATGGAAGCACTCCAGGAAGCCGCGAGCCTGCCGCGCCGCCGAATCACAGGGCCACGTGGTCTCGACACCGTCCGCCGGCCACTGGCTCGTCTGGTCCACCGTCACCGTGTTGTGGCTGATGGTCTGGGCGGTCCACTGGCTCTTCTCCGCGCTGTCATAGCCGCAGGAGCCGAAATCAGGGATCAGGTGCATCTGGTGGGCATAGACGACGAGGCTCAGCTTGTCGGGATGTCCGTGTCCGCCGCCATAGGGGCCATAGGTGACGTTGACGGCTGTGGCGTCCAGCGGGGCCAGACCCTCCTCGTTCAGCCGCTCTCGCAGCAGTGCAAAGCCCGTCGAAGGGAAGAGACTGCAGCCCTCCTCCAGGACGCCATTGTTGGCGAAGCCCTGTCCCCGCAGGTCGAAGGCGCCCGCGTCCGGCGGCGGCCTCTCGTACAGCAGGTCAGCCAGGCCGGGGCCTCCGGGGGGATTGTCGTACATCACTGCCGAGCCCTCGCCGATCACCGCCGCGGCCGCTGATAACGCCGCCCAGTCCGCCAGGCTGCCGTCCACCGTCAGACCCGTGACCGGTGGAATGCTGATGGCTCTTGGGCCCTCGGGTGCAGTGACGCCGAAGGCCCCGCGGCCGCCCTGGGCGCTGTCATAGCGGTCGGTGGTGCAGGCCCAGCCGACCATCTTCTCCTTGGTGGTTGCGCCGGTTCGCTCGTCAGAATCGTACAGGACGAAGTCAAGGGTCAGCTCCTGGCCCAGGGCGGGCCGCAACCCTTCCCCCGGTTCCCCCGCCTGCGGCACGAACTCCGCCAGGGGGATGGCGGCCTCCAGGTCATAGCCGACTTCCGTGCGCGTGACCGACAACTGGGCCGCGCTGCGGCCGTTGAGCGGGGCGCCGAAGCGCGTGAACAGCGCCGGCACCGGCTCTGACTGCTCGCCGTCGCCCGGCGTCAGGCCATAGATGAAGTCATAGCCGCCTCCCCTCCCGGCAGACCACTTGAGGCCCACCCAGACCAAGTCGCCGGCCCAGGCGTTGCCGGGTTCGTTGTGCGAGTTGCGGACGACCTGGTCGCGCACCTGGGCGGCCAGGTACAGGTTTGCCTCATCGTAGGCCATACGGATGTCCGCGGAGGCATCGTCAGGGCCCGTCCAGACTGGTCGGGCGGGCGCCGCCTGCGGGCGGTTCAGGAGCCACGCGTATTTGGGGTCACCCAGGCGCTCCCACCCGACGCGGTACCAGTTCTGGATGCTCAAGGGCCCGGCGCCGCTGTCGGCGACAACCGGCCAACTGAGGTCCGGGAAAGTGAAGTAGAAGGGCGCATCCAGCATCAGCCGCAGCGACTTTGGACCATTGTCACCGTCGCCGACGGTGTAATTGGCCAACGGCTCGCGGTCGCTGTTGTAGTCGTCAGGCACGGCCACTTGCCAGAGGTCAAGGCCGCAGTGCGTGCCCGCCTGGAGCAGGGGGAACAGCGCCGTCAGAACGAAGCTGTGGTAACCCAGGGAGCGCTCCCAGAACACTCCGTCGTCGTGGACATCATGGGCCAGCAGGTGCTTGAGACCGTAGGGCCCATCAATGGCATACTCCACCATGTCGGCGTCCCGCAGCAGAAAGCCTGCGAGGCCCACCGCCGCATCAAACCAGGCCTGGAAGTTGTAACACTTGTAATGCAGATCGGCCGGGCGGTTGTCGGCAGGGTCAGCATAGTCCTTGACCCAGAACAGTTCGGCCCCGAGCCGGATCAGGTCACGCTGGATGAGCTCGTGGTCCTCCGCGCTGAAGGCCGGGCTTTCGTAGACGAGGTCGTAGGCGCACACCAGGGGCACGAACCAGACGGCCTCGTACAACCCGGAGACTGTCTTGCTCATGCGGACTCGCCCGTTCACCGCCGGCAGCGTGGGGTAGACGCGGGCGTATTCCACCAAAGCATCCCGGACCCAGCGAGCATAGCCCTCGTCGCCAAAGAGTTGGTAGGCCAGGCCGACGTCCAGCAGGCGGCGTGGCAGGGCGTCCATGTCATCGTTGGGCGCGGTGGGGACAGCCGCAGGCCTGGCGATGAGCGCCTCCGCGGCGCGGCGCTGGCTGTCCGCTACCTCACGCGCCCACTCCTGGGTGGCCATCAGGGACCTGGCCCGCTCTATCTGTGCCGTGTCATAGAGTAGATACGGATGCCGCGCCGGCACTCCTGGCCGGTCAGGCACGGGTGGCGCAGCGAGCGTGACGACGGCAACCCTTCGTGGTGCCGGACGGCCGTCCGGGTCAAGAGCGGCCACGGCCACGTAGTCGCCCGGACCGGGCGGGGCCAGAAACTCCGTGACGCCCTGCGGGAGCTTCGCGGCGACCACGGGCGCGTTAGCGGCTTGGAGCTCTGCCTCCGACTGCCCGCGGAAGATGGATACCCCCGCCTGCCGCGTGTCGGGAGCGAACTCCCAGCGCACGCGCACGCTGCCATCGAGGCGCCGGGTGCCCTGCACCCGTGCCGGAGCCGCCGAAGGGCGGAGCCGCGGCGTGCGCAGGGCGAAGGACCCGCTGAGCGGACCGGTAGCTCCGTCGGCACCGATGGCGGCCACGGCATAGCGGGCCACCACATTGCTGGGAAGGGAAGGGTCCCGGAAGCTGCTGGTTGTTGTCTCCCCCAGCAGGTCCGAGGGTGCAACGCCAGCTGGACCACCAACAGCCCGGAAGACACGGTAAGAGACCACGCCGTCATAGGGCGCCGGCATGTGCCACTGCAGGTTGAGCACCCCGCCGGGACTCAGCTTTCCCTGCAGGCCCGTGGGAGCCGGCAGCGAGGCGGCCTCAAGTGGCGTCAGACGAATGTTGGTGTAGCGGTACGCGTAGTTGTAGTAGTGGAGGAAACCTACCCGACCGGCGGGTGAGGGCGCACCGTAGACGACGGGGCTCGCCGAGATGTCGCGGCCGTTCATCTGTAGCAGGGCCCGCCCGCCAAAGACCACCACGCGCACCGCCACCCGCTCCCCCAGGCGGAGAGAGGCCAGGTCCATGAAGAAGGCCTTGCGGTTGGCCGGGTTGGCCGGGTCCAGCGCCCAGACCACGATGCTGCGGGGCCTCTCGCCCACCTCGGCCAGACGCTCGGCCTCAAACTCCAGGATGAAGTCACGGTAGTCGCTGGCTGTGAGCAGGTAGTGGTCGCCCGTGGACTGGCCGCCATCGCGGGCCTCGACACTGCCGTCAGGGGAAAGCCTGTAGACATCTGGCGCCGGTGCCCATTCGACAGCCACGGCGATGGTGGTGGCAGCGGTCAGGGCGAGAGTCAGCAGGGCAAGACGCATATGATCGGTCTCCCGTCACGACTGGCCTACGGCTCGGTGCAGGCCATGATCTTCCAGGTGTTGCCGTGTCGCGTCAGAGCGTACTCACGGATCAGGACGTCGCGCCGCAGTTGCCCCACCGTGGCCGCAGTACGGCTCTTCTTCCGCACCTCGAAGGTGAACTGGCTGAGGTCCGCCCGGTTTCCGGCCGCGGCCGCCTGTCGAGTCATCTCTGCCAGAGTGGCGTACATCCCGCCTGATCCGAAAAAGGCCCGCTGTTCAGGTTTCACGCCCCAGTAAGCGTAAGCTTCGCTGGCCCTGCCCGCATAGCTTGCCCGCAGCATGGCTCTGACGATGGCGGTGGGATCACTGCTGACAACCGGACGTGTCGGTGGCGGCGGGGGAGCGGCGGGCAGCGAGGCAGCGGCTGGAGCGGGCTGCGGAGGCGGCGCGACCGGGCGATCATAGCCTCCCAGGCGAACCAGAAGCCCTCCGAGGGCGTAGAAACCCGCTCCCATAACGGCCCCGGCCAGCAGGAAGGCGACATGAGACAGCCCGATCGGCTGGGTCCCCGCGAGGCCGTGACGACCCCTGCTGTGCCGCGTTCCCGCCGGTTCGGCCGGGCGCTGCTCCAGCCGCTCCGGCAATCCGTCCGGCGCGGACCTGTATGCCCGGGCCTTCCGACGCTTCCGGCGCCCCCGGTACCAGTCGTTGCCGCTTGTTCCCACAGCCAGTTCCTTCTGTCACGTGTGCTATGGCGCCAAGACCAGCGGGGAGGAATTCGCCCCGGGGCTGGTGCGGACCTTGTTGGGACAGCCGGTAGCTACCCCCCGGGCCCGCGGCAGGGCGACGCCACGGATACGGCGAATGCTTCGCTCGTGAGGCCATAGCAAGTCGAGGCCAGCTCGAATCACTGGAGACGGCCATGCGTGGCGTGGCAAGGTACATCGGAACATGCCTCGTGGTCCTCGCTCTGGGCCTGACTGGCGCCGCTTACGGCGAGAGCGTGGCCTTCGTCACCCATGAGGTGACCGGCGCGGGCGATCCGGTGCCCGTGGACCTGGAGGTCCAGCGACTCTCCCTGGATGGTACAGTTGGATGGCTCACCGGGGCAGGCCCCCAGGCGGTAGCCAAGACGCCCGAGCGTGAGTTGGCGCCTGTGGCCTGTCCCGACGGCAGCGGTGGCGTCATCGTGATCTACGCGCGAGAGACTGTCAGCGGAGAGCGCCAGGGTGACAGCGACGTGTTGGCCCAGCGCTTCGACAACGCCGGTCGCCCGGTCTGGAACGACGGGGGTGAACCGATCCGGATCGCCGCCTCGGCGCAGCGCGAAGGCCGGCCGGTCGCGCTTAGCGACGGCAGTGGCGGCGCTTTCGTGGTCTTCGAGTGGACCGGACCGAACGGCGACACCGACTTGCTGGGGCAGCGTATCTCTGCCCACGGGAATCTCCTGTGGGCGGGCGGCCAGCCCGTGCCCATCGCGGCCTCGGAGTACCCCGAACACTCGCCTGTCCTTGTCTCCGACGGCGAAAACGGCCTGTTCGTGGTCTTTCAGTGGGATGGACCTGAGCAAGACAGTGACATCATGGCTCAGCGCCTCACACGTCGCGGGCAGTTGCTGTGGAACTACGGCGAGCAGGCTGTAGATGTGGCCGCCTCAGGCCACGCGGAGCGCAGGCCGGCGGCAGTGGCAGGTACTGCCGGCGAACTGCTGGTCTTTTTTGAGCTGGAGTACCTCAGCGGTGACCGCAAAGGCAACGTTGACGTGGCCGCGCAGCGGGTCTCGGGCTGGGGTGAGACCCTTTGGGCCCTGGGCGACCCACTGATGGTGGGGGCTACCGACGCCTGGGAGGGTGGGCCGGTCGCCGTTAGCGATGGGGATGGGGGCGGTGTGGTCGTCTTTTCTACCCGGCCGATGAATGCCGGTGAAGAGGCCAATGCTGATTTGCTGACGCAGCGCATGGCGCCTTCGGGCAAGCCGCTATGGGGTGAGGGAAACCCGGTTCCGCTGGAGGCTACCCCGGAACGTGCCGGCCGCGCCCTCGGCCTCGCCACGAGCGACGGCGGCGCCATCTGGGTCTATGAACTGGGGGCCGGCGGGGGAGACGTCAACATTGTGGCCCAGCGACTCGATGCCAACGGCCAACCCGTCTGGAACGGTGGGCAGAGCCCGGTCGTCGTCGCGGCCAGGGGCTGGCTCGAGCACCTGGAGCAGGTCGTGCCCGACGGCGCGGGCGGCGCGATCGTGCTCCTGACGGCCACCAGCACCGAGGAAGCCACCCGCGGCGACACCGATGTCGGCGCCGTGCGCCTGGCGGCCGAGGGGACGCTGCCGTGGCCCCAGATGGCGGTCGTGGCCGGCGGTCCCAGCCTGCAGGGGAAGCCGTATCTCACCATCGTCAGCAAGTAGCCGGCGCCCCCACGGACCGCTCCCGTCCGGCGCTGCCTCCGAGCCGAGCAGTGCCATCGGCGGCCTCTCAGTTCACCTCGACGCGATAGCGGTAGTAATCCGCCAGCTTCCAGTTGGCTTGGTCGTGTTCCCCGTAGCGGGACAGGAAAAGGACCACGTCCCCGGTCTGGCGATCCTCGTAGAACCGGAAGTTGGACATCTGCGTGAGCGGTGGCTCGTGCGGAGCGCGGCGGTCGATCACCGTGATGGTCTCACGTCTGAGGCCGAAGGGCTCCTCCGCCACCTCGGCGATGATCAGCGGGCTGCGGGGCCAGTTGGCATTGGCGCGGTCCCCGTCAAGGGCCAGGTTGCCGACGAAGTAGAGCTTGCCGGTCTTCTGAGAACGGAACAGCGCACAGCCGTTGGAGCCGGACTCGATGAAGCTGCCGTCGGCGCAGGGGAGCGGCTCAGGCTCGGACCACGTGCGGCCCTCATCCTCCGAGAAGCAGTGCCACTTGTAGCCCGGTCGCTCGGGGTAGGCACCGTTGTCACCGCGCAGCACCATGGCCAGCCGCCCGTCGGTCAGCTCCACGATGGCGTTCTCGGAGAAGCCGCGGGAGCTCCGGGCGGCGTCCACCGCCACCAGCTGGCCGCACTCCCAGGCGATGTCCCCGCCGGGCAGAAACTGGCCGCGGATGGCCAGCGAGGCATGCAGGGCGGGCGCGTAGTCACCGTAATGCCGGGGACGCCCCTCCTCGTCCACCAGCAGGCTGTACGCCGGGACGATGAGCGTGCCGCGCCGGGTCTTCAGGGGAAAGCAAAAGCTGATGCCCAGTCCGCCCGGCAGGTCGTGCGCGATGGTCTGCTCGCCGCGCCAGGTTTCCGTCAGGGGGTCATACAAGTCCCAGGTTACCTCGAAGCGGATCCCGATCCGGTGGCGGTCGTCAGGGTAGACCGCTCGGCTGCATAGCGTCAGCAACTTCCCCGTACCGGCATCGAAGAAGCAGGCGTTCTCCGCATAGCGCAGCCGACCGCCGGGAACCTCGCGCGAGCGCAGTCTCGGAACCGGCTCTGACCAGGTCGCTCCGTTGTCGCGGCTCACGCTGTCGGCGAAGTCGTCGTAGGTGTCGGATTCGTCTACCCAGCCGTAGCGGTGCAGAAGGACGGGGTCGCGGGCGCTGATGTAGCTGACGAAACCGGGGAAGACGGGACGACCGTTGCGACAAGGGATGAAAACGTCCCTGGCGAGCAAACGCATGGATATCACCTGCAGAAGCGAAGGGCGACAGGCCCGTGGCGGCCTGCCGCCCATCCCTTCGCTATGACTGGTTGCCCACCTGCTAGAACTCGGTGAAGAGCTTCCTTGGCGCCGTGCAGACGGGGCACCGCGCCGGCGGCTCGCCTTCCATGGTGTAGCCACAGGAGGTGCAGACCCAGAGCTGGCCCAGGTCCAGGTCGCCGCCAGCATCCACGGCCGTCTTCGCGCGCTCATAGAGGCCATGGTGCACTTTCTCGGCCTCCAGGGCTTGATGGAAGGATACCTTGGCGTCCTCTTCGCCCTGGTCCTCGGCCACAGCCATGTAGGCCGGGTACATCTCGGCGATCTCAAACCCTTCGCCGCCCACGGCTGCTGCCAGATTGTCACTGGTGGAGCCAACCCCTTCCAGGACCGCGAGATGGGCGCTGGCATGGAGCTGTTCCGAGTAGGACGCGGCCCTGAAGAGGCGCGCGACGTTGGTCTTGCCCTCCTCCTCGGCCTTCTCTGCGAAGTTGAGGTACTTCATGTGGGCCTGGCTTTCGCCGGCAAAGGCTTCTTTGACAAACTGCTCGGTCATCTTCTTCATGGTTGTTTCCCTCTCCTGAATGAGTTCCGTGGCAATGTTGGGCTCAGCGCCGACCGATGAGGGGGCCGGCGGGCGGATCTCCTGCTCGATGCGGGGCGCCTCGTCAAGGTTGCCCATCAGCACCGCGCCCATGACCCTGCCGCCCCGGGTCACGAGCTTACGGTACGTGAGTTCACTCTCATCCGCTGCGATATCAGTCTCATAGCCCGCTTCCGGCGCCGGGTTGGACACGCCGAGGGAGCAGAAGGGCAGTCCAGCCGCGAGCTGGTAGTTGGCAGGCACGCCACCCGGATAGGGGCGCACTCCACCCGCCATGGCGATCCCGGCGTGCTCGCCCTGCTCGTCAGAGTTGCGCCAGGAGGTGATGACCCGACGCTCCCCGGTCAAGTAGTCCTTCACCTGCGCCACATCACCGGCCGCGTAGATGCCGGGTACGGAGGTGGCGAAGCGCTCATCCACGAGGATTCCTCGATCCCTGGCCAGATCCAGCTTCTCGGCCAACTCCATTCTCGGCCGCACACCGACGGCCACACCCACGAGGTCGGTCGCCAGCACCCGACCCCCCTTGGTATGGACCGCAGCCACGCGGCCGTCGCCATCGGCTTCGAAGCGCTGGACCTCGTCGCCCAGGACGACCTCCACACCCATGTTGGCCAGGGCACAACCCAGGACCCTCCCCGCCGCCTCATCAAGCGCGGGGAACCCCACGTAGGTCTCGCGCACCAACTGCGTCACCTTGAGACCCGCGGTGGTGAAGGCGCGCACGAACTCCAGACCTAGCAGACCCCCGCCCACGACTACAGCCCTTTCGGCTGTCCGCACCAGCGCGGCGATGCGCTCGGCGTCGGCAAAGCTGCGGAAGTAGGCGATGCCCTCGGCCTCGGAACCCGGCCAAGGGACCTGCACGGGGCTGGACCCGGTCGCCAGTAACAGGGCGTCATAGGGCAGTTGGAGCCCACTGGCGCACGTTACCAGGCGCGCCTGCGGATCGACAGCAGTCACCTTCTCTCCCAGCAAGACCCGCACCCGATCCGTCTCATAGGCCTGGCCAGACGAGAGAAAGTCCTCGCGGTCATAGCCGGCGATGAAATCCGGCAGCAGCGGACGGGCATAGATGGGGACCTGTTCCTCGGAGAGAACCACGATGTCGCCCTCGGGATCCAGGAAGGCGATGGCGCGGGCTGCCGAACGGCCAGCCGCGCTATTGCCGATGATGACGTAGCGAAAGCCCGACGGCCGGGGCTGGGCGATCTCGATCCCTCGGAGCCGCTGCTGGGGACCGACATCAGCCCGCTGGAAAGAGGTAAACGGCGCTCCGCAGCTTGGGCATGTCGTCGGGGGTGCCGAGCCGCGGTGGACGTAGCCGCAGACCGCGCAGATCCATCGTACCTTCATGGCATACCTCCCTTGTCCCTAAGTATAATGTGGGAACATTTGACTGTCCACCCCTCTACCCGCACGCCTCCCTTCCGTGGACCTGGACTGTCCTCCTGCCGCGGGGAGGTCCGCCCAGACCTACGAGCAGGATCGCCTTGGGCCAGCGTGGCGATGGTGAGCGGGCTAGCGCTGGTGGGCGGCGAACGGGCTATGGCAGGAAGTCATGGGCGGCGGCTCCGGATGAGGATGTGGCCTGGGCATGGTTCGCCCGTGCAGCCGTAGCGACCTGCGGCGGAGACGCCACGAGCCGCCCAGAAGGGCGGCTCGTGAGATCAGCGGGGAGGGACTGTCAGGTCCTGCGGCGGCGGAGCACCACGCAGGCCAAGCCGCTGCAGATCAGCAAAGCCCAAGTGGACAACTCAGGGGTAGTCTTGCAGCTGGCGCTGCCCCAGAGGAACTCGAGCTCCGCCCGGGCCACTGCCTTCCCCTGGTCCGGGTCGAGGGCCGTGTCCTTCAGCCAGCCGTTGATGACGGTGTTGTCGGTGTAGGCGATGGCGATATCGCCATTACCGAAGGTTCCGGCAGAGGTGGCCCCGTCCAGGGACATGCCCATGGACCAGGTGCCCCAGCCGGGATTGGTCAGGTCGAAGGTTCCGTTGCCGAAGGGACCAGCGAGGGTGATCGGTGTCAGGTTGATCTCACCGGTATAGGTGATGCCGAACAACGCCCCGCGCGTCGCGTCCATCGTCCAGTCGGTGTAGAGCACCTTCCCGCCACCGGCGATGTAGCTTCCCAGGTTGGCGAAGTCAGTGTCGTAGCTGGTTTCGTTCTGCAGCAGCAGGCACGTGACATCCCAGCTGCCCGCTCCCAACTGGGTGTTGTAGTCAACCTCGTCGCTGGCCACGGTTACGTCCCATCCCAGGTCCGCCAGGGCGGCCTCGACGGCGTTGGTGCCCTGATTGAGGTCAGTCCAGTACAGCACCTTCGGTTGCGCCATAGCGCCGGACAGGCACAGCAAGGCGACCAAGATCAAGGCGAACCGTGTCTTCATAGCCGATCTCCTTCCCCATCATTCGCCAACGCCAGTGTTCGTTGGCGATGGTTCCGACGAAGCCCCCCTGCGCAGGTTGCAGTTGCATCGCCGTACGCCGGTGTCAGCTAAGCCCCTGATCACCCCCCTGGCCAGACCCTGGCAACACGCCCAGAGTCACCTGGCAGGAATACGCAAAACCGCCCCCCGCAGTCTCGTCACGCTGCGCAGGCGCGGCCCAAGAGAAATCGCCCCAGTGCCGCATTTCTGCGGCGTCAGTGCCCTGGAGCAGCCCCTCCTGGGCATCTCGCAACAGCGCCAGGGGTGCCAATGCGGTAACCTCCGGCGCCCCCCCATCCCCAGATGCAGTAGCCTCCTTCGCTAAACGATGCCTTTTCCCCTGCCATTTCGTCTGTTTTTTTCCGTATAGCCTTTTCTGCAGTGGGGGGGGGAAACGCCTAGGGCTCCTGGAGCGTCATGAGGCCCCTCTGCCAGCGACTCATGTACTCGTCCCGTGTGTAGGTCATCTCTCCGCACAGCGGGTCACCCACGGTCACCGTATCCCGTGTGGCCGCGATGACCACCAGCATGTGGCTGGTGACCCCGTTGAGGCGCCAATCGGCCAGGAGGGGCTTGGGAGCCTGAACCAACTGCTCCCAGGTGGCGGGGCAGCGGACCGTGGCGGTCAGGCCCCCGCGCCGCGCCGCACGGAACATTCCCGGCCAGGAAGCATCGTGCAGCGGCACGGTGGCCGACAGCACCGCCATCTCCCGTTCCGAAGCTGGCAGTCCCTGCAGGCGCAGGGCCCAGGCCAGCGCTGCCGGGCCGCAGGACCAACCGGTGGATTGCGTCACCTCGCTGGCGTATGGCCCTGTGCCTGTGGCTTCAGCGCTCAGTTGTCGGGCGAAGAGGGGCAGGAAGGCCGGCGCGACGACTTCCATCACCGTGTAGGCGAGGAACAGGCCCATCAGGAAGCCGATCGCGCGTCGCCTCACGCCGGCCGCTTTCCACCACGTCAGCCCCAGCAGCAGCGCGATCGCTGCCCACAGCGGCACCCGCGCGAAGTAGACCCAGTCCTCCCACTGCGTCACTTGCAGCACCCATGCCCGGCGTTGCTCCAACAGGCAGAGCGCGACGGCCGCGACGGCCGCCAGGGCGGTCACGAGGAGTGACTTCTGGCCTGTGGCTGTCCGCCGGGCGATGGCCCAGCCGCCCGCCACACCTCCCAGCAGCGCCAACGTCGCCAGGATGGCCATGTCAGCCCTCCCCGGGGCGGGTAAAGCCCAGTCTTACCGACAACGTTGCCCCTCGTCCGGTTCCCCTGCCTCTCGGGACGCAGGAGCCGGCATCCCCGACGCCGAACCACTCGTCGATCCCGCCGACACTACGGAGGTCTGTTTCCATGTCCAAGCTTCGCGCCGCCTTCATCGGCACCGGCCGTCCACCCGAGCGCAGCGGCCCCATGGGCTATGCCACTGCCTACTGGCATGCCGACGCCTACCGCCTCATCGGTGACATCGAGCTGGTTGCCGCGGCTGACATCGTCGAGGACCACGCTCGTCTTTTCGCCGACCACTACGGGTTCACCGACATTTACACCGACTACCACGAGATGCTGGCGGCGGTCAAACCAGACATCCTGAGCGTCTGTACGTGGCCCCACCTGCATGCCGAGATGATCATCGCCGGGGCCGAGGCGGGGGTGCCCTTCATCTACTCCGAGAAGCCGATGGCCTACAAGTGGGGCGACTGCAGGGCTATCATGGCGGCGGTTGAGAAGTCCGGCACGCGCCTGTTTTTCAACCACCAGCGGCGGTACTCGAAGGCCTTCGCGGCGGCCAAGGAGCTGCTGGATGCCGGGGCCATCGGCAAGCTGCAAAGTGTTGAGTTCGCCGCCGGCAACCTCTACGACTATGGCAGCCACAACTTCGACATGTGCAACTTCTACAACGATGAGTGCGATATTGACTGGGTGCTCTGCGGGCTGGACTACTCCCGCGAAAGCCTGGTCTTTGGCACCCACAACGAGAACAGCGCGGTCGCCGTCTGGCACTACACCAACGGGGTCATGGGCCTGTGCACCACGGGCGAGCCGGCACCGACCATCGGCTGCCACCACCGCCTGCTGGGCAGCGACGGCGTCATCGAGATCGGCCGCGATGGCCAGCCGCCGCTGCGGGTCTTGAGCGCGGGCAAGCCGTGGCGGGTCATTGACACCGGCGGCGACGGTCTGCATGGCACCGAGTTCATCAACCGGGCCATCGCCGACGCCGTGGCGGCGTACCGCGAGGGCCGCCCGTGCATGATGGACGCGGCCAACGCCTATCACGCCACGGAGACGATCTTCGCCTGCTGGGAGTCGGCCCGCCGCCGGGGCATCGTCCGCCTGCCCCTGGACACTGACGACAATGCTCTGGTGGAGATGATCAAGTCGGGGGAGCTACGGCCGGTGAAGGGGGAGTAAGGGGGCGAGATCGCCGCGGTACACGGTTGGTGCCTCCGAGGCCGCTTGCGAATCCCCGGAGAGACGAGCCTCAGGCTTGACACCCGCTTCCTGGCCTTTAGTCGGCTATTGCCGGAGTTGGCTGAAGCTGGCTATAATGGGCCGGCAGCGATGTGGCCGTCGGCAGCGGCCCACAGAAGGGAAGAGCGTATGCCTACCGAGATACAACTGCAGCCCGGCGCGAACACTGTGACCATCTACTCCAACTACGCCGCCGTCCAGCACACGCCGACGGACATAGTGGTTCGCTTCTGCCTGATCGATCCTTTGGAGGGTACTGTCAACGACGAGAACCCAGAGGCCTACGCATCGATCCCCGCGAAGGTCGAGGCCAACGTATTCCTGAGTCCCAAGACGGCAGAAGGCCTCGTTCGCGCCATAGCTGCCCAGCTTCAGAAGTGGCAGACCCAGACTGAGGGGAGTGAGGATGCGTGAGCATGGTCGCAGCACTAGACCGCGGTGGTTCCGCGACAACTACGCTGCGGAACTGGGAAGCCCGCTCAGTTGGGCGGCCAGCCTGCCAGTTGCGCCTGATTCCCCTGGGCACGGATGAGACTCCATCCGTCGAGTGCGAGATGACGCCTACGAGCAGCGACCTGTACCTCACTGCGGATGCGGAGACGGGAGCAGACCCGGTACTGTGGTTCGCTGCCCTGTGGCAGGTATCATGCGCTGAGGCCGCGACAAGGATCGTCGTCGGTCGTCCCGAGCTTAGGCAAGCGGTCATAGAGGGCATGGATGATGCCCGACAAGGGCGCTTCCTAACCTGGGATGAGGTTTTTGGGGAGGACTAGGGGTGGCGGGGTATGAAGTCTACTTCACCGAGACATTCCGCAAGTGCTTGAGAAGGCACCCTGACCGCAAGAAGGCGTTGAAGACTGCTATCAGCCGCTTGGCGAACGACCCCTATCACGCTTTGGACTCCCACCTTCTCCAGAGCAAGCACGGCGTTGATCTGACCGGCAAGCGCGGTTGCCATCTGTTCGGTGCACGGTTCGTGCTCGTGTTCATGATCTGTGAGGAATGCGTCGCCAAGGGTTTCCTCGCGACCGGGGCCAACCGCTGCTCCTCACCACCGTGCACCCATGGACCCGACCGGCGCATCATCTGCGTCGCCTTCGACCGCCACGATGCAGCGTACTCCAGGACCTGGGGAGTCTGACGCCACCCCCTACCCCTCCACCATCTCCCGCACCGTCTGCCGCCCCACGAGGTCGTCGGGGAGGCAGGCGAGGACGTAGGGGCCTTCGGGGATGACGGCAATCTGCGCGTCGGGGCCGTGGTGAGTGAGAGCCTCGGTGACGGCGGCCTCGACCGTGGGGAAGGGTTCGACGAAGAGGTCGCGCTGCACCTCGGCGGGGAGGCCCGTGCTGACGTTCAGGACCCGGGCGCGGCACGTCACCTTCTGCATCTCCTGCAGTTGCCACTGGTCAATGACGCAGACCTCGCCCCGGAAGGCGCGAGCCATGAAGTGCTCCAGGTCCGGCTCGCCGAGGATGAGCTCGGTGAACTCCGGGCCACCGATCCCCTCGGCGTTCTCCTGGGCGATGATCAGCGTGCCGCCGGGCTTGAGGATCGGCAGCGCCGCCAGCATCCCCTTGACCCCCTGGTAGAAGGTCAGGTCCAGCGGGTAGCCGGCGGAGGTGGTGACCACGATGTCCACTGCCTCCGGCACAACCACCTTCGCCTGGCGCTCGGCCTGCTCCATGCCGGCGAGGTGGGCCTCCCGCATGTCGCCACAGAAGACCCCAGTGACCTGTCGCGCTTCGTCCAGCACCACGTTGACGATGAAGTCCGCGCCGCCGGCCAGGTCGGCGATGGCCAGGGCTTCCTCGTGCACCGGGTTGCACCAGAGGTTGCCGGCGCAGGCCTCCGGGGGATCCAGCATCGGGGGGCTGTGCCAGGCCAGGACCGTCTCCACGCCGCACAGGCCGGGGCAGATGGCCTTCCGCCCGCCGGAGTACCCGGCCATGAGGTGCGGCTCTATCAGCCCCGTCAGGACCTTGAGGTCGGCCTCAACATACCGCCGGTCCACCTGCACGGGAATGCCACGAGGCGACCGGCCCAAGTCCAGGTGACTGCCGGCGTCGCGGGCGGCGTGGTTCTCAATACGTACCCCCGAGGCCATGATCTCAGGCCCAAGCATCTCCGCCAGCTCGTCCGGCGTGTTGCCCCGGTGCAAGCCCGTGGCCACCAGCAGCAGCACGCGCTCAGGTGGCAACCCCGCCTCCGCCAGGGTCTCCAGGATCGGCGGCAGAATCAGGGCGTTGGGAACGGGGCGGGTGAGGTCAGAGATGACGATGGCCGCGTCGCGCCGCCCGTGGGCCAGCTCGGCCAGCGGCGGCGCACCGATCGGCTGGCGCAGGCCCTCCATCACCGCCTGGCGCGGGTGTAGCAGGGGTGGCAGCGGGTTCAGATGTAGCACATGGGCCACGTTACGGTCGGGCAGCGTGACGTCCAGACCATTGCGACCGTAACGCAGGGTCAGACGCACCGCCTACTCCTCCTCGGGTAAGGGCTTGCGGAAGCGGCGGGTGTCCACCGGGCGGTTGGAGGTGCGGACGTTTCCGTCCTGGTCCTGATAGAGCAGGTTATGAAAGAGGCGCTCTTCGGACTGTTCCGGATGGTCGGTGCGGTAGTGCGCCCCGCGGCTTTCCTTGCGGTTGAGGGCGGCGCGGACGATGATGTCGGCCACGAGAATCATGTTGGCCCGCTCCATGGCCCAGCGTTCGGGAGCCGCACTGGTACCGAGGGCGCCGTTCAGACGGGCGAGGTTCTTCAGGGCGTTGTTGAGGCTGTGCTCGGACCGGATGATCCCCACATCGTCCCACATCATCTCGCGGATCTCGCCGTAAACATCCTCGGCCACCGGGGCGGGCGCAAAAGGCATCTGCTCTAGGACCGACAGCGTCTTGGCCGGCAGCGGCTCCACCCTGAGCATGGCCCGGGCGGCCCGCCCGCTGAAGACCAGCCCCTCCAGCAGCGAGTTAGAGGCCAGCCGGTTGGCACCATGGACGCCGGTGCAGGCGCACTCACCACAGGCAAACAAGCCGGGCACTGAGGTCGCGCCGCGCAGGTCCACGTCCACCCCGCCCATGAAATAATGGGCTGCCGGGGCCACGGGGACCAGGTCGGTATGGGGCTCAAAGCCGCGGCTGCGGAGCTCGCTGACGATGCCGGGGAAGCGCCCGTCAATGCGGTCGCGACCGATGGGGGCGAAGTCCAGGTAGACGAAAGCCTCGCCGGACTTCTTCATCTCGTTCCACACGGCGCGAGCCACTTCGTCGCGCGGGGCCAACTCGCGCTGGGGATGATAACGGTGCATGAACGGCTCGCCATTGACGTCCTTGAGCACGGCCCCCTCGCCGCGCACGGCTTCGGAGATCAGGAACTTGGGGGTCCCGGGGGTGGCAAGAGCCGTGGGGTGGAACTGGATGAACTCCATGTCGCGAACCATGGCGCCGGCGCGGAAGGCCAGGGCAATGCCGTCACCGGTGCTCACCATGGGGTTGGTAGTGCGCCGGTACAGGGCGCCCAGACCGCCGGTGGCCAGACAGGTCGCCCGCGCGATGAAACGGAGGTTCTCGCCACCGGCCAGGTCGCGAGCGTCCAGGCCCGCGCAGCGCCCCTCGACGACCAGCAGCCGGGTGGCCATGACCTCCTCGAAGATGTCGATACTGTCGCTGGCCCGCGCCCTCTCCGTGAGCGCACGCTCGATCTCGGCGCCCGTGCTGTCGCCCCCGGCGTGGACGATGCGGCGGTGGCTGTGGGCGGCCTCGCGGCCGAGAACCAGTTGGCCGCCCTCCTGGTCAAAGCGCACTCCAGCGTCCATGAGGTCAGCCACGGCCTGTGAGGCCTCGTAGGTCAGCACCTCTACCGCTGGCACGTCACACAATCCCGCCCCAGCGATCAACGTATCCTGCAGATGGGACTCCGGGCCGTCCTTGCTGGCGAGAGCCACCGCTATGCCGCCCTGAGCGTAGCGCGTACTGCCCTCCTGGAGCTCAGCCTTAGTGACAAGGGCCACCCGGCCGTGGCGGGCCAGGCACAGAGCGGCCCACAGCCCCGCGATGCCTGACCCGGCGACCACGAAGTCCGTGCGGTGTATCGCCAGTCCACCGGCTTCACTGGTTGGGACGGAGTGGCTCATTCATGCTCCCCGATCTGAAGCCCTGCAGGTCCAGGGTGATGTAGGTGAAGCCCAGCGCGCGCAGTCGCGCCACCACCTCATCGCGAAGCGGCGGGGTCGCCAGGCGGGTCACGCTCTCCGGCGAGACTTCGATCCGTGCGATGTCGCCATGGTGCCGGACGCGCACCGGGTCCAGCCCTAGCCCCCGGAGGAACTCCTCGGCTCCCGCCACCTGGCTTAGCTTCGCAGCGGTCAGGGGAGTGCCGTAGGGGATGCGCGAGGCATAGCACGCCATGCTGGTGCGGTTGGCGGTCGGCAGGTGGTACGCCCGGGACAGCTCCCGCACCTCCGCTTTGCCTAGCCCTGCCTCCCGGAGAGGAGCCCGCGCCCCCGATTCGGCTGCCGCCTGCGAACCCGGGCGGAAATCGCCCGCATCGTCGGCTTGCTCACCGTGGACGACGACCTTCAGGCCCAGTTTCGCGGCCTGGGCGTGTAGCAGCTCCATGAAGCCCTTCTTGCAGTGATAGCAGCGATCGGGCGGGTTGTCGGCGATGCCCGGCCGATCCCAGGTTGTCTCAAGCAGCAGGTGCCGCACCCCCAGGCACTCGGCCGTCTCCTCGGCCTGCCGCAACTCCTCGCCCGGAAACAGGTCGGAGACGGCCGTGGCGGCCACGCAGCGCTCTCCCAGAACCTCGTGGGCGATCGCCAGCAGGAGAGTGCTGTCCACGCCGCCCGAATAGGCGACCAGCACGCTCTCCATCTCCCGCAGGATGTCGCGCAGAAGGTCGAGTTTGGCAGCGAGTTCGGGTGTCAGGGCGTTGCTGTCCATAGGCCGATATCTTAGGTGCGATGCTTCCAGCATGTCAATCCGCGTGGTCCAGGAGCCGAGCATAGGCCGCGGGCAGGCGTTCCAGCAAGTCGCCCGCCAGGAAACCCCGCGGGCCGAGGTCAGCCGCCGCCAGGTCACCGGCCAGACCGTGCAGGTAGACGCCGGCGACTGCTGCCTCCAGCGGCCTGGCCCCCCCGGCCAGCAAGGCCGCGATGACGCCGGTGAGCACATCACCCATGCCGCCGCTGGCCATGCCCGGATTGCCGGTCGAGTTGATCCAGGCGTCGCCGGAGGGGTCAGCGACCACGGTGGCCGCGCCCTTCAGGACCACGACACAGCCCAGTTCGGTAGCCGCCGAGCGGGCCGCCGCAAGTCGGTCAGCCTGTATTTCAGCGATGGACAGGCCCATTAGCCGGGAGAGCTCGCCCGGATGGGGCGTGACGACCGTCTCGCCGGACCGGGCGCGCAGGGCGTCGGTGTGGCCCACCAGGGCGTTCAGGGCGTCGGCGTCCAGCACCAGCGGCACCGTGAGCTGCTGTACCAGCGCCAGGACCAGCTCCGCTACGCCCGGCTGCTGTGAGAGCCCCGGTCCCAGGGCCACCGCATCCACGCGGTCAACCCAGCCAAGCAACTCCGGCAGAGCCTCAGGGCCCAAAGCCCCCTCCGCTGCGGCTGGCAGGCCCAGGGTCATGACTTCGGTCAACTTGGCCGCCACCACAGGTTGCAGCGGCTGAGGCACACCGACCGTAACCAGCCCCGCCCCGGCCCGCGCGGCGCCGTTGCCTGCCAGCACGGCGGCTCCCGTGAGCCCCGGCGATCCGGCCACAATCAGTACCCGGCCGGCATCGCCCTTGTGGGCGTCCGGGGAGCGATGGGGCAGGAAAAGCTCGCAGTCACTCGCTTCCGTCAGATAGGTGTTGACGGTCGGGTACTCACCGAGCACGGGCGGGAGACCGATGTTGGCTACCTGGAGCTCGCCGCAGTAAGCCCTGCCCGGGTATTGCACCAGTCCCGCCTTGGCGAAGCCGAAGGTGACGGTCACGTCAGCCTCCACCGCCGCCCCCAGGACTGCGCCGGTATCGGCATCCAGCCCTGAGGGCAGGTCCACGGCCACCACCGGCGCCGCGCACTCGTCCAGGAGCTCAATGACCTCGCGGAGCCGTCCGGTGACCTCGCCCCGCACCCCGGTCCCTAGCAGGGCATCAATAACCACGTCTGCCAGTTCGAGCGCTCCCAGCAGCACCTCGTCATCGGGCTCTTCGATGACCGTCAGGCCGACCCGGCGCGCATACTGGCAGTTGATGGCAGCATCTCCTCGCAGGTCCTCGGCAGCGCAGAAGAGCATGACGGCCACCTCCAGACCCTCGCCGGCCAGGTGGCGCGCCGCGACGAGGCCGTCCCCCCCATTGTTGCCCTTGCCGGCCAGAACCAGCACTCGTCCGCCGCTCTCGGGCAGCAGTCGAAGTGCCGCCTCGGCCACTGCGCGCCCCGCGTTCTCCATCAGCACAATGCCCGGAAGGCCGTAGTCCTCGATAGTCGTGCGGTCCATCTCGCGCATCTGTGCCGCCGTCACCAGCTTCATGCGCCCCAACACCGTCCTTGACATCAGAGTGCATAGCTGCTTTCCTCGTTGGGTCTGGCATCCCTGCTCATCTTCGGCAAAGGAGCCGACTGGATGGATTCCCGCTGCTACCGGGCGCTGGTCGCTTTGGGTGTGGGTCTACTGGGGTGCGGGGCTCAGGTCTGGGCCTCGCCAACGGCTCCGGGGGTGATGCCGACGCCCCAGACGCTGTCGCCGCGAACCTTCGAGCTGCAGCTTCAGTCCCATGGCATCCAGGTGCTGCAAGCCGCTGAGGCCTGGCACCAACTCGGCGTCCAGGTCGGCGTGACGCCAGACCTGGAGATCGGCTTTGACTACCGCCTCGGGGCGCCTCAGGATAGCTACCCCAACCGCGTCTACCGTACCGAGCTACTGGGTTACGATCCCCGCCGCGAAGGGTGGGAACGTTCGTGGATGAACCTGAAGTACCAGATACTGAGGGAGAACCCCCGTCGCCCGGCGGTGGCTGTGGGCCTGCTGAGCCTCAACGCACGGGGTGACAGTGGCTACTACGTGGTCGCTGGCAAGCAGCTTGGCGCCTGGGGCCTGGCCGTGGGCTACGCCGACGCCTATGGCGACGATGACGCCTTCTGGTACGAAGTCCTCACCTACACCACCGATGATGGAGGCCGCGTTGTGGCCGAGCACTGCAGCGGCGGGCGCTTCTCCACGAATGTGGCCTACGAGCACCGCTTCAACGCCCGCTGGCGTGCCGCCGCCGGCTGGATGTTCGCCAACAACGGCCTCTATGACTCCGAGCCCCTCCTCCGCCTGACGTATACCGACGGCTGGTAGGCAGACGGCGGGCCGGGCAGGCCCGGCCTCTCCAGTGGGCGGAAGACCGCGCTTGCCCGCCTCCGGTCCGCCGGTAGGAGCGGTCACCAGACCGCGACTAGCCTCTGTGTTTCCTGCGCACAGTCGTGAACACCTCACCACAAAGATTCCCGAAGAAATCCAACCCTCACGGCAGGAGTTGTGGCGGGGGGGGGGGAACATACTGGCAAGATCCCCGGAAAGGGGGCGTCGGGGATCGCCGCAATGATGTGCCCTCACTGGTGTCGCGATAGGTCCAGGAGGGGCTGAACCGTCGCTGCCGCCAGCCGCACACCGCACTACGCTCACTCTTGGGCTGCGCCCTCGCAGCGTGATAGGCTGCCCGGGGTGGCGTCTCGCATCTGGGCCAGTGGGGGGAGGGTGATAGGACGGGCGGACGGTAGCTAGCATTAGAACGGTCAAGGGGTGAGTCTGTTGGGTCGCGTGGGGGTGCTGTTGTTTGCGGCATGGGCAAGTGCTGTGGCCGCGCACGCCGCGCCAGTACAGTGGGAGCTATCGCTGGGGGGTAATGACCATTGGTATGAAGCAGTGTGGGTCTCGGCTGGCATCACCTGGCTTGAGGCTCGCTCAGCTGCTGAGGCTAGAGGCGGGTACCTGGTGACCATCAAGAACGCCGCTGAAAACGCGTTCGTGTATACATTGGTAAGTGATCAGCGTTTCTGGTTCCAGGATCTCACAGGGTGCGGCAACGGCCCATGGCTTGGCGGATACCAGGACCCGACGGCCAGAGGGTACGCTGAGGGCGCTACCCACCGCACTTTCACCGATGGCGGATGGCGATGGGTCAATGAAAGCGATGGTGCGAGTTTCGACACCTATTACAGCTGGTCCGGTCTCGAGCCAAACAACGATTGCTGGGGGGTGCCCGAGACTTATGTCTGTTTCTACGGAAGGTTTGCCAAGACGGGCCTGGAGTGGAACGACCTGCCCAACGAGGGTGAGCAGTATAAGCCGTATGGCTATATCGTCGAGTATGAAACCGCCTCGGCCATCCCCGAGCCTTCCAGTTGGGTACTGCTGGCCTGCAGCGGGCTGGCGGCGTTCGTCCTAAGAGGGCGGAAGAGGACCTAACGCCGGGCTCTCTGAGTTGCGATCGCCGGCCGCCCCCCGCGGGCGGCCGGTGTGATTCGGGACGGCGGGCCGGGCAGGCGAGGCTTATCCGCGTCGCGGTCGGAGACCCCTCCCACAGAGGCATCAGCGACGTCTGCGGCGAAAACCTCGTTGACCATGACCAATGCCGAGACGGACGTCCACGAACTGACGGGGACCATCACCAGCCTCGTCCATCACAACCCCGACGACGGCTTCTGCATCGCTGAGCTCACGCCCGAGCAGGGGGCGCCGGTGACCATCGTCGGCGTCATTCCGGGGGCGGTGGCGGGCGAGAGCCTGCGGGTGCGTGGGACCTGGGAGCGACACGCACGCTATGGCAGGCAACTGCGCGTGCAGAGCTATGAGCTGGTGCGGCCCTCGACCGCCGAAGGCATCGTCGGGTACCTCAGCGGCGGGCTCTTCCCCGGCATCGGCAGGAAGAAGGCCGAGGCTCTTGTGAAGTACTTCGGCGAGCGGGTGCTGGACATCCTCGACGACCATCCCCAGCGGTTGAGCGAAGTCCCCGGCATCGGTCCGAAGCTGGCCGAGCGCATTACCGCCGCCTGGCAGGAGCACCGGGAAGTCCACCGTATTATGGTCTTCCTGCACGAGCACGGCGCTGGACCGGCAATGGCCAGCCGCATCTACCAGAAGTACCGCAGCAACGCCATGCATGTGCTGGAGCGCGAGCCCTACCGGCTGGCGTTGGAGGTGCGGGGCATCGGCTTTCTGACCGCCGACAAGCTGGCGCGCGCGGCGGGCATCACCGCCACCGACCCGCAGCGCCTGCAGGCGGGATTGCTGCATGTGCTCAGCGAGGCCCTGGGGGAGGGGCACTTCTTCCTCCCTAGAGACCTGCTGCTCCGTCAGGCCCAGCGGCTGCTGGGTTGCGACGAGCAGTTGCTGGAACTGGCGCTGGCGGAGGTGGTGCGAAGTGGCCAGGTGGTGCACGAGGACGACGAGGAGAGGCAGCCGGGGTACTACCTGCAGGAGACCCTGGAGGCGGAGAAGGAGCTGGCCGGGCTGCTCCTGAGCCTGGGTGACCGGGCGCGGGACGGGGTGCCCAGCAACGAGCAGACCTGCGCCTGGCTGCAGAAACGCCAGGACATGGGGGCCCTGGCCCTGACACCCACGCAGGCCGCGGCGGTGTGCCAGGCCCTGCAGGGTCCCATCACGGTGATCACCGGCGGCCCCGGCACCGGCAAGACGACCATAACCCGGGCCATCGCCGACGCCGCCGAGGCGCTGCGGTGGAAGGTAGCGCTCTGCTCGCCCACCGGCCGCGCCGCCAAACGCCTGAGCCAGTTGTCGGGGAAGCCCGCCAGCACCATCCATCGGCTCCTGGGGTGGGACCCCATCAAAGGCCATTTCGCCCATGATGCCGCTGAGCCATTGGCGGTGGACCTGTTGATTGTGGACGAGGCCAGCATGGTGGACGCCCTGCTGGCGCGGGACCTGCTGCGGGCGGTGCCAGGCACTGCTCAGGTTGTCTTCATCGGCGATGCCGACCAACTGCCCAGTGTCGGGCCGGGCAACTTCCTGCGCGACCTGATCGCCAGCGGCGTGTTTCCCGTGGTGCGCCTGACTGAGATCTTCCGTCAGGAGGAGGGGGGACAGATCGTCGCCAACGCCCATGAGATCCGCGAGGGACGGATGCCGAGGCTGGTGCCCGGCAGGCAGTGGCAGGGGGAGGACTGCGTGCTCATGGAGCGTGAGACGGCCGAGGAGGCAGCGCAGGCGGTGCTGAAGGTGGTGACGCGCAGCCTTCCGAAGCTGGGCTATGGACTGGCGGACACCCTCGTGATCTCGCCCATGCACCGGGGCCCGGCGGGAGTGGAGGCTCTCAACCAGGCGTTGCAGGCGGCCCTGAACCCGCCTGGTTCTGACAAGATCGAGCTGCGGCGCGGCCGCACGCTCTACCGCGAGGGCGATCGGGTCATCCAGACGGCCAATGACTACGACCGCAACGTGTATAACGGCGATGTGGGGCAGATCGTTCGCATGGACCACGCGGCCCGGACGGCGGTAGTGGAGTTCGATACGGGGCCCGTGAACTACGACTACTCCGACCTCGACCAGCTAGAGCTGGCCTACGCGCTGACCGTGCACAAGGCCCAGGGCAGCGAGTATCCGGCAGTGGTGATGGTGCTGCACAGCACCCACTACATCATGATGCGTCGCAACCTGCTCTACACTGCTTTGACCCGGGCGCAGAAACTGGCTGTCATCATCGGTGACAGGAAGGGCCTCTGGAAGGCGGTGCGGACTGCTGACGAAGCCGAGCGGTACACGCGGCTGGCAGCGCGGTTGCGGCGGGCGTTACCGCATACCCCGACGGCGGAGAGGATGCGGTTTGGGTGAACACTGCTTTGACTACTATGGTCAGAATGATTAGACTGGTATAGTCACAAGTACGGGACGACGGAGGCGGAAGGCGCATGGCGGTTGTCAGCGCAAGCGAGCTCAAGGCCAAGGCGAGCGCGTACATTGCTCGAGCGGAGCGGGGCGAGCAGGTGCTAATCACGCGGCATGGCAAGATCGTGGCGCAGTTGTGCCCGCCGCCGCAGTTGTCCCGGGACGAGCGGGACCGCGCCCGGCTGGAGGAACTGGCCCGCCAAGGTCTGGTGCGGCTGGGGACGGGCAACTGGGAGGTCTTCCTGGCCCGGCCTAAGGTGCGAGTCGAGGGCAACGCGCTGGTGCAGGCCGTTCTTGGCGAGCGCGAGGAATCACCCTGGTGAGGTACTGGGACACCTCAGCCCTCGTTGCGCTGGTGGTGCAGCAGCTCTGGTCCGAACGCGCCCACCAGTACCACCGTAGCGACCGTGACGTAGTCACCTCGTGGCTGTCCAGCATTGAGTGCAGCTCGGCCCTCTGGAGGCTGTTGCGGCTGGGCGAACTGGGTCCTGAGGAGTTCGCCATCACGCAGGCAACCCTTGCTGCCCTGCGCGATACTCTGGACGAGTTGGCCTTGGCCGAAGGAGTGCGCGACATAGCCCTCCGCTTGGTCACCGAGCACCCTCTCCGCGCCGCCGACGCACTGCATCTTGCCTCGGCGCTCCAGTGGTGCGGGGAGGCGCCGGAGGGGCACGAGTTTGTCACCTTTGACCGTCGTCTCGCCGAGGCGGCGAGGCGCGAGGGTTTCGTCGTGCTCACCGAGGGAGAGGGCACGGGGTAGGCAAGACCTGCGGGTTCGTGTATAATCCGACGCCAAGCTGCGAGACCATGCGGCGGGGAACCGGGTCACTCGTGACGGGTTCCCCGCTTCTGTAACCAGGACTCCGTCTGCCCATGGAACTGCGTTGTCGTCCGTCAACCATCGCCGGAGTGGTGGACATTCCCGGCTCCAAGAGCCACACGATCCGTGCGGTCGCGATCGCTGCTTTGGCTGAGGGAGTGTCGCACATCCGCCGGCCCCTCGTGTCTGCGGACACGGAGGCAGCGGTGCGAGTGTACCGGTCTCTCGGAGCCGCCATCGAGATCGGCGAGGTGTGGACCGTCCAAGGCGTCGGGTGCCGGGTCCAGACCCCGGACAACGTGGTGGATGTCGGCAACTCGGGCACAACACTCTATATCGCTCTGGCGTCAGCCTGCCTGGGGACGGGCTACACGGTCTTCACCGGGGACGAACAGATACGCCGCCGCTCCGCGGGCCCGCTGCTGCAGGCACTCGAGACGCTGGGGGCGATGGCCTTTTCGACGCGGGACAATGGCTGCGCTCCGCTGGTGGTTCGGGGGCCGCTGCAGGGTGGGCAGGTCTGCATCGAGTGCCCGACGTCACAGTATTTGACCAGCCTGCTGCTGAACTGCCCTCTGGCCCTGGGTGACACCCAGATCGAGGTGCCGCTGCTGAATGAACGGCCCTACGTGCAGATGACGCTCGACTGGCTTGACCAACAGGGCGTCTGCTATGAGGCTGAGGGGCTGCAGCGGTTCCGTATCCCGGGCCGACAGCGCTATACTGCCTTCGACCGGACCATTCCGGCTGACTTCTCCTCGGCGACCTTTTTCCTGTGCGCGGCGGCGCTGGGGCCGGCGGAGGTGCTGGTCCGTGGCGTGGACATGACCGACAGCCAGGGCGACAAGGCGGTCGTGCACATGCTGCGGGCCATGGGTGCGGACATCACGGAAGGACCAGAGGGCTTGCGCGTGCGGGGCAAGGGCCTGCATGGCGCCGATCTGGACCTGAACGCAACCCCTGACGCGCTGCCGGCCCTGGCGGTGGTGGCGGCTCTGGCCGAGGGTGAGACACGTCTGGGCAATGTCCCCCAGGCCCGGCTGAAGGAAACCGACCGCCTGGCGGTGATGGCGCAGGAACTCAGGAACCTGGGCGCAGACGTTACAGAACTGGACGATGGTCTGGTCATCCGCGGCGGAAGGCTCAAGGGTGGGCGCGCTGACGGCCACGGCGACCACCGGGTCGTCATGGCCCTGGCGGTGGCCGGGCTCTACGCCGATAGCCCCTTGACGATAAGCACGGCGGAGGCCATCGGTGTGACCTTCCCGACCTTTGTGGAACTGATGACTGGCCTGGGGGCAGACATGAAGATGGGCTGAGCCACCACGGGTGCCACGGTCAGGCCCCCTGGCTGTGTGAGCGGCACGTTACCTACAGGGCGGGCAGTGGCACCGGGCCGAGGCCACCAGGAAGCGAGACGGTGACTCATGGACATAGCGGGTGAAGTGAATGACCGCAGTGTCATGATCTACATGACGGGTGCGGTGTGCACCCAGCCGGCGCAAGTGCTGCAGGCACCGCAGGCTGTGGCAGTCATCCAGAACTTCCTGAATGACCTGCGCCAGCGCCAGTCGGATCTGCTCCATGTCTGTGGGCAGCGGGACACTGCAGGCGACCGGGCGCACCCGTCTGACGCGGCCCAGGACCTGGCGCGAGCCCTGGCCCTGCTGTGCGACCTGACCTGGCAGGAGCTGTCGGTGCGCGCGCCTGACCTGGGCTACCTGGTGACCGACCCCATGGCCCTGGCCCGTTTCGTGGAGGACCTCTACGATCACTGGCGCCATTACGAGCGCTATCTGCTCTTTGAGGCCAGGGCCAGCGAGACCCGAGACCGGGCCATCGAGGGCCACCGGCCCTTCATCTTCAACAACCAGGACCTGAGTTCGCTGACCCGTGAGGCTTACCGCCGCATCGAACGCAACCTGCGGGGGCACTGGCCCCGGGTCTACCGCCAGGTGCCTGCCGGCGCCAACATGAGTCTGCTGCTGGAGCGCATCGCCTGGCAGAACCCCGGCGGCGTCTATGCCGCACTGGACCCCATCCGGATGGTGCGCCTGGCCCTGTTGGTGCCGCCGGTGACGCTCTACCCCCGACGCAACACCCGCAAGGGCCGCTTTGAGCAGATCCACGAGCATCCCCTGCAAGGAGTCGAGCTGGATCCGGCGCAGTGGCTGTGCATCCCGCTGCTGGTGGGCGAGCTGGTTTTTCATTTCTACTTCGATCGTGAGTATCTGGCCCTGGCGGTGAGCCTCGTCAATCTCTTTGAGCTGGCAGGGCATGACGAAGCACGGCGCAAGCCCGACGGCGTGGTGCTCTTCGGCCTGCCGGCTGAACGGCTGGGAGTTCATCCCACCGCCTTCTACGTGGACGAGGACGAGAACATCGTCGTCGGGGCCGTCGCCAAGTCGGAGGACGTGGACTATTTCGGCTACTGCAAGAAGATGACGCTGACCCTGCACAACGTCATCATGATGCGCCGCGGCCGACTACCGCTGCACGGAGCCATGTGCTATCTGAGCCTGCGCAGCGGGCAGCGGTTCAGCGTGGTTATCGTCGGTGATAGCGGCGCCGGCAAGTCCGAGACCCTTGAGGCCTTCCGGGTGTTGGCTGATGAGCACATCTCCGACATGACCATTATCTTCGATGACATGGGCTCGGTCCAGTTGACGCCTGACGGCCGCCTGTTGGGCTATGGCACCGAGATCGGGGCCTTCGTCCGTCTGGACGACCTGTCGCCCGGCTATGCTTTCGGGCATTTCGACCGCAGCATCTTCATGAACCCCCATCGCCACAACGCGCGGCTGGTGGTGCCGTTGACGGAGTATGCCGACGTTGTGGCCGGCTACCCCGTGGACTTGCTGCTCTATGCCAACAACTATGAGGACGTGACCGAGAGCCAGCCGGCGGTGGAGTTGTTCACGGATGCTGAGCAGGCTCTCGAGGTGTTCCGCGCCGGCTACCGCGCCGCCAAAGGCACGACAGACGAGAGGGGTCTGGTGCGCACGTACTTCGCCAACCCCTTTGGCGCCGAGCAGTTGCGCGACCTCCACGAGCCGCTGGCCAGGCGCTACTTCGCCGGGGCCTTCCAGGCGGGGGTCAAGGTGGGCCAGCTACGGACGCGCCTGGGCATCGACGGCTACGAGATCGAGGGCCCGCGGCAGGCCGCGGAGGCGCTGTTTGAGCGGATCCGGGAATGGTACGGGGGCGAGTAGGCCGGTACGAGGCCATCCACGTTCCGGACAGGTGCCACGGCCAGGCTTGGTGGCCCTGGGAGCAGAGCGGGCATTCCCGGCAGCAGGCTTCGAGTGGGGAAGCGTCCCGCGACCGGTCGCATGGGCGCTGTTGCCGAACTGATTACATGAGTTCAATCCGAACATCGGAGGAGCGACACGATGTTGGGCAACACCTTTGGCAGGCTGTTTCGCGTCACGGCGTGCGGCGAGTCGTATGGCTGCACTCAGGATGCTAACGGGGAAAGATACGGCGGTGCCCTGGCGGTCATCTGTGACGGCGTGCCCGCTGGCATGGAGCTCTCACGTGATGAGATTCAGGCGGAGCTGGACCGCCGCCGGCCGGGCACCAGCCCCGTCGATTCCCCGCGCCTGGAGACCGATCAGTGCGAGATCTTCTCGGGCATCTTTGAGGGGAAGACTACTGGTGCCCCCGTGGGGATACTCATCCGCAACGTAGATACCGAGGACATCCACATCCAGCAGTATCGGGCAGTGAAAGACGTCATCCGCCCAGGCCATGCCGAGTACACCTACCGGGCGAAGTACGATGAGTACGCGGATTGGTGCGGCGCGGGGCGGGCCAGCGGCCGGGAGACTTGCGTACGCGTCGCCGCCGGAGCTTTGGCGAAGAAGATCCTGGCCCGGGACGGCATCGAAGTCATCGGCTATGTCAAGGAGCTGCACGGCATCAAGATGCGCGATGGGATGAGCTTCGATGAGATTCGAGCCAACCGCGACAAGAACGATATTCGTTGCCCTGATCTGGAAGCGGCGGAGCGCATGGTGCAGCGTGCGCTAGAGGTGAAGGAGCAAGGGGACACCGTCGGCGGGATCGTCGAGCTCCTGGCGCGCAATGTTCCTCCGGGGCTCGGCGAGCCGGTGTTTGACAAGCTCGACGCGACACTGGCCCACGCTTTGCTAAGCATCCCGGCGGTCAAGGGCGTTGAGTTCGGCGACGGCTTCGGCCTCGCCCTGAAGAAGGGTTCCGAGGCCAATGACATTCCATACCTCGACGGCGATGTGATTCGCTTCCGCACCAACCACTCCGGCGGCATTGATGGCGGCATCAGCAACGGCGAGACCATCGTCGTTCGCATGGTGGTCAAGCCCACCTCCACCATCTCCATTGACCAGGACTCGGTCAATATGGCGACCCTGGAACCGACGGTGCTGTCGGCCATCACCCGCCGCGACGCCCAGATCTGCGGCCGTGCCGTACCGGTCGGTGAGGCCATGATGGCCATAACACTGCTCGACCACTTGATGATGTGGAAGGGCTACGACGCGGTCAGCAAGGTTCAGCACAAGCTCCCCTGGAGGCCAGCCGGGAGCTAAGCAGAGGGGCCTCAGGTACTCCGAGGGGCGCCATCCACCACGGATGGCGCCCCGCGCGCTTCCATGCAACGTTGGCTGGCACCTCAGTTGCCCAGATGGGCCGCCGCGCCCTCCGGGATGTGCCTGGGCCCCACCGGCAGCAGCTTGGCCGGGCGTTCGGTGCTCAGGGCTGACTTGCCCGCCTGGTTGTCCACGGCGCGACTGGCCGGGCCGGGCACCTGGTTGCCTGCAAAGACGATTCGGTCAGCCTGCGGGCACAGCAGCAGCGCGTACAGGCGCTCGTCGCCGCGTCGGCCGGGGACGATGGTGTTGTCCAGCAGGTAAATGTCGCGCGTCTCCCCCTGGATGTCCACCTCGGCTGTGCCCTCGGTGACGCAGTTGCCCTCCAGCACGTTCTTCTCGATGACCTGACGGCTGCCGGCCATGATCAGGTCCCCGGGGCGGAAGTAGATGCCCGCCTTGCCGTTGTGGCGGATGGTGTTGCCGCGGATCAGGTGGTCGGTGTCGCGCCCGCCAATAGAGATGCCGTAGCCCCCGTTCCGCTCAATGATGTTGCCCTCGCACAGCGAATACGACACCCGCAGGCAATAGAAGATGCCATCGCCCCCGTTGTTGCGGCTGACGTTCTTGCGCATGATGGGCCCCACGGACCCGCTACCGGGGTGCAGGCCCAGGCCGGTGCAACCCTCGACGAGGCAGCCCTCGACGACGGTGTTGCGGCACTGCTGGAAGCTGATGCCATCGCCGTTGTAGTTGCGCACGAACAGCTTGCGGAGCTTCACGTCATGGGCCTGATACAGGAACACGCCGCCGCCGCGACAACCGTTCAGGTAGGGGTTTTCCTCCTTGTTGCCCTCGATGGCCAGGTTCTCGACACTGGCGTTCTGCAGGTGGTAGCCGCTGATGACCGGGAAGATGGTGGTGGCCACGGCGCCCGCCCGCCCATCATAGTCGTGGTTCAGGAAGCGGCTGATGCCCAGCAGGTCACCGCGCCGCCAGGTGATGGTCGCGACGGTGTCATAGAACCCGCCGCTATTGTCATCGTGGATATGCACCCCGTCGCCGACCCGGAACTTGTCTGGCTCGGCCACGGAGATGTCGTAGTGTCCATAGCCCAGGTAGGCGATGATGGGCGAACTGACCGCGGCGGCCTTGCGCAGGACCGTCTTTTCCCCCTCGCCGACAATCCGCACGCCGCTGCGCAGGTGCAGGGAGTCCGTCATCTCATAGAGCCCCGCCTGCAACCGCACCTCGCCGCCGCCATGAGCCGCCACGCGGTCCACCGCCGCCTGAATCTCGCGGTTGGTGTTGCCCACGATGTTCGCCGACGCCAACCCGACAGTGATCACAAGGCCCGTGAGCATGATGGTGACGCTCCCAGGGAGAGTTGAGAGACGGATTCGCTGAGGGTAGAGGGGTGTCCTGCGTCCGCTGGACGCTTGGCGGTTCTGTAAGGGCGAATGGAACTTATGTTCTATCAGTATTGACAGCTCTCCCATTTTGGTTGCAATGAGACTACCGAGGCCCCGTAGTCCGAACTGTCTCCGAATGGAGCGCGTGCCTGCCGATGGCAGGATAGGTCACGGGGCCGTCTCACTTCTGGTTTCTTAGGATGTCCGAACTCCCACACGTCCTCCAGTCGTGGCTGTATCAGTTCTCGGTAGACCCTGTGGTCGGATTTGTCCGTTCGGTATGACCGGGCGATTCCGCTGGTGACCATGTCGGCAAGTTGCAGCAGGACGTTGCCCTCGCGTTTCGGGACGAACCTCACCTCCCTGATGACCCTGAGCCCCGGCGTGTTGCACTCCCGGCAAAGATACGAGACCATCTCACGCAATGACTGGCGCCCCGCCTCTCCGTCCACAAAGAGCTTCGCCTCCTCCACCATGCCAAAGGTATGCTTGAGCAGCGTCTTAGCTGTGTAGCTGTAAGAGTAGTCGCCGCGGCGGCGCAGCATACTGTCGGGGTAGATACGGTCCTTCGCCATCACAATAGCGCGCACGAGGAACGGAAAGAGGCGCACCGCGCGGAAGAAGTCCTCACGTGAGCGGCGATCCATATCGGTGAAGTGGAACTGGTAGCGCGAGCTTCGGCCAGACTGCACCCTCAGCAACTCTATGCGGTCGGCGGTGGCCTGGGCATCGGCCGGGTCATCGAAGATTACACCGGCAATGACCAAGGCGGGGCTCGATCCCCTGTCGAGCTTGAAACCCGCGCCCCGGATTCGTCCATGTAAACCAACCGCCTCGCGCTCAACCAAGACCTCCTGTAGCAGTGCACACCGAGACCGACGGAAGGCGGATCTACCTAGTCGCCACAGCCGCATCCGCCTCGCGCTGTCCTCTCACTCCCCCCTCACCTTTGCCGTCGGGAAGTCCTTGGTCACCCGCTCCAGCAGCTTCTCCGGGTCGTTGTCCATGACGTAGACCTTCAGCCGCCAGCGCCGGTCGGCGACCGGGGCGTCTGCCGGAACCCACGGCGGGTTGTTGTGCAGGCAGTCATGCCAGGCCTGGCACATGAGGCTCGCGGAGCCGTTACCCAGCGCGGCCAGGTACTTGCCATCCCGGGAGACCACGCCGATGATCGGGGTGGTGTAACGGTCGGGGCTGGTGTCAGACCAACTGGTCGGCGTGGCCTGCGGTATCTCCTGCCAGACGCCCACGTACATCTGCACCCAGGGCGGGTTGTTGTACTCGTCCTCGGGCGGGCGGCAGGGGATCAGGCGGCGGGTGGTCTGGTCGAGGAAGGTCCGGCCCTGGGGGGTGAAGATGAAGCAGCGCTTGACGAACTCGGGGTAGGGGTCGGGACGGCTGGCGAAGCCGGGGGCGTGCCGCACCTGCCAGCAAAGGTTGGGGACCAGCGGGTTGGCGGGCAGCGTGCCCTGCCCGGGCGTCGCCAGCTCCACCCGGGCGTTGAACTCCACCGCGCCCTCCTCCGGTGTTACGACCGTCACCAGCAGTACGTCCGGATTGTCCCGCAGGCGGTGACGAAGTTGCATGGCTCCACCGTCGAGCGGCGCGGCGTCGAGGAAGTCCACCGGGCTTTCGTAACACCACGAGTCACAGACGAAGCCCGGTACGTTGGGGAAGGCGGCGCGAACCATCGTCAGCGTCTGGCCCTGGCTGAAGGCGCTGTCCTGGTAGACGCTGAGGGTTGGCAGCTTCTCGGGGTCAGGGTTGACGGCAGTGGCGACCACGGTGATGCCCTCCTGGGTTTCCTGAGCGGTGGCGACGGTCAATGGCAGAAACACCAGCAGCGCCGATAGCGAGATGAGGCGGGTCATGGCTAGCCTCCAATTGGATCGCGGTCTGGTGACCGCTCGTATCGGAACCCGGGTCAGAACGCCCACACCGCCTTGGTGGCCAGACGCTCGGTGGTCCCCTCGGCGTTGGGGTCGCCAGCAATGATAAAGAGGTCCATGCCCTGGCGCACCTTGCGGCGGTAGGAGGCGTAGACGTTGCTTCCCTCGGTATTATCAACGAGCCGGGCACTGAAGGTGTTTTCTGGATCCAGCTCGCAGGTAGCCGTGACGATCACCTGACGGTTGCTGATGGGGCCAGTCGGCAGGTCGAGACTGAACCAGGAGGCGTTGGCGCGCAGCGCCCATCGCTCGGACAGGCGGAAGCCCTGGCCGACCTCCATATAGCGGTAATCGCCCCCGGCACGCTTGCCGATGGTCGCGGAGGCGTTGCCGCCACGGTAAATGTCGTCGGTGTTCCACGAGATGTACATGCCCTCGGTGTGGTCCTTGTAGGGAGGGCGGTCGTTGCGGGAGGCATTGAGGCCGAAACTCCAGTGGCTTCGCAGCTCACAGCCCGCCCAGGACCAGAGCTCATGGTCGAAGGTGCTGCCATCCAGCCGATCGCGCCAGTTCAGTCCCCCCTCAAAGTAGTAGCTACGCAGTCGGCCCGTGCGGAACTCCCTGTTGGCCCAGAGGCCCACGTTCCAGCGCGTGAACCCGTTCTCGGGGAAATAGGCCGTGGTGGGCGCGAAGCCCTCGTCCACGCGGCCATAGTTGGCCCAGATGCCGCTTTGCCCGCTGGGTGGACCGTAGTAGCCACCCACCGACCAGCGTTGGCGCGACCCCGACAGGCCGGATACGGTGGTGGTATAGAGCTCCGCTGATACGTTCTTTCCCCCCTTCTCACCGACCGTCGCGCCCAGGGTGACCTCCGCGCCAAACTGGCCACTGGTCTCGCCCTCATTGTCGTCCAACAGCGCGACCAACGTGGCGTTGGAGCGGGTGGTGAACTCATGGACCCAGTTGCCGACCATGGTGTGGCGGCTGCCAGGGGTCCAGGCATCCAGCACACCGACGCGGTCGTTGCCGACGCGACCGAAGTACTTCAGGCCGACATCCATGTCCTCCAGGCGGCGGGAGTAAAAGACGTTGTCATCGGGGTAAAACCCGCGCCCCTCCACGAAAAAGGGCCGGGCATCGTCAAGACGCCGCTCGGTATAGGTGAAGTCAATGCTCTCCACCTCCTGCGCCACATCCGCGAAATCGGGGTTGATGCTGAGCAAGCCCGTCATGCCCGACGGCATCACGACCCGCGAGTCCACGCCGACGCTAAGCGCCGTGCTGCCCTCGCGCCACTGGGGCACGGCGTGGAGCATGGTGGTGAAGCGGGGCCTGGGCTTGGGCAGCTCCAGTGGTCCCCATACCGCCTGCCGCTCCGCTCGCACGAAACCCTCGTAGGGCCAGGCGACCATCTCCTGCAGGCGGGCGATGCGACGCGTCGCCATCACGCAGAAGGCCTTGGTGCCCGGCGGATAGCGTAAGATGCTTAGTGGGATGCGGGCCTCGCCGACCCAGCCGTTACTGACGATTTTCGCCACTACTTCCCAATCGCCCCGCCATTCGGTCTTGTCGGCCGCGCCGGCCGGGATCTCCTCGTTCTGCGTGCCGCAGGGGTTGAAGGTGAACCGGTAGGCTTCCTGGTGGCTCTGGTAGGTATCCAGGCTCAGGGTCACCCGGTCGTCGCTCCACAGGTCGCCGCCGCGCTTCTTTTGCACCGCGCAGATCTGCGTGGGTACGGAGTCCCTGGCGTGCACGGCCCAGTACACATAGTGTCCGTCATACCCCAGCCACATGGTGGTCGGCTCGCTGGGAGGACCCCCGGTCTCATGCTCCAGAAAGTCTGTGATAGCCGGGGCCGTCTGCCAGCAGGGATCGCTCAGGTCGGCATCCAGGACCGGGGGCTCCGCGAACCGCACCGCCCTCAGCTGCTCCACGTCACCTTCTGCGGCAAAGGCTAGCGCTCTTACCGCAAGCCACAACCAGCAGGTACTCCAGGGCCGATGCCCCCGGCTTATGCCCACGGGTGCAGCACCACCTTCCCACAGTTGCCGGTCAGTTGCAGCTCCCAGGCTTCCTGGACCTGGCTTAGGGGGAAACGGTGGGTGATGAGGCGATCGAGCTGGGCCCCCGAGTCGGCGATGATACGTAACAGACGCCCGGCGTCATACAGGTTATAGTGCCAGGCCCCGTGGATGGTCAGGCCCTTGAGGACGATCTGCCCGGCGTCTACCTGTCCTTCCCAGCCCACAAAGGCGATGTGGCCCTGGCGGCGGGTGGCGTCCACCAGGAAGGGCTTGGCCGGTGCGGTCCCGCTGGACTCGATGGACTTGTCGGCGCCGAGGCCGGCGGTCAGGTCCAGGACTTGTCGCACAGCGTCCGGGTCCTGGGGGTTGATGACGGCCGCCGCGCCCAGATCCCGGGCCAGGGCTGCGCGGTAGGGGTGCCTCTCGACACCGATGACCCGCGCTCCCCGATACCGCGCCCCGATGACCCCGCCCAGACCGACGGGGCCCAGGCCCGTTATGAGTACCGTGTCGAAGGCGTCCACGGCCATGAGCTGCATGGCCCCGAAGGTCGGCCCCAGGCCGCAACAGGCCATGGCCGCGTGGTCGTAGCTCATGCCGTCGGGGATGGGCGTCAGCAGGCGCTCGGACTTGAGCACATACTGGGCATAGGTGGCGGTGCCCGCCGCGCTGCCGGTCTCGGCCAGCACGTCACGGTTGTGCTCGCAGTGGATGTAGTTCCCTCGCTCACAGAGTGCACACCTGCCGCAAGGGTGCTGGGGCTGGACGACAACGCGATCACCCACCCGCACCTGAGTGGCCTTGTCCACGGCCACCACTTCGCCAGCGGCCTCGTGCCCCAGGTTCTGGGTCACATGGCCCTCGCGGAAGGCCTTGAACTCGGTGCACATCGGCGCGGCATGGACCTTGACGACGACGATGTCATCCTTCGGTTGTGGGTCGGGAACTTCGACCAACCCGCCCTGCCCCGGACCGAAGATGGCGGCGACCTGCATGGGCCTATCCCTCCCATAGGGCGGGCCGGCCAGGGCCGGCCCCTCCGAACGGCGTGGTGGACAGGAGCCCCACCTGAATGGGTCACCGCTCCACCCGAATGGATCTCCGTTCCGCCCGGTTAGCGGAAATACCCCCGGTACCTCTCCAGGGCCGCACAGATGGCCTCGATGTTCTCCAGCGGTACATCGGGGCCGACTTCGGCGGTCAGCCACAGGCCGCCTCTGGGGCTGCCCAGAGCGGCGACGCACTCGCGGATGTGGGCGTCAATCTCTTCCGGGGTCGCGAAGGGGAAGAGCTGGCGGTCCAGGTCGAGGCTCACGCAGACCTTGCCCTTGCACTCCCGCACCAGGTTGTCCAGGCCGTTGGCTCCGATCTGAGGGTTCAGCACATCCACCCCGCACTCGATGAGGTCTTTGATGATGGGCACGATATGTCCGTCGGTGTGCATGTAGACCTTCGTCCCCACGTCGTGGCACATGGCGTACATGCGGGCGTAGCAGGGCTTGAGGTACTTGCGCCACTTGTGCTCGCCGATGGCCAGGCGGTCCTGCATCCCCAGGTCATCGCCGAAATACTGGATCTCGGGCCTGCTTTCCAGCATCCGCGCGATCTCGCCGCAGTTGTACTCCAGGACCTTGTCAATCAGTAGCTGCAGCTCCGGGGCGTCTTCAGCAAAGTCTATCATCAGCTCCTCGAAGCCACGCAGATCCGCCAGGATCAGCCACATGAAGCCGTGCTTGATGCCTGAACCCGGGGGCGGGGGCTGGAAGGTGTGGACCGCCTCGCGGGTCGGCACCGGGTGGCCGGTGACGATAGACTCGGCGCCATGCTTGATGTTGCTCCACACGCAGCCCCAGGCGTCCACATGCTCCCCTGCGGCATACGTTTCCGGGACGTAGTCGTAATCCCGCGGGTCGGGCCCCTGCTGGCCGAAGATGACCGGGTGCCGCCGCACGATCTCGTCCAGCTCCTCGCGGTACTTGATCCAGGCCGCGGGCAGGATGCCGACCGACACGGGGATGTAGTCAGGGTACTCGAAGTTCATGGCCTTGATGCGGTCATCAGACATGGGCACTGCCCTCTGAAGTAACGTGGGCGGCGACGGGTATGAGCCCGGGCCGGCGTGTGGTGATATTCGCCATGCAGACAGCCGGGCACCTTCGCGTCTGGATACAGCGCTTGACAGAATGGCGATGGCTGTCTATCATTTCTGCAAGCGCTTGCATTTGCCATTCCGGCAGGTGGACAGCGGTGAACGTCAGGCTGAAGGACATTGCCCGGCAAGCCGGTGTCTCGGAGGCGACGGTCTCGCGTGCGCTTAGTCCCAGCCGCTCCTCCATGGTGCGGGCTGAAACGTTGGCCCGCATCCGCCAAATCGCCGACGCCCTCGGTTACCACCACAACCCCCATGCGCAAGCGCTTGCCATCGGCCGGTCAGCCGTGGTCTCCCTCGTGGTGGCTTACACCGAAGATTACATGATGAACGTCAAGGCGTTGCGGCTGCACAGCGCCTTGCTGGAGGTGGGTCTGCAGGCCCAGATCATTCCGGCTCAGAGTCTCCAGGCTCTGGACTCCGCCGAGAAGATCGCCGCCAGCCTGCTGCGGTCGGCTCCGATGGCGGTCGCTATTCGGCCCCTGGCCACTAACTGGCGCCTGGAGTTGCTGGAGGACCTCTGCTGCAGGCTGTGGGACCACGGCGTCTACGCCCTCCTTGCCGACCACCACGAACTGCCCAGTGATGATGTGCCAGCCGATGCCATTTCCACCGACCGCGTCAGCGCCTCCGAGGCAGCGGTCAGCCACCTTCTGAAACTGGGGCATCGCTGCATCGGTCTTCTGGCATCCGCCGACCAGACCTTTGGCCGCATTGCCGGCTATCGCCGTGCTCTGGACGAACACGGGATAGGAGAGCGCTATGAGCAGCCGATAGACCAGTACGTCGAGTACGCGCCGGAGCGACCTTATCTCTCCCAGGCTGTTCAGGCAGGATACCTGGCTGCCCAGGACCTGCTGCGGCGCTGTCCGGAAGTGACGGCGTTGTTCTGCGGCTCTGACCTGGTGGCCATTGGTGCCATGCGTGGACTGGCCAACGTGGGCCTTTCGGTTCCCGCAGATGTGGCGATCGTGGGGTTCAATGACGAGCCATGGTGTTCTCATCTCCCTGTGCCCCTGACAACCATCGGTCAGCCCGTGGAGCAGCTCTCTGCCCGCGCTGCTGAGATGCTGAGGGCACGTCTCGCGGGTGACGACAGTCCCTGGCGCCGGGAGCTGGTGCCCATGCCACTGATAGTTCGGGAATCTTGCGGTCAGGGCCTAGTGGGCCCGCGTCGTTGGCCAGTGCAGGAAGCTGTTGAGAGCTCGTAGTCCGGGGAGGAAAGGAGGAATGAGACGTCTCGGAGGGAGGACAGCCGCAGCTACACTTGATAGTGAAGGAGTGTGAGAGCGCATGCGTCGCAAGGGCTTTACGCTTATCGAGTTGCTGGTGGTTATCGCGATCATCGCGATCCTGGCGGCCATTCTCTTCCCTGTGTTCGCCAAGGCTCGCGAGAAGGCGCGCCAGACGTCCTGTCTGTCCAACATGAAGCAGCTCGGCCTTGGGTGTCTGATGTACACGCAGGACTACGACGAGATGTACCCGAGCCGCTGGCGCTGCTGTGCGGGCGCCTACCCGCTTCCCTGGCCCTGGGTGCTGCAACCCTACATCAAGAACACGCAGCTTTATATCTGCCCCTCCGAGAACGGGCACAACTGGTACGGCAATGCAGGTTGCTGTCCTAGCATGACCTCGTCCAACGGTGTCACGCCTTTTCCCGGCAAGATCAGCTATGGGATGAACGACCGCTTGAACTTCTTCATCACCGACGCCGCCGTGAACAGGCCCGCCGAGAAGTACATGTTCTGCGAAACTAGCAGCAGTCAGCCACGCTCCTTCTGCGTGGACCCCTGGGCCGGCTGCGGCGGGCTGACGGGCTGTCCGGGCGCCGAGTGGGGCCAACTGCCGTCGCGGCACAATGGCGGGACCAACGTCACCTTCTGCGACGGTCATGCCAAGTGGCTGACGCGCCAGGCGTTCCTTCAGACCGAAGATTCCTGGCTACCGTCCAAGTAGAGCCCTGACTCCGCGGTCCATTCCGGTCGGGCGCGCCGTGCGCCCGACCGGCTCTCTCACCTTACTCGAAGGTGATTCCGGGCTCCAGCAGTTCGGCCAGGGTCAGACCAACAAAGCCGGTCGTCCGCACGAGACTCTTGATCCCGTAGTTCTCACTCCGGGCGGGTTCCAGCAGGAACCGACAGTACCGGCGGATGGCCTCGCCGACGCGCACATCGGCCTCTGCGTTCCGGTAGTACCAGGCCAGAAGGGTCACCACCCCCGGACTGCGCTGCTGGTCGGCACTGCGGGCCGCCCCCCAGGACCCATCTTCGTTCTGGGTCCGCAGCAGCCACTCGACCACAGGCTTGGCACCCTCCCCCACCTGCTGCCGCAATGCGGCGTCATCCACGTGCGTGGGCACGGCCACCAGAGCCTCAGCGCAGTAGGTGATGGTGTCCAGCGGCCAGTCGTCGCTGGGCTGGCCGTCGAGGAGGTACGGCAGGCGACCGTCCGGCAATCGCTTGCTCAGAATCCAGCGGACGGCCCCCGTAGCTGTCTGTCGCAAGCGCTCATCGCCGGTGAGCGAGTACAGGAGCGCCATGAAAGCTCCGCCGTTGACTGCCGTGGCGATGGTGTAGGGTGCGGTGCTGAGGTGGCCGTTGTAGTAACCACAGCCCAGGGCGCCCGCATCAGGCCCTTCCCCTATCACCCACCCGCTTGACGCCTGTCGGCCCTGGCCCTGCGGGTCCTCTCGACAGCCCGTGTGCACAAAGACCGCGAAGCGCTGCAGGGCTTGCTGGTAGCGTTCGCGGCGTTCTCCCTGCACGTGACGTGCCACCAGGGCCAGTGCGGTAGCGGCCGTGCCCGAGTCCGCCAGATAGAGGTTCCCGGTCGGGCCATGGTCGCCCCAGTAGCCTCCGGTCTCGCCGGTGGAGGTGGTCACGAGCTGTTGCTGACCCACGAACGTATCACACCAGCGTAGCGCCTCTGCCTCGTATTCAGCTTTCCCGTGTAGTCTCGCACCCGCCAGAAGCATCCGCGCAAAGTTCCCGTTGATGAAGATGGACCAAGGGGTGTCGGTGGTGTTCTTGAGCATGCCGCTGCCGACATCGAGGGTCATGGCCCAGTCACAGAGATCAGCGTGATAGGCCAGTAGCTGCGTCCGCAGTTCCTCGTCCAGCAGGGGTTCGGCACCGTGACCGGCGTTGCCGGCGAGCAGAGTGGTCCCGAGGGTCAGAGCGACCATGAACCGCATCTTAGCGTCACCCTCCTGGGCAGCAGCGAGAGCCTCGCTCAGACCACGGCAAAGAGACGGTTCCGCACGCCATCCAGCCGCACGCTGCGCGAGTAGTGGTGCACCTGGATGTCACCCGTCAGCGGAGTCGGCACGCAGACGATGAACTCGGCCCAGTCGGGGCAGTTGTGTGCCACGTAGGCCGACTGCAGCCGCTCGATGAGCGAACCGGCCTCTGGCTCAAAGTCGGGCAGCAGCACCGGCCCGGTGTCAACCTGGTAATAGCGTTCCCGCTCGCTGAAGTTTACGACCTTGACCGGATACTCCAGCGTGACGTGGTAGCCGGCGGCCTCGTATTCGGTCCGGGCAACCACTGGCGTTGTGTCAAAGAGAGCCTCCAGCACATGGTCCAGTTCGGCCAGCTCCCGGGCGGTGCAGGTGCGGATCTCCAGCGCGTAGCTGTCAAGAGCGTCGGCGGCGCTAGCCACCTGGCGTTCGGGCTGCGGACCGAGACTCGGCGGAAAGAGCATGACCCCCTTGTCCACCTTGTCCCAGCGCTTGTAGACCAGAAACTCCTCTTCGCCGGCAATCATGGTCATGTCGGCGTTGGGCTGGTGCCAAATATCCCGTTCGACCCACACCTGCTCGCTCTTGCACGAGGCCATCAGGCCAAAGCGCTGGCTCTGGCCCGTGTCCAGCGCGGTCAAAACCGCCACACATTCCAAGGGGCCACGCACGTTGTTCAGCGTCATGGGCAGCTTCTGAGACACCGTCACGGGGGGCTTCTTCAGCGTGTCCATGCGGAAGCGCACGTACGAGCGCGTGAAGTCGGTGATGGGGATCAGTTCTTTGGACATGGGACCTCCTTAGCCCTGAAGGGCGGCAATCTGCGCCAACTCCTCCTCCGTCAGCGGGGGGCAGTCCGTGGCGGCGATGTTCTCCTGCATATGGGCCCACTTGCTGGTCCCGGCGATGACGGTGGACACGCCGGGCAGTTGCAGCACGTATTGCACGGCGAGTTGGGCCAGGGACCTCTGTGGGCCCGTGAGCGCCGTCAGGGCCCTGGCCTTCTCGGCCAGTGCCTGTTTGCTCTCCTGGGCTTGCCAACTGCGGCGATCGTCGGGGCCGAACGGGTCGTCGGGCTTCACCTTGCCGGTCAGGAAGCCCGAGCCGAACACGCAGCGGGCGACGATGCCCACGTTGTGCTCCACGGCGGCCGGGAGTAGCTCGTCCCTGGCCTCCGGATTGACGATGCTGATCACCTGCTGGAGTACGTCCACGACGCCGCGCTTGATGAGGTCCACCCCCATGGCGTTGGGACCGATCGAGACGCCCACGAAGCGGGCTTTGCCCTGCTGCCGGATGATTTCCAGGGCCTCCAGGCATTCGCCACGGGCGATATCGTCAGCGGAGGGGCCGTGCAGCAGGTAGACATCTACGGCATCCATACGGAGCCGTGCCAGGCTCTCGTCCACCTGCGATAGCAGCCTGGCCTTGCTGAAGTCACTCCAGGCAATCCCGTCGGTGGCGCCGTGGCCACCCTTCGTGCAAACGACCCACTCGTCACGGCAATCCTGCAGCGCCTGCCCGATGAGGGTCTCGCTGTGGCCGTCGCCGTAGATGGGAGCGGTATCAATCAGGTTGACGCCCGCGTCGCGGCAGCGGGCGATCAGGTCCAGCGACTGGTCGTCGTCGGTTGCGCCCCAGCCATGGGGGATGGTCCCCAGGGACTCGAAGGTGAGATTGACGGCGCCCCCGATCTCCCAGGCGCCGAGGCTGACGGCTGAGACTTCCAGTCCGGTGCGCCCAAGGGTACGATACTGCATTGCGGTTTTCTCCTTTGCTGGCGCGGCGGGTAGGCGACAGCAATTCGCCGTGAGCGGTTTCTCTACCTCGCGGCCAGGGCGGCGCGAGCCGCGGGCAGTCGGCGCTGCAGTTCGGCCAGACCGTCGGCGTTCGACAGGCCGTTGAAGTCCCACAGCACCAGCGAGAAGCGGCGCGTGCCGGCCGGGTACCGAGCATCCACTTGTACCACGTAGCTGCCGCCATCGCTGTGGATGGTCGGCAGCGGCGAGCCGAACAGCACCGCGCACGGCCCCTCGGCGCGCTCGTGCGGCACATCGTACGTGCGGTCGCCGAGGAACAGCCAGTCGGCGCCCGCGGGTAGGTCAAGCGGTGTGCCGTGGGCTGCCTCCCCCGCCTCTGTCACGGTGTACTTGTTCATGTCGGCCCAGTCGCCGAAGCCCGCGCTGGGAATGGCGAAGAGCTGGACGGTCACCGAGGGTTCGCCGACCGGCGCAAGCTCTCCGTCTATGCGCAGCCCTCCCTCAAGCAGACTGAAGCGCAGAGTAACCTGGCCTCTAGTGGTGGGCCACGTGCCCACCAGGTCCTGGCCCGACGCGCCCTCGACCACCTCGAAGCTCGGCGTGGCGCTATCCAGGGACTGGTCGTCGAGCAGCACATCAATGAACCCGGCGTCATACCAGTTGCGGTAACTCGGTCCCGTCATGCCCAGGCCCGAGCCGAAGTGCCACTGGGTCCGGTGCACGCTGCCATCGGCTTCACGAGTCTGTGAGTAACGAAGCTGGAAGGTCGTCCAGAAGTCCCCGAGCTTCAGCTTCTGCTCGCGGACCGTGGCCTGGCCGCTGAGAGCCTCGGTGACCGGGCCGACCTCGGCGTTTGTCCGCCGTGTCCGTGCAGCAACGCTGAGGGCGTTCAGGCGGGCGACAGCCTGCTCCAGGCGGTCAGCCGTGGCCTGGCGCATCGCCGCCGGCGCCACGCCCGCCACGGCCCCCTTCAGGGCGCTGGCGCAAAAGTCACGGACAGCGGCTTCTGCCGCCTGAGCCGAGCCCAGGAGATCTTCGGTCAGAGCCTGGCGAGCCTCGTCCGACCCCGGTAACGACCTGCCGCCCAGCCGCGCCAGCCACGGGCGGATCTCGTCGCGCCAGCGCCCGTAAGCCGCGGCCGCCTGCGGCCCGAACAACGCGGCCAAGAGCGCAGCCTCATACTGCTCGGGCTCGTACCGCGCCGCATCCCAGCAGTAGCAGCCCCAGAGGGCGAAGTTCCAGTCGCCACCGCCGCATAGCCAGGCATGGTCGGTCAAACGGGGGAGGGCGCGGAAGGCCGCAACCGTGTCATCGCGGGGGACGACGCCCCGCTGGGGGTCCCAGCGCGACACGTACCAGCCCCAGGCCAGTTGGCTGAAACCTCCCCAGAGGTCCAGGGCCTGGACCGTGGCAGGGGCCTGACTGGCATACTCGTACAGCCCGTTGTACCAGTAGACGAAGTTCCTGAGCCCGGCCCGCCTGACCGCCTCGATCTCCGGTCGGCGGAGCTGGCAGAAGTACTGCTGCACACCCGCCAGTTGCGGGGCCGCGCCCCACGTGCGGAAGTAGGCGAGGCCATCCAGACCGCCGTAGTAGGTCTGCCAGCCCTCAAAATAGGGTGTCGGACAGACGATGAGACGGGTCACCTGGCGCTCACGGGCGACGTCCAGCATGGGCTGCAGCAGCGCCAACTGTACCGCGCCCAGGTCACTGTACCGGCCACGGCACAGGTCGCAGTGCTCGCCATGGGTCGCCGCTTCGCGAGTAATGTCATCAAAGAGGAAGATCAGCCCATCGCAGCCGCGGTCGAGCAGCTCGGTGGCGTACCGGCGGATGTGGGCCAGGTCCTCCTGCCGACTGGGGCAAAGCTCACGCTTCAAGAGCAGCTCTGTCCGCCAGTTGGAGATGAGCCCGTAGAGGAGTATCCCACGCCGCGCGCACTCACGCTGGACGTCGGCTACCACATCCGGCACGGAGTCCTGGCCCTGATCGCCGTATATCTCGTAGTAGATAGCATTGAGCCGCCAACGCGCCATCCAGTCGAGGGTCTCCAGGGACTTCGCGCTGACATCACGCGGGCAGCCCGTATGGCCGCGGGTCACCAGTTTCGGCCAGTCGCTGATGGCGAGACGGGGGAGTCCAGTACCTGGCTCCGTGCACGCTCGAACCTGCGCCAGCGTGTAGGCCGCGTAGATGGCTCCGGCAGGCGAGGCGGTGATGCTGACCCTCTGCGGGTCGGTAAGGCCAACGTCCAGCACGAAGGCCTCGGCAGCCCGTTCGGCGGGGGGCGGCGGAAGGGCAAGGGCGGCGGCGGCCGCCTGCAGGTCGGTGGGGGTGCCCGTGACGTTCAGGTGGATGCTGGCTCTGGGACCCGTCCGCGGCAAACGCGCCTGCCCCCAGGCGTCCCCTAGGACCTCCAGTGCGTACTCCACGCGCACGTCATGCTCGCCCGTGATCCGGAGCGAGGGCTCTGTCAGGTTCACGGAGCCCTCGGCCTGGCGCATGTGCTTGGGGGCGGGCATCAGCGTCAGCGGCCCCGCCCCGACAGGTACCGTGAGGGCAAGTGCGCCCAGCGCAGTCCAGACCAGAAGGATGGGTCTCATGGCTGGCCTCCAGGTGAGAAGGCATGGTGGCATCTGGGCGATACCAGGTTCGCTGTCCCGCCCACCAGCGCCTTCGTGGCCCAACGCAGCCGGAGTTGCCGACCGGGACATGTGGGTGATACACTCGGCCACAGACGACACGCTGGTTGGAGGCACAGGTTGGGCGACTGGCAGACACTGGTGGGTCTGATGTCGGGGACGTCCACGGACGGCGTGGACGCAGCAGTCGTGCGCTTCTGGGAGGAGAGGGGCCGCCCTCGCCTGAAGCTGCTGGCGTTCCTGACTGTGCCCTATGACGACGCTATCCGGCGACGGCTGCTGGACTGCGCCCTGGACCGGACAGGGATAGCTGACCTGGCGCGACTGAACTTCCTGGTGGGCGAGCGTCTGGCCGATGCGGCGGCGGCGGCGATTGGTGCCGCAGGTCTGTCGTCGGACGACATCGTCGCCGTCGGCAGTCACGGCCACACGGTAGCCCACTTGCCCACTGCTGCCGGGGATATGGCCCCGGCGGCAACCCTCCAGATCGGCGAGACAGCGGTCATTGCGGAGCGCCTGGGAATTCCTGTCGTGGGGGACTTCCGGGTGCGCGATGTGGCCGCTGGCGGCCAGGGGGCGCCGCTGGTCCCGTACTTCGACTACTGCTTCCTGCGGTCCGACCGGGTGAACCGGGTGGCCCTCAACATCGGAGGCATCGCCAACATCACGGTCATACCCCGGGGGTGCACGGCGGCGCAGGTGACGGCCTACGACATCGGTCCCGGCAACATGCCCCTTGACACGGCCGTGCGCCAGGTGGGCCCGCCTGGCTGGGAGTGCGACCGCGACGGGACCCTGGCGCGCAGAGGTGCTGTGCATGACGGATTGCTGCGCTGGGTGCTGGGACACGAGTTCCTGGCCCGCCCAGCGCCGAAGTCCTGTGGCCGGGAGGAGTTCGGTGAGGGCTTTGTGGCAGGGGCCAGGGCCGTCGCCCCGGGGCTTTCCGCCGAAGACCTGTTGGCCACGCTGACCGCGACTTGCGGGCAGGCCATCGGCGCGGCCCTGTCGGCCTTGCCCTCGGCGAAGCAGGAGGTCTGGGAGGTGATCGCCTCAGGAGGCGGCACCCGGAACCCGGCCCTGATGGATGTGGTCCGGCGACACGCAGGCATGCCCGTGCGTTCGGCGGATGACTTTGGCATACCCTCCGACGCCAAGGAGGCCGTGGCCTTCGCCTTCCTGGCCTGGGAGACCCTGCGCGGCAGGCCCGCCAACCTTCCCGGCGCCACCGGCGCCCGCGGCCCCAGGGTGCTGGGCAAGATCACCCCGGAGCCCCGAACCCGCGCGCGTGAGGACTGACATGGCCCGGACACTCGGCGTCTTGCTGCTACTGCCCGGCCTGGCCCTGGCCGGTACTGCCCGTGAGAGTCTGCAGAACCCCGGCTTTGAGGTCGGTGACGCGGACCGCACCCCCGGCTGGCAGCCCCTGGCCTACGGCGAGACGCCGCGCCTGGATTCGGAGGTATCCCATGGTGGCACCCGGTCCCTGCGCGTCTCGGCCCACGGCGGGATGCGCAGCGAGCTGGTCGCCTACTCCGGTGGGCGGGTCATGGCTTCCGGCTGGATGCGCACCCAGGATGTGGTGACTGGCTCCTCGGCTCCGTGGCACAAGGCCGCCTTGCAGATCATCTCCTATGACGCCGACCGCCGACCTGTTGGGCACTTCGATGTGGCGCTCGTGGATGGCACCACCGAGTGGACCCGTTACGAGGCGAAGACACTCTTCTCGCGGGCAGTGGCGTACCTGTCGCTGGACTGCCATCTCTGGGGCGAGGACGCCTCCGGAACGGTGTGGTTCGACGACCTGTCCCTGCAGTTGCTCGACGATCCGCGGCTCACCCGGCGCAAGCCGCTAGACCTGGCGCAGGCCCCGGTCAGCGCCGACTTCCGCCGTGGCCTCGGCGAGTTCCGGCACCTCTGGGTCGGGAGTGACGTGGGCTACTCCGACCGCGTCGTGACCGACACCCAGATTGCTGCCATGCGGCAGGCGAAAGCCATGGGCTTTCGCTATGTCCGGCTTCACGACTGCCTGCACAACCCGGGGATCTACTCGGAGGACGCGGAAGGGCGACCCATCTACCGATGGAAGGGCCTCGACGCCCGCCTTGGCGCGGTTGTGGACCAGGGTTTGTGGCCGGTAGTCGTCCTGGAGACGACCCCGCCAGAGTTCGCGACCGGCAACAGCGGCCTCTCCTGGACGAACCCGTTCCCGCCGAAGCGACCGGAGGGCTACGCGAAGTGGCAGGAGCTGGTGCGGCAGACGGTCGCGCACTGCCGCGAGCGCTGGGGTGAGGACATCCGTAACTGGTACTTTGAGGTCTGGAATGAGCCTGACGCTTCGGGCTACTTCAGCGGCACACTGGAGGAGTACCTGCAGCTCTACGACCACGCGGTGGCCGGGGCGACCGCGGCGGACCCGCTCATCCGGATCGGTGGCCCTGGCGGGGCCGGTACAGGCTGGTGCCGCCCGTTGCTGGAGCACTGCGCATCGGGCAGGAACGCGGCAACAGGCGGCATCGGCTGCCGAATAGACTTCCTTTCCTGGCACATCTACACGGTGGGGGTTGGCATCCCGGCCTTTGACGCGATCCCGCTCAGTCTGAGTGACGTGCGGCAGGCGCTGCGCGGCTTCCCGCAGTACCGCCATCTGCCGACGCTCATCACCGAGTGGGGCTGCTCGGCCAGCACGCATCCGGTCCATGACCGGCCCTATGATGCGTCTTTCCGTGTGAGTGCGGTGCGCCAGTTCCTGGACCACGGCATCACCCTCGCGCTCCCCTTTGCCCTGGGTGAGGGCCCTCCGCACGCCCACGACGGTTTCCTCGGTGGCCTGGCGCTGTACACCAAGACGGGCATCCCCAAGCCCAGCGCTCGGGCCTTTGAGCTGCTCCACCGCATGGTGGGGCGGCGTGTGGCCTGTGAGTCCAGCAACGACCCGGTGGACGGTCTGGCCTGCCGGGCCGACAGTGGGGATAGGGCCTGGGTGATGCTCTGGAATCTCGTCGAGAACCCGGACTTTCCGGCCTACACGACACGGGTTACGGTCCGTCTCCGGGGGCTTGCTGACGGCTGGTGGACCTGCCGCGGCACCTCCATCGCGCCAGGGCAGTGCGACCCCTTCCTGACCTGGCAGGCCATGGGCAGTCCGGAGCGCCTGACACCTGAACAGGAGCAGGCCCTGCGTCAGGCCAGCGCTTTGCCCCCCGCTCGGCGCGTACCGGTCACCGGCGACACGCTCAGTCTGGACATGCCAGGCTACTCGGTAGTGCTGCTGGAACTGACACGGCACACTCGAAACTAGCCGCCCGGCCCGGTGCGCCAGTGGACGACGGTCGTCAGCGGCCCCGCTCCTGGCGTCTGCTTCAGGACAAGCGCCCGCAACTCGGCATCATAGAGCCAACCCACGAGGCGCTCCTGCAATTCCGCGTCAGACGCTGCTCGGTCTCCGGCGCCCTCGACGGCCGCAGGTTCATCCACCGGAGCCAGGACGCTGTGGGCGGGGAAGCCGGGCACTCCGGCGAGGGTGAAGCTGACCCGGTCGCCCGGCAGACCGCCCTCGATGCTCACGATGTCGGCTGAACTGTTGAGGTGTACGGCCGCCTCGCCCTCACCCACACGGGCGAAGCGTGTCTCCAGGGACAAGCCACGCAGACGGTGACCGTTCAGCAGGATGAGGTTGGGCAGGATGTCGGCGGGGTTAGGGGTGTTGGTGGCCATCTCCCAGGAGTCCGGGAAGAGACCCTTGCTTGGCCCCTCGGCGTACTGCTGCCAGGTCGCCGACCGGGTGATGCCCTCGGCGACCTGCAGCCATGCGAAGCTGTTGTCGTGGGGCGCCAGGTCCTGCAACGCGTAGGCGTAGTCCATGCCCATCCAGATCAACGGTCGGCCGATCCAGGAGTGCGTGTAGTAGGTGGAGCCGATGACCCCGACCGTGTTGTAGAGCATGGTGGGATACCCGTCCAGGCTCCAGGTGTACACGAAGGGCAGTCCCGTCCAGGCCCAGTAGCGGGCGTGGGCCAGATGCTGTGTGTCGCCGGTGAGCCGGTAGGCTTCGACATAGGCCTTGATGGCCAGCGCCGCCGCGAACAGGTCGGGCTGATACTGCGGACACTCCCACATCGAGGCCCCCCGGGGGACCTCGTACTGCTCCATCTGTCGCAAGGCCTGCAGCGCCTCCCGGGTCAGGTCCGAGTCGCCCAGGAACCGGGCCGCGCGCAGCACCACCAGGCACGGGTACGCTGCCTGCCCGAGGGTGTGCGTACCAGGGACGCCCAACCCGGCGTGCTCGGCGTCACCGGGTCGCCACACCCACAGACCGTCTTCGCGCCCGCCCAGCAGACTCTGCGCCAGGCCCCGGTATTGGCGCAGGCTCTCGGCGAGGTAGCCGTAGTGGAAAGGCAGCAGCACGCGGTTGCCCTGTAGCAGGCTGCCGGGCCCCTTGTCCCGTAGCGCCCGTTCCGCAACGGCCCGGCAGCGCCGTTCGATTTCGGCTCGCGTGTCCGCATCCACGCCTGCCTGCAGTTCCAGCGACAGGGAGCTGAGGGCCTCGGTGTCATAGCCCACAGGCTGCCCGGCGCAGGGCGGCCAACCGGGAGGGTCCTCGCTCCAGAGGGTATTGAGAAAGGCTTCACGGCAAAGCTCTCGCTCCGCCTCCCACGAGCGCGGAAGCGGCTGCAGCGGCGGAAGACCAAAGACGTCCACCCAGTGCTGGAAGGCCTGCGTCAGAAGGCTGCCGCGGTGCGGCCCCTTCGCCACACGGCCTTCCTGGTAACGCGCGTGGTGGTCGAGCACCAGCACGGACTGAAGACGCAGGTTCTGCCCCGCCGCCAGGGGGTAGGGCTTCGTGGCCTGGGGGGCGTTCTCCGGCACGTATGGCCCGATGCCGGGGGCGCTCAGGGCCATACGCACGTAGCGAGGCCCGCTGTCGAAGGCGGGGGCATTGAAGCGCGCCGCCGGCAGGCTCTGCCCGTCCGACCACTTCTGTTGCATGTCCCACAGCAGCCCCACCAAAGCGCCCCCACCCTGCGCTGCCATGAGGGGGACGGCGATCTTGTCCGCCCGGGGCGCGCGGCGGTCGTTCAGGGGCGGAGCCAGGTCGCGCGGGGAGGACGAGGTCTCGTCACCTTCGAGGTACTCCACGCCCGGGAAAAGCGCGAACTCCTTGCGTTCACCGAAGGCTCCCTCACCCGCCGCCAACTCCGGTGAGGTGAAGCCCAGCAGTTCCGCGTTGGTATCGCACCGCGCCTGGCAATCCCAGTGAAGCCGCGGAGCCTCTGGGTCAGGCTTGAGGGTGAGGCGCACGGTCCAGGTCGCGCCGTCCGCCCCGACAGCATCCCCCGTGACGACCAGTAGGTCGCCTCGTGCCTGTGGCGCCCGGAAACGCAGGGGGACTTCCTGCGACCCGCCCGGTGCCGCTACCTGCAGCCGCGCCAGCGGCGCCACGGTGGCCACTGTCTGCCAGCCGCGCCCATCCCAGGTCTGCGCCACAGCTCCGGCGCTGCCGTCGGTGCCCACCAGGACGCACACACGGGCATGTGGATTGCCGGCGAGGCCCACGGCGGGGTGACCGGCGAGGGTGCGGACCTCCGGCTCGCCGGGCGACGTGTCCGGCCACGCCACCGCCGGGAGCACAGTGACCTCAAGCTCCCGACGCTGGCCGTCCAGCGACGCCGCCAGGTGGTACCGCCCGGCGTGGTCGAAGCGAAGGCCAGTCCAGTGTACGACACCTTCGCCGCTGGGCCGCACAGGAGGACTGACTGCGCGGCGGCGTGTTCCGGCTCCTTGCAGCACGGCCACATCGCCGCCCGGGTACGTGCCATCACCGGGGTTCGTCAATGGGAGGTAGACGTCAAAGGGCTGTCCGGCTATCAGCAGTGCCTGGCTGGCGGCCAGGTCATCGAGCTTAGCACCATAGGAGGCCGGAGCCAGCTCGATGCTCAGCACCTCAGCGGTTCCGTCGACAGCCTCGCACGAGGCGGGGGCAGCGTCGTCGAACCGCACCGCCAGGCAATGGGTACCCGCAGGCACCAGCGCCTCTGTCACTGCCCCACCCGCCGACAGGTGCACTCTTGCGGGGCCATCGCTGCGGACGCGGGCCACGCCGTAGCCCGATGCGTTGTCTGCCAGAGCGCTGGCATCGTTCGCGCCACGGAAGCGGACCACCCGGGGGCGAGCTACAAGAAACCAGTCATAAGCAGCATTCCCGCCGATGGCGTTGCTGCGCAGGTCCAAGGCGACCGTTCGGCCCGCCAGGGACGTCAGTTCGACCGCACGCCACTGCCAGCCAGTGAATCGCACGTCCTCCTCCCACAGCGTCTCTCCCTCGGCCGCGACCGTGAACCGCACGCCGTTAGGCTCCAGGGGATTGTCCCACGGAATGCCGTCGGACATGGCGACCTGCATCAGGGCCAGCAGCCGCTCGCCGGGACCGAGGCGCGGCAGGTCCAGCCGGTAGCGAACGATGGTATCGCCTTCCCCCGTAGGGTGCAGGCTGATGCTCGGCAGCACCTGCGCGTGGGTGCGGGCCAGGCGGTGCAACTCCACCGATGGGGCGTTGATGCGCTCGGCCGCCGGGAACTCGTCGAGCAGATCACACAGCACGGTCACGTGGGGGTCCGAACGGGACGGCCCCACGAGCGCCGCGGTAGCGAGACCGGCAAGGCCGAACAGGGAGAGAGCAACTGCCAGCGGTTGGCCGCTCATCGCACCGGCTCCAGCAGTCCAAGCCACCAGGGGATCTCGCCATACGGCTTCCCCTCGCGGTCGCGATCCAACACGCCCTGAAAGACGAAGCGGAGGTTGGCCGGGTCCACCTCGAGACGTTCATCGCTGCCGGTGCGCAGCAGTTCTCCGTGGCTGATGGAGTCGGTCCAGCGCTCGGCCGGCGCCTGAACGTTCAGCATGCTGGCGAAGGCCTGGTCGCGGGAGGCCGCCAGGGGTCGCCACTCGCCGTCCAGGCGATCTGCCAGGTAGGCCTTGTAGTAGCGCCAGCCGTGCCCGCCCTGGGCCTCGATCAGCGTCAGATACTCCTCCAGGCCGCGCAACCGGTAGGTGTGGCTGGCCTCGAACACGTCCCCCTCGATGGCGACCACCGCCTCTGACCACCCGTGCGGGAAGTCGGCCAGAGCCGTCTCCTCACGCCACATGTGCCCATCGAGGGTGGTGAAGAACAGGTGAGCCTTCGTTTCGTCGCAGATGATCGAGAAATCGAGGCCCGCGTTGTTGCCCACAGGCTGGGCGCCCAGCGGCTGCAGGGCGCTCCATGAGCCGGGGTTGGCGATATCATCGGTGGTCGCGAAGGCGGCACCGTACTCGGGTGACCAGTCCGGGCTGCTGGCCTGACAAATGAGGTACCACTTGCGGTGGGGCGTGAAGTAGAAGACCTGAGGCGCGCAGAAGAAGCCGCCATGCATGGTCAGCATCTGGCGTGTGGCCTGCGCGGTGTGCTCCCAGTCCGCGAGGGCAATGTGCTCGATGCGGTGGCTGCGCTCCTTGCCCCGGACCGTACAGAAGACATGCCAGCGCTGGCCGTCGAAGACCACGGAGGGGTCCTTCACCGAGTAGCGGGTGTCGCCTTCGGTGCTGACCGGTCCCAGCAAGGGCGGAGACATCCGCCAGGCGAAGCGCCCCGCCAACAGGTCGCTGATGGCGGCCTGCCGCGCTGCAGCATCCGGTTCGTCCTGGGCCAGACAGGCGGCGACGACAGCCAGCGCCAGGCCGCAAGCCGCGGTCCAGGTGAGCGACTGCGTCTCCACTCGGATCCCTCCTACCGCGTGAGCATCACTGCCACGCAGGCCTCCGGCGCCAGCGTCACCTCAAAGGCCCCGTCGGCCAGGGCCAGCGGCTCGCCGGAGAGTAGCTCCGTCGCGGCGGTTGCGCCCAGGGTCGCGTCGAGCTGGATTCGGGCGGTCCGGGTCTCAGAACCATCATTGAAGACCGTGATGAAGGTCTCGCCCGCCACGTTGGGACCAAAGCGTTCCATCAGGATGCTGGGGGTTTCGGTCCGCGCCAGGGTTATCGGCTGCCAGCCCGCCTCGGCGACGCGTCGGATCACTGGTTGGTACTTGCGGTGCAGGTCCCGGTCCCGGTTGTACAGCTCGGGCAGTGTCCAGTAGTTGCCGGTGGAGGCATCGGGACTGAAGAAGCTGGGGTACATGCCATACAGCAGACAGCGCTGGAAGTAGCGCTCGACATAAGGCCCGAAGGGTACGAACTGGGTGTTTTGCAGGAACAGGTACGGCTTCTGGGCGCAGAGCGTGCGGACCATGCCGAGACTGCTGTGGTCCGACGGGCTCCAGCGCCCCTGCCAGAGCCAGTTGGTCTCGGTCCCCATGATGTCCAGGTGGCGACACAGGAAAGTGAAGCGGTATGGCACAGCGTTGGCAAACATCAGCTTGCCCAGATCGTGCACGTCACGGGCGATCCATTCCGTGAACTCGTCCACAGCGAAGCCCTTGTGAATGACCGGACGGTGGTCGGTGCGGGTGAAGGTCAGGGGGCGGTTGACCACGGCGAAGTGCTCTCGGCGGAAGTTGACGTCGCTGGTGACGTAGCCTTCGAGGGAGTCCAGGTATTCCCCGTCCAGGTCGCCGACCCGATTGGGGCCATAGAGCTGTTCCTTGATCTGCTCGTTCCATGCGACCCGAGCGTCGTTGATCTCGCCCTCGATGCCCGGCAGGCAACTGTTCGAGAACACCGCGCCGTTGCACCAGGGCTCGTTGCGGAAGAGCATCATGTATCTGCCCTGGTCGTCGAAGATGCCGGAGGTCAGGAGTGCCTTGGCCTTGATGTTGCCGGCGTCTGCCAGCCGTCGGGCCTCGGCCATGGCCGCCTCGTAGGTCCGGGGCATGTCTTCGGGCATGGACATCCACCAGGTACTGGGCTCCGTGTAGCGGAAGGTCAGGATGCCGTGCTCATCGTCCCAGGCCGTTTCGTCGTTGCCCTCCTTGTACTTGAACCCGAAGTCCTCAAAACCCTGTACCTGGCTGATCTTGGCGAACGGCATCCAGATGCCCTGCTCCCTGGAGCGGCAGAGGAAGGCTTCGGGGAAGAGCTCGTAGTAGCGTTGGGCCGCGGCGCGGAAGCCCCAGCTCGGGTCGAAACTGGTGATCGTGAAGCCAAAGGGGGCGGCGCCCGGGAAGGCCCGGGTATCAGGGACGAGCGCCAGGTCAAAGCTCGCGAAGTACTGCTGCGTGTCGGCATTGTAGGCCAGCCGGTACTGGCACGGGCGATCGAAGTCCAGGCCGAGGCTCAGACCGTAGTCGTCGCCGTGGACACCGGTGAAGGGGTAGCGTGACATGGTCCCGGTCGTCCCGGTCCCCATCGTGACCGTATCGGAGTACTCGCCTTCGGCGATGGTCTGGCTCTCATGGATGCCCTCGCCCCACTGGTCGCCGCGGGCGTCCACGGGCAGGGCGAACATGAGCGTCACAGCCCGGTCCTGACCCGTGGTGTCGCGCAGCCGCCCGTTCAGGCGGATGCCGTCTTCACCCGTCTGCCATTGCACCTCCAGCTCCAGGTTCAGGGCCGCGCACTTGCCATCGGTGAAGCCATGCCAGTCGGAGTTGGCGGCCACGTCGCGCACCAGGAACCCGCCGGGGCCGACGCCCGCCGGAAGCAGTTTCCGGTCCACGGAGACGCGCCCCACCGCGCCGGTGGCCGCGTCATAGCGCAGACCCACACCGCCCCCCCGGATCTCCTCGCCTTGCTCGGTCACGCCTGGCGCCGCGCCGGGAACCACAGCCACGCCGTCCAGCAGCGTCGTCCCGGCCGCCACTTGCATCTCCAGCGCCTGAACGTCGTCGAACCAGACCTGGCCGCGGTGGCCCCGGAAGAGACAGTGGATTGTCAGCGACCGCACCGGTTTGGCGGGTACGATGAACACCTCGCGCTGCTGCCAGTCGTGGGTGCCGGTGCTGAAGGGGGTAATCTGGCCCCAAAGCGGTGTGCCGTCCATGTACTCCAGGTCGCAGTAGAGCGAATAGCCGCTGTCGGCCGCGCCGTCCACGTCCTGGGCCTTGCTCCAGCCCCGTACCAGGATGGGTGTCGGCTGGGTCTGGTTCAGCACTATGTCGTTGTCAGCGCCATACTCCTCGCCGGCCGCCCGAAAGACGCAGGTCACGGCCATGGAGCCCTCGCGTCCCTGTCCAGGCGCGGGCGAAAAGCCCTGTTTCCAGGCCGTCCAGCCCACCGGCTGACCGTTCTCGACCTGCTCGAAGTCACCGTTGCGGATGCGCTCCACGCCAGCGGCTGCATCCCCCCGCACGATGGGAAGTCTGATCTCTGCACTCGCTGGCAGCGCTGCCATGGTGATCACCGTCCCGATGATGGTGCCAAACAGAGGTACTGACATCCGCATGAGCTTCTCCCTCTCTCGGCGGTGGCCGCCGCCTGGGCGCCACAGTCTCTCTCAGAGTGATTCCTTTGCGCAACATGCTGACGAAATCCTCCCGCCTGGACTAGGTCCGCCTTGCTCCGAGGCGGCTTCAGGCACTAAGCTGGATGAGCGGTACGCTAGCTGCGAACCGGGAGGTCCAGAGTGCAAGCACCGCTCCTGCTCAGTCTCCTGCTCGTCGTCGGGGCCATCGGCCTGGCGGTAGCCGCGCCGGAGCCCACGGTCTGTATCCCACCATCCGCCGCGCCGGTGACGCTGGATGGCCGGCTCGCTCCTGGCGAGTGGGACGAGGCGGCCGTCGTGCGCAACTTGTGGCTGCCGGGCAACGAGCGGCAGTTGCCGGTGGCCACTGTGTTCCGTCTGAAGCATGAGGCCGAACACCTGCTGGTGGCCGTGGTCTGCGCTGAGACAGAGCCCGGGTACCCGAAGGCCTTCCGGCGCGGCCCGACTGACCTGCTCAGTGACGACGACGCGGTGCAGGTTGTGCTGGGCCTCGCCGATGAGCATGTGGTGGCACGAGAGGTGCTCAAGATGGGCGGCTATGCCAACGCTCTGGACCAGCCGGTTGCCGCTGCCGACCACTACTACCAGTTCACCGTGAATGCGGCCGGGGCCATCTCGCGGACCTACAATGAGGGCATTCTGGAGCGCCCCCTGTTTACGGCCGCCACGCAGCGTCAGGGCGGCGGGTGGAGCGCCGAGATGCGGATCCCCTTCTCCTCCCTGGGCCTGCAGCAGCCGGCGGGACGGACGATCTTGGCGAATCTCTTCCGCTTCCGCCCACCGGACATGGCGGCCTGGCACCTGCCGGCCTTCGGCGGGTACGTCCCCATGCCCTTCGGGAAGCTGGTGTTCCTGCCGCGGGGCCAGGAGGGGCTGCGCACCATCGAGCCTGAGCCGACCCCCGCTGCCCTCACGGAGCCAACAGCCGCTGAACCGTCGCTCTTCGTGGAGTGGTACCCTCTCGCCCGGCGGGTGGTGGCGACAGTGTCGGGAAGCGCGAGCAGTGGGGCCATTGTAGTCCGCATCCCGGGCCTGCAGGAGCGGCGGGCGCCGGTTCAGACCCTGCCCGGTAACCGTCTCATCGTCGAAGTACCCCGCCGGGTGGGTCTCCCCGTCACTGCCGAGGCCGTGCTGACCGATGTGGGGGGCGCCGAACTGGCCCGCGGAACAGCGGAACTCGTCGCGGTACCCGAGCCTGAATGGCTCCATACGGACGCCGGGATGGACTACGTGAGTGAGCGCATCCCGTGGCCCTGGACAGCGCCGGAGGTGCGCGGCAGCACTGTGTCCCTGCTGCCGGGCGAGATGACCTTCGGCTCAAATGGGCTCCCCTCGGCTATCAGCCGGGCCGGCGAGGAGGTCCTGGCGGGGCCGGCTGAGCTCATCGTCGAGGCGGGTGGGCGGCGCCTCGCATTCGCGCCGCGGCGCCTGGTGGTGTCTGCACGCGGTAGCCGGGCCCTGGCCCAGGCCAGCGCCGAGTGCCCTGGCGGCGAGCTGCAGGTGCGGACGGAGGTGGACTTCGATGGCTTCAGTATCGTCAAGCTCCGCCTGCCAGGCATCCCGCCCGCCAGCATCACCCGCCTGAGCCTGCAGTTCCCTCTGCGACCCGAAAGCGCCCTGTTCGTGCACCGGATGTTGGTGCAGGACATCCGCCGACTGACCGGCTTCGGCTGGGAGGGCGAAGCTGGGCCGGTGTGGGTTGGCGGCCATGAGCGCGGCCTGGCCTTCAGCTTCGACACGCCGGTGTTCCTGTCGCGGCAACGGCGCTCACAGGTCCAGGTCGTGGAGGAGGCGGGGCGCACGTGCCTACGGCTCAACCTTGTGGATGGCCCGGGACAGGTGACCACCGAAGGTCGCATTTTCCGGTTCTTCTTGCAGCCGACACCGACGAAGCCGGTCTCGCTGCGCAAGGATGGTCTGTTCCACACCGCTCTGTGGTTTGAGGAGTGGTCGGACTACCAGGGCTATCCCGACCTGTCGAAGCTGCCGGAGGTCAAGCGCCGAGCCGCTGCCGCCCATGCGCAGGGCAAGCCGCAGGTGGTGTACTTCGGCCAGCTTCTGGCCGAGAACGCTCCGGGCTTTCAGGAGTATCGGTCCGAACTGATCATCCCCCCCGGCCTGATGTGGTACCGCCGCGCCTACAACCCCGGCCTGGGTGTGCCCTGCTGGGTGTGCTGCCCACGCGGTCCCTGTGGTGACCTGCTGCTGGACGGCATGCGGCATCTGGCGGTTGAGGCGGACCTGGACGGGGTCTACATGGACGGCACCACCGTGCCCTGGGAATGTCACCATCCGGCCCATTCCGCCTGTGACGGGACGGCTGTCATCGGCTGGGAGACAGAGGACCCAACGCCGCTTGTCGCCACCCGCTCCTTCCTGAAGCGTATTCGCGGCATCTTCGACGAGCGGGGCCGCCCGTGGCTGTTCGCCCACACCGGTGGGGCCATCGGGATCGAGACGCTCTCGCTTTGCGATGGCTACTACGATGGGGAGCAACTCTCCCGCTACCGGCCCGGCTACCGCCTGCCCCTGCACAAGTTCGCTGTGGGATACTGCGGTCGGCCCTGGGGCTTCCGGACGGATGCCATTCCCGCCTCTTACGGGGCCTTCCCTCTGATGGCGCTGTCGGCTCTGCATGACGTCGAGGTGGGCGGCGAGTGTGCCGAGCTGGAGCGGCGTATCTACGACGAGTTCCAGGACGAGGCGACCACTGACTACCGGCCCTACTGGCGACCACAGCCACACATTCAGCGGCTGGCGGGCGACGTGGTCTACTCTTACTACCGCAAGGCTGATGCCGCGATGCTGGTGGTCAGCAACCTGACCTGGGACCGGCAGGCTGTCCGCCTGGACGCGTCGCGGCTGTTTCCCGGCCTGGAGGTGCGAGCCCGCGACGTGGTGGCTAAGGCACCCGCAGTCGTTGCCGAGGGCGTGTTGACTCTCGAGCTGCTACCGCACCGCTTTGCCGCGTTCCGCCTGAGCCCCCGGCCGCCGGGGGACCGCTCGCTGCCAGGGCCGTCGGCAGACGCCGCATCGGAGCCTCCGCCCGCCGTGGAGGTGGACCACTTCCGACCCGAGGACTGGGACCTGCACCCGGAGGCCTACGGCGTCACGGTCGAGCCCGGCTACGAACTCGGTGACGGTCGCTCCGGCCCCCGGTTGCTTAGCAAGCTCTACCACGACTACGCCACGGCCGAACTCGTGGGTTTGGACCTGGCGCGCGGCGGGACCGTGCACTTGCGCCTGCGCGCCAGCGGCTTGCTGCGGGTCCTCATTGGTGACCAGGGGCTGCTGTTTGACCGTCAGCGGTGGAGCATCGTGGGCGACCCGTGGCGCGAGGGCCGCGCATACCATCCGCAGGTCGCGCCGGTGAAGACCCATGACCTGGTCCTGTCAGTGCGTGACGGCAAGCTGGACGCCGTCTACGGCGGGCAGGCTCTGGCCGCGGGGGTACCCGTTCCAGCGACCGGCACACTGAAGCTGCAGGCCTGGAGTGACGACTGGTTCGCCTTCGACGTGGTGCGCTTGTCCAGTCAGCCTACGGCCCTGTTCGCTGATGCGGCCCAGCACCCGGTGCGTTGAGCGCCTCAGCGGTCGAACCCGGCCAGGCAGTGCACGGTGTACCGGTCGCCCGGGTTGACCTGGTAGGTATACCCGGCGGTGAAGTCCTTCGGATTCCTGAACCCGGCGACAAGGGTGATGTCGCCAGTGGAGACCCGCGCCCCGTCCACGCCGCGGATAAAGTAGCTGGTGTCATAGGGCAGAGCGTTGGCGAAGTGGATCGGCTGGCCCTCGACCACCGCGTCGGGCGGCAGCGGCGGGTCCAGGATCACCCCGTTGTCGGCGGGGTCACTGACATCCACCTCACGCACCACGCCGGTCCAGGCCGCTACCCGGCACGTCACACTCAAGTTACCGGCCCGCAGCAGCGTGCCGCCGGTAAGACGAAGCGCGGTCACGCGGTCGCCCTGGCGGCGGACCATCCCATAGAGCCCATAGAACTCGGTGTCAGCGGCGATCCGCACCCGGCTGGGCTGCTCACAGCAGATCAGCATATCGCTGCGGCCATCAGCGAGCTGCACCTCGACCGCCACCACCGTGTCCGGCGCGGCGTCCGTCTCCACCGCTAACGCCCGCACCGACCGGATGAAGGGCGTCGTGTCGTAGGGCTCCAGCACGGACACAAACTGACTACGCAGGTTCTCCCCGAAGCGGCTTTGGATCAGGTAGCGCAGGCTCTTTGGGTTGCCGGTGTGGTTCTGCGGCGGCTGGCCGCTCGCGAGAGCCACCTCGTCACAGGGGTTCAGGGCGTGCAGGCGCAGGTGAGGTCCATGGCCGTCACGGATTCGCCCACGGGCATCCTCGATACGCCAGTCGGCCCGGTACGGTGTGTTGACAGGACCACCGGAGCGGGCTACGTCAAACAGGTACGAGAAGCCGCTGGTGCTGTCGTTGCTCTCCCCTGGACCAGGCGTAGTGGTGAACTCCACTTCCGGCCCGGCGAAGGTGCCAGTGGGCTGCGGGGTCAGGGACAGCCCCTCCAGGGCAGCCTCAGATGCTGCGCCGCAGGTCATCATGCGGTGTGTGCTGCCGCCCCGTACACGGAAGACATCCAGCACATAGCTGTCGGTCTCGGAGACATCTACCAGGGCCACGGTGCGGCGGTAGGCTTCCAGCTTGTCACCGTAGGCGGTCGGCGAGGCGACCTGCATGACCCGGAGCGGGGTCTGGATCGCAAAGAGCTCCAGTTTGCCGCCGGGGCTGTAGGCCGACCGCTGATCGTCCACGACCACGGTGTTGTGGCTGGAGGTGTTTGAGGTCCAGGCGATGCGCTGGGGCCAAGCGCCGGTGAACTCGGGGTAACCGTGGTCGGGCAGCATGTCCACATTGTGCGCCCACAGGCCCAGCGTCAGGCAATCGTGGTGGGAGTGTCCCTTGTTGTAGCCGAAGTGCAGGCTGATGGCCCGGCCGTCCTGGGTCGCTTCTGTCTGCAGGCAGGCCTGGCCGTACCTGCCCATGAAGTCTGACTCCAGGGGCCGAAACGCCTCGGCGCCCACCCGCTGGATCTCAGCCGCCAGGGCCTCCGGGTCCTCATCGAAGACACTGGCCGGCAGGACGCGCAGGCGCGACGCCTGCCCTCCGGCCCGTCGCCAGGCCCACACCGCCATGCGCGGGTCCCGCATCAGGCGGTAGCCGCGCACGAAGGTCGTCACATCGCCGGCGCGTCCCCACGAGCCGCAGGCCCCCGTGTCACCGATATTGGGCATCACGGCGTCCAGCACGTTCAGCCGCGCCTCGACCAGCACCGCCTGCCGAAGCTGCGGGTACTCTCGCACCATGTCATGCCTGCTGTATGGCGGGTATGCTGCCAGTATCTCCGCCAGGTCCAGCATACCCCGCGACCAGATGAGCCCATAGCCGCCGCACTCGCCCCCCATCCCATCGCGGTCCAGGCCCTGGGTCATGACCCAAGGCACCGGGTCCTTGGTGCGCGGGTAGTTCGGGTTCGTGACCGGGTATTCCGGGTCAAAGAGCCAGTCCAGCCATTGCTCGGTCATCCCCGGCCGGTCCAGAGCAATCGCCGCAGTCGCCAGGCAGGTGTGGGTCATGCCGGTGTTGCCGTCAATGCGGCCGTCCTGGACCGACTTGAACACCTCCTGCAGCAGGTGGTCCTCAATGTGTCTGCAGACAGCGCCGACGCTGTTTTTGTCGCCCAGTTGGTAGCGGGCGCTCTGGGTCGTACAGAACCGCACCAGCGAGTCGTCACCCTGGATCCCGTCGAAGATAAGGTCATAGCCTCTGGCCAGTGACTCGGCGCGAAAGGCCTCCCAGATGTTACCCTCGATGCGCCCGTGCAGCGTGCCCCCGTGGGAATGCTGGAAGCCCATCCTCCCCAGCGGGTAGTAGTCCATCTCCGGGTAGACGTCCGCGATCCGGTCCAGCAGCACCGCCGCCTTGTGGGCATACCGCCGGTCGGAGGTGGCGGCATAGGCGAGGCTGAGGCTCTCCACAGCCTTGAAGATGCTGGCCCACTGCGCCCACTGGTTGTAGTAGGCGATGAAGTGGTGCACGTTGCCCGTGCTGTCCGTCAAGCCATAGCCGTCGTCTACCCACAGCTTGTGGTCCGGGTCATTGGGGTCGGGGTGCTCGGCGTTATACAGCAATGAGCGGTCACCCAGTTCACGGCGGAAGCAGCCGTGTTCGTCCAGCGCACTCTGATAGAACGCCCGGAAGTCATTCTTGGGGAACTGCTCCTTGCAGTTGGGGCAGCCAACCTTCCAGTCATGCTTCCAGAAGTCCATGACACCCGAGTAGCCGATGGGCTTGCCGCAACTGGGGCAGGCGTCGGGCTTACCCTCATAGAGGATCCCGGCGGCGATATAGGCCGCGCGCGGCAGCTCCTGCGAGGTCACGAGACCCCACAGCTCCTCGTCACTGAGCTGCACCCACGGCTCCGCGGACCGGGTAACCTCCCGTTGCCAGTCAGCAACCCACGGGTACCGCTCCGCGTTGCGCAGCGCCCGGGCCCGCATGTCAGCGGTGACTAGCCGGCTGCACTCCTTGGCCGGTGCGGCAGCGCACAGCGTTAGCACGAGCAGCAGTGTCAGAGCGACAGCTGACGGTTGGGGCATGGGGGTCCTCCGGTGGCCGGTCATCGCCAGAGCCCATTCGGCGCCGGAGGCGGGCATCCCTGCCGCTGCCTGCGGCAGGTCGTCCAGGCCGCGAAACGGAACACTACCCGGGAGGGCGGCAACTGTTGAGCAGAGGTGAGAGTGAGATGGCACGCATGCTGCCGGGCATTGTCATCGTTGGTCTGGGAGCCGTGGCCCTGTGGCTGGCTGTTGGGCTGCCGCCACGCGCTGGCGCTCAGGAAGCGACGCAGACGGCTTACGCGCAATGGAAGCACGGGCCGCCGGCCGATCCGAACTACTTCCCCATCGCCGTGTGGCTGCAACAAGCCAAGAACGCGGCGCGGTACAAGGCCGCCGGCATCAACCTGTATGTGGGGCTATGGCAGGGACCAACCGAACAGCAACTGGCCGACCTCACCCGCGAGGGCATGCCCGTCATCTGCGAGCAGAACGAGGTTGGTCTGGCTCACCTGGAGGACCCCATCATCGTCGGCTGGATGCATGGCGATGAGCCGGACAATGCCCAGCCGGTTACGGACCCCGAGACCGGCGAGCGCGGCTGGGGCCCGTGCATCCCGCCTCAGAAGATTGTGGACGACTATCACCGTATCCGCGCCAAGGACCCCTCGCGGCCGGTGCTGCTGAACCTCGGCCAGGGCGTGGCGAACGATGAGTGGTACGGGCGGGGCTCCGGAGCCAAGCTGTCCGACTATGAGACCTACGTCAAGGGCGGAGACATCATCTCGTTCGATGTCTACCCCGTGGCGGGCCTGGAGAAGCCGGACCCGGAGAACTACCTGTGGTACGTCCCCAAGGGCGTGGAGCGCCTCAGACAGTGGACCGGCGGGCAGAAGATCATCTGGAACTGCATCGAGTGCACGCACATCGGCAACGCCGAGCGCCAGGCCACGCCAGACCAGGTCAGGGCCGAGGTCTGGATGTCGCTCATCCACGGCTCCACCGGCCTCATCTACTTTGTCCACCAGTTCCAGCCCAGCTTCAATGAGTGGGCGCTGCTGGACGACCCGGTGATGCTGCCGGCCGTGACCGCCGTCAACGCCCAGATTCGCGAGCTGGCTCCCGTGCTCAATAGCCCGACGGTGACCGACGGCGCGACAGTGCAATCATCGGTGCCCGAGGTGCCCATCGCCGCCATGACCAAGCGCCACGAGGGCGCGACCTACGTCTTTGCCGTCGGCATGCGCAACGCCGCCACCGAGGGCAGCTTCACCGTCCCGGGCTTGGCCGCTGCCGCCGAGGCGGAGGTCCTGGGCGAGAACCGCAAGCTGCCGGTGACCGATGGCCGGTTTGCCGACAGCTTCGCGCCCTATGCCGTGCATCTGTATCGGATCAGGTAGACGGCCTCGCAGGGCAGCTCACTCCAGAGGTTTCTCCACCTCCCACAGTGGGCTGCCCTTTCTAAGGTCACGGATGCCAGTCAGTTTGACATGCCCGTCGGCGAAGCACACGTTCATCTTGCCAGAGTGGCGGCAGAACAGGGCAGTCAGGTCGGGGTTGCAGAAGGAGATGGCCGGGAAGTTGATCGCTTGGTCTGGGCCGCTGGGTACGCGCCCCTCGAGTAGCAGAACTGTCCGTGTCGGGTCCGTGCAGTCGTCGATGCTGCCCGGCTGCAGGAAGGTGAGGTTTGCGTTGATCCAGTACGTAGGCAGCGTAGTGACTGCCGACGGACAGTAGAGTATCTTCGTGGATCCTGCGTACGGGAGGACGAAGTCCCACCAGACGATGTCCATCTGCCCCTGCCATTGAGTGCCGAACTCGCCACCCGGGCACTTCGTGGTCGCCTGCGGCAACAGGCCTCCGTGGTCCTCAGAGTAGGCCACGAGCGCCGTATGCACCTGTCGCATGTTGGCCGCGCAGTGGGTCTGCTGTCCCCTTGCGCGAGCGTGTGCGAATACCGGAAACAGGATGCCCGCGAGGACCGCGATGATGCCGATGACGACAAGCAACTCGACGAGCGTGAACGCTCGGCGGCGAGCGAGCATGATCCTCACCCCTCTCTAGAACCTCCACATCGTGTCGTCGGTAAGTGGCACGTTGCAGCCTACCTGCAGCGTCGGGAACTTGAGTTCGGTGCCGTCGTCCTGCCGCTGCGTAATCTCCCCGACCCGTATGCTGACGAATAGCCTCTGCGGCTGGTGCCAGTCGACTGCGCGCCCCCCGGTCTGGAGCCGCGGCGCCTTCTCCGCGGCCGCTAAGAAGAGCGCCGCGGCTTCGACGCTCAACTCGCGGAAGGCGATCTGGACTTCGCCGAGGTTCCGCAGGTAGACCCACTGTTGCGCGGTCAGGGCCCCCAGGACTGCCTTGCGGAGGCGCATCTTGGGCCATGTCTCTTCAGGGGGCCCTCCGGGCTCATCTGGGGAGCTGGCGCGGCACTTCCACGCGTCGTCCAGGCGCCGATGGGTGCCATACTCCAGGGCCATGGCGCCCCCCGCGTACTCAGTGACCGCACCCACAGCCAGTGGGATGCTGGCACCATTGAGGCGGTCCAACGCCGCGATGCGACCCACTAAGCGCCATGAGCGTAGCTCCGGGGCCACATACGCGTACTCGGCCTGCGCCTCTCCATCCCACGGCTCGGAGAGCGGCTTCAGCAAGTCTGTTAGGGCGGTCGGTGTGTCGAGCACAAGCGACTCGCGAGGCTCAGTATCAACCCACGTCTCCTCCTCGGGGGCGGGTTGGTCCGGTCGCTCCCTGGCCGGCTGTGTGGCCGGCCAGGCGATGACAACCCTCGCATGAACACCCCAGTCGTAGCCGTATACACCCAGCAGCTTGTCCATCGCCTGCCAGAGCGCCAGGCCCTCAACCTGGAACTCCTTCTCCGGGCCGAAGTCGTCGCTGGGAGCGCTAACCACCCAGTCCCGTCCTGCCCCCTCTGCCAGTGCGCGCACGACCTGCGCGACGGTGCCGGTCAGCGTGACACTGACCGTCTGATCCAGGAGCGCGCGCGGCGGCTGGGCCTCCGTGAAAGCGGTCTCGAGCACGATCGGCGCGGGGCCCCAGTCCTCAGCGTCCACATGGGTCGCGATCGCCAGGACCACCGCGCTCACCAAGGTGGCCGCGATTGCGCAACGGTGTCCTTTCACTGGTGTCCTCCTTCTGAACGGCGGGACGAGGCGGTCCGCCTCGTCCCGCCGCCCGACAGATGCGCGTCGCCGCCGTGCTACTGCACCGCGATGTTCGCTTGGGTGCCTTGACCCTTGGTCACACTGGCGTTGGCTTGGCCTTGCTTCCCCATGGCCGTGGTCGCCTTGACCGTGTAGCTCCCCTCTGGCAGGTAGTGGAAGCTGTAGGCGCCGCCCTGGCCGGACGTTGTCACATTGATCTGCTGCGTGCCCACGCACAGCTTGACCGTTGCGCCTTGAATGCCGTTGCCCCCATAGGACACTGTGCCATAGATCCATCCACAGTTGGGGGTGATCGTTACGTCCACACAGTATGGCCCCACTGCCTCGTCATTCCGTGTCCCCTCGTCCGGGTACCAGACGGGTGGGGCTGCGTCCTGCCCCCACCAGGTGTCAGTGGCTCCTCCTCCGGTCTCAGAGGGACCATTGACACCACCGGTTAGTTCGGTCACGTTGGTGTAGCCGGTGTCCATCTCGTGGTCGTTGTCCGGGCCGATCGTCGGGGATGGGCAACTCTCGATGTCTGTCATCTGGGGGTAGTAGAAGCTGTCGTCGTAGAGCGTCACGGGCGCGCCCTGGGACTCGCCCAGGATGTACTCCTCGACCGAGTCGGCGTCGGTGGTGTAGAAGTAGTAGTGTATCTGGCTCCCGGCCTCGACTGTGACGTCGTCTTCCGGAAGGGTTCCATACAACGCGATTGGGGAGATGCGGTAGAAGTCTCCAGTGTAGCCGAAGGGTGGGTCTTGAGCTTGTGCGGCGGTTCGCAGCACGCCGAGCAGCACGACACCGACCAACGCGGCCGTTCTAAGCATGGTATCTCTTCCCTCTGCTTCAGCCACATGATACGACTCGCGACACGGCTCAGGCTGGAGCAGGCTATAGGAGGCGCGCGTGGGGGGGGGGCGTTCGGCTCCCACGTGAAGAAGGACAACTGGTGGACGACATGGCAAGACAGGCGCACCAAACCACGTCAACAACCCCCGGGTGCTTGGCTCCTGCGACAGCCACGTCAGTGTCCAAATACTATACCTGCTAGTGGCCGTCTGTCAAGAGTCCCGAGCAACTACCTTCCCAACCCCAACTCCCCTACCTGCCGCTGGGCGGCGATAAGCCGGTCCTCCCAGTCCTGCTCGTCGGAACTGGGGATCCCTCTCTGTTCCATGGTGGCCAGGAGGTCAGCGATGAGGTCTTCCAGGCTGATCCGCGGGTGGAACTCCGGGACGTCACGCATCAGCCGTTCGGGACTGTAGATGGTATTGTGAGCGAAAATGGTCCGGCAGCCCTCCGTGTTGGGTACTCCCGCCGCCAACAGCGTCGCCAGCGGCACCCCGACCTGCTCCACCTCCCGCCCGATGACCCGCATGACAGTGCGGTGGTAGTCCTCCCAGGTGGCGTACTCCCGCTTCATCATGTTGTAGACCTGCCCGACGCACTTCTCCCGCCCCAGGGCAAAGGCGAAGGCCGGTGCGGCATCGTCCACGTGCAGCCACTGGTGCAGGGCCTTGCCGTCGCCGCACACCACGATCGGCTTACCCTGGCGGACGCGGTCCACCCAGGCGGGATTGGCCGTGCCGTCCACCTGTCGCATCACGGGCCATCGGGGGCCCACGGTCGTCGAGGGCTTGATGATGGTGACCGGGAAGCCGTGGTCATGGTAGGCCGCGAGGAAGACGTCATCGGCGGCCACCTTGTTGCGGCCGTAGTCGCTGATGGGCCGCAGGGGGTGGTCCTCGCTGACGGGGAGCCAGTCGTAGTCCACGCCGTAGGTGCAGACCGTCGAGCAGTGGATCAGATGCTTCACGCCCTTGCAGGCGCGGAGGGTGCTGCGAGCGTCCTCGGCTGTGTAGCAGATCATGTCAATGACCCAGTCGAAGCGCTCATCCTGCAGCCGGGCCTCGAAGGCCGCGCGGTCCTGGCGGTCGCCCTGAATGGCACGGGCGCCTGCGGGTAGCCCTGGAGTCTGGCCCCGGTTGAAGACTGCCACCTCATGCCCCATCTCCAGCAGCAGCCGCGTGATGCTGGTGCTGATGTTGCCCGTACCGCCGATCAGACAGACGCGCATAGCTGGCCTCCCGCGTGAGAACGACTCGTTTTCCCGGCTCTCGTTCGCTGGGGCGGCCGGGGCTTCCTCCCCGGCAGGACCCATGGTGCAGGATGGAGAACCTCCCTTCGTCACCGCGGGACAGGAGCGAAACTCATGTGGACTCAAGAGCAGCTCATGGCCGAGGCAGTCGGCGGCCGCGTGAGCCAGCGCTTCGGCGACAGACAGGGGCTGGAGCACTTCACGCCGGCGGAACTGCACGCTGGCGCAAAGCAAGTGCTGGCCCGACCCCAGGCTGCTGAGGTCTCACCGGCAGGGAGGGCCCTCGGAGCGCGGCTGCTGGCGGCGCAGTGGACGCTGCTGCTGGAGAGCCTGGACCTGCCCGCTGCGCCGCAGGTGCTGGAGCTGTGCGCCGGGAGCAGCGATCCGGTGGTGGTGGCGCTGGATGCGCTCTTCGGGTCGCAGGCCAGCTATGTCACGGTGAACCTCAACCAGAGGCTGGCGGCGGAGTTGGAGGCTCGCCTGCGCGGGCTGTCGTTGCAGTGGCGGATCATCCCCGACGACGCCCAGAACCTGGCCGAGCACTTCGCCGAGGCAAGCTTCGACTGTGTCTGTTTCCACCATGCGGTCAACGACATCCTGCAGACCGCCGTGGCCGCGCGTCACGGCTACGACACCCGCGACATAGACTGGTGGCCCAATGAGCAGATGATGATCGAGTGGCTGGGGGAGCAGCACGCCGCCGACGGCCTGGCCTCGGTCGGCCTGCCGGAGTTGCGGCGCATCCTGGAGGAAGCGGCTCGCGTGGTGCGTCCAGGGGGCACGCTCTGCTTTGACCACTGGACCTGGGCCTATCACCTGACCCTGGACTGGTTTCCCGGCGACCTCTTCAATGCCATGATTCCCCTGGCGCGAGAGGTGGCCCTGGGCCTGTCCGTGCCCCTGGAGGAAGTTACCCCACCGGGCCTCGACCGCCAGTGGTGGATGGTCCTGCGCAAGCCCTGAGCTGAGGAGGGAGTGGCTATGGTGCGACACGGGACTCTCGTCGGTCTGCTCTTGCTGGCCGGTGCGGCGAGCGCCCAGGAGCCGGTGGCGGTTTTTGCCTTCGACGAGGGCGACGGGCGTCGCGCGCTCGATGCCTCGGTTCACCAGCGGCACGCTGTAGTCCGCCGCGTCGTCTGGGTACCCGGCAAGCACGGGACCGCGATCTCCTTCGCCGACCCTGAGGCGGCCGTGCGCGTGCCGCGGCGGCCCTGGCTGAATCTGGGTTCGCAACTCACCCTCGAAGCCTGGATCTTCCCGACGGTGGCCGACGAGCAATCGCGCATCATCATCGCCAAGAACGACGAGTACCTGCTGCGGATGGATAAGCAGTCCGAGGGCGGACGGCTTTCGTTCTTTGTCCACGTCGGCAGCCCTGCCGTGACCTGGGAGCCGCGAGTCTCGTCGCCAGCCCCACCCCCGTTGCACCGATGGAGCCACGTCGTCGCCACCTGGGACGGCGCCAGGCTGCGGCTCTACCTGAATGGGGAGCTACAGGCCGAGGCAGAGCGCACCGGGTCTCCGAACCCGAACCCCTATCCGGTGATGATCGGCAACTTCGAGTATCCGAGCTGCCATGGCGGCAACTTCGGGGGGCTGTTGGACGAGGTACGCATCTATGATCGGGCGCTGTCGGCGGAGCAGGTCCGCGAGCGTTACCTGGTCTGGGGCGGTTCGCGCTGAGAGGGGCGTGCGTCATGTGTCGCCCGCTGCTAACGCCTTACTGGGTGGTGTGTCTGATGGGTCTGCCCACGCTGTCCCACGCCGTGACCATGAGCCCCGCCGAGCGCCAGGAGGCGCGGGGCTGGGTGGCTGCCAAGCTGCTCGGACAGACGCCGCCGGTGCCCGAGAGCTGCCTGGTGGTCGAGGCCAACAACGACGTCGTGCAGCCCAACGGCCGCCAGGGCGCACCGCTGCGCCTGGGCCGCCGCGAGTTCCGCCAGGGGGTCTTCACCCATGCCCAGAGCCGGGTCGTTGTCCGCCTGCCCGAGCCTGCCACGCGCTTTGAGGCCCTGGCGGGTGTGGACAGCAACGAGCAGACCAGCGGTGGCCGCGGCAGTGTGGTTTTCGTGGTCGAGGCCGACGGGCGCGAGGTCTTCCGGTCGCCAGTGCGGCATGAGGGGATGGAGCCCGTGCCCGTCTCCGTGCCGCTGGGGGAGGTAAGAGAGTTCACGCTGCGAGTCGAGGACGCGGGTGACGGCATCGCCTGCGACCAGGCGGACTGGGCCGAGGCCCGTGTCACGACCGCCAGCGGGTCTCTGTGGCTCGCCGACCTGCCCATCGTGGATGCCCGCCGTCTTCCGCCCGACCCGGCGCCGCCCTTCTCCTTCATCTATGACGGGAAGCCATCCGGCGAACTCCTGCCGAACTGGGCGCTGCAGCGGGAGGCTACGGCCCTGGACGACGACCGTACCCAGCATACGCTTACCTGCGCCGACCCGGTGACGGGTCTGCAGGTGCGCTGCGTGGCCATCGAGTACCACGACTTCCCGGTGGTCGAGTGGACGGTCTACCTGAGGAACACTGGCCCTGCGGATACTCCACTGATCGAGGCCATCCAGGCTCTGGACTGGACCACCCAGCGCTGGGCCTTTCCGCCGGCGCCGGGCTGCGAATGGCGCCTGCACCACTTCACGGGCACGCCCTACTCGCCCGAGGACTACGAGCCGCACCTGACAGAGCTCGGCCCGAACGTCGCCAAGACCGTGGCCGCCGCGGGTGGTCGGCCGACGAACTCCGACCTGTGCTACTTCAACCTGGAGCAGCCCAGCAGCGAGGGCGTCATCCTGGGACTGGGCTGGCCGGGACAGTGGGCGGCGAGCTTCACCCGCGACGCAGCCACAGGCCTGCGGGTCATCGCCGGGCAGGAGTTGACCCACCTGCGCCTGCACCCCGGTGAGGAGATCCGCACACCACTGGTGGCGATGCTGTTCTGGAAGGGCGACTGGATTCGCGGCCAGAACCTGTGGCGGCGCTGGATGGTGGCCCACAACCTGCCGCGCCCCGGTGGCAAGCTTCCGGCGCCGCAACTGGCCGCCTGCAGCTCCCACCAGTTCGGCGAGATGATCAACGCCAATGACGCCAACCAGAAGCTGTTTGTGGACCGCTACGCCGCCGAGGGGATCAAGCTGGACTACTGGTGGATGGATGCCGGTTGGTACCCCAACGAACGCGGCTGGCCCCAGACGGGCACCTGGGAGGTGGATCTTAAGCGATTCCCCGGCGGCCTGCGGTCCATCTCTGACCACGCCCGGCAACTGGGCGTCAAGACGCTGGTCTGGTTTGAGCCCGAACGCGTCACCCCGGACACCTGGCTGTGGGATGAGCGCCCGCAGTGGCTACTGGACATCGGCAATGATACCCGTCTGCTCGACCTGGGCAATCCGGAGGCGCGCCAGTGGCTCATCGAGCACGTGGACGGCTTGCTGAACTCTCAGGGCATTGACCTGTACCGGCAGGATTTCAACATGGACCCCCTGCCCTATTGGCGTGCCCATGACGCCGAAGACCGCCAGGGCATCACCGAGATCCGTCATGTCGAGGGCTACCTGGCCTATTGGGATGAGCTGCGCCGTCGCCACCCGGACATGCTCATCGACTCCTGCGCCAGCGGCGGCCGCCGCAATGACCTGGAGACCCTCCGCCGCGCGGTCCCGCTGCTGCGCAGCGACTGGCTGCTGGAGCCGGTCTCTCAACAGGGCCACACCTATGGTATCGCGTTCTGGTACCCCTTCTGGGGTACGGGCGTGAACTCCAGTGATCCGTATTACTTCCGCAGCGTCATGTGCCCCCACATGACGGCTTGCTACGACGTGCGCCGCGAAGACCTCGATTACGAGAGCATTCGCGAACTGGTCGCGCAGTGGCGGGAAGTAGCGCCGTACCTGCTGCTGGGCGACTACTACCCGCTGACCGGCTACAGCCTGCGACCCGATGACTGGATGGCCTGGCAGTTCGACCGTCCGGAAGAGGAGGCGGGTGTGGTTCAGGTGTTCCGGCGGGCGGAGAGCATCTATGAGGTGGGGCGGCTGCGGCTGCGGGGTCTGGACCCGGCGGCGACCTACGTCATCCGTGACCTGGATGCGGGCGAGACGGAAGCGCAGGGCAGCGAGTTGGCGGACGTCGGCCTGCGGGTAGCGGTGGAAACGCAACCTGGCGCCAAGGTCTTTCTGTACCGACGTGTTCAGTAGTCCGCCGCGCGTGGGTTCCGTCTGCCTACTGCCCGGGCCCGTACACACCGAAGGTCCACAGCGAGTAGCCGTACTGGGTACCGCGCCGCTGTCCCGTCAGGCGGATATAGCGGGCGGCCACGGGCTCGAAGCTGATAATCTCCTCATCGCCCATGCCGCTGTCGGTGGCGTACACCTGGCGCCATGCGTTCTCGTCCAGCGAGACCTCGATGGTGTACTGGGCCGCAAAGGCCGTCTCCCAGCGCAGCAGGACACGGTTCACCTGCTTCACTGCACCGAGGTCCACGCTGATCCACTGGGGGTCGCTGAAGGCCGAGGACCAGCGCGTGCTGCCGTTGCCGTCCACCGCGAACTCGGGCAGTGTGTCCTGCTTTTCGACGGACGAGACCCGCACTGGCCGGCCCTGGGCCAGGTCGCGCCCCAGCGCCAGGGTGTCATCACGCCAGTTACCCATGCCCGGCACAGGCCGGGTCCAGGTGTCCCCCAGGCGCAACTCAGCACGCAGCCTGATGTCCCGCGACGAGGACCCGATCTGCACCTCATAGGTCCCGGCGTCGGCCCGCCATTGCCGCCCAGGCGCATCACAGTACGCCAGCGCCTCGGCGTTGAGGGTGAAGCTGACCGTCTTCTGCTGGCCGGGCTGCAAAGACACGCGAGCAAAACGTTTCAGCTCCCGCACCGGCTTGCCCCTTTTCGGCGCAGGGTCGTGGATGTAGAGCTGCACCACTTCCTCCCCGGCGCGTTGGCCGGTGTTGCGAACCTCAAGCGTGACCGTGGTCACGCCGTCGGCGGCCAGGACCGCCGGGCTTACGCGGAGACTGCTGTAGGTGAAGCTCGTGTATGACAGCCCGTGCCCGAAGGGGAAGGCAGGCGTGATGCCCGCCCTGTCGAAGTGCCGGTAGCCCACATAGATACCCTCGGCGTATTCGACCTGCCCCCCGCCGCCGGGGTAGTTGCCGAAGTCCGGATAGTCCTCGCGCCGGGCGGCGAGAGTGTCCGGCAGTCTACCGGAGGGGTTCACCTCACCCAGCAGCACGTCGGCAATGCTGTGGCCGCCCTGTTCGCCCAGGTACCACGCCTCAAGAACTGCCGGGACCTGCTCCAGCCACTGCCCCATGAGCAACGGCGTGCCATTGGTCAGCACCACGACCGTCCTGGGGTTGGCCGCGGCCACGGCCTTCACCAGCGCGTTCTGCAGCCCGGGCAGTTCGAGGTTGTCGCGGTCCCGCCCCTCCGACTCATACTGGCTTGAGATGCCCACCAGGACCACGGCCACTTCGGATTCGCGCGCCGCAGCCACCGCCTCGGCGATCTGTGGGTCCTCCTCGCCCGCAACTCCGGGCGCTCGCAAGCCCAAGACGATCCCACTGTCTCCGGCGTTCTGGTAGAACTCCACCCGGAGCTGGTAGGCCCGCCCCGCCTCCAGCGACACTCGAGCCACCTTTGACTCCATGGCATGGTCCCGCCAGTTGTCCACCAGCAGCTTGTCATCCAGCCACAGCCGCGAACCGTCGTCACTGGTCACGCCCAGCCGGTACTCCCCACTCACTTCCGGGGTCAGAGTGGCGGTCCAGCGTGCCGACCAGCCGGTGGCTGGCAGGCCCTCCGCGGCGGGTTGGCCGCCCCAGCGGAAGTTCAGTTCGGGATCAGTCCGGGCGACAGCCGGCTCGCCCTGGAGATCGCGGTTAGCGAAGTACTCGCCCCGCAGTCCGGGTTGCCCCTCAACAGTCAGCAGGCCGGGTGGCATAGGCGGCAAGGCCTCGTCACCCATGTCGGCCCCCTTGGCGTAGCGGATGGTGACCCGGTCGCCCAAACGCTCTCGCAAGGCGTCCAGCACGCTGACGCTCTTGAAGGCAGTGACGTAGCCGCTGCCGCCCATACCCAGGCGGTTCTCGGCAGCGTTCGGACCAATGACCGCGACGGATCTCAGCCGCGCCGCGTCCAGGGGGAGCACGTTCCCTTCGTTCTTCAGCAGGACGATGGCCCGCGCCCCTGCCTCCCGCACCAGCGCCCGGTGTTCGGCGCAGTTCACGATACTGTTGTCTACCGTCTTCGGCCCATCCAGCAGGCCCACGCGGATGACCGTGCGCAGGATGCGTCGTACCTTGTCGTCAATCAGAGCCGGCGCCACCTTGCCCTGCTCGATCAGTGGCCGGAGACGCTCGGGGTTCATGAAGGCCCCCGTGGGCATCTCCAGGTCGGTGCCACCGGTGGCCACGCCGAGGGTGTTGTGGGCCGCGCCCCAGTCGGTCATGACGCAACCGTCAAAGCCCCACTCGCGCTTCAGCACTTCTGTCAGCAGGTACGGGTGAGCCGAGCAGTGCGGCCCGTTCACCCGATTGTAGGCGTTCATCACGCACCAGGCTCCCGCTTCCTGGACGGCGGCCTGGAAGGCCGGCAGATAGATCTCCCGCAGGGCCCGCTCGCTGACCCGGACGTTGATGCTGGTGCGCTCCCACTCCTGGTTGTTGACCGCATAGTGCTTGACGCAGGCTGCCGCGCCGGTGCTCTGCACACCCCGGACGTAGGCGGCAGCCATGCGCGCGGCCAGGTAGGGGTCCTCGCTGAAGCTCTCACCGTTGCGCCCGCCCAGAGGGGTCCGGTGGATGTTGACGCAGGGGCCGAGAATGACCTGGGAGCCGGGGCCCTTGTGCTGCACTTCACGCCCGATGGCCGCCCCGATGCGCTCGACGATGGCTGGGTCCCAGGTCGCGGCCATGGCGATACCGCAGGGAAACACGGTGGCCGGCCCGTCAGTGCCCGGACCGCCGCCGCGGACGCCGATGGGTCCGTCGCACATGCCCATGGCCGGCAGCCCCACGCGCTCGATCGCCTTGGTGGCGAAGCCCGTCCCCCCCAGTAACTCCAGCTTCTCCTCCAGTGTCAGCCGCCCCAGCAGGTCCTCGACCCGGCTTTCCAGCGGGGCCTGCGGGTCCTGGTAGATGGCTCTCTCCTGGGCCCAGGCCGTCCAGGCGATGAGAGTTCCCAGCGCGGCGAGGGTCAGCCGGCAGCGTAGCGCCATGGGGTCCTCCTGCTTGCCAGGCGTCAGCAGATGTCACGGCCAGAGCCGCTGGCCGTGGAGGTTGCGGTCCAGTGCCCTGCGGGTCTGCTACCCGATGGCCTCGGCCACCACCCGCGCTCCTGCCCTGGCCCATTTCTCCCCCGCTCCCGGCACCGGCAGGGCCATGCCGTAGATCTTGCATGAGGTCAGCGAGGCGTAGCCGCGGTTGCGGACGTCATCCTCGGTGCCGATGTAGCCCAGGACACCGTTGCTGGTGGCGGCGATCAGCAGGTGATGGTGGGGAGCGGACTCCCGGATGATCTGGCCCAGGCGCGTGAAGGTCTCAGCCGAGCACCCGACAAAGACGACGTCGCCGCAGGCGATGGCCTGGATCTCCGCCGTGGCCGCCTCGGTCAGAGTGCCCTCCTTGTGTCGCCGGATCATCGCCTCGTGCCAGGCGATGTCCACGCGCTGAGGACCGGTCCGATCATCCACCGGCGTCTGCCGCAGACGTTCCAGGGCGTCGGTCAGCTCGCTCAGACCCATCGGTTCGGTCTCCAGAATGATGCCGCGAGAGACACCGCGGATGGCGCCCGGTGTCCATGTTGTGGCCTGCGCCATGCCCTGTCGCGCTACCTGTGCCAGATCGCGACCATAGATAAGCAGGGTCTCGCGCGTCCCGGAGCCCCAGGCATAGGCATTGGAGATGGGGTCCACGTCACCACAGCAGCCGTTCAGGAACAGCGCCCGCGTGCCGTAGACGCTGAACTCCTGCAGCACGGCTCCGCAGTAGTCAGCCGAGTACTGCCTGTTGACGCCGAGAGTCACGGGATGACAGGAGTACGACAGGACCGCAATCGGCAGCGACCCTTCCACCTCAATCCGCACGCCGCGGACATGGGTGTCCAGGTCAGGACCACCGATGCGGTTCCAGGCGAAGCCGTCGGGCCAGTCAAGGGCAAAGCGGCTGGTTCCGCGGACCGGTCTCAGGTCGTCCAAAGCCCGTCGGATGACTGTCAGCACCTGCTCCCGCAGAGCGAGCGGAAACTCCTCGGAAGGCCGGCCACAGCCTTCCACGGGCACAATGGCGGGGCCGGAATGGGTATGGGTGCAGTGGAGCAGCAGGTTCTCGGGCGGCAGCCCCGCCGTGTCGGCCATCTCCATGCGCACATCAGCCACAAACTCCTTTGTCAGCCCGATCAGGTCCAACTGCACGACGACGGCCGCCGCCCCGCCCTCCTCCAGGGCCAGGGCGCGAGCATGGAGTGGGTCCAGGGTGCCCGTGGCCCGACGGCCGAGGTAGTAGCCGTAGCCCGTCAGCTCCTCCCCTGGGGCGGGGGTGATGTCCAGGTCAGCAAAGCCGGCGCGCATGGTGGGGCTCCTTCACTCGGTTAGCTGCCATCCTAGAGTTGCGTATGCAGGCCGGTGATTCCTGCGTCGGGGCATCACTGGCAGGCGTGCCACCGGCGGAAGGTGTCGCTAGCCTGGGAGGGAAGAAGGTGAGGGAGGGGCAACGGGCGCCCGTCCCGCCCATGTTCGGGGTCACAGGCTGGCGCCCGTGCAGTCCGGTGTCAGCCAGCCAGGCCTACAGGCCAGCCTACCGGAGTGAACCGATGCACCGAAACGCCGCTATTCCCTGCTGGATTGCGCTGTTGGCGTCGGCGGTGGCCCACGCCGGCACCTGGGACGTGATGGTGCGCGACGGCGCCAACCGTGAGGTGCCGCCCTACCTGTCATCACTGGGGCAATGGGAGATGGGGGTTGGCGCTGTCCGCTCCGAGACCTTCGTGTTGGACTCCGACACCATCACCTTCACCATGTGCGGCGCCGACGGCTGGCCCGGACAGCGCCACTTCGTGAACTGGTTCGCGCTCTGCGACGCCGAAACGGGCCTCGCCCTGCGCCGCGTGCCCCCGCCGGGCACCGATGCCATGACCCCGGTGAAATGGGATGTGGTTGAGCTTATCGGTCGCCGCGTGTACTTCCGCGCGGTGGATGGCCTGGCGGACACGGCCTTCGCGTGGATCGGGTGGAGCAACCTGCGCGTCGGAGACCGGGTGCTGCTGGGGGACCTGGAGCCGGGCAAGCTGCCGCCGGGATGGTTCGAGGAGCAACAGCCGCCAGGGGTGGACACGGCCACCTGGCTGCGTTGCCCCAGCGCCGCCGATGAATACGCCATCGAGGAAGAGCGTCAGGCCGGCACGTGGGGGGTCATGACCACCAACGGCGAGGGACGGCCCTGCGCGCCATACCTGTCCTCCCTAAAGGCCGGAGAGACCGGCGTCGGCGCGGTGCGGTCACCGGTCTTTACCCTGACGACATCCCAGTACACCTTCCTGATCATGGGCGCCGACAGCCCGACCGGGGATCTGGGGCTGAACAGCTTCCAGTTGGTGGACGCCGAGACCCAGCGCATCCTGCGCCGCGCTCCGCCTGTGGTCGGCAACACCATGGTGCCAGTAACGTGGGACACCGCTGACCTGGTGGGACGCAAGGTCTTCTTCCGCGCGGTGGACCGCAACGACTCCGGAGGCTGGGCCTGGATCGGCTGCGACCGGATACCTGTCGGCGACCGTGTGGTGACCTTCGACCAGCCGGACGCCCTGGTCGGCTGGCGCGAGGAGGGGCTGCCCGATGGCGAGTTCCGCGTAGCCGGTGCGCAGCCCGCGACTCTGGCCGAGATGCTCGATCGCGAATGGGCGCGGCAGGACCTGGCCGCCGGCGTCCGGTGGGGGCTGTGGCGTGACAGTCAACAGGCGGCCCCCCACATCATGAAGCGACTGGTCCGGGCCATGACGGAGGGCTTCCAGCGGGGGCGGAGCCTGCAGCGTGACTTCGCCGCCGCGGGGGTCGTCACGGCAAAGATAGCGACACTGCGACGCGTGCTGGAAGGTCTTGAGGACCGCATGCGCGCCCTGCAGGCCGAACCCACCAACGTGGCTGACTGGTTGGGCGTGCGACGCGAGCAGCAGCAGGCGCTGCGCGAACTGGCCTTCTGCAACCCAGCCCTGGACTTCTCACGCCTGCTGTTCGTGAAGCGCTTCACGCAACAAAGCTACGCCGACATCAACGTGAACCACCACGCCTGGGGCTCGCGGCCGGGCGGGGACATCTTCATCCTCGAGGGCTTCCGCCCGGGTGAAGAGCCGCGCCTGACGCCCCTCCTGGCGGGGCGGCTGGGCCCGGGCAACGTGCACGGCATTGACCTGGACTTTGACGCCGGACACATCGTCTTCGCCTATACCCGCGCCCGTAGTGTGGAGCCGCCGGAAGGGTGGACCGTTCGACAGAACACCTACGACTTTCATCGCACACTGGATCTGCTGCACCTCTATGAGATGCGGGCGGACGGAAGTGAACTGCGCCAGATCACCAGCGAACAGTGGAGCGATCTCAATCCATGCTACTTGCCCAACGGTGACATTGCCTTCGAGTCGGAGCGCTGCGGCTTCTCGCTGCAGTGCAACGAGTATGACAAAGACGAGCCGACAACCAACCTCTACACCATTCGGCGCGACGGCACGGGGCTGAAACGCCTGTCGGTGACCAAGGATGGTGACTGGTACCCCCGGGTCCTGGCCGACGGGTCCGTGGCCTACTCGCACTGGGAGTACCACGAGCGTGGGCTGATGTTCCCGCATCCGTTGTGGGTCATCCGCCCCGATGGCGCCCAGGCCGACAATCTGGACAAGCAGCACTTCAACTACCCGCTGACACTGACCGTTCCACGTTCGGTTCCCGGCAGCGACCTGGTGATGGCCATTGCGACCGGCCACCACACGCTGGCGGCCGGGCAAGTCGTGCTGGTGGACCGTCGTGTCGGGATGAACGACCCCGCCTCGGTCATCCGGCTCACTGGTCCGGACACCTGGCCGGAGCTGGGGGGCCTGGCGCCGCCGCCCAGTGTCCCTGGTTGGCGGGTGCCGCCGGGCCAGGGCTGGTACATGGACCCCTACCCGCTGTCGCCGACGACGTTCCTGGCAGCCTACTGCGATGGCGCCATGCAGGACGAGACGGGCTATGGTCTCTATCTGATGGACGTCTACGGCGGGCGGGAGCTCCTGTACCGCGACCCAAGCATCTCCTCCGTGATGCCCATCCCCCTGCGCCCGCGCCCCCGGCCGCCTGTCGTCGCCAGCGCCCTGAACCCTGCCGAGAGCGAGGCTACCTGCATTCTGACCGATGTGACCGAAGGCGTGCCGGAGTTCACGCCCGGGCTGGTGCGCTACCTGCGCATCGCCGAGCCGGTGCCCTGGCCCTACGACAATGAGGTCGGCGGGCAGCGCTACGAGCCGGATGCCAAGGCCACGGGGGTCAACTGGACGCCAGTGCGTATCGTGGGCACAGTCCCGGTCGAGGAGGACGGCTCTGCGCACTTCCGGGTGCCGGCCGACACCGCGGTCTACTTCCAGGCCCTTGACGAAAACGGCATGGAGCTGCGGCGTATGCGCAGCTATGTCAGCTTCCAGCCCGGCGAGACGCGAGGCTGCACCGGCTGCCACGAGACCCGCGCCGTGGCCCCGCGCCTGCCCCGGGGCACGCCTCTGGCTGTACGCCGCCCTGCCTCCCGCCCGCAACCGCCGCCCTGGGGCGATCGCCCGCTCAGCTTCCTGCGCGACATCCAGCCCGTCCTGGACCGCAACTGCCTGAGTTGTCACACGGGCCTGCAGCCGGCTGGTGGTATAGACCTGTCACCTGGACTGACGGCCAGCAACAATCGCGCCTACGATAGCCTCATTGCTGCAGGCATGCTTGCTCTCAGCAGCAAGGGTGACGACGCGCGGATCACCCCGGTCCGGGACGTGGGTTCGCACCGCAGCCGGCTCGTCGAGGTCCTTCACACGGGACACGCCGACCGCGTTCGCCTCTCGCCCGATGACTGGCAACGCCTCTACACGTGGATTGACGCCAACGGTGTCTACCACGACGACTTCATCCGCAAGCGCCCGGAGGGCGCGGCCGGGTACTCGGTGGCAGAGGATACTTCGCTCTGGCAGCAAGTGCGAGCCATCCATGCCCGTCGTTGCGTCTCCTGCCACGGCGATGCCGATCTCACCCGGCCTGAGTGGTTGGACTTGCGCGCCCCGGAGCGGTCGCTGTTCATCGCGGCCCCGCTGGGCGTGGCGACGACAAGCGGACGGAAGTGCAGCCCGGCGCCTTACCGGGACCGCACGGACCCCGACTGCGCGGCGGTCCTCGCTCTGGTGACGGAGGCGGCCCAGAGGGCCTGGGCCGAGCCCCGGCGCGACCTGCGCTGCCTGGCGCCGACACCCGGGTCTGACCAGGCCGCATGGCGATAGGACTCTGCCAGGGAGCCGTCGAAGAGAGTCGGTGTGGGGCACGGACCAACGAGGAGAGTCCCTGTGACTGAACCGGAGCAGGCAGACGACCGAGCCAAGGCGCTGCAGGCGGCAGTGCGGGCGGGCGACCTGGAGGCGGCGAGACAGGCACTGGAGGCTGGCGCCAATCCGGACTGTCGCGATGACGTCGGCTGGACTCCGTTGCAGTGGGCAGCCCGGCAAGGCGCCGTCGCCATCGGCCTGCTGTTGCTGGAGCATGGCGCTGACCCGCAGGTGCCTGACAGCACCGGCCGCGTGGCTCTGCACCAGGCTGCCTCCAGCGGGTCGTCGGAGCTGGTCAAGGCTCTGTTGCGCTACGGGGTCGACCCTTGCCCGGCAGACCTGCATGGGATGACGCCCCTGCACACGGCCGCCGGCCACGCCCAGGTGGACGCCCTGCGCATCCTGCTGGCCCACGGTGCGGACGCCAGTGCCCGTGACCAGTACGGTGCCACGCCGCTGCATCTGGCGGCGGGCAACGGTGACCTGGCCACCGTGGAGCTGCTGTTGGAGTACGGCGCTGACCCCAATGCCCGTGATGCCTTCGGCTGGACACCGGTCCATGTGGCCGCGGCGTCAGGTTTCGGCCATGAGGTACTGGGCGCCTTGCTCAAGGCAGGGGGGGACCCCATGCTGCAGACTGAGACCATGGCCCAGGGACGCGACGGCCGACCCCAGGCGGCCCTGACTGCGATCGAGCTGGCGGAGAAGAGTGGCAATCCGGCCAGTTTCTCTCTGCTGCGTGCCGACTGCTGTCCCGGTGCGGAAGATAGGACGGAGTGAGGCATGGACAAGCATATTCTGCTGGTGGATGATAGCCAGGAGTTCGTGGCCTTCACAACGCGCATGCTTGAGGAGCAAGGCTACCGCGTCTCTGCCGCCTATGACGGCTTGCAGGCCCTGCAAATGGTGTCCGAACTGAAGCCCGACGTCATTGTCCTGGATGTCATGATGCCGCGACTGGATGGCTGGGCCACGCTCAAACTCCTGCAGGAGGACGAGGCCACGGCCAACATCCCTGTCGTCATGCTCACGGCGCTCCAAGGGCCACAGTACGTCAGTCAGGGTTTCAACCTCGGGGCGACGTGGTTTTGCACCAAGCCGGTAGCCAACTACGAGGAGCTGTTCCTGGTCCTGCGCCGCGTGGTCGAGGTGAGCCAAGAACCGTCGCCGGAGACCGGAGCCGACACCTGAGTGGCATGGAACGGGCGATTCAGGAGAGCACCAGTCCGGAGGGCGCTGACGTCTCCGCGCCTGGTGGCGGCGCGGGCAAAACGAAGGTGAAAGTGCTGCCCACGCCCAGTTGGGCCGTTACCCAGATGCTGCCCCCGCAGGCCTCAACGATCTGCTTCACCAGGCGCAGGCCGATGCCCAGACCCGGGACCTGTCCCGTCACCCTCTCCTCAACCTGCACAAAACCCTCGAAGATGCGGTCATAGTACTCGTGCGGGATGCCCGGCCCGTTGTCCGTGACCGCAAACCGCAGCCTCTCCCGGGACTCCCGGACCACCTCCAGGCGGATGCAGACGGGGTCACGCTCGGCGAACTTGACGGCATTGCCCATGAGCTCGTCCAGGATGAACTCCAGGTGCTCGGGAGTGGAGTCGACGAAGGCCGCGTCCGCCGCGATGTCCATCTGCACCTCGATGGAGCGACCGGGATAACGGTCGTGCAGCCTCTCGACCACCGTGTCCGCCACAGCGGCGACGTCCGTGTGGCGCAGGACCTCGGCCAGTTGCCAGGTGCTCAGGGCCTCGAAGTCCAGCAGCTTCTGCACGATGGCCGTCAGGCTCTCCACCTCAGCCTCACAGACGGCCGAGACGTGGGGCCACTCCCGTGCCAGTTGGTCGGGCTTCATGTGCTTGGCGAGTTGCAGGTACCCTCCCAGCAGCGCCAGGGGGGTGCGCAGCTTGTGTGGCACGGTGGTGATGAAACTGGCCTGTACGTGGCGAGCCAGGCGCTCATCGGTCACGTCACGCAACACCAGGACCGCGCCCGAGAACTCCCTCCTCTCGTCAAAGAGCCTGGACAGGCGGGCGTCAATGTGCAGCGGCGGGTGCGTTCCCGTCCGCGATATCTCAAAGGCCGTGAAGGGCTCCGCGTCGCTCTGTAGAGCCAACAGGTCTATGGACACAGAGAAGCGGCTCAGCGCTTCAGTGAGCGGCATGGCGGCAACGTCGGCGGGCAGGTCCAGCAGCAGGTGGGCAGCGCGGTTGGCGGTGCCGATGCGCCAGTCCTTCTCCAGCACGATGATCCCGTCACTCATCTGAGAGATGGCGGCATCGAACCGCTCACGCTCAGCCAGCAGCGCCCGGTAATAACTGGCCCGCTGGCGGGCGATGGCGTAGCGGATCGAGCGCACCAGCACGCTGCCGTTGACCTGGCCCTTGACCAAATAGTCCTGGGCTCCCTCGTGTACGGCTGTCATCGCCACCGTCTGGTCATCGAGCCCGGTCAGCACCACAATGGGCAGCGCCGGCTGCGCCTGATGGAGGGCGGCAAAGGTCGCCAACCCCTGGCTATCGGGTAACGAAAGGTCCACCAGAGCCGCATCGAAACGGTGGCTCGCAGCTTGCGCCAGCGCTTCCTCCAGTCGCCGCGCGTGGGTCAGTCTGATCGGCGTCTGTGGCACCTCATCCAACATGGCCCGCAGCAGCACGGCATCGTCGGTATCGTCCTCCACCAGCAGAACGCTAACAGGGCTGTCCTCCATTGGCACACCTCTCGGTCGGACGTCCTGTGTCTCTGTCCGCGCGTCGGTATCCTTAAGGTTCGGGACCGCAACTCTCCTCGGAAGGGGGCAGCTCGACAATCTCGAACCAGTACTTGCCCAGCGTTTGTACCATGTCCACCAGCGAGTCGAAGGTAACCGGTTTCGTGATGTAGGAGTTCACTCCCAGTTGATAGGAGCGGTAGATGTCTTCCTCCGCCTGTGACGTGGTCAGCACGACCACAGGGATCTGGTGCAGCCGGGGATCAGCCTTGATCTCCTGCAGCGCTTCGCGCCCATCCTTGCGTGGCATGTTCAGGTCCAGCAAGATAAGCCCCGGGCATGGGGCGGCACCGGGCGCTGAATAGGGTCCTTCGCGGCGCAGATAGGCCATGAGCTCCTCGCCGTCGTGCACAAAGCGCAGGTCGTTGACAAGCCGGTTCTCCACCAGGGCATCACGGATGAGCATGCAGTCGTCGAGATCGTCGTCAGCGACCAGCAGCGTGATAGAGCGACCCCGGTGCGTCATCTGGCCTCACCTCCTGACGAGCGGGTCACGGGCAACCGGACGGTGAACCTGGCCCCCTCCCCCGGAACACTCTCAGCCTCGATGGTCCCCCCGTGACGGCTGACGATCTTGCGGCACAGCGCCAGCCCAATGCCACTGCCCGCGTACTCCTCGCGACTGTGAAGGCGCTGAAAGACACCAAAGATCCGCTCGGTGAACTTCGGGTCAAAGCCGATGCCGTTGTCCTCCACCGTGATCTCGGCGACCTCGCACAGCTTGCCTGGCGCCTCCGGCTCAGGGGCCCGCAAAACGCGCCCTGACAACCGGACCACAGGCTTCATACCAGACCGTCGGAACTTGAGAGCATTCGAGACCAGGTTTTGCAGCAACTGGTGCATCTGAGTGGCGTCAGCCTCCACGGTCGGCAAGTCCCCCACAACCACCTCGGCCTCGCTCTGCTCGATTTCCAGCTCCAGGGCCGAGAGCACGTCTTGGGCCACCTCGTTCAGGTCCACCGGCCGGAAGGGCTGGGCCTGGGTGGTGACGCGGGAGTAGGTAAGCAGGTCGTTGATCAGGCCTGACATCCGGTTCGCTGCGGCCTGCATGCGGGCCAGGTAGTCCTGGCCATCGGCGTCCAGGGACCCCTCGCACTTGGCGCGCAGGCGGTCACCGAAGGCCTGGATCTTTCGCAAAGGCTCCTGCAGGTCGTGCGAGGCCGCATAGGCGAACTGTTCCAGCTCGGCGTTGGAGCGCGCCAGCTCGGCGGTGCGCTCGGCGACGCGGTGCTCCAGCTCATCGTGGGCGATCCGCAGGGCCTCGAGGCTTTGCTGCCGGCTGATCAGCCGCCACATAGCATCCATGAGCAACCCTAGCTGCACCACATCGGATTCATCGTACGGCTCTTCCTTGTTCCCGACGCCGGCCACGGCCACGATGTGGTCGCCATCAAACACCGGCACGTTCATGTGTCGGCGGACCATCACATGGCCCTCCGGGTAGCCGCGCTTCAGCGGGTTGGGGGCCGCATAGTCGTTGGTGATGACCGGCCGGCGCTGGCGCACGGCCTCCCCCCACAGTCCCGTGGCTGCCACGGCATAGACGAGCGGTTTGTCGTTGATGGCGCACTCGGCCATGGCCGTCCGGGACCATGCGTGCATCGTCAGTACGGACTCGTCCTCGTTCATGAAAGCCAGATAGCCAATGGTGCTGCCGGTGAGCTGGACCGCAGCCTCCAGGGCGAACTCCGTCAGCTCCTTGACCGAGGCATCGGTCATGCCACTGAGGTCTGACAGTGCCCGAAACCGGGCCTCATCCAACCGCAGGCGCGTCTCCGCTTGATGTCGGGCGGTGATGTCCCGGAAGCTCCAGACCCTCCCCATGACCTCTCCCTGGCGTACCAGGGGGCGTGAGTAGCGCTCAAAGACCCGCCCGTCGCGGAAGCGGATGGTGTCGAAGTCCTCCCGGTCCGTGCCATATAGATCTTGCACCTTGGCCAGAAACGTCTCCGGCTCCTCAAGCTGGCTCAGGACATACTCCAGAAGGCGGGCGTCGTCGCGAGCAGCCAGCAGGTCGGCGGGGATGCGCCAGAGCTCGGCGAACCGCGTGTTGGCGTGGATGACCTGGCCATCTGAGCCAACCACCAGTATGCCATCCGCTGTTGATTCCAGGATGGCCTCAAGCAGAGCCTCGCGTTCCCGCAATCCAGTCCCCCTCCCGTCGGTGGGGGGGCCAGGGTCCGCCGCCCGGCTCTGGCTAGTTAGAGACATGCAAGCCTCCTCGCGTCACCCGGTGCTGGAAGGGGGTACAACTGCTCGCCGCACCTTCTCACAACCCTCCTTTGGCTGTCGGTCTGCGGAGTCCTGCTTTGCCGCAAGGCTGCCATGGAGCACAGGAGTCATCAGCATGGCGACGAAATCTAAGATCGTGCCTGGCACTGAGATCACCTTCATCGAGTTTGGCCCAGCCGACATCGAGCAGTCGCTAGCCCAGCGCTTCGAGCAGCAGGTGGAGCGCCACCCCGACCGTGTGGCCGTCCGCGATGATCGCCGGACGCTGACGTACCGTGACCTCAATGCGGCGGCCAACGGCCTGGCCAAGGCCCTCCGCCAGAGGCTTCCCGGACCGCCTTCTCCGGTGGCCCTTCTCCTGGGGCAGGACGCCACTGCGCTGTGCGGTCTGCTGGGGGCCCTCAAGGCCGGCCACTTCTATGTGCCGCTGGACCCCACCCATCCCACCGAACGTCTGCAGCGCCTCCTGCGCCATGTCGGTGCCGACGTCGTCGTGACCAGCGAGGAGTACCGCGCCCTCGCGGAGACGCTGGCCCCCGCCGGTTCGGTACTGGTGGCCGATGAGGTTGCCCCTGATGACACAGACCTGGCCGTGACCCCGGCTGTGGCTCCCGAAACCCCAGCCTATGTGTACTACACCTCTGGTTCGACCGGCGAACCAAAAGGCGTGATCCAGCTTCAGCGTAACGTCCTCCACTATGTCATGGTCTCCACCAATGAACTGCGGATCAGCGCCAACGACGCGACGTCCATGATCAGCTACTACGGGGCCGCCGCCGCCGCCTCGGACTTCTTTGGTGCCCTGTTGAACGGGGCGGCCGTGCATCCCTTTGACTTGCGGCGTCATGGTGTCGGGGCCCTGGGAGACTGGGTCGAGGCGCGCGCCCTGACCCTCTTCCACTGCGTCCCCACCGTGTTGCGTCGCCTCGACCGGGAGCTGCCACCGGATCGCCGTTTCCCTACGGTGCGGGTGGTCCGCCTCGGAGGAGAGCCGGTGACCCGCCGCGACGTGGAGGTGTTCTGGCGTCGCTTCGGCTCCCACTGCCGCCTGGGGGTCAGCTATGGCAGCACGGAACGGAACGTGATTACCCGCTTCTGGATCGGCGCTGACACACCGATCCCGACCCATGTGGTGCCCATCGGCTATGAGACCCCCGGGGTCTCCGTGTTCGTCGCCGGACCAACACTCAACCGCCTTCCGCCCGGCGAAGTGGGGCAGACCGTGGTCCGCAGCGCCTTTCTCAGCCCCGGTTACTGGAACCGCCCGGATCTGACCGAAAAGGTCTTCCGTCCCGATCCTGCAGGTGGGCCGGAACGCCTGTACCTGACCGGTGACCTGGGCCGGATGGATGCAGACGGCTGCCTGACACACCTTGGACGCCTGGACGCGCAGGTCAAGGTCCACGGCAACCGGGTGGAGACGCTGGAGGTTGAGGCCGCTCTGCTGGACCTGCCGGAGGTCCAGGAGGCGGTGGTGAGCGCCGTTGCGGACGAGGCTGCCGGGAGCCGGCTCATCGCCTATGTGTCCCTGGCGGACGGAGTGCCCCTCGATCCCCGGCGCCTGCGGACGGCGTTGGCCGCCACACTACCGGTGCACATGCTGCCAAGCGCGTTTGTTCCGGTCGCCCGTATGCCGCTGCTACCGGGGGGCAAGCTGGACCGCCGCAGTCTGCCGGCCCCTCCGCCCGCCGCGCGGGGCAGCTCGTCGCAGCGGGCTCCCCGGGGTCCTGCCGAGCAGCGGATGCTGGCCATCTGGCGAAACGTCCTCGCCGATCCAGGGTTAGGGCCTGACGACGACTTCTTCGAGCTGGGTGGCGATTCGCTGCAAGTCGTGGCGCTCATGACCGAGATCCGCCGCGCCTTCGGTGTTGACCTGCCACCCAACACGCTGCTGCAGCACTCCACGGCCGCGGCCCTGGCGGCGCTGGTGCCGGACGCCGAACTGCAAGGGCTCTCAGTCCTGTCGGGCGAGCGATCAGGCGGGCTGGAGAGCGCCCGTCTCTCCTTCTGGTTCCCGGGCGGAGTGGCCGAGGAGGAAGGCCTGCTGCGTTGTGCCATGCTCGAGCGCGCTCTCAGGCCGGACTGGCGCTGTCACGTTCTCGACGTCCGCAGCTTGGCGGCTTCGTTGCCCCAGGGATCCGATCTGGCCCAGCTTGCCGCGGAGTGCGTCAAAGAGGTGCTCAACCAGCAGCCCCAGGGCCCCTATCTGCTGGGCGGTCTGTGCGCTGGTGGCCTGATCGCTTACGAGACGGCGTGCCAGCTACTGGAAAGGGGCGCCCGTGTCGCGGCCCTGGTGTTGCGAGACACCGTGTGTCCGGGGACACCTCTTGCCGCTCGCGGCTCCGGCGGCCTGTGGCGGCGTATCTCGCGCACCGCGGGCGAGATCCGCGCGCTCCAGCGGGGCGAACGACTGCCCCATCTGCTGCGCAATGCCGCCACGGGGCTGCACCTGGTTGCCGATCGCTTCGATCCGGCCGGCCAGGCTCGCCGCCGGTACCGGGCCCTGCTTCGGGCATACCGTCCCCGTCCCTTCCCGGGACCGGTGACACTGATTGCCAGCGATTCCTGGGCGACGGCCGACCCCACACTGGGCTGGTCAGCGGCTTCCCTGGGCTCCCTGGAGGTCCTTCGTGTGCCAGGGGATCATCAGACGTGGAACCAGGCCCAGGTGGCGTCTACCGCAGAGCATGTTCGGGAATGTTTCGCCCGGACACTGGCCGCTCCCGATTGATGGGTTATCAGCGGAGGTGAGGCGTAAATGCGGATGCAGTTGCTGACGGTCCTCGTTGCCGCTGCCGTGAGCTGCTCTTGCCCCACCATCGGCGCTGTCTACAACCTGAAGGTCGTCACGGATGCCTCCCCCGACTACTCCGACCTCGACAGCATGATCCAGAGCATCACCTCCCGCTGGGAGACCCCGGCCGAGAAGTGCTGGGCCCTGTTCTACTGGAACCACATCGCCCGCCGACAGTGCACACCCATGGTCCTGCATGGCCTGGCCTGCACTGACCCCATCCGCCAGTTCAATGATTACGGTTACACGATGTGCAGCACCATCTCCGGCATCAACTGCGCGATCTGGGACGCCATGGGCCTGCCCGCCAAGTACTGGGACATCACCAACCATACGGTCTGCGAGGTGCAGTACGATGGCCGTTGGCACATGTACGACAACAGCCTCTCGGCCATCTATACGCTTTGCGACGGCAGGACGATTGCAGGGGTCGAGGACATCGGCAGGACGGGTGCCTGTGCGGCCTCCAGGGGGAAAGAGGAGCCCGGCCACATCGCCAAGTACCACTGCCTCACGGCCACCAGCGCCAATGGCTTCCTGACGGGCTCGGATACCACCCGCGACCTGGACCAGGAGTACCGCTGCTTCAACCCCAACGGCCTGATGTACCGACCGTACTTCTATGACTGGGATCGCGGTCACCGCTATATCCTGAACCTGCGCCACGGTGAGAGCTATGTCCGCCACTATCAGGAGCAGGGCGACGGGCCGGAATACTATGTGCCCAATGGTGGCAAAGACCCCGACGACGGGCGCTTCGGTCTACGCGGCAACGGCCTCCGCGCCTGGGAGCCACGGCTGACTGCCGAGGGCCTCAAGCAGGACACAGAGAGCCTGGTGAACGTGCGGGCCGCGGCAACGGGGGGAGTTGTTCCCGCGCGGGCCGGTCAGCCCGCGGAGATCGTCTTCCGGGTTGAGGGCGCCAATGTCGTCACCAGCGTGGTCATCTCCGCGGACGTCAGTCGCGACACGGAAGCCGACGCCGCCAGCATGGCTGTCAGCACCACCAATGGCCTCACGTGGTCGCAGGTCTGGGAGGCGGAGCGGACGGGCCGACAAACCATCGACCTGAAGCTGGTGGAGTTGGTCAACGGCGCCTACGAGGTGCTGGTCAAGCTGGCCCTCAAGGGGCAAGCCGACGCCATCCATGCCCGACTGTGGAACATCCGCTTCGAGACCGTCACCATGCTCAACGCCAAGACGCAGCCGCAACTGCTACTGGGCAAGAACACGGTCTACGTCGGCGCCGGTGAGCAAACGGGTTCAGTGGTTCTGTGGCCGGACTTGCGGGGCGAGGCCTGGAAGCCCCTGGCCGTGGACAGTCGCAATATGGTCTCCGAAGCAGAACATCCCGGCTACCAGGGGGTGATGCACGCCGAGCGGGCCAACGAGGAGGCCCATGTCACCTTCCGCGTAGACACTCCCGGCGACATGACCCGACTGCACTACGGCGGGCGGCTGTACAACCGCGCGCCCCAAAGCCACATAGACTTCCTCCACTCCTTCGACAACGGCAAGACCTGGACCCGTGACTACTCCCTCACCGATACCGCGATGCCCTGGGATGTCATTCACTATGTGGACGTGCCCGCGCCCAAGGGCGTGCGCTCGGCGCTGGTACGATACCTGCTCAACGGCAGTGAGGCAGGGACAAACGCCTGCAGTATCTACGCTGTACGGATGGAGGCCAACTACCGCCCGGCGGATGCCGTATCGGAGCCTCTCGCGGTGACCTTCACCTGGGCCGAACGCCAGGAAGACTACTCACTGGTGGAGCGCAGCCACACGGAGATCATAAGCAAGCTGCCGGCGAAGTACACGGTCAACGTCGGCGGCGTGGACCATCCGGTGGTCAGGTCGCTGCGGATAGGCCCGGTGGGCACGGCTTCTGCTGGCTATGCGGACGGCCAGGATGTCGGCGGCGAGAAGTTCGTGGGCAAGTGGGTTACCGTCGGACGCAACCTGGCCGAGGGCAAGCCCTACATCGTCAGTGTCCCCTCGGGCGATGATTGGGGCGCAGGTGACCCCGAGGGCAAGAAGTTGACCGACGGCGTGGTGGGGCCCAACTACCCCGGCGGCGTGACGCCGATGTATGGCCTGGCGTGGCGCCAGGGCGAGACGCCAGAGATCACCGTGGATCTGGGCGAGGCGCTGGCCTGCGGGGCGTTCCGCATCCATCTGGCCGGCGGCTGGCCGTGGTGGGATGCCCTGAAGGGTGAGGTTACGGACCAGGTTGAGGTGCTGACCTCGACCGATGGCCAGGACTACACCAGTCAAGGCTTCGTTCACACCAGGCTCCGGCGCAAGGATGTTCCCGTCAACCACATGCTGCCCGACGAGGAGACAGCGGGGGGGTGGCCCTTCGAGCTGCTGCTGCCCGCGCCGGTCCAGGCCCGTTACGTGCGGTTCCGACTCACGCCGCAGCGCATCGTCTGCGTGAGCGAGGTCCAGGTCTTCGATGCCGTTACCTATGAACCCTTTGACCTGCGGTTGGCGCTACCGGACCAGTACGCCGCTGCCGTGCCGAAGGTCCTCACGCAGACTGGACGCCCGGTGACCGCGGAGACGGCTGCCCGCAACGCCTCGCGACCCGTGGGCGAGCCGGTCCTGGAGCCGGCGACGCTCCATTCGCTGGGCGCGTACTGGATAGTTCAGGGTGACGCCAACGCCAATGCCCGGGTAACTGTTGAGTACCGGCAAGCCGGGTCTGGGGAGTGGCGCGGGGGTCCGCCGCTCTTCCGGGTCGAGAAGGGTGCCCACAGGAACGACAAGGGACAGAGCAAACTGGCGGTGCCCGAGGACGGCTGGCTCTTCGCCGGAAGCGTACTGTTCCTGCAACCCGACACTGCCTACGAACTGCGACTGAACCTCTCCGACCCCGATGGCGGCGAGGCGCAGCAGATCCTGCAGGCGCGCACCATCGGCGAGCCGGCCATACCCGCCAACATGCGCACCCGTTACGTCGTCCCGGGGGACGGTGGTGGCTCGGGTACCGCGGAGGACCCCTTCCGGGGTCTGGTGGAGGCCCAGCGGAACGCCGCGCCGGGTGACCTGTTCATCCTGCGTGCCGGGGTCTACCCGGGCACCTTCACCGTGGACCGCAGCGGCGTGCCGGGCCAGCCCATCGTCTGGCGCGGGGAAGCGGGGGCGATACTGGACGGCCAGGGCGAGGCCCCGGAACGTCCGGGGCGCATCATCAGCGCCAACGACGCGCACGACGTGTGGTTCGAGGGCCTTGAGCTCCGCCGAGGCGACTATGGCCTGGTCGGACACAACTCGGCGCGGATCGTGCTGCGGCGTTGCCATATCCACGACGTGGACTACGGCCTCACCTGCACCAACAACGACCAGGACACGGTCCAGGGTTGGTTTGTCAGCGACAACGTCATCGAGGGCCCCTGCACCTGGCCGCGCAGCAAAGGCATCGAGGAGCAGCGCGGCATCCAGGTCACGGGCACGGGCCACGTGGTCTGCTACAACCGCATCACCGGCTTTGCCGACGCCATAGACACCTTCCCCTCCCAGCGCTGTGCGGCCATTGACTTCCACCACAACGACATCTCGGGCATGACCGACGACGGCATCGAGATGGACTACTCGGAGCGCAACACGCGCTGCTTCTACAACCGCCTGACCAACGTCTTCCAGGGCATCTCGGAGCAGCCCATCTACGGCGGACCGGTCTACATCCTGCGCAACGTGCTCTACAACCTGGGCATAGAGACCTTCAAGCTGCACAACAGCCCCTCGGGGGCACTGATCATGCACAACACCTCGGTCAAAGCGGGCGAGCCGCTGCTGCTTTACACCAACGAGCCCGTCCGCAACTGCGTCTTCCGCAACAACCTGTTCCTGGGGACCAGCGGCAGCTTCGCCTACGAGAGCACCGCGCCCATGATCAACTGCGACTTTGACTATGACGGCTTCGGGGGTGGGCCCTGGACGCAGTTCCTGAAGTGGAACGGCCAGCGCTATGCGACTTTCGAGGAGATGCGACAAAGCGCCCCCGTGTACCGCCACGCGACGCTGGTGGATCCGGCCAGCGCCTTCGCCAGCGGTGTACTGCCGCCGCAGACCGTGGAGGCCTTCGTGGCGCCAGCACCCGACCTGCGCCTGAGGGCCGGAACGGCGGCCATTGACGCGGGCGAGGCGCTGCCGGGGATCAACGACGGCTTCGCGGGTGTGGCTCCGGACCTGGGGGCCTACGAGTACGGCCAGGAACTCCCGCACTACGGTCCTCGTTGACGGGGCCATCAGCGCCAGCTCGTGGCGGAGACGAGCAACCGGCCGACGCAGACCTTTGCCCTCGCCACCCACACCGGCAGGGGCTGACCCTCTGCGGCCGGGTAAGTCATGGACCCAGAGGTTCGCGCAGCCCAAAGGCCCGGGCAGGGTTCTCGATCAGCAGTTGCTGGACACTCGCCTCTGACACCCCTGCCTGGCGTAGCATCGGCACGAACTCGCGTGGTAGCCAGTCCAGACGCGCCACGTCGCCGCCGCCGGGCTCCCCCACGTGGTACCAACCCGCGTCCTGGCTGATGAGGAGTTGCTCCGGCCAGCGTTCGAGCGCCGCCCGCACCAGGGCCAGCCGCTCCGCCGCGTTGCCCTCGCGGATGCCATCATAGGACAGCCAGGCGCCGCGCTGCGCCATCCGGGCGTGCAGCTCCAGGTCCGGCTCCGCATCGGCATGCACCCACACGAGCCGGCTGGCGGGAACACCCAACTCTGCCAGCACATCTACTTGCTGCAGCGCCGTCCTGCCCTGGGTCGTGTGGCTGGCGATAGTCAAGCCGGTGGCGCGGGAGGTCAAGCCCGCCGCGGTCGTGATCTTCCGCTGAATGTCGGACAGGTCGCCCTCGTTGGCTGCAATCTTGATGAAGCCCGGCTGGATCTGCTCGGGCCCGATGCCGTCTCGGGCCTCGCCAATCCACCGCGCCGCGATCTCCTCCGCCGTCGCGCTGTGGGCCCAGGCCGGCAGGAAGGGGTCCTTGTACCAGCCGGTATTCGTCACCAGGGCCACGCCACTGGCCTCGCTCAGGCGGCGCAGCAGGGCCGGGTCGCGACCAATGTACTCCGGCGTGCACTCAAACAGCAGGCCCACCCCGGCAGCCTTGAGTGCCCGCAAGTACGGCAGCATGACCGCAAACACCTCATCGGGATCATAGCGTCCCGGCCCGATCCGGTCCGCGCCGATGAAGTCCACCAGCACGTGTTCGTGAGTCAGCGCCCAGCCGGCAACACGCGGGTCCATGGGGCCGTTGACCGTCATCACCTGTGCCATCTTCGACCTCCTCACTGTCGTCGGTTCCAGGTCCACGCGGTACACCTGTACCTCGTAGGGGCCGAGAGAGAGACTGACGCCCGTGCCCCGCGACGTTGCTGGCGGCGTGCCGAACAAGGGGCGCAGCCGCCGCACCGCGCTCGCGAAGGCGAAGGTCGCCGCGTTGGGTGTCGCCTGCGGGTTCACGGCGACCAGATACCCCTGCCCTTCGGCCTGCGCCACGAGGTACTGCACCGCTCCGGTCTCGGCGGTCACTGACAGCGGCTCCCGCCGCAGGATCAGGGGCGCGAGGCGGTCCAGCTCGCGGCGCAGGCGCGGCATCTCCCGCCACAAGTCGCTGTCGGGCAGCCACCAGCGCTGTCGCTTCGGGTTGCCGCTCATCCCATCGGGGTTGCCGCCGTGCCCGGCGAAGGGTTGCTCGCCGTAGTCCTCGACGTAGGCATAGGGAAAGAAGGCGGTGGCGCCGTTCACCATGCCCAGGTAGATCTGGGCGCGGAGTTGCGCGGGCGTGGGCTCGGGTCCGAAGTAGATGAAGGCCTGGGGCGTGACGCCGACGGCCAGGTCGCCGTGCCGTCGGGCATAGGCGGCAGCGTGGGCCACCGCATGCCCGACACGACTGAGGTCAGAGTCAGGCCGGCGAATGTCATAGACATCCACCAGGATGAGGTCGGCGGTCATGGCCTGGCCCTCCAACAGGTCCATGACATCCGGCTGGTGGAAGGTGTTGACCACGAGCTTGTGCGGCGAGACGCTCTTCAGGCCCCGGTAGACCTCGACGGCGCGGTCCAGCGTCGTCTCGGTCGGCTCATCCCAGCCGCCCCAGGCGAAGATGCGCGGGTCGTCGGCATAGGGCGCGACCTGCTCCTCCAGCGGCGCTCCGCCCCATTCGCGCCCGATCCCCGCACACTCGGGGATGGTCCTGTGACCATGCCGCGCCGCCGCTTCCAGGTAGTCCTCACTGGGTATGCCCCAACTGAAGAAGGCGCTGTCCAGTCCAGCCGCCGACACCCCTGCCAGCATCGCGTCCCGGTCCAGGGGCGGCAGGCCCAGACGCTCGTTCTCCCGGTTCACCGCCAGCACGGCGTTGTCGCACACGTGATACGTGCCCAGCAATACCACCGGCTGGTCGCCGTGGTAGACCAGGCCGCCTACCACGCGGGTGGTGTCAGGCCTCGGCTTGAGGCGCCAGGCGGTCAGCTCCTGCGCGGCGATGACCGCACCGTCGCGGGTGGTCAGTGTCGCCACCACACGGTACCGCCCAAGGGCCCGTGCACCCATGCCAAAGGTCCAGGACGCGCTTTGCTCGCCCACGCCCAGGTCGCGGGTCGCCAGCGGGCGCTTCCGCCCCTCAGCGAAGAGCGATACCCTCGCCCGCAGGTCACCAGCCTGCGGGCCGGTGCACACGGTGCCAGCCAGTGCCTGCCACGGCGCGTCAGTGAACAGCACGCCACTGGCCGGACTGGTGAAGCCGAGGGTCAAAGCTGGCGGCGGCTCCACCTCCATGCGTACGGCTGCCAGGTAGAAGCGGTCACCGGCGGCGAAGGCGTCGTTGAAGGTAAACTCCAGAACGCTGCCCTGGCGGTTCACCCGGCGTAGCGGCATGGCCACTTCCCCGTCATGCCATTGGCCGTCGGCCGTGGCTGTGTACCAGACGCGGTTGCACGGCAGGTTGCAGCCTGGCGCGCCGGCGATGGCTACACTCAGCTTTCGCGCGCCGGCGAAGGTCGCCCGATAGCGGAAGCGGATGCGCGCGGTCGGGCGCTCCGGCAGGTCGGGGAGCGTCTGGTGGAAGGAGACAGTGTAGACCGGGGCGTCCTGGGGGAAGCTGAAGCAGACTGCGCGTTGGCCCCTGTCCTCAGTGACTGACACCCGCGGGGTCGGGCAGTCATACCAGGTGGAAAGCGTCCAGCCGTCGGGCGCACCGCTGGCGTCCACCTGCGCGAAATCGGAGTTCGTCAGGGGGAGGGCCTCCGTCCAGCCTGCTCCCATCGTTCCCAGCATCAGCAGCGTCGCCGCGAGCCGCATGGGGCGCCTACCCCTCGGCTGCCACGCGCTCGACGGCCGCGTCCATCGCCGCAGCTACATATTCGTTGTCCTCCTCGGACATCAACGGGTGTAGCGATGGGCAGAACAGCCGCGCCCCCAGCTCCTCCGACAGCGGCAGTTGCTGCCCGAGGGTGTGCTGACGTACGAACGCCCGGCTCTGATAGGTAGGACGGTTCAGCACCTGCGCCCCCACGTGGTATTCGTCCTGCAGAGCCCGATGAGCCGGTCGCGCTTCTCGCCAGCCCACTCCGGCGGCACGAGACAGGTGTACAGGTAGTAGGTGTGCTTGTAGCCGGGGGGCTCGTAGGGCAGCGTGAACTGGGGCACATCCTGCAGCAGCGCCGAACGCTGTCGAGCGCGCTGGTACCGCAGGCCGTTCATCTCCTCTAACCGGGCCAACTGCACCAGTCCGACCGCCGCCTGGATCTTGGTCATCTTGTAGTTGCCACCCCACAGGTCGTCGCGGGCGTCGCCCCACATGCGGATGGCCCGCAGGCGCTCATACAGCGCCGGGTCGTCGGTGGTGATCATCCCCCCCTCACCCAGGGTAGTCATGGCCTTCATGGTGTGGAAACTGAAGATCGTCATCCAGCCGTGCTTGCCGATCTTGGCGCCCTTGTACTCGCCACCGCAGGCCCGCGCCGCGTCGCCGATGACCTTAGGAGGACCGTACCGCGGGTGCGGATGGCGATTCGCCACTTCCTGCAGGGCGTCCATGTCCGCCGACAGGCCGTTCATGTGGGTGACCAGGATGGCCCGCGTGCGCGGCGTGATCCGCCGCTCCACATCCGCCGGGTCGGCGTTCAGAGTCAGCGGGTCTACCTCGCAGAGCACCAGCTTGGCCCCGGCGCCGATGATGGCATAGTGTCCGGCCCAGAAGTTGATGGCTGGCGCGATGACCTCGTCGCCGGGCTGCAGGTCCAGGGTCATCATCGCCATGTCCAGCCCGGCGCCCGCCGAGGTGATGGACAGGGCGTACTTCGTGCCGCAGTACGCCGCGAAGGCCTCCTCGAAATCCACAATCTCCTGGCAGAAGAAGCCAAAGCCGACGGTCCAGTCCATCGAGTCCCGCACTGCCTTGACAATAGCCTCGACCTCGGCCTCGGTGTACCACCCGCCCATCATCGGCTCGCCATCCCAGCGCGGGTGATCTGGCTCAGCGGCGAGAATCGCGTCACGGCGTTGCTTGTTCATGGGGAGTCTCCTTGGGTTAACCGCACCCCCGGCCTCTATGCCGGCTCTACTCCAACTTCGGCCCGCCGATGATCTCCGCTCGCTGCTGCCGGGCCTGGTCCTCGGGGTCGAAGGTGCCGTAGAAGAGCACGTTGGCGTCCATCCAGGTCACCAGGCGCTCGATGTCGTCGTCGTCGAGCTGCACGCCATGGTGTCCGGCCAGCAGCATCTTCATCAGTCCGCTGCCGCGCGCCCCGTACTGGTCGGGGCGGCTGAGGGACTCCATGCTGCTCTGGTCCGAGTAGGGCACCCGGGGCGCGAGAGCGTTGTAGGAGTAGGTGTAGTGGCCCTCCGGCTCTCCCGTCAGCCGCACGCCGCCGGCGGGGTCGTCGGCCCCGTGGCAGCTCACACAACGGCGGTCCAGCACCGGCTGCACCAGCCGCGGATAGCTGAAGGGCCTGGCTCCCTCCGGCGCCGGCCGGATAGCCGAGGCGGTCCGTCGCAGCGCCAGGGGGCGCTGCGCCAGCGGCGCGGCCACGCGAGGCTCGTGGCAGCCGACACAGGATGTGGTCTCGCCGGGCTGCAGGTAGGTCAGACTGCGCATGACCTGCACCGCCTGCCCGCGTTCATCCAGAACCTGGAAGGCCAGTGGCACGCCCGCCGGAGCGCGGAAATGAGCCGAACCGTCCGCCTCCACCGCTACGGTCCCCAGCACCTGCTTGCCCGGCGCGCCCCGAGGGATGCCCACCGGCGGGTTGTCAATGCCCGGCGTGGACTTGGGCAGCACCTGCAGGACACGCAACGCCCTGATGACTCCGGCCGGCAGCGGCGGGTCGCTCTGGTAGACGTTCTGCACTACGAAAGTACCCTCGGCGGGCCGCGGCGTCTCGCCCGGCAGGGGCAGCAGTGGGGGGCGCTGCCGCGGTCGCAGCGGCACAGGCCAGGCGCTGGCGATGTTCAGGTCGCGGTAGAGCAGCTCCTTGTTGCCGAAGCGGTCCACCAGGTACAGACCGAACATATTGGGCTGGTTCGCCTGGGGCTCGCCAACCAGGCTGTCGAAGCTGTAGGCAGCCAGGAAGCAGTCCTCCGAGAGCGGGAAGGGACTGCGGTAGCAGTGGCCCGGCCAGCGCTCCTGTTCCGGCGTGGTGCGGGGCTCCCGGGCCGCCGAGAACCAGACCGGGGGCACCAGGCACTCGCCCTCCGGGAAAACCACTTCCGGGGTGAGGCGCGTGATCGGGTCCTTGCCGTCCACGCCCGCCGCCACGTCCACCAGGATGATGGACCCGGCGGTCATGGCGTGGTGCGCCGCGGCCGTGGCCATCACGCGCCTGGAGCCAGGCACGGCCCGAGGCTCCCAGATACCCACCGGGTTGAAGGTGTTGTTCCCGTAATAGATGGCCGGGCGCGAACCGTCGGGGGCAGTCGTCCAGAGCTGCTCGAAGAAGACCGCGTTGCGGTCCACGTAGTCCCAACGCGTGTAGATGATGCGCCCGTCGTTGAGCAGCGCGGGGTCCCATTCCTGCGTCTCGTGGTACGAGATGGGCCTCGCCCCGGAGCCGTCGGCTTGCGCCACCGCCAGGGTGTAGTTCTCGCACCCGGGGCTGCCGCAGCGGTGCCAGCCCAGTCGGCGCGTGGACACCATCAGGACTCGCCCGTCGGGCAGTTCGCGGGGCGAGAAGTCATCGAAGGGCCCCTCGGTCATCTGCCGCAGGCCTGAGCCGTCCGGGCGTACCTCGTACAGGTGGAAAAAGCGACCCGCGTGGCCGTTCCGGGTGTCCTCCGGCGGTGTCTCGGCCTGGCAGTAGGAGAACAGTATCCGGTCGGCATCGAAGGTGACCTCGGGGTGCTGGTAGCTCCCGGCGGGCAGCTTGCCGGCGGTCAGCGACCGGGTGCGGAAGGATCGCCCCGGCTCCTCCAGCACGAAGATACCACCGCCGGGGCGAGCGTAGCGGCCGTAGTACTGGGTCAGTTGGTGGCTAAAGGCGCCTGGCACCTGCTTGGCGAAGACCAGCGGTCCGGTGTCAGCCAGGGGGTTGCGCAGGGCAATGCGACGCTTGAGCCAGTGCAGTTCACGCCACAGCTCCTCAGCCGCCGCCTCATCGCTCGGAGCCTGGCCTTTGAGCCCCCGCCATGCGCGCTCCTCGCCGGCCAGTGACACGCCACTGGCCCGCAGGTCCGCGATCAGGGCCTCTCCGCGCTGCAACAGCCGGGCCGTAGCCTCAGCAAGCGTGCTGGGCTGGCGTGGCGTGCCGATGCCATCCTGCATCCGCCAGTCCCACTCGATCAGCGCCCGCTCCATCGTCGGACGCAGCGGCGGCAGTTCCGGCGACGGCAGGGAGGTCTCACGGGGCAACCCAGGACGCAGTGGAATATCCAGGCCGAGCCCAGGCCCCTCCAGTCGTAACCCCCGCCACCACACCAGGGTCTCTGGACTCTCGGCATGGGCCGAGAGCCAGAGGGTGTGAGCGTCCTGCAGCTCCCCGACGTCGAAGCGCACCTCGTGCCGGCCCGGCCGTAGCTGGCGCGACCGGCGGTCGCCGCCGCGCACCCCCGTCCAGACGGTCACTGGACCGACGTCCACGCGCACCTGGGCGACGAATGTCACCGGCTCGGCAAAGCCCGCGGCGTCAAACGACAGGCCGACCCATTCGTCGCCCCGCAGGGCCATGGCGAGCTCGGCGGGGCGCTCCACGAGGGCCACCTGCGGGCCCTCGGCGGGAGTCACCAACGAGAGGCCGCAGTGCGACAGCGACAGGCCAGTGGCGAGGGTCCCGTTGAGGGTCAAGCTGGCAGGGCCGAGGGACGGCAGGCCCGCGGCCATGATCTCCACCTCGGCCAGGCCGCAGGTCTGGAAGTCGTTGTACGAGCTCAGAACCACGATGCGCAGCCAGCGGGCCCGCGTCGTCGGCAACTCCACCTCGCGGCGTGCCGCGCTCTCGTCCGGCAACTCGCCGGTCGCCACGCGCTGCCAGTCGCGTCCATCGCCGGAGACCTCGACCGCGAACTCCCTGGTGTGGTACATGTTTCCGGTCCAGACCGCCTGCACCAGCCCGATCCGGCGGAGGTCGGCCTCCCGGGCGAACTCGAAGGTGAGCGCCAGCGGCAGGGGGCTTTGGTCCCGCGAGTACCAGCAGCCAGTTCCTGCCTCCAGGCTGCCGTCAGCGACCTTCGCCCCCGCGTACTCCGGCGCGAACTCCGTGTCGGCCACGATTCGCGTGCCGAAGTCAGGTCCGGCGATGTTGGCCAGTGGCTCCTCGGCCGCAAGCCGCCCTGTGGCGACCAGGGCCAGCAGTACTGTCATCATCAGGGCAGTGCGACCCATCGGCGGCCCTCCGTCATGTGCTGCTCTCCCCCGCTGCCAGGTTCGCGCGTCGCGCGGCTATCCCTGCTCTCCCGCCCGGGTCAGCCGCACGCTGGCAAAATGCCTCAGGTACGGCAGGCGCACCGTCGCCCACCCACGCTCCACGCGGGCCTCGGCAGGCGGGTCAGCATCCGGCGACAGTGTCAACACCTTGACGCCTTGCCACTCGGGCGGAACCCGCACGCGCCACTCCAGCCTCTCCGCCGGGCGCACCGTGTCTCCGGTTTCGCTGATGTCGTAGTTCACCAGGTCACTGAAGACCGCCTGGCCGGAAGGTGACTGCCACGTGAACACACCCACGGTCGTCGGCAGGCGCTCGGCCCGTACCACGCCCGACCCGCCGACGAGACGCGTCAGGTCCGCCAGCAGGCGCGGGCGCTCACTCGCCTGCAGATAGTAGTCCATCCCCAGCGGTCGCGGCGTCCAGTAGACCTCGCCCCGGCCCACATCACGTCGTACCGGCGCGGCCTCGGACAGGCGGACGTCAGCGCCCAGCAGGTCCTCCAGCACCGGTCGCGGCCGCCGGGCGAAGTCCCCGGACGGCCCGCAGCGCACTCCCGAAGGCCCCGTCACGATGAGCCGCCCACCGCCCCGGACCCACACTCCCAGCGCCTCCGCCGCGCCCTTGTCCAGACACTCGGCATCGGGCACGATGAACACTCGCAACCCCGCCAGGTGCGCCGCGTCCAGCTTCCAGTCAGTCACGGCGCGGTAGGGCACGTGGGCGTCCACCAGCGCCGTCGCCCAGCCATAGTGGCCGAAGATGTGGGGCTGGCGGTCCATGTCGGGGTAACCGCGCGGGGTCAGCAGGGCGAGCTGGTTGTCGGGCGAGAAGAGCACGCCCACGTCAGCTCGCGGCACCCGCTCCCCGAAGTCGGCCTCGTGGTCGCGCACGAAGCCATTCCACCACGCGTGGCTTTCCAGCGTGCCGCAGAAGCGCGGGTTATCGGGGCAGCACATCAGAAAGGCCCCATTGGCGAAAGCCTCCGCGACGAGCACCTTCCCCATCTCAGGCTTGCGCTGATACTTCTCGTTGGGCCCATCCAGGTAATACCAGGCGGCGCTGAAGGGGCCCTTCTGGTGCTCCCGGGCCACCCGGTACACCACCGCCATCTTCCCCACCGGCGGGACCAGGATGCCGCGCGATCCGGTGCCCATGTGCCAGCCGGGGTTGATCTCGGTATTGATCATGTCCAGCCAGCCGTCCCGGGTCCAGCCGAGTCCGTAGAACGGCACATCATTGCCGCTCACGCAGAAGTCCGGACGACCGGCGCGGACCGCCTCCTCGTGGATGACGGCGTAGTAGGCCGCCAGGTCCTCCTGAGCGCGGCGCTGGCGGAAGGCCTTGAACGCATTCCACACCGGCTCATCGAGCCAGCGGACATCGCGCCACGCCGCATCGTCCAGGTTCGTCGGGTCGGCCGCACCGAACTCGGCGGCCTTGCGCTTCAGGTGCTCCCGCACGTCAAAGGTAGCGAGGTCCTTGATGCCCAGTTGTGCCCGCGTCTCCGGGGTGCAGTCCTGGCGCAGATACTGGTGGAAACGGTACACCGACCAGTCGCCGAAGGCCCGCAGGGCCGGGTCGTAGCCGAAGTTGTCCCAGGGCGAGTAGTTGTCACACCACAGACCGTCCAGGCTCTGTTTCAGGATCTCGCGCACCGACAGCCGCGCATACTCCAGCCAGAACGGTGCGCTGAGGTCCTTGTGAACACTGATGACGCCGCAATAGACCGGGTCGCCGTCCTTCAGGCCTGGCAGGCGCGGGACCTCCACCATGCCGGTGACCGCCGGGAAGAGCCCCTCCACAGGCCCGCGGGGCAGGCCCGTCGCCGGGTCCAGGTCGTTCACGCCCTCGGGCACCTCATAGGCGGCCGCAAGGCGGCCATTGAGGTCCTTGGAGCCGCAGGCGTCGTAGACCTCGGCGGTCAGTGGGTACTGCCCCGTCGGCAACCAGCCCGTTGCCAGGCGGCCATCGGGATAGGTCGGCGCAGGCAGGCCCCACTGTGCCAGCCCGTAGTCGGGCAGCACGAAGTCCTCGTTGGAGGTGGTGTTGTGCACGCCGACCCAGCGGAAGACGTTGCCCGGCGGGATCTCCTTGTTGGCCCAGCACCAGTGGGTGCGACACAGCCGCGCCACTCGCGGGTCGTCCTCGCGGCGCGCGAAGCTCCCATCGTCCTGCTGGTCGAGGGTCGCGGCATAGAGCATGCAGTCCCCGAAGGCCTCGATCCAGGTGATGACGCGGGCGCCGGTGGCGCGCAGCTCGGGGTAGGTGGTGACCTGGTCCAACTCGGTCAAGCGCTGGGCGTACGGCCCCCAGGTGGGGTCGCTGGCGGGGCCGTGCAGGTTCATCTTCGCCAGAGACCGGGCGAAGGTGGCGTTGTCATCAATCTGGGCGAAGGTCGGATAGCGCTGCCACCAGTAACCCTCGTCGGCCGGCGCTGCGCCGCAGACCATCAGCAGCGCGAGGCCGTACGCGGCGGCTCGGTACGGCTGCATGGCTAGCCCCCTCCCGCGGTCACGGCGTCGAAGTTGGCCCCGCTCACCAGGACCCTGGCGCTAACCGGGGTCACATGAGTCTGCACGGACTCGCCCGGAGCCAATAGCAGATAGTTGCGGCCCGCCTCCAGCCAGGCCTCACCGTCGGCAGGCTGGAGGTGAGCAAACAGGGCAACCACGTCGCCGACGTTGGTCACTGTGAGACACTCCTGGTCGCGGACCGCCTGCAGGCTGGTCCGTGGAGCGCTCAGCAGGGCGGCGAGGATGGGCTCGGGGCGGGTTGAGAAGACGTAGTCGTTTGCCGACTGCTGGTCGTTCGATGTGGCGGCCCGCAGGCGTAGGATGAAGACGCCGTCGGGCAGGTCGCGAACCGGCCACGCGACGCCGGTGATGCGCTGTGCGCTCCCCGCGCGGACGGATGCTGCCGTCTCTCCGCGCGCCAGTACCTCGCCGCGCAGGTCCAGTACCTCCCACGTGACGGTGCAGTCCGTCTCCCCGAGCGAGTTGTTGACCCACACCTCAGCCGTGAAGGTGTCCCCCTGCTGCCAGCCGAGCCTGTCATAGCGGGCGCTGACATGCAGCGGCTCATAGGCGTTGCGGCACCACCAGTACGCGGGACGAGGCTGACCGAAGTAGTCCACGACATTGGTGCAGGACAGGTTGGGCCAGGACTCGTTGAACTGCCAGGGGCTGGTGCCGGCGCAGCGCCACTTGCGGCGGCGATTGCTTTCGATGGCATAGCGCAGCCCTTCGGCCTGCAGGAACTGGCTGGCCCAGACGTAGGTCTCCAGGTCCTCTATCTCGCCAAAGACGCGCCTCATCATCGGCCGCTGGATCCACCAGGAACCGCGGTGCAGCCACAGCGGGTTGGTGTCATCGGGGGGCCAGAGTTGCTCGGGCGGGTTGCACCGTCGCATGGACGCCAGGTTGGCCGCCCCCTCGACGCCGAACTCGGCGTGGAGCAGCGGGTCAATGCCGTTGTACAGACGGTACTGCTCCTCCGGGCCCTGGTACTGCCAGGGACCGTGCACATCGTGCATGTTGCCCACATGGTCCAGCGAGGCGTTCTCTACCGGCCCCGACGCCGAGGTCGGCAGCCATAGCCGCCCGGGGTCGAGCCGCTGCACACAGTCCTTGAGCACCGCCAGCGCCGGGTGGCTGTCGTCCAGCGGTCGCCAGTCGTCGTGCATCAACTCATTGCCGCCGCACCAGAGCACCAGCGAGGGGTGGTTGCGCCGCCGGGGGATCATCTTCTCCGCCTGCCCGCGGATGTACGACAGGTACTCCGGATCGGTGCTGGGCCGGTTGTCTATCCCCGACGACGACTGGATGAACTCCTGCCAGACCATGATGCCATGGGCATCGCACAACTCGTAGAAGTCACGCTTCTCCAGCAGCCCGCCGCCCCAGACGCGCAGCAGGCTGCAGTGCGCGTGCCGCGCCAGTCCCAGCCAGCGCTCATAGCGCGCACGCGGTGTGCGGCCGTAGAGCTGGCTGATAGGCGCCCAGTTCCAGCCCTTGATGAAGACGCGCTGGCCGTTGACCTCCAGGACATAGGGCAGGGCGCCCTCGGGGGCGCCATCGTTGGGGACGGCTCGCACCCGGCGGAAGCCGAAGGTGACGGTCCTCTGATCCAGCAACCGCCCGTCTTCGCTCAGCAGGGTCACACGTGCCTGGTAGAGCGGCTGCTCGCCGTAGCCGTTGGGCCACCAGAGGCGCGGATCCGCGACAGGCAGGGACAGGCGACAGCCATCGGCGCTGCGCACCGCCGCCTCGCTGCTGGCGAGGCTCTCCCCCTGGAAGCCGACCTCGACCCGAACGTGCGCCGCGCCCCGGCACGAGCCACCAGGACTGACGGTCACCTCTACCTCCGCTGCGCCCAGGTCATCACTCAGTCGCGGTGTCACCTGGACGTCGGCCAGGTAGGCGCGGCCGGTGACCAGGAGGCTGACGGAGTCGAAGATGCCGATGGGCACCAGCCGCGTACACCAGTCCCAGTCGTAGGCGAACCGCGCCTTCCACAGCTTGACCTCGCTGGTGCGCCCGATCTGCCCCACCTCGCGCGGCGCATGCTCAACGACGACCACCAGCTCGTTCATGCCGTCAGCGGCCAGCACTCCGGTCACGTCGAACTCGAAGGCGTCATACATCCCCTCGTGGTCGCCCAGGTGCCGCCCGTTGAGAAAGACGTGGCACGCATAGTCCACGCCCTCAAAGTGGAGCCGCACGAGACCGCCTGGCGGCAGGTCTGGCGTCGCAAACCGCTTCACGTAGACCCAGTCACGCTCGCTGGTCCACTCGCAGGCCCGGCTGTTGAGGCCGAAGTCCGGGTCCGGGATGAGCCCGGCCTCCACGGCGTCCTCCTGGACGGTGCCCGGGACTTGCGCGGGTATCCACAGCACTGGCGTCAGGGCCGTGGGATTCTCCCACACCCGCCGCCATTCCCACTCCCGCGGCATGAGCGGCAGAACCTGCCAGTCGCGACCGTTCAAGCTGATCTCAGTCAGTGGCATGGAACCCGTTCCCTCCCGAGTCATCGCGCGGTCAGAGCCACGGGTACTGGCGGGGCCGACCGCTCAGCCGTGGCTCACTACTGGCCGGAGTTGAGTACTACTGAGAGCGTGTCGCCGGCCCGTACGACTACGCTGTCGTCCATCACGGTCCGCACCTCGTCACCGACCTGCCGCCATCGCGCAGGCAGGAGGGCCCCGGCTGACCGGACCTCGACGGCCTGAACCCGGCGTCCCTCAGGGACCGCGAACACCAGCTCGCGCACCTTGACCCGCCCCCAGCGGACCTCCAGGCGCTCCGTCTGGCGGTCTGCCGCCTGGTGCTGGACGAACAGCCCCCACCCCTCGGGCGCGGTGAAGAAGGAGCGATGGTCGGCGGGTTGCCAACGCGGCTTGAAGCCCAGGACACCCCGCGGCCCGTCCAGAACCTGCCCCTGCGAGACCAGCAGCAGGCCCCAGGAGCTCATGGCCCGGGCGTAGAACTTGCCGCACTCCAGCTCGTTGAAGGGGTTTCCGCCGGGCCCGGAGTTGAGACCGTCGCGCTTGCGCCCATCGTAGCGGCTGCGGGCCGTGCGCACGACCTGGCGCGCCTCGTCCCACATCCCCTCCGCCGCCATCAGACCGGCGGTGGCGTACTCAATGCCGGTCCAGACCTCGTCCGCATAGATGATGAAGGGGTCCGGCCGGCCGCCGTGGGGCCAGGTGCACATCAGGAGACCGCCCTCATCGTCCAGCACATAGCGCCGTGGCGCCTGCACAAACCCGGCGAACTGGTCGCGGTAGTTGTAGCGCATGACTGCTTCCATGGCCCGGCGCACCTTGCGCTCCGGGTAGAGGTACCCCAGGCCCAACTGGTGGGCCCACCACTGGCCGAGGAGCTGGTCGGAGTGACAGCCGGCGTTGTAGTCATTCGCCGGCGGGTCGCCAGGACGCTGGATGTAGTACTGCCCATTCCACAACTCCCGGTCCTGGTTGCGCTGGCCGGTCAGGCGCAGCCGTCGCCACCGCCCGGCCGTCTCTGGCTCATCCATGGCCAGCGCCATCTGCTCCGCGGCCGCCAGCGCTGCCAGGTATTGTGACCCGATGAACGTATTGGCTCCGGACACGGCACAGTCATAGGTGTTCCACTGGTGCCCGGTCGGAATGCCGTCCTGGTCCTCGTCGAACCGGGCGATCATCCAGTCGGTCGCCTTCTTCACGCCCGGCCAGACCTGTCTCAGAAAGGACAGGTCCGGAGACAGCAGGTGCTCCCGGTAGGCCCCCTCGATGCAGGCGCAGTGACCGTCTATGAAAGCGCCGGTCCCGGGGAACTGCCGATGCGATGTCTCCCCGTCGGGATGCAGGTAGGTCACGAAGTCCGACACGCGCATGTTGCGGCCCAGGGCCGGGAACAGCCGCGCGTGGGTCTGGGCGTAGTTCCAGACGTGGGTGCAGTTCAGCGGGCAGCAGCCATAGCAACCCTCGAAGCCTGCGAAGTACCCGTCCGCCGACCGGAAGCACGTGGGGCCGCGGACGATGACGCTCTGCGAGGTCATCGCGTCCAGGAATTCCTCCGGCAGGTTGGACTGGTACACCGTGTCGTGGTAGAGCTTCGTCGCGGCCCAGAGGTCCGTATGGCTGCCGGCCAGTTCCCGCGCCACGGCCAGGGCGTCTTGCCACCGCGTGCAGTAGTAGTTGCCCAGATGACCCAGCCGGTCCACATACGGGAAATGCCACGTGATGGCGAAGGTGACGGTCCGCCGCTCTCCGGGACGCAGACGCACCGGCACGGAGAGCGCACCGTTGAGGGTCTGTCCCGCCGGACTGCGGCTGTCGGGCAGGTCCGGCCCCAGCACGCCCTGCTCGCCAAACCGCGCCGCCAGCGTCGCCGGATCCGTCCAGTTCGCGGCCGTAGCGCCCTCAGCGAACACGCTCAGGGCCAGTGTGCCGGTTCCATTGACCTCGGACACCAGGAGTTCGCCATCCGCCAGCGGACGGTTGGCCGCCGCGCGCAGGAGGCGAGCGGTCTCTGGCCACTCGGGCCTGCCCAGACGCAGCACCACGCGGCACTGGCCCACCGTCTGCCGCAAGAACGCCGGGCCGCTGGCGCGCTGATGGACGTTCTCGCGGGTCAGTCCAAAGCCGGTGGCGACCCGCTCCAGGGGCGTCGGCGCCGCCAGCACTGGCACATCGGCCAGTGTGACCTGGTCAATGTTGATGTGCCCCCATGGCCCGGAGCTATGGTCCACGATCTCCAGCACCGCCTGCTGGCCGGCGAACTCGCGCACATCCCAGCTCATCGGCTCCAGCAGTTCCCGGTCCTTGCCGGTGGCGGTGCGGACGACTTTGCCGTTTACCCGCAGGTTGATGCACGTCTCGCCCGGGTGGTTGCCGCCGCCGATGAGAAAGGAGATGAAGCCCCGGTCCAGCGTGAAGGGATCTGATATGAGCTCACCCTGCGGCCCGTCGCCGTCACTGAAGGTGTTGACCAGCCCCTGGCCCTGGAACCCGCTGACGGCCTGCTGATGGGGCAGCGTGCCCCGGGCTGGCCGGTCGCCAAAGCAGTCACCTCGGACCGTCCACCCCGCGTAGGAGTCGCCCTCGAAGTCAGCCAGCACGATAGTCCGCTCAGCGGCGGTGGCGCGCTTATCGGCAAGGTCCACCGCTGCGGCCAGGTCCCTCGCCGTCAGCCCGGTCAGCAGCAACCCGCCCTTGCCGTCCAGGGCACGGCTCACCAGCTCTTCGTTCGCGCCGCCGCCCCAGTCCTGCCAGCAGACGCCGGGCTCGGCGGTGAAGGTGCCACCCCGCCGCGCGATGCGGAACGTGCCCGGCAGCTCGTGGCCGCCCACGCGGTCCATGGCGATGGCCGTGTATCCGAGGCCGCGTGTCAAGCGGTTGCGGTTGCTGCCGTAGGCCGCGGACCGCACCCCCTCCACGGCCAGGCCGGTGCGGAAGCCCACCGCGTTCTGCAGGCTGCCCAGCAGGTCCACTCGCGCCGGCCGCGCCCCGGTGTTGGTGACGCTGAAGCGGAAGATGGCGCAGGGCATGGACGAGCGATCCACGTCCAGCGGGATCATGGGGCTGAAGGCCTCCAGGCGGACGCTCACGGGCAGGCCCGCGTCGGCGAAGTCCAGGCGGGCGATGGGGTAGCCGCCCTCGTAGCGCAGCGACTGCATCGGCGCGAAGCCGCTCTCCGCCTCCGTCTGTAGTACCCGGGTGACGGCGCTGCCGCCGTCGGGCTGCACCCGCACGGCGAAGAAGCTCCCGGGAAGGCGCGGCTCACCGGAGTTGTTGAACACCTGCCAGACGCCCAGCCGCCCCTGGCCATCCAGCCAGATGGTCCCTGTGCCAATGCCCCCGATGGGCATGGCCACGTACTCCAGGTTTGCGCCCTCGTACACCCGTGGCGGGGTCATCGGGTAGGGGCTCACGCTTGCCGCCTGAACAGCGGCCATCAGTGCGGCGGCTGTCCCCCACCCGGCCAGTCGCGTTGCCATAGCGCGCATCTCAGTCCTCCTTGGGAACAAGCTCCACGCAGTCCACGCCGAAGGCCCAGCCGCGGGATCTCGCCGCCTTACCCACGACGCGTATCGCCAGCTCATGCCTGCCTGGCTGCAGCCGGACGTCGCCCAGGCCTATCTGCCCGGTGGGGAGCACCTCGCGGCCATACAGGTCGAGCGGCTCCCCCAGCGGCTTCCCGTCAAGGCTGACCTGCACGGTGCCGAAGTCCGGCGCGCGGGTGGCGTACAGGTTCAGTCTGTAGTGGCCAGGACGCTCGATGGGCAGGGCCAGCGCCAGCCGGGCTCCCTCGCCGCCGCTGCAGAAGAGCTGCCGACCCGCGCTCCAGAGCCTTGCGCCCCAGGGCTTCATGTCCTGCATCGCACTGCTGCAGCCGTCGTGCGCCAGCGCCTCCAGCTCCTCGGCTTCCCGCGGGTGCGCTGCGGTGCGGTTGCTGGGCAAGACGGTCCCGCCGCCGATCCGCAGGCCCAAAGCGTCGTTTCCGAAGGCCCGCACGTAGGCGTAGGGCAGGCGGGCGTGGCCTTGCTGTCGCCATGTCGGACCGGCGTGGTTGCGGAAAATGAAGGTCCCGCCGCCGGGCTGGGCTGTGTCGTCGTCATAGCCCACCAGAATGACGCTGTGGCCGTCGAACACCTCGCTTGCCCGCGGGACGACCAGCACATCGCCGGCCGCGTACTCCTCCTGTTTGGGCCAGCGCAGGCCGATGGCCACCGGATGGCCCTCGGCCAGGCTCTGCTTCATGAGCCGCAGCATACGGTCGGTCATGCCGGTGCGCGGATTCCAGCGCTTGATCCATCGGCCCGAGATGTCGCGGCGTGAGGCGGCCTCCGCAATGGCTGCCGCAGGGGGAACCAGGTCCGGATCGAAGTCCTTACGGTAGGGCAGGAGCGTCGAGCGACAAACCCCGAGCATCCACAGCCCGCGCAGGCCGTCGGCGAAAAAGGTGCCATCAGTGTCGCGGCCATTGCTTTGGTGCGAAGCCCAGTTCAGGTACTCCTCGGACAGCTTGGCTGCCCTGGCTCCCGCCAGCGCGTATTCGTACTCCAACACCCCCGTCATGGCGAACACCGAGCACGTGCCGCGAGCACCCTGGCGTTTGGGGATTAAGCCGAAGCGGGCGAACTGCGGCCGCAGGTCAACGGACGTGGGCAGATCCGCCGCCGCAGCGCACGAGACCAGTAAGGCCATGATAGCTCCTCCAGGAAGCAGTTGGCGCATGGACCTCATACCAGGTGAAACTCCGTCAGACGCCCGTCGAGCACCCGGCAACCCGCCTCCGTGAAAACCACGTCCTCCTCCAGCCCCAGCGTCATCTCCTGACCCCCGCACTCGGCGACCGGTCCTGACACCGACAGCTCCATTGTGAAGGCATAGCCAGGATGGAGGACCACATCACCGCGGCCGGGACAGGCCTCCTGCTCCCAGGGCAGACCGATCAGCGGGCCCGGCTCGTGCAGCAGGTGGCCCAGGGAGTGCGAGTAGACTCGCGGGTTGGGCACGCCCTCCTGCCGGGCCCGAGACAGGATGTTGTGCAGCAACTCGTTGCCCGTGAGCCCCGCGCGGAACTCGCCCAGGTAGATGTCTTGCAGGCGGTTGCCTTGCGCCAGGAGCTCCTGCCAGCCGGCTGGCGCCCCGGTCTCGCCGGGTCCCAGGATGTACGCCGGCTGCTGGTGGTCGCTGCACAGGCCCAGGTAGCGAATCCCCACATCGGAGTGCACGACGTCGCCTGGCCGGATGGTCAGGTCGTCAGGCCCGTAACGCTCCCGCTGCTGCTCACTGCGAACCAGCACGAAGAAGGGCTTGAAGGAGGGCTCCAGACCCAGGTCGGCCACGCGCTGCCAGTAGCACCATTCCAGGTCGCGTGTGGTGGTCAGGCCCGGGATGATGGCAGCGCGGCTGTAACACTCACGCAGCAGGGCGTGGGCCACGTTCACCACGTGCTCCATGAGGCCGATCTGGGTCTCGGTCAGGGTGGCCAGCCAGCGGGTGGCCAGCGGCTCTGCCGATTCCAATCTTGCGGCCAGCTCCGACCCCAAAGCTTCCACCAACTGCAGATACAGGTTGTGCGTCAGGCCGCCGGCGGCCCACTGCACCGAGCCGGTGTTGATGCCGATGCGCTGCGGATCGCGTTCGCGGACCATCTCGGCCAGGAGCCGCCACTGTTCGGCCGGCTCGCGCCCGCGCCACGGCCGGTCGTACAGGTCGCCGGTGTCGGTCATGGACAGGTTGAGGCGCTCCAGCCCCGCCGGTGTGCGATGGAACACGAGCATCTGCAGGATGGGGCACCAGGAGTCCATCGGCACCATGGTCCGGAACACCGGATCGAGGTCGTCCTCCTGGCAGAGCACAATCCACATGTCCAGCCCGCTCTCCGTCATCAGATCGGGGAGCAGATTGTCCAGGCGGTCACGCAAGACCGCGCGCATGACCTCGGCACGCTCACGCAACGGCATCACTCGGGGAAACATCGGCAGACCTCCTCTGGGGCCAGGCGGTGACCGGCAGCCTTCGCCGGTCGCGCCCCGAGACCTGCCCCTGGCGGCAGGTTCGGCCACAGCCGGACGCGAAACAGCCACCAGCGCTTACCGGCAAAGGGGTGTGTTACGATGCGTCAGATCACGCTCTCGCTGTTGGTGGTACTGGCCGGTGTCGCCCTGGCAGCACCCGGCTGTGCGCAGGGCCTGCCCGAACTGCCGGACCTGACTGCCGACGAACGAGCGGCCCTGCCTCAGGGTGACTACACCCCTGCCCAGAGCTGGGAGGCCGAGGTGGCCCCCCATCTCACCGGGCGCGTCGTCCAGGACCTGGAGGCCAGCGGCGGCAACGCCCTGGAGGCGACGCCGGGGCGCGACAAGCCGGACACATTGCTCTTCGGCCCGTACCTCGAGCTGGAGCCCGGCAACTACGTCGCCTTCTTTCGTGTGAAGCTGCTGGAGCCCCTGGAAGACGGGGTGGCCCTGCGCCTCGATGCCTGTGTCGAGTATGCCCAGCAGTTCCTGGGGGCGCGCGAGTTGGCCGCCCCTGACCTGGTGGTCGGCAGGTACGCTGAACTGGCGGTGGGCTTCCAGTACCCTGGCGGCAAGCTGGAGTGTCGCGCCACGTGGCCTGGCGAGGCGGCGCTGCGAGCAGACCGGGTCAGCCTCTACCGGGTGACGGGCGGTGACTTCACCCGGACGGGCTGGCGAGTGCCGGAGGCCAAGCCCAGCGGCCTGCCCAGGGACCTGGCCTACATTCCTGTCGAACGCCCCTTTCCCGATGTCTTTCCACGCTCCGGGCCCCCGGCCGAGGAGTTGCTGATCGCCGACCTGCGGTCCGAGCGTCAGGACATGCGGCTGCTGATGTACTGCCTGCAGGGCCTCGTGAACCGCTCCCAGCCCCGGCTGTACTGCATCTCCCACGACATGGACGCCTTCTGGCTGGAGCAGATGACGCAGCGCGGCTTTGTTGCCCGCACCAAGCCGATGGCCCAGCCGCGCGACCTGCTGCAGCAGTTCCGCGACGTCTATCAGGGCCTAATCATCACCGATCCGGCGCTCCCAGCCAGCAAGAACGTCGCGACGATGCTGGCGAGCGTCCGCGATGGCCTGGCGGTCTCTCCCAGGCTGGCGCGGGAGCTGGATTTGCCGGTACTTGAGGATCTGCGAGGGCGTTGGACGACCAGCGCCGAGGCCTACCGCTGGGCCTTCGACCACCTCTGGCCCGAACTGAACCACTTCGTAGTCGCCTGCTCTTGGCCTGATCACCTGGGCCTGCGGGACTATCTGGTGCAGCACAAGGTCTTCATCTTCTGGCTTTCGGGGCCGCTGGATGGCGCCCGCAAGTACGCCTCTCCCGATGCCGAGGTCCGGCTGATGGAGGAACTGCTGGCCCAGATGCCCGCAAACATCCCGGTGATGAGCTACCCGTGGGCGGGCAAGGATGTCGGCATCGGGGAGGGGCCGGGGGTCAGCCTGTTCGCCGAGTTCGGCAAGTACCTCGTGGGCTCCATTGACACGACCAATCTGAGTGTCCATTCGGGCCTGCGCCTACCGGAGCCCCGCCAGCAACCCGCGCCGCCGGCCCCGGCCCTCGACCCGAGCAAGGTCTACCTGTCGGTCATCATTTCCGACGGCGACAACCTGCCGGTGCTGAAGGTCAACAACTTCCCGCAACTCTGGCAGGACCCGTTGCGCGGTCAGTTCCCGATCGGCTGGACGCTCTGCCCGGCGGCCCATGTGCTGCTGCCGGACCTGGTGGACTACTACTTCCGCACCGCTACGCCGCAAGACGCCTTCCTGGGCGCGGTGTCGGGCGTGGGCTACACTTACCCCGACCTCTACGGCAAGCGCTTCCGCGACGGTGACCGCCAGCGGGTCTACGATGGTTTCCTGGACCAGACAGCGGAGTACATGCGTCGCAGCGACCTGCGGGAGCTCTGGATCATGAACGCGACCCGCCCGGAGGTCATTGCCCGTTTCGCTGAGCGCATCCCGGAACTGGACGCGCTCTTTCCGGACTACGGCCGGCGGGTGCTCTCGGGCGCCGAGGCAACCCACGCGACGGCCCGCAACGTGCCCGTCTTCCACGCCATCGGCCGGTGGGCGGAGGGCCTCAAGCGCGAACAGCAGATCGCCAACCTGGTGGCCGAGATCCAGGAGATGACCCCCCGCCAGCGCCCGGCCTTCCTGCACTTCTTCGTCCTCAACTGGTTCGCCGACTTGCCGCTGCTGCAGGAGGTGCTGCAGAGGCTGGGGCCTGACTACGTCGCCGTTCGCCCGGACCACCTGGCCCAGCTATGGCACGAGGATGCGCGGCAGCGACAGGTGGACCTGACCCTGCCGCCGACAGCCGCCTACCTGGAAGGACAGCCCTTGCGCCTGCAGGGCACGCTCCGCAATCTGACCGACCAGGCGCTCTCGGTCTCGCTTACCCTGCAGGGCGCGGGAGAGGCGGCGACCATCGCGCCGGAGCAGGTGGAGTTGGGCCCGGCGGAGGAGACGTCGGTGATCGTCGGGGGGGTACCCACAGAGAAGCTCGCTACCATCGCGTGCAGCGGCCTCTTCGGGACGCGCACGACCGAACTGCAACTGACTCCCATCGCGGCCAGCGACATCATTGGCGAGGTCGGGACACTCGGCGCACTCAGCCCGGCGCTGTACCTGGAGGCGGAGGCGCTGGCGCACCGCTCGGGTCGTGAGGCAGGGGACGCGGCGGCCAGTGGCGGCAAGGTCTGGTCGGCACAAAAAGGGCAAGCAGAGCCGGGGTATATCGTGTATGGGCCCTACCAGCCGCTCGAGGCGGGCAGCTACCTGGCCCTGTTTCGCCTACGGCGCGATGACCCGGGCGATGGGCTGCTGGCGCAGGTGGACACCTGCGTCGGGGGAGGGTCGCCGCAGACCGGCTTGCGTGATGTCCGGTCCGACGAACTCCCCGAGGGCCAGTTCCGGTGGGTGGCTGTCCCCTTCACCCATCCCGGCGGGCCTTTCGAGAGCCGGGTTCTATGGTCCGACGCGGCGTCGCTGGCCGTGGATGCCATTGCGGTGTGGCGGGTGCACGAGCGCTGACTGTTCCCGACCGGTCTACTCCAGCCCGCCGGTTGCAGCCAACCGACGGATCTCGTCGGCGGTCAGTGCGCGGGCGTAGAGCGCGAAGTCATCGAGCCTGCCCAGGAAGCACTCATTGCCGCCGGTGAAGTTGGGGTTGCAGCCCACGCCGACATTGTGGGCGGCGGAGAAGAGCTGAGCGGGTGCGGCGCAGGTGGCCCGCGCCTCGCCATTGACGTAGAGCGTGAGCACGGCTCCCTCCTTTACCGCCGCCAGGTGTACCCACTGTCCGTTCTCCAGCCGTATGCCCTCGCTGCCGGCTCCCGTCGAGCCCTCGATGCGCGCGAAGACGGCGTGGTCGTTGACCACGATCCGCAGGGGGTCGTCAACCGGAACCGCCCAGGCTGAGAAGATTTGCTGGTTGCGGTCGGTGGGCAGGCCCTCGGGACAGGCCCAGATACAGACCGTGTAGTCCTCGCCAGGGAACTCCCCCACCTCATAGGTCAGCTTGCTCGTGGCGCCGTTACAGGCGATGGCTCCGGTGGGATTGCCCTTCCGGTCCATGGCGGCGGTGATATCGCGCTGAGTGTCCAGCGTCCCGTAGCTGGGTGTGCCGTCGCCATCCAGGGGACTGGCGACGACGACCTCTCCCGGGCCACGCACCGGCGGCTCAGCCTCCGGTGGCACGGTGTTGGGCAACGAGGCGTCCACCGTGAAGCGCCATGGTCCATTCGCGGCGAGGGTCTCCCCGTGCTCGTTGACCGCGACGACATGCCAGCGATAGGTCCCGTTCGCCTGCAGCCCTTCGGACAACACCACCCGGGTGCCCTCCAGACCCTCGCGGACGACGACCGGCCCGGCGTCCGGGCCATCGGGAGCAATGACCAGCCGGAAGCGCCGCCCGGTCTGGGCCGAGCGCCGGTAGCCGGTCCACTCGAAAGCCGTCGGGCCGGCGGCGATGGCTTCACCATCGCGCGGGTGCTTCAGGTAGAAGGGTGCCGGCACCCCGCCGGTCGCCGGGAGCCACGAGCGGTAGTGGGTGCCATGCGCGCCGGCAGTCGCAAAGTCACAGAGTGTCACCTCGCGCCCGTCCGTCGCCCTCGCGGCCACCAGAACCAGGGGCGCGAAGCGCGTCTGCGGTGCGCGGACCTCCCGGAGGCGCAGACTGCCCAGGTCCAGGGCCGGCAACTCCGACTCGTCCAGGTCGCTGAAGTGCTGGTCCCAGGCCAGCAGCAGCGGTCCGCGGTAGATGGCCGCCTGACCCTGGCGACCGAGTTCGCCAGTCCAGTACCGGGGCGTCATGTCCAGCCGCAGGACCACCGTGTCGCCGTCGGCCCAGTCGCGCTCCAGGGCCAGGTACTGCCCTGCCGACACCTCAGAGACTACCTCACCGTTGACGGCCACTCCAGTTCGGTGGGACCACGCGGGGATACGGAGGCGCAGGTTCAGCCGCCGGGGCTGGTCGAGTCCCACTTGCAGCCGAACCACACCCTCGGCGGGGTACTCCGTCTCCTGGGTCAGGCGCAGACTGGACCCGTCGGCCAGCTTGATGTCTGTCGTGCCCGCCCCGTAGAAGTTCACCACCGGCCCCGCCTCGTCCACCATCACGGCCCACTCCGGCAGCATCCCCAGCCCGCGCGGACCGTTGACCGAGCAGCAGTTGAGCTCCGGTGTGCCGAAGCGTGCCTGGAAGACGATGGCGTGGGCGCTGGCGGCACGCACGCCGTCTGGGGGCGTGTCGTAGGTCCACCAGCGGCCCGAGGGGTGCTGGGCGCCCAGCAGGGCGTTCCAGGTGGACAGCTCCAGCTCATCGGCCACCGTCGAGTCGCCCGTCAGGCGCAGCATATCGGTGCTCAGCACCATCCAGGCAATGGTGCAACAGGTCTCGATAGCCCCCTGACTGTAAGGGTTACCCACTGCTTGCTCGCCGGTGGTGAAGCCGCCGGTCGGGTGGCGGTCGTAGTTGCGGATGCTGGTCCAGTGCTGGATGAAGGCCCGCCGGTAGCGCTCGTCGCCAGTGATGCGCCACAGCTCCACCAGGCCCTGCAGGCCATGCAAGCTTTCCCAGCGGGGCTTGGGCGTGCGGTAGAAGTCGGTGCCGGCGAGAGCGCTGCGCAGATAGTCGCCCGCTGCCGGGTCCTCCCACTCCTTCTCGATCTGTCGCACCAGGCGGAGGTAGCGGTCCTCGCCGGTCGTCCGGTAGAGCCAGCCCAGGGCATGGATGATGGAGAGGTTCATCTCGGTGGACCCGGCCTCCACCATACGCCGGCCAGTGTCGAGATAAATGGCACAGACCAGGTCGGCGACGCGCCGGGCGCAGGCCAGCGCCGCCTCGTCACCGGTCTCCTCATGCCACAGGAGCAGGGCCACCAGGCAATGGTAATGCCCCCACAGGTCCCAGTGGCCCAGGAGGCGCTCCTGCTTGGGGAAGGGCCCCAGGTAGCCGTCCTCGGCCTGGGTGCCGATGAGTTCGACGATGACGGCGGCCACATGCTCGCGGAGACGCGGGTCGTCGGTCAGGCGCAGGGCGCCGATGGCCGAGGTGAGGTACTTCCCCACGAACTCCCCGGCCCAGGGCACCAGGTCCGGCGGCGGCTGGCGGTCGCGGAGGCGGAACATCTCCAGCATCCCCGGGTTGGCCTGGGGTGCGGGGAGGAGCCAGTTCTGCGTGTTGGCCGCGACGCGCTCCCCGAGCGGACCAGACAGGCGGTACTGACCACGTGGGCTGTGCAGCTTCATGCTTCTGGCCTCCCTGAGGGCACCATGGCCGTGACTTGGCAGCCAGGAGGCAAGCAGCGTGAGTGCGGCCAGACGCGAGGTGATCATCGGACGGACGCTCCTGGACGGCGTTGCCGATGGACCCCTTCCTTGCGGTTGCCCCGGTGTCCTGCCGGCAGGTCACAGCACGCGACCGAGGGAACCGTCCAAGGTAAGACTTGCAACCCCGCACCGTTTCAGTGTGTCCACATGGGTGACAGCAGACCCCTGCTAGCCGGTGATACCGCACCGCAGCGCCCGGTGACAGGGCGTGCGCTGGTGCTAGGGCTGGTGCTGATCCCGCTCAACGCCTACTGGGTCATCATGGCGGAGATGCGCTGGTACCAGATCCTGACCCTGAACCCCTTGTTCGTCACCCCGGTCTTCTTCCTGCTCGCCCTCGTCGCGTTGAACCGTCTGCTGGTCGTGGTGCGCCCTGCTGCCAGGTTCACCGTAGCCGAGCTGCTCACCGTCTACGTCATGTTGGCCATCTCCTGCACGGTTGCCACCCACGACTACATCATCAACCTGATGAACACATTGGGGTGGGGGGCCTGGTTCGCCACGCCGGAGAACAAGTGGGCCGACAACATCCTGCCCTACATGCCCCGCTGGGCCTACGTATGGGATACATCGGCCCTGCGGGGCTACTACGACGGCGGCGGGGGCCTGTATCAGGCCGATGTGCTGATGCCGTGGTTGCTGCCTCTGAGCATCTGGCTGGCCTTCATGCTGGTCATGTTCGGCACCATGCTGTGCCTGAACGTCCTGGTGCGCAAGGCCTGGATCGAGGAGACCAAGCTCAGCTTCCCGGTGGTGCGCCTGCCGCTGGCCATGGTGGGCCTGGACACGCCGGGGCTGTTCCGCTCGTGGGCCATGTGGCTGGGCGCCGCCTTTCCGCTCATCAACGGCACCCTTAGCGGCCTCAACAAGCTCTACCCGACCGTGCCCTTCGTCAACACCCGCGCCGTCTTCCCCAGCTTCCGGAATCCGCCCTGGAACAGCCTGGGCGCGCCTCGGTCGTTCTACCCCTTCGCCATCGGCCTGGGGTACTTCGTGCCGCTGGACGTGCTGTTCTCCTGCTGGTTCTTCTATCTCTTCATCAAGGCCCAGATGGTCGTGGGCCACTACGCCGGCCTGCGGCTGCCGGGGTTCCCCTATGTCATGGAGCAGGGCATTGGCGCCTGGACGACCTACGGGGTCCTGCTACTGTACATCACGCGGAGCCACTGGCAGCGCGTACTTGGTGCTCTGTGGAACCGCAGTGACCTCAGCGACGCCGATGAGTTGCTGCCCCATCGCGTGGCGTTCTGGGGGGCCATGGCGGGCATGGCGGCGCTGGTGGTGTTCTGGCGCGTCGTGGGGATGACTGTGTTCCCGGCGATCCTGGTGGTGGCCGTGTACTTCCTGCTCGCGCTGTCCATCACCCGCGTACGGGCCGAGGCGGGCAGCCAGCACACGGTCTGGGACCTGGAACCCTCCAACCTCTTCCGCCTGGTGGACAGCCGCCTGCTGGGGCGCGGCAACATCATCGGCGCGGGCATGAGCCACTGGTTCTGGCGCCTGAACCGCAGCCACGCCATGCCGACGCAGCTTGAGGCTCTGAAGATGTGGCATGACCTTGGCCTAAGCCCCCGCAGCCTGCTGGTGCCGCTGGTGGTGGCCACGGTCGCCTCGTGCGTGGCCGGGCAGTGGGCCTGCCTGCAGGTGGGCTATGACCAGGGCCTGGCCACTCGCTGCATTGGCTTTGCCCGGTGGACGGGCATCGAGATGTTCAGCAGCATGAACTCGATGCTGGTGGCCGGGCACAGCTTCGAGTGGCCGCGGCTGGCGGCAGTGGTGCTCTCTTCTCTGTTCACGCTGCTGCTGTGGGTCCAGCAGTCGCGCTGCGCCTGGCTGTGGCTACACCCGCTGGGCTACTGCGCCGGGCCGGGCATGATCTGGGTCTGGTGCCCCTTCCTGATCGCCTGGGTATTGAAGTCCGTGATCGTCCGCTACGGCGGCCAGGGCGCCTACCGCCGGGCGATCCCCTTCTTCCTCGGCCTGGTCCTGGGCGACTACTTCATCGGGTCGGTCTGGGCGGTGCTCAGCCCGGTCCTCAACATTCAGGGGTACCAGATCTTTCACTGAAGGTTCGCAGGGGCCGAATGGGGGACGTTGGAGGCCCCCTCCGGCCCCTCCCGCTAACCCCGCTACCGCCCTACCTTTACCACCCGCAGATCCTCGGGGCCGAGTGTGCCGATGAGCTGCAGCTTGTCCCCCACCCGACTCGCCCCGGCATCAGTGTCCGCCAGCACATCGTGCAGACGGTTCGCCTCGACTTTGAGGGCCTTCAGGTCCACTGCCAGCCGGTAATCCTGCGGCTGGTCCGTGGGGTTGAAGAGGGCCAAGTAGAGCTCTTCGCCCCGACCGTAGCGCTCGATCCAGACCTGCGGATTGCCGGTGGTGGCGTGGGTCAGCGGCTCCCACCCGGCGGCGCTAAGCTTCTGGTGCAGTGGCACATAGCGTTTGAACAGATGCCGGTCACGGTTGTAGATCTCCGGTCGGCTCCAGTACGTGGCGCTGGCGGCGTTGTGGGAGAAGAAGCTGGGGGCCATGCCATAGAAGACCGCCCGCTTCATGTACTTCTCCACCAGGTCGGGAGTGAAGGCGGCGAAGTCGGTGTTTTGGAGCAGCAGGTAGGGCCGCTGGTAGCACAGCGCGCGCTTCAGGTTGCACTCCTGGTCGGTCATCGGCCTCCAGGTGCCACCCGGGTACCAGTTGGTTTCCACCCCCATCAGGTCCAGCATCGCCGCTGGGTGGGGGAAGCGCAGGAGGACCGAGTTGGCGAACGCGGTGCGACCCTCGGCATGCATCTGCTGGCTGACGTCTTTGACGAACTCGCAGGAGGCGAACATCAGCAGTTCGGCCGGAAGCCCCTCCATAGTGGTGTAGACGAGAGGAGTCTGCGCCGCGCCCCAGTGCCGTCGGTCGAAGTCCAGCATTGAGGCACCCATTTCCAGGGAGTCGAAGTAGGTGCCATCCACCCAGACCTTGAGGTCCTCAGTGGGCTCCAGTCCCGGGTTGAGGACATACTCCCGGTCCTGCCCGGCGACCCGCACCGAGAAGTCGTCGAACCACACCTTGCCGGAATGGTTCAAACGGAACAGCCCGTAGACATAGACGACCAGGACGGGCGCCGGCAGGTCAATGACCACTTCCTGCCGCTCCCAGTCGTGGGTGCCGGGTGTGAAGGGTGCGACCAGGACCGCCGTCTTCCCATCCTTCAGCGCAATGTCGCAGTACAGGGAGTAGTCGGCATCCGGGTTGCCGGTCACCCCCTCGGCCTTGCTCCAGGCGCTGACCGTGATCTTGCCGGGAGCGGCCTGGTCCACCATGACACTCTGCGACAGACCGTGCGCCTGACCGATGACCGGCATGTCGCACACGGCCCCTTGCGAGCCGTTGCGCCCCTCGCCGGGCACGGCCTCGTACCCGTCACCCCAGAACCGCCAGCCCGGTGCAATGGTCGGCGGGGCATCTAGATCGGTGCGGATGGCCTTCCAGAGAAGCTGCCCCTGGTTCAAGGGAAGCTCGTAGGTGGTCGGGATGTCCGGGTCAGGGTTGTTGGTGAACAGCGCGCCGTCGCACCACGGCGCGTTGGTAATGGCCACCACCAGTTGACCGTCGCTGTCACGGATCCCCGAAACCTCGGTCGCCACGGCTCGCGTCTGCTTCTCCGCGAGCTGCCTGGCGAACAGCTCCTGGGCGGCCTGCAGTGTCCGGGGCAGATCGCCCATGGCCATCCAGTAGCTGGTCGGCTCCACATAGGTGTAGGTCAGGATGCCGTGGGCCTCGTCGAAGGCCGGGTTGTTGGTGCCCTCCTTGAAGGCAAGGCCGAAGTCCTGGAAGCCCTGGACACCGGCGATGTCGTCGAAGGCCACCCACAGGCCCTCCCGCTTCAGCCGCTTGACGAAGTACTCCGGGAACAGCCGGTAGTAGTGGTCCAGGGCGTGGCGGAAGTCACCGGGGGCGGTCACCTGGTAGAGCACGAAGGAGAAGGGGGCCTTACCCGGGGCATGAGTGAAGTCCCGGCTCAGGCCGAAGTCCTGCACAGCGTACAGCTCGCCGCTGGGCTCGTCGTAGGCGAACCGGAAGAGCCGTGGCGGGTCCAGCGGCGCGCCGAGACAGAAGCCGTAGCCATCGCGGGTCACACAGCCGAAGGGGTACAGCGACATGCGGCCATTGGCGCCGCAGCCCACCGAGGCGTAGTGTCCGTAACTCTGGCCCGTCTCGATGGTCCGGGTGTTGCGCACGTCATCATGCCAGACCTCGGCGCCCGGCACCGGTAGCGCCGCATAGACGCTCACCCCACGGTCCTCGCCGGTCAGGTCCTCGACGACCCCCTCCACCCGCACCGCGCCGGTGGCCGGATCTGTGCGGTAATCAGCGGTCAGCTTCAGGCCCAACTCCTCGTCGGTGGCCTCCCAGTGCGGGAAACCGTTGACCAGTGTCACCTTGCCGAGCGGCTGGCGGAAGTCCGAGCGCCGCCGGGCGTCACGCAGAAACAGCCCGCCGACCCGTCCCGAGACCGTGCGCCATTGGCCCGTCGCGCGGTCCAGGAGGATCACCTTGTCGGAGATGCCGGAACCCAGGGAAAAGGCCTGCTCGTCAGTGGCGAAGCCCGGCTCCGCCACCGGCCTCGGCGCCACGACCGGCAAGCCGTCAAAGGTGGCCGTGCCCTCGGGGAGTTGCAGAGCTTTGAGCGAGAAGTCGTCAAACCACGCGACGCCGGTATGGCGACGGAAGATGCCGTGAAACTGCACCTCGCGAATGGGTTTCTCGGGCACCACGGTGATGGTGCGCTTCTCCCAGTCGTGGGTGCCGGTCGAGAAGGGGATGACATTGCCCCACAGCGGTGTGCCGTCGGTGTAGGTCAGGTCCACATAGAGGGAGTAGTCGGCATCGGGACTGCCGGAGACATCCACCGCCTTGCTCCATAGCTCCGCGATGAAAGGCAGCGGTGCGGTCTGGTTGAGCGGGACCACGTAGGTCAGGCCCATCTCGCCGGCCGCGACGTCGGTGATGGCGCACTTGGCCGCCACCTGCCCACTACGGGCGTCCGCGTCCAGTACATAGCCCAGGCCCCAGGGCTGCAGTTCCAGCGCTTGCCCATCGCGCACGTCCTCCAGATCGCCGTTGGCGAGCAGCTCCTTGCTGGCCATGGAAGCGTCCAGGGCCTTCTTCACCACGATGGCGCGGGCATGGGCCCCGCCAGCGGTCAGAGCCAGCAGCGCCAGCAGAGCAAGCAGGGCTCGCATCCGGCATCCCTCCGCAACAGTCCGGCACAACGCCGGACGGACTGGCTGCCCCCTTCCCTGTCCCTGGCGGCGCTTCCTGCGTTCTCCGCTGTTGCCCGGTTGTGTCGTCAGCCCGTTTGGGGCATAATGCGCCTACGGCCCGCGTCACCGGCGGGCCGTAGCCTGTTGCTCCGAGAGGGGTCTGGCCGTTGTCCACCAGTATCAAGCTCATCGCTCTGGACCTGGATGGCACCCTGGTCCATGACGCCACCCACATCCCCGAGGCCAACCTGCAGGCCGTCCGCCAGGCCATGGACCGGGGGGTGATGGTGGCTATTGCCACCGGACGCATGCACAGCAGCGCCGAGAGCTTTGTCAGCCGCCTGGGGCTCGAGGGCACTCCACTCATCTCCTACAACGGGGCCATGGTGCGGGTGCCGGGAGACCCTCAGCCCCTGCTGCATGTGCCCGTCCCGGCGGACCTCGCCGCCGAGATCGTGCAGCACGCCGTGGAGGAGTGGTACCACCTCAACTACTTCCTGGACGATGTGCTCTACGTGTCGCATATGGACCACTGGTCGTGGCTCTACCACCGCCGGACCGGCAACTTCCCGGTGCTGGCGGGCGACCTGCGCCGGTTCGCTGGCCGGACACCGACCAAGCTGCTCATCGCCGCCAAGCCCGAGGACGTCCCCGCCCTGCTGGCCAAGGAGCAGGCCCGGTACGGGGATCGTCTCTATGTGACGCGCTCCATGCCCGAGTACATCGAGTTTCTGAACCCGGAGGCCTCCAAGGGGGCGGCCCTGCGCTGGCTCGCGGGGCACCTGGGATTGGAGCGGGAGCAGGTGATGGCCATGGGCGACATGCTCAACGACCTGCCAATGATCGAGTGGGCGGGGATCGGCGTGGCCATGCCGGAGGCCGAGGAGTTGGTGCGCGCCGCGGCCGACTTCGTGCCGCAGAGCGCGGAGGAGGGAGTGGCCGAGGCGATAGCGAAGTTCGTGGGGTAGCGATCGTCGGAACGCCCGACACGGAGGCTCCCCCATGCGTATCCTCGTTGCGGTCTGCCTGCTGCTGTCCCTGGCGCTGGCAACGCACGCTGCTGACCTGCGCCTGATCCCCATGCCACAGAAGCTGCAGCTCGTGCCCGGTGAGTTCTCCTGGTCGGAGGCAGCGGGCGTGGTGCTGACTGCTCCGGCCCGAGCCGACGACCGCTTCGCCGCCCAGCAGCTTGCCGAGGAGCTCCAGACCACCATGCGGGTGGCCCTGACTCCCGGCACGCCCCGGCGCCCGGTCTATCTGGGTCAGGTAGGGGATGCACCCATGGGCCGCTTGCTGCAGGGCGAGAGCCTGGGGGACCTGCGCGAGCGTGGCCCCGAGGCGTACTTTCTCCTGGTGCGGCCCGAGCGCATCATCGTTGCGGGAGTCGGCCCGGCCGGGACCTTCTACGGTGTCCAGACGCTGAAGCAGCTCATTCGAGCCAACCGCAAGGGCCAGACCATCCCTTGCGTTCGGGTGTTGGACTGGCCGGGCCTGCGCTGGCGCGGCTACTCTGACGACATCAGCCGCGGCCCTATCCCCACCATGGACTTCTTCAAGCGCCAGATCCGCACCATGGCCGAACACAAGATGAACATGCTCACCTTCTACACGGAGCATGTGTTCAAGCTCAAGAAGCACCCGATCATCGCACCGCCGGATGGTATCACTGCCGAGGAAGTCAAAGAGCTCTCGGCCTATGCCCGACGCTACCACGTGGAACTGGTGGGCAACTTCCAGTCCTTCGGGCATTTCTACAACATCCTGCGCCATGAGGAGTATGCCCATCTACGCGAGACCATGAGCGTGGTCACCCCGGCCAAGGAGGAGACCTACCAGTTCCTGGATGACGTCTACAGCGAGATCGCCACGGCCTACGAATCGCCGCTGTTCAATGTGAACTGCGATGAGACCTATGGACTGGGAGAGGGGCCGAGCAAGGAGTTGGCGGCCCAGATTGGGGTCGGTGGGGTCTACCTGCGCCACATGAACCGAATCCATGATCTGCTGCGCGACAAGTACGGCAAGCGCATGATGATGTGGGGCGACATCGCCCTGCAGCACCCGGACATCGTGCCGCAGTTGGCGCAGGACACCATCCTGCTGTCCTGGGGCTATGGCGCGGCGCCCAACTATGACGCAGCCATCCAGCCCTTCGTGCGGGCCGGGTTGGAGTTCATGGTCTGCCCAGGCGTGTCATGCTGGTCGCAGATTTTCCCCCAGTACGAAAACGCCATGATCAACATCCAGAACTACGTCCGGGACGGCGCGCGCTTCGGCGCCCTGGGGATGCTCAATACTACCTGGGATGACGATGGCGAGAACCTGTTTTCCTGGAACTTCTACGGCACCAACTGGGGTGCGGCCTGTGCCTGGAGGCCCCTGGACTCAGACCGGGAACGGTACGACGATGCCTTTGCCGCCACCAACTACGGCACCCTGGACACCCGCATCACCCGGGCCATCAAGCTGCTGGCCGGCTGCGCCAACAACCCGCTGACGCAGCGCAACTTCGACCCCGCCTTCTGGGTGCGACCCACCACGGTCCTGGCGACAACCTACGAGGGTGTCATGAAGCAGGCCAACGCCCTGTGCGACACCACTGCGGAGGCCATCCAGCTCATCGAGGCGGCGCGCCCGCATGTCAAGCTCAACGCCCAGGACCTGGATTACCTGCTCTTCGCCGCCCGTCGGCTGCACTTCATCGGCCGCATGCGGCAGATCCACTTCGCTTCCGCCCGGCAGTACTCCGAGGCGCTGCTGCGGTTCCCCGAGACCCAACCCGCCGCCGAGGCCCTGGCGGCCGCGACCCGGGGCGCCGACGAGATGGTGACGACAGTCGAGGGGCTGCTGGCCGAGTACCGGCGGCTGTGGCTGCTGGAGAACCGGCCCTGGTGGCTCAAGGAGATGGCGGGCAAGTACGAGGCACTGCTCAAGGACCTGCGGGCTTACCACCAGGGCATTGTGGACGCACAGGCGGAACTGGCTGGGACCGGGGTCCCGCCCGACCCGGCAACCGTCGGCCTGCAGTTGGTCGAGACCGGCAAGCGCAGTCTCCAGGCCGTCCCTGCGGCGGAGCCCCTGTTGCCTCCCGACACCGCCTGGTGGGACGCCCGCTGGCCCCACCGCTTGCCGCTGCGGGTGCAGGCGGCGGATAACCCGCTCATGGACTACCCGGTATCGGTGGCGGTCAACTTCGGCGAACAGGCCGTGGACCCGGCGTCGGTGCGAGTGGTGGAGCACACGGGCGGCACGGCCATGCCGCTGTTGACCCAATACGAGCCGGGCGAGGGCAACACGGGCCGCATTGTGTTCATCTTACCCGGCGCCACGGCCCCGCAGGCCACGCGCAGCCTCGCGGTCTACTTCGATGCCCCCGGCAGCCCTGCCAAGCCCCCGCAGCCGGACAGCGACCTGAAGGTGTGGGCGGAGGGCGGCGCGTTCTGGGTCGAGAACGACCGCCTGCGAGTGCTCATCGGCCGCCAGGGAGCGCATGTCTACGAGTGGTTCGTAAAGGCTCTCGGCGACCTGGAGATCACGGAACCGGGACGCTGGAGCTACTTCGGCTTCGCGGACAGCGGCTTTGAGGACCGGGACGCCGACTTCGCTCTCACCCTGGAAGCCGCCGGGCCGGTGCAGGTCCGCATCCGCGGCGTTTCCAACACCGGCAGCAATGAGAAGGTCCTCCTGATCCAGGCCGGCAAGCCCTATGTCGAGGTGATGCTCGCCCGGCCCGTCGGCTTCTACTGGGACTACGACAACGTGAGCAACTTCGCCGCCGACAACGGCAATCCGGGTACGGCGCTGTTTTCGGATGGCAAGCGCGAGCCCGTCTGCCGCTCGGATGAGCAGGTCCACAGCGTTGCCAGCGACGTCTACTGGGGCGCCAAGGTGCGCGCTGACGGCCTGGTGCTGGCCAACATCACGCCTAGCCAAAAGACGGTCCACATGACCGGGCCCGGCGGCGGCTGGGGCGGTGTGGGCATCGAGTCCAGCCCCGCGACCTCACACTTCGTGACCTTTGCCGACCAGGTGACCGGGGACCCCATGCCGGTCCTGAACGTCATCCAGCAGACCCTCGACCTGCGGGTCCAGCCGAGGCTGTGGGTAGGCAAGGTCGAGACGCGGCCATAGCCCGCCGTCTGAGGGGAGGCAAGCTTGATGGGCCTTGGCATCATGATGGCGACCATCGCCGGCGCGGTGGCGCTGGGGGTCAGTCACGCTGACGAGGCCGCGCCGCTCGGGCCACCCTGGGACGGCCAGCTCCCCGCCGCCGAGACCCACCCGTGTCTCTTCTTCGGCGTCGAGGACCTCCCCCGCCTGCGGCAGCGCGTACAGCGGGAGCCTTACAGGCTCTGGCTGGACCGGTCGCGCGGCTCCTACCTTCCCCTGGGGCCGGCGCTCGTCTGGGCCCTGACCGGTGATGAAGCACAGGCCGCGGTCGCCCGCCGTGAACTGGTAGACAAGCCCATCTGGCGCGAACCGGTCCACCAGTACATCGAGCCCAGCTCGCATCACCTGTACCTGGCCGCCGCGGCCTATGACCTGCTCTACTCCTGGGGGGGCCTCAGCCGCGAAGATCATCGGCTCATCCGCGACAAGCTGGCCGCCGAGGCGGAGTTCTACCTCAAGACCATGGATGCCGTGCCCGGTGGCTGCAACTTCGGCAACCAGCGCACGCTGGGCGCCTCGGCCCTGGGCATGTGCGCGATGGTGCTGGCCGACTACGAGGGGTCGGCGCACACCCCGCAACAATGGCTGGACCGGGCCTTGCTGGAGATCCGGCGTCCCGAGAACTACTGGTTCTTCCGGCCCGACGGTTCCTTCGTCGAGGGCTACGGCTACACCACCTACATGGGCTGCCTGCTCACGCCCTTTACCGTGGCCTACTACCGCAACACAGGACAGAACCTGCTGGACGATCCGGCGCTGCGGGCGATGCTGCGCTGGCATGCCTACTTCCTGCTGCCCGACGGTCACAACCCCAACTTCGGCACCACCAACCATGTCAGCGGCGGGAACAGCCTGTTCGCGCCCTTCGTCAATCGTGAGTTCGGCGGCGACATGGTGGGCCTGTACGCCTGGGCGGCCCGTCGAACCACGGACTGGCGGGTACATCCGTGGCTCCATGCAGCGGCCATCGCCTGGTTCGATGACACCATCACCCCGGCGCCCGACCAGTACCCGCCCTCGGCGGTCTTCCCCATCTCAGAGATGATGGTGATGAAGGACGGTTGGGGTGACGACCTGACCGGCGTCTGGGTGACCGGCAAAGACAGTGGCTGGCTGGAGCATCGCTACCAGACCTACAGCCACGCCGATGCCACCAGCTTCCTGTTCTACAGCCATCGCTCGTGGTTGGTGGGGGACTCGGGCTACCCGCACTGGCGCAACTACACCGACGGCTACGGGCCGGAGTACCACAACCTGGTGCTGGTGGATGGGGCCGGCCCCGGGCAAGACACACGGGCCGAGTTGCGTCACGCGGTGATGACACCGCAGGCCGATGCCTGCACCATCGAGACGGAATACGCCGGGGTGAAGGTCCAGCGTCTCTTCCTGTTCGCCGAGAAGCGCGTGCTGTTGGTCATGGACTTCCTGCGGGGCGAGGGCCCGCATGAGTACCTCTACCAGTTGCATACACCCTTGCCGCTGGAAGCGCCCGGCGTTCGCGTGGGGGCGCGACAGCTCCGCTGGCCGGGCTGGGATATGAGCCGCCAGCAGGCGACCGAGGTCCAGGCCTGGGCCCACTTCGCCGGGCCGGTGCAACTGGAGCGTATACCCAGCCAGTGGCTGCCCACGACCGAGGCCCTGGAGCCCAATGTGGCCTTCGGCGCGCGCTGGTTCATCGAGGGCCCGAACTGCCTGGTGTCGGCGCTGCACGCCCAGCGCCCGAGTCAGGAGGAAGTGACAGTGACGACCCGCCAGGAGGGTGTCATACAGCACCTGGAGGCGCGCACCGGCAACTGGACGCTGACCGCTCAGGCCCGGCCCCAGCCCGGGCCCCTCGCCGATGGCGGCGCGCGGGCCGTGGCGCAGGCGCTGGTGGTCTGCCGTGATCGCGGGGGTGGTGCGCGATGGGTCTACGTATGGGGCGCGGAGGAGTTCACCCTGCAAGGCCTGCCAGACGTCGCCGCATCTGGTCTGCACCGCGCCCTCATCGTGCGCCAGGGAGGTGCGTGGGACGTGGCGCCCACGGCGGAAGGCACATAGATGGCCCAGTCTCGGAGGCTCAGCCATGGGTCGCAGGTTGGTCGCTACGGCGCTGCTGATCGGTGTGGCTCTGGAGGCATGGGCAGCCGAGATGCCGGTTCTGCCCACGGAGGGCTTCGAGAGCGGCCAGGCCGCCGCGGAGGCCGCCGGCTGGGTTTTCGACCCGGGATGCAGCGTCGAGGCCGGAGCGGAGGGCAGTTTCGTGCGCTGTGGCCCGGTCGAGGCGGATAGGGCGTCGGCGGTCCGTCTGATGGGCATCAAGGTGAAGCCGCGGACCGGCTACATCGCTCGTTACCGGATGCGCAGCGATGGCGCGGCGCACCACACTTTCGGCATCGTCAACGCCAACGGTGTCTTCTTCGTCTGCAAGGACGCCTACGCGACCGCACAGTGGGGCGAGTGCGCCCTGGCCTTCCGCACCGGGGAGCAGACCGAGATCGGCCTGTACTTGGGGCGGCGCTACGGTGCCGGGGCGATCCTGTACGATGACGTAAGCCTGGTGGAGGACGATAGCGTGCGCGTGGGCGACCTGTCGCCCGCGCCGAACCCGCCGCTGGCGCCGACGGCGGCCGAGGCCCGGCGCGGCTACCTGGTCTCCTCCCAGCACTGGATGGAACTGGTCTACCCCACTTACCAGCCGGTCAGAGCGGAGGTCGTGAACGGGCTGCGCTGCCGCCTGGCGCCGGGCGAGTACGAGCCCGTTACGCCCTTACTGACGGCCCTCCGACCTCTTCGGAACGCCCGGGTGACTGTCGTCAGCGACCTCCGGGGACCAGGCGGCGCCAGGCAGCCGGCCTCGGCGGTGCAGGTGGGGGTCGTCCGGTCCATCACCCGCTGGCTCAACAACAGCGAGCCCCTCAAGGCGGGGCAGTCCTACGAGCGCCGCCCGCTGTTCATCTTCCCCGGCGATGTGGCAGACATCGCTGCCGGTGAGACGCAACGCTACTGGCTGACGGTCCACGCCCCGCCGGACGCGCGGCCAGGGGTCTACCGGACGAGGCTGCGGGTCTCGGCCGACGGCGCCCCCGCAACCACGCTGCCGTTGACAGCTGAGGTCTTGCCGCTGCGGCTCCCGGAGCCCGACGTCACCTACGGCATGTACTACCGTCAGTGCTGCCAGTACCCCGAGTTCCGCACCGAGGAGTTCTTCCGGCGCTCGATGATGGACATGCGCGCCCACGGCTGTAACTCCGTGAGCGTCTACGCCAACGTGGAGCGGCGACTGCCCGACGGGACCTTTGAGCCCGACTTCGACCTGGAAGGCCCCGGTCATGGCATCGGCGAGGAGCACATGGCGCTGAACCGGCAGATGGCGCTGCTCCGCGAGGCCGGTCTGTTGCAGGAGGGACACCCGCTGCTGTTCCTGGCCTGCGGCCGGAGCAACGGCATCTTCGCCAACGAGGAGCGCCTGGTGCAGGCCGTGGAGGCTCGACGGCGCGCCGAGGGCTGGCCGGAGCTGCTGTACTACCTGGTAGACGAACCCGCCGCTGACCAGCGCGAACTCATTCATGGGCTGGCCGATGTGGTCCACCGTGTGCCGGGCGTGCGCACCACCACCGCCATCGGCGAGCCGGGGGAGTTGGGCCAGTACTATGACGTCTGGATCCTGTCCGACAGCGTGGACCCCATGGAGCGCACGGTCGCCCAGGCGCGGGCGGCGGGGAAGGAGGCGTGGACCTACAACTGCAACTGGAACGGCTGCCAGCCACGCAATGACCGCTACTTCACTGGCTACTTCACCTGGACCGCAGGCCTGACCGGCAACTGGCAGTGGTGCTACTCCGAGGCGACCGGGGGGCGGGTCACCGACGACGGCAGCCTGGACTTCGGCGATGTGACGTGCTACGAGGACCCGCACCGCTACAGCTATGTCCTGCCCACACCAACGGGTAATGTGCCGACGCTGGGCTGGGAGGGTCGTCGCGAGGGTATAGACGACTACCGCTACCTGCAGGCGGTCCGCGACGCGGCGGAGGTCGCCGCCCGCTCCCCGGACCCGGAACGCCGGGCCCTGGCCCGCGAGGCCCAGAGCTTCCTGCGGGCGGTGCGGCGGCTCACCCGCCGCCCCCAACAGCACCTTCCGGCCACGCAGACGGCCCGCATCTACGAGCACCTCGTCCATCCGGGCCTGGCACCGGCAGACTATGACACCATCCGCAACCGTGCCGCCGCGTACGTGGTGGGGCTGCAGGCGAGCGATCGCTAGCGCGCCGGCGGCCCCACCACCTCCAGTCGTCCCTCGGTATCGCAGGTCGCACCAAGCACCACCAGGCCGGTCTTTGGCTCGTATGCCCAGCCCGTGCTGCCATGCGGCAGGTCCGGCTGCTGCATCAAGGGCTGCCCGTTGGCTGTCAGGCTGGTGCCCGCCGCCGCGTCCAGGCCGGCCAGGGTCAGGTAGCAGGTCTCGCCCGGCAGGTACTTCAGACTGATCGCCAATCTCCCGCCCTCCGTGCTCACCCGCAGGTCTGCCGGTGCCGTGACATGCACCACTCTGCCGCCAACCTGCGCCGCCACGGACCGCAAGCCCGGGTCCAGGCCCTTCAGCGCCAGGGCGTTGATCTGGATGTCTTCCGGGTTGATGTAGGCCCCGTTGCGCACGGTAAACCACTGGCCGTAGCTGTCGGGGTAGCTGCCGGCCAGGTCCTTGTTGTCCAGCGGCCACTGCTGGTGCATGGCGCTGACGGTCATGCCCTCGACCTGTCGCCGCCACAGGTCGTCGCTGTCGAAGCGCATCAACTCCACCAGGCCATACGCATACACCAGTCCGCACCACTGCACGGGCAGGCCGATCCAGGAGTGGGTGAAGAAGGTGCTGCCGAAGACAGGGATGCTGGCATAGCGCATGCCGGGATGCTCGCCATCGTCCCAGACGTACTGGAATGGCAGGCCGGTGCGGGCGTAGAAACGGGCGTCGTCCAGGTACTGCGCCTCGCCGGTAGCGTGATACGCCCAGACCGCAGCGCGCAGGGCATAGGCCGAGGCGAGTACATCGGGTTGCAGGATGGGACACTCCCATCCCTGAGCCCCGCGGGGGACCCGGAACTCGCGCAGGCGCTCAAGGGCCTTCCGCATGGCTGCGGTGACCGCCGGGTCGCCGGAGATGGCGGCCCATTTCGCGAGACGGTAGGCGGGTCCGGCGCAGGTGCCCATGGTCTGGGTACCGGGCGCGCCCAGGGACTTGCGGTCCTCCGAGGGGTAGAACCCCCAGCCGCCGTTGGCCTCCTGGCTGCGCATGATCCCCTCCGCCTGCTCCCGCATGCCGGCCAGCGCCCCGGGCAGACCGCCCCAGTGGTAGGGGAACTCCCAGCCCATGATGTGGCAGTTGGCGCCGCTGGCCAGCCCCCCCGGCCCCTCCTGTTCGATGGTCTGGTTGCCCACCAGGTCTACCCGCTCCAGGAGCTGCTGTTTCGCCTCGCCGGTGGCTACCGCCCGGGCGTCCATGAGCATCAGGGTTGCGTGGCCGGGCGAGTTGGCCGGGCTCCAGCCCACGCAGTGGCGGCCCTTCCGGGTCTCCTTGTCCCAGCAGGTGACCAGCCACCCGTGGCGGCAAAGCGCCATCTCATCCGCGAAGCTACGCGGCGGCGCCTCGGCCTCGGGGTAGCCAAGCCAGTCATCAAACCAGCGTAGGGCCGCCGTGGCGTCCGGGCGGGGCACTCCAACACCGATGCGCTGCTTGAGGCGCCAGGGGCGGTCGGGCGTGATGGTCAGCGGCTCTTGCGCCTGCCGGGCGTTCTCCGGCAGCCCCTCGGGCACTGAGGGCAGCAGAAGCTGCATCAGGTGGCTGTCCCTGTTGGTGATGAAGTCGGGTGAAGCGAAACAGGCCGCCGGCGCCAGGTGCTCGCCATCCCACTTCTGCTTCGCGTCCCAGGCCACGGCGACGACCGGGCCACCGGTGCGTGTCTCGACCATCATCATCGGGACGGTTACCTTGAACTTGTGCGGCACGCGCCGGTCGGCGTGGGGCAGGGCCAGATCGCGGGTACTGGAGCTACGTTCGTCACCCTCCAGGTACTCCAGTCCGGGGAAGATGGCCACGCCCTTGTCGGCCCCGGTGCTCCCGTCGCCGGCATGAACTGCCGGGCCGCGCACCGCCAGTACCTGCGCCCCGTCGCGGCTGGAGACAGTCAGGTCGAAGCGCAGCGCGATGTCGTCCACCGGCAAGATGGCGCGGACGCGGCAGATCAGCCCGCTCTCGTCCACCAGCGTGGCGTTCAGCCGGGCGTCCTCCGCGCCCGTGCTGGCGGTGAGGGTAGCCAGCCCAGGCGCGCGCTCCCCTCGTCCTGGCAGCACCAGCTCGACCCAGGGCGTCACGGACCCGGCCAGCTCCCAACCCCGGTCGGTCCAGGCATAGACCAGTGCCCCCAGGCCCGGGGCCTCGCGGCAGATGAGCCAGCGCACCTGCGGGTTCTGCACGAGTACATATGGCCCCAGGTCGAGGACCTCAGGGCCCGTTGGCCGCGAATACGGCACAGCGGGCAGGGCCGGCCACGCATAGGACCGCAGGCTGGCCGTGGACTGCAGACGGCCACCTCGCCAGGTGACCGCCACCGGCAGGCTCTCGCTCTGGCCCCCGGCCGGCGGCAGCTCATACCGCAGAGTAGCCGTTTCGCCAGGCGCCAGGCGCTCCAGCGGCTGGGCGGCCCCCGCCACCTCGACGCGGGCCTGATGTTCGGGCAGGAGCGCCCCCGGCCCGGTGTTGCGGACGGTCACGCGGGCCTGTCGCTCCTGCCCACTGAAGATGACCGCCCGGCTCAGTCCCACGGCCTCGATGGCGAGTTCGGGCTGCCAGCTTCCGCCCCAAGCCTGCGCCTGACCTGCGCCGTCCAGCCGCCACTGCCAGGCCACGCATTCGGGATGGCTGCTGAAGTCGAAGCGCGCGAAGCTCACGCCCGTGGCGCCGGGCAGGCTCTCCGCGATGGCCCCTGCCACCGGCTGCCCGGCGGCATCCAGGCCCTCCACGATGACCTTCGCCTCACCCTCTGGCAACTGCACGACCAGGATGCCTACAGCCCCGCTGACCGCTGTGCGCTGCGGTACCGGGGCCTCGTCCACGACCACCACCATGGGGTCGCCGAGCAGCGCCCAGTCGAAGTTGGTGTTGCCTTCGGGGCCGGGATCGGTAGCCAGCACCGGGTGCAGGCGCAGTTTGCCGCCGGAAGCTTCCAGCGGCACCCCTGCGGCCATCCACTTGCTTTCCCGCAGGTGATACGACAGCAGGTCGCGGTCACCGTCCATCACATAGAAGCGTACGCCGTCCGGCCTGCGTTCGGGGTCGTTCCAGTCGAAGCCGGTGCGGATGCCGAAGGCTGACAGCAGGAACGCGCGCTGGCCGGGCTCGACCTGCAGAGTGACAGCCGGATAGGTCAGCAGCGAGCGGTCGCGGTTCCGCGGGTGCAGGAAGATGGCCGGCAGGCTGACCTCGCCCAACTGCGAGGCGCTGATGGCGTCAGATGAGAGGCAGTTGGTTACCGTGGCCTCTTTGAAGGCCGGCACGGCACGCCAGAGTGCCCGCGCTGTACGTTGTTCGGCGGCATGTCCAAGTCCGCACAGGGCCAAGGCGATCAAGATCAGTCCGATTCTCTCCATCAGGTTCACCTCCGGCGCCGCGTGTGCGTTGCGGCCAGCGCTGCAGGTGGTTCGTCGCCTGAGCTGGGGTCTCCTGCGCCCTCGGGCACCTCTGGGCCTGTGGCGAAGGATGAATACCGCGCGCCAATGGGAGGTGCGGGTCGCCGAGAGGTGCCAGGGCTGAGCGACGCGAAGTCTTCGCCGGCGTGCCCATTCACCGGAGGAGGCGCCCGATGCCGACCCCGCCCCGGACGCCTGGCGACGGGATTCAGGCCATTGCGATGCGTTGCGTGGATGCGAAGGCCACCTACTACGGGACCTTCCAGAGCCACAACCAGAAGGTCATCCACACCCCCGGCGGGCTGTTCATGACCTATCTGCGCAGCCGCAACGAGGAGTACACGGCCCAGCAGTGGCGGCTCATGCACAGCGCCGATGGCGGCGAGACGTGGCGCGTCCTGCACGAGGAGACCAATGCCACCAACCCGCCGGTGCTGGAGGCAGACGAGGCTGGCACTGTCTATCTGATTCGGCCGGACTTTGTGGACGACCACTCGTATCTCTACCGTTTCGCTGCCGGCGACCTCGAGGCCCCGCCGGTCATCTCCGTCACCCCGCACAGCATGGCTGGCAAGTTCTGCGCGCTCTTTGACGCCGGACGGCGGGAGTTGCACTACTTCTCCCACAACAAGGACAGCCTCTTCACGCTTGACCTCGAGGGCCATCTCCTGCGCACCTGTCGCCTTACGACGGCGGGAGCGAATGCCATCACGCAGTACCCACACCTCTGCCTTGACGCCGCTGGCACGCTCTATGCGGCCTGGACGACCTCCTATCACGACCGCTACCTGTACTGGGACATTCATGTAGCCAAGTCGCCGGACGGCGGTGTCCACTGGCATAAGCTGGATGGCACACCGCTGGAGCTGCCCGTCGTCGCCGATGACGCCAGCACCGCCGACCGCATCAGTCTGGACGACGAGTTGGAGGTGCACACCTGGCTGCACAGCTTCGTGGCCAAGGGCGGCAAGCTGCACTTCGCGTACCGGGCCAACACCGACCCGCCGCGGTTCCACTACATGCGGTACGACCTCGCGACCGGGGCGCGGGACATGGACCTGACGCCCCGCTTTGGGGGCGAGACGTTGGAGGCTACCTGGTTCGACGGCTTCTTCGCCGCCGCTGCGGAGCAGCCTGAAAGCCCGCTGTACTACGTGGGGGCCAATGGCTCCCAACTGGTCTGTCTGGTCAGCCACGACAACGGCGCGACCTGGCACGACCATGCGGTGAGCCGCTCTCCCATCGTCGAGCCCTATGCCATTGGCGGCTGCCGCGAACTGACACCCGAAGGCGATGTCATCGGGTCCTTCACCGACCGGGGTGTGGACCCGGCCCACGTCCATTTCATTCGCATCCCCGGCGCGCGCCGCCGTGACGGCTGACAGGAGAGTGACCTGTGAACCACTGGCTGCGCCGAGGACTGGCCCTGCTAATACTCACTGCGCTGACGGGGAGTGGCTTCGCCATGGCAGAGGCCCCGAAGCTACAGACAATCTGGACCCGGTGCGTGGACGAGAACGCCACCGGCTACGCCACCTTCCAGAGCAACAACCAGAAGGTGGTCAGCAACCGGCGCGGGTACTTCATGGCCTACATCCGTTCGCGCAACGAGGCGTATACCGCCCAGCAGTGGCGGCTGATCTGGAGCCAGGATGGTGGGCGCAACTGGACCGTCCTGCACGAGGCCACCAATGCCACCAACCCGGCGGTGCTGGAGACGGACTCCCGGGACAACGTCTACCTGATGCGGCCGGACTGGGGCGATGCCCAGTGGAGCAATAACATGTCCTATGTCTACCGCTTCCTGGCGGAACGCGACTACCGCGACCCGATCATCACCGAGGTCCCGGGCAGCGTGCACGGCAAGTACGCCCTGGAGATAGACGAGCGCCGGGGACAGCTCTACTTCTTCAGCGCCAACGAGTGGTTCTTCGTCATCGGCCTCGATGGCAAGGTCCGGCATCAGGCGCGGCTCATGCAACCAGGGGAGCACGCCTGGCTGCAGTACACCTACCTGGACCTGGACTCCGATGGCACGCTGTACGCCGCCTGGACGACCCAGAAGAAGGACGTCTACCTGTACTGGGACATCCACTGCATGAAGTCCATGGATGGCGGGCGGACCTGGCTCAGGCTCGACGGCACCCCGCTCACGCCGCCCTTCGCTGCCGACGATAGCGGCCCGACGGACCTCATCAGCCGCCCGGAGGAGTTCGAGGTCCACTCCTGGCTATGGAGCCTGCTGGCCAAGGCCGGGAAGCTGCACTTCACCTATCAGATCCAGGGACAGCCCGAGGCTACGCAGCGCTATGTGCGTTACGACCTGCGGACCGCCCGACCGGACCTGGACATCGCCCCCCGCTTCGGGGGCGAGGCCCTGCCGATGTGCCGCCTGGACGGCTTCTTCGCCTCGGATGACCGCGACCCGGGAAGCCCGTTGTACTGCATCGGCAACTCCTCCTCGACCTCGAACCGCGTCACCGCCATCATCAGCTACGACAACGGCGCCACCTGGCACGACTATGCCCAGTCGCGACACACCTTCGGCAGCCTCTACGCCATCGGCGGCTGCCCCGAGGTTACCCCCGACGGCCATGTCATCGGCAGTTGCACCGACCAGTGGAGTAACCCGCCCAGGGTCTACTTCTTCAAGTTCCGGTCCGCCCGGTCAGAGGGTTGACGGGCCGGGGAATCCCAGGAGGAAGTGAGTGATGGGTCTCATGTCCATTCTGCTGGCCATTGGTCTCACCGGTCTGGGGGCGCAAGCGCAGGAGCCGCTCAACATCGGCTCGCGCCTGGAGCTGCTGGTGGACGATGCCCTGATTGATACCCTTAGCGGCGGCGCGCGACAGGTTCTGCACCACCCGGCGCCACAGGATGTGGCCCTTGTCTGCGACGAGCCCTGGGAGGGCAATGCGACCAACTATGTGACCGTTTTCCGCGACGGCGAACTGTACCGGATGTACTATCGCGGCGTGCAGGTCACCTACACTCGTGACAGCATCACTTCGCCTAACCCTGAAGTGACCTGCATGGCTGTCAGCGCCGACGGCATCCACTGGGTCAAGCCCCGGTTGGGGCTCTTTGAGTTCGCGGGCTCGCGCGACAACAACATCGTGTGGATGGGCAACGAGACCACCAGGCATGCAGCTCACAACTTCACGCCCTTCAGAGACACGAACCCAGCTTGCCCGCCGGAGGCGCGTTATAAGGCTCTCGGAGGTTTGGGAGGCGAGGGCGGAGGTTTATGGGCCTTCAAGTCGCCCGACGGCGTGCACTGGTCCCTTCTCCACGACAAGCCGGTCATCACGGAGGGTGCGTTTGACTCTCAGAACCTGGCCTTCTGGGACTCGCTGCGGGGCGAATACCGGGAGTACCATCGCAGCTTCCGCGACGGTCGCGATATCATGACCTGCACGTCGAAGGACTTCGTCAACTGGACCGCCCCGGTCTTCCTGGAGTACACGCCCGGCCGCACCAGCGAGTTGTACACCAACCAGATCACGCCCTACCACCGCGCGCCGCACCTGTTCCTGGGCTTCCCGACACGCTACCTCGACCGCGGCTGGTCGCCCTCGACGGAGGCCCTGCCGCAGCTTGAGTACCGCCAGTTGCGCGCTGCTATCTCCCAGCGCGAGGGAACGGCTATCACCGACGGCATGTTCATGGCCAGCCGCGATGGACTGCACTTCCGCATCTGGCCCGAATCGTTCATCCGGCCGGGCCTGCGCACCGAGTACAGCTGGTTCTACGGCGACAACTATCAGAACTGGGGACTGGTCGAGACACCGTCCACCATCGTTGGCGCCCCGGACGAGTTGTCCATCTATGTGACCGAAGGTACCCTGCAGGGCGACAAGTGCTGGCTGCGGCGGTACACACTGCGGACAGATGGTTTTGTGTCGGTGCAGGCGCCCCTGAGTGGTGGGGAACTGGTTACAAAGCCGCTGGTGTTCAGCGGGGGCAAGCTGGTGCTGAACTTCTCCACCGGCGCGGCCGGTCGTATCCGGGTAGAGGTGCAGGACGAGGCCGGGCAGCCTCTGCCGGGGCTGACGCTGGCGGATTGCCCGGAGGTCTTCGGTGATGACCTGGCGCGGGTCGTGCCGTTCAGGGACCCGGCGGCGCTGGCGGCGTTGGCCGGCAAGCCGGTGCGCCTGCGCTTTGAGCTCTGCGACGCCGACCTCTACGCCTTCCGATTCACGGACTAACGCTGGAGCAGCCAAGGCATGGCGGAGAGCACCACGCTGACCCGCTACCGCGTTCGCCCGGTCGCCATCGTGATCGGGCTCATCGGCGCGGCGGCGGTGTGTTTTGTTGTCAGTTGGGCCGAACTGGTGGTCACCTCCATCCAGATCGCCATCTGCCAGTTCGCGCCTGCCGCCATCGGGCTGTTCTTCCTGTTGGTCTTGCTGAACATGGCCGTGCGGGCCGTCCCAAGTCGGCTTGGCCTGGCGGCCCATGAGATCATCGTCATCTACATGATGGTCCTGGTGGCCGCGCTGACCACCTCCCGGGGGCTGATGGAGCGCTGGCTCCCCACCCTCGTCGCGGTCAACTATCACACCACTGAGGCCAATCACTGGGAGAAGACTTACTACCAGCATATTCCGCAGTGGGCGGTCCCCTTCGACGTCAAGGGGGTGGGTCGTCAGAAGCTGGTCGTGGACTTCTACGAGGGCCTGCCGCCGTATGGCAGCATCCCCTGGAGGCCCTGGCTGGGCCCTATCGCCGCCTGGCTCGTGGTCATCCTGGCCCTTACCTTTGCCTACGCCTGCCTGGCGGCCATCCTGCGCCGGCAGTGGGTGGATAACGAGAAACTCAGTTTCCCGCTGGTGCAGCTCCCGGTCGAGCTTTCGCGCGACCAGTCGGTGCCGGACTCCTTCCTCCGCAACCGTCTCACCTGGCTGGGCTTTTCCATCCCGGCCTTCGTCTTCACGCTCAACGGTCTGCACGGCCTGTATCCCGCCATTCCCATGATCCCGCTGCAGTATCCGCTGAACCAGTACATGCACGCCAAGCCGTGGACTGACCTGGACTACACGGTGGCCTACTGCTCCTTGGCGGCCGTCGGCTTCAGCTACTTCCTTCCCTCTCAGGTTCTGGTCTCGCTGTGGTCCATGTTCCTGCTCTGCCGGGCCGAAAACATCGTCTTCTCCCTGTTTGGTCAGAGCCTGCAGCCCATGTCGCTGTACCCCACCAGCCTCTGGAATGGCTACCACGTCACCGGAGCCTACGTGGTTCTGAGCGCGTACCTGGTGAAGTCAGCCCTGCCGCACCTGCGAGACTTCTGGCGGCGCGCCGTGAGCAACCAGCCCGCCGAGGGGCGCTCGGAGTTCCTTTCGCCGCGCACCGCAGTCTTCGGGCTGATCATCTCCGTCATCACCGCGGTGTACTGGTGCCATCTGCTGGGCATGAGCCTGTGGATGGCCGCAGTGGAGATCGGGGTCTTTCTGTTCCTCGTCGTGCTGGTCATGGCCCGCAGTGTCTCGGAAGCCGGGATGCTGATGACCGAGACCAGCTTCCGGCCCGTGGACCTGATCCGCGTGTTCACCACCCAGCGCGCCCTCGGTGGCAGCACCCTGACGGCGCTGGCCATGGTAGATGCTGTCTTCACCCGCGATCTGCGCGGCAATCTGCTGTCCACGTTCCTTGACGGCCTGAAGATGGCTGACCTGACGAAGCTGGACCGGCGTCAGCTCTTCTGGTCGGTGGCGGCTGCCTTCGGCGTCGCGCTGATAGCGGGAGGCATCATCCAGCTCGTCCTGCCCTACCACAAGGGCGCGGTGACACTCTACGGTTACTCCTACAAGTGGAATGCCTTCGCCGGCTTCACCTACTTCCAGCCGGTCATGGAGACGCCTGACAAGTACGACTTCCGGCTACCCATCTTCTTCCTGGCCGGCATCGGGTTTGCGACCTTCCTGGCCTACATGCGCACCCAGCACGTCTGGTGGCCGTTCTCGCCCCTGGGTTTCGCGCTCTCGGGCTCCTGGAGCATGATCGTCTTCTGGTGGCCGATCCTCGTTGCCTGGATCGCCAAGTCGGTCATCCTCCGCTACGGAGGCATGAAGGTCTATCTGAACCTGCGGCCCTTCTTCCTGGGTCTGATTCTCGGGGAGTTCCTGCTGGCCGTCATCTGGGCCGCCATTGCCAGCATCTGGCGCGTCCCCGCGCCGTTTTTCCCCTGGCCCTAGGGCCACAGGTCGGGTGCTGTCAGCGGTCAGGGGATTCACTCTGGAGGTGGTGAGATGGCAAGAACCACTCGGTGCCACTGGTCGGGCCGCGGCTTCGCTGCGGCCTGCAGCTTCGTGCTCGGACTGCTAGCTTTCGTGGTTCTGGCTCCCGCGCAGCCCCCGGCAGACTACTGGCCACGGTTCCGCGGCGCCGACGGCTCCGGCATCGCTCCGGACGTCAGCCTCCCGCCAGACTGGGACGCAGCGTCGGGCGAAGGTATCCTTTGGCAGGCCGCGCTGCCGCTGCCGGGCGCCAACTCCCCGGTCATCTGGGGCGATCATCTCTTTGCGACCGGGGCTGACGCGAACGCCCGGGAAGTCTACTGCCTCGACACCGGCAGCGGTCGCCGCCTGTGGACAACCGCTGTCGCGCCCGGCGAGGCGACCGACCCGCCCCTGCGCCTTCACGAGATGACCGGCTACGCGGCGCCCACGGGAGCCACCGACGGTGAGCGTTTCTACGCCGTCTTCCCCACCGGCCATGTGGTCGCACTGGACTTCTCCGGCGCCCTGGTCTGGCAGCGCCACTTTCCCATGCACGAGGACATCTACGGACATGCATCCTCGCTCGTGGTGCATGGCGATCTGCTCTATGTCCAGATCGACCTGGGCAAGCCCGACATCGGCAAGTCCCATCTGGTGGCCCTCGATCGGCTCACCGGGCAGACCGTCTGGGACATCCCCCGCCCGGTGCAGGGCTCATGGACCACCCCGATTGTCATCAACACCGGCCAGCGCGAGGAACTCATCACCAGCGCCAAGCCCTGGGTCATCGCCTACAACCCGGTCAGCGGCGAGGAGTACTGGCGGGTGAACTGCATCGAGGGGGACTCCGCGCCCTCGCCCATCTTCGCCAATGGCCTGGTCATCGTCGCCAACATCTACGCGGAGCTAACTGCCATTCGGCCCGACGGTCAGGGAGACGTCACCGACAGCCACGTGGCCTGGTCGGTGAGAGGGCAGCTGCCGGACATCTGCAGCCCGCTCAGCGACGGCAAGCTTGTCTTCACCCTCGCCTCGGACGGTCTGTTGAGCTGTTACGATGCCGCACAGGGCGAACTGCTCTGGACAGAGAACCTGGAGGGGAGGTTCCGGTCATCCCCAGCCCTGGCCGGGGACAAGCTTGTCCTGTTCAGCGAGACCGGCGACGCCTTCGTGGTGGCCGCGGCTCGCGAGTTCCGGCAGTTGGGGTCGGGGCGCCTGGGCGAGGCGGTCTACTCCACCCCGGCCTTCGCCGCAGGCCGCATGTTCGTGCGGAGTGAGAAGCACTTGTTATGCATCGGCCAACGGTGAGGTCAGTCTGCCGCCAACTCCCACGCCGCATCCGCCACCTGTCGCCGCAGTTTCTGCACATCCTTGTCCCGCCCGTAGTGCACCCGGTTGGTCAGAATGATGACATAGAGGCGCTGCGCAGGGTCAGCCCAGATCGAGGTGCCCGTGTAGCCACTGTGGCCAATGCTGGCGCCCTTCGGAAAGCGGTCGCCACGCAGGGAGGGCGAGTAGTCGGAGTCTACGTCCCATCCCAGTCCGCGCACGCAACCCGGGAGCCTGAGTTGGGGCGACAGCATCGCCTTCACGGTCCTGCGCTCCAGGATCCGCACGCCCCCCAGCATCCCGCCGCCCAGCAGCATCCGCATGAACCGCGACAGGTCCGGGGCCGTACTGAAAAGCCCGGCGTTGCCGCCGACCCCGTTCAGGTACCGGGCGTTCTCATCATGGACCACGCCCAGGAGCACCCCCGAGGGGAGCTGCTCGGTGGCGGCGCAGCGAGCCACTCGCGCCGGCGACGGGCAGAACATCGTGTCATGCAACCCCAGCGGCCGCGCCACCTGGTCGCGGAAGCAGCGGTCCAGCGGCTGCCCGGTGGCCCGCTCCACGACCGAGGCCAGCAGGATGTAGCCCAGGCACGAGTAGATGAACCCTTTGCCCGGGGCGTGCTGCAGCGGCAGCCGGCAGATGTCGGCGACGACCTCCGGCCGCCGCCGGGCCCTGGGCACCCGGGGCCCCAGGGCGTCGGCGTACTGCTTGTAGGCGGGGAGGCCCGAGCAGTGGGTCAGCAGGTGCCAAAGCGTGGTGTGGTCGCGTCCGGGGCCCGTGTACTCGGGCAGCCATTGTCGCACCGGGTCTCGCAGTCCCAGCACCCCTCGTTCGATGAGTTGCATCAGCACCGTGGCCGTGGCGACCGGCTTGGTCAGTGAGGCCAGGTCGAAGACGGTGTCCAGCTCCATCGGCCTGTGGTCGGGAACGGCCATCCGCTCGCCGACCGCCTCATGGAAGAGCACGTCGTCACCCTTTCCCACCAGCACCACTACGCCCGGCGTCTGCCCCTCGCGGATCGCCCGTGACATGGCCTGTCGCAGCCTGGTTGCGGGTCGCATGGCCCCGGCCACCTCCCGGCAATGGTTGGCCGCGTGCTTCCGTCTGCAGCCCCGGTCGACCTGCGTGGCGGGTTATCTCGGGAAGGAGAACAACGTCGCCCCGGTCTATATTCCGGTCTCAGACCAGCACCGGAGGAAGCCCATGCGACGGGTCGGGATCGTCGGCGGCGAGACCCACATCAGCGAGATCACCGCCCTCCGCGGGCAACAACTGGAGATCGTGGGCGCCGCGGTGCGTCCCGACCAGGCCGCTCAAGCCGCCGAGCAGTTCGGCTGCCCGGTGGTGGAGGGCTGCCAGGAACTCCTTCAACGCTTCCAGCCCGACCTGGTGGCCGTCGCCAATGAGAACGACCTGCGGGCCGAGACGATCGTGGCGGCCCTGCACGCCGGCTGTGACGTCGTCTGCGACAAGCCCCTGGCCGTCACCTGGGACCAGCAGCGAGCCGTGGAGGAGGCAGTCGCCGCTTCCGGTCGCAAGCTACTGAACCTCCTGACCCTCCGTGGCCATCCCCTCTGGGCCGGGTTGCGAGGCGTGGTGCAGTCAGGGCGTCTCGGTACGCCGGCGTTCGTCCATGTGCGCATGGCGGTTCAGCTCAAGCGCGCCGCGCGACCCCCCTGGTTTCTCGATGTGCGGCGCTCTGGCGGGCTCTTCCTGGACCTGCTGATCCACGGCCTGGACTACGTCGAATGGCTTACGGGTCAGAAGACGGTCGCCGTATCGGCCGTCACCGGCAACCTGGGCTACCCCGACGAGCGGCACCTGCGCGATCATGCCAGTGTCTTCTGTGAGCTGGAGGGTGCCGCTGCGGTCTGCGAGGGCCAGCGCATGTTGCCAGACACCCGGGGATCGGACTACCGCGTCACTGTGGCCGGTACGCGGGGCTTTGCCGACCTCGATATGACCGCCAACCGCGTCACCGTCACGGACCCGAGCGGTGAGGGCCAGGTACTCGAGACGCTGCCACCGGCGACGTCCGTGGTCGCCGACTGGCTGGCCGGGGGCGACCTGATCCCGCAGGAAGCGTCGCTGCGAGCCAACCGGCTGGCCTTGTGGGCCACGGAGGCGGCAGCTACGGGTCAGCGCGTGGAGTGCCGCTAGCGGCGCCCGACGGTACACGAACGGAGAGAAGCCACCGATGACCTCACGAGAGCGCGTGTTGGCTGCCTTGCGGCGTGAGATCCCGGACCGCGTGCCCTGGATTGAGGGCATCGTCAGCGACGAGCTGGCGACCCGGCTGTGCGGAGAGAAGATTGAGGTGAACTGGGACATCGCTCCGGACGGCACGCCCGTGGCCTCGGGCGCGTTCCTGGCCGAGCAGCAGAAGAAGGTCTGCCGGGCGCTCGGCAAGGACAACATCAACTACAATGCCTTCGCGCCCGTCTACGCGGGTCGCACCAGCCTGCAGGGCGTCGTGGTCGTCGGTGAGGGGCTTATCCACACCCGCGACGACCTGGCGAAGATGCAGTTTCCGGATATGGACGCCCCGGGCTTCCTGGACAGCGCGCGGGAGTTCATCGCCCACAAGGAGGACTTCTGCGCCATTGCCTGCATCCGCCTGGGCATCGGCGCCACACTGATGAGCATGGGCCTGGAAGCTTTCTCCTACGCCATGGCGGATGACCCGGAGCTGATTGTCGAAATCATGGAACGTTACGCCGACTGGACCATCCGCCTGGGGCCGCGGCTGGCCGAGATCGGCTTCGATGTCTTCTGGGCTTTCGATGACGTGGCCTTCAACAACGGCCCCATGTTCTCGCCAGCCTTCTACCGGGAGGTCGTGCTGCCGGTACAGCAACGCGCCGCGGCGGCGCTGGAGCTGCCGCTTATCACCCACAGCGACGGAGACATGACGCCCATCCTGGAGGACTGGCTGCAACTGGGACAGGCCGCCATTCATCCCCTCCAGCCCGACGTAATGGACATCAACGCGGTCAAGGCCCGGTATGGCGACCGCCTTTGCCTCGTGGGCAACATCTTCATGGATGATCTCGTGCACAAGCAGCCCCATGACATCCGGGAGCAGGTCCGCGACCGCATCGAGCACATCGGCGCAGGAGGTGGCTACATCATCTCCTCCTCCAACAGCCTGACCGCCGACATGAAGGACGAGAACGTCCGCGCGATGGCGGACGCCATCGCCGAGTTTGGGGTGTACGGCTGATGGGCGGCGAGTTGAGCCCCAGCCTGCACCTGGATACTCTCCACCGCACGCCCTATGGCTGGCCCCTGCGGCAGCTGCGGGTGCCGCAGGCCCATAGGGTCATCCGGGGCAACCCCGAGGTGGTCGTCGCGGTCATTGACCTGGGCTACAACCCGCACCCACACCATGCCGGGCACCTGTGGGTGAACCCGCGGCCGAGCCGGGGCGACTTGCACGGCTGGGACTGCGCGGACGACGATGCCACCCTGGAGCCTGCGGGGCCGGGAGCAGACACCCCCTACTACCGCGACCACCACTCCTTCATCGTCGGCGAAGTCATCGCCTGTGCGCCGGAGTGCCGCGTCATGGCGGTGCGGGTGGGCTACCGTGCGCCCAAGGACAACTGGGCGCGAGGCATCGAGTACGCAGTCGAGCACGGGGCACAGGTGCTGGTCATGCCGCATGGCTTCATCAGCCATGGACGGACCGCTTCGCCGGTGCCGCTCTTCTACCGTGGGACGGACTTCGGCGCCCCGGTGGACAACCCTCGCTTGCGGCAGGCGCTGGAGGCGGCCTACGACGCGGGCTGCCTCATCTGCTGCGGGGTCATAGACAACCGTGGCCGGCGCGCGGCTTTCGCCACCACAGCCCTGGACTGCGTGGTGGCGGTGGGCTCCAGCAGCCGCCACGGGGGCCCTGCCGATATCGCCCCCGATGCCGACTACGTTGAGGTGGCGGCTCCGGCTGGTGACAGGGGCACTGGCGACGAACTGGACCGCGTGTGGTCCACCGGCGGCAACGGCAAGTACGTGGCCTCGGAGGGCGGTTGCATGGCTGCAGGCTTCGCCGGCGGTGTCGCGGCGCTGGTGTGGTCGCGTTTCCCGAAGCTGACCAACGACCAGCTACGGCAGGTGCTCCGGAACACCGCTGCACGGCATGGTCCGGCAGGCATGGCTTCCGGCCGCGCCGGAGGGCGCGATGGTACGCGAGCGACTGGTTCCAGCCGGTCCAGCGCGGAACGCACAGACCGACCGAAGTCTTTCCCTACGGGCCTGAGCCAGGAGTGGGACAGCAAGCTGGGCTGGGGCATACTGGACGCGGCAGCAGCCGTGAAGCTGCGCCCCACCGAACTCGCCCAGAGCCTGCGCGTCGAGGTGGCAGGATGCCACCTCCTGGCGGAACGCCAGGCAGGGACTCGGAGTCCCCAGCCGGCGCTTCGGGTCCGGCTGCGGAACCACGGCGTCTTCGACATCGAGCGCGCGCTGGTGGTGGTCTACAACGGCAACCCGGAACGCGCCGCCGCCCCGCGAGCGACCTTCGACCGGCCGGTGACGCTCTTGACCCGCCAACTGGGTCATGCCATCGCGCCGGTGCGTGGACTGAGCAGTGCTGACGTGACCTTGCAGATGACTGAGATCCCCGGCGAGGAGCTCTGGGTGCAGACCTGCATCCTCGACCACCACGGCGATGACCGTATCGTCACAACCCGACTGAGGTGACCTGCGCCATGACATCCAAGGATCGAGTGGCAGCGGCCCTGCGGCACGAGGAACCCGACATCGTTCCGATGATGGAGTTCGCCATAGACTACACCATGATCGAGGACCTGCTGGGTCGGCCGACCTTCTGGCGGGCCAAGCTCAAGGAGCTGCAGGCGCTATGGGACGGCGGGCGCGACGAGGTCGTGGCCAGCCAGAAGCGCGACATCGTGGACTTCGCCCGCGAGTTCAACCAGGACGGCCTGGCCGTCAACCTGGCCTACCCGAAGGGCTTCCAGCCCGAGAAGCTGCAGCAACTGGACCACGAGACCTGGCGCGACTGGCGCGGCAACCTGTATCGCTACAGCGCCCTGACCCATGACCTGATGCTCTTCCAGCTCGGGGCCCTGGACCCCCAGCCGGCCCCGGACCTGTGGGAGCCGCCGGCGGAGGTGGACGAGTCCGAATGGGAGATCATTGACTACGCGCTGCAGGAGCTAGGGGCGACCCACTACGTCGTGGCGCGTCCCGGCCGGCGGCTGGCCTGTGGCTACCCCTCAGCGCTGGACTGGGAGCCGATGATGCTGCGACTGGCTGAGGAGCCCGACAAGGTGCGCGAGGAGCGCTTGCGCGGCGCAGAGGCTAACGACTTCAGCATGTACTTTGAGCGGGGCTGCGACAACGTCGCCATCGGTGAGGATTTTGGCCACAACCACGGCCCCTTCATGTCGCCGAAGACCTTCCGCGAAGTCCACATGCCTTCGATCAGGATTCTGTGCGAGCGGGTGCACCGCCACGGCGTGCCCGTGTTGTGGCATGCCTGTGGTGACAACCGCTTGCTCATTGATCAGATGATTGAGGCGGGCATTGACTGCTACCAGGCCATCCAGCCCGAGGAGGACATCGTGGGCCTGCGCCGCACCTGGGGCCATCGGCTGGCCTTGTGGGGCGGGTTCTCGACCCATACGATGGTAGTAGGAACCCCGGAGGAGATCCGCCAGCAAGTGCGGGAGACGATCTACGGCTGCGCCCCGGGCGGTGGCCTCATTCTGGGGACTTCGCACTCGGTGACCGTCAGCGCCAAGGCCGAGAACTACCTGGCGGCGATAGACGAACTGCGGAAGGTGGGGACATACCCCATCGGCCGTTAGCCGCGCACCATGGCGATGATCTCGCGGACCCGCAGGTCGAAGAAGTTGTTCTGGTGCGCGGCCCGGATGACCACCGCGGCGTCCGCGCCCTTCCCCGAGCCGCCGATGGCGACAATGTCCTCTGAGGTGGGGGCAGCGGCGCTGTCGGCCGCCATCACCGCCACCTCAACGGCGACCTTGATGCCCTGCCCGAAGCAGCGCAGGCAGTGGGCCATCAGCTCCACGGGCCCAATGGTGCCAAACTTGTTGTAGATGGCGCGCTCGACGCCGCTTAGCGCGTGTGAGCCGATGACGACCTCGATCCCCTGTTCCCGGAGCTCAACCCGGCGTTCCCTGGGCATCACCTCATCACCGCCCCTGAACCCGGCATGGTAGCTGACGCAGACGACCTGCATGTCGCGTTCGCCAACTTCGCGGCGGAGGGCCTCGGCCGTGTCGCCGGTCGTGGAGGCCACGACCAGATAACGAAGCCCCAGTTCCTCGGCGCGAGCTACGGCCGCCGCCAGGGTCTGCGCCGTGTTGGTTGGGCCCGGCGTATCGAAGAGCAGAAGGTCCTTGGGCATATCTCTTCTCCTGTAGGTATCGCTACTTCATGCCGCTCAGCACGATCCCCTTGACGAAGTACCGCTGGCCCAGGATGAAGACGATGACCACCGGGGCCATGACCATCAGCGAGGCCGCCATCAGCAGTGTCCATTCGGTGTTGTACTGGCCCATGAAGGCATACAGGCCGACCATCAGCGGCTTCTTCTCCATGCTGTCAATGACGATGAGCGGCCACATGAAGCTGTTCCAGGTGGACAGGAACTCGAAGGTGGTCAGGGTCGCCAGGGCCGGACGGGAGAGCGGCAGGATGACGTGGCGGTAGATGCCCCAGAGGCCGCAACCGTCCATGCGCGCTGCGTCCTCTAGCTCGCCGGGGATGCTCAGGAAGAACTGGCGCAGCAGGAACGTACCATAAGCCGTGAACATCGGCGGCAGGATGAGTGCCAGGTAGGTGTCGTGGATGCCCAGCAGCTTGGTCAGAACGAAGACCGGGATCATGGTGACCACAGCCGGGACCATCATGGTGCCCAGGTAACCGACGAACAGCTTGTCACGCCCCGGAAAGCGCAGCCGCGCGAAGGCAAAGGCCGCGAGGCTGGAGGTGAACACCGCTCCGACGGTGACCACGCAGGTGACGATCAGAGAGTTCAGGTAGAACGCCAGGAAGGCGTTGCGAAGGGGTAGGCCCGAAGACCGGAACGGGCCGAGGCGCAAGGGACCGAGCTGCAGACGATAGGGCCACTCCCAGGCCATCCAGTTACGCTGCAGCTTCAGGGCGTTCCAGGCATCGGGGAAGTTCTGCCAGCGGAAGGCCAGGCGCTTGACCGGCTCCAGCGCCCGGCGCGGACGGCCGTCCACCGTGATGGTCAACGGCACGCCCACCCGCTGCCCGGCCATAACCTGGGGCGCCAGCACAATGACCTCCGCTTGACCCTCACGGGTGCCCAGACGCGCCACCTGACACGGCGTGCCCTGAATGTTGCACCGGAAGACCGGTAGCTCTCGCCCTGTCTTTGGGTCGGTCCAGGTCACGGGCGCGCGGGGCAGGAACTCGGGCGGAAAGGTCATGGCCTCTCCCGGTTCCTTGAGAGAGGTGCTGATCATCCACAGCAGCGGCAGCAGCATCGTCGCCCCGCCGAGGCCCAGGGCCACGTGGGTCAGTACCGCCGACAGAGGCACGCGACGCGCCCGGCGAGGAACGCTCATTTCTGCCAGGACCCCGGTGCGGAAATGGGTGGCGGCGTCGGCTGAAAGACGCCGCGCTGGGCCTGGAAGAGAGCCATCTCGCGGAGTGCCTGCCGGAAGTGACCAAAGAAGCTGTCGGCGCTGAGGTTGGAGAGCGGCGGCCCGTGCAGGGCGGCCATCTCCTGCACTTTGGCCTGGTGCTGCTCCCAGAGCACGCGGGCATCCTGGGTACCCACGTACTGGTGCACCTTTCCCGGCGGAGTCTCGATCGCCACGCCGTCCCGGCGGTTGACGGTGGTCAGGGAGGCGCCGTCGAGAAAGCGGCTCACAAACTCAAAGTAGTGGAGGTCGCGCGCCTGCAGGTAGGTGACATCGGCGTAGGCGGTGCCCGACTCGTGCACCAGCGCGAAGATCGCCGCGCGGTAGGGCATCTCGGGCAACTCGAAGGTGCTGAAGGGCTGGAAGCCCAGACTCTCCAGGCCGTCCACGATGGCCTGCAGGCGCCGCGCAGTGCCGGGCGCCAGGGCCTGGCTCAGCGGTCGGAAAGTCACCTCCTTGGGCATCACTGTCGTCGCCACGGTGAGGTTCAGCAGCTTGATGACACCGAGGAACGGCAGCGCCAGGATGAAGCTGAGCGGGTTGCCCGAAGCCCGGTAGATCTCAGCCCAGGTCAACGCGGTCATGTTGACACGGTAGTACTGCTGCGGCTCCGGATAGCTGGTCAAGTCCTCGGACATGGGTGGCGAGCCTCCTCACAGCGATACTTCCGTGGACCGCTTGCCCAGGCGCCATTGCACCATGGTGCAGGCGAAGATGAGCGCGAACAGGACCATGGCCAGGGCGCAGGCATAGCCCATTTTCTGGTGGTTGAAGGCGGATTGGTAGATGTAGTAAAGCAGGTTGGTCGTCGCTCCCGCCGGTCCGCCGGCGGTGAGGATGTGGATGGCCACGAAATGCCCCTGGAAGCCCGAGATCAGCGACATCACCAGGATGAAGAACGTGGTCGGCGCCAGCATGGGCCAAGTGATACTCCGTACGCGGTGCCACCAGTTGGCGCCATCCAGCTCGGCAGCCTCATACAGCTCCTGGGGGATGTTTTGCAGGCCGGCCAGGTAGAGGACGCAGTTGTAGCCGCCAACGCCCATCCACAGCCCCATCAGAATGAGGGCTGGCTTCGCCCACGACGGGTCTTGCAGCCACCGGGGCGGGTTGTCAACACCCAGCAACTGCAGGCCCTGGTTCAGCAGGCCCCAGTCGGCGTCATAGATCCACCGCCACACCACAGCCACCGCCACCGTCGAGCAGACCGTCGGCAGGAAGTAGATGACCCGATAGAACGTGATGCCGCGCAGGTTCTGGTTCATCAGCAAAGCGCAGAAGAACGACAGCGCCATGCCGATGGGAATGCCCAGCATCAGGAAGACGGTGTTGTACATGTAGCGCCAGAAGTACACGTCCCGCGGCGTCACACCGTTGGCGTCGCGGGTGAAACCCAGGATATCCACATAGTTGTCCAGACCGACGAAATGGATACCGCGCCACGACTCCACTGCGTCCCACCGAGTGAAGGACAGCAAGAAGGCGGCCAGGACGGGCAGCAGCGTAAAGGTCAGGAACCCGGCGGCGTTGGGCAGCAGGAACAGGTAGCCGCTCCAGTCCAGGCGGCGGCGGTGCGAGGCGGTGGTAGTTGGCGGCGTGGCGGCTGGCATGGTCTCTGGCAGTCTGACAGATGTGGCAAGTGTCAGCCTAGGGTAGCTGTATCTCGATACGACCCAGGCCCTCGCGCGAGGCGCGCTCCGCACCGTCCACAAAGACCTGCAGCATCGGTGCCCGTTCCGGGTCTACAGGACCGTACACGATGTCCACGACATGGCCCCGATAGTGGACCCGGCGCAGCTCGAACTCCCGGAGGTCGAAGTCCAGCGGGTCTACCACCAACAGGTCGTCGTGGCGTGGTTCCAGGCCGGCGACGTGGCGGATGATGAGGTCCACGACCCAGGAGTGCTGGTAATCATCAATGCCCCGGTAGGCGGAGGGTTCGCCGGTGACCGGGTTGTAATGCTCAAAGCAGTTGGGCCGCTCCGGGTCCTGCTCAAAGAACATGGTGTGGACGAAGCGGCGGATAAGCTCGGCTGCCTGCAGGCGCAGCAAGGGCGAGTGGGTCTTGGCGGCCCGTGCCAGCGCGGCACAGAGATGACTGGCCGTCATGGGCCACATGCGCCCGTTCCACGGGCAGTTCATCCGTTTGCCCTTCCATTCAGCCTGGGCCGAATACAGACCATCGTCGGCGCTGGTGGACGGTGGTCCACACGGCAGCCAGAACTCGCGCGGGTTGAGCAGACGGTGGCGCAACGCCCCGCGGTGCGCTTCGTTGCAGAGGTCGGTCAGGAAGGGGTAGAACCCCACTGCCGCCGCAGCCCCCGTGGGCTTGAGGGTCTCAGGATCGCAGTCATAGAACATCTCACGGTCGGGATCCCACATGTGCTGCAGAATCGCCTGGCCCACAAGATCGGCCTGGCGCGACCATTCCCTGGCCTCATCCGGCCGGCCCAGGTCGGCGGCGAGCTTGGCCAGCGCCCGCTTGAGCTGGTACATGTAGACCGTGGCATCCACGCCCTTCAGACGGATGGGCTTCCACTGGTCGGCCTCGGGGTCCACAGCCAGATAGCGGGGCATGTACTCCTGCCCGGTCTCACCCTGATTCAGCACATCGTAGAGGCCCGACTGCTCCGGGTCTCGCTCCCGGTCAAAATACTGCGCATAGCGACAGAGTGGTTCGTAGATACGGGCGGCAAAGTCCGCGTCGGGATGGATGGCCAGCAGGTCCAGGGCATGGGCGCCCCAGTTGGCGTGGTAGAAGCCTTCGTCGGCCTGAAATAACCCCAGGTGTCCCCGTAGCTGGCCGGAGTCCAGCTGACTGTCCAGAAAGCCCAACAGGCTGCCCTGGGCATAGGACGGATCGTGCATCCAGGCGCACTCGAGCATGTGGCACTGGGCGGAATACGAGATGTGCTGTCGGAAGCCGCCGATTCCCTCAAAGACGCAGGGCCAGGGCAGGAATCCAGCACCGGCGTCCACCATGCATAGCCTGAGGCCAAACCATCGGTACCAGTAGTACCGGGTCAGGAAGGGATCGCTGCAAGAGAAGTAAGGGATGCCTTCAAAGAACTGACGCCACTGGCTGACGGCTGCGGCCACCACATCCATCTGCACCGCCCTGCTGTGACAAACACGGGCCTGCTCCTCGGTAGTGGCCACGGCACAGGCCACCGCCAGCTCCCGCCGCTCATGGGGGGGGACCACGATGTGGTAGTGCAGGGCAATGTGCACATCGCCAGCCGGGGTGGAGCCCACCTCAAGCTTGCGGTTCTCGGCCAGGTGACCGTTGCGGAACTTCTCCGGGAGAGTGGAGATAGCGTACCAGGGCAGTTGCGCGCTGGGCTCGCAGAGGTTGACCGCCATGGACACTGGAGCCTGGTTGGCGCCCAGGCAGAGGTACAGCCTACCGCCTCCGGCCACCACTTCGTCAAAATGGACGCACCCATCCTCGCACTCGCAAGTCAACAGACCGGTGCCGCCGTCTTCGCCACAGAACCGTGTGCGAAGGCTCCACACCAGCACATCCAGCTCCCGCGGCTCTTCGCTGCGGTTGAGGAAGGTGAGCTGGCTGGCAAACACATCATCCTGCAGTACCACTTTCTGCTCTCGCACCTGCAGCTCGACGTCACCCTCGCACTCGAACGTCTGCCGCAGACGGTCCGGCCGCCATGAGCGTGAGAGGCGGCGCAGACGCAGAGGGGAACCAGTGGGCCCAACCACGAAGCAGGTGAAAAGGCGCGGGAGCGGGACTTCGCAGAAGTGGGCCTCGTCCCAAAAGCCAAGAGCATCGAGATGCAGTGGGAAAGGCGGCGCGAAGCAAGTGGCCCGGCCGCCGCCGAGGTACCACTTGTCCTGGCGTTCCAGATAGGTCAGCGGGTCGATTGGCTGCGCCATGGCTAACCCTCCCTTGGGCCATACAGACTTCGGCGCCGAGGTGATGGATACCTTCCGGAGAGGGCGGAGCCAAGGCTCTGGACGTGGGTTATATAATAGTGGAGTTATACAGATGCATGACGCTAACAAAAAACGGGCCAGCGCGCGTCCCGGGGGGTGGCCGCATGTGGCTGGCCCGGCACAAAACGGTCGCAAGGACCGTTCATGCCTGTATTTAGGCTCTGTCCGTGTGCATAATAGCAAACGCCGCCTGCCTGTCAACCCCCTTCGACCGCTTCTTGCGGGCTTCTTGAGTCATTTCTTCTATAGCTTAGTTATGAGAAAATGCCGCCGTAGTTGCACGTCGGGCCCGCAGAGACTCAGTCGTCTGAAGCCCGCAGGCGGTTCAGATCATCGCAAGCTGGGCACGGCGTGTCGGTGCCCAGCGCCTGCAGACAAGACCGGATGGCCTTGCCCGTGGCCAGGCAGTCGCTCTCGCCCAGGCCCACCAGGGGTATCCGCACAGACCACAGCCCCGCTCCGCAAGGCAGGGCGGGCATGACGATGACACCGGTGGCGTGCGCGAGGTGCAGCAGCGCGGTCCAGATGTCAGTATGCTCCAAGCCGATGGCGAGCGCAGGGTCCACGCCCAGGGCCAAAGTCTGCAGGTCCAGCAGCACGCAATGATTTGCGGCCGCGGGCCCCAGGTCCGGCGGCGATCCTCCCAGTCCCCGGTAGAGGGCGGCGCGACGCCGACTGAGCTCCTGTCGCACCCATTCGTGGTAGGTGGCTCCGGCCGGCTCCGCGATAGCCTCGTAGGAAGCGCAGAGACAAAGCAGCACCTGCAGGGCAGGGGCAAGCCCCGCCAGATGTCCGAAGGCCACTCCGGCGGATTCCTCGGTGAGGCGCGCCTGGAAGGAGGCCGTCGTGGGCTGTACGAGTCGGCCGGCGTAACGGGCGCTGACCCGGGCCTGCGTTTCGGCCGGCAGGTTGGCGAGCAAGCGGTCGGCAGCGCATTCACGATGTATGACCACGGCCCCCAGACGCGCCCCGGCCAGGCCGAAGTCGTGAGCAAAGCCGTAGAGCCCGATGGTCTGTCGTGGCCAGCGCTGCAGGGCGGTCAACCGGGGGCTGGACAGGAGATTGGCGCCCGAATAGTCGGCGACTACCAGCAGGTCGGGGCGGCTGCGCACCAGGGGCTCCAGACGGGCCAGAGTCTCGGGGGCCATGGCGACCGAGGTCGGGTCATTTGGCGACATGAACGCCAGCAGCTTCACCGCGGGGTCAGACAGCTTCGCCAGGTCCTCCGCATCCGGCGCAGAGCTCCCCCCAGGGTCGCTGACCAGGCCGACGATCTCACAGCCAAGTTGGCGGGCGAACAGCTCCGCGAGCGGCTGATAGGTGGGCAAGAAGAGGGCAACTTTGTCGCCCGGGGTGAGCAGGTGGTTGGCCGTCAGCGTCTGGGCAATCTGGACCCAGCCAGCGCTGGCGCCCGCTGTGAGGTGGACGCTGAACTCGTCGGCCAGGCTGGTATCGCCGCGGAAGAGCTTGCCAGCCAGGTACCGCCGGACGATGGGTGTGACGAACTCCAGGGTGGGCGGCGAAGGGTAGATGCCCCCGCTCATGGCCTGAGTGAAGGCGTCAATGATCTCGCTTTCCGTGCGGTCAGAGAGCACCTTCTGGGCCAGATAGGGCCACAGCTCCGACAGGAAGTCTATGCCGACAGCCAGGCTCTCACGGAGGTCCATCAGGCCGTCGGCGAACCGGCCAAAGGCGGCGGTATGGTCCAGCGGCGCAGCCCTGGGCAGCAGCCGAACGTTCCCGGGATCGCCCACTACGCCGTAGACGTAGTCGCAGTAAAGCCCCAGCACATGCCAGGCTAGCTGTACGTCGCGTTGCTGCCAGTTTGGTGCCTCGCGGGTGGCGTCCAGCAGCGGTGCGTCCTGTCCGCGGGTCAGTCGCGCATGGCCGATGAGAACGTCCCGGAAAAGATACGGACTCATGCCGGCAAAGCGGGCCGCGAGCCTGGGGTTAGAGGGCATTGGGGCATCTCCTGTGACGTCCGCGGGTGGCCCCCGACCCGCCCGCAGGATACACCTTAGCAGGCGCGGACGGACGTGGTCAAGGGCGAGCGGGCCACAGCAGAGAGACGGTTACTCGCCAACGCGCGCTCCAGCGGCCGTGGCGATCCCAACTCCCCCGGCGCAGCCTCGCGGGCTCCGGACCGCCCTCGGCTGCCCTCAGAGCCTGGCCGGGAGTGTCTGGTCGGCATCAGCCGTCGGCATATTGGGAGCTGTGGACCTGCCTGCAGTTACGAGTGTTCGGCAGGGGTGGTGACACAGTCTGGCGAAACCATCCGTGTGCCCGAACTGAGGACCCCACTCGTGTCGGTGCTGATGCCCGCTCGCAACGGTGTCCGCTTCCTGGAGGCCGCCCTCCGTAGCGTCCAGGCGCAGACCTACCAGCACTGGGAACTCATCTGCATAGACGATGCCTCGGAAGACGCCACGGCGGCGGTGGTAGCAGGGCTGGCAGCAAGCGACAAGCGAATACGGCTGCTGCGTAACACCACCCGGATGGGGCCGGGCGGAGCGCTGAACCGGGGCCTGGCCGCGGCAAGCGGAGAGTTTGTGGCGATCCACGACTGCGACGACGTGTCGGTGCCCACTCGCCTGGAGTTCAGTCTGCGGGCCTTCGCCGCCGACCCCGGCCTGACTGTGGTCGGCAGCGGAGCGGCTCTCATCAATGACCAGGGGGAGATCATCTGGGGACGGGCCTGTGGCCTGGCGAAGGCCCCCCTGGGGCAGACCCTGGCGCGACAGTCACTGCCGCTGGTGCACTCCTCTACCATGATCCGCACCGAGGCCCTGCGCGGCATTGGCGGCTACGATCCGTTCTTTCCGGTCTCCTGTGACTACGACCTGTTTGTGCGCCTCGCGGCCGCACGAGCGCGCTTCGGCTACCTTCAGACACCGCTGGTGCACCATCGCGTGCACTGCGCGCAACTCACTTACGCTCGTCGCCACGATCAGGTGATCTACTCGGCGCTGGCCTGGGAGCGTGCCCAGGCCGATGGCAACGGCGGCGAGTTTGACCTCCAGACGGCCCTTGAGCGACTGTCCAGTGATCCGCACCTGCAACGTCGGGCTCGCTCCAAGGTGGTCGCATATCACTGTACCCGGGGGCTTCTCTACCTTGGCGCCGGGCAGCGACAGGAAGCCGAGGCTGCCTTCGACGCGGCTCTGGACGTAGAGCCACGGTCCCTCACCGCCCATGTCGCGTGCGCCTCGCTTCTGCTGCCACCCCACGTTGTCCGCTCCTGCATGCGTTCGGTTCAGTCGCTCCGCCGACAGACCTGGCGGCTCCGGGGAGGCTTGGGCGGCGTAGCTTCGTCGCGGGCCAAGGGGGTGACATGCGGGGAGTGCTCTACGAGTTCAGAGATGGCCGGATACACACCGTAGCCATTCAGTTTTCTGCCGCGCACCACTGCAATCTGCGCTGTGCCCATTGCTCCCATCTGTCGCCCTACGTCCCCCGGCGGTTGCCCGCCGCCAAGAGCTTTGCGGCCGATCTCCAGCAGCTTGCCACGGTGATCCGGGCGCGGACCATCGTGCTGCTGGGTGGCGAACCGTTGCTGAACCCGGAGCTTCCCGCGATGGCGCGGCTGGCCCGTGAATCGGGCATCGCCAGGACGGTCACCGTGACCACCAACGGTCTGCTGCTGCCCACAGTGACCGACGATCTCTGGCGCTATGTAGACGTTGTCCGGGTCAGTCTCTACCCACAGACGCCGCCGAGCGAGGCGGTCCTGGAGGCCGCCGCGGCGCAGGCCCGCACTCATCGTGTACGCCTCATCGTGGAGCAGGTTCGCGAGTTCCGCACGGCCGCTGTCACCTCTCCCCATCCGATGGACCTCTGGACGCGGATCATCTACTCCACTTGCGGGGTCGCGCACCGGCAGCACTGCCACATGTTCAGTGACGGGTGGCTGTACAAGTGCAGCATGCCGGTGAACCTGCCGGGATACCTGGACCGACTGGGGCTTGACGGCTATACCCCGTCCGCCGATGGGGTGGACCTGCATGCTCCGGGGGATCTGTTGGCGCGGGTGCGCGAGTACCTGTTTGCCCGCCAGCCACTGGAGGCGTGCCGCTACTGTCTCGGCTGGCTGGGACGCCGTGTGCCCCAGCGGCAGCTCAGCGCCGGAGAGCAGAACTCGCCGGGAGACCGACCGGTGAGACGAGCCACCCACTTGAGCTACGGGCGGGCACTGTATGCGCTAGCGCGCTGCGCCAGATGGGCAACGGTAGACAGGTATCTCACCCGGCCAGCGAGACCGCGGCGGGACCATGGACGCAGCTTGAGCAATGTACCCCTTGGACCTTGAGCCATCCATCCTATCCTGTATGCCCAGGCATCGCGCTGGGGAGCACAGTACCAGCTTACAGGGGGAGCAGCCTTGGCCCGGGTCATCAGTCGCATCTTCGGTCTTGACGAAGTTACGCCGTTGCCGCTACCCCCGCCCTTCGACCGGAACCCCATCCTGTCTCCAAGTGTAACTGTGTAAGTCGCGTGCACGACCGTAGTTCTCGCTTCGGCGACCGAGTCACAAAGACTTCGTCCCAGCAAGGCGGGACTCAAGACGAAGCGCGCATTTTGAAGATAGGCTCGGGGCTTGACAGACAGTTCCCCCACAGTGTAGTATCTTCGGCAGCTCGAGCGGGCGACCCTCGCAGCTATCAATGAATGTGGGCGCAATCGCAGCGGCGTTGCGGCCCGAAAGGACGATATAGCCATGCAGTACACCCTCTCCGTTCCCAGCGATTCGGTCCGCTCCATTCCCGATCCCTTTACTAGGGGTTCCAAGACTTACTACGTCCTGCTATCCGTCCGCGATGTGCCGCATGACCTAGACATGGGGCCGGACCCACGTATCCCCAAGCCGAAGACGCCGGTCGTCAAGCGTATACAGGAGTCGCTGCGGCGTTGGGATGGGCGCTTCCATTTGCTGAACCGGGGAATAACGATCTCGGCGCGGTCTGTGGACTACGACCCCAAGACCGCAAAGCTGGTTCTTGACATCCCTAACGACGATCCTCGCTATGGGATAATCGACGGAGGACATACCTTTCACTCCATCAAGAGCGTGGTAGTTGAGGACAGCGAATCGATGCCTGCACGCGACGAGGCTGACCAGCGCGTGCGCCTGGAAATCATGCTTGGTGTCGAGGAACACCTGCTCGATATTGCTCAGGCACGCAACTACTCAATGAGTCTCAAGACGTTCAGCTTGGAGAACAAGAAGGGAAGCTTCGAGTGGCTGATAAAGGCGCTCGGCGACAAGGCAAAGCTTGTCCGGTTTAGCGAGAACGACCCCGAACCCGTTCTGGTCCTAGAGATCCTGCAAATGCTGACTTGTGTCAATCCCACGCGGTTCAGCGACAATGATCATCCCGTTGACGCCTATAGGAACGCAGCCAAGTGCTTGGACTGGTCGCTAGAGCCGGGAGATCGCTGGGGATACCGAAAACTCGCGCGTGTCGCGGTCGACGTGTGTGAACTCTATGACTACATAAGGTATAGGTGGCCCGATCTCTACAACGCGCCGGATGAGACCGGTGAGCGTGGTAAGTATGGCAAGACTATAGAGGCCAATCGACGGAAGCGTGGGCGTAAGTCGGTGGCGACGTACCACTTCATCGGTAAGGAGGGCAGGTACCCAGTGGAGAAGGGGCTAGCTTTCCCGGTTCTCGCTGGGTTCAGAGCTCTGCTCATTCCGGGACCTGACGACAGCTTCCAATGGACGACCGACCCGCGGCTGTTCTTCGACGCTCATGGCAAGCGCCTTGTAGACACTGTGATGACCGCTAGTGATAATAGGAACGGTGACCCTCACTTGGTGGGCCGCGATGAGTCGGTGTACGCGGCCGTATACTCCGAAGTGCGTCGGTGGTATCTTGAGGACGAACTCAAGAAGCGGAGGTAGTAGGCAGAACACTTCTACGCGCTCGTCCGTCGACGAAGCAGCGGGGCGGTGTAAATTAGCCGCCCTGCTGCCATTCGGAGGTGCTTGGACTTCTACTTCCCCGGCGCGTTCTCCTCGGCCAGTCGCGCCATGAAGTCCGCCAGAGGCTGTGGTCCGAGGTCGCCCTGTTCGCGATGGCGCACGGCCACCGTGCCGGCCTCGGCTTCCTTGGCGCCAACGATGAGGCTGTAGGGCAGCTTCTGCAGCTCGGCGTCGCGGATCTTGGCGCCGAGGGTGCTGCTGCTCTCGTCCAACTCTACCCGGAAGCCCGCATCGCGGAGGGTGCGCGTGACCTCAGCGGCGTAGTCGAGTTGCTTGTCGGTGATGGGCAGCACCCGGGCCTGCACCGGCGCCAGCCACACGGGGAAGGCCCCGCCGTAGTTCTCGATCATGATGCCCAGGAACCGCTCGATGCCGGCCAGCACGACGCGGTGGATCATCACCGGGCGGTGCTCCTGGCCGTCCTCGCCGACGTAGGTCACATCAAAGCGCTCGGGCTGGGTGAAGTCGCACTGGATGGTGGCGCATTGCCACATGCGACCGATGGCGTCGCGGACCTTGACGTCAATCTTTGGCCCATAGAAGGCGCCGCCGCCCTCGTCAATGTCAAACTCCAGGCCCTTCTCATTGAGCGCCGAGATGAGGGCGTTAGTGGCCATCTCCCACTGCTCGTCGCTGCCGACGGACTTCTCCGGCCGCGTGGACAGATAGACCTGGAAGTGCTCAAAGCCAAACGTCCGCAGCATGAAGTCAGCGAAGTCGATGACCCCGATGATCTCGGCATTGAGCTGGCCAGGCGTGCAGAAGATGTGGGCGTCGTCCTGCGTGAACCCCCGCACCCGCAGCAGACCGTGCAGCACACCGCTGCGCTCGTGGCGGTAGACCGTGCCCAGCTCGAAGTACCGCAGCGGCAGTTCGCGGTAGGAGCGCTTGTGGGTCTTGTAGATGAGAATGTGGCCCGGGCAGTTCATGGGCTTGATGCCGTAAGACTGGCCCTCAATCTCGGTATAGTACATCGGATAGCCCTGCTGGGCATGGCCGGAGATGTACCAGATGTCTGATTTGATGAGGTGGGGGGTGCGCAGGAGCTGGTACCCTCGCTTGAGGTGTTCACGGGTTGCGAACTCGGTCACCAGGTAGCGCAGCATAGCGCCCTTGGGATGATAGTAGGGCAGCCCCGCGCCGGCCTCCTCGTGGAAGGAGAACAGATCCAGTTCGCGCCCGAGCTTGCGGTGGTCGCGCTGTCTGGCCTGCTCCAGTCTTTCCAGGTACTCGTCGAGAAGCTTCTGGTCGGGGTAAGCAATGCCATAGATGCGCTGCAGCATTGGGTTCATCTCTGACCCGCGCCAGTAGGCCCCCGAGGTGGAGGTAAGCTTGAACGCTTTCAGGCGGCCGGTGGAAGGGATATGGGGGCCGCGGCAGAGGTCGCTGAACTGGCCGTGGTCGTAGATGCTGACCCGAACCTGCTCGTACTCGCGTTCGTGCTCCGCCTCGAACCGTTCGATAGCTTCTCGCCCCCGGGGGGGCTCCAGGCCGTTCTCCAGAGCCACGATGTCGGCCACCAGTTCGGTCTTGTACTCATTACCCAGGGCCTCGTACCGCCGCCGGGCCTCGGCAGCGCTCAGATAGGCGCAGGTGAAGGGCTCATCGGCAGCGACAATGCGCTGCATCTCGGCCTCAATGCGCGCCAGGTCATCGTCGGTGAAGGGTCGGTCCATGTGGAAATCGTAATAGAAGCCCTCCTCGATGGCGGGGCCGATGGTGGGCTTGGCCTGCGGGAAAAGGCGCACGACGGCGTCAGCCATGACATGGGCCGCTGAGTGCCAATAGACGTCCCGCCCTTCGGGGTCCTTGAAGGTCAGGATGGAGAACTCGCCGCCCTGCTGCAGCGGAGTGCCCAGTCCGATCACCGCTCCGTTGAGCTTGGCCGCCACGGCCGCCTGGGCCAGGCGCGGGCCGATCTGCTCGGCCACCTGCAGGGGAGTCGTGCCCGCCGCGACCCGCTTCTCTGACCCGTCCGGGAGTGTCAAGGTGATCTCGTCGCTCATGGTGAGCTCTCCTTCGCGATGACCTTACACAGCAAAACGCCGCGTCGTGATGCTTCCGACGCGGCGGGTTACGACCAGGTATGAGACGCCTTGGGAAGGCGGCCGCGCTATGCGACCGGCGTAGTGCAGCGCACACCGGCTCCTGAATGTGCGGACACCGTCTGCCTCCTGCCGGCGGTAGTCTCTGGATGGTGCGCGCTGGTGGAATTGAACCACCGGCCTCTACCGTGTCAAGGTAGCGTTCTAGCCACTGAACTAAGCGCGCACTCCGGGGCAAGAAGTATAGCAGACCCGCGCGCCGGTGTAAAGCATTGTCGGGACCCGGTACGTCAGGTCCGCGCCGGGGTGGGTTCGGCCACGCCGCGGGCCAGGGCTGTCAGCAGCGTGACCAGGAAGACGATCACCTCATCAGGCGGCGTGTCGTCCGCGATGTGCGCCAGGTAGTGCTGGATCGCCAGGGCGGCGTGGTGCGGAATGGGGCGGTCAAGGTCCAGTTGCCGCACGATCCCCGCCACCTCCAGGGCCAGCCCGGCGAAGGTGTCCAGGTCATCGCGGTCAAGCGCTGCCTCCAGACGCACACCAAGGTCCGCCAGGGCTTGCTTCTGCTCCTCGTTGCCGTAGCGCGAGCGGCTCAGCAGCCGGCGGATGCGCTCCATCATCTTCTCGCGCATGCGCCCCTGCGTCAGCTCATCGGCTGTCGCCAGCCGATAGTAGTGGTTCTTTTCGCCCAGCACACGACAGATCCCGTTGATCACCTGCAGGCGGACGATAGGCGCATGCAGTTTGGTCAACCCCTCCAGGGCCGGCAACAGCAGCCGCAGGTCGCCGTCGCGACTCGCGGCATCCACCAGGGTGGGGAACAGGTTCCGGTCGAACTCGCCGCGCAGGGCCTCCAGCAGCGCCTCCTGGGCCTCCGGTGTGTGCAGCTCGCCCAGGGCGACAGCGGCGCTGACGCGGACACGGTTGTCCTCATCGCGCAGGGCCTCCAGCAGCACCGCCGGAGCGGCCCCAATCTTGCCAAGCGCCTCGGCGGCCTCGGGGCGGATGTCAGACTCCTTGTCCAGTAGTTCCCGGGTCAACGGCTCGACCGCCTCGGCAAAGCGGCCTTCACCAAGAGCGCGGGCGGCCTTGGCGCGTACCTCGTGGCTGACATCGTTGAGGCCGCGCAGGAGCCGATCCACGGCCAGTGGGGACCGCGTGCGCCCCAGGCGCAGCAGCGCCTCGGCCCGCAGTTCATGGCTGCGGGCCATCGTGAACAGGCCGTAGTTGTAGGCCAGCGACAACAGATTGCCACGGAACTGCCCAAGCACGTAGATGGGCGAGATGGCCTCGCCCTCCTGGAGGAAGGCCGACAGCACCAGAGGGATCAGCGAGACGGCGGTCGCCAGAGCGAAGATGACCCGCAGGTTGCTGAGCTCCACCCCGGCCACGACCATAGTGGCGGGCAGGTAGGTTTTGAGCAGGCCGCCCACAAAGGGGCCGAAGGCCGCAGCGGCCGAGATGATGCTGTTCCAGTTGGCGAAGTAGACGCTGTTCTCCTCACCGCCGGGGAGGGTCTTGTACAGCAGGGTGCTCACTGCGATGTCCAGCCCCGCGATGCACAGGCCGTTGATGAAGGAGGCAATGGGCAGGAGCAGCCGGTAGTTGTCGCCGGTGGTCAGGGCGAAGAGGGCGGGCACGGCCAGCGCCGGGACAATGAGCAACTGCAAGATGGGCTTGCTGCCGTACCGTTGGGCCAGGTTGCCGACGGCCAGGTACCCGACCACCATCATGAACAGCGTGATGTTAGTGTAGATGGCGATCTGGCTGTAGCTTAGCTCCAGGTACTTGATCATGTAGACGCCATAGAAGGCGCCAGCAAGCATGTAGGACATGGTGCGCGTGAACTGATACACCGAAAGCCGGACGAAGGCCCGGTTGCGGAAGGGCGCCAGCAGGCTGCGGGCAAAGCCGCGGCGTTCGGCCTCGGCCAGTTCGGGATGAGGCGTGAGCATGAGCATCCCATAGCCCATGATGCCGGTGATCCAGCCCACGAAAAAGACCGTCATGAAGGCCTCGTGGGTCTTGCCCATGAAGTCCAGCCAGCGGCTGGCCGCATACAGGTACACCATGCTCACCAGGGTGATGATGAACCAGCGGCGTCCGAGGAAACTGGCGCGCGTGTCCTCCGGCAGCACGTTGGAGAACCAGTTGGCAAACAGTGGGCTGTTGGTGTTTCCCAGGACATAGGCGCCGATGAGCAACACTGCCGTCAGGGGAAAGCGCCAGGCCGGCGGCAGGTAGTAGACGAGCACGACGGCACTGGCGAAGGTGATCTCCAGGGCCCCAAAGACCATCATGAAGCGGGCCTTGCTGCGCACGCCCCGGGTGACGTAGAAGCTGAAGAGCTGCCAGGCCCCGGCCAGGCTCGAAAGACTGACGAGGAACGCGATTTGCGCCTCGGTGAGGCCCATGTGGAGCGCCAGACCCGAGAAGATGGCTCCGGCCGCCGTCGCGTTGGGCCCATAGATAGCCCAGAGGCTCCCACAAATGTTGAAGTGGCGCAGGGCGTGAGCAGTCTGCTGGCGCGAGAGTGTGGTCATTGCGGCTAGTGGCACCCCTTGTGGGCGGAGGATACACTAACCGCAGGCAAGAGGCAATACTCCGGGCAGGTCCGGCGGCACTGGCAGCGAACTGCCCGGCATCATGTCGAGCCGTACGTAAGGAGGTTGCTGCACTTGGGCAAGCTACGCATCGGGGTGATCGGCGTCTGCGGACGCGGAGGCATCGCCAACAACTGGCGCGACAACAAGCGCGCCATGGTCGTCGGAGGAGCAGATGTCAGCGATGCGGCCCTGGCGGACTTCCGCCGCCGCATGGGCGACGACGTGTTTGTCACCAGGGAGTACCGCGAACTGCTGGACCGCGACGACGTGGACGCCATCGCCGTCACCTCGCCGGACTTCGTCCACGAGGAGCACGCGTGTGCGGCGCTGGAGGCCGGCAAGCACGTATTCTGCGAGAAGCCCCTGGCCATCTCCACCGCCGGATGTGACCACATCCTGCGCACCTGGAAAGCCTCGGGCAAGCACCTGATGGTCGGCTTCAACATGCGGTATATGAACATCTTCCGGGTGATGAAGGAGATCATTGACACCGGGACCATCGGCGAGCCGAAGGCCGTCTGGTGCCGGCACTTCGTGGGGTATGGGCGCACCTTCTACTACCAGGACTGGCACGCCACCCGCCGGGGCAGCTACTCCCTGCTGCTCCAGAAGGGCAGCCATGACCTGGACATGATCCATTGGCTGACCGGGCAGTACACCAGGAAGGTCGCAGCCTTCGGCAGCCTCGACATGTTCGGTGGCGACAGGCCCAACGACTTGCGCTGTCCCGACTGCGAACTCCAGGACACCTGCTGGGAAGCGGCTGACCCCGATTGCCCGCGCAACCAGTGCTGCTTCCGTCAGGAGGTGGATGTCGAGGACAACAATGTGATGATCATGGAGCTGGACGGCGGTATCAAGGCCAGCTACCTGCAGTGCCACTTCACCCCGGATTACCACCGCAACTACGTGGTCATCGGCACCGAGGGGCGGGTGGAGAACTCCGAGCCGGAGAACAAGGTCTGGGTGAAGATGCGCCGGGCGCACACCTGGAAAGAGCTGGCCGACCGCACCTACGAGATCCGTCCGGCCATGGGCGGCCACGGCGGCGCCGACCCGGTCATCACCGAGGACTTCCTGGACATGGTCATCGAGGGCAAGGAGCCCCTGGCGACCCCCATTGCGGGCCGCATGAGTGTCGCCGCCGGCTGCGCGGGGGCCGAAAGCATGAGGTCGGGCGGGGGGCTGGTGGAAGTGCCGGAGATCGATTGGTGATACCTCCAGCCACTGCGGACGCCGTTGGCAGGGACGGGTCGTCCCGCGTTCGTCAGCCCAAGGCTCTGCACCATGCCCACCCATCACAGAACCATCCTACTCCTCCTCTCCCTCGGGGTGATTGCCTTGACCTCGCAAGCCGCTGCCGCGCCGCCGCGCTTTGAGGGGACGTTTCTGCAACTGAATGGCGCCATGCTGGCATGGACGGAGGAGCAGTGGAGCCAGGAACTCAACTCCATGCGGGACGTGGGGCTGGAGATCATCCTCATCCAGTACTGTGGAGCTGATGGGAAGGCCTTCTACCCCTCGCAGGCCTTCGAGCCTTTCCCCGGCGCAGCGGAGACCGATGCCGTGCGGACCGTCCTGGACCAGGCGGCGCAGCGGCGGATGCGGGTCTTTCTGGGGCTACATAGCGGTTGGGGCACGGCCGAGAAGATGACCGAGGCCAACCTCCACATGGCCGAGGAGCTACTGGCGCGGTACGGTGACTGCCCGGCCTTCTACGGTTGGTACATTCCCCAGGAGGCCTCCAACTGCCCCCATATCACCAGCCCGGTGGTCAAGACCTACGCCGCCACGGCCGCCTGGTGCCATGCCCGCACGCCCGGCAAGCCCGTGGGCATCGCCCCCTACTTCGGCCTGCAGCCGACTCCGGAGGCCTTCCGCGAGGCCTGGACCAAGATCCTGGCGAAGGTCAAGGTGGACATCCTGATGCTGCAGGACGGCGTCGGCTGCGACCGCGACCTCACGCCGGAGAACGTGGTGCCCTACTTCGCAGCCATGGCCGAGGCCTGCCGGGCCAGCAACACGCGTTTCTGGTCGGACCTGGAGGTCTTCCGCATCCCCCGCCAGTGGTCACCCGCACCTATCGCCGAGGTCATCGAGCAACTACGCGGGCAGCAGCCGCATGTGCAGCGCTTTGTCATCTTTGAGTTCAGCCACTACATGAGCCCGCAGCGCGGTCCAGCGCAACGCGAGCTGTACGAAGGCTATGCGCGGTATCTGCGCGGCCTGGTACGTTAGGGCATAGTTCGGGGCGAAGTACAACGCCGCGAGGGTAGCTCCCTCGCGGCGTTGGTGATCGTGCCCGCGTGTCGTCACGGCAGTCGGCATACGTCTTAAGTCTGACTAGTACCCTGGCAGCGAGTAGTTCACGATACCATTCGTCGTGTTGTACTCGGCCTTGGTCTTGTTGGTCCACTTGACGTGCCCGTCGACATAGCCCACATTCAGCCCGTCATTGTGGCGGTACTTGTGGTGGCTCCACGGCGCGCCATCGGTGACAAAGGCGCCCCAGTAGGCTCCCATGCAGTCCCCCTCGACGATCAGATAGGTCTCGGCCGGACGAGAGAACACCGAGAGCTTGGGGCCGGGCCAGCAGCAGATCTCCCAGCCGCACATCATGTAACCGCCCTCGAAGACTCCTACGCCCAGCGGGTTTGAGGCCGGCGCCGCGGCGGCGTTGCCGTGGCTAGTTGCCGGGCCGCAGGTCCGCAGGTAGGCGTCAATGCTGGGGCAGGTGAACAGCTGCCAGTTCTTGGTGTAGGGCTGGACGTTTTGCACCCAACCCCCTGGTCCCTGTCGAACGTTCATGAAGCGGTCGTCGTAGTCTTGCGCGTACATGAGCAAGCCGAGTGAGATCTGCTTGACGTTGGAGGCACAGGATGCCTGCCTTGCCTTCTCGCGAGCCTTCGCGAACACTGGGAACAAGATGGCCGCGAGAATGGCGATGATGGCGATCACTACCAGAAGCTCGATCAAAGTGAAGCCTCTGCGACTCATGCCTGTACGTCACTCCTTTCAGCTATTGTCAAGGTCCGCGGTCACGATCACGGTTGGTTTCTTCCTCATCGACGCCTGTTCTTCCTCCTTTGTTCCTGCGGAATACCGGGCAGGTGCAGAGTGCGGGGGCAATGAAATGGTGACGCCCCTCCCTAGGGCGATATGCTGTGCCCCCTGCTTGCGAGGTGACAAGATGCGTCGCTTCGGTGATGCCCGCGACTGGTTCTTCCGGAAGCGCTTTGGGCTCTTCATTCACTGGGGGCTGTATGCTCTGCACGGCTGGCACGAGCAGGAGCAGTGGCGCCGGCGGGTGCCCGCCGTGGAGTACCAGAACCTGCGCGAGCAGTGGAATCCCACGGCCTTCGATCCGGAAGAGTGGCTGGACCTCGCGGAGGAGGTGGGGATGGAGTACCTCGTCTTCACCACCAAGCACCACGACGGCTTCTGCCTGTGGGACACGAAGCTGACCGACTACAACACGATGCACACACCCTACGGGCGCGACATCGTGGGGATGCTGGCCGAGGCTTGCCACCGCAGGGACTTCCCGCTCGGACTGTACTACTCCATCGTTGACTGGCACCACCCGAACTACCCCAACCAGGGCCGCCACCACGAACTGCCCCGTCCCAAGCCCGGCGACCAACCCGACTGGGACGCCTACATGGATTTCTTGCGCGGGCAGGTGCGAGAGCTGTGCACCAACTACGGGCCCATCCATGCCTTCTGGTGGGACATGAATGTGCCCGAGCACGGGGACCCCTCGGTCAACGCCATGATCCGCGAGTTGCAGCCGGCGGCGGTCATCAATAACCGGGGCTTTGACGAGGGCGACTTCGGCACGCCCGAGCGCGAGTCAGGTACGGAGGGCGACCCAGCCCAGCCCTTCGACCGACCCACCGAAGCCTGCCAGTCAGTGGGCGTGGAGAGCTGGGGGTATCGTGAGGACGAGGATTACTACACGGACCGGCACCTGCAGCGCAGCATGACCAGGTACCTGGCCCGGGGAGCCAACTACCTGCTGAACGTGGGGCCCACAGCCCAGGGCCTCATCCCGACCAGGGCACGGGCGGTGCTGCGGCGACTCGGAGACTGGTACGCGCGAGTGAGGGAGGCCCTGGTGGACGTCGAGCCGTGCTCTCATCTGACGGACAACCGGGACGTGCTGCTGACGCGAAGGGGCAACACGCTCTATGTGCACCTGGTGGGCGATCCGGTCTGTGACGCCGTCAAGCTCAAGCCTCTGGCAATCGAACCGAAGTCTGCTATAATGCTGAACACAGGGGAGCCGGTCCAGTGGGCGGTAGACCTGCTTCCCAGCGAGCACGAGAGCCAGCGACCGTGCCTGCGGCTGAAGCGCCTGCCGGTCAGTGAGCAGGCGACTACGGTGCTCGTGGCGAAGTTAGAGTTCGTGCACCTGCCGCCGGGGGAGGCAGGGGGTGGAGAGCAACAGTCGGACATCAGACAGAGCTGAGACGAGGTCGCATTCCCCAAGGCAGGCCTGCGGGCCCGCATGAAAGGAGATGGCAGATGAGCGACGAGCATCGCGCCGCGCTGACCGACTACGTCGAGAAAGCCAAAGCTGCCGGGATGTCCTATGAGCAGGTGCGGGAGGGCCTTATCAGCGGGGGCTGGGATGCCGCCATGGTAGACCAGATGCTGCCGGAGGTCTTTGGTGAGCCCGCACCCGCCGCCCCGCCCGCCGCCATGCCAGCGACGCCACCAGCCGCCCAACCAGCCCAGCCTCCCGCCTACGCCCCCCCGACCCAGCCAGTCACCGCTCCTCCGACCTACGGCCCTCCGGCCGCCACACCCGGCTACGCCGTTGGCAACACCTCCGGCGGGGGGCCGGCGGCCGCCGTACCGCCCGAGGTCGAGGCAATGGGCTGGAGTTGGGGCGGCTTTGGCCTCAACTGGATCTGGGCCATTGCCAACAAGACCTGGATCGGCCTGCTGGCGCTGATCCCCTGCGTGAACATCTTCATCGCCATCTGGCTGGGCATCAGCGGGCACAAACTGGCCTGGCAGAACCGTCGCTTTGACAGCCTCCAGCAGTTCCAGGAGACCATGAAGGCCTGGAACCTGTGGGGCCTGATCATCTTCCTGGTCAGCATCGCTCTGAACGTCGTGAGCTGGCTGATTCAGGCTGCCACCAACCGCTAGGGAGGCCGCAGAGCTTGCCCGCCTTGCAGGCCCACCTCGGTTCGCCGAGGTGGGCCTGTGCTGCCCTGCCGAAACGGCTACCGGAGGCTACGGATGCTGCTACCCCTTCCCGGTCAACCCCTTGACGCCGTAGACACCCCGGCGCTGGTGGTGGACTACGACATCCTCCTGGACAACCTGACGCGACTGCAGAGGGCGGCAGATGCCGCGGGGCTGCAGCTTCGGCCCCACATCAAGGCCCACAAGACGCCGGAGATTGCCCACCTGCAGCTTCGCCTGGGGGCCGTCGGGGTAACCTGCGCCAAGCCCGGCGAGGCCGAGGTCATGGCGACCGCGGGCATCGAGGACATTTTCATTGCTAACCAGATTGTGGGCGAGACGAAGGTGCGGCGGCTGGTGGCCCTGGCGCGGCGCGTGCCGAAGCTGTCGGTGGCGGTAGACAGCCTGGAGGTCGCCCGGCCCATCGGTGCCGCCTGCGCGGCGGCGGGGCTGACCCTTGATGTGCTCATCGAGGTGGACACCGGCGCAGCCCGCTGCGGCGTGCTTCCAGAGCGTGCCGTGCCCTTCGCCCGCGAACTGGCCGCCCTGCCGGGGCTGCGCCTAGTGGGGATCATGGCCTATGCGGCGCGGTCGTACGTAGGGGACCTGGAGCAGCGTCGGGCCTTCTGCCGCCAGGAAGCCGCGGAGCTGGCCGCCCTCGCCCAAGAGCTGCGGGCTGACGGCCATGACATTGCGCGAGTCAGCGGCGGCTCGACGCCGTCCGGGCCGTGCTATGAGCCGGGCTGCGGCCTCACGGAGATCCGCTCCGGGACGTATTGTCTCAACGACCACAACCAGGTGGACCTGGGCACCTGTACCCGTGAGCAGGTGGCGGCGACGGTGCTGGCCACGGTCATCAGCCGCCCTGCCCCCGATCGCGCGATCCTGGACGCTGGGACCAAGGCCCTGGACCAGCAGGTGGGGAAACTGACGGAGGGCTATGGCTGGCTGGTGGACCCGCCCGAGGCCAGCGTGGTGAAGATCAATGATGAACACGGCTATCTGGACGCGCGCGCCGGGTCGCTGCGGGTCGGCGACAAGGTCCGCATCATCCCGCCACGGATCTGCACCTGCCTGAACCTGTATGACTGGATGGTAGTCGCGCAGGGCGGCGTGGTGCGCGACGTCTGGCGCATCGCGGCGCGCGGACGGAACACCTGAGATACCGGAGGCACACATGCTGACGACTTTCGAGCAGGTCATTGCGGCCACGCGCCAGGAGCCGGTGCGGACGGTCGCCGTGGCGGTCGCCGAGAAGGAGAGTGTACTGGAATCGGTGCGGGATGCCGTGGCAGCCAACATCGCCCGGCCGCTGCTCTTTGGCTGCGGGGCGGAGATCGAGGCCAAGGCAGCAAAGGTGGGCCTGGACCTCAGTACTGCCGAAATCCATGATGAGGCCGACGACCTGAAGGCCGCCGCGAGCGCCGTCCTGGCGGTGCGTGAGGGGCGCGCAGACATCCTCATGAAGGGCCACATCCACACCGACGACTTCCTGCGCGCCATCCTGGACAAGGAGAAGGGCCTGCGCACGGGCAGCATCATGAGCCATGTCTTCATCCTGGAGACTACCGCAAGGGGCAAGTTCACTTTCGTCACGGACGGGGCCATGAACATTGCCCCGGACCTCGTGACCAAGGCTGACATCATCATGAACGCGGTCTACCTGGCCAACGTGTTCGGGCTGGAGTGCCCGGCGGTGGGCATTCTGGCAGCGGTGGAGCTGGTGGACCCGAAGATGCCGGCGACGCTGGACGCCGCGGCTCTGGCGACCATGGAGACGCGCGGGCAGTTCCCCAACTGCACCGTGGACGGACCCTTTGCCCTCGACAACGCCGTGGATGAGCTGGCGGCCCAGGTCAAGGGCATTAAGAGCGAGATTGGCGGGAAGTGCGACATCCTGGTCTGCCCCGACATCGAGAGCGGCAACATCCTGGCCAAGTCCTTTGCCTTCCTGGCCGGTGGCAATGTGGCGGGCGTACTGGTCGGGGCGCTGGCGCCGGTGGTGCTGACCTCGCGAGCCGATTCGGCCCAGGCCAAGCTCTACTCCATCGCCACGGCGGCCCTGATGGTCAACATGACCCGCTCGGCCCGCCTGAAGATCGGGAAGATCCATTTCTGAGGTGCACATTCTGCGTGCCGCTTTCGCGATGCTTGGCGTGCTCTCGCTCGGGGTAACCGCTATGGCCAACGAGGGACTGCTGACCGCCACCCCGCGCGGCGAGATGCGCGGGCCAGTCTTCTTTCGGCACGATGTCGGGCCGACTCCTGGACGCCTTCATGAGCCGTCGGCCGACACGCGCGGGAACATCTGGACCACGCCCATCGTGGACTGGACCCTCTGGCGCTATGCCACCGCCACCGGCGAGCTGGAGCGCCTCCAGCTCAGGGAACTGGAACCGGACGAGCCATGGAGCGGGCACCTGTGGCCGGTAGCGTACGGCAGCGAGGTCTATCTCTGCGTGCCTGACAAGGACTACCTGCTGGTCTATGACCAGAACACACGGACCATCGCCAGGTACGCTGCCCCGGCACGGGCTGAGCACATCTACGGCGGCTTCGCCTCACCCCGGCGCGCGCGCGTCTACCTGTATACCTGTGGCAAGGAGGGTCAGGGCGGGGCGGTCATTGAGTGGGACCCGGCGCGACATCAGGGCGAGGCCTTCGTCTGCCCTTACACGCTGTCCGGCGACCTGTACATGACCTTCCTGGACGATGGCCGGGGAGAGGTCTGGGGCAGCACCTACACGGGCAACGACCTGGTGCGGTTCGACGTCAAGGCCCAGCAGTGGACCGGCCACTGGAAGTGCCCTTACCCCAACGCCACCCCGACCCCCTCGAACGAGGTGGTAGATGGGCGGTTGTATGTGGCCGACCACCTCAATGGCCGCATCATCCCCTTTCGGGTCGCCGACGGCGTCTGGGAGGAGCCTATCCCGGTGCCGGGGTATGGCGAGTGGTTCGGCTACGTCAGCGGCGGCTGGTACTACCGGGGACTGTTCTACTTTGTGCACTCCACCTGGATCGGCGGGACGGCCTCCATTGACGGCCAGCCACACCATTTCCTGGGCACCCTCACGGTCTTTGACCCGCGCCGTCGGGCCTTCTCGCGCCTGGACATTCCCGCCCGGTCCGGGGAGGAGTTCATGTGCGATTACCTGCTGGAAGTGGGTGGCGAGCTCTTTCTGCTAGCTGCCAACCGCAACCCGCCGCTGAACGCTGTGATTCTGCGCACCAGCCGCCCCCGGCCCTGAGGAGGGGGTGACACGGCCAGGCCTCCTGGACGTGACGGCCGCACTGCCAGCGAAGCTGGCTGTGGCACCCGCCGTGCAGTGGCGATTGCTGGACAGTCCTGGGCGTCACGCAGCCGAGGTGCGTCATGAAGCACGTACCGAACGCCCTGTGTGTGATCCGTATCGCGATGATCCCGGCCTTGTGGATCATCGCCCTCATGGGCAGCCACGCGTGGTTTGCGGGCGCGCTCGCCTTCACCTGGTTCACTGACGCCATTGATGGGGCCATCGCCCGCAGGTTCGGCGGCGAGAGCAAGTTCGGTGCCAAGCTGGACAGCGTCGCCGACAACTCGGTGCAGGTCTCGATGTTGGGGTGGGTGTATCTGCTCCGGCGCGAGCTCTACACCCACTACTGGTACCTCATCGCGCTGCTGTTCGCGCTGTTTGCCGTCTCAATGATCTTGCAGTATCGTCGCCGCGCACCGCTGCACACGTATGCGAACAAGGCCACGGCCTGGATCTTGGCGGCCTTCTTGCTCTACACCTTCACCTTCGGGGTGAAGGTGGTCGCCATGTGGATCACCTTCGGCACGCTGACCTACGCCCTGCTCGAAGGAATCGTGCTGCTGGCGGCGGCGCCGCGCGTGGACGAGGACACGCGTTACCTCTGGCAGCGGCGGAACTGGGTCAGGGCAGACCGTCCGCCCGCCGGCAGCGAGGAGCCAAACCGATGACTGAAGTCGCCGCTGACACCTGGGCCCCACTGGAACTCGACGCGGTGAAGCGTCTTCTGCGGATCGCCTCTGCCGATGGCCGCGTGTCTCTCGCGGCCCAGGTCTCTTTGCAGGCCGACGGCCGTGACCTGTCCCTGGAGCAAGCCTCGGTTGACGGCGCCATTGGGCCTGACGGAGGCGAACTGCACATCCACTACTGGATGGCCGAGTTGGACTGGCGACTAAGCGTCACTCGCTCCGCCGACGCGCGGACAGTGACCGTGACGTCCAGCATCACCAACCGGGGGACGCAGCCGATTGCGCTGGGCGCCTGTCGTCTGCTGCACATCGCCGCGCACCGTGGTGAAATCGCATTGCAGGGCGATGTGGGGCAGGCCGTGTACCTGAAGTCCATGGGCGCCACGGGCCCAGCGTTGGTGCACCGCTGTAACGACGGTGAGGGCTTCGCCCGCACGATCCTGCATGTCGTCAGCCACGAGGCTCGGCGCGCCCTGACCCTGGCGTTTGCCACCTTCGACCGCCAGACCACGGTGCACCGTTTCAGCTATGGCCCCGACGGCTTCGCGTCTCTTGAGTGCGTCTGTGATTTCGAGGACTGGAAGCTCCCCCCGGGCGAGTGGGTGGCCACGGAGACGCTGACCATCGAGGTCGCTGACGACTTCTTCATGGGGCTGGAACGCTGGGCCGACCGGGTCCAGGCGCATTACAGGCCGCCGGTCTGGCCCAAGAGCACGGGGGGCTGGCTGGGCTGGGCCTGGGTGGATGCCTTCAACTGCGAGCGGTATGAGGATGTCGTCCTGCGCAACTGCCGAGCCATTCGCCGGCGGCTGCCGGGGCATGATATCGAGTACGTCTGGGTGAGCATCGGTAACATCCGGGACGGACTTCCCGGCAACTGGCTGGAATGGGATTACAGCAACTTCCCCGGTGGACCCGGGTATCTGGTCAGCGAACTCGGCAAGCTGGGCTTCAAGCTCGGCTTCTGGTGTGCCCCGTTCTGGCTGACCGACGCCGACCCGGAGCGCTTCGCCGCCATGCGGGAGATGCTCCTGACTTACGGTGGCGAGCCGGTGGTCTCCCGGGGCGAATGGCAATATGGCAAGTCGGGCGAACTGCCGCCCGGGCAGCGCCCGAAGCTCTACTCGCTGGACCCCACCCACCCGCGGACCAAGGAGTTTGTGGCCAACGTCTTTGCCACGTACCGCGAGTGGGGCATCCGCTACTATATGGTGGACTTCCTGAACGCGGTCTCGGGGTCGTGCGAGGGCTTCCCCTATGACGGGTACCATGACCGGTCCGTACCGCCCGGGCCGGCCGTGCTGCGACAGGGCCTCGCGGTGGTGCGCGAAGCGGCCGGGGCTGATACCTACCTGCTCTCCAGCAGTGGTCCCACCTTCCAGAACACGGGCTATATCAATGCCGCGCGTGTGGGCAACGACTACGGCGAGGGCCGGGCACTGTATCCCAACTCGTACTTCTACCCGGCGACCTTCGTCATCAACTCGGCCAACTTCTGGACCTCCCACAAGTACGCTTCCAGCAACATGGCCGGCAGCTACTTTACCCACCGCAAGCTGTATGTTAACGATTCGGGCAACGTGCTAACCCTCGACCAGCCCATCCCGGTCTGCGAGGCCCAGATCGTGGCCACCATCTTTGGCCTGGGCGGCGGACCAGTGATGCTGGGCGATGACTTCGACACCATTTCGGAAGAGCGCCTGGCGCTGATCCGGAAGGTGTTTCCGCGCACTACGGACTGCGCAAAGCCGCTGGACCTCTTCGAATCGCTTGCCCCCAACGACTACCCGAAGCTCTTTTGGCAACACGTCGCCACCGACTGGGGCCAGTGGGAGTTGCTCGGCGTGCTGAACTACGGCGATGACCCGCTGGTGCTGCCAGTCGCTCTGGCGCGACTGGGTCTGGACTTCGCCGGGCAGTACCGCCTCTGGGAGTTTTGGAACGAGCAGTACCTGGGCGTCATCACCGGTGAGCTGCGGGCGGTGGTCCCGCCGCGATCGGCGAGACTGTACCGCGTCAGCGCGTATACTGACCATCCGTGGGTCGTGGGGACGGACATGCACGTCTGGCAGGGGGCGGTGGAGCTCAGTGGCATCACCTGGGACGCGGCCAGCATGACCCTCGCCGGCCGCGCCAGGCGCCCGGCTGGCGAGACGGGTAGTGTGTTCATCGCTGCTCCGCCGGGCCTGTGCGTTACGAATCCCCGAGGCCTCTACATCGCCAGGGACGCCAATGACAGCTCCCTGATCATCCGCCAGCCTTTCGTCTTCGGCGACCACGACGAAGAGATCAGCATCACCTTCGCGCCCATTGCAGGGCAATGACAGACAATCGAGGAGAGCCACCATGCGTGCAGTCGCGGTCATGCTCGGCCTGGCGTGCGCCGTCTCCGCCTGGGCCCAGAACATCATCGCCAACGGTGACATCGAAACAGGCGGCAGGCAAAGCCCCCTGGGCTGGCAGAACCACATCGCGGAGGGCGACTACGAATTCCTGATCAGCGACCAGGCCCACTCGGGTAAGCGTTGTCTCGCCATCCGTGCCAGGGAGGGCGTGACCGAGGGCTGGGCGCGCTGGTACACCACGGACCTGTATCTGCTGGAGGGGGCGGTCTACCGCCTGCGGGCCTGGGTCCGAACCGAGGGTGGGGGCATTGCCCAGCTATGGGTGCCCAGCGACGACCGGGGCTTCAGCCAAGGCCTGTCGGACTTGCCCGAATGGACCCTCTTTGAGCGTGACTTCACGGTCAGCCGCACCGGGCGACACGGCCTCTACCTGCAGAACCGGGGCGGGGGCACCGTCTACTACGACGACATCAGCGTCGAGTTGGCCCAGGCGCCGCCGCCCGCCACCGTATGGCAGGTCCCGACCGACGGTCCGCCCATCAGCGGCATCGTGATCCCCGATGGTGCCCTGGCCCACCACGGTTACCTGGCCCAGGAACTGCAGCGCGTCTTTCAGGCCATGACCGGACAGATCCCGCCGGTTCTGGCGGCGTCTGCGGCTCCATCAGGCACCTTCGGACGCTACGTCTGGGTGGGCGTCGTGCCGCCCGGCCGCAACTACAGTCCGCAGCTTCGTGAGGCGGGCGAGGAGGGCATTGTCCTGGACATCGGCCCGGAGGCCGTGGTCTGCCTGGGCAACAGCCCCCGCGGCGTTTACTACGCGGTGCAGGAGCTTTTCCATGTCCTGGGTTGCCGCTGGTGCTGGCCCGGTCCGCTGGGCGAGGTCATCCCCAAGGTGGAGAAGCTGTCCTTGCCTCCGACACTCATCGTCCACCGCCCCAGCTTTGAGCTGCGCGGTGGCCACATCATCCAGGCCTTCCATACGCCTCCGGACTGGACGGTGAAGCACTGCAACGAGGAGGAGTGGATAGATTGGGCGGCACGCAACCGCATGAATCGCCTCAAGGCGTCCTATGCCACCACCTGGGACTACGGCGCCATCCGCGGAGGCAGCCGGGACGAGGTGGCGGGGCACTCGCTGTACCACATCCTCCCTCCGGAGAAGTGGTTTGCCAGCCATCCCGAGTACTATCCGCTGGTGCAGGGCCGGCGTACCCACCTGCACTCCAGTGGCCGCGCGGCGGAGATCTGCGTCTCCAACCCCGACCTGCCGCACATCTTCGCCGAGGCGATCTGTGACTTCTTCGCCAGCCACCCGCAGGCCCTGCGCTACTGCATCAATGCCGAGGACGAGCCGGACTACTGGTGCGAATGTGAGGCCTGCAAAGCCCTCGACCCGGTGCCGCAGGACTGGAGCAAGAACGGACTGGAGTGTCTGCACCTGACCGACCGCTGGCTGACCTTCATTAACCGGGTGGCCGAGCTGGTTGAGGAGCAGTACCCGGATCGCTGGATCGCGACCTTCGCCTATGGTTCGACGCGTGAGTTGCCGTACCGGGTGCTCCCGCGCCGGAATGTGATGATCGAGCTGACCTGGTGGGACCAGTGCTTCAGGCATGGCATGAGGGACCGCTCGTGCCCGACAAACGCCAAGGGCATGGAGCGCTTCCAGGGCTGGAGCCGCCTGGCGCCGGTGGCGCTGTACCGCTATCTGGACTATCACCACATGGAGTCGCCCGGCCCGTTCTTCCACGCCGAGGCCGACATCCTGCGCACGGCCCACGCCGGCGGCTGCCGCTGGCTGAGCGACGAGTGGGACACCACCTTCACCGCCTCACCGCTACTGCTGAACCTGCGAGCCAGGCTGGAGTGGGACGTCAACACCGACGTGGACGCCTACATCAGCGACTTCTGCCGCCGGGTCTACGGGAAGGCCGGCCCCGAGGTGGAGCGGTACTGGCGACGGCTGGAGCGGTCGGTGCGCGACGCCGCGTCCGCCCACGTCTCCTTCAACGACATGACGCGCTTCACTCCCGCTGTTCTGCGCTACGGCCACGCCTGCCTCGACCGCGCCGAGGCGCTGGCCGACGATGACGCCGTGCGCGGCCGACTGGCGCGTCTCCGCTACTCATTGCTCTTCGCCGAGCTGGACCAGGTGACTGCGGCCGCCGAGAAGGACCCCTCCCTCTACGTGCGCCAGGCGGAGCTGCAGGACCGCATCTGGGCGCTGGTGGACCAGCACAAGATCGAGCCGGTGGTAGGGTATTACGACCGCCTGGGGCGCGATTACCGCCCGCCGCTAAGCGTCATGACCGGCGACCTGCTGGTCACGCTGCCGCTGGTCTGGAAGTTCCGCACCGACCCCGAGGACGCAGGCGAGGCGGCGGGCTGGGCGTCCGCCGTGCCGGACGGCAACTGGACCGACATCCGCACCGATGCCTCCTGGGTGGACCAGGGCCACAACTACCACGGCGTGGCCTGGTACACGACCGAGTTGCAGACACCAGCGGTCCCGGCGGGACGAAAGGCCTGGCTGCTCTTCGGGGCGGTGGATGGCAACTGCTGGGTGTGGCTGGATGGGCAGCGGGTGGGCGCGCAGACGCAGGACGTGGGGCTGATGTGGGACAAGCCCTTCGCCCTGGAGGTGACACCGCTGCTCAAGCCGGGGCGGACTCAGCGGCTAACGGTCAAGGTGAAGAAGGACAACTGGGCGGCGGGCATCTGGAAGCCCGTGGAGCTGAGGCTCGAGCGCTAACCAATCTGGACCTCTATCTGCCGATCCTGCCCCGTGAGCGGCAGGTCCACCCACTGCCCCTGTCGCCGGTCGGAGGCGTGGAAGCCGATGATGACTTCCAGCGCGGCGCGGCCGTCCTCCCCGGTGGACGTCGGTGGTGTTCCCATGTCCAGTGCGTTCACGATCTCGTCCACTGCCAGCCGCATCGTGACCACGTCATCAGCCGGGCCGGCGACCTGCACGGTCTCGCCCCCATGGGGCGTGACAAGGCAGCCCCGGTCGTTTAGCGCCATTTCACCGGTGCTCCCCACGAATCTCAGCCCGAGGCCAAGCGGCGCCGGGAGCGTCTCGGAGGCCTCGACAAAGCCGTGCGCGCCGCCGGCGAAGCGCACGATCCCCCAGCCGCCCGGGTCACGGTACTCGGCGCCCCGGCAGTCAGGCCGGCCGGTCCGGTCGAGAGTTCCGCTGACCGCCGCGATGCGCTCACGCATCACCAGGTGCAGGGCGTCGAAGACATGAGTTCCGACGTTTCCGAGCCGACCGCTCGGCCAGTGGGCGTAGAGGCAGACCACGTCGCCAATTGCGCCGTCGGCCAGCGCCTGGCGCGCGGCGTGATACGTTGGATGCCAACGCCGGTTGTGGTTCACGACCAGCAGCGTGCCGTGGGCTGCGCAGACGGCGAGCATCCGATCAGCGTCGGCCAGCGAGGTGGCCAGCGGCTTCTCGCAAAAGACGCAGCGCACGCCGGCCTCGGCGCAGGCCACAGTGAGCTCAGCGTGAGCCGGCGTGTTGGCGGCCACGCTGACCACATCGAGATGCTCAGCCCGCAGCATCTCGCGGTAGTCGGCATAGGCCCTGGTAGCGGGGAAGCGTCGTGCAAAGCGTTCACGGCGGCCTGCATCGCGGCTGGCTCCGGCCACCAGCATCGTGCGGGGGTGTGCGTCCAGCACGTCGCTGTGCACCGAGCCGCGCAGGTCCACGACGCGCTGGCCGATTTCCTCGGCGCGCACCTCGTCGCCGGCGCCGATGAACCCCAGGCCGATGACCGCGGCACGGTAGATCGTATCACTCATGCCTCGGCCCCCAAGGCGCAGGTCGCAGCCGCACCGGTATGGCCCCGATCTCACGACCGCCTGGGAGGCTCAGATGCAGCACTGCCTCCCCCGGTCCGCCGGACACTCGCAACACTCCGTCAGCAATCCTCGCGGTGACCAGACCCCAGCCGCTGCGTCTTTCGGCCCGGACCTGCAGACCGGACAGGTCCAGCGGCACCGGGTTGTACCAGCGGTCGGTGGCGATGATGGTCAGCGGCTCCCGCAGGGGAGACGGGCCGTCGAGACGTTCGGGACGGATGATCCACCGGGCCAGCGGCCCCCGGGGAGCACTGCAGCGGACCAACACCGCGTTGGCGATCCAGCGCTCGATGCCGCCCGAGGGGCGGTTACGCACTTCCCCGCGCACCCAGGCGGTAGTTGACCCCCCACCATCCAGGTTGAGGGCATCGGTGCAACCCAGGCGTTGCATGAGCAGAGCCAGCTCGTGGTACCGCATACCCACGCTCCACCCGGGCTGGCGGCCATCCACGGTCACCAGGATAATCTCTTTCCCGTTGTAGCCCACCAGGGTGCGCGGGTGGCGCGGGTCTTCGTCGGCCGGACTGGTCAGCACCTGACCGTCGCGCATGAGCACCCGGTTGCCCCCTACAGCCATGGCGACCGGGCCCGGCAGACCGGGCGTCCGCAGTTCGAGGGTCACGGCATCGCCGACCTTGAGTTCATTCACCCCGGCTCCCCGCAGGAACACTTCGCCGGCACCGACCGTCCGTTCCGTACCGTTGGGGACAACCCCGGTCACGTGCCCTTCCCATGTGCCGCTGGGTGTCAGCGGCAGGCCCGTCGCCGCGACTACGACGCCCCCCTCGGTTTGCGGCCAGCCATGGATGGCAGTGTAGACGGTGATCCCGCCCTCGACCGGCGGCTGGTTGAGACCACCGATCGGCAGTTCACCGGTCGGCGTCCGCACGGTGCCGGTCGTGTCAAACACCCCGATCTGTGGGGTGCCGTCGGCCATGACCGCGAAGGCGGGGTTACCGCGGGCGGTCATTATCAGTTCGTTGCCCCGGATGCAGAGCCCACTGCACAGCCCGGCGTTGGGGTTCCCGGCCATGACGAAGAAATCCCCGTTGAACCCGGCGATCACGTAGTCGCTTTCAGTGGTCTCGCGAGCCACCAGGCGAGACAACGGTTCGACCCCGCGCAGTTGCCCCTGGCCCAGGGCCATGTCCAGCCGGACCAGCGGTTGTCCGCGGGCCACACGCACCACGCGCACCTCCCACGGCCCCTCCGCCAGCCGCTCCTGCGTATAGGACACGCTGGGGGCAATGGGCCAGGAAACCGCGGTGTCCTGGCTTCCCGCGATGGAGACGAGAAGGAGTAGAAGCAACAGCCCAAACGCCAAGCGTCGCGTCATGTTCAGACCTCGTGGCTATGGGGATGGATGCGCCGGGACATTCGGGGAACGCCAGCTTCAGACCTCCAACCAGATGGACCGAGAGGTATCGGGAACCTGTGGAAGAAGGCATTGGCGCCCCATACTGCAAAGCGAAAGAAGTGAGCAGCATTGATCCGTCCTGCCCGCGTGAACCCGGTGTTAGCGCATGACTCCGAGACCCGGTGCCCCCTGGACTCAAACTGGCGCTTCCGCCTAGACCCGGACGAGGTCGGCCTAGCTCAGCACTGGTACCGGTGTCCGGACATGATCGCCGAACCGATTGCCGTACCCGGCTGCTGGCAGGGCCAGGGGTTTGGCAACGAGAGCAAAGACATGGTGTGGGACTTCCGCCTGGAGGCCCGCACCTTTCGCGCCACGTACACCGGCACCGGCTGGTATGCCATGACGGTTCGGCCGCCGTCTGACTGGTGCGGTGAGCGCCTTTGGCTCAACTTCGGGGGAGCCCACCCGTCGGCAGAGGTCTGGGTCAATGGTCACCGCATAGGCGGCAATGACCTGCCCTTCGTGCCGTTCTCTTTCGAGGTGACGGACCTGGTACAGCCGGGCAGAGACGCGGATGTGGTCGTCCGGGTCTACGAGGCCAACCGGGAACTGGGCTTTGCTTACTCCTGGCAGGGCAACTGGTCGGGGCTCTACCGGCCGGTCGAACTGCGGGGCACCGGCACGGCAACCCTCGCCCGCCTCTGGACTCACGCCGACGCCAAGACCGGCGAGCTCACTGTCAGAGCCACCATCGAGGGAACGGCACACGCCCCCTTGCGGCTGCGGCTGGCGCTGGGCCCGGAGCCGGGATCGGTCGTAGTTGCCGACGAGTTTCCGGTGGCGCCGGGCGAGAACGAGGTCCGGCTGCGTGTTCAGGGCCCTCACCTCTGGTCGCCGGACTGTCCCAACCTCTACCGGCTGGAGGTGGCGCTCGTGGCCCGCGAACGGGTGCAGGACGCAATGGTCGAGAGAGTGGGCTTTGTGCAGCTGGCAACGGCGGATAAGCGCTTCCTCATTAACGGTGACCCTTACTACATGCGTGGCACCGGCGATTTCCTCTCCTGCCCCGAGACGGGCTGCCCCGACACCGATCGCGACCGGTGGCGGCGCAAGCTCCGGACACTGCGCGACTACGGCTACAACTATGTCCGCTGCCAGTCTTACGTCTACGGCCCCGAGTACTACGATGTTGCCGACGAGGTGGGCCTGTTGGTGCAAAGCGAGATGGGCATGCTCGGTGGCTGGGGCGGACATACCCAGTGGCATGTCTATGCCTGGCCGCCCCCGACGCCCGCCTATCGCCGCCTGCTGCGGGAGCAGTGGAACCTCGTCGTCGCGCGTGATGTCCATCACCCCTCAGCGAACCTCTACTGCATGAGCAACGAGCTGGGATCCTCCACTCATTTCCCCCGCATCGCCTGGCAGTGCTACCACGACACCAAGGCTCTGAAGCCCACGGCCTTCATCATCTGGACGGATGGCGGGCACAACGACTCCCTGCCCGAGGATTTCGTCAATGCAGAGGCGAGTGTGGAAGCCGAGTGTGAGAAGCCGCTGATCCAGCACGAGTACCGCTGGTGGAGTTCACTCCCTGATGTCCGGCTCATGTCCCGCTATGACGGGGCCGTGAGACCTTACGGCGCTGAGACTGCGTGGGCCGCCGCAGTTCGACACGGTCTGGCGCACCTGCTGCCACGGGCCGCTGAGACCAGCCAGCACCTGCAGTTTGCCGAGGCCAAGGCCAAGATGGAGGCCTGTCGCCGCGACTACCCGCGTCTGGCTGGCATCTGTCACTTCAATGCCATGGACACCAATCCGTCACCACAGGGGATCATCAATGAGTTCTATGAACCAAAGGTGGTGGACGCGGCCACCTGGCGGCAGACGAACGGCGACACAGTCATTCTGAGCAGTCTTGGCTTCGCAGACCGCGTGCTGGTGCCAGGGAACGAGCTGGGCCTTGACTTCTGGGTTTCCGACTTCAGCCACCCTCCCTTGCGAGAGCCCTGTCTCCGCTGGGAGCTTCGGGCATCCGGCCAGGTGTTGGCCCAAGGTGAACTGCCCTACAGGCACGAGCCTTTCCTGACCTGCGCCGCAGGCCGCCTTAGCCTTGCAGTTTCCACGGTCTCGCAGCCAACAAGGGCTTCGCTGAGCGTCTCCCTCACCGAGGGCGAGCGGATCTATCGCAATGAGTGGGCGCTGTGGCTCCTGCCGTCCGACGCCGGGCCGCTGGGGGCGACCCGTTACGGCGAGCCGCAGCATACCTGGCTTGCGAGCCTTACCGAGGTCTCAAAGGCGGTGTCGGAGAGCTTGCCGCTGGATGTCGTGGTGCTTACCGAGTGCCTCGACGACGCACTCATGTCTCATCTGCATCGGGGGGGACGGGTTCTGCTGGCAGCCTCCGAGGGTCTGCTCAGGCCTTTCGACGGCAAGCTCGGCCTCACCGACGGGCGCTATTACTTCACCCCCCCGGCCAACTATCCCCCCTACGAGGACGGCCATGACGGCACAATCATCGCCGACCACCGCGCCCTCGGCGACTTCCCTCACGAAGGGTGGGCAGACTTGCAGTTCTTCCGCCTGATGGCACAGGCGCCGCCCCTGGACCTGGAGCCCCTGGGTCTGACGGCCGCAGAACCCATCATCCGTGTCCTGCACTCCTACCCGGTTGGACGCTCGTTGGGTTACCTTTACGAGGGAGCGGTGGGCGAGGGGCGGCTCCTGATCTCGGCGCTGGACCTGAACCAGTCCTGGCCGGAGGCCCGCTACTTGCTGCGACAGTTCTGCAACTACCTACTGTCGGCCGAAGGCGCCAATGTGGCTCCGCTGTCAGCCGAGGCTCTGGCGGCACTGGTGGAGGGAACTTTGCTGCCCTGACTCACGAGCATGTCGGCGGGCGGGGTTTGCGGACCTGCAGTCGGAAGAGCTTCTTCAGCACCGACCAGACGAACCGCGGCCTGGTCAAGTCCAGACCCCGCCGCTGGTAGGTCTCAGTGTGAGTCATCTCTGCCAGTTCGCGGCGGGGCGGTGGCGCCGGCTCAGTGGCAGGATAGCCCAGGGTGAACATCCCTGGCAGCAGGTAACTCTCTGGCACCGAAAGCAGGCGCTTCATCTTGCTTTCATTAAAGCCCCCGATCCAGCAGGTCCCCAGGCCCAGGTCGGTGGCGCACAGCAGCATGTTTTGCGCCGCGAAGATGGCGTCGTCGCGGGAGTAGGGCGTCAGGCGCCGGGCGCAGACGACGATAGTCACCGGGGCTGAGCGCAGGTGGGGCCACTTTAGCCCCACCACGTTGGCCAGTTGGTAGATGGCCTCGCGCACCTGCGGGTCCGTGACGACGATGAACTCCCAGGGCTGGCTGTTGCAGGCGCTGGGGGCCCAGCGGCCAGCCTCGAGCACCTGCTCAATGAGCTCCGGCGGTACGGGGTCGGGGCGGTAGTGACGGACACTGCGGCGCTTGCGGGCAAGCTCGAGGAAGGCCATGTCAGCTCTATTCCTTCGCCAGTCAGCGACTCCTCGTTGGCATTGGGCGGCAGGTGCCCGCCTGACCGCTGCCGAACCCTCGGCTGCCGGGGTGGTGGCAATACCTGACGGGGAAAGGCCCATGACGGACAACCGTCTCTTCGTGACCTGGACCATGGACTGCGAGACCGTGCAGGAGGAGTCGCCCGTCAGTGGTGGGGCCGAGAGCTGGGAGATGGCCGAACGTTCCATGCGCGGCTATGTCCAGGCCCTGGGAGCCCGGGGGCACCGGGCCACCCTGTTCCTGATTCCGCGCCTGGCGGAGGGGCTGCCCGAAGTGGTGCGCGAGTTGGGCGCCGCCGGGGCGGACCTGGGTCTGCACATGCACCCGCAGACTACCGATCTAGGCTATGACCGTCACCTGGGGCAGTTGCCGGCAGCGACGCAGCGCGAACTGCTCGCCCAGGGCCAGGAGCGGGTTGCGGCGGTGACGGGCCAGGTCCCCACCAGCTACCGCTCGGGCTGCTTCTCTGCGACGTGGGAGACCTTCCCCATCCTGCTGGACCTGGGCTTCACGCAGGGGAGCGTCATGCTCCCAGGTCGCAACTCCCCGTCAGTCGGCGCCGTGTGGGCCAATGAGGTGCCTTTCGCACACTGGCGCCAGGGCCGGCCGGACCAGCGCTTCCTGGATATGCCCACGGCTGCCGCTCTTGGCGAGGTCGGCCCGCACCGCGAGGCCCCCTGTGACCCGCGGCACCTGCGCCTGGAGCTTGGCGGCATCGCGGACTGGGGGCCCGAGCTCATCCATGACTACGTGCGCTGGCAGGTGGAGCACGACTGGTGGCTGAAGTCCGTGGTAGTCATGACCCATGACACGCGGCGCTACGACGATCCGGCCGATCGGTTTCGCCAGAACCTGGAGCTCATCGCCGACGCCATTGAGGCCACGGCGAGCGAGCTTGGGCTGGAGCTGGTGCCGGCCACGTTGGCCGAGGTGCGAACGGCCGTGGAGCCGTGATGCCCTCTAAAGCAGGGGCCTGGAACCCGCCGCCGTGCCTTTCCCAACCACAGCGACCCACCGGCGCGGTACAGACCGGCGTATAGTCTCGCACGCACGCCCGACAGGAGGGTAACCATGTCCACTGCAGATCGCAACTATCCCAGCCTGCCCCCGCTGGGCGGCTGGTACACCGAGGAGGAGATCGAGGCCGTTGTCGCCTGCATGCGCGATTCCATGGACTGGCGCAAGGGCTTTGGTGGACCGGAGATTGGCCAGTTCGAGGAGGCCTTTGCGGCTTACTGTGGTGTCAAGCACGCCATCGCCTTCAACTCCTGCGGCACCGGCCTGGATGCCTCCATGATGTGTCTGGACCTGGAGCCCGGCGATGAGGTCATTAGCCCGGCCATCACTTACGCGGCAACCCACCTGGCGATCCTCGGCCAGGGCGCCAAGCTGGTCATGGCGGAGATAGACCCGGCAACCATGAACATTGACCCGGCGGATGTCGAGAAGCGCATAACCGACCGCACCCGGGCCATCCTGGCGGTGCATAACAACGGTTTGTCCGCCGACATGGACGCTCTACAGGCGGTGGCCGAGGCTCACCCCAACCCGCGACACGGTCCGGCCAAGGTCATCGGTGACGCCGCTCGGGCCTGTGGCGGCGGCTACAAGGGCACCAAAGTGGGCAAGGCAGGCTGGATGAATATCTTCTCCTTTCAGACCAGCAAGAACATGACCACACTGGGCGAGGGGGGCATGGTAACCACCGATGACGATGAGGTGGCTCGCCGTTGCCGGGCCTATCGCTCCTTCGGGGCCGGGGAAGCGCTATGGGGCACTAACTACCGCATGATTCGCCTGCAGGGCGCGGTGGGTCTGATCCAGCTCCGCCGGCTGGATGAGATGAACGCTCGTCGCCGCGACCGCGCCCACAAGATGACGGAACTCCTCTCCGACATCCCGGAGCTTACCCTTCCCTCGGAGCCCGAAGGCTACTATCACGTCTACTACGGCTACACCATCATGGTGCCCGAGGACTGGGCCACCGGCAAGCGGCAGCAGTTGATGGACTGGCTGCAAAACGAGCGCGGCGTGGGCACGGTGGTCATGAACAACCCGACGTACAAGCACAACGCCTACCTGGCCACCCTCGGCTTTGACCCCGCTTCCATTCCCGTCAGCGAACTCACGGGCGAGCGTCTGTTCTGCCTGAGCATCCATCCGCTGATGACCGACGACGATCTGGAGTACATCACTGGCGCGGTGCGCGAGGGCGTCGCGCTGATCAGAGGTTAGGCATGTCAGTCGTCTCGCCGGTCCTGCTGCTGACTGCTCACGACGAGGCCCACGTCTTTGACCGGGCCTTACGGGAAGCACTGATTACCGAGGGGTATCATTGCCATCACTACTGCGACAGCCGGGTGGCGGATGCTGAACTCGCGGCCTATGCCGTGACCATCGTCTCCGCTGGTGCGGCCGCGAGGCTACCGTCGCAGCGTGCCGCCGACTGCCTCGCCAGCGGTGGCAAGCTCGTCGTCTTCCAGCCACCTGGTGACTGGGGTCCACTGCTGGGGATGCAGCGCCTGCAAGGCAACTACGCCGTGGCCCGCGATGCCTTCATCGCCGTGGAGCCGGGCCATCCCTGGACGACCGACTTTCCCTGGCTCGACCTGCAATGCCCCGGTCACAACCACGTCTGGGCGAATCAGACGGCACAGGTGCTCGCCTGGACCGCCGGGCAAGCGGGCGAGCGCAGCGCTTATCCGGCCGTGGCCGTGAATGGCAACGCGGCGGTCTTCACCTATGATCTGGCTGATGTGCTGGTGCGCCTGCAGCAAGGGCGTCCGGAACTCGCCAGCAATCGTACGGACCCGGACGCCAACCGTGATGGCAAGTTCTGCGCGGACGACCTCTTCGAGGGCCAGCGCTGCTTCTCCCTGCGCCATGTGCCGCAGGCCGATGTGCATCGTGACCTGCTGGTGCGCGTCATCCGCGGCCTGACCGCCGACGGCCCGCCGCTGCCCCGGCTATGGCACTTCCCCCATGCTGCCCCGGCCCTCCTCTTCCTGGATGGTGACGGCGACGCCATGACCTGGGAAGACCTGGAGCTGGTCATCAGCACGGTCGAGGAGTTCGGAGCCAGGTACACGCTCTACATGATGACAGCCGAGATCGAGGCCTTCGACCCGTCGGCCATCGCGGCCCTGCGAGCCCTTGGACATGACTTCGGACCCCACCCGTGGACGGGCTCTCAACCCACGCCGGAAGTGTGGGCGGCAGAGGTAGGTGCCGTCACCGGGCGCTTCCGTCGGAAGTTCGGCTTCGCGCCGGTCGCTCTGCGCACCCACTGCATCATCTTCCCCGGTTGGGACGAGAGCCCCCGCGTCCTGAGCGGCCTCGGTCTGCGACTGGACACCAACTTCTGCAACGGCTACCGGTACCAGAGCGGTTACCTCAACGGCAGCGCCCTGCCGGCTCGCTTCTTCGACCGCCAGGGCCTGCCACTGGACTGCTACGAGCAAAGCACGGTGCAGATGGAGGACGGCGCGGGCACGCCCAAGGTGCTGCTGCCCGTGCAGACCCAGGAGCAGGCCCTGGCGCTGTCGCGCCGCCTCATGGACGACCTGGCCGGCAAGTACCACGGCGTTTTCCATCCGTACTTCCACCCCATCAACCTGGCCGGCCGCGGCGCGGTGCCCTGCCTGGACTGGTTCCGGGGCGTCCTGGCCCATACCCGGGACCTGGGTCTCACCAGCGTCAGTGCCCGCGAATGGCTCCAGTTCACCGAGAGCCGGGCGGCGACACAGATCAGTGACTATGCCTGGGAGGCGGAGACCGAAACGCTGACCTTCAGCCTCACCGCGCCCGACGACCTCACGGGACTGACCGTGCTGCTCCCCCCCTGCTGCGGCCGTCCCCCGCAGGCCGCAACCGCAGGCGGCAAGACCGTAGCGATGGCGTCGGTGTCATACGAGGACGGCGGCTGGACTGCGCTGACCGTTGACGTGTCCGCTGGTGAGCCGCTTTCCTTAACCGTCTCGTACTCTGGCAGACCGAAGGACTGAACTCCATGGACCTGGACACCATCCGCCGCACGCCGGGCGAGTTTTGCGTTGTCGAGTACCATGTCCGCGACTTCGAGGGCCGCTTCAGCCCTGAGGACTACGGCGATCCCCTGAGCGAGCGGCTGACCACCCTGCGCCAGGAGTTCCATCTCGACAGCGTGGTAGCGAACTATGACAGCGAATGGGAACAGCTCCTGGCGCTCAAACGCTGGGTGCGGGGGCGCTGGGATCATGGCTGGGGGAAGCGGTGGGGCGAGGTCAAGGACGCCCTGGACATCCTGCGTCTGGCGGCCGATGGCGAGCCCTTCACCTGCGGGTTCTACGGCCAGGTGTTCGCCGAGTGCTGCACCGCCCTGGGCCTGCCGGCACGGCGCATCGGGATTGGGCTTCGCGACAGTGGCTTTCCCCGCGACTACACCTTCTGGAATGTCGGCCACGCCCTGCCCGAGGCCTGGTCCAACGACTTCGGTAAGTGGGTCGTTCTGGACCCGGATCTCAACTGTCATTACGAGTGGGAAGGGGAGCCGCTGAGCGCCCTGGAGATCCACGAGGCATGGATGTCAGGGGTCGCCGATGAGGTGGACGTGGTCCAGGAGGAGCCGCACTTCGTGTTGCCCAGGGGCGAGACCATCCAGAATCTGCGCGATTTCACCGGCGACCAGACGTGGACCGAGGAGCGCATCGGCCGCAACTTGACCCGTTTCGGCCGCCACCAGGCCATGGACTACTACGCCCGTCTGAGCATCAACGGCTGGACGTGGCTCGATCAGCGTTGCCCTCCCAGCTTCATCGCGCACTTCCAGCCGACGGCGGCGCAGAGGTTGAGCTCCCACCAGGCCGACCTCTACCCCACCGTCAACCTTATTCGTCCGACGATGCGCCCATCATGGGACGACCATGGGGCACGACTGGAAGTGGCCTTCGAGCACTGCATGCCCTTTTTCAGTCATGTTGAATACCGACTGGATGGGGGCCCGTGGCAGCGCACCGAAGCGGGCTTCACCTGGCCGATGCTGGAGGGCCTGAACGTGCTGGAGGCCCATGGGGTCAACGTCTGCAACCGCGTCGGTCCCCCCATCCGCGTGGTTGTGGCCTATGCCAGCCCGCAATGGACGTGGTAGACCGCCCTCACCCCGGGCCCCCCGCGACGGAGCTTGCGAGCGAACTCAAAGCGGCGAGGCGGAGGGGTCCCATCGCAAACGAACGGAGACGCAACGTGCGCCCGGCCCAGACTCAGCAGAACCGGCGACAGCTCTTCTTCCTCTACTTCATGGACTGCCAGACACCGCAGAAGCCCGGTGGCTCCCCGGACCAGACCTGGGACGTGGCGGAGCGGGCCGTACGCGGGTTGTACGAGCTGTTCGCTGAGCGCGGACTGGAGCACTGCCTCGGCTTCTGCTCAGAGCCGGAGGTCGCCCGACGGCAGTCAGCGCTCCTGCAGGAGGTGGAGCGTAACGGCTGCTGGCAGGCGCTGCACTTCCAGGTGCGCGGCTACCGGCCGCCGGGAGCGACCGAGGACTACGACTGGGTTCGGCCCATGACCTGGTATGATTACGACGAGCAGCTTGAGGCGATCCGCCTCGCCAAGGATGACTGGGAGCAGTCCATGGGCATGGCTGCCGACAGCTTCGGCGCGTGCTGTGCCCAGGCCAATGACTACACCTTCCCCATTCTGGCGGAGCTGGGGGTTCGGCAGTGCTACGTGACCGCGCCTGGTCGCTGGAACGCGAGCTACGAGATCGGTCACCTCTGGTGGGGCGCCTTCCCGCATACGCGCCACTGCAGCAGCAAGTCCCGTCTGGCACCGGGCGAACTCGACCTCTATGAGTTCCCCATCACCCGGGGCCTGGAGCCCATCCCGGCCGGAGCGCCGGACACCTGGACCGTGACCGACTGCCGCGCCGAGGCGGAGCTGAGCTTTGACGAGACCATGGCCATCTGTGAGGCCAGCGTCCGCGACCAGATACGTCGCGACCACCCGGTGCTGTACCTGCACAACCCGACGCACAACACATGGGACGTGACCGACCGCACCAGCGGCCGCCGGCGTGCGGTCGAGACCACCATCGAAGTCGGTTACGCCCTGGCGGAGAAGCTGGGCCTGGAGTTGACGCCCACGACGCTGGCTGAGCTGCACGCCGAGGCGGACCGCCTGAACGCGTACTGACAGACCTCGCCCCCCCGGCTCTCTCTATTGGACGGGGAGGGGGAGAATGGCACCGTGCTCGTGGAGAGGCCGGACCTGTCCGGCCCGCCGTCCAACCTGAGGTCACTGCCTATGCTCGACCAACTCAAAGCCGACGTCTGCGCCGCGAACCTGGCCCTGCGCGACTCCGGGCTGGTCATCCTCACCTGGGGCAATGTCAGCGGGCTCGACCCGGAGACCGGCCTTGTCGCCATCAAGCCCAGCGGGGTCAGCTACGAGGCCATGCAGCCCGAGCAGATGGTCATCGTGGACCTGAAGGGCGACATCGTGGAGGGCGACCTCCGCCCCTCCTCCGATACGCCCACCCATCTGGAGCTGTATCGTGCCTTTCCGGCCATCCGCGGCGTGGCGCATACCCACTCGGCTTACGCCACTGCCTGGGCCCAGGCCCGGCGTGCCTTGCCCTGCTACGGGACCACTCATGCCGACAGCTTCTACGGGTCGGTGCCCGTGACAGCGGACTTGACCCCCGAGGCCCTGGCGGGGGACTACGAGCTGGAGACGGGCCGGGCCATCGTCGCGGCCTTCGCAGGTTTGGACCCGCTGCAGATCCCCGCTGTCCTGGTCGCCGGGCATGGTCCCTTCACCTGGGGGACGTCGCCCGCCAGGGCTGTGGAGAATAGCATCATCCTGGAGCAGGTGGCGCAGATGGCTCTGGCGACAGAGAGCCTCGACCCGAACGCCGGTCCGATCAGCCAGGCGTTACTGGACAGACACTTCCTGCGCAAACACGGCAAAGATGCCTACTACGGGCAAGGCAACCGGTAGGAGCGGTCACCAGACCGCGATTTCAGCCCGTGGCGGCGCATCCCGCCGGGCGCGGTTTTCGTCCCGGAGGTCGTTCGTAGGGCCTTCGTCCGGACGCACACACCCGATCATCGAGCGCAAAGGAGCCGCCCTTGGCCCGGCTGACTCGTCTTACCGCCATCGCCATGCCCCCGGTCGAGCCCGGGCCCGACTGGATCGAGCGGACCCGTGACCGCATGGCCGCATTGTTGGAGACCGCGGCCCAGGCCCGGCCGGACCTGGTGACCTTCCCTGAGGTCTGCAATGCTACCGGTCTGCCGGTGGAGCAATGGGCAGACATGGCCGAGACCATTCCCGGCCCCACCGCTGACCGTATGGCGGAGCTGGCCGCCCGCCATCGCACCTACCTGTGCGTGCCGCTGCTGGAACGCCAGGGTGACCACCTGCGCAACACGGTCGCCTTCTACGATCGTGCAGGGCAACTGCTGGGCAAGTACCACAAGGTATACCCGACCATCCTGGAGATGGAACTCGGGGTGCTGCCTGGCACGGAAGCGCCGGCCTTCGAGACCGACTTCGGCCGTCTCGGTGCGGCCGTCTGCTTCGACCTGAACTACCCCGAGGTCGGGCAGATGCTGGCTGACAGCGGAGCCCGCGTGGTGGTCTGGCCCTCGCAGTACATGGGGGGTGCACGGCTGCAGCAGTGGGTCCGTGACTACGGCTTCTACCTGATCGCCTGTGACCTCAACCGCAGCACCATCGTGGACATGGCCGGCGGGGTGCTGGCGACGACGGGCCAGGAGGATGACCAGGTGCGCTGGGGGCACCTGCCGCCCATCGTGTCGGCCGTCGTCAACACCGACCGGGTGCTCTTCCATCTCGCGGAGAACCAGGACAAGTTCCCGCAGATGCTAGCCAAGTACGGTCCCGGACTGGAGATTGAGAGCCACTACCCGGAAGCCCACTGCACCATCGCGTCGCTCAGGGATGACGTGACCATGGAGCACATCATCGCGGAGTTCCAGTTGGAACCGTGGGTGGACTACCTGGCACGCGCCCGCCGCGTTCGGCGGGAGGCGACAGAAGGAGGAAGAGCCTGATGCGACACGCGCTGTGGTTGCTGTCATTCGCCACCACCGTTGCCCACGCGCAACTGGCGGCCACGGTCAACCCCTACGGCGGCCTGGACCAGGTCACCCTCGGGGGCAAGCTGGTGGGGCAGGGTGTGCACGTGCGAGTGGTCAAGCCCGCCTGGAACGGCGCCTGGGGCGTGCAGGATGCCGGCGGCGGCCTGATGGTTAAGGAGACCAGTGAGGACGGGGGTCGCGTCTTTCGCGGTGAGTTCGCCGCCGAAGGTAAGCCGGTGGCCTTCGTCGAGCGCCTGGAGGCCACACCTCAGGAAATCCGCCTCCGCTGGGCCCTCACCCCCACCGCCGACCTGGAGACCGAGCTCATCGTCGTCATGGTGGACCTGCCCGTGGCCGGCAACGCCGGCGAGGGGTCGTTCTTGATCCACGATGGGGATGCCATCTCCGAAACACGGCTGCCGGCAACGCTGCCCGATCCTTACCATATCACGAGCACGGCCCGGATGAACTGGTGCGCCTGGCATCTGCCGAGCGGTGTCGGGCTGCAGATGGTACCGGACGGCCAGGGGCTGTCCGGCGTGTCCTTCCAGGACAACCGCCAGTTCGGTGGCGACGTCTTCGAGGCCCAGTTCGCGGTCGGCGGTACACGCAACCTCAAGGCCGGGCAGACCTACGAGTTCGGCTTGACGCTACGGCCCTTCACCGCCGCTCATTACGAGGCCGAACGGAAGCGGGTGGTAGACATCGCCAAGTCCCTCGAGGTGCCGCTCACTTCGGCTGAGCCGCTGGCGCTGCGTGCCGTGCGGCTTAGCTCTGCCCGCGTGCCCCGGTACGGCAAGCTGGAGTTGACGCTCGACCTCGACGCCACCTACGACAACCCCTTTGACCCCGAGGACATCGAGGTCACCGCCAGCTTCGCCGGTCCAGACGGGCGGCGGATGCGGGTGCCCGGCTTCTTCTACCAGGCCTATGAGTGGTGGGGCGCCGAACCCTTCAGCCGGTTGCGGACCGTTGGCGAGCCGGTGTGGAAGGTGCGCTTCGCGCCGACCGAGACGGGCGACTGGTCGGTGCGCGTCACTGTGCGCGACCGTACGGGCCGCGTCACCTCCGCGCCGGCCAGCTTTGCCTGCGTCCCGAGCCCTTCTCCAGGCTTCATCCGCCGCGCCCCGGACACGCCCTACTACCTGCAGTACGACAGTGGTCGCCCGTACTTCGCGGTGGGCGAGAACGTCTGCTGGGGCACTCCGGCACCGTACAAGGAATGGTTCACGGCCCTCGGCCAGGCTGGCGGCAACTATTGCCGCATCTGGTTGGTCCGCTGGAACATGGGGCTGGAATGGCTGCCCGGCAGAGGCAATGGCACGTACTATGGCCTGGGCAAGTACAGCCTGGACAATGCCTACCGCCTGGACTGGGTCCTGGACCAGGCCCGGGCTAATGGCATCCACCCCATGCTCTGTCTGGGCTACCACGGCGAACTCATGGATACCCGAGGCTACTTCGGTGAGAACTGCTGGGACGAGAATCCCTACAACCAGGCCAATGGCGGCCCCTGCGCCAGGCCCGCCGACTTCTGGACCAACCCGGAGGCCCGCAAGCTATACCAGCAGCGCCTGCGCTATTACATCGCCCGTTACGCCTGGGACCCGCAGATTCTGTCGTGGGAACTGTGGAACGAGGTGGTCGCGCCTGCCCCGTGGGTCCGGGAGATGGCCGGCTATCTCCAGCAGCATGACCCCAACCGGCATCTGACGACGACCACTTACGGTTACGATGAAGTCTGGCGGCTGGAGGAGATGGACTACACTCAGTCTCATTCCTACGGAACCGAAGAGAACCGCCCGCACACGGCCCAGGCCATCGCCGCGGACAGCCGCTCATACACGACCCAGTGGGCCAAGCCCTTCATGGTCGGCGAGTTCGGCGTGGACTGGAAGACCAGCGACACCACTCATGACCCGAACGGTACCGGCACCAGCCTGCACGACGGCCTGTGGGCCTCGGTGATGAACCGCAGTTTCGGCACTGCCGCCATCTGGTACTGGGATGGCTATGTGCACCCGCTGAACCAGTACAAAGAGTTCACGGCCATCCGCCGCTTCGTGGACACGGTGCCCTGGACGCGGTTCAAGCCCGAGCTGGCCGAGTTCACTCCCGTGAGCGTACCAGTGCCCGAGGGCACACCCTGGGGCGAGATCCGGCTGGTTCCGGGCAAGTGGTGGGAGAAGCAGCCGCAAGGTGATATCGTGCTGAACCCTGACGGCTCGCGCTCCGGCCCCCGTGACTTCTCCGCCATCGTCTTCTCGCCCGCCAAACCGGAGATGGTGGCCCCGCTGCGTTTCCGCGCCACCTTCCCCCAGGGTGGCAAGCTGGTGCTGCATGTCAACCAGGTCAGCCAGGGCGCGGTGCTGCACGTGGCCGTGGACGGGCGGGAGGTCTGGAGCCAGGACCTTCCCTGCGGCGCGGGCCAGGGACCGTGGAAGGAGGCCAGGTGGAGTGAGCAGTACCAGATCTGGCAAAACATCTACGACCGCGACTACGAGATCGCCATCCCCGCCGGCGAGCATATCATCGAGGTGACCAACTCGGGTAAGGACTGGGCGGAGATTACCAGCTACACCTTCACCGGTTGCCGCGACCCGCGCTATGCGCTCATGGACACTTACGGCCTGCGCACCGAGGACTTCGCGCTCGTATGGCTGCATGACCAGGAGAGCAACTGGCTCAATGACAAGCGCGGCCGGACGCCGGAGGCGGTGCGCGGCGCGGCGACGACGCTGCTGGGCCTGCGCGACGGTGAGTACCGGATCGAGTGGTGGGACACCCGCCGGGGCCGGATCGTCGCGACCACGCCCGCGACCTGTGCCGACGGCAGGCTGCCCCTCACCCCACCGGACTTCACCCGCGACATCGCCGCGCAGGTGAAGCGAGCGAGGTAGGAGCGCTCACCAGAGCGCGATGCTGTCGGTGGCCTGGAGAGGCCGGGCAGGCCCGGCCTCTCCGCTAAGCCGCGTCCCTACCCCCACGCCGACTTCAGCTCGCAGACCTCCAGGGAGCGCACCAGGGCCGCGCCGCCGCGGGCGAAGACGTCGAGGCTGCGGATGTAGTCGCTGGGGATGACGCCCACGGGCATGTAGACCTCGCCGTCCTGGGCGAAGACCTCGATGGACGTCCGGTCCACCAGCAGCCGCAGCTTCAGCAACCCGCCGGGCGTCTCCAGGGGGGCCGTGCAGGCCAGACAGCTCAGGCGCCGGGCCGTCACGTTGTACACCACCGGGATGCCCCGGACGTCCAGACCCACCTGGGTCGCGCCCTGCAGCTCCAGCTCGACGCTGATATCGAAGCAGTCGCCCTCGATCCCCGTCAGCGGGTTCTCCGTCGCCGGGAGGGGCAGGTTGGCGCGCCGGTGCTTGCGGCCATGCAGGTTCAGGATCTCGCGCACCGGGTTGATGAACAGCCGCGGACCCTCCGCCCGCTCGCGCAGCGTCAACTCCACCGGGAAGGTCATCATCTGGTTGAAGGGCATCCCCGGCATCTCCATCGTCCCCCAGCCGATGAGGATGCGGCGGCCGTCGGCGGGGGGAATGTCGTTGAAGGTCTGCGAGGCATAGAAGCAGTTGCCATAGTGCATCACCTGCGGCCCCGCCTCCGGGGTGAAGGTGACCCCGTCGAAGGTCCCAACCAGATACCGGCCGTTCCCGCCATAGAAGACCCAGCGCTTCTCGCCGGGCTTGCCCTCTACCGGCATCTCGAAGAACTCCGGACACTCGGTGCTGTCGCCGATGCGCACGTCCGACAAACGCGTCCACTGCTTCAGGTCCGGCGAGGAGAAGAGCGCGTAGTCCTCGCCGTCCAGGTACAAGGCCATGATCCACTGGCGCCTGGGGTCATACCAGATGACCTTGGGGTCGCGGTTGGAGCCGACGATGTGCCCCAGCACCGGGTTTGCCTCATACTTGGTCCAGGTGCGCCCACGGTCATTGCTGTAGGCAAGACACTGGGTGAAGGGTTCTCCCGCCGCCGTGTAGATGCACACGATCGGGGGCTCCGGGCCGGTCTGGAAGCCGGCCGTGTTGTGGGTGTCCACCACCGCCGAGCCGGAGAAGCAGGTCCCCAGGGCGTCGGGGTACAACGCCACTGGCAGCTCCTGCCAGTGCACCAGGTCGCGGCTGACGGCGTGCCCCCAGTGCATGTTGCCCCAGCCCCAACCATAGGGGTTGTGCTGGTAGAAGAGATGGTACTCACCCTGGTGGTACACCAGACCGTTGGGGTCGTTGTTCCAGCCTCGCCGCGAGGAGAAGTGGAACTGCGGCCGGTACTGCTCGCGATACAGGTCCTTGGCTCCGCGCAGCGTGTCGTCGTTGGTGATGCCCTGCAACAGGCTGGCGTCGGGCTCGGCCAGCGGCGAGGTGATGGCCGCCTGCTTGCCGGCAAACTCACCCACGTCCATGAAGACCCAGAAGTCGGGCTCGCCTTCGGCAAGCTGGATGTCAAGCTCCCGGGTCGGGCCGTCAGCGATGGCCACGGTCAGCCGCCGCATGGTGGCCTGGTTAGCCACCGGGAAGTTCAGATAGCGCCTGGTAAGAGTCAGCTCCACGGTGCGCGGCACCTCCTGCAGGCTCACATCGCTTTGCACGATGTGGTCCACGTTGATATGCCCCCACCCACCGGTGCGGCGGTCCACGATGCGGATAGCGGCCTGTTGCCCGGCGAGCTCGCCCAGGTCCCAGGACTGCCAAGCCAGGCGCTCGCTACCCCCTGGCCGGTCATTGGGCCCGGTGGCGGTGCGCACGACTTGCCCGCCGACCAGCAGGTCCACGCACGTCTCGCCGGGGTACTTCCCACCGCCGATGAGGAAGTTCAGGTAGCGACGCTCGATGCGAAAGGGCGGGCTGGTGAGGGTACCTACGCTGCTGTCGCCACCGTGGAAGCTGTTGACCAGCCCTCGGCCCAGAAAGCCCGTGACCGGCATCTGCCCGGGAAGCGTACCCCGCGCTGGCCCTGTGCCGAAGGCTCTGCCCTCGGCCGTCCAGGCGCCATAGTCACCGCCCTCAAAGTCTGCTACCAGCAGGTCCGGCGCCCCGCCAGGTGCGCTGCCGAGCGACAGCACGAGCACCGCAGCCGGCAATGTGGCTCGCATGCCCATCGAGGCAGGCCTCCCGCCGAAGTGTTGGTCTAAGGCGCGGGGGAATCCTGCCTGGCTGCGGGAAGCTTGACGCGGTGAGGTCCTTGCGGTAGTGTGCCAGGCGGTGAGGTACCTTGGCGACTGCTACAGTCTCCGCTGCCAGCGCCTCCTCCTCGCTGCAGCCGAGGGTGGTGACGGGCCGCAGCGTAGCCGTCGGCCTTCTGGCTATCGCGGCCACCGTGCTGCTGATCCACTGGGCTGAGCTGGTCCTGGGCGGGACGCGCGGCCATACGGCCATGGCCAACACCAGCATCCCGGTGGGCACCTTCGCTGCCCTGCTCGTGGCCCTGGCGCTCAATGGACCGCTGGGGCGACTGCGGCGCCGCTGGCAGCTCAGTGCGGCCGAGCTGGTGGTCATCTACTCCATGACCGCAGTCGCCACGGTGTTGGCCTCCTCCGGCGCGATCCATTTCCTGGTCCCCGCCATCGCCGCTCCGTACTACTTCGCCTCGCCAGAGAATCAGTGGCAGGACCTCTTCTTTGCCTACATCCCGCCCTGGATCGGCCCCAGCGACGAGCGGCTCCTGGCTCGCTTCTTCGACGGAGGCGACACCGTCCCGATAGGGATGTGGCTGGTCCCGAGTCTGGTCTGGTCGGGGTTTGTGCTGACCTACGCGCTCTGCGGGCTGTCGCTGGTGAACCTGCTGCGGCATCAGTGGATCGAGAGCGAGCGTCTCACCTTTCCCACCGTCTACGTGCCGCTGAGTGTCACGGCCCCCGACGGGGCTTTCTGGCGCAACCGCCTGGCGTGGATTGGCATGGCCATTCCCTTTCTCGTCGGCACACTCAACACGCTGAACCTCAACTTTCCCGCCGTGCCGAAGCTGGAGGTGCGGCGCATAGACCTGTCGCCGCACCTGAAGGACGCGCCCTGGAACGCCATGGGCGGCCTGGCCATCTCGCTATATCCCTTCGTTATCGGCGTAGCCTTCCTGCTGTCCTCTGAGACCACATTCTCGTGCTGGTTCTTCTACCTGATGACCAAGGTCCAGCGTGTGGCGGGAAGCATGCTGGGCGTATCACAGTGGGGCACCGGTAGCCTCAGTCGCTTTCCCTTCGAGGAGCATCAGGGGGCAGGGGCCTTCCTGGCGATCACGCTATTCTCGCTGTGGGTGGGGCGACAACGCCTGACACGGAGCGTGGCAGCCGCTCTGGGGCGACCTCCAGGGAACACCGATGGAGGCCTCGCCCCCCGCTGGGCCGTGTGGGGGCTGTTAGTGACCTTCGGGGCCATGGTAGCCTTCTGCCGCGTGGCGGGCATGAGCCTCGCGACACCGACGGCCCTCCTCGGCCTCTCCTTGGCCTATCTCATCGCCGCGACCCGCATCCGGGCGGAGACCGGCAATGCCTGGCTCTTCGGCCCGCAGGTGGACCCTCAGACCCTGATGATCACAACCCTCGGTTCGCGGCACATCGCCCCCCGCGACCTGACCATCATGGCCTATCTGTCCAGTATCTCCACCTTCGACCTGCGCTGTGTCTCCATGCCCCACCAACTGGACGCCTTCAAGCTGGCGGAAGTCCGGGACATTGACCGTGGCGGCCTGAATCGGGCGCTCGTCATAGCCCTGGTCTTTGGCATCCCCTTCGCCTTCTGGGCCGCCCTGGCTGTCTGGCACGACGTGGGCGCGCTCGGCAAGGGCGACACCTGGCGCACGCTGATGGGCAAACAGCCCTTCGACCGCCTGCAGGGCTACCTGAAGGCCCCCCAGCCGCCGAATCTGGTGGAGCTGGTCTTTGTCGCGGCCGGCCTGCTGTTCACCGGCTTCCTCTACACCATGCGGACGAAGCTCACAGCCTGGCCCTTCCATCCGGTTGGCTACGCCATGGCCAACACCTACAGCATGCCGAACCAATGGTTCCCCTTTCTGCTTTCCTGGCTGGCCAAGCGAGCGATACTGCGCTATGGTGGTGCCAGGCTCTACCAGCAAGCTCAGCCCTTCTTCGTGGGCCTGGTCGTTGGCGATCTGCTCAACGGTGCCCTTTACACGATCATCGCTTGCTTCGTGCCGGATATGAAGGTCTACCCTGTGAACTGGTGAGTCGGGTCGCCCGGTAGGCGGGGCATCTCTGTCCCGCCTACCGGCGGACAATCGGCGGGCCAAGGATGGCCCGCCTACCGAAGGTTGAGATTCCCCCCAGTAGGAGCAATGGCATGCAACTCATGGCCCATCGCGGAGCCTCGGGTCTCGCCCCTGAGAACACTCTGGCCGCCTTTCGGCTGGCCCTGGAGTACCAACCCGATTGGTTCGAGCTGGATGTCCACGCCACTGCCGATGGTGAGATCGTGGTCATGCACGATGCGACTGTGGATCGTACGACCAACGGGACCGGGGCGATCGCTGGTCTGACTCTGGCCGAGATCCGTGGCCTGGACGCAGGAAGCTGGAAGGGAGCCGAGTTCGCCGGAGAACCGGTGCCGCTGCTGGCAGAGGTGGTGGAACTGGCAGGAGACCGCGTGCGGCTGAACGTCGAGATCAAGGGCGGCCCCGATCTCCCGGCCACCGCTGCCCGGGTCGTGGACATCCTGCGGGCCGGCGGTGTGCTAGGCCGAAGCGAGGTCTCCTCCTTCGACCTCTCCGCTGTCAAGGCTGTACAGGCGCTCACCGACGAGCCCGCACTGGCTCTCATCACGAGCCGGCCTGAGGACCTCGAGACCGTCATCGAACACGGCCTGGGATGGCTGAACCTGCACTACGCCGGTGTCTCCGCCGACCTGGTGGCCCGGGCGCACGCGGCTGGCGTCGGTATCTGTGCCTGGACCATCAACGATCTCACCCGCTGGGACGAGTTCAGGGCCCTGGGTGTGGACATCTTCTGCACGGACCTGGCCCATCAGGCCCCTCCCCCTCCCTCTCGGTAGCCGCGGCTTCCAGCCCGACCGGCGGGGCGTCTGCAGGCCTCCCTTGCCCCTTCCGCCCGAGCAGGTTATCATCCCCCCGACCGGCCGACTCCGGTCCACACTTCTCCTTCAGGACGGCACGCCATGAGTCGCCAACTGGCCCTGGACACCATCAACCTTCAGCCCACCCCGCGCTTTGCCCACACAGAGTACAGTCTCAACTACCACACAGCCTACGTGGACCGCATCACCGGTCTGGAGGGGACACCCGAGAACTGGCTGGAGCGCGAGCGCCGGCTGATGGACCTGTGGGGCTTTGATTTCCTGTGGGGCACCAATGATGGCCTCTTCCAGGACTGGGGCAACCGCGGGCGCACCACTGACATGGGCCATGCGGTCTACGCGGCCGATGGCAGCGATTTGCGCCAGGCCCAGGAGAGCCCCTTCAAGACGGTCGAGGAGGTCTGGGCCTTCGATGCCGTAGCCGAGTACGGCTTGCCGGACTTCGCTGAGCAGGTTGCGGCCTATGAGCAGCAGGTCCAGAACGCCCGTCGCGACTTCCCGGAGCAGCTCCAGGCGGGCGGGTACTACAAGAGCATCATCTCGGGGGCCATCGCCGCCTTCGGCTGGGAGATGCTGCTTCTGGCCTGCTCCGAACCGCGCAAGATGGAGCCGGTGCTGGACAGCTTCTTCCGCTACACCAAGCACCACATGGACTCCTGGGCCCAAACGAGTGTCGAGGTCATCATCCAGCACGATGACTACGTCTGGACCGCCGGGCCCTTCATGCACCCGGACATCTACCGCTCCATCATCATCCCCCGTTTCGCGGAGCTGTGGAAACCCCTGAAGGCGGCCGGCAAGAAAGTGCTGTTCATCTCCGATGGCGATTTCCGCGAGTTCGCTCACGATATGCAGGAGGCGGGTGCGGACGGGTTCTTCTTTGAGCCAGATATGGAGTTCGGCTGGATGGTGGACCACTTCGGCGACTCGATGTGCCTCATCGGCAGCGCGGTGGACTGCCGGGATATGGCTTTTCGGTCCTGGGAGACTGTCAAGGACAGTATGGACCGCACGGCGGAACTGGGCCGTGAGAAGTGCAAGGGGCTGATCTGGGCGGTGGGGAACCACCTGCCGGCTAACATCCCGGAATGGATGATGGAGCGGTATATCGAGTACCTGAAGACGATCTGGTACCGCTAGACGTGTTGTCCACTTGCCACCAACCCGCCCGCCGCGGATGGTACCGGCCATGCAACGCCGAGCCACACTTCTTGTTGCGCTCTCTTGTCTAGCGCTCTCCGGTACCTGCGCGGCAGCCGGGTCCTGGTCCGACGGTCTCTCCTGGGAGGCTGCCGTACCCCTGTCGGAACTGCGGACCGACTGGCTGAAGCAGGATGCCGGGGCCTCGGCCGGACAGTGCTTCACGGACGCTACCGGACACCTTCGAGAACGCGCCCTGGTGGAGCGGGTTCTGCGCGAACTGCGGTCCGTCCCAGCGCTGCGGCAGCGCCTCCGGATGCTCATTGGGAGCGCCGTTCCGGGCACCGATCAGCGTTGGCGCGACCTCTATTGGGAGGCCTGCCAGCAGCGGCGGCAGCAGCGGTTGATCGGGCTGAGGCATCAGTACCCCGTCTTGGTCTACACCCGCCATTTCAACCTCGGTGGTTCCCACTACGCTTACACCGAAGCGCAGTCTGACGCCCAGGCGGAGCGCAACTTTGTGCCCGGTGGGGCGCTGTGTCTTCTGCGCCTGGACGGGGCGACAGAACGGACGGCCACAATCCTGGAGGACAGCGACGGCGTCATTCGCGACCCCGATGTGTCATACGACGGGCGCAGCATTCTGTTCTCCTGGAAGCAGTCGGACCGGGGGGATGACTACCACCTCTACGAGATGGACGCGGACACCGGCGAGGTGCGCCAGATCACGCACGGCCTGGGTGTCGCTGACTACGAGGGCATCTACCTGCCCAGCGGTGACCTCCTGTTCAACTCCACCCGCTGCGTGCAGACCGTGGATTGCTGGTGGACTGAGGTCAGCAACCTCTACACCTGCGCCCGCGACGGCCGTTTCCTGCGCCGGGTCAGCTTTGACCAGGTGCACACCAACTACCCACAGGTGCTGGCCGACGGGCGAGTGGTCTACACTCGGTGGGACTACAACGACCGGGGCCAGATCTTCCCCCAGCCCCTGTTCCAGATGAACCCCGACGGGACAGCCCAGACGGCGTGCTACGGCAACAACTCGTGGTTCCCCACTACTCTCATCCATGCCCGTGGTATCCCCGGCTCTGACAAGCTTGTCGCCATCGCCACTGGCCATCACAGCGACCAGAGCGGCAAGCTGGTGCTGGTGGACCGCAACGCGGGGCAGGAGGAGAACGCCGGGGTCCAGCTCATCGCGCCGGTGCGCGACACGCCCGCTGTGCGCGTGGACGCCTACGGCCAGGAGGGCGACCAGTTCGCCTACCCCTTCGCCCTGAGCGAAAACGAGTTCATCGTCACTTACACGCCGGACCCCGACCCGCGGCCGGGGACCATCACCACCGGGCGCTTCGGCATCTACTGGATGGCCGACGACGGACGGCGGGAGCTGCTGGCCTGTCATGCCGAGCAGTCCTGCAACCAGGCGCTCCCGCTGGCGGCCCGGCCCAGGCCCAGGCTGCGACCTTCAGTCGTGGATTACCGAAAGCAGACGGGAACCTACTACCTGCAAGACATCTACGTCGGACCCGGCCTGACTGGGGTGCCCCGGGGCGCCATCAAGCGCCTGCGGGTCATCGGTCTGGACTTCCGGGCCGCCGGCATTGGTAGCAACACCAACGCCGGGCCCGGCGGCGGGGCCATGGTCAGCACCCCCATTGCCATCGGCAACGGCGCCTGGGACGTGAAAGTCGTCTACGGGGACGCCGAGGTCTACCCAGACGGCTCGGCGGCTTTCCAGGTCCCGGCGCGGGTACCATTGTACTTCCAGGCGCTTGATGCCGATGGGTATGCCGTGCAGACCATGCGCACCTGGAGTACCCTCCAGCCCGGGGAGACGTTCTCCTGCGTCGGGTGCCACGAGAACAAGCCGCACGCTCCCGCCACGGGGCGGCCCTATCCGCTGGCGATGAGGCGGGGCGCCCAGCGTCTGCAGCCCTTCTATGGTCCGCCGCGCGGCTTCTCTTTCATCCGTGAAGTGCAGCCCATCCTGGACCGCCACTGCATCTCGTGCCATAGCGACCGGTCCCGGACCCGCACCTCGATACCGGCCCACCTGACGCCCCAGCGCCTGGCCAAAGCGACGACGCTGCGCGGGGCGGACGCGCCCTGGCAGTATACGACGGTCCAGCCGGGCCAGGGCTGGCAACAGCCGGGGTATGATGATAGCCGCTGGTCCACCGGTGTTGGGGGCTTCGGAATGGCGGGGACGCCAGGACTGAACCTGCGGACCCAATGGTTGACGCCCGACATCTGGCTGCGCGGGACCTTCGAGGCGCCGGCCGGCATCAGCGACCATGAACTGGTGGCCCTGGTCTACCATGACGAGGACGTGGAGGTCTATCTGAACGGGGTGCTGGCTCTGCGGGCCGAGGGGTATGTCGTGGCGCCCGGCCCACTGCCCGTTCGCACCGAGGCCGTCGCGGCGCTCAGACCGGGCGTCAACACCATCGCTGTCCACTGCCATCAGACGGTCGGCGGCCAGGGCGTCGAGGTGATCCTGCTGGACGCAGGGCCGCGGCCAGTGCTCATCGAGGGGGCTGGCAAGGCCTTTAGCCTCCTGGGCGATCAGACCTCGGAGCCCTCGTCGGGCCGCGCCTGGAGCGACGCCTACCTGGCCCTGACGACGGCCCAGGCGCCAGCCGGGTCCTACGTGGGGCATTCGGGGGCGCTGGTGAACTGGGTCGGAGCGCAGTCGGTACCCAGTCTGCTGCCGCCCTACTTCGCCGGTGCGGCCACCAGTGGACTGCTCCAGATGCTTCGCCAGGGCCACAACGGTGTGCAGCTTACCCGCGAGGAACTGGACAAGATCGCCTGCTGGATAGACCTGAACGTACCCTACTGCGGCGACTACACCGAGGCCAACTGCTGGAGCGAGGAGCAGAAGGCACGGTACCAGCACTTCCTGAGCAAGCGCCAGCGCCTGCAAGCCGAGGAGCAGCGAAACATCGAGGCCCTGCTGCGGGAGCAGGGCCATTAGCTCCGGCGGGGGCCGTTCTCCTCTCCTCCGTGAGGGGCGCCACGATGGGGCCGAGCACAACCCCCTTCTCCGCAGCGTTGCTACCCGCCCAGAAACTCACGGCCGAAGGTCCGCGCGTGGTCGAACATGGCGTGGATGTTCTCCAGCGGAGTCTCGGGCAAGGTCGACGAAGTCGTCGAGAGGATGTGTCCCCGACCTGGCCCCGCCAGGATAAAGGAACGCTCGACGGATTTCCGCACATCATCCGGGGTGCCGAAGGGCAGCGTTGTGGTGACTGATACGCAACCCAGGATGATGATCGGTCGGCCCGTGCGGTCCTTCAGTTCGCACATGCGGGCGTAGTCTACGCCGTGCTCCTCCTCGAAGCCCTGCAGGCCCGCGACCCCCAGGTCCAGCAGGTCATCCAGGATCGGCATGATGTTGCCATCGCAGTGCCAGATAAGCTGCAGGCCGCCCTCAACGGCCGGTTCCAGGGCCCATTTCAGTTCCGGGAAGTAGATCTCCCGCAACATCGCCGGCGACATGAGTGGACCGTTGGCGCCGCAGATGTCCTGGCCAGTGTAGGCGAAGGGGGGCAGACCGTACTTCTCGACGGCCAACACGATGGCCTCATTGAGCAGACGGCCGTGCAGACCCGTGTAATGGTAGTACCGCCGCATGAGCTGGGGATCCATGGCGGCGGCGGTCAGGTAGTTCTCATAGCCCCAGGTCGTGTAGCCGCCCATGAAGTCGGCCTGGCCGAAGTAGCTGATGACCAGGCAGTCATCCCCGAAGAGGTCCTGCTGGCGCTTCAGACTGCCCGCATAGGCCTTGGCCGCCGCCTCGTGGTCGAAGTCACGGACGACAGCCTCGTCGTCGGGGAGCTGCTCGATGGCCCGCAGCACGTCCTCCGGCGTGCGGAAACCCGCCTGCTCGTGGGGATGAGGCTCGTGCATGATCAGGCCTTGTTCCAGCCGGCGCTGGCCCTCGCCGGGATAATACCACTGGATGATGATGTTGGCGCCGACCCGCTTGACCATCTCCACGAAGCAGCCCTCGGGGTCGGACCAGTAGTCCCGCCCGGTGACCTCGGTGTAGAAGGCCGAGCCGGTGATAAAGCCCTGGGTGTAGCAGGGGTACGGGACTCGCTCGCGGTGCAAAGTGGCCAGAGCGATGTCGCTTCCGGTCATGGTCGCGCTCCTTGGGCTGGGCTGGCGTTGCGAGTTCCACTCCTGGCCGTCATCGTCCTCCTCGAAGAGGAACTTCCTGCTTCCGGGCCGAATCAGGTCCGCGACCGTCTGTGGAGGTGCACACATGACTCATTTCATGGTGACTGCCATGCTGATAGCCACGATGGCGGCGGCCCACGCTGACCTGGAGTTGGTGCGCGAGGGGCAGCCCGTGGCGGAGATCGTCCTCGGCGACCAGCCCTCGGCGGCCGCGCAGGGCGCAGCGACGGAGTTGCAGGTGTTCCTGAAGCGCATGTCCGGTGCGGAGCTGCCCATCGTCCCGCGTCCCGGAGGGGCCGGCCGGGTGGCGGTTCTGATTGGCCAGGACGCCGTCCGCGCCTTCGCGCCGGAGGTGAAGGTGCCCAGCGGCCTCACCCACGATTTCGACGACGAGGGCTACGTCGTCGCCACAGCGCCGGCGAAGCTCATCCTGGCCGGTAACGAGACCGAGCCTTACGAGGGCACCTGGTACGCCGTGTATGACCTGTTAGAAAGCCTTGGCTGCCGCTGGTATTTCCCGGGGGCCTTCGGTGAGGTCGTGCCCACGCTGAGCACCATCGCCATACCCGCCCAGCGGCGACTGGTGAAGCCTGACCTGCGGGTGCGCGACACCTGGTACAGCGGCCATCTGGTCTCTACATCCCAGCAGCAGGCCGAGTTCGCCACCTGGAAGCGCCGCAACCGGATGACGCGGGCGGGCTTCTGGGGCCATTGCGCCAATCCCGACTCGCGCTTCCTGCAGAACCCCGTAGATGACAGCACCTATCGCCTGCTGCCCAAGGAGAAGTATTGGGATACGCATCCCGAGTACTACGCGCTCATGCCTGGTGGCCAGCGCAATGAACGCTTTCTCTGCATGTCCAGCCCCGGCGCGTTGCAGGCGGCGGTGGACACGGTCTGCGAGTACTTCGCCACGTACCCCGACAACCACACCTTCGCCTTCTCGCCGCCCGATGAGCCGGTACTGTGCCATTGCCCCGACTGTACCCGTGCCATGAATCAGGGCTTTGACGGCGAGGGCTGGGGTGATGTCAGTGATCCGTACTTCCGCTTCGTCCTGGCTCTCGCTGACAAGGTGCGTGAGCGGTACCCCGACCGCTGGATTACCACGATGGCCTACTACAACCGCTGCCGCCCGCCACAGGGCGTCACCGGTGAGCGGCCCAACCTGCTTATCCAGCACGCCTCCATCCAGCAGTGTAGCCTGCACTCCTACCAGCAGGAGGGCTGCTGGAGCCGGCGGCAGTTCGGCGAGATGCTGCGCCAGTGGGCCGAGCTGTCGGCGGGCCAGGTCTTCTACGAATACGACCCCCATGACTGGACACACCTCCAACGCCCGGCCTGGGGCTCCCAGCGCGAGGCCGACGACCTGCGGGTGCTCAAGCGCCTGGACGGCTGGGGCTTCAGCGACGAGGGTCAGATGGCCTGGATGTCTACGGGCCTGAACTACTACGTGCGCGCGAAACTGGCCTGGAACGTTCAGCAGGACCCGGCGGCCATGGTCAGCGACTTCTGTCAGCGCTTCTTCGGCCCGGCCTCCCGGCCCATGTGGCGCTTCTACACGGCCATTGAGAACGCCATACGAACTACCCGGGCACACTCGGGTGGCTTCCCGGGCCGCGACGACTGGCAGGTCATCTTGCCGCGACCGCTGCTTGACCAGTGTCAGGGCTGGCTGGCCGAGGCCGCGGGTCTCGCCGGAGCCGACCCCTATCGCACCCGTGTCAATGCCTTCCGGATCTACTTCGACCGCATCAATGCCTACGTGCGCATGCGCGAGGCCATGAACCGGGCAGACTTCGCGGAGGCGGCGCGCCAGGCCGACGCCATGGTCGAGGCCGTCACGCGTATGGGCGACACCGCCCTCCTGCAGGACGCCGGGCCGTGGGGCGGCTCCCGCTCCGGGGCTCAGTTCGCCAGGAACGCCCGCGAGCTGCTGGCCTGGACCGATGGCACCAAGGGGAAGCTGGTGGCCGTCTTGCCGCCGGTTGCGGACTTCCGCACCGACCCGGCGGGCGACGGGCTGGTGGGGCGATGGTATCTGGACCAGGGAAGCGACGGTTGGCGGAAGCTGCCCATGACCTCGGCCTGGGAGAGCCAGGGCGTGGTGACGCCCCAGGGCCGCAGCTACAGCGGCGTGGCCTGGTACCGCGCCGAACTGAACCTGCCGGCGGCGCCTGCGGGAACGGTACGCCTGTTCATTCCTGAACTCGGTGGCACCGCCGCGTGGGTCTGGTGCAACGGCACGTATGCCGGTGACGCCATCGTCGGTCAGGACAACCCCCTGACCGTCAGGCTCTCAGGCCTGCTGAAGGCCGGCCATAATCGGCTCGTCATCCGGCTCAAGGGCAATGCCGGGCTATCCCTGCCCCCCTTCATCTTCGAGCCGACGCCTGCCGCTGAGTTCCCCGAGGACCGCGAAGAACTGCGCGTCATCCCGGCGCAATGGCTGTTTCGCACTGACCCGCAGCAGCAGGGCGAGGCCGAAGGCTGGCAGACGCCGGATGTTGACGAGACCGCCTGGCAGTCCATTCCCGTCCCCTCGGCCTGGGAAGAGACGGCTGTCGGGCCTTACGACGGGGTTGCCTGGTACCGCGTGCGCTTCACGATCCCTGGCGAGGCCGCGGGCAGGAAGCTGGTGCTGCACTTCGACGGTGTTGACGAAGAGGCCTGGGTCTTCCTGAATGGCGAACTGCAGGGGCAGCACACCGAGCAGTCCACGGGCGAGACCGTCCACCAGATCTGGGATCAGCCCTTCACCGTGCCACTCACGGCAGCCCGTCCCGGGCAGGAGAACCTGCTCGTGGTGCGGGTCCGGGACTCGACCATGGCCGGTGGCATCCACAGGCCGGTGCGGCTCTATATGGCGCCAGAACGTGATGAATCCTGAGGGAACCGCGGCCCTCTCTCGCAGCCACGAATCCGTGGGCGGAGGGCATTGGGGGGCGAGGAGGCACACAGGAATGACACGGACAACGGCTCTCTGGCTCAGTCTGACCGGGGCGGTGGCGCTCTGGGGCCTGGTCGGTGGGGCCTCCTGGGGGCAGGACCTGCCGGGACGGGTAACCGACGGCCTCGTGGCCCTGTACCTGTTCAACGAGGGCGCGGGTGACTTCGTGACCGACCAGAGTGGCTTTGGCGAGCCGCTGCGGTTAGTCAACGCGGACCCGGCGGGCGCTACCTGGGCTGAAGGGGGGGGCTTTGTGATCTTTGGTCAACGCGCGGCGCTCATCTCACCCCTGCCGGCTGCAAAGATCGTCACCGCGGCTCAGGCGACCAATCAACTCACGATCGAGGCGGTAGTCACGCCCCAGGACACTGAGCACACAGGTCCCGCTCGCATCGTCTCGCTGTCCCGTGACCCCTATTCTCGCAACTTCACCCTCGCCCAGGTCAGAGGCCAATACATCCTGCGCCTCCGTACCTCTCAGACCGACGAACAGGGCCTGCCAGACATGCCCAGCTATGACAACATGCTGCTGCCCGAGCGACAGCATGTGGTGGCGGTCTACGACCAGATCGAGGTGCGCTTCTACGTCAACGGCGAGTTTGCGGGGCAGGCCGCGCGCAGCGGTGACTTCTCCAACTGGGACCCCTCCTTCCGCCTCATCCTGGGTAATGAGGCCAGCATGGATCGCCAGTGGGCTGGCAAGCTCGAGCTGGTGGCCATCTATGCCCGGGCGCTCACGCCCGCCGAGGTGGACCAGAACTTCCGTGCGATGCAGCAGTAGAAGCCTGATCACCAGCGAACAGGAGTGAAGGTCCATGGACCTGGGCATTGCTGGGCGGGTGGCCATTGTCGGGGCTTCCAGCAAGGGTCTCGGCTACGCCTGCGCCGAGGCCCTGGCCCGTGAGGGTGGGCGGGTGGTGATGTGCGCCCGGGGCGAGGCTGACCTGCGCGCAGCGGCGGCCCGGGTCGCGGCCGAGGCGCCGACGCCGCCGCTGGCCGTACCCGCCGACCTGACACAGGTGGGCGACATCGAGCGCCTGGTCGCCGCGACCGAAGCGCATTTCGGCCCGCCCGACATACTGGTCACCAACATCGGCGGCCCACCGCCGGGCGCGTGGTCGGAGCATGACGATGCCGCCTACCTGGCGGCTTGCGAACGGCTGCTGCTGCATCCGCTGCGACTCATCCGCCGCTGCCTGCCGGCCATGCGCGCCCGCCGCTGGGGGCGCATCGTCAACATCACCTCCCTGGCGGTCAGGGAGCCGATGCCGGGGCTGGTGCTGTCGGGCATCTTCCGCACCGGGCTGGTCAGCCTCTGCAAGGCGATCGCGACCGAGGTCGCCCCTGACGGCATCACCGTCAATAACGTGGCCCCTGGCTACTTTGAGACCGACCGGGCCCGGCAGCTCCTGCAGGACCAGGCCGAGCGAACCGGGCGGTCGGTGGACGAACTCCGGGAGGAGGCCGTGGCCGCCATGCCGATGCGCCGATACCCCCAGCCGGCGGAGTTGGGCAGTGTCGTCGCCTTCCTCTGCTCTGAGCAGGCCTCGGTGGTGTCAGGAACAACGTTGCCACTGGACGGCGGCGCGATGCGCGGGCTGTTCTGAAACGATGCGCTTCTCGCCGTACCCCAGCACGGCGCCAAGGTGTAAGTACCCACCATGGAGGGAACAATGATAGTGTAGGTCAGCGATGACGGAAAAGGCTGTGAGCACAGGCATCGCTGAACCACTGGCGGTCAGTCCGGCGCACTGCTCTGAGAAGGAGTGAGGCGCCATGAAGACCATACGCGCGTTGACAATCATGGTGGCCCTGATCCTCGTTGGGGCAGGCGTCGTCGGCGCGGCCTCGGACGTCGAGTTCGTGACCGTGATCGTGGATATGCAGGTCATTGACAACGAGGTCTGGGTGACGGCCATGACGCCGGGGTACGGCCTGACGGCCGATGACACCTGGACCACGGCCAGCACTGAGTTCACTTACCTCGGTCTCGCCAAGCAAGGCGTGGAGGTGGAGCCGGGGGTGCCCGAGCCCTATTGGGTCTCGAAGATCACCTTCAGCCCCACGGCCAGCGGGCCTTACGAGTTCAGCTACGAGATTGACATGGCCGACCCGGCGCGGTCGTCCGGCTGGTACGGCTGGGCGCGGATGCGGGTTCAGGTCTCCATTGACGAGCACGGGAACATGGCCCTCGACTAGGCGTTCGCGACTGCAGCTCTCGACCCATGGCCGGCGCTCTGCCGGCCATGGGCTCTTCCTGGGACAGGTGAGCAGGTTCGGCCACGCCAGACGCGGAATGCCCTGGCGCGGCACGATTAATGCAGGAGGTGCGCCGTGCTGGCGGCGGTTCTCAGGGACTTCGATGCGTTGGTCCTGGAGGAGGTGCCCACACCCGAGCCGGGATCGGGTGAGGCGCTGGTGCGGGTCAAGGCCTGTGGCATCTGCGCCACAGACTACAAGGCCGTCAAGGGCATCCGGCGCAATGTCACTTTCCCCGCCATCCTCGGCCACGAGCCGGCCGGGGTCGTCTCAGCGGTCGGACCGGGAGTTACCGAGGTCGGCGAGGGCGATGAGGTGGTGGTGCAGCCCAGCGGCTTCTGCGGCCACTGTGCCCATTGCCGCGTGGGCCTGACGCACTACTGCGAGCACTCCTACACCACCGGCGGCGACGGCCCGCCAGACACCCGGCCGGGAGCCTTCGCCGAGTACATGATCGCCGAAGTCAAGACCCTCTACGTCAAGCCACCGGCCCTGAGTTTCGACGCCGCCTGCCAGACTGAGCCCATCAGCGGAGCCTGGAAGGGCCTCATCCATATGTCGGAGATGCAGGTGGGCGATGACGTGGTCATCATCGGCACCGGCGGCATCGGCATGTACTGCCTGATGGTGGCGAAGGCGGCGGGGGCCGGGCGGCTGGTAGCCGTGGATGTCAGCGAGTACGCTCTCAGCACTGCCCGCAAGCTGGGCGCGACCCACTGTGTCAACCCAGCCACCTGTGATGCCAGGCAGGCGGTCTACGACATCCTCCCTGATGGTCCCGACCTGGTGGTGGAAGCCGCTGGCCCGATCGAGGCCGTGCGGCTCATGGTCAGCATGCTGCGACGGGGGACACGCTGGAACGTCTTTGGCATTACCACCCACGAGACCTTTGAGCTGGACGGTGGGCTGGCGCACTTCCTCGAGGCCCGGATGGACGCCAGCTTCGGCACCAATCCCCTGGCCATGCAGAAGGCGCTCCGGCTCATCGAGCGGGGCCTCGTGGACCCGGAGCAAGCCATCTCGCACCGATTCCCGCTGTCGGAGATTCACACCGCGATGGACGTGATGGGGAGCCCCGAGCGCAACAAGGTCATCATCAACCCCTGACACGGTCGGGAGGCTGACATGTCGGTCCCGGGTCCGCTGCTTACTCTTGCCCTGGTCTCCGCCTTGGCCCTGGCGGCCACGGTCAGCCACGCTGCCGACGCGGAGGCACGCTATGTTGACGGCTGGCCGGTCTGCGTGTGGGACGGTCAGCCGCTCGGCGCGACGGGCGACGGCCCCGCGCTCACTCTCACCGTGGATGACGAACCCCTGTCGCTTGGGGCACCGGTCGCCGCTGGGCCGCTGCGGGTGACCTACCGGACCCCCGCCGGGGTGGTGACGGACAGCCTGCAGCCTTTCCCTGCCTTCCCCAACTGCTTCCGCCGCGAAGTTACCTTCACCAACAATCTGGACAAGCAGCGTGATCTTCTGAGCGCCGAGCTGCGGGTGGCCTGGGCGGCGCCCACCGACGCGCGGCACTGGTCGGCGCAGTCCTTTGCCATGGCCGAATGCTCCTCGGGCGGGCCAACGCTGTGCGTGGCCTACACCAGCAACGAGGACTTCCACCGCACGCAGTTGGACATGGTCTCGCGCCCGCTGGTGCGCCATCAGGTCGGCAGTGTCTGGCGACTGCCCCCGGGCGAGACGGCGGTCATCGGCTCGCAGTACCTGTGGGTCATACCAGAGGGCCTGGCCGCGGCCCGGGCCAGCGCTCAGGAGTGGTATGACGCCGTGGGACTCCGCGTAGCCGGAGGGGATCGGCCCTGGCTGGTGGATGGCGTCATGTACCAGGCCTGCGCCGGTGGCAGCGTCGATTCGATGTTCGGCGACACCGGCGGCTTTGACAACTTCGCCCGGCAACTGGACTACCTGGCCGACCTGGGCTGCAACGCCTTCTGGCTGATGAGCGTCACGACCCACAAGGACCCGGCGAGTCCCCGCACGGGCTGGAACCTGTATGGGCCGCTCAGCTTCAGCGAGGTGGACCCCGCGTATGGGGGGGAGGCGGCGCTTAGCCGGTTGACCGAGGCGATGCGCGCGCGAGGCTTTCGGGTGCTGGGGGAGATCGTTCCCCACGGCGGCGGCGCGGAAGTGGCGGTGTCCCACCCGGAATGGTGGACTTACCAGCGAGACGGCGAGCGCAGTCGGGGATTTGGGCAGGCCATGGACTACTCCGCTCCGGGCTGGCAGGACACCATCCACGAGACGATCCGCTGGCTCACGGCCGGCTGGGGCTTTGAGGGCTACCGCGTGGACGTGGCCGAGGGGTTCGGGGTCAACTGGAAGTCGCCGACCAACGGCCCCCACGTCTCGCGCTCCACCATGGGCGGCTTCCTGGGCATGTTGCGAGCCATTCGCGATGGGACGCTCAAGGGAGGTTGCCCGGCACCGGTCATCATCCCCGAATCCGCACCGCGCCCGGAGGCCGCACCCTATGCTCCGGTGACCTACACCTGGCCCCTGGATTACCGCTTCGGCGACTGGTTCGCCGCGGGGATGTCGGCGGAGCAGATGCGGGCGGCCCTGACCCGTCTGCTGGCCGAGGAACAGGGATCCCTGCCCCGGGGCATGGTGCAGCTCCGAGCCATCAACAACCATGACACCGTAGTCGAGCATGGCCGCGCCGACCGCCGCTACGGCGTGGGTCTGCAGCGAGCGCTGACCGCCGTCTGCTGCCTCGTCGAGGGCGTGCCGATGATCTACCAGGAGCAGGAAGTCGGCTCCTACGACTACTTCCGCCGCCTGTTCTGGGCGCGGCGACGCGTGCCGGAATTGTGCCGGGGAACGGCCGACTACACGGGCGTGCGCGCCCCGGACGGCGTCTTTGCCGTATTGCGCACCCTCGAGGGGAGCCATGCCGTGGGCCTGGTGAATCTCTCCGCCCAGCCGGTGGAGGGCGAGGTGACGCTGCCAGGGGGCGTCATTCCCGCGGCAGGGACGACGCTGCATGACGCCATTACCGGGCGCGAGCTTGCTGTCACCGGCCGACGCTTCACCTGGCGGCTGGAGCCGTATGGTTGCGCGGTCCTCCGCATCGGGCGCACCCCAGAAGGCCAGATGCCAGAGGAGCGACACCAGCCCCAGTCGGCGGGCAGCCTCCAGTGGCGCGTTACCGCCGAGGGTGGCACGCTGACCGAGACGCCCCGGCCGGAAGGGGGAACGGAATATACCTTCACGGCGGAGGCCGTCGCCACGGGCGAACTTCGGCTGCAACTGACCGGAGTCGACCGGTGGCTGGCGACAGCCGTGACCGGCGTCTACGAGGACCGGCTCATGCGGCGCCACTACCCGTGGCCCGCCGAGGGCGGCTATCACTGGGACCCGACCATGGTCTGGGGCTTCGAGCCTCACCATCTGTATCGGGCATGTCTGCCCGCCGGCAGACAGTGGCAGTCCGCGGTGGCGCCCCTGCTGGCAGACGGTTTCCTGGCCTTTGCCGGTGCCGACGGTCAGGCGGTGCGTATCGCGGGAATAGAGACCAACGCGCACAACGTCGTCCTGACCGACCGCTCCGAGGAACCTGACCCCGAGCCCTATGGTCTCACGCTGCGCTTCCTGGCCCGCGATGAGGCACTCAATCCGTGGTGGTCGCCGGCCTATCAGCGGTCGGGCTGGGTGGAGATACCCAATCCCCACGCGCTGGCGCCAATGGAGCCGCTGCGGGTGCGCTTTCACCTAGCGCCGGGCGGGGACTTCGTCACGATCCTGCGACAGGCGCCGGGACCGGCTCCCGCCTCCGAGGGCCGCCGGGAGGTCGGTCTGGCCAACTACCACGAGGGCAGCGGGCGACTGTGGTTCCCGGAGCCCAACACAGTGCGCTGGACCGGCCTGCCCCTGAGCCAGTCCGGAGATTACACGCTGTGGCTGGAGCTGCGCCACAGCGAGCGAGGGCCTCAGGAGACCGAGCTAACCCCGCATTATCAGATCACTCTCGATGGGCAGCCTGTGGCCTTCGAGTGGCAGCGTCTGAACGCCTGGAGCACCGGCAACGGCTACTTCGGCTGGGCGAAGGCGAAGGTCGGAAGACTGGAGTCCGGACTGCACAGTGTTGAGGTGCGTACCACACACACCTGGTGCGCCTTGCAGTCGCGTCTGTACATCAGCCGCGACCCGGGCTTCGTGCCGGGGCTGTAGGGAGGATAGGGATGCCGCAGTGGACCGAGTTCGCGGGCCGGGTTGCCGTGGTCACCGGCGGCAGTGAGGGCCTGGGCTACGACTTCTGCCGGGGGCTGTGCGAGGCCGAGTGTGAGGTGTATTTCTGCGCGCGGAATCAGGAACGAGGCCAGGTGGCGGCGCGAGCCCTCGGCCACCGCGCTCACTTCGTTCGGGCCGATCTCGCCGACGCCGACCAGATCGCCCGGTTCGCCGCGGAGGTCGCTGCTCACGCCGGCCGCGTGGACTACCTGGTCAACAACGTCGCCGTGGACGACCGTGTCGAGGTGGACTGCCTGGATGCTCAGACCTGTGACCGGATGTGGCAGGTGAACCTGCGGTCTTACTTGCTGACTACCCGGGCCTTCCTGGACCTGCTGCGGGCGGGCCAGGGCAGGAGCATCGTCAACATCTGCACCACCAACTACCTCCTGGGCCTCGAGCCGTTCACCCTGTACAACGCGACGAAGAGCGGCATCATTGGCTTCACCCGGTCTCTGGCCCGGGAGCTGGGCCCCCAGGGCATCCGGGCCAACACCGTGAGTCCCGGGTGGGTGATGACGGAGAAGCAGTTGCGCGAACATGTCACGCCTCGCGACCAGGAGGACCTCGTGTCAGCCCAGGCCCTGAAGTTCCTCCTGCAGCCTCAGCACATCACCCCGGCGGTTCTGTTCCTGCTTAGCTCGGCGGCCAGTGCCATCACCGGGCAGAACCTGGTGGTGGATGCCGGGAAAGTGATGCAGTAGGTGGCCGGGCACTGAAGTACCCGTCCGGGTGGGAGACCGTCCCCGCCGGGACGGAATGGCCGGAGCCGTGCCGCAAGCCTGGCTAACGTCCCGCCTGTCGCAGTAACCCCGCGGCGAGAGCGCCCAGCGCGGCCACGCCAGCCGCCAGCAGCATCGCGGCGCCAAAGGAGCCGGTGGCGTCGGCCATGGCTCCGGCGACCGTCGGGCCGAGGGCCTGGCCGATACCGAAGAAGAGAGTGATGAAGCCCAGCGCTGCCGGAGCCAGGCGCCCCCCGAGGGTGTCGGCGCAGGCGGCAGCCATGATGGCCGGTATGCTCCAGGCCGTCAGCCCAAACAGGATGGCCGACAGCGTGTAACCTGCCGGCTGGGGCCATAGAGCAAACAGGGCGAAGGCCACAGCCTGGATGACATAGACGGCCACGAGCGCCCGTTTGCGCCCGATGTGGTCCGAGACGGTCCCCCAGATCACGCCGCACAGCAGGCTGCACCAGCCCATGACCATGAAGAGGTGACCGGCGGCCCGGGGCGTGTAGCCGCCGTCACTCACCAGCCCCTTGACGAAGAATGTCATGTAGATGATGTAGGAGAAGCCGAAGGCCACGTAGACCAGGCCGAGGTGCCAGACCGCCGGGGCGCGATAGACCGCACCCCAGCGCAGGGCCTGAGGGCCTGTCGAGGGGGCGGCAGCTACGGCGGGCTCTGAGCCCAGGGGGGGCAACCCCAGGTCCTCGGGCCGGTTGCGTAGCACCACGGCGCTCAGCAGCGCCAGGGACAGAGCCAGCGCCCCGAAAGCGAACCAGCAGGTCCGCCAGCCGTCGGCGCCTCCGGCGGCGAGTATGAGTGGCACCGTCGGCCCCAGAAGAATCAGCGCCACCGACGAACCCGCCGCCGCGACTCCGGCCGCCAGGCCCCGCCGACGCGCCGCGAACCAGCCCACCAGCAGGCCCATCACCGGCACGTTGCTGGCCCCGCTACCGATGCCGGTGAGCGCCCGCCACGCCGCCGCCTCGGCGAAGGTATGGGCCAGGCCTGTCAGCAGCATCCCCAGACCGGCCACGGCCAGGCCGACGGAGATGACCATGCGGGGACCCAGGTGCGAGGCCAACGCGCCCCCGGCGACCGCCAGCGTCAGATAGCCCAGCAGGTTGGCCGTGGCCAGCACCCCCGCCTGGGTACTGTCCATACCCAGGCCCTGCTGCATGGCCGGCAGGACGATGGAGTACCCGAAGCGGGCCAGGCCCAGCGAGGCGAACACGACGAGGGTTCCCATCACCATGATGGCCCAGGCATAGTGGTACCGGCCTCTTGGGGCGTCATTTGCGGCCATTGACTGTCTCCTTCCGCACATGGCGAGCAGGCCCTTTCGTCGCCCCACCGCCCGGAGCCTGCTGCCATCTGGCAGGACAGCCGCCGATGAGAGCGGAAGGAACACGCCGCCATACCGAGACGCCAACAACGGAGCGTGCTCTCCCATGCGCGGGATCATCCAGCCTGTGGTCGTTCTCGCCGGCCTTGCCGCTCTGGCCCAGGCAGCGGTCGCCCAGCCGACGACCATCGTGGTGGACTACGGCGCCCACCCCTCGGCTCAGGTCGCCGGCCACGCGGAGAATGCGGTAGGTTGGGGGGATGCAGACCCCACTGACGACATCGTCTGCACCCAGGCCTTCGCGGCCTGCGAGCTACAGCACTACCTGCGCCTGCTGACCGGCCACAGCCGCGATTTCGCCCTCGCCGACGATGACCGGCTGCCGCGTGGCAATGTCATCCTGGTGGGCAGCCCAGCCACCAATCGCGCCACGGAAGCCTTGGCGCGGGAGCTGGGCCTGGCCCCGGCCGAGCTTACCGGCGATGGTCCCGAAGGGTACGTGCTCCGCAGCGGGCAGACCGCAGGGCGCCAGTGGCTGGTCATTGGTGGCGGCGGGCGCGTGGGGACGCTCTATGGTAGCTATGACCTGCTGCATCGCCTGGGGGTGCGCTGGTTTGCGCCGGGAGAGGTCCACGAGGAGGTCCCGCGCCGGCCCTGGGTCTGGCCGGAGGTGCGGGTCCGGGAGCAGCCGGACTTCCTCACTCGCGGCTTCCACGCCTGGGAGGACCGTGGAGACGAGGCTTTTCTGCTGTGGATGGCCCGTAACCGGCTCAACTACTGGTGTGTGGAGCAGAGCCAGAAGGGCCTGTTGCACAAGCTGGGGATCATGCTGGTGGGGGGCAACCACATCATCACCGAGTACTATCTGGGGCCACGCTTGCCTTACCCCTACAACCACCCGGCGTTCACCGGCGATGAGGACAAGCCGGCCGATCCCTATGCGGTAAGCGCCGGGTATCGTGGCGATGTCAACGCGGATGGCAGACTGACCTACTTTGAGGCTCACCCCGAGTGGTACGGCCTGCGGGGCGGGAAGCGCAGTGACGCCATCCACGGTGATGGTGGCGATAACTTCTGCACCACCAACGAGGACGCCCTGACGGAGTTCATGAAAAACGCCATCGCCGACCTCGCCACGGGGCGCTTCAAGGACGCGGACATCATCAACGCCTGGACGCTCGACGGTGGACGATGGTGCGAGTGTGACCGCTGCAAGACAGCGGGCACGACCACGGACCGCAACCTGTTGTTTGTGCACCGCTACGCCCAGGCCATCAAGCAGGCTCAGGCGGAGGGCGTGCTGCATCGCCCGGTGCGCCTGCTGTTCCTGGCCTATGCGGACGTCCTGGCGCCGCCCTCGCGGCCCCTGCCGCCAGACTTCGACTACGACCTGTGCATCGCCACCTACTTCCCTATCGTGCGCTGTTATGTGCACGACTTTGATGACCCGCGCTGCCCGCCCAACGCCAGCTACTACCGGCAACTGCAGGGCTGGGCCCAGAAGCCCGATCGCTTCTACCGCGGACAGCTATGCATCGGGGAGTATTACAATGTCTCGGGCTACAAGTGCCTGCCGGCCTGCTTCATGCACACCATGGCCAACGACATCCCGGTCTACTACCGGTTTGGCGCCCGGCATTTCCACTACATGCACTGCACCACCGGAAACTGGGGCAACAAGGCACTGACGAACTGGCAGATGGCGCGGCAGCTCTGGGATGTGGACACGAACTGCCAGGCGCTCTGGCGGGACTATTTCCGGGCACGGTACGGACCCGCAGCCGGGAGCATGTGGCGCTTCTACTGCAGCCTGGAGCCTATGCTCAGCAACATCAGCGATCTCAAGTACCGCCTTGGCCGGAGTCTAAACAGCGGCGTTATCAGCGAGTCGCCCCATCTGTCCTACGCTGATGACCCGACCCGGTTGGGCCCCAGCCTGCAAGAGATGATCCGGGCCGGTGATCGGTGTCGGGCAGCCCTGCGCGACGCCAAGGCCCACGTACTGCCCGAGCGCGTCGCCGCCCGGGTGGCCGAAGACGAGCGCCTTTACATGTACGGATACCGTACGCTGCTATATTACGATGCACTGTGCCGCGCGATCCTGGCGCTGAGGGTCGAGGAGCGTGGCGTGGCCAAAGAGGCCCTGCGGGACGCCCAGCGACTGGCGGCGGAGCTGAAGGCCGACACCACGTCCCCCAGCCTTTCCTCCAGCCACGCCAGTGCGCCTGATGCGCTCAGTGCCAGCTTCGCGGCCAATGCCGTAGCGGTGATCGCTGACGCTCTGGGGCCGGACGAGATGCCCGCCTTCGATCCCGCGCAGGGCCCTCTCATCATCGGGGGGTCGGCGCTCAGCATGGGTGGTGGTCCGCTCTACGGTTTCGGCCTGTATGCGTTTCCCGGTCGGGTTCTGCTATCCGAGGAGGGCAACTATGCCTACGGGGCCGGAACCCAGCCGCACGACCGGCTGGTGGGCTGGTTCAGTGCGGAGAAGGAGGTAACGGGCCCCGTCGAGCTGGTGCTCACCGGCATGAGTTGTCCCGAGCCTATCGGCGGCATCGTCCACGGTGAGGTCCGTCTGAACGATACGGTCATCCACGCCGGCGTTATGCCTTTCGCGGAGCGGGAGTTGACGACGCTCACGGTTGCTTTCGACGCCTCGCTGTTGAAGGAGGGCCCGAACCGCCTGGAGATCCGTAACACCGAGCCCAACGGACGCGTCGGGGGGAGGCCCTGGTTCGGGGTGGCGCGAGTGGAGGTGCGAAAGGCTCTTTCCGGCGGGCAGTGAAGTACCCGCCACCCCGACAGCAGGCCGGGCCGCACGGCGTCCGGGTCGGAGACCCCGCCCACAGATGGGCAGCGCGGCCTACGGAATCCGGCACAGATGCATCGCGTACCAAGGCCTCCCCCAGATGAGGGTTTCAACCCCCGCCCATGCCCTACCCTCAGACCTCAACCGCCCTCCAACCACTCCACCATGGTCACGCAGGCCCGGTTCTGGATATCACGCATCGGGCCGGCTCCGTAACGGTGGTTGTTCATCATGATCGAGAAGCACAGGACTTCGCCATTGCAGGGAATGTAGCCCGAGAGCGTCGAGACCCCCGTCAGGAAGCCCGTCTTGGCCCGCACCGTGCCTGCCGCGCAGGTGCCCTGCATGCGCAGTCGCAGGGTTCCGTCCACGCCCGCCACAGGCAGAGCGTCCAGGAAGTTGGGCCGCAAGAGCTCGTCTGCATACGCCACCTGCAGGAGCTGCACCAGGAAGCGGGGCGTCAGGCGGTTCTGGCGCGATAGCCCGCTGCCGTCCACGAAGCGACACCCGTCCAGGGGCAGCCCCAGGGGTCGCCAGACGTCCTTCACGAAGGCGTCATAGCTCCCTGCCGCCGCATGGTGGTAACGCAGTGACTGGGCGAAACCGTCCGCGATGGTGTTGTCACTGCGCTTGTTCATGTCCCTCACCAGTTCCCCGGTGGTCTCTGACTGCCAGCGGTGCAGGAGTATGGCCTGCGGCGGGACCTCACCGACGCTCGCAGGTCGGTTGATGACCACTCCCAGCCTGTTGAGGGCCAGGAAGAGGGCCTTGGCGTCCCTCAGTTCGGGGTCCGGGTGTGGTTCGCAGGTCACCGGTCCGGCGCAGACGACGGTGCCCGTGATGGCCCGCAGGCCCTCGCGATAGAGCCGCTGGGCGGCGCGGACAATGAAACCACGGTCGAGAACGGGATGAGCCAGGCCCTTGAGATAGAGGTTTCCCACGATGGCGCCGCGTTGGTCGGGGCGGGCATCGGCGTAGAGCGCCGTCGGAAAGGCGTAGCCGTCGCCCCAGGTGCGCAGGACGGTGGCGGCCGTGACCAGTTTCATGTTCGAGGCCGGCATGAGTGCCGCGTCGGCGTGCTGTTCGTAAAGAGCAGTCCCCGTGACTTTCGCAACGCACACTCCGACATCCACCCCCCGCAAGCAGGGATCGGCCAGGATGCGGTCCAGGCGCTCGCGCACGGCGGCGGGCGACGGCGGGCTGGCGCACAGGGGCGTAGTGGCAACCAGTAGACCGATGAGGATAGCGGTGGTGGCGCGCACAGGCCGATTATACCGGCCCGAGCGGCCCCGGTGAACCCCTCACCCGAGTTGCCGCCGCAACGACACAGGAACTATTGGAGATACCGAAGCATCATGTTAGACTGTGAGGGGCGCAGAAGGGCGTCTGAACGGAGCAATCGGCTTGGCGCAAGGATCCTATCCGGGAGGAGGCATGGCCGCGGCCCTGGAGACAATCGGTCTTTCCAAGCGCTACGGGCGCCGGCAAGCCGTCGCCGGGCTCGATCTTCGCGTGCCCGAAGGGTGCATCTTCGGCTTCCTGGGGCCCAACGGCGCCGGGAAAAGCACAACCATCCGGATGACCATGGGGCTAGTGCGGCCGAGCGCGGGCGCTGTCCGCATATTCGGTCATCTCGTCGGGCGCAATGGTCCGCCGGCCGAGGCGCGAGTGGGTGCTCTGGTGGAAAGCCCCGCTCTTGCCGATTACCTCTCCGGACGCCGCAATCTGGAGATGCTCGCCGCTCTGTCCGGTGGTGCCGAAGCCGGGCGCATAGACCAGGTACTGGAGCTGGTGGGGCTAACGGCGCGACAGCATGACCGTGTCCGGACCTACTCCCATGGCATGCGCCAGCGGCTGGGCCTGGCCCAGGCGCTGGTGCCTCGCCCGCGGTTCCTGATACTGGACGAGCCCGCCCTGGGCCTGGACCCCGAGGGTCTGGCCGAGATGCGTCGGCTCCTGCTGTACCTGCGCGACGAGGAACACATGACGGTCTTTCTCTCCAGCCACCTCTTGCACGAGGTGGAGCATACCTGCGACGAGGTCGCTGTCATCGTCCAGGGGCAGCTCCTGGTGCAGGGGAGGGTGGCGGAGTTGCTTCGCGCACGCTCCGGCCGGCTGGTCGTACGTGTGGACAACGCTCCCCGGGCGGCCACAGTGGCGCGGGGTGTGGCGGGGGTGCAAAGTGTGGCGGCGGCGGACGGGCAGCTTCTGGTGGATGTGGCGCCGCAGCACGTCGCCGACCTGAACGTGGCCCTGGTGCAGGCGGGGCTGCGTGTGACCGAACTGACTCGAGAGCGACCGACCCTGGAACAGGCTTACCTGGAGTGGATGGCGCGGGATGAAGCTGCTCCTTAGCTTCTGGCTGGAGCTGGGCAAGATCTTCCGGCAACGTGGAACCTACGCCGGACCCGCGGTGCTGCTGGCCGTCTGCGCCCTGGCGGTGTGGGGCCTCACGAAAGAGGGTCCCGACCGCGCCCTGGCCCGTCGGGTGGGTCCCGACATGGTGGTGGGCGGGCGGCTCATCACCGCCGCTACCGTGGGCCGGTACGTGATGGAGCCCTGCCTGATCGTGTTGCTGCCGCTCATGGTGGCGGCGGTGGCCGGCGGGCTCGTGTCCGGTGAGGCGCGCAGCGGTTTCCTGCGGACATGGCTTTGCAGGCCAGTGTCACGCTGGGCCGTCCTGACCGGCAAACAGCTCGCGGCCTGGGTGCATGCCATCTTCCTGGTCGCCTGCCTGGGTGTCGCCGCTCTTGGGCTGGGCTATATCTTCCTGGGTGGCGGTGATCTCATCGAGGTCGGCAGTGGGGAGGGCGTGGTCATCCTGGAAGAGGGGCTGGCGCTCAAGCGGCTGGCCCTGGCCTACGCGGTGGCAGCGGTTCTCATGTGCGCCATGGCCTCGCTGGCGCTCATGGCCTCCACGATCTTTGAGAACCCGCTGGTCTCGGCGGCCGTGGCCGTCGCCTTCCTGCCGCTTTGCACGGTGGTCTCGACCCTGCCGCATTTCGAGAGCTGGAAACCGTACCTGCTGACGACGCACTTTGAGGTGTGGCGCCATGCCTTCCGCGCCACGCTGTCCGGTGGCGACTTCACCCAGTCACTGGGCTGCGTTCTAGCCTATTGCCTGGCGCCGTACTGTATCGGCCTGGTCATCTTTCACCTCCGGGATGTGACCTGCTGACCATGAAACAGCCCAACCCGTGTTACCTGCTGGTATGGGGTCTGGTCAGCCTGGGGAGTGTGGCCTTCCCGGCGGTATTGACGGGACCCGAGATACTGAAGCGAGCGCTGAACCTGCAGGCCGGCCTACAGGACTATACGGCCACGGTCCAGGTCACCGTCAACATGCCCGGCATCCAGGTCCCCCAGCGGACTGCCAAACTCTACTTCAAGCGCCCCGACAAGCTTCACGTGGAGTCCAGGGGTATCGTCATGATCCCGCGCCAGGCGCTGCTCATGGGCGACCTGGGGACCCAGTTGGCGAGACAGGCGCGGGTCATCCTGGCGGCCACGGGCCAGAAGGACGGCGCCCCGCTGTACTTCATCAAGGTGCTCCCGCCGGAGGGCCACGCGACCTCCGACCGGCTGCTGGTGTGGATCCGCGGCGATCGCTTCACCATCGAGAAGCTCGAGGTATACCGGGGCGGCCAGCGGGAGATCGCGGTGCAGTGGGAGCATCAACTGGTCAACGGCAGATTCTGGCTGATGAAGCGGCTGCAGGCCGAGGTCAGCACGCGACAGATGGGACAACACCGGCGCTCCGGAGAGACCCCCCGGACGCCCACCGGTCCGGGTACCATCACTGTCGTGTTCAGCAACGTGCGGGTCAACTCCGGTCTGCCCGATAGCCTGTTCGTGGAGCAGAAGCGCTGATGCCATGGTCTGGGCTCCGAGGCGAGCGGGATACCACTGAGCGCGTGCAGCGAGCCTTGTACATTCGCTGCCGGCGGGGTGAGTCAGAGGCGCTGGCGGCGCTGCTGTACTCGCTGGTTGACCGCCTCTATACGGCGGCCTCCTATGTCCTGCCGGACGAGACCTCGGCCATCACGACGGTGGCCGAGACCTGGCATGACCTGATGGAGAGCCTGCGTGGGGCCTGGGGAACCCGGAACCTCCTGGTGCGCGCCATGCACCTGCTGGGACAGAGGCTCAAGACCATGGCCCCTGACGACCAGGTGGACCGGGCGCTGCGGCGGGCACGAACCGAAGATGACGGTGGTTTGCTCTCATTTCCTGATGGCGATCTGCAGGTTCTGCTTGACGCTGTGCCTCTGCAGGCGCTGCATATCGCCGAGAGTGCGGGCCGGCGCCGCATGCGGTTCCGGCAGGCCGTGGCTTTCGCGGTGCTTTTCGTTGCCTTCGTCGTCGGCCACAACATCTGGCGCCAGGGCACCGCTCGGCGGTCCGCTGAAACACTGAAACTGACGGCCTTGCAGGCAGAGGTGCAGCGGGATCAACTCATAACCGCCGTGCGCGACTGTGTGGACGAGCTGCCCGACCCGGAAGGAGCTGACCGTTACGAGGCCCGGGTGCTGCAGCAACTGGGTCTGGTACTGGAGGAGCTGGCCAACACCCAGGCCGCCCAAGGCGCACAGACCCTCGCCCTGTTGTCGCGCCGGGTGCGCCAGGAGCGGCTGACCGAGGACCTCACAGAAGTGATGAGCCAGCGGGAAGGCATGGCGCGCAAGGAGCTTTCCCGCGCCCTTCTCGTCCTGGAAGAGGTGGCCAATCTGTGAGAGCTGTGGTGCTGGGCTTGCTGTTTGCCTCGGTCCTCGGCGGTTGCTCCTCCCGGGGTGAGCGCTACTACCAGCGCGCCGAGCAGTTCTTCGTGCAGGGGCAGTTCGCGCTGGCTGCCGAGGAATACCGCCGGGTGGTGAACGAGGACCCTCAGTCTCCGCTGGCTGACGATGCGGCGTACAAGCTGGCCTACCTGTATCGCGAGGAGATGGGAAGCCTGCCCGAGGCTATCGAGACCTATCGCCTCCTGGCTGACCGCTTCCCCGAATCGCCTTACGCCGACGACGCCCTCCTGTGGGTCCTGTACCTGCAGGGACATGACCTGAAGGATGTGGCGGCCGCCCGGCGGACCTATGAGCTGCTGTGCCAGCGTTTCGCGAGCCAGAAGGATGTCTGTGCCCGAGCGCACTTGCAGTTGGCCCGGGCACTGCTGACGGTTGGCCAGTACGAGGCGGCCGATGCCGAGGCCAAGCGCCTGGGGGAGCTGTACCCGGAACAGACGCGCCAGGCCGCCGCGGCTCTGCTGTTGCGAGCACGTCTGGCAGAGAAGCTGAACCGGCCCGGCGAGGAGGCCGTCAAGCTCTACGAGGAAGTCGTGAAGGCCTACCCGGACACCTTCAGTGCGGCGGAGGCCAAGCGCGCCATCGGCTGGGTCTTTTATGGCGAGATGGGCAAACAGCGTCAAGCGGAGCGACTGGCCAAGCAGCGTGCGGCCCGTATCATCTCCGGTGTCCCCGACTTCGCCAGTGACAGCGGGACAATGCGCCAAGCGCCGTTTGTTTGCCTGCGCAGCCTCCTGGCTCAGCGTGGTCTGGCGGTCTCAGTCGAGGAGCTACTGGCGCTGTCCGGAGCCGCCTTCGAGTTCCGCTATGATCCTGCCAATCCCGGCGTCACGACGGCTCACCTGCCGCGTGGCGCTCTGACTGCGGCGGCGGAGCACTGCGGTTTTGCCGTCGTCACCTGGTCAGCATCGTCGGCCGAGGCCAGCTTCTCCAGCCTCGCCCAGAACATCGGGCAGGGGCGTCCTGTCATGGTGCCGCAGCGCGGACAGGGGCGCTGGCTCATTGTTACGGGCTACCGGCCGGCGGAGGACCGCGTTTACGTGCTTCCGGGACGCAACGGACAGCCGCGCTCGATGTCGAGACGGGAGTTCCTGAATCGGTGGGCCAACCGTACTGCGGGTCACACGGCGGTAGTCACGGGGCCGTACTACCAGTTCTGTCTGGGGCAGCGGCTGCAGGCGCCCGAGCCCGACAGTTGGCTTCGCGCCATGGCCCGCAGTGCCTCTGCGGCCTTGCACGAGCAGGGCAGTGGTGGCACTGCAGCGGGACTGCGAGCCTATGATCTCCTGACACAGCGCATCAGCGCCATGCCAGATGCCTCGGCCGAAGAGCAGCGAGCCCTGCGAACCTGGGCGCAGAGCGGTCTGGCAGGGCTGGTTGGTGATCGCGCCGCTGCGGCGACCGCTTTGCAGAAGCTGGCGCCGCGGTTGACAGGCGCTGCACAGAGCAAGACGGCGGAGGCGGCAAGCACGTACGAAGACGTGCGGCGACTGGGCGAGCAGTTGCGCGCCGCGCTGCTGTCGCTAACTCGGACCGCAGAGGGCGCGGAACCGCCTCCGGAGGCCTCGTGGCCCGAAGCGGCACAGCTTGCGCGTGAGATGCGCGCCGCCGACGAGCGTGCCGCCACCCTGCTTGCCGAAGCCGCTCGTTAGGACGACCGATAGTGCTGGACCGAGAGACGCGAAGACAACTGTCGGAGCTGGCGCGCCGGACTCGTCAGGTCACCGGGGAGGCGCCCTATGCCTCCCGGGTGCCGCACCGCTGCGAGCCGGACAGCGCCCCGCCTGCATCTTTGGTCGGCGCCTGCCGTGTGGGCGCAGCCGATCCGGTCCACGGTCCACTGCACCTACTGCTGCCTGGAGAGGTGCGGTCGGTACCGGAAGGGGAGTACTACGAACTGCGCACGCCAGTCTCTCATTGCGGTGACTGGGCGGCGGCGGCGGTGGGCCGCTGGTTGCAAGCGGCCCGCCGGGGAGAGTGGGTGCTGCCCGGTGCGGCGCGCGGGAGTCTGGACCCTGGGACTGTGCTGTTCATGGACACCGAGACGACCGGCCTGGGAAACGAACCGCTCTTTCTGGTTGGCCTGCTTTCTGTCGAGCAGGGCCTTCCCGTGTTGACGCAGTTACTGGCCCGCGACTATGCCGAGGAAGCGGCAGTACTGGCCGAAGCGGCGCGACGCATGGTGTCCTCTGCCCTGCTCGTGACCTACAATGGCGCGCAGTTCGATCTGCCGTACGTGCGCAACCGGCTGCGCTACCATCGTCTCCGCGCGCCCCGGTTCGAACCGCACCTCGACCTACTCCGCGTGGCACGCAGCCGTCTGCGCCGGACGCTGGGCGACTGCAAGCTGCAGACACTGGAAAGGCACCTGTGTGGGCGACAGCGCGTCGCTGACATTCCAGGGGCAGAGATTCCTCAGGCCTACCATGACTTCGTCGCTGATGGCGACGCTTGCCGCCTGCGACAGATCGTGATGCATAACAGCCTTGACCTGATCACATTGGCCGAGCTGGCGGCCCATCTGCTCGCTGGCGAGGCCGGTAGTTCGGCTCTAGAGGCGAAGGGATGATGGCGATTGTGAGAGACGACCAGTTTGGGGGCGACGACCGGGACCGCGAAGGCATGAGCGAAGGGAATACACCGCCCGACACGTCGGAGTCTTCGTCCCAGGTCGAGCCGGAACCCGAGCCTGATGACTACTGCCCTCCAACCGATGTGTTCGGCCCCACACCTCTGGGGTGGGATGAGCCACCGTCCGAGGAGGCGGAGCCGTTCCGGCCGGCGGAAACCGGCGCGCGCGTGACGGGTGTGCTCGTCGTCATTCTTTCGCTGGGTCTGCTCGCCTGTGCGGCGTGGGCGGTGAAGCTGCACCGGGACAAGGCCCAGGTCACCGCCAGCTTCGACCAGACCTTGGCGATGATCGCCGAGGTCGCGCCACCCGAACTGGGGACGCAACTCGCCGCCGTGCGGGGCGACCTGCAGGTGGACCGACTCCCGGAGGTGAGTGAGCGAATCAGCACGCTGGCGGGCAAAGTCCGCCAGGCCATGGCCAGTGGGGAACAACCTTCCCCTGCGGTCCCGCGGGGGCCGATCCCTGATTCGGCGTACAAGCAGTTGCCAGCCGATGCGGCGACCTTCTTCCGGCAGCACGAAGAGCTCTTCCGGCGCTTCCTGGCCATGGTTGAACACGCTCGCCAACTCCGCGACCAGGGCCGCAACGTCAATCCCCTGCGAAAGGTCCGGGACAGCATCATCGAGGCCGCGCGGCTGGGCCAGTCCGAGAAAGTGGAGACCCATATGCAGCAGATGGCCCGGCTCCTGGACGCCACCTCCGGGCGGCGGGGGGCGCCGCCCGGCAAGCTGGCGGCCAAGGCCCAGGCCTTTGAGCGGGCGACGCGACGCGCCGTGCAGGAGGGTCGCGACCCCCGGGCGGCCGTGGCCGTGGCTCGACAGGCGGAGCAGGCTGCCCAGGCAGGTGACCTCGATCGCGCCGAACAGCTTCTCGATCAGGCGCTGGGCCAGGTCAAGCGCGCGCCCAAGGCCCGGAGAGCGTCTGGTCGCTGGGGCGGACCCGGCGGTCCCCGGCCAGCGAACCCGCTTGATGCCCTTGTAAGCACGCTCATGCGGGTTATGCAACTGGAAGAGCGAGACCTGAGTGTGGTCTGGGGCCAGCTTACCAGACTGCAGCAAAGCCTCAAGGGGGACCAGGACCAGACCGAACCAGCGGTTCTCGAGCCCTACGTCGGGACGGCCATGCACGCGCTGCAGAACGTGGCTGGTCGCCGGCGAGAGCTGACGCTCCGCCTGCGGGGCCAGACCCCCCGGGCTGGCCGCCGTCCGGCAGATGGCCCGCGGCTGGGAACGATCGATGCCGATCGCACGCCTGACCGCGAACACATGCTTGCCGTGGTGAGCAACCGACTTGGCCCGCTTCTGGAACGCATACGCGGCATGTCAGCCAGTGACTTCGTGCAGCAGCAAGCCAAGCTGGTCGAGGACATCGCCAGGGCTGTGCTGCAGCCGATCACGGAAGAGGAACTGGCGGCGACCCCCCCGCCTCAAGCTGCGCCGCAAGGATCACAGGCCGAACGGATTCGCGCCAAGCTACTGGCAGGCGCCACAGCTCTGCAGCGGCAGGAACTGGCTGGCGACGATACCAGCGAGGTCCAGGACCTGTTCACCGAGGCGCGCCGATTGCTGTATGCCGGTGACCTTGGCCGCGCGGAGGAGGCAGCGGACAAAGCCCTGACTCTCCTGGGTGTCCCGCTGAAGCAGTTTGGCTCAGGGCCCGGCGCTCCGGACCGCCCCCGGCCGGAGCTCTACGACCCCGAGGCCACCAAACTGGAACTCGTTCCTGGCCGGGCTGGTGACCAGGGGGGGGACACGCCAACCCCCTGAAGTCACCACCCGGGGGGATCCGTATCGGCAGCAAGCCGAGGCTGACTGCGACCAGCCGGGGGCATTCTCCAGCCTCAGCCGGCAGACAGGGGCGCGGCTGTTGTGAGGCCAGCAGGGGTCTGGTATACTGTCATATCCAGTTGCCATCCCGCTGTGCAGGTCTGCCATGGCTGAGGACAAGATACGCATCTACGGGGCGCGGGAGCACAACCTCCGCGACCTGACACTAGAGCTGCCCCGGGGGAAGCTGATTATCTTTTGCGGAGTGAGTGGCTCGGGTAAGTCGTCGTTGGCCTTTGACACCATCTATGCCGAGGGCCAGCGCCGTTACGTCGAGTCGCTTTCGACTCACGCCCGGCAGTTCCTGGGGGGTATGACCCGGCCGGCCGTAGACCACATTGACGGCCTCTCTCCGGCCATCGCCATTGACCAGGCGTCAGCCAGCAGCAACCCCCGGTCCACTGTCGCCACAATCACCGAAATCTACGACTACCTGCGGGTCCTTTACGCCCGCACGGGGCAGCCGTACTGCGTGAAGTGCGGCATCCCCATCACCGCCGCGACGCCCCAGATGATTGTGGATAAGATCATGGCCCTGGGTGAGGGGACGCGGCTCATGATCCTGGCTCCTGTGCAGCCGGCGCCGGGTGAGGCCTGGAAACACGTGCTACGGGAGGCGCGCCGGTCAGGGTTTGCCCGCATTCGGCTCGATGGGCAAGTCATCCCTCTGGATCAGCCAATAGACATCAGCGAGGGCGAACACAGCTTCGAGGTTGTGGTGGACCGCCTGGCCCTGAGCGACCGAGTGCAGGCACGACTGGCGGACTCGGTGGAGACAGCCCTGGCCTATGGCGGCGGCCGCATCGTCGCCGCTGTGCTGGGTGACACGGAGGACGAGACACGCGACCTGCGTTTCTCCACGCATTTTGCCTGCTCACAATGCCAGGCCGTCGTTCCGCCGATCAGCCCGCAGCTCTTCTCCTTTAACAGCCCGCACGGCATGTGCCCCACCTGCGGCGGCCTGGGCTATGTGCGTGACATGGACCCCGACCGCTTCGTGGCTGACCCCGGCAAGTCAATTCTGCAAGGCGCGCTCTCGCCCTTCGGCGATGTGCGCGGCGGGCATCTGCTGCACACACTCACCGGCCTGGCCCAGCACTATGACTTCAGCCTCGATACACCTTGGCGAGACCTGCCCGCACACGTCCGGGAGGTGATCCTCTATGGGTCCCGGGGTGAGGAGATCGCCTTCAGCTACGAGACCCAGCACGGGCGCACGATACAGTATCACCGGCCCTTCCGGGGCCTGGTGGTCGCCAGCCGCAAGCGCTATGAGGACACCGACTCCCGCACCGAGAAGAGCTACCTGGAGCGCTACCTGTCAGAACTGCCTTGCCCGGATTGCGAAGGGCGCCGGCTGCGCCCGGAGGCTCTGGCGGTCCGCGTCGCCGATCGCGGTATTGCCGAGGTGACAGCACTGGACGTGGAGGCAGCTCTGAGCTTCCTCTCCCAGATCACGCTACCGGCCACCGAGGGTGTGATTGCTGGGGAAGTGCTCAAGGAGATCACCGCCAGGCTGCGGTTCATGGTGGACGTCGGGGTGGGCTACCTCAGCCTCGACCGACCGGCACCAACGCTCTCTGGCGGCGAAGCCCAACGCATCCGCCTGGCCACGCAGATGGGTTCGGGCCTGGCGGGAGTCCTTTACATCCTCGACGAGCCCAGTATCGGCCTGCACCCCCGGGACCAGGCAAAGCTCCTGGAGACTATCCGCCAGCTCCGCGACCTGGGCAACACGGTGATAGTTGTCGAGCATGACATACCCACCATCGAGAGCGCCGACTACGTGGTCGAGTTCGGACCCGGGGCCGGCATCCGGGGTGGAGAGCTGATCTACGCCGGCGATGTGGCCGGGATGCGCCGCGACAAACGATCTCTGACCGGACGGTACCTTAGCGGCGAGTTGCGCCTGGGCACGCCCCGGCACCGCCGCCGAGGCAAAGCCACGCTCAAGGTCATCGGCGCTACCGAGCACAACCTGCAACACATTGATGTGGAGCTCCCCCTGGGAACGCTGATCTGCGTGACTGGCGTCTCGGGCTCTGGCAAGAGCACCCTCGTCCACGATGTCATCTACCGGGCGCTCAAGCGCTATCTGCACCGGAGTCGAGACCTGGTGGGGCGTCACGAACGTATCGAAGGGCTGGAGCATCTCGACAAGGTCATCAACATTGACCAAAGCCCCATCGGCCGGACCCCTCGCTCCAACCCGGCCACCTACGCTCACGTCTTTGGTCCCATCCGCGACCTCTTCGCCGCCACCCCGGAGGCCCAGGTCCGTGGCTACCAGCCGGGTCGCTTCAGCTTCAACGTTCGCGGCGGTCGCTGCGAACTCTGTCAGGGCGACGGCACCATCCGGGTGGAGATGCACTTCCTGCCACCCGTCTACGTCCCTTGCGAGCAGTGCGGGGGCAGGCGCTACAACCGTGAGACGCTCCAGATTCGCTACAAGGGCAAGAACATCGCCGAAGTTCTGGACATGACCGTGGCTGAGGCGCTGGAGCACTTTGAGAACGTGCCGCAGGTCAGCCGGGTGCTGCGCATGCTGTATGACGTCGGCCTGGACTATATCAGGCTGGGCCAGTCGGGCACCACTCTCTCGGGCGGCGAGGCCCAGCGCCTGAAGCTGGCGCGCGAGCTGGCCAAGATCGGTACGGGACAGACACTGTACGTCCTGGACGAGCCGACCACGGGGCTGCATTTTGCCGACATTGAGAAGCTGCTGCAGGTACTGGAGCGGCTGGTTGATGCCGGCAATACGGTGATCGTGATCGAGCACAACCTTGATGTCATCAAGACCGCCGACTACATTGTGGACCTCGGGCCCGAGGGGGGCAAGGCTGGAGGGGAGGTGGTCGCCTGCGGGACCCCGGAGCAGGTGGCTGCCAACCCCAGGAGCTACACCGGCCAGTTCCTGAAACAGGTTCTGGACTGACAGCAGAGAGGCCAGTATGCATCACCTCACGGATAGCGCCGGTCAGTTGGCCCTGCTCGATGCCACGGGCCAGAAGGTGCTGGGCGCAGTTCTGCTTTGCGACACCGCCGAGGCCCAGGGGCCGGTGCCCATGACGGGAGGGGATGACGGCGTCTGGCGCGGACGGCAGGGGAGTGTGCTGCTGGAGGTCCGCGAGACCGGGACCGGCACCGATTTCACTGAGCTATCACTTCTGGTAGTCCCCCATCAGGCAGTGCGCGTCGAGCGAGTCGGGCTGCGACTGACCATGGGCGTGGGCGGCCGACCCCTCCTGGCAAAGGACGCCCAACTGGTGGCCCTGGGCGAGAGCCTCGGCGCGGCGCGGCGCGTTACGGAGCTGGGGCAACTCCTCGACGCCGGGGAGGGCCGAGTCACCCTCCACGCCATCGGCGCGCTGCTCAAGGGTGCGGCGCAGGCGCTGCTGGTGGGCATTGGTGGCGTGACGCCGGACTTCCCAGCCATCACCGCCGACGGTGAGACCGTTGAGATCGTGCTGGAGGTGGGGCACAGCGTCTGCCAGCCGGTCGAGTACCGGCTGGTCATCGGGCTGTCCACCGATCCCTTTGCTCTGCTGGAGAGCTATGGCGACCTGCTGGCCCGCAACGGGCGGCGCGTGGGCGACATCCCGACGGGCTGGAACAGTTGGGACTACTACCAGGGCGCCGTGACCATGGACGACATCCGCGCCGAGATGGCGGCCATCAACGCCTCGCCACTCCGCGGGAAGCTCAAGTACCTGACCATAGACATGGGCTGGGAGAACTGCTGGGGCGACTGGAGACCCAACCGCAAGTTCCCTGCAGACTATGCCGCGATTGCCGACGAGATCCGGGCCGCGGGCTTTACACCCGGCATCTGGCTGGCGCCGCTGCAGGCCAGCACCTACCTACCAGCCGCGCGGCACGACCGGGAGATGTTCTGCCGCGGGGCCGATGGCGAGCCCATCATTGCTCCCGGTCGCACCTCCTACCTCCTCTTTGACCCGACTCACCCACGGACCGAGAAATGGCTGCACGGTCTTTGCTGTGAACTGCGCCAGTCCGGCTTCTCCTTGTTCAAGATTGACTATATCTACCGCAATTACCTGGACATGATCCCTCAGTTCCACCGGCCCGAGGTGGGTCGCGCAGCCGCCGCCCGGCGCTTTCTCGAGATCATCCGGAACGCCATTGGTGACGACGCCCATCTGCTCTCCTGCGGTGTGCCCCTGCCGGCTGCCTTCGGCCTGGCTGACAGCGCCCGGATCTCTACTGACATCCACAACTTCTGGGGACACATCCGCAACAGCGCCCTGCAACTCTCCGTCGCGTACTGGCTGGGCGGACGGGTGTGGATCAATGATCCGGACTTTGCGCTCATCCGCAGTCCCCAGACCAGCGACGACCCTTACCTGAACGTCCCATACCAGCGCACCCCCTACACCGGCGAGGGCTTCTGGATGGCCGGCGACGATGCCAGCTTCGAGGAGCTGAAAACCTGGCTGACGCTGGTGCATCTCTGCGGCGGGTCGCTCTTTGCCAGTGACTCTATGCCGCGGCTGAACCAGCTTGGCTGGCACACACTTCAGCGCCTGTACGTTGAGCCGTCGCCGCCGGCCCGGCCGCTGGACCTGTTTGAGAGCGCCCCGCCGCGTCTGTGGCTGGCCGAGGGCCGGCTGGGCGTCATCAACTACGCTGATGAGCCGGCCGAGATCCCCCTGCCGGGCAACACGCCTTCTCGCGTTACCGACTTCTGGACGGGAGAGAGCCTCGTACTGGAGGCTGCGGTCGTCCTGCCGCCTCATGGCTCGCTGCTGCTGAAGGTGTAGCACTGGAGGTCCCCCATGCGGTACGTGCTGGTACTGCTTCTCGCCGTGGGCGCCGCTGCGGCGCAGGATAACCTGCTACGCAATCCGGGCTTTGAGGAAGTCGCCAATGGGCGACCGGTGGCCTGGGACGCCGAGAACTGGGGGACAGGCGGCGAGCCACGGGTCGCGGCAGAGGGTCACAACGGGCGGTACGCCGGGGCAGTCGTCTGTGCCAGCGACCAGCAACGCGCCATCTGGCGGCAGATCGTGCCTTGCCAGGGCCCGGGCACCATCACCTTCAACGCCTGGTACCGCACCTCCTATGACCAGACCTCGGGCGGCGAGGTGCGCGGTGCGGTGGTCCGGTTCTTATTCTTCCGCGATGCGGCCAAGTGGGACCACCCCAGCATCCCGTGGTCTGCTGCTCCCCCGAGTCGCGACTGGCGACGGTTCACCAGGACCCTCCGCTTCACTGACGAGATCACGGCCATCGGCATCGAGCTGTTCAACCTGAGCACCGCCGGCAGCGTCTGGTGGGACGACGTGGAGTTACGCCTGGCCACGCCCGAGGAGGTCGAAGCGCTGATGCGCGAGGAGTATGCCGCCATTGACCGCCCGCCCGAGCCCGATGAGACCGGCTACGCTCCGGAGGATGGCAGCACTGCCCCGATGAACCCGCCCGTTTTCGTCTGGCTGCGACTGAAAGAAGCGAGCGAGTATGTCTTGCAGTGGAGCCGCCATCCCGAATTCCCTGCTGGCGAGACGGAGACGGTGCGCTGCAAGTTGAGCATCTACGCCCCGCGGCACGTGTTTGACGCCGGACGATGGTACTGGCGGTTCGGCGTACAGGCTCCCCCGTCTCTGGGCATGGTCTACAGCCGCACACGCGCCTTCGAGGTGTCACCCGAGGCGCCAAAGGCGCCATTCCCGGACGTGGGTGAAGTGGTGCGGCGGCTGAGCACCTACCGGCCCCGGGATTTCGTGCCCCCCGACGGGCTGGACGACTACCGGGCACTCGCGCAGGGCGAGCTGAAGTCGCGGGTCGAGGCCATGAGACGTGACGCGGAGGGCTATCTCGGGCAGGAGCTTCTGCCCGAGCCTCCCTTCCTGCCGCCGACCAGCGACCCGAACTGGGGCGCCGAGTACACCCGTATCTTTCGCGCCACCCGGCCCTTCAACGCCGGCATGGTGGCCTGCGCCCAGGTCTATTTGTTGACCGGCGAGGAGCGCTTTGGCCAGGAGGCGCGGCGCCGGCTGATGCACCTGATGTCCTGGGATCCCAACGGCAGCACCAGCCTTTTCCACCATGACGAGCCGGGCACCGAGCTGGTCCGCCTCTGCCCCAGGGTGTTTGACTGGATCCACCCGTTGCTGAGCGAGGAAGACAAGCGAAAGTGCCGTGAGGTGCTGGCGGTTCGCATTCCCCAGCTCTACCAGGCTCTCAGCAACCGGCCCTTTGAGACCCGGCCGTACTCCAGCCACGACATGGACTACTACATTACCGACCTGACCGAGGCGTGTGTCGCCATGGCCGGGGAGCTGCCCGTGGAGGAGATGTTTGAGTACGTGCTCACCCAGCTTTGGTCGCCCTTCTACCCGCCATACGGTGGCGCTGACGGCGGCTGGTGCGAGGGCCCCAGTTACTGGCAATGGAGCACTGGCAACTTCGTGCGGACCTTTCACCTGGTGAAGATGGTGACCGGCTGTGACATCACCTGGCGCCCGTGGCTGCAGAACACACCGTACTTCAAGCTCTACTGCAACCCGCCCTACTCGCAGATGTCGCCCTTTGGCGACGGGCAGTCCAGCCGCGCTGGCGGCGGAGACACCATGTACAAGCTCGGCGTGACGCTGGCCAACCCGTACGCTCTTTGGTACGCCGACCAGCAGCAGGCTCGCCCGTACGGCATCGAGCAGTTCCTGTTCCGCCGTGACGGGTTGGAGGCCAAGCCGCCTTCCGATCTGCCCCAGGCCCGATGCTTTGCTGACATCGGCCTGGCCTGCATGCACAGCGACCTGGCCGATGGATCGCGCAACGTGCACTTCATGCTGCGTAGCTGCCCCTTCGGCGCCATCAGCCACGCCTACGCGGACCAGAATGCCTTCATCCTGCATGCCTACGGCGAGCCCCTGGCCATCGCCTCGGGCTATTACCCGTACTACGCCAGCCCCCACCACAAGTCGTGGACCTGGGAGACGAAGGCGGCGAACAGCATCCTGGTGGACGGGGAGGGCCAGCGGATTCGGGACTGGACCTCCCGTGGCCGCATCGTGCAGTTCGCCACCAGCGACTACTGCCACTACGCCTGGGGCGACGCTCACGAGGCCTATCCCGGACGCCTGACCCGTTTCGACCGGCACGCGCTCTACCTGCGCCCCCAGAGCCCCGACGAGGAGCCCGTGGTCGTCATCTACGATGACCTGGAGGCGACCAGGCCTGCCACCTACCAGTGGCTCCTGCACGCCCTGGAGGAGATGCGGGTGGACAGCGGCGCCAGGACCATTGAGGTAACGCGCGGGGGCGCGCGGCTACAGGTGCGTTTCCTGGTCCCGCAGGGCCTCCAGTTCACCCAGACAGACCAGTTCACCGTGCCGCCCGAGGCGGACAATCTGCCCAACCAGTGGCATCTCACCGCATCAACAACAGCCCCGGCGGCGAGACAACGCTTCTTGACCGTCCTCCTGCCCTACCGCGAGGGACAGCGGCCGGCGTCGGTGCAAGCCCGCGAGACGCCCGGGTTCATGGTGGTCGAGATCGCCGGCGCCACGCTGACTCACACCGTCAGCTTCCGCACCGGGGAAGGACCGTCCGCCGGACCCGTTGGAGGCGACGTGACCGCAATCGCCCGAGACGCCAGCGGACAGGTCCGATCGGCCTTCGCGGTGAACTGGGAGCAGCCCTGACCACGGGTGCTGAGAGGAGGACCAGCATGACAGTTGCCAGCGGTCGCCAGCGATTGCTGATGGACCCCCAATGGCGGTTCCACCTGGGCGAGGTCGCTCAGCCAGAGGCCGTCAACCACGGGGACACTTACATGTCGGTCAAGGCGGGCCATGCCGGTGGCCCGGCCGGCGTGGCGTTCGATGACAGCGCCTGGCGCGAACTGGACCTGCCCCACGACTGGCTCATCGAGCAGCCCTACGACCCGCGAGCCAATGTGAGCCACGGCTTCCGCCGCGGCGATGTGGCGTGGTATCGGAAGACCTTCGGGTTGCCGACGGAGGACCTGGGGCGAAGGCTCTGGCTGGAGTTCGACGGCGTCTTCCGCGACTGCACGGTCTGGCTCAATGGCCATCTCCTGGGGCGCCATCCCTCGGGTTACACCAGTTTCCATTTCGACATCACCGATGTTGCCAACTATGGCGGCCCGAACGTGGTAGCTGTCCGCGTGGATGCCCGGGCCTTTGAGGGCTGGTGGTACGAGGGGGCGGGCATCTACCGCCACGTCTGGCTGACCAAGACGCCACCAGTCCACGTGGGCCACTGGGGCGTGTATGTGGCTCCGCAACCGAGCGATGACCTGTCTCACGCTGACGTCGTGGTCACCACGACCGTGGTCAACGACTCGGACCACGACGTGACGCTCGCGCTTCGGTCCACGGTTGTGGACTGCCAGGGCAATGAGGTGTCCATGCACTGCCAGGAGCTGTCATTGCCAGCAGGGACGAGCCAGGACGTCAGCCAGAGCCTGCCGGTCAGACAGCCCCAGCTTTGGGACCTGACGACACCGTATCTCTACCTTCTGCGAACCGCGGTGTCGGCCGCCGGAACCGTTGATGAGGTGACCACGCCGTTTGGCATCCGGCACATCCGGTTTGACCCCGAGGAGGGCTTCCTTCTCAACGGGCGCGCCGTGAAGCTGAAGGGCACATGCAACCATCAGGACCATGCCGGTGTCGGCATCGCCGTGCCGGATGCGCTGCAGGAGTTTCGGATCCGCCGCCTGCTGGAAATGGGCAGCAACGCCTACCGCTGTGCCCACAATCCGCCGGCTCCCGAGCTCCTGGACGCCTGTGACCGCCTGGGCATGCTGGTCATGGACGAGAACCGACACCTCTCCAGCAGCGAATGGGGCCTTGCCGACCTGGAGAGCATGATCCGGCGCGACCGCAACCACCCCTGCATCATCATGTGGAGCATGGCCAACGAGGAGCCGCTGCAGCGCACGGAGACCGGGACCCGGATCGTGCGCAGCATGGTCCGCCGGGTTCGACAGCTTGACCCTACTCGCCCGACCATCGCTGCCATGGATGGTGGCTGGGGCAGCTCGTTCTCGCTGGCGCATGACGTTCAGGGCTGCAACTACATCCGGGGCGACTATGATGAGTACCACGCCACCAATCCCCAACACCCCATCCTCGCCAGCGAGGCCTCCAGCGCCCTGACCACCCGTGGCATCTACCTCACCGAGCCGGCCAAGGGTTACATGAGCGCCTATGATGTCAACGCGCCGGAGTGGGGGAACCGGGCCGAGGAGGCCTGGCGCCCCATTGCCGAGCGTCCTTTCATGGCGGGCACCTTCGTCTGGACGGGCTTCGATTACCGGGGCGAACCGACGCCGTACCAGTGGCCGTGCATCAGCTCCCACTTTGGTATCATGGACACCTGTGGTTTCCCCAAGGACAACTTCTACTACTACCAGGCCTGGTGGAGCGACCGCACGGTGCTGCATATCCTGCCTCACTGGAACTGGCCGGAGCGCCTCGGCGAGACGATCCCCGTGTGGGTGCACAGCAACTGCGAGGAAGTCGAGCTGTTCCTCAACGGTCGTAGTCTCGGCCGCCAACCCACGGAGCGCAACGGCCACCTGGAATGGCAGGTCGTCTATGAGCCAGGAGTCCTGTTGGCGCGGGGCTATGCGCGCGGCGAGGAAGTGGCTACGGCTGTCGTGGAGACGACGGGTCCGGTTCATCACCTGCGCCTGACCCCGGACCGCTCGGCGATCAGCGCCGACGGCGAGGACCTTTGCGTCATCACTGTCTCGGTATGTGACGAGGCGGAACGTGTGGTACCGACGGCAGACGACCTCATCACCTTCAGCGTGTCGGGAAATGCCAGGATCCTTGGGGTAGGCAACGGCGACCCCAGCAGCCACGAGGAAGACCGCGCCGAGCAGCGCCGAGCTTTCAACGGTCTGTGCCAGGTGATCGTGCAGTCTGTGCGGGGAGAGGCAGGGCCGATCCAGGTGGAGGCTCGGGCCCCTGGGCTGCTACCGGCCTCCTGCCAGGTGGAGAGTCTGGCTGCCGTCCCCCGGCCCTGGGTAGCCGCCCTCCAGCCCAATACCCGCACTTAGGCATCCGGTGTCCATCGTCAGGCCCGGAGAAGCAGCTGAGCCCCCGCCATCCGGTCGGGGGCTCAGTGGTACGCTTGCGCCTATCTACTCAGGAGACGCTACCCGCCCGCGGGCGGCGTCGCCGGTGTGCCATCGGGCTTGGTTGCGCCACCGGCCGCTGGAGCACCACCCTCAGCCGGAGCCGGGGCTGCGGCGCCACCCTCAGCCGGAGCCGGGGCTGCGGCGCCACCCTCAGCCGGGGCCGGAGCTGCCGGGCCACCCTCGGCTGGAGCCGGGGCCGCTGCGCCTCCTGCCGGGGCCGGCGCCTGCGGGCCCACCGGAGCCTGACCTGGTGCACCTGCCGGGGCGTCAGGCGGCGGAGCCGGTTTGACCTGATCCTGCTCTGTCTGGACCGGCACCTTCTTCGGCGGGCAGCCAGCCAGAACCACGACGGTCGCGACCATGGCCAGCACGAGCGCGGCAACAACCAACATCCTAGACATCTGCATCATCCTTTCGCAGGCTACGATCCCCGCTGGTGGCACGTACACGTGCCTTGCTGGTAGCACCCCGGGCCACCGGGGGCTTCAGCTTCCTTCTTCCGCGTCGATTCCCATTATCTCTGAGGGGGCAAAACGTCCCTTGAGCAACTCGCCGGCCAACCTCACCTCTTCCTCCGTGATGGCCGGCGCCGAGCCCACACCACGAGTCGCGGCAGACTCCCCTTCGCCCTCGCGTTGCTCGTTCTCAGCAAAGAGCGCAGACGACCTATCATAAGCATCTTGCGCCGCGTCTGTCAATCCAGCGGCCTCCAGCACGGTCCCGATCCACCAGTACAACTGCGCGTCCAGTTCATCGCCAGTCAGCCCGTTCTCAAAAGCCCCCACCGCCCGCAGGCACTGGACCTGGAAGGACAGAGGGTCACGGACCGTCAGCTCCCCCTCCTTCTCGCCTGCCTCCGTGAAGGTCTCCAGCGCGAGGGCGTACCGGTTGTATCCCAGCGCGAAGTGCACCAGCGGATCGTCCACACCCAGTTGCTCGGCGCGCTCCAGAGCTGCCACAACCTTCTCCGTGCGGCGCAGGTGATAGTAGCACTCGGCCAGGACCAACTGGGAGGCCGCCGCGGTCCTACCGTTGCCATCCGTGAGCCGTGCGGCGAAATCCTCGACACTCTCGAGCCCGATACGGTGCTTTTCGCCGGCCGACCGGAGATCAGCGAAGCCGACTTCCGGCAGTTCGGCCAACCGCTTGAGCTCGCGGTGGTAGCGCAGCTCCACATCCAGCAGTGCCGCACAGGCGAGACGGCTGGCCTCCTCGCGCGGCGCATCGGCCACAATGCGCAGGATCAGCCGGTAGAAGGCCACTGAGAAGGGCGACACCGTCTCAAGTGTCGCCAACTCCTCCAGACGTTGCAGGAGGGCCTGATTGCTGGCGTCGAACATGTGCCGAGGTCTCCACAACACGACATATGCACTCAGTAGCGATATTCGCCAACCGGCGCCGAAACCCTCCTGGTCACGACGAACGATTCGCTGCCTTTTCAGGGCCCGGAACGTCTGCCCGGGCCCTGCCCCGCTACCCGGTCAGGGCGAGACCTCTCAGGCAACCTTCACCTGTGCCCCGGCCTCCTCCAGCTTGGCCTTGATGTTGGCCGCTTCTTCCTTGCTGGCGGCCTCGGCCACCACAGCACCCGGAGCGGACTCCACGAGCTCCTTGGCCTCCTTGAGACCCAGGTTGGTCACCTCGCGCACAGCCTTGATGACCGGGACCTTGTTGTCACCGACAGCCTCAATGGTGACGCGGAACTCGGTCTGCTCCTCGGCGGCCTCAGCCGGGCCAGCGGCCGGACCCGCAGCCGCCACGGCCGCGACCGGCATGGCCGCGGAGACGCCGTACTTCTCCTGCAGCTTGTCCTTCAGTTCGACGAGCTCCAGCACTGTCAAGCTGTCAATCGCCGCAATGATCTCATCAACACTCATCGGGATGCCTCCCCTTCTCTTGTGTTCGGACATCTTGTGCGCCCCGCCGCTACACCGTGCTCCCGGCGCCCAGAGCCAGACGACCGCTGGGGCCGTCCTTTGTGTGTCAGTTACGCCGCCTCCTGCCGCTTGTCGGCGACAGCCTGAAGCGTAAAGACCAGCTCGGACACCAGGCCGTTTAGCGTGAAGACCAGGCCACTGAGCGGACCGGCAACAGCGCCAACCACTCCGGCCACGATCTCTGGCTTGCTTGGCAAGTCGGCAATACGCTTCATACCGGCTGCGTCAAGCACAGTGCCGTCCACGTAGCCGCCCTTCCAAACCAAAGCCTCGTTGGTCCGCTGAAACTCCTGCATCACCTTGGCGGGCGCCAGGGCATCGGCGTCGCAGAAGATGACCGCATTGGGGCCCTTCAGGTAGGCGTTGAGGCTCTCGGCTGGCGTCCCGCTCAGCGCCAGGTTCAGCAGCCGATTCTTCACCACGATCATCTCCGCCCCAGCCTCACGGATCCGGCGACGCAGCTCGCTGATGCTCTTGACATTGAGCCCCTTGTACTCCACCAGGTAGATTCCCTGGCATCGCTCCACGCGTCCGCGGAGCTCTCCAACCGTTTCAATCTTGGCTTGCGTAGGCACACCCTCACCTCCTTTACAGGTGGCTACCCCAAAGCAAAGGGGAAGCCGCCTTATCGGGGCTTCCCTGAAGAGCCGCGTCCACAGACGCGCAGTCCTCGGCAAGTGCTCCCGACCTCGGCGGGCTGGCCGGCGAGGCAACTACCCCGCACAGCCGATTAAGCCTTGTGGCGCCAGCGGTCTTCGGTCGTTACAAACGGCTCGCAGCCAGGTCAGCCTAGGCGACCTTGGCCATCACATCCTCGAGGGCCACCTTGATACCAGGACCCATCGAGGAACAGACACTCACGTTGCGGATGAACCGGCCGGTGACGGATGCCGGGCGGGCCGCGTTCACCGCCTTCAGCAAGGCTGTCACATTCTCCAGCAACTGCTCGGTGGTGAAGTTCACCTTGCCCACACCGACGTGACACACGGCGCCACGGTCCATGCGGAACTCGACCTTCCCGCCCTTGAGCTCACGCACCGCGGCCCCCACATCCTCGGTGATGTTGCCAGACTTCTTGCTGGGCATGCGGGGCCCCAGCTTCTTGCCCAGACGCCCGATGAGGCGCATCATGGACGGGTGAGCCACCAGGATGTCGAAATCCATCCAGCCCTCGTCAATGGCCTGCACCAGGTCCTCTCCACCTACCCGGTCAGCGCCCGCCGCCTCGGCAGCCTGGGCATGCTCGCCCTCGGCAAATACCGCCACCCGCGGCACCTTGCCGGTGCCGTGGGGCAGGACCAGTGTGCCGCGCACGGCCTGGTCACCCTTGGAGGGGTTGGCGCCCAGCTTGATGTGGACCTCCACACTCTCCGGGAACTTGGCGCTGGCAGTCTGTTGGGCCAGAGCCACGGCCTCCTCCAGCGTGTAGTACCGCGTGCGGTCTACCTTGGCTTTCTCCTCTGTGTAACGCTTGCTGTGCTTGGGCATTCGGCTCACCTCACAGCCGGTACTAGCGCAGCCGTGGACGCACTGACGTCCGCGCCGGGCCGCTCCCGGTTAGTCGGGCACCACTTCGATACCCATGCTGCGGGCGGTTCCCGCAATGATCTTGGCCGCAGCCTCAACGCTTCCGGCGTTGAGGTCGGGCATCTTCACCTTCGCGACTTCCATCAACTGCGAGCGGGTGATCTTTCCCACCTTCTCCTTGTTGGGGACACCGGAGCCCTTTTCCAGGCCCAGTGCCTTCAGCAACAGGTTGGCCGCCGGCGGCGTCTTGCAGATAAAGGTGAAGCTGCGGTCGGCGTAGACCGTGATCTCCACCGGGATGATATCACCCATTTGAGCTGCGGTCTTCTCGTTGAAGGCCTTGCAGAACTCCATGATGTTGACGCCGTGCTGGCCCAAAGCAGGACCCACTGGCGGAGCCGGATTGGCCTTGCCCGCCGGGCACTGCAGCTTGATGACCGTCAGAACCTTCTTTGCCATCTCTCAACCGCTCCCCGGAAGACCCCTGCTCAAAGCTTCTCGACCTGGGTGAAGTCTACCTCAACCGGTGTTTCCCGGCCGAAGATGGAGATCAGCACCTTTACGGTCTCGCGCTCTGTGTTGACTTCCGTGATCTTGCCGCTGAACTCAGTGAACGGACCTTCGGTGACGCGGACGCTCTGGCCCACTGCCCAGGCGGCCTTGGGCTTGGCAGCCTCTTCGCCAACCGTCCGCAGAATCGCGTTGACCTCATGCTCCTTCAGCGGTACAGGCACCGCCGAGGAACTGACGAAATGTGTCACACCGGCGGTCTGCTGGATCAGATGGCGCATCTCGTCCGTCATGTCCATCTGCACCAGCACATACCCGGGGTACAGCTTGTGCTTGATCTCCCGGCGCTTACCCCCGGTGGTGCGGATCTCGGTCTCAGTTGGCACCAGGATCCGCCCGAGCAGCGAGTCCAGGTGGCGGGCCTCCGCCATCTTCTCGATGCTCTGCTTGACCTTATTCTCCTTGCCCGTCAGCGTATGGACAACGTACCACTCTTTAGCCATCTTCGCCGCCTCTTACCGGCTGTCACCGCACCCGGGCATGCCTCGCGCCCATCTGACCTGGCGCGCCTCCGGCTAGATGCCGATCAGCGTCATCAGCCGGGTGAAGACCAGATCCCAAAGCCCCACCCACGCCGCCACCACCAGCACCCCCACAATGACCACCAGGGTGAAGCCAAAACATTCCTCGTTGGTGGGCCAGACCACGCGCTGCAGCTCGTTCCAGACCTCGCGCAGGAACTTGGCGAGATTCAGAAAAGGACGCTTGAGCCGCGCAAGAAGTCCTACACTTTGCTGCTTGGTCGGGGCCATCGTCTACCCTCTGTCAGTTTCAACCCGCGGCCTGCCCGTCGGCGGGTCCGATTCGCCCGGGACGATAGGTACAAGACGGGCGCGATATGCGGCGCGCCCGCCGTCGTGGATCTGGCCTGTGGCTCTCCCGTCACGCCTCCGTCTGGTGGCAGGGGCAGCAGGACTCGAACCTGCAACCTACGGTTTTGGAGACCGGCGCTCTGCCAATTGAGCTATGCCCCTAGACGGCCGCCACACACTTGCAACGCCCTATTTGCGCAGGCGCGTTTCGTTGTGCTCAGTATGCTTTCCGCACTTGCGGCAGTACTTGTTCAGCTTCAGGCGCTCGCTGACGTTCTGCCGATTCTTGCTCGTCACGTAGTTGTGGTCCTTACAAACACTGCATTCCATGACGAACTTCGTCTGCGGCATGGTCACTCTCTCCTTCTAACCCACCCAGGCGGGCTCTCCTCGGTGCTACTGCAGCACCTTGGTGACCACGCCCGCACCGACCGTGTGGCCTCCCTCGCGGATGGCGAAGCGCACGCCCTCCTCCAGGGCAATC